>Ga0315298_1000003_pt1 | contig 750534 bp, 632 predicted proteins | sample WHS_1_MG_FD_203077 | JGI IMG/M metagenome (GOLD analysis project Ga0315298, IMG submission 203077) | Extremophilic microbial mat communities from Washburn Hot Springs, YNP, Wyoming, USA - WHS_1_MG | ecosystem: Environmental > Aquatic > Thermal springs > Hot (42-90C) | place: USA: Wyoming... | reverse complement strand
CTCCATAGAAAAATTCCCCCTTTATTTGAAAGAAATGGAATTCAGATATAACCATAGAAACGAGGACATCTTTCGAATCTTAACTCAAAAACTATGCAATCTTGTGCCAAATCTTTTATAATCACCAAAAAATAAAAAGGAAGTAGAAATGGAAATTGAAGAAGAATTGATAAACCAAGAAATATTGGGTCCTACAGTTGATTCAAATTTTAAAAAAGCAATAACACGATCAATTACAAACTATATTATCAGATTAACACGACGTAAGATAAAAATTAAAAAAATTACTTATGATCAAAAGTAGAATATAGTATTGTCAAGAAGGAGTATGTCCATCTTGATAAGTGATTTAAAAGTTAAATTAAGAGAAATTGACCAGTTGGTTTATAAATTGTATAATTTAACAGAGGAGGAAATTAAAATTATTGAATCGTCGTAGGGGCAGACCTATGTGTCTGCCCTGATATAATTGTTATGGATTTTGTCAACAACGTAGGGGCGACCGGCCGGTCGCCCCTACAAAACAACAATTGGTCGCAACAACAAATGAGGATAAAATATGAAATACAATCCTGATACCCACCATCGCCGTTCCATTCGTTTAAAAAATTATGACTATTCAAGATCTGGTGCATATTTTATAACCATTTGCACGCATGATAGGGAATGTCTATTTGGGGAAATTGTAAACAATGAAATGATATTGAATGATTATGGAAAAATTGTTTATGAAGAATGGTTCTTATCCACAAAAATCAGAAACGAAATTGTATTATATGAAAACGAATTCGTTGTAATGCCCAATCACATTCATGGCATCGTTTGGGTTAATTCAAATGTTATGGATGTTGCCAATAATGTAGGGGCGACCGGCCGGTCGCCCCTACAAAACGATCATTTGCCCTATCAAGGCAAACCGCACGGACCAAAAAATAAATCATTATCATCGTTTATTGCAGGTTACAAATCATCGGTTACCAAACGAATAAACCAAATTCGCCAAACACACAGCATACCTGTATGGCAACGCAATTATTACGAACACATTATCCGTAATGAAATTGAATTAAATAAAATTCGAGAATATGTTCTGAACAATCCATTGAATTGGGAAACAGATGAAAATTATAAAATTTGACCAAATCCTTTTAGCCAAAAAACAAAACACCGAGGCGGACACAAGCCAGTTAGAAAGAGAAATTGACCAATTGGTTCATAAATTGTATAATTTAACAGAAGAGGAAATAAAAATAATTGAATCATCGTAGGGGCAATTTATGTTGGGCAATTTATGTAGGGGCAATTCATGAATTGCCCCTACGAAAATATCGCCGTAAAATGTAGGAGGGAAATTCTTTCGCCTCAACAAAGGTATAAAATGGCATACGATCCCCATATTCATCATCGCCGTTCCATTCGTTTAAAAAATTATGACTATTCAAGGTCTGGAGCCTATTTCGTGACCATTTGCACGCATAATAGGGAATGTCTGTTTGGGGAAATAATCGACGATGAGATGATTTTGAATGAATATGGTGAAATAGTCTATGGCGAATATATAAAATTGTCGGATTATGACCCGAATATTGAATTGGATGTTTTTCAAATAATGCCCAATCACATACATGGGATTATTGTCATAACAGAAAATGTAGGGGCGGTTCAAAATGTAGGGGCGGTTCAAAATGTAGGGGCAATTCAAAATGTAGGGGCAATTCAAAATGTAGGGGCAATTCATGAATTGCCCCTACAGGATAAATTTAAATACCGCCGTAACATGTTATTACCCAAAATTATAGGACGATTTAAGACATTGTCTGCAAAACAAATAAACCAGATTCGTCAAACACCAGGTATACCTGTATGGCAACGGAATTATTATGAACATATCATCAGAAATGATGACGAATTAAATCGCATCCGACAATACATTTACGATAATCCGTCGAAATGGACTACGGATGGTGAAAACCCTGATAAATAGTTGTGAAATATAATTCCAGTTGTGCAACAATGGTAAAGACACAAAATCTTGTATCTCTACAAAAACAGCAGGTGACGTGAGCTACTGCATTGCCAGCCACATAGAGATTCTCACTCCGCAAATTCTATCCCATCCCTAATCCGGCGAAGGGAGCAATCCGTGAATTGCCCGGTAGGGACAATTCGTGAATTGCCCGCTAGGGACAATTCTTGAATTGCCCCTACTCAACGATGCAATTATCATGAACAGACCATCTGCAACGAGGGTGAATTACGCAAAATCCTGGAATACATCGCAGACAATCCGTTGAGATGGGGATTGCCGGCTTTCTGTGGATTAGCGAAATAAAACGATAAAAGCGACCCGGCGGGTCGCCTTCACAGCTCCACAGGCAGGACTCGAACCTGCAACCCTCCGGTTAACAGCCGGATGCTCTACCATTGAGCTACTGTGGAACGCTAACAAGACTAATATAGCATACAACAAAATAAAAATCAACTGCTTGACAAACTACATCAAAGTGAGTATTTTTTTATTGTGTACTACGCGGTGATACCCTCAAAGGGGTGGCGAGAGCAGAGAATGGCACAAATACTTTCAGAACGGCAGAGGATCGTTCTTCGAGATATTGTCCATTATTTCATCGCAACAGCTAATCCCGTCGGTTCCGAATTCCTCTCGAAGCGATCGAAACTGAAGGTAAGCCCAGCGACCATCAGAAACATAATGGCAGAACTCGAAGCAATGGGGCTTCTCGAACATCCCTACACCTCCGCCGGCAGAGTCCCAACAGACAAGGGCTACCGCTTCTACGTTGATGAACTTATGCACGCTGAGGAAATCCCTGAAAGCGAAAAACGGAGGATTGAAAAGACCCTCAGAGAAATCAGCGACTATAATGAGCTGCTATGGGAGTCATCACAAATACTCGGAAGAATTTCTCGTCAGCTTGCCATCATCTTCCTCCCACACTTAGGAAGCGGTATCTTTGAGCATCTGGAAATCATCCCGATTGCGAGCAACAGACTCTTTATCGTCCTTTCTGTTCGGTCAGGGCTTGTGAAAACCATCATGATGGAAATTGCTTCAGAAGTCCCGCATGACCGGATTCAGAGGATTGCAAGTCTTCTCAACGAACGCCTTTCAGGGCTGAGGCTTGACGAAATACGAAAGACATTCGCTGAACGGATTAAGAGCGTGCGATACCTCGAGGTGGAGATTTTTGATCAGTTCGCTCAGCATGCTGATAAGATCTTCGCTGATCTCCCCGGGCGAATGCGCGTCCATATCGCCGGGCAGCAGAACATCCTTTCTCAGCCAGAATTCCATGACCCGGAAACTGTCCGTGATGTTGTAGCTCTTCTCGAAAATGAGGAAAACATTGTGGAAGTCTTCGAGCAGAGCATCCCCCGTGAGCCCTCAAAGTCTGAAATGGCTAAAGTCGAAGCACGGGCAACAATTGGAAGAGAGCATCCTGTGCGACGACTGGAACCTTATAGTATGGTCACAGCTTTGTACAAGGCTGGGGAGACTGTCGGAACTGTGGGTGTGCTCGGACCTAAACGAATGCGCTACAGTAAAGTCATTCCAACTGTTCGTTACATCGCTGAATGCCTTTCTTCAATCATGAGTTAGCTATTGATATGAGCACTAACGAAGAGAAAAACGTCAATCAGACTGTTGAACCTGATAATCCGCTAAAAGGCGGGGAGGAGGGAGTGGCTCAGCCAGTGGAATCCGCCGAAGGTCGGACGGAAGCTATAGATGAGACTGCTGCGGAATTAGAGACTCTTAAGCAGAAGATTTCTGATCTTCAAGCAGAGGTCGAAAAATACAAGGACCTTTATCTCCGCAAAGCCGCTGATTTTGAGAACTTCAAGCGTCGTACTACAAATGAGTTTGCTGAGATTACCCGATTAGTAACTCAGCAACTTATTTTACAATTTTTGCCTGTTATTGATGATCTTGAACGCACTCTGAAAGCAGCTCGGGAATCAAATGACTTTGCCTCTCTGTTGAAAGGACTTGATCTTGTTTTCGCGAAGTTCATGAAATTCCTTGAATCGCAAGGAGTGAAGCCGTTCGAGTCAGTTGGGAAGGAATTCAATGTTGACTTCCATGATGCGCTCATGACGATTCCTCGAAATGACCTTCCTCCTCACACGGTCATTGAAGAGCTTGAGCGTGGGTATATGATTGGCGAGAAAGTCTTGCGCCACGCTAAGGTCGTTGTTTCAGATGAACCGAGAGATGACCACGTGTCGTCCGCCTCGGGTGGGAATGAGGGATCAGAGTCCGCTGGAGGCGGATGAGCGATTCGTATGCCCCCCAAAAGAGATTACTACGAGGTTCTCGGCGTTAGCCGTAACGCAACCCAGGATGAAATTAAAAGCGCCTATCGGCGCCTGGCGATGAAGTATCATCCTGATCGGAATCCAGGGAACAAGGAGGCTGAGGAGAAATTCAAAGAGGCTGCAGAAGCCTATGAGGTTCTCAGCAATGAGGAAAAACGTCGGCGATATGATCAGTTCGGACATGAAGGGATGCGCGCAACTGACTTCAGGGATTTCACAAATGTCAGCGATATATTCAGCGCATTCAGTGACATCTTTGGAGGAGCATTTGGCAGAAGCATTTTTGATGACTTTTTCGGCGAGACCTCAACTCGGACTGCTGCTGGGCGTCAGCAAGCGGCAGCTCAGGGTTCTGATCTGAAGGTTCGCCTGAGATTAACGCTTGAGGAAATTGCGGTAGGAGCTGAGAAGAAACTAAAGATCAAGAAATGGAAAGTTTGCCCTACATGTGGTGGTACAGGTGCGAGGGGGTCAAGAGGGAAAACAGTCTGCCCGGTCTGCCACGGTACGGGCGAAACTCGTCATGTGAGTCGCTCAGTGTTTGGACAGTTTGTCAGTGTCACAAGTTGTTCGAACTGCGGTGGCGAAGGATATGTCATCAGCGACCCATGTCCTACATGTGGGGGTGAGGGGAGAATCCAGGGAGAGGACACAGTTAAGGTCACAATTCCAGCCGGCGTTTCTGATGGGAATTATCTGACTCTACGTGGTCAGGGAAACGCAGGAAGACGTGGAGGGCCCTCCGGTGACCTCATTGTCATCGTTGAGGAAGAAAAACATCCATATTTCATCCGTCATGGCGACGATATACTCTATGAGCTCCTTATAAGCTTCACCGAAGCTGCACTTGGCGCTGAAGTCGAAGTCCCAACTCTCACCGGTCGCGCTCGATTGAAAATTGACCCCGGTACTCAGTCCGGAAAAATCCTTCGAATGAGAGATAAAGGTATACCGCATCTTAATAGTTATGGACGCGGAGACCAGCTCATTCGCATTCATGTCTTGACACCAACAAAACTGACATCAAGAGATAAAGAGCTTTTGAAGGAACTCGATAAGTCTGATACCATGAAGCTCTCCGACCGCGAGAGAATTTCCTATGCACAGAAGAGCGCAGCTAATAAAATGAAAGACACTACTTCATAGGAGATCCCTGCGTGACTAACTGGATGAAGCAACTTGGTTTCACACCAAATGAACGCCGATTGCTTTTTGTTCTTTTAGGTCTTTTTCTGCTCGGAGCCACCTTGAAGTTGCTCCATCTAACGCATGAAACATCTCCAGGCTTCAGTTATGCAGCAGCAGATTCGGAATTTGCTCACCGCTCAGCTCTCCTCGATTCACTTGATGCTTTACGCGATAGCACCCAGGGACTGGAAAGGCAGCCACAGTTAACTTCATCCCGTTCAAAGAAAAAACTCCCTGCACCAGCAAGCATCAACCTTAATACCGCTACAAAAGATGAGCTGAAAATGCTTCCCGGCGTCGGAGAAGTGATGGCTCAACGTATTCTCGACTATCGAACTGCTCATAAAGGTTTTCGAACACTCGAGGAATTAAAGAGCGTTAAAGGAATTGGCACCAAAACTTTCGAGCGACTGCGACCGTACCTGAAGCTCCACTGAGAAAAGTGTTTTCCAAGGGCAAACGTCAATATGTGTTTATGGTTTTCCCGGACCGTATCCTTGCTACGGAGATGGAGGGAACGTCTAAGGCTATAGCGATCTTATCGTACGCACAGGTTCATGCATCGTCTCCACTTATACGTGACGGCGTGATGGATCCATCTGCCCTGAGTGATACCTTTGATCGGGTCTTCGGTCAACTCGGCAGGAAAGCCGATTCAGCAGTTGTTGCATTGAGCAGCGACATCGTTTTTTCCGGTACCATCCCTGTGGACGAGAGCCTTTCGCATCACGCTCTTCAATCCCATATACTCTGGGAGCTGGGACATTTCGTTGAATCTCCTGAGGAGTATGTCACGAACACGACGGTGCTGAATCACTTCCCCGAGAAGCACGCTAAACTGGTTCTTCTTGTCGCTTTCCAAAAAAGATGGATTGATATGCTTCGTTTGCTCTTGCTCGACAGGCATATTTCACTCAGTGCGATTGACACAACACATTTCGGCGCAGAATATTTCTTTCGGTCAGAGTTTATCAGGAAGTTCAGCCAATCTGAGCTGTCGGCGATTTTACACCCAGAGCGGGCTGCTGGGACTTTACTTGCTCTGGTTGGTGTAGGTGCTCAGCGAATTGACGTCTCTATTCTCCGTGATGGTAGAAGCTTTGCTTACATTCGGCAAGTACTTCCTGAATCCCGGGCGGAAGATGAAATAGCGCACGAAGTCGTCAGAGTGCTCCTGAATAATTTCCAGTCAATCCGCGCTGGTTGGACTGTTATTCTTCATGGGGAGAGGGCGACGCAAGAACAGGCTCAAGCATTTCAGTCTATCTCGAAGACAGATGTAGCTCTGCTTGACCCATTTCGCTATCTCAAGGCATCTGAAGCCCTCAGGCAGAGGATTGAGAATGGGCCGTTGGTTGCAGGGGGAATTGGGCTCGGGCTTCGAGCCATGGAATTACTCCCATGAGGATCATCGCTGGAGAATTCAAGGGCCGTCGTATTCGGGCGCCGAGAACGCGTGCAGTGCGTCCGACAACCGACCGTGTGAAGAAAACAATCTTCGATGTTCTTGCGACGAGAATTGACTTCGAAGGAATTCGTGTGCTTGATCTTTTTGCCGGTAGTGGGACGCTCGGTCTGGAAGCTCTCAGCCGCGGTGCTAGCCATGTTACATTTGTCGATGCTTCCATTGAATCTCTACGCATCATCGAGGCAAATCTGAAAGCACTTCATACGGAGTCACGAGGGAAGCTTCTTCATGCTAATGCAGAGTTAGTTGTTTCGCAATTGAAAGAGCAATTTGACCTGGTTTTCGTTGATCCCCCGTATGCCTATGATGCATTGGAGGTTCTTCCGACAAAGCTTGCCTCTACCCTCGCTGCGGGTGGTTGGATGGTTATGAAACATCCCTCAAAAGTTGAGCTCTTATCCCGGAGCACTTGTTGTGGGACTATTCATGGCTTCCGCTTTATCATCACAAAGCATTTCGGGGAAACATCAGTAACCTTCTTTCATCTTGAACAGAATACAGAGTGAGGAGAAAATGCGTATTGCAATTTATCCAGGTACATTTGACCCCATCACGAACGGGCATCTTGATGTTCTTGAACGTGCCATTGAGATTTTTGATAAGGTGATCGTCACTATTGCTGCAAATGCTGCGAAGTCGCCGATGTTCTCGGAGGAGGAGCGAATGTCGATGATCCGTGCTGTGACCGCAAAGTACAAGAATAAGGTCGCTGTTGATTGCTTCGATGGACTCCTTGTTGAGTATGCGCGATCAAAGAAAGCAATTGCTATTGTTCGAGGGCTGCGCGCCATTTCTGACTTCGAGTACGAGTTTCAGATGGCGCTCATGAACCGAAAGTTAGCAAACGAAATCTCAACGGTCTTCTTGATGCCGCATGAAAATTTCACTTACCTTAACTCAAGTATTGTGCGGGAAATAGCATGGCTTGGAGGAGACGTGAGCAACTTCGTTCCTCCGATTGTCGAGAAGAAACTCAAGGAAAAGATCCGTGCTCTTAAATTGAAAGGGGCATCCTGGAGCAATAGAAGCTCTATTGATTTAATACAGTGAAGTGTAAGCTGCTATGGAACTTTTGTACCACCGGCAACTGTTACTGTTAGAATGATGAGGTGTCGTAATGCCATTGTACCAGTATCGATGTAAAGCGTGTGGATATGAATTTGAAGAACTTCAGAGCATTTCTGCTGAACCTCTTAAGATATGCCCGAAGTGCGGAAAAGCCAAACTCTATCGTGTGATCTCTGGAGCTGGCTTAATTTTTCGGGGTTCAGGCTTTTATATCACCGACTATAGGAATAAAGGCAAGAGCGCTTCCACATCGGAGACAAAGAAGACCGCAGACTCGTCTCATAAGTCCCATTCTTCCGGTTAGCGCGGACTGTGCGTGCATTGATCATGTAAATTTGTTCCAAAGCCATTTCTAAGACAAAGGCAAATTGTTTTCACCGATTTCTCCACACTGCGTATCCTGCTGCTTTGAGTGCCTCTGCTGCTCTCTCGGCGTCTCGTTCCGTAGCGAATGAGAGTTTGAAAGTTCCTTGCTCACCCTCTCGCACCCGAAGGAGCAGGATATCGCTTATATTGATTTTCTTTTGCGCAAGAACACCTGTGAAGCGGTTGATCGCACCTGGCTGGTCGTCCACAGCAAGAAAAATATCGCTCAGCGGATGAAGAAATCCTTTCATATCAAGCGGGATGTGCTGCCGGGTTCTCTCAGCTCGGTGAAAGAACCGGGCAAGCTTCTTCCTCCTTGCCGAATCACCTCCTGTGGCTTGTTCCATAGCTTTAAGAATTGATCGATAGATGCGCAGAGCACGGCGAACTTCGCTCTGATTCTGTGAGAGAATTTCACCCCACAGTTCAAACGGACTTGAAGCAATACGGGTCATGTCTCGAAATCCACCAGCAGCAAGTTGCCTTGCAAGTGCCATATTTCGCGTTGCACCGCTCACCATATTGACCAGTCCGACTGCTGCAAGCTGAGGAAGATGACTCACCAGAGCCGCGATCCGATCGTGTTCTTCAGCAGACATGATCATTACTCTCGCCCTGAGCTGCTCAGTGAGGTTCAGGAGCCTCTTGAGGGCTGCTCGCGGTGTACCCGGCATTGGTGTAAGGACATAGACTGCGTTTTGGAAAAGGAGTGGATCGGCGTTTTCAAATCCACGTCGCTCTGATCCTGCCATCGGGTGTCCGCCGATAAAGAAACGATCCTCTGGAAGGAGCCGGGACGCTTCCTTCACAATTGGGACTTTCACACTGCCGACATCGGTGATGATTCCTCCGGGAGGAATGAAGCGAGCAACTTGTGAAAGTACTCGGAGTGACTTTTCCAAGGGGGTTGCGATGATTGCCACACTTGCAGACCGACATGCGTCTTCAAGTGTAGAAGCAGCTACGTCGATTGCTCCCGCACGGCGTGCGCGCTGGAGAACGGCTGGTGTATCGAATCCGTAGATGACAATGTTGGGTGAAGAGCGTTTTAAAGCCAGTGCTATTGAGCCACCTATGAGACCCAAACCGACGATAGCAATACATTCAGACCTAGAAGATTTTCTCGAATGATGCTTGACGTTATACGATATGGCGTCCAATTGCCTCCGCAATAAGTCGCACCTCTTTCATGAGTTGAGTGAATTGTTCGAGATAGAGTGACTGTGGGCCATCGGACTTAGCTTTTTCTGGTTCGTTGTGCACTTCAACCATAATTCCGTCGGCACCGCTTGCCACTGCAGCACGTGCCATGGGAATCACTTTATCACGCATCCCGGTCGCGTGGCTGGGGTCGACAACAACTGGCAAATGGCTTTTCTTGTGGACAACTGGAATAGCACTCAGGTCAAGCGTGTTCCGGGTAGCTGTTTCAAATGTCCGAATCCCGCGCTCACACAGAATAACGTTGTGATTACCTCCAGAAAGAATATATTCTGCAGCCATCAGCCATTCTTCAATAGTTGCTGCCATTCCCCTTTTTAACATGACCGGTTTTGATGCTTTCCCCAAATCCTTGAGGAACGTAAAGTTCTGCATGTTACGCGCCCCAACCTGGAGGATGTCTGCATATTTTTCGACAAGTGATATCTGGCTTGAGTCCATTACCTCTGTGATGACAGACAGATGGTAGGTGTCCGCTGCTGCGCGCAAAAGTTGCAGTCCCTTTTCCCCTAAACCCTGGAATGAGTACGGAGAAGTTCGTGGTTTGAATGCTCCTCCACGTAGAATCTTCACTCCCAGATCCGCGACGTGTTTAGCAATGGTGAAAACCTGTTCTTCGCTTTCAACGGAGCACGGACCAGCCATCACGACGATTGCTGTTGAGCCGATCTTCACGCCGTTGACGTCCACGACAGTGCCTTCCGGGCGAAATGTCCGGCTTGCAAGTTTGTAAGGCTCGGTGATCCGATAGACTGCCGCAACGCCCGGCAGAACTTCGATCTGCCGAATATCAAAATCCGGCTTGACGCCAATGGCTCCAAGAACTGTCTGATTTACTCCAGTCGACCGATGGACATCGAATCCGAATTCTCGTAGAACCTTTGTGACATGCTGGATGACTTCTTCAGAAGCATTCTGCTCTATTACAACAACCATATCTGCTCACCGCTACTATTTTGTATCGATACATGATTTTCTCCTGATGGGAGTAAATGATTGAGTTATTCATATCGATCGAGGCGAAATTTTTCTCCCAGGTAAAGCCTTCTGGCTTCCGCATCACTTGCAAGGGATTCAGATGTACCTGACTTGAGGATGCGACCGTCGTAAAGGAGATATGCTCGGTCTGTGATTGACAGCGTCTCGTGAACATTGTGGTCAGTGATGAGCACGCCAATCCCGCGATGCTTGAGGTTGTGGACGAGTTTCATGAGGTCCTCAACGGCTATTGGGTCGATGCCCGCAAATGGCTCGTCGAGAAGGATAAACTTAGGGTTTGATGCTACGGTGCGTGCGATCTCAGTTCGGCGCCGCTCACCTCCTGAGAGCATGTATCCCTTGCTCCCTTGAACGGCTTCAATGCCGAACTCTCTGAGAAGCTCATCACAACGCTCTTCACGCTGATGTTTGTCAAGCGGAAGTTGTTCTAAAACCGCCATGATATTTTCGCGCACGGTAAGCTTACGAAAGATCGAAGCTTCCTGTGAAAGGTAACCAATGCCGAGCCTTGCCCGCTTGTACATTGCAAATCGCGTAATGTTTTCTCTTCCCAAAAACACATTCCCGGAAAACGGGCGGATGAGCCCAACGATCATATAGAACGTAGTTGTTTTACCGGCACCATTGGGACCCAGTAAGCCAACCACCTCTCCCTGGCGTACATACAAGCTCACGTTATTGACAACAAAGCGTTTTCTGTATCGCTTTGAGAGATGTTCGGCACGAAGTTCAAGTCCACTCTCCGTCCCGCCTACAGGGGGATGCTTGGTTTCCGCCTCAGAATACAACTGATGCACGCCGCCACTCATGGGTTTCCTCTGCCATCCCGAGAAATTACGCTGGTGCCTTGACTGCTTGTATGTCTGTTTAACCGCGCAAGCAGTAATGGCGGTGTGTGAAGCTCAGGTCTCTTGGTTTCCCAGAAGTAGTTAGGCAAGCGGTATTCCTGAACGTTGTCTCTTACCATGTTTTCTGGGTAATAATTTCCTTGCACTCCGCCGACAGCGATTACGCGCTTCAAGGCTCCTTCCCTTTGATTTTCTTTGGTGCCGTATCCCAGTTCCAGTGTGATCCGATCAGCGGTGGTCTGGTTGACACCATTTGGTTTTCCTTCATCAAAGAGAAATGAAAAGCTCATTGCATTTCCAAAGGCGGTTACGGAACGCAATGAATCGTGGAGGAATTTCAGCTCAATCCTTGCTCCACCTAATTGATCACGGCGTTCGGGGTGTGTAGTATCAGTTTCTGAAACAGCGATGGCATCGCCAAGGATGAGCACATCCGATGGGTGGTGATTGTGAAGCAGGACCTTCACAAGATTTCCCCGCGCTTGAGTACGTTCGTACCAAAGGACTGGGTTCCCTGTTAGAGACATTGTATCAGCATCTGGATCGAATTGTGCAAGGACGCACTGGGCTGCCAGTATGCCTCTGGTGATCTGGACGCTATCGCGAGCAATATATTTCCGAACCGAATCGCCGACAACCTCCATCATCTTGCTCTGCACGAAGAGTGTATCGATGCGTCCCTTTTCAGTTGTATCTATACGCATTAGGATCGGCTGGTAGTTCATGCGGCTGAAATAGGGAGATTCGCGATGAATGAGCTCTTCTCCCACCACCCACACTCGATCTGCAGCGTTTGAGACAATTACGTTTCCGTGGGCAACGAATCGCTTCTCCTTTCGGTAGTAGGTGAGCTGGTCTGATTCAACTCTTGAAGCGGAATCCGAAAGAGCAACATTCCCATCAAACTGCGCTGTTTCAGAGTCAGCGTTGTATGAACCTCGGCTTGCTGTAAGTTGCCTGCCAGCGTCAATAAATGTTAAGCCCGCTATCGTTGTGGCAATTTTCGTTCGGCTGTCATAGTTTGCTGATGGACTTATCAATGTCAGAGTGTCGTTCGTGACGATAACATTTCCCTCCAGATCGATCCGGTCGGTTTGAAAATATTGAACCGCACGCTGACACCGTAGAATAGTTGTCCCCTGTCGCAGGACGACGTTGCCAATTAATTCCCGCACGGATTCTCCATTCACTACGCGTCCCACCAGACTGTCGGCGTGTTCGAGTATAACTGGTTCCTCATCCTTCGCTTGAGTTTCGATTGTTGAACAAAGCATGAGCAGCACAGGTAGAACTTTCAAGCGGTCAGAAAAGTTTCTGCTTCGAGTGCGCCGCATCACTTTACCGTTGCTCGGCCTGTGACATGGAAAATGCGGTAATCCGTCAAACTTTCATTGGACTCGAAGCCCTGCCCCTCAATCTCTTCAGTTGGGCTTGTAATTCTGACATAGGAATTCGTATGGATCAAGCGGCGAGCATTGTCCCATCCAAGCTCAGTTGTGCGAAGTGTAACACCGCTATCCGAAACCACAATGACATTGCCGAATGCCTTAAGGTCGTGTGTTCGATCGTCCACCTGACCTGAATCAGCGGTCAGCACAGATGTATGGTGTTCCTCTCGATCGAAAAAATCGACCTTGATCCCTTGGTTGAGGATTGTTATCTCCGTGTTCGGATAAACTGCCACGTGGCCTGCCCGGAGAACGGCGCGGGTGCGCCCTGAATCCGCAAAGGCTACTGTTATTCCCCAGCTTTCTTGCGATGGAGGGGCACCTGTTGGCATGTCACTCGAAACGGCTGGCTTCAAACGGCTTTCGCAGCTCAAGAGAAAAATTGCCGTGAGAACGAGAGGAACATTTCTCCACCGTGAGCGGATAAGGTTCTGGTTTAGACTGTTGTTCATCCGGTGCTATCTCCTCCGAGTCCAGCTTTCACAAGGTCATGAAGATGGATCATCCCGATTGGATGATGAACCTCGTCAACTACGACGAGCTGCGTGATATTGAAAGATTCCATGACCTGGAGTGCAGTGACAGCGAGAGCATCCTTTGCAATGACTTTCGGTTTTGTTGTCATGACAGTTTCGGCGCGGAGGTTCACCACGTCAGTAGTTCGTTGGAGAAGCCTTCGCAGATCGCCGTCAGTGATAATGCCTACGAGAATTCCCTTCTCGTCTACAACACAGGTCGCTCCAAGCCGTTTTGAGGTCATCTCAATTATGGCATCTTTGAGGAGAACATCCTTATGGACAATTGGAACCGCGCTGCCACTAACCATCATTTCTTCAACCTTAAGAAGGAGGCGTTTCCCCAGTATACCGCCGGGATGAAAGCGAGCAAAATCTTCAGCGGTGAAATTTCTACGCTCCAGCAAAGCCACTGCCAGTGCATCCCCCATTGCCAAGGCTGCAGTGGTGGAAGCCGTTGGAGCAAGGTCGAGCGGACATGCCTCTTCATGGACACTGACGTCAAGTACAACGTCTGCACTCTCCGCCAGTGTCGAAAAAAGATTCCCAACCATGCAGATAATCGGGACGCCAATCCGTCTGAACATCGGGAGAAGCTCCTGTAGCTCCTGAGTGTTTCCGCTCTTAGAGATGCAGATGACAACATCTTCACTGCGAACCATCCCAAGATCCCCGTGGACAGCATCGGATGGGTGAAGGAACAACGAAGGGGTGCCTGTGGAGTTCAAGGTTGCAACGATCTTTCGTGCAATAGCACCAGATTTCCCCATTCCTGTTACTACCACGCGGCCCTTTGACCGATAGATCAATTCTACAGCCTGCGCAAAGCGCTCGTCGATATGTGACTCAAGTGCAGAGACAGCTTCAGATTCTATTCGTATCACGCGCTTTCCGACAGCAATTGCTGATGCGGCTGAGTGAGTATCTTGCGCCACAGTGCCCTTAGCGCCATTTGATCTTTGTTGGGGAGCTTTCTCTTCGTTCATGTTAATTCCTCGCCTTTATCCGGGCTGTTCTCTTTGGCGTGTCCGAAGCAAGCATTAACTTCCTTTGTATCCTTTTCCCTGTGCATGTAGGATGAAATCGATTACCTCACGAACAGCACCGTCTCCTCCTCTTGCGCGGGTAACAAAGTCAACGACCGATTTAACTTCCGCACGTGCGTTGGCTGGTGCCGCGCTAAATCCAACCGCTCTGAGAAGCGGAATGTCAAAGAGCTCATCTCCCATATATCCTACTTCTTCGTCTGAGTATCCGTAGGTGGATTTGAGTTTTTCATATGGCTTCAGCTTATCGAGGAACTCCTCGTAGACGTCAACGATGCCGAGTTCTGCTGCGCGCCGTCTGACAATCTCAGACTTTGCCCCCGAGATGATGCCCACACGTATTCCTGCCTGAATCATCTGGTGGATGCCATAGCCGTCATGAATATTGAAGACTTTGAACTCTGAGCCGTCAGCCCCATACAGGAGGGACCCGTCGGTGAGAACTCCATCTACATCGAGTAGGAAAAGTTTGATTCGCTTTGCCTTCGCTAAAGCCCTTTTCTTACGTTCACTTAGTGAAATCACGATTGCTATCCAGTTTGGTTGATGAGAATGCCTAAGTCACGGACTTGCTGCGCCAATGCCGAGATTTGAGAGAGAAACAACGGGAGTTTCTCAAGAGGAAGTTGAGTAGCCGGATCACTGAGCGCATGAGGTGGATCAGGATGTGTTTCAATGAAAATAGCGTCACAGCCTGCTGCTACCCCAGCGCGGGCAATTGGGAAAATGAATTCAGGCTCGCCGCCTGAGTGGTCTTTCTCTGCTCCCGGAAGCTGTATGGAGTGTGTTGCATCGAGAACAACCGGGTATCCGAATCGCCGCATTATAACAAGCGATCGCATGTCCACAACAAGATTATGATAACCAAAGGTTGTCCCTCGTTCTGTTAGCAGTACTCTGGTGTTACCAGTGGAGGCAACTTTCTCAGCTTGCAGCACCATATCCTCAGGTGCCATGAACTGTCCCTTTTTAATATTTACCGCACGTCCGGTGCGCCCTGCAGCATGGAGGAGATCCGTTTGCCGACAAAGGAATGCGGGAATCTGCAAAACATCGGCAACTTCTGCGGCAAGAGCTGCTTCTTGCTCATTATGGATGTCCGTCAAGATTGGGATACCGAATTCCCGCCGCACATCTGATAGAATTTTAAGTGCCTCCTGAATTCCAATCGTCGAGAATGATCTTCCACTTGTGCGATTTGCTTTTTTATAGGACGATTTGAAAATGAATGGCATATTGTACTTACTGACGGCACGCTGTATGGCGTCGGCTGTACGGAATGTAATCTCTTTCCCTTCGACAACACATGGTCCGGCGATCAGAACCAGAGGCTCATTGCTTCCAATGGGAATTCCACTGATTTCTATTGGGGGCATGATTTAACTTATTCTAAATTAACATATTAACAAAAAAGACCGAAACAGTCAAAGATGCGCCGAAAGTAAGTCGAAAATGCAAGATGGAATGCTGCTATCTCAGAAGAACAAGCCAAGATCAAGCAAAAGAAATAGTCCACCGAATTGTTTCATCGGTTTCCCCTGCAGGCTCTCAATCCCTCTGCTATATGGGATTAGATAATACCGTACACTAATTCCTGAGAGGCTGTGAACATCGGAACCGAAAAAGGCCCCTGCGCCAATAAATGCATTAAATGTGTAGTGGGCTTTGCCATATTTCAAACTTGAGAAGAACTCGCGGTCATAAGGGGATGAGTAAATAAGGGTGGGACCAATGCCCGCATCTATATGAGGTCTGAAATTTGGCATGATCACGTTCTGGAATAGTTCGTACTGGATTGCAAGTGCGGCCGGTAGCATGAGAAATCGATTGATTTTCCCCGGCACAAATGTCTCCCCGGTGAATGGGTCAATGTATTCAACTTCTCTGGTGTCTTTTACAGACGAGAGTCCGATTGAAACATTGCTAAAGAGTTGGTTTGTTAAGCGCCGGCGATAGAAAGCTCCGGCTCCGTATCCATTTTCAGAAAAGAGAATGTTTATACCCCAGGCATTTAGCTTCTCCGCCTTAAAGCGAGGTTGATTGACAAAAAATGCGCTGTCTGCTGGAGTAAAAAGGACGGTTGTGTCCTCTGGGCTGCTCTGAGAGATGTTTGCCATAGGGCTACTTGATGCCGGGCGTGCGGAAGCAGAAATTGCCATCACTCCGAGGACAAGCAAAGTGAGCATCTTCATTCCATATGTGGTCAATTTGTGTTTTTTCATTGGGCGGACTCCATTAGTTCCTGTGGTAACATTTTAAAGTCTTCAATCTCCAGTTCGCAGTTCAAGTCTGTCTTACAGCCGTTTCGCTCCATAGTGAACATCGATGGTCCGTAACCAGAAAGCTCACTCCGCAAGAGGTTTATCCGCCCATGGCGGAGAGAAGTCCTGACTTGCCCGCCTTGTGGGATTGAATTTTCTCCACCTTTCGTGGACATTTTCCAACTAAATTTTCGATGATCTGAAAGTTCACCGTATTCAATCTACGACGAACATGCCAAATTTCAAATAGCGAGTCTCCGGCATTGTGCTCAGCACAGGATGGTCCGGGGAGGCACCGCGCCAATCGAGAAGCCGAATCTGGCGGTGCGCTTGATGTGCTGCTGAGACGATAGTCTCGAAGAATAGCTGATCGTCCACATGATGTGAACATGAGGATGTTGCAAGGATCCCACCCGGGGAAAGGAGTTGCAGAGCCATTGAGTTTAATTCTTTGTAAGCACGTTTAGCGGCTCCAAGGTTTTTCTTGCTTTTCGTTAGCGCTGGCGGATCGAGGTTGATGACATCGAACCTGCCTCGATTGGCTACTTCGCGCATGAGTTTCGGGAGCTCTTCGAATACATCGGCAACAAGGAAGGTGCACCGATCAGCGAGACGGTTCAAACGCGCATTGCGCTTGGCGCGTTCAATAGCGGATTCCGAGATGTCCAAGCCAATTACCTCCCCTGCCCCTGCCATTGCAGCATTTAAAGCAAATCCGCCATCGTTTGTGAATGCATCAAGCACGCGGCAACCTTGAACGTACCGGCGAAATGCATATCGATTTTCTCTTTGATCCAGGAAAAAACCGGTCTTCTGTCCCTTTAACACATCGAGTCGGTAAAGAATTCCATGCTCCGTAATTGTCGTCGAGGTCTCTTTTCCGCGCAAGATCCCTGACCGCTCTGGCAAAAGTTCAAGACCAAGCAATGGCGATTCATTCCGCTCAATAATCGAAAGTGGGTGGAACATTGCCTGGAGAACATCGGCGATCAGCGTGATTCGGTTGTACATCCCAGCGGAGTATGTCTGGATTGCGAAAATATCATTGTAACGATCTATGATAAGTCCGGGAAGAAAATCGCTTTCTCCATGTACAAGCCGGTAGGCGGTCTCATTTGGATAAAGTCGTGCTCGGAGTGTAGCGGCTGCCGAAATGCGTCGCTCGAAGAAGCCGAAGTCAATCTCTTCTGCCTCACGCGTCAGCAGACGTACTGTTATCAGAGAGTGGGGGTGGTAAAAACCTCGACCGATAAACTCGCCTCCTGCAGCATGGAGATCGACAATGTCTCCCGCCTGTGGGTTCCCTTCGACGGATTGCACCTCATTGCTGAAAACCCACAGGTGACCGTTTGTGATGCGGCGTGCTTCCTTAGGGCGAAGTATAACTTTCCTCGTTGCCATACGTCACCAAATTAGAAATGGTAGGGGTGAAATTCAAGGAAGCTCATCACGATGAAAACAATCTACTTTGCAGACGTTATCTCAAGTCGATAAACCTCTTGCATATAAGAGGAAGATTAGATAGTTTTCCCCCTGTACGTCGGCTCTGCAAGTCGACCAATAAACAGCAAACGAAACAGGCTCGATTCAGCGAGTCGACCTGCAGCAGTTGAGAATGCGTAGCGGACACAGAGGAGCAGGATGGAGGATGGGAGCGATGACTTGTTTTGCAATAACGACCCCGCGACAGAGGCATTTTAGCCTCGGCGAGAACCACCCTAACTGGCTCAATCCATTTACAAGAATCAGTGGGCAGTTGGCAAGCCCTCGTAGGGGCACAGCGCGCCGTGCCCCAGCTTCCAAAGTGCTTGATTTTCCGATTGTAGTTAGCCAACAGAGCAATTAAGAAGTTGCACGTGTCCTTTTTATAAGCTGCTGGCTTCATTTGGATAGCGGGTGATTGAACCTAAAATATTCATTATTTTGCAAGGACTAACTGTTTGTTATTTGCAATTTTACCTGATTACAGCTATATTCGAAAAACCAATTTTTTTGCAATCATGACATCCTAACGGGAAGTTAATCTTGAAAATAAATTAGCTTCTAATCGTCAAGTAAATTTAGGTGACAAAATGAAGAAAGCATATCCCCTGTTTGCTTGTGCAATTTTAACATTTTACTTGCACCACAGCGTTGCACAGAATATTAATGCAACTCTCACAATTAATCCTTATCCATCCCCTTATGTAAGCGATTGGGAAAAGAATCCTGCTGCACTTGGCTCACTTACAATTTTTAACAACGAGCGAAGAACCTTTCAAATTGTGATTCGAGCGAGTGTTAGCCGCGGCGGTACGGGCGAAATAGTTCGGAGCATTACAAATCCAATTCAAATTACTGAAGCACCAGTTCAGATCATAAACAACACAAATCTTGTTTCATTTGCTGAGGCTAATTTCACCAATAATGACTATAAGCAAAAAGTGCTCTTGTCAGGAAGACTGCTTGAAGGAAATTATACCGCATGCTTGACCATCGAAAATATGAATGGGCAAGTCTTAGCAAGTAGGGTCTGTGATAACTTCACAATAGTTTATCCTTCTGCTCCCCAGTTACTTTTTCCAATGAATAATGATTCGCTTGAAGCAAGTATCAACTATCCAACTTTTCAATGGACACCTGTTGTTGTTCCATCCGCTTATCAAATAAAATATACTATCAGAATTGTTGAAGTGCTTCAGGGACAGATACCTTCACAAGCAATCAGCGCCAATGTTCCTATTTACGAGAACAATCAACTTGTAACTAATTCATTAACATACCCCATTGGTGCATTTCCACTTGACGCTGGAAAGAAATATGCCTGGCAGGTTCAATGTTTGGATCAGTATGGATTACCAGCGACACAAAATCAAGGGCGAAGTGAGATTTTTACTTTTGTGAAGAAAAAATTATTGCTGCATTTAACTCAAAATCTAATTTCACTTGATTCACCAAATAATAATGAAGCAATAAAAACCAACACACCGAAATTTAGCTGGAGTTTTACTCCACCACCTTTTATAAATACAAAATATAATATCAGAGTTGTGAAAGTTCTTCCAAATCAGAGTTTGGAAACTGCTATAAAGAATTATCCAATCTTAAATCAAACAACGACTTCAAAATCTTATCAACCAGGTCAACCATTATCATTAAATGCAAGCGACACTTATGCGTGGCAGGTTTCAGCACTGAACTCAGCAACTAATGACACAATTGCGAAAAGTGAAATAAGAAAATTCACTTTGTTTAATCTCATTCTTTTGTTGCCTTCCAACAATGCAGTTGTAAATAATATGAGACCGACTTTTCAATGGGCATATTATGGGAATAAAAAATATTACGACTTGAAAGTGATAAAGCTCCCAATGTTTTATTACAGTCCAAATGGTTCAATTTCTGAAGATTTATTCAATGACCCGCAAAACATAATTTATCAGAAGTATAATATTGATGGCGCGGCTATTTCAAATGTTAATACACCGGGTTTAGAAATCCCAGTATTCAAACCAGAAGTTGATATTCCAATGCAGGAAGTGAAATCTTATTATTGGCAGGTTTCAGTAAAAGATCAACCTTATGGAACAATAACAGGCAAAAGCGAAATAAGAAAAATTGTTTTCAATCCATATCAGCCGGGATTTGCAACCAACTGTAGCGTTAGCGGACAACTACATTACGAATTTGCCAAACCGGGCGAATATATAATGTGGCCCCTAAAAAACATTAACATTAAGTTTGTTGTAAAATATATTTTGAAATATACTTCTTACACTGGTACGTGGAGTTATAATGGACAAACATCTCCTCAGGGTGAAATTGAAATCCCAATTACATCACTTAGCCCCAATTATCAAAGTGACTATAATAAAACAGTCGCAGTAACTAAAACAGACGACCAAGGCAATTTCTTTTTCTCTTTCTGGAACTCAAAACCAATGGGAGTAATAAATGATAATTTTACATTCAGTGGCGGAGGTGGTGAGTTCAAATATAATTACTCCGGAAAGCTATACAGAGTAATAAGACTAATTGTTCAAAGTCCTTACTACACAAGTCCGGATGAAGATATTATTGTTCAACCGGGCGAAAATAAAATGTATAATTCGATGGTCGCTCATGTAAGAAGCTACTCATTAAATGTTACTGTAAAAAGTCCGGGCGAATATTGGAACAATCAATTCTTAAGTCCTAAGGAGAAGATTCCCAATATGCTGGTTTATATTTTAAGAAAAAATAAACCGGGCGAAGTTCCCAATAATGAAGGACTGCCTTCGCCAACTGATTCAACGGAATCTCCTTTCGCAGGAAGTAATCAATCGGGATACAAAGTGATTGCAAAAGGAATCACAAACTCATCGGGACAGGCAACATTTGAACGATTGGTTAAAAGTGTCTATTCACAGAATGATGAATATTTTATTTATGTAATTGCTGATACTAATAAAACATCATTGCTCTATCAAAGTTGGATACCAATAAGTTACAAATTCAAATACCAGAATGACTATGCAGTTTATAATTATCAGTATAAATATTCGACACAAAATTTCGATGTGGTTGCATTTCCTATAAATCCGATTGTTAAAGGTAAAATTAAAAGACAGGATGGTGGACAACCGATTCAAAATGCTCAGGTAAAACTATTGGATTTCGCCTTGTTCACTTGGCTGGAAGAAGCTAAGCAATTCACAAATTCAAACGGTGAATTCCGATTTGAAAATCTGAAAAATGTTTTTGATAATGAGGGAAATGCAACAGGTCCAGTAAGAGGATTAAAAATTACAAAGTATGGCTTTAGGGATACTACTTATGCTGTGAAAAGTGGAGCTATACTTAAACCCGGCGAATCGTGGTCAAGAGAATTTTTGCTACAACCGGAATCAAAAATTATTGGCAAAATTGTTAATGAATATGGCGAGGGAATTTCTGCAACGGTTACTGTTGTTGGCGGTGAATCTAAAGATGCAATTCCACCTTTTCTATTTGTAATCCCGGGATTTAAACGAGTACCGGCTTCATTTTCACTTCAAGCACCAAAGGGACAAGTAAAAGTTATTTTCGATCCAATTCCTTTTGATAATTCTTATATGAAAGACACGGTTGATATAAACATTACCGGAGGTGTTTATGATATGGGAACCATCGTTATTAAAAAAGCAATTCACAGAATAAAAGTGTTTGCGGGAATAGATTTGACTTCATTTGTTCCACTGAAGATAGTTGGTGCAAAAGTTAAACTTGAAACATTTAATGGAAATGTACCTATCGGTGAAAAGACAACGGATGCAAATGGATATGCTGAATTTTTATTTTCAAATGTTACCAAGTTATATAAACTGACTGTAAGTGCACCGCCGGATAAAGATTTTCAAACAAAGCAGTTGATTATTTTCAATACAGAATCAAAAGATTGGAATTATTATAACATCTATCTTAAGCCGGCAGCAAAAATTTCTGGTTATGTTTATGTCGGGCAACAAAATCAGCCGGTTGCTAATGCAAAGGTAACAATTAAAGGAATTGACAACGGAACTTTCCCGATAGCATACACAGATAATAATGGTTACTATGTTTTGCATAATGTTCCAATCGGTATGAACAAATTTACTGCTTCAAAAAAATCTTCTAACTTAATTGGCGATGAAACAAGTTATTTGATTGTTCCTAAAGAAGGTCTTCAGAATGTGAACTTTTATCTCAAAGTTTACTCGGATATGGATATTACGCATCTGCTCGGATTTCCAATTGAAGTAAATACACTTACAGAACAAAATGGAGAAGTGCTAATAAGCGGAAAGTTTGTTGATCTCGATTCGCTAAAGAATAATATTTTCGGTTCAACTAAATCTGAAATGAATTTTACTAATGTATCAATCATTCCAGATCCAAATCTTAAATCAATAATCTTTGGTGTTGAAGTTCCAGTCTCTAAACCAAAACAGCTTCCATTGAAGACTGATGAGAATCAACTCAATATAAAAGTGTTTGATACATATTCCGGCAACATTAACGACAACAAAATCGGTATTGAGCTGATGACTGCACAAACTGGTTACGGAGTAATAAAAGGAAAAGCTCAGGTGGTTAATGGTTCATTCAATTTTCCATCACAAAATCTTTCTTTTACCGGCGGTGGATTTTATCTGAAAGCTCCCGGAATTTCTGATATGAATCTTCCGGTTATTACTGCTGATATGTCATCACCAATAAACACAAACAAATTTCTGATTACAAATTCATCGGGCAATCAGCTTCAGTTCAGTTTATTTGGATTTACTTCTGATGCTGATGTTCAAAAATCTTTCTTGTACAAAGATTCAGTTGTGTTGAATACAACTCTTCACACAAATCTTGAAGGCGTAAATCCATCTGATATAAAATTAAACATTGGTGATGTTTCACTTACTACAAATAAAATTAATCCGCTGATAAATAAAACAACGCCCATCAACTTATCATTAGATAGCTGGACATTGCAGATTAACAAATGGTCACTTGATGGAGTTCTTTCAGCAACATCGGGAATTTTGAAAACAGGTTTAGTTGATATTCCGCTTAATGGTTTGCAGCTTAAGCCAACCGAACTTACAAACTTTGATTTAGATCTCAAGTCAATGAGTTTGGGCGGCGTTGCTCAATTAAAAGTAATTGGACAAACAATGTTCGGCTACGAAAACCAGGGAAATAAAAAATGGTATCTAACAGTTGATAAAGGTAATAAAAACTATGCAGCAAGCTTTGGCGGATTGCCGGGAATGGAAGTCAATGATTCAATCTACATCTCATCATTTTCACTTTACAGCGATGGCACTAAGGCTTTCTCGCCGCAATACAAGAATATAAAAATTTATAAAGTGGGAAATCTCTCGCTCGACCAAATGATAGTTGGAAATAATTCAATTGAGATGAGCAGTCTGAGTTTTAATATTCCTAAAGCCGGACAACTTGGAGCATTAGTTCAATATTTTAAAGAGAACAATCAGATAAAATTCAAACTTGTTCCGGTTCCAATTAAAATTAACACTAACGGAGTTGAACTTGCTTTTGGAACCAACGCAAGCACTCAACCGGAAGTACTTGATGCAAATGGTTTGAGAGTTAGAGGAATAATTTCTGAAGAAGGTAAGTTCTCATTTAATGCGTGGTTGTATCACACAAAAGATTCAACATCAATCTTAGTTGAAAATCCAAATATTCCCACACCACCAAACTCGCCACCTAAGAACTGGCAGCAGCTTGTAATTGGCGGACCAAAAACTTATCTGGAAAAGATAACGGGCAGCATGAAAGTGGTTTCTAACTCGTGGCAGAATTTCTGGTTCTCCGGTAATCTTATTGTGCCAAGTGGAATTGAACAGAATAAAAATAAATTAACATTTACTGTTTATGGTGATATAGTTGCAAATAATCAGGAACTTGGTGTTAAAAATATCAACTCGCCATTCGGTAATATCTCATTTACTTATGAACCGGAGAACAAAAGATTTTTTGGCTCTCTCTCGATGGAAAAAGATTTGGGCTACGCTTATATGAAAGGAACAGCAGAAGCTGTTGTTGATAATGAAGGTTGGTATTTCTTTGCTGGTGGTGAACTGGAAGTTTATAATCCAAACAGTAAAGGCGCTGCAGGACTGCTGATTGGAAATCATTCCATCACAGATCAAATGAAAAATACATTTCAGCAATACTCCTATGTTTATCAACATAAGGGAAGTTTACCTATGACATTTCCTTCTTCGCTGAAAGGATTTTATATGGAAGGAATGACAAGCATTCCGGTTCAATCAATTATTGGTTTGCCAAACATTGATATTGATCTTGTAGTTGTAAGTGCAAAACTCTGGGTTAATGCCGGTGCTGATATGCGGCTAAGCACTCAGTTCGACAAAGGAGTTACTATCGGTGCAGGGATGGATAATTTGTTTGATGCGGGCTTTAGCGTTAGCGAATGGTTTGTTGTTGAATGTGCTAAACTTAGTTTCAGTGCTTTGCTTGATATTGGATCGGAAGGTCAGGTTTCAACAAATGGCGATTGGGCTGCTGAACTGACCGGTGATATAACTTTAACAGGAACAGCAAAAGTTGGGTGGGGTGTTTGTAGTTCTAATTGCAGCGGGAAACTGTGTGATGAAGACTCGTGGTCAGGAAGCAAAATGTTTGGCATAAAAGGTCACGTTGGTTCTGATGGTAAATACATTAACTTTTATTCAAAGTGAGTGTAATATGAAAACAAAATTATTTTTAATCGTTTTATTAATCGTATCATCATCTGAAATTATTTTAGCTCAACAAAGTACAGATATAATGTCCTTTGCCGGACCTAATGGAATTTTTATTAATGCTGGAATTGAAATTCCGTTTAGCTCTTCTTCCAAAACAATTCCATTCAAATACAAAATTGAAAGAAGCTATGCTGGACAAAATAATTGGATGGAAGTAACTCAACTTTCAGCGCCGGAGAATTTTGAATCATTTATAAAAAACATTTACAACATAAATCGGCAGTTGAAAGATTCAATTCCAGCAAATGAACTTCCGCTTGAATTAATCTGGAAGAAAGGAAAACAATTTGAACGGCTTGATTCAATGAAATATCTTGGCAATCCATTGGTTGTGCGTTTAGCTTTGGGTGTTTGCTATCTGGATAAACAAGTTGATGAAAATAAAAGTTATGTTTATCAGATTTCTAAACTGGATAAAGATGGAAATATTTTAGAATCATTTACAACAAATGAAATTTCTTTTCCGGGAAAATACCGAAACAATCAGCTTACAATTTTTTCTAAAGAAACTTCAGAAAAACTTATTCGTTTGACTTGGAAAGCCGATGCATCATTTAGTCCCACAAGATTTAAAGTTTACCGAAGAGAAAATTTTAAAGGAGATTTTCAGCAAATAAATCCAATCAAAATTTACAACTCAGATGAGAATCAAATTGCTTTTACAGTTGTTGATTCAACAGTAACTGCAAACAATACTTATGAATATTTCATTCTGCCGTTCGATTATTATCAGAACGAGGGTATTCCGAGCGATACTGTTACACTTCCTGCATTTTCTTTCAACAAAATTTTTCCGCCTTATGGGATAAAGGTTACCGAAGCCGATTCGCTTGGAGGATTAAAGATTAGTTGGAAATTAGATAACAAAGAAAAGATTATAAGTGTTAAGATTTTCAGAAGCATCTATTCCGACAAAGACTTCGCTCAAATTGGCGAGGTGAGCGGGCTCGGTTCTGTTTATATTGACCGAACTGCAAAACCAATGGTGAAATACTTTTACTACTTGCAGTTGAATGACCAATTCGGTGAAGTGCCTTTGCAGAGTGCTAAAGTTCTTGGTCTATACAGAACCAAAGAAATTCCACCACCGCCACTTTACCTTCGCCCCGATACGACTTCAGTAGGGGTTAAACTCGTTTGGAATAAGCCTGATGAGTTTGTAAACACATATCATATTTACAGAAACTTAGGCGATGATGAAATCCTCTCCGAGTTGAAAGTGATTCAAACTTCTGATTCCGTTGTTCAATTTTTAGATACAAGTTCAACACTAAAAGGTAACCGAGTTTATTATTATTCGGTAAGAGCAGAAAACACAAGTGGAAATCTCAGCAGCTTTTCTGATACTGTTCAGGTTTTTCCGAAAGTTAAAACTGTGATTAACTCGCCAAAGCAATTAAAAGGATATTCACTCGATGGCAAAGTGTTTTTATATTGGGAAAATTTATTTGAGAAAGATGAAACGATTGAAGGTTACAAAGTATTTCGAAGAAAAGTCGGTGATGTTAGAAATGAATTCATAGCTTTGTTTGATACTTTACTTCCACCAAAGCAAAATAATTTTGTTGATACAACCCCATCCGAAGGAAATGATTACGAGTACACTGTTAAAGCAATTGATATATTTGGAAATGAAAGTGATTTCTCATCAAGTATGAGAGTTAACATTCCGGAAATTCCAATCGTTCCTCCAGCGGGATTAACGGCTATAAATATAGATGATGGAATAATGATTTCGTGGCAGCCAGCTTTACAAAAAAATATCAGTGGATATAAAATTTATAGATACGAAAGAGGTGCTCCTCCCAAACAAATAGGTTCCGTCAATTCAGATGTTAATGAATTTATCGATAAAGCTGTAATAAGTGGAAATCTATATTTTTATTTTATAATTGCAGTGAGCGTAAATGGCAGGGAAAGTATGCCGAGCGAAGAGTTAGGAATTAGAAGATAAAATTTGAAAAAAGAAAAAATTATGAAAATAATATCACTGTTCCTTTTTATCTTAATCATATTCTCGGCAAACTTTTCCAGAGCACAGGAAAATGATTCAACTTCACAAAATTTTGTTCAAAAGAATTTTTCTGTCTCAGGTGAAATTGGTGCTTACGGCGAACTTTACTCAATGCAAGGACAGCCTAAAAGAAGACCATCATCAACAGGAAGAATATTCTTTCGACCAACTTTAAATTTGTTCGGCGTATTCCAAATTCCATTTGAATTCCTGCTTTCTACCGAAGGAATTTCCGCAAGGCAAAATATTAATCAGTTTGGCATAAATCCTAAATGGGGTTGGGGCTCATTGCATGCAGGTGATTTCACGGAAGAATATTCTCAATTCACATTAAGCGGAATAAAAATTAGAGGAGGCGGAATTAATCTAACTCCGGGCAATTTCAGATTTTCAACAGCAGCAGGATTTACACAGCGTTCTGTTCCAGGCGGTGCACAGGATGGTTCGTTCAAAAGATTTTTGTTCGCTGCAAAATTTGGCTATGGAAACGAAGAAAGCACATTCTTTGATTTAATTTTTGTAAGAGCAAAAGATGAGATTGGTTCTTTGCCCCAAGCAGACAAATCAATAACAATTCTTACACCTAATGGAAATGATGTTTGGGCAATTGGATCTTTGCAAACAATAAAGTGGATTTCAAATGGAATAAACGGTGGAGTAAGAATAGAGATTTCAAGAGACGGCGGCTCAACTTATGAGTTGATTCAGGATAACGTTCCTAATGTGGGCTTCTATGATTGGACAGTGCAAGCCCCTGTAACTTTTCAAGCAGTAATTAGAATTACAAGTATTGATGATCCGAACGTTTATGATATAAGCGATGCAAGTTTTTCCATAGGCAGCGGTGTTGACTCAAAATTAGGAAACATAACCAATGAAGTCGTGAATTCAAACGCTGTTACCCCGCAGGAAAATTTAGTGATCGGAGCTAAGGGAAAATTCTCCTTCCTCGAAAACCGTCTGTTTCTTGAATTTGATGGCGGCGGATCGGTTTATTCAAGAGATCTTCGAGCTTCTGAAATAAATTTGGATTCAATTAGAATTCCCTCTGTTATCAAAGGCATTTTCAAACCTAGAGTTGGGACCAATTATGACTATGCGTTTTCTACTTCTATGAATCTTAATCTGTCCTTGTTCAGCACAAAAATTGGATACAAATATATTGGTCCGGGGTACAATTCTCTTGGAACTGCATATATTATTAGCGATGTTCGTGAAATTTTTATTTTCAATTCATTGCGAGTTTCGAGTTATGGATTGACATTCGGATACATTCGGCAAAGCGATAATCTAATTAACCAGAAGCTGTTCACAACTTCACGAAATATTTTTACAATCGGTTTAAATGGAATGATAACAAATTTTTGGACGGCTGGTATTTCCTGTAACATTCTAACTACGGGCAACGACTCAAAATCTGATTCAACTAGAACCGATTTCGGAAGTTTTGCATTGAGCACAACGCAATCTTTTATGATTGGTCAATCCGGTCTTCTGAGGAATATCAATGTGAATTATTCATTTCAGAATTCCGACAATAGATCGTATCTGCTGAAGAATAACACTACCTCAGTTCACACAATGAATTTGGGTTTTGGATTGGGTGTTGCTAATAATATGAACGCTATGTTATCCGGGGGATTTGTAAGTTCAGTTGCGTTTGATACTTTGAAAACATTCAATCATAGTTATTCACTGCTGCTTCAGCATACGGCTGTATCAAATAAGTTGATGAACACGTTAAACTTTTCTGCCGCTATTAGCGATAATAATACTTCATTGAGATCAACTTTCTCATCGGGATATAGATTTGCAGAATCGGATAATGTTTCAATTTCAATTTCTTACATGAAGGTTAATGGAAATTCATCGAGCGGGGGAAACTTTAAAGAGTTCTTAATTAATTTGAATTATATACATTCATTCTAATTTGCATTGGAGTTTATCATACGAAAAATTTAATTCTATTTCTCACCTCTGTGATAATGCTCCTCTTAATTTATGAATTTTCTGCTAAATCTAACGATGTAACAATTATTACGGCTGATACTCTCATAACAGAGACCCTTCCACCCGACGGCAGTTATAACGATTTTGGTGTTTATGTAGCTACTAACGGCAATGACCAAGCAGGAACGGGTACAATAGATAGTCCATATCGGACAATCACTCATGCGCTTAGTGTGGCGAATGCTGGAGATGTGATAACTTTACGGGGTGGTGTTTATAATGAATCCATCAGAATACAAATTCCGAATATTACTATTCGTTCTAAATCAGATGAATGGGCTGTTATTTCTTCTCCAATAAATGATGGTAACATTGGTCAATGTGTTCGAGTTGATGTTGAGGCATCTGGATTGAAATTACAGCGATTAGAAATTACTGGGGGCTATTATTATGGAATTAAATTAGAGACAAAATGGGATTGGGGTGGAGCAGATCGAAGCGGGGTTTCGAATATAATCATAGACGGTTGCAAAATTCATGATACTGGGAATGATTGTATCAAAATAACGCCAAATTGTGATAGTGTTACAATAAGACGCTGTGAAATTTATCATTCAGGAATGAGAGATAATAGCAATGCTGAAGGAATTGATAATGTTAATGGTGATCGGATGTTGGTTCAGGATTGTTATATCCATGATATTGCCACCAATGGATTGTATTTCAAAGGGGGTGCAACATTGTGCGTAGTGGAAAGAACAAAAATAGAAAATTGCGGTGGTGGGGGTATTATGGTGGGCTTCGATACCAGTCCCGAATATTTTGATACAACCGTGAATCCACAATATTATGAAAGTATCTATGGCATTGTTCGTAATTGTGTAATTAGCAATACCGAGTATGCCGGTATTGGCTTATACGCCGCAAAAAATGCAAAGATTTTCAACAATACCCTCGTCAATACAGCAAGAACCGGACACAGCCCTATCTATTTTGGTTTAAGTTATCAGGATTGGGATACGAGTGCAGGTCGTCCCCCCTCGGTTTATCCGGTTATAATGAACAATTTGATTATTCAAGACGACACTATGCCTGACAATTTTGTATTTATTCGTTACGCTTTTGAAAAGCAATTAGGTGGTGATCTCTATTCACTTGCGGGAATGCCCATAATGGATAACAACTGTTATTATAAAAAAAATGGTAATGCTAATTTCGAAGATAGGCGACCAACAAGTTTATTTAATGGCAACTTGTCAGGATGGCGAAACCACATATCTAACGAAATGAATTCAATTGAAAGTGATCCATTGGTTACCGATAGTTTTCATTTATCCGCAAATAGTCCCTGTATTAATGGGGCGCAAAGCACTCCTTATGTTACTTATGATTATGACAAACAATTGCGTACAGGTCATTTCGATATTGGTGCTGATGAATTTAATCAATCTACAGATATCGCCAATGAAACAGATAATAAGCTGAGTGATTATTATTTATTTCAGAATTATCCGAATCCATTTAATCCAAGTACGACGATAAAATATTCTATACCGTCAAATGTGAAACGTGAAATGTCAAACGTGAAAATAATTGTTTACGACATTCTTGGGAATGAAGTAGCAACATTGCTTGATGAAAACAAGCCAGCAGGAAATTATGAAGTAAGATTTGACGGAAGCAATCTTTCAAGCGGAATATATTTCTACAAATTGCAAAGTGGTTCGTTCATTCAGACCAAGAAATTATTGTTACTGAAATAGAAATCTGAGTGAGCTAAGTAATTTTTAGCACTCACTGCGCGGAGTAACATTTCTCGCAACGGATGAAAGGAATATTGACGGACCTCGACTAAAATGGATTCGCTTGTGAACGGAACCAAGTAGTCCACTGTAGGTATCACACCAGCCGTACCATACAAAGCTTATATGGAAAAAGATCCTCGAGAAGCAGTAGAGTTTGCGAGAAAAATTGTGATGAAGGTGGAAAATAAAATTGAGGTGGAGAGCTGAGGGGACGATATGATACATCTGTCGGTTGGATACTCTACATTGTTTTAGTAATTTATGCTGTGCGGAGTAGTTAAGTCCAGGCGTTCGATTAATTAATCAGGATCTTCCCGAAAGTGGAATTGCGGAAAGGAGCTTCATATGAAGTCCGTGAAACGTTTTGTTGACTCTCTTATTCGCCGTTGGCGGATTTGTGCTGTGCTGCTGGTGCTCGCAGTTCGAGGTGGAGTCGCCCCAGCGCAAATTGAAAATCCCGCTACCCTTAGCGAGAAAGAGGGGCGGCTACTTCGGTTTCCTGACATTTACAAGGATCGTATTGTCTTTTCGTACGCTGGCGATTTGTGGATCGTCTCAAGTCAGGGAGGTGTGGCACGGCGATTGACATCCCATCCCGGTCTTGAGCTCTTCCCGAAGTTTTCCCCTGACGGTTCGATGATTGCCTTCACTGGTCAATATGATGGGAATTTTAACGTTTACGTGATGCCGTCTGAAGGAGGAACTCCCAGACAGCTCACCTTTCACCCAGATGTTGCGAAAATTCCAGAAAGGATGGGTCCCAACAATGAAGTTATCGCCTGGTATCCTGATGGTAAGCGGATTCTTTTCCTGTCGCGTGAAAATACGTTCTCTAGTTGGTTTGGGAGACTTTTCAGTATCAGTGTCGAAGGGGGACTGGAGGTTCAGTTCCCGCTGCCGAAAGGTGGGTTGACATCGTTCTCGCCAGATGGCAGCAAAATTGCTTACAACCGGATTTTCCGCAACTTCCGCACATGGAAACGCTACTACGGCGGACTGCAGCAAGATATTTTTATCTATGATCTTAAGACAAAGAATGAAGAACGCATCACAGATTGGAAGGGGACTGATACAGCACCAATGTGGTACAAGCAGACGATCTACTTTACCTCAGATCGTGATAGCGCTCACCGAATGAATATTTATGCCTACGATATTAGGACCAAAACTACCCGACAGATTACTCACTTCACAGACTACGATGTGAATTGGCCCAGTCTTGGTCAGGACGCAATTGTGTTTGAGAACGGAGGCTATCTCTACGTCCTTGATTTAGCGACGGAGCAAGTGAGGAAAGTGGATGTCCAAGTTCTTGGGGATTTTGTTGAAGCACAGCCGCAGTGGGTTGATGCGAGCAAGTTCATAACAGGCTTTACACTTTCTCCAGATGGAAAGCGAGCGCTCTTTGAAGCTCGCGGAGATATCTTCACGGTGCCGGAGAAGGAAGGGAAAACTCGCGACCTAACAAAGACATCGGGTGTTAATGAAAAATATCCGACATGGTCTCCAGATGGGAAATGGATTGCATATTTCTCCGATCGCAGCGGCGAAGATGAGTTGTATCTGAGGTCTGATGAAGAAGGGGCTCAGGAGATTCGTGTTACCTTCGATGGCAAAGTCTATCGCTACCCTCCAGTTTGGTCACCCGATAGTAAGAAGCTTCTCTTCGCTGATAAGAGCCTGCGTTTGTACTACGTAGATATTGACACGAAGCAAGTAACCTTTGTAGACCAGGATCGTTATTGGGAAATTCAAAACTATGGTTGGTCCCCCGACAGCAAGTGGATTGTTTACGATAAGCACCATGACAATACCTTCACAGCGATCTATCTTTACTCGCTGGATGACAAGAAAATTCACCCTGTGACAACAGGTTTCACTAACAGCCGGTCCGGGGTGTTCGATCCGGAAGGAAAGTATCTGTATTTCCTCTCCGACCGAAACTATAATGCGGTACTCGGAAATTTCGATGCAAGCTATTCGTATACGAAAACGACCGGCATTTATGTTGCTACTTTGCAGTCGGATAGTCTTTCTCCCTTTGCTCCGCGTGGCGATGAGGCAGCAGTGAAAAGAGGTGAGGGAAAAGAGGAGTCCGCAGGAGGACAAAAGCCGAAGAAAATACGGATCGATCTCGAAGGGATTGATAGGCGAGTTGTCAATGTTCCGATCAAGCCGGGCAACATCCGATCGCTCAATGCAGCAAAGGATCGAATCTATTATATAACAGCCCCAACCATGGGTCTTTCCGGAAACGCCTCCGGTGAAGAGCCTGCGCTTCATTGCTACGACTTTGTTGAACGGAAGGAGACAACGCTCCTCTCCCCGGTCGATGCCTATGATCTCTCCGCTAGTGGAAACAAGATCATTTACAAGAGTGGAAAAACGTTTGGGATCATCGACTCAAAGCCTCAATCGTATAAAGTTGGAGACGGAGCATTGAACCTGGAGTTCATGAAGATGTACATTGATCCGAGAGAGGAGTGGCGTGAAATATTCGATCAAGCATGGCGGCTTGAGCGAGATTTCTTCTACTCACCAGCGATGAACGGCATCGATTGGGAAGCCACGCGGAGAAAATATGAGGTACTTCTTCCACATGTCCTTGACCGATATGATTTGACCTACGTTATTGGAGAGATGATCGGAGAGTTGGGAAACTCGCATACATATGTTGGCGGTGGAGCTATGCCAGACCTTCACCCTGTCAATGTAGGGATGCTGGGTGTGGACTTTGCCCTCGATCCTGAATCTGGGTATTATCGCTTTGCGAAAATTTATCCCGGAGAAAATTTCAAAGAGAACCGTCGTTCCCCCCTCACAGAGCCGGGCATCGACGTGAAAGAGGGGGAATATCTTCTTGCGATCAATGGCGCTCCGGTGAAGGCACCCGCTAATCCGTACAGTTTCTTTGTAAACACGGTTGGACAAACGGTCACACTCACAGTGAATGGAAAGCCAACGGCTGAGGGCTCCAGAAAGGTAATAGTCAAGCCGATTGAAAGTGAATTCGGTTTGCGGTATCTCTCCTGGGTCACAAGCAACAGAGAAAAAGTTGATTCACTATCGGGCGGGAAAATCGGCTACATTTATCTCCCTGATATGAGTGCTGACGGGCTTAATGCGTTTGTCGAGCAATACTATCCGCAGATCCGGAAGGAGGGCTTGATCATCGATGTTCGGTACAACGGTGGGGGATTTGTTGATGAGATGATACTTGAGCGCTTGCGCCGTATCCTGGTCGGCATGTCAATGTCACGGAATGGAGGGAACGAGACAATTCCTGAACAGGTTTTCTACGGCTATATGGCATGTCTTATCAACGGATACTCTGCATCAGATGGAGATATCTTCCCGTACTATTTCAGGAAGTATGGACTGGGTCCACTCATCGGCGAGCGGACATGGGGTGGAGTTCGCGGCATACGCGGATACCGCCCTCTTATTGACGGTGGCTATGTGACAGTGCCGGAGTTTTCCATTTATGGGCTAAGCAGCGAATGGATTATTGAAAACCATGGCGTCGATCCAGACATTGTTGTAGATGAGTCGCCAACGCTCGTGATGGAGGGGCACGATCCACAGCTTGAAAAAGCCGTTGAGGTGCTTCTAAAAGAAATCCACGAACATCCGAAAGTCTTGCCCCCTCGACCACCGTATCTGCCTCCGTACCCTGAAGAACAACGATGAGCCGAAAGTACATTGGTTCGGCCGTGGCGGACTTTGTCGTGGCAGACTCAGCGCGAGTCTGTGCGACGATCTGGAGGTTCTCAGAATGATGAGGTAGGTAGCCCCGGTTTATCGGGACTACCGAAGAATCCCAAAAGATTCTTCGGTTAGTTCGTTCGCTCTGAATAAGAAAAGGCTTGCAATTGCCCGCGGAAAGGTTCGCCCCGAGGCGAAATTGTATCCCCTTAAGCATCATCGGTTCGTTTCTTTGCTTCTCGAAGCGCAACATGATATATTTTTAATCAGTGTTTCACGGAGTTTTGGTTGATTACTGTTGCCGTAGTTTTCGGAACCAGACCTGATACTATCAAACTTGCTCCAGTCATTAAAGCTCTCCAGCAACGCTCAAATGAATTTACTGTTGTCCCCATTGCAACTGCGCAACACCGCCTGATGCTTGATCAAGTTCTGAATGTTTTCAAGATCCATCCTGAGTATGATCTTAATATTATGTTGCCAGAGCAAACGCTTGAGCAAATCACCGCACGTGGGATAGAGCGACTGGGGAAGTTGTTCTCGAGATTGAAACCTGATGTCGTGCTCGTCCAGGGGGACACATCGACGACGTTTCTGGGAAGCCTTGCAGCGTTCTACCACCATGTTCCTGTCGGACATGTGGAAGCAGGACTACGGACCGAGGATAAATTCAACCCATTTCCTGAAGAGATAAACCGTCGATTGACAACTGTGATAGCGGACTACCATTTTGCGCCGACTTTTGCAGCGAAGCGTGCGCTGCTTGCTGAAAACGTGCAACCAAAGCGCATCTATGTTACGGGTAACACCGTCATTGATGCTCTCCATATGGCGCTCAAAACAGACTACTCGCCGCGGCGAGCTGACACGAGGGTGCTCCAAATTATGCATGAGGTTCAAAGAAACCATCGTCGACTTGTTCTCATCACGAGCCATCGGCGAGAGAACTGGGGTGACCCAATGCGTGCTGCCTGCCGGGCAATTCGCAGGTTAGCTAATTCTCCTGCAGCAAAAGATGTCATGTTCGCCTTTCCGGTTCATCCTAACCCGGTTGTTCGAGAAGTAGTTTTCAAGGAATTAGGTGGCATACCGAACGTTTATCTTCTTGAACCGCTTGAATATCTGGACTTCGTCAATTTGATGAATCTCAGCTATTTTGTGATCACAGATTCTGGTGGTATTCAAGAAGAGGCACCTTCTCTTGGGAAACCTGTCCTTGTGATGCGTCGTCTCACTGAGCGACCTGAGGCTGTGATGGCAGGAACAGCGAAATTGGTGGGTCTTGCCGAGGATAAGATTTTCAAAGAGTCGTATCATCTTCTCACTGATGAAAAGGAGTATCGCCGTATGGCTTCAGCAGTCAACCCGTATGGAGATGGGCGTGCCTCTGAAAGGATTGTGGAAGCACTTCGGTACGAATTCGGTTTACGCTCAAGGCGCCCGGGGGAGTTTCACGGGTCTGATCCCGTCTGGCGGGATGCGAGGCAGACGCCTCGCGCCATAGGCAGTGCCGAATTGTAAGCCCGTTCTTGACAGGTTGAGGAATTGAACATTAAAGAACGCAAACTGAAAGATGAAAATGTTTGATCTGAAAATAGGAGCGCATCGAATCATTCTCCTGTTTACTCTCGTGCTTGTAGCCGGCAGCTCATCCCGCTTAGCGGGACGTGAAGAGAATTTGAAGAAAGTCCTGATCCTTCATGAAGCAGGGGGTTCCCCGCTGAACGGAGGCTTGGGTGATGCAAGGCAGCTTCGACAACTCCTCGGGCATTTTCAGACAGACGTGACAATCGAGGCGGTGAACTTGTACAAGCCCGGTGAGATATCACAATATGATTTTACATTCTACATCGGCTTCACAAAGAAGGATGTCCCTCCGCAGAAATTCCTGAAGGATGCTTATGAGGCTACAAAGCCTCTCATCTGGTTGAACACCGGAATGGAGAAATTCGCCAGTGTGTTTGATCTAAGAAAGCGGTTTGGATTTACATACGTGAGGTTCGATACAAGCTCCATTTACGACTTCGTTGATGGAAAAGGGACTCGCTTCACGAAGGCTGAACCGAATGCAAACGTGATCAGGATCGTTGATCCAAATCGATGTCAGGTGTTAGCAACAGCCACATCGACACGGAAGCACGTGACGATTCCCTACATCGTCCGGAGTAATCCTTACCCTGCTAAAGGCGCACCATTTTGGTATGTTGCCGATTCCCCATTTTCCTATGCAACTGAAGCAGATCGATACCTTCTGTTCGCAGACATGCTGCATGACATTCTCGGCGAAGATCATCCTGAATTTCACTCAGCTATTATTCGGATTGAAGACACAAATCCATTTTCTGATCCTGCTCAACTAAGAAATGTTGCTGATCTTCTCTATGCCCGACATGTTCCTTTTCTTGTTGGTGTAATCCCTTTCTACGTGAATCCCGCGACTGGAACGCGCGTGGCTATGTCCGATAAGCCTGACTACGTTGATGCCCTTCATTACATGATGGAACGAGGGGGAACGGTGGTATTGCACGGCACCACACATCAGTATAAGGGAGAGACGGCGGTCGATTATGAATACTGGGATGAGAGCCGGGATAAAATTCTTCCTGTCGATTCAAAGGAATACGTTGAGAAGAAACTCCGTGACGCAATCAATGAGTGCATGAAGAATGGTGTGTATCCGCTTTTGTGGGAAACTCCCCACTACAGTGCATCAACGCTTGACTACTCTGTGTTCGCAGAGCATTTTAGCACAGCGATTGAGCAACGGCTTGTGCTGGAACGTCTGGATTACAGTCAATACTTCCCGTACGTGATTTTCAAGGATATGTACGGTCAGCGAATTTATCCAGAGAACCTTGGCTACATTCCACTTGAGGCAGATAAGCAAAAAGAAGAAGAGGCAGTTGACCGGCTCATTTCGTATGCGAAGGTGAATCTTGCAGTGCGCGATGGATTTGCCGCAGCCTTTTTCCATCCGTTCCTTGACCTCGATTTGCTTGCGCGACTTGTTGATGGTATCCAGTCGCTTGGATATACGTACATCGACTTACGGGACAGCACGAACATTGTGAGGTTTGCTGATCGTGTGATTCTGAGCGGGAGTGCTTCCATCACCTTGTCTCTGAACGAGCAGTATCTTCGGGAGGTTTTTCTCGATGAGAAAGGACAGGTTGCCCGGCGCGAAGTTTCTTCGGAGCGACTGAGAAAATCAGTCACAAGGGAAATCAAACTCGAGTCCGGATGGATCTATGTAGCGGAACCGACGGAGTACCGGGAGCGTGCACTTTCATTCTGGGAGAAATTGACATATCGGGTTTCCAGCCTCGCGCACCGGATTTTCGGAACGAAAGAACCGCAGGCTCCGGCAAACGTTTTGTTGCTTTATGATCCCGGCGCTACCGGCGGAGCGAAAAATGATCAGTCAAGCCTTGCGTCGGCGTTTCTGGTTCTTAACATCCCTCTTGACAGTCTTGCCGTTTCCCCGACAACGACAATTGAGATCGGTGACCATAATCTTGTCCTCGTACCGTACAACGTTGCTGACTCACTGAACGATGATCAGATTGAGTCGCTTCGGGCTTATGTGGAACAAGGGGGGAATCTAATCACCGATTTTCGCAATCCTGTTGCTGCGGAACTTGGCGTGCATTTTCTTGAATCAACGATTCGCATTGACAGGGTTCGAGACCGGCAATTTCCCGATGAACTTCTACGATGGCAGCGCAGTGAGGTGATGAACAAATTCGAAACGATGAACGACGATGAAATCATGGTCACGGATGACAAGACTGAGACCCCTGTGGTTATTGGAAGGAGGTACGGGAGAGGCAGCTTTATTTTCTTTGGAACGAGATTCGACCCGGTGAGCAACGGCGGTTTCAGCCGATATCCTTATCTTATTCACTATGTGGAGCGATTTCTCCTGTTGCGTCCCATCGTTCGGCGTGAACAACTCGAGATGTATTTTGATCCGGGATTTAGACACACGGTTAGCATTGAGCAGCTCGTGTCGCAGTGGGCATCCAGGGGGATTCGGGTTATTTACGTTGCAGGCTGGCATGAGTATCAGAAGTATACGTATGACTACGCGCGACTGATCCGACTTGCCCATGCAAATGGGATCCTTGTCTATGCATGGCTTGAGCCCCCGCAGGTGAGCCGGAAATTCTGGACTGAACATCCTGAGTGGCGGGAGAAAAATTACAAGGGGGAGGATGTCCGCCCCTCATGGAGGTATCCAGTGGCTCTTACGGATCGAGCGTGTCTTGATGCCGCACTTGAATACTACAGGAAACTTCTTACTTCCTATGATTGGGATGGGGTAAACATTGCGGAGCTCTACTTTGAAGCCGGGCAAGGTATGAGAGATCCGAAACTCATGACCCCGATGCATCCATCGGCGAGAAACCAATTCCGGAGAAGCTATGGCTTTGACCCGATTGAGCTTTTCGAACCAAGTTCCCAATACTACTGGCGGAGTAATCCGAGCTCGTTATCTGACTTCACAACGTACCGTGTCCGCATGGTTACTCACCTCCATGAGGTTTTTCTCTCGCTTGCTGATTCAATACGCAATTCCAGAGCAGGATTTCAGGTCGTTGTAACGGTCATGGACAATCTGGATGCTCCTGAGCTCCGCAACAATTTCGGTGTCGATGTTCGAGAAATTCTCCCTCTCAGGTCAAAGTACCGGTTCACACTTCTGATTGAGGACCCTGAATCAATGTGGTCCCACGACCCGAGGCGATATGAAGCTATTGCCAGTCGCTACAGAGCGCTTCTTGATTCCGATGATTTTGCTCTCGATCTTAATATCCTTTCATTTCGTCCGGATACTGTCATCACTCAATTCCCGACTCGGATTCAGACGGGGACAGAAAGCTATTGGCTTGTACATTCTGCAGCGCACGGAGCAAAGCGAGCGGTCATCTATGCAGAATCAAGTGTGAATCCTCAGGATCTCTCACTCCTTCCTTATGCCTATGCTGCCCGAACCAGTGTAAGAAAGGTCGAGGATGGCTGGGAGGTGAACACGGCAACGCCGATTGTTCTTCAACTTGCTGCCGCAACACAGGAAATCTGGCGCGGCGACGAGCGGATGGTATCGATTGGAGATGGGAAATTCCTTCTCCCGATCGGGTCATATCGGGTTCGTGAGGTACCCTCAGGGGTGAGCCCGTTTCAGCCGGATATTCTTGAGACGCGCATTCTTTCCATAACAGGTGAGTTACTTTCTGCACGGAGTTCGCAGCGGAGCGTTGAACTTCGATATCGCTCAGATACTCGATGCATTGTGACCCTTACGAAGGAACCGTATGCACTTTTTGTCGACGGGCGCGAGAGCAGTTTCAAGGCACTCAAAGGAGACGGTCGATATGCACTTGTACTTCCTCCAGGTGAGCACACGGTTCTTATAGTTGCACAAAGCACGGTGTCATACGGAGTTGATTTTACAAGCTTTTGGTCCTCGTCCATCATCGTGATGTTTGGGCTGGTTTCAGGTGGGCTGTTGCTCATACTGTATTTTGTTGTTCGCATGCGCTACCGTTCCGTTTTGTAAAGACCTATGGCGGAAACAGCTCTACAACTTGATCTCAGCATCCTCTTTGTCATCGCGGTCATCCTCATCTGGTTTATGATTGCATATCAGTTAGTGCTCACACTTGCCGGGTATTTTCATTTTGTTCATTCCGTGAGGGAGAAAAAGGTGATCGACGCCATGAAATTCGATTTTCCACCGGTTGCTGTCTTGATCCCGGCGCATAACGAAGGGAAGGTTATTCGCCGTACGCTTGAGGCTATGCTGGCATTTGACTACCCATCCGATCGATATGAGGTTATTGTGATCAATGATGGTTCAACTGATGATACGGGGCAAATTGTGGAGGAGATGGCTTGCCGCGATGCTCGTGTGCGCCATCTTATTGTTCCTGAGGAAGAGGGAGGGAAGGGGAAATCCCGTGCATTGAATATTGGGCTCAAGCATACTAATGCTGAATACATTGCCGTGTATGATGCGGACAATACTCCAGAACCGTCAGCGCTACGCTATCTTGTGACTCAAATGATTCTTCATCAAGAGCTTGGTGCAGTGTTGGGAAAGTTCCGCACAAGGAATCGGCATCGAAACCTGCTGACGCGGTTCATCAATGTTGAGACGCTGAGTTTTCAGTCAATTCTTCAAGCGGGAAGATGGAAGCTGTTCAAGGTTTCTACGCTTCCGGGGACAAACTTTGTCATCCGACGTTCGCTGCTCGAACAGCTCGGGGGATGGGATGAAGAAGCGATCACGGAAGATTCAGAGCTGAGCATACGTGTGTACATGGAGGGTTACAAAATTAAAGTTATTCCGTATGCAGTCACATATGAGCAAGAGCCGGAAACATGGGAGGTGTGGCGGAAGCAGCGAACGCGCTGGGTACGCGGCAATAACTACGTCGCATTAAAATTCTTTAAAGAGATCCCGCAGTTCAAAAATAAATTTCTTGCCATAGAGGTGCTCTATCTCCTCTCGCTCTACTACGTGTTCTTCTTTGCAATTGTTATCTCGGACATCCTTTTCATTTTGAGCGTTGCTGGATTAGTTGCCATTCCACTGCCAGGTCCATATACTGCAGTTTGGATTCTTGCATTTGTGCTTTTCATTCTGGAAATTTTACTTGCCCTTTCTTATGATCATGAAGACAACTTGAAACAGATAGGGCTCATCATCTTGATGTATTTTACCTACTGTCAGCTCTGGATCTATGTCGTTGGCAAGGCGCTGTACCTTGACCTCATTCGTCGGGAAAAGCGAACATGGGTAAAGACTGTTCGATTTGAAACCGAGCCGCAGCCAAAGTGATGAAGCCGTATATGAAACATCTGACATTAGCACTGTTTCTCTGTGCAACCACCGGTTTTGCACAGATCGATGTAGGCGCATCGATCTTCACACAGTATGATGCGAATGTCCTCGGAAATTATGAGAAGTCACCTGATCTTGTGGGACTGGTAAGCCTCCACTTGGGGAAGGATTTCGGCGGCGACTCGTGGACCGTTGCCAGCAGCTATACGGGAAGCTATACGGCATTTCGGACATATGCCGACCATGATTTTCAACTTCATACCTTGAATCTTTCTTCCTTGTTTACATTTGGGAAGAAGGATGATGAGGAGGACGAGGAAGAATCCCGGGACGGATTAGCTGATACGACGTTTCATCTGCTAATGGTTTCCCTTAAGGGCCTTGGGCGCTTTGACAAAACGACCTTTAATCTGTACGATCACTACTTGGGCTCTGGAACGGTGGAACTTAGATATGCAGTTGGGGCGAAGTCAGCCTTGCGAGGGATCTACGCGGTTATCTACAAAAATTTTACAAACGTTCCAGAGGTGAACAATCTTGAGAATAACGTTGTTCTTCAAGGGATGTTTGGCATCGGTGGTTCGACACAGTTGTTAGTTGATGCTGGGGCAGGTTATAAAGCTTATCTCACGACAACCTATGATACAACAAAGTTCAAGCAGCCTGGAAAAGGGCGAGGGAAAGGGAAGGGAGGATTCATGAATCCGCAGGCAGCTCAAGAAAGGATCTTCATTGCAGCAGTGGAGTCTCCTTCGGTATCGCAGGTTGTGTTTGGCGGAGGTATTGCTCAGTTTTGGCGGCACGGGAGCTACTCTTTCTTCGCCGCATATCATCGTCGAACGAACCCGGTGAACAAAGCCCGCTATATTTCACAGCAGCCCAGCGGTTTTGGTGCGGATGAAGATATTTACGATGATCGATACATGTATCAGAGTCATGAATTCAGCGGCGGTGTACACATGAAGCTTGCCTGGGATATTTCTGCTGATATTGGAGGAGAGCATGTTATCAAAACCTACGCCCGTCCCGCTCTTTCTTTAGACAGAAGTGAAATCGCACCACAGCGGAAAGATGTCAGAAGCACCCTTGAAATTGTTTTGAGCCGTGACATCAACGTCGGTTCATCCTCGATGACAATTGGGTTAGGTTCTTCCTATGTTCGAAACTGGTCAAACGACGAATATAATAACTACAACGGTTACGCAATTTCGCTGAGCATAGATTTCTCGTTATAATGAACTGATTGAATGGATAATTCTTAAAGTAGTCTTAGGTGGAGGAAAGATGTCACTGATTCCGAAGGACAAGGGATTTTTTGATCTCTTTGACCGCCAGAGCGCTGAGTTGGTAGAAGCGGGCAGACTTTTGCAAAAGGTATCAAGAGATTTCGTTCATCTTCAAGAACATGCTGAGACATTTGGTGAACTGGAGCATGAAGCGGATATCACCGCTCATGAAATTATCAGCAAGCTCAATCGAAGTTTTATTACGCCCCTGGAGCGAGAAGACATTCTCGCATTAACCCACGGCATCGATGAGATAGTTGATCTTATCGAGGCGGCGATCGGCAAGGCTCGGATCTACCACGTGACGGAACCAACTAAACACATGGAGCACATGGCAGAAATCATTATGAAGTCAACCCTTACTATCCAAAAGGCTGTGCGCGAATTAAGGGATCCGAAACACGCTGACCGCATTCTCTCATATTGTATTGAGATTAATAGGTTGGAGAACGAGGGTGACTTTGCGTTCCGTACCGCAATTGAGGAATTGGTCACAAATCATGTGGATGCGTTCAATTTTGTGCGGATGAAGGAAATCTACGAAGCTCTGGAAGATGCTATTGACCAGTGCGAAGATATAGCGAACCTTATCGAGGGAATTATTGTGAAAGGGGTGTGAGGATCAGCTTACCGTACACCGATTAGAATCCTATGTCTCTTGGTTTTCTACCGATCGTTGTTATCGTGATTCTTGCCTGGACGTATGATTTCTACAATGGCATGAATGACTGCGCCAATTCTATTGCGACGAGTGTCTCGACGAGGGCACTAACGCCACGGCAGGCTATCTTCATGGCTTTCTTGATGAATATCCTTGGTGCATTTATCACTACTCAAGTTGCCAAGACAATTGGCAAAGGGCTCGTTGATCCTGCGGTTGTCGATTTCTACATAGTGATCGCCTCTCTTGTTGGTGCTATTGGGTGGTCGGCTGTGGCAACGCACAGCGGCATTCCAATTAGCATAACCCACGCACTCGTCGGTGGAATTGTTGGAGCTGTTGTAGCCAGTCATGGCTCTGGTGCACTGGAAATGAAAGGTATTAGTCTGGTAGTAGCTGCGATGATCATTTCTCCCGTGGCTGGTTTTTTCTTCGGCATCTTGATGCTTGTAGCTATGATGAGACTGGCAAGGTATGCGAAACCCTACGCGGCAAATCAAACATTTCGAAGAGCGCAGATTCTTTCCGCCGCTTTCATGGCGCTGAGCCACGGAGCAAATGATACCCAGAATGCTATGGGAATTATTACGATGGCACTTGTGGCAGGAAGGCTTATCCCAACGTTTGAAGTACCGAAGTGGGTTATACTTGGATCAGCTTTCTTCATGGGGTTGGGGACGTACACCGGCGGGTGGAATGTCATTCGAACAATGGGGATCAGGGTCGTGAAATTGCACCCAGTCCATGGCTTCAGTGCGGAAACGTCTTCAGCTATTGTCATTTTGCTGAATACTCTCCTGGGTGCTCCCATCAGTACGACCCATGTTATCTCATCTGCTATTGTTGGCGTCGGCGCTGCTGAGAAGCCAAATAAAGTAAACTGGGGAATTGTCGGGAACATTGTCTTAACATGGGTTTTGACCATTCCTGGCTCCGGTATAATTGCAGCTATTACATACAGAGTGTTTCGGCTTATAGTATAATTTCGGCTACGCCCAAGTTTCTGCCTCCTTTGCATTTCCTTAGGGGTATTCGTATATTTTCTACTGCCGCGCAGTTGCCGCGGCTTTTTGCTGAGTGAGCAGTGGAACGCCTCTATGATTGGCAAAGTACGTGTGCGGTTTGCACCAAGCCCTACGGGCTATCTTCACGTGGGCGGATTGCGTACAGCATTGTACAATTTCCTTTTCGCAAGGAAACATGGTGGCTCCTTTATTCTCCGAATTGAGGATACTGATCGTACTCGATATGTCAAGGGCGCTGTTGAGAATCTTATTGAAACCCTTCGATGGGCGGGGATTGAGTACGACGAAGGTCCTGACAAAGGAGGAGCCTTTGGACCGTACATACAGTCCGAGCGACTTGAATTATACCGACAATATGCACAAATGCTCCTTGAGCAGGGGAAAGCCTACAGGTGCTTTTGCTCTGAGGAGCGCCTGGAAGCCATGCGCAAGGAGCAACAGCGGAGTGGCATCCCATCGAAATACGACCGCGCCTGCTTACGGCTCACCGCAACCGAAATCCAGCACAATATAGACTCAGGTGTCCCTTATGCCATCCGAATGAAGATGCCCGAATCCTCAATCGTTCGTTTCAACGATCTCATCCGGGGGGAAATCGAATTCCAAAGCGATACTCTCGATGATCAGGTCCTGTTGAAATCTGATGGTTATCCGACGTATCATCTGGCAAATGTTGTGGACGATCATCTCATGGGAATAACGCATGTAATACGTGGAGAGGAGTGGTTATCGAGTACACCCAAGCATGTTCTTTTATATGAATTCTTCGGGTGGGAAAAGCCTCAGTTTGCACACCTTCCACTTCTCCTTAATCCTGATAGATCTAAGTTGAGCAAAAGACAAGGTGATGTTGCCGTCGAAGAGTATCGCGAGAAAGGTTATTTAAGAGAAGCTCTTGTTAATTTCGTTGCACTGCTCGGTTGGAACCCGGGAGATGATAGAGAAATTTTTACCCTTGATGAGCTGCAAAGAGAATTCTCACTTGAACGAGTCAATAAATCGGGTGCAATCTTTAACATTGAGAAGCTTAATTGGCTAAATTTCCAGCATCTTCGGCGCAAGCCCGATGTCGAAGTTCTTGCAATGCTGAAAGAACACCTCAGCAAATCGTGGCTAAATACAAGGAACTTTGACGATGGCTATTTATTGAAGGTAATAGCAGTGATGCGCGATCGTGTGTCGTTCGTGCGCGAATTCCTTGAAAAAAGTCCTTATTTCTTCGAGGAACCAGCAGAATATGATGAGGCAACGGTCAGAAAACGCTGGAAAAAAGAAAGTGCGGGATATCTAAGAGCTGTCTCAGAAGAATTTGCTAAACTTTCAAACCCACAGAAGCCCGACTATGAAGCAGCATTGCAAATTGTGGCAGATAGACTGAAAGTTGGGAAGGGGGAGCTGATACACCCTTTAAGACTCGCCGTTTCAGGCAGAGGCGAGGGTCCTGGATTATTCGACATACTTTATATTCTCGGAAAAGATGAAACGTTGCGAAGAATTGCTCTTGCAATTGAAAGACTGAAGTAGGGGCATGGGGAAAAGCAAGAATCAAAAGATGCAAGATTCGAGACGCGAAGCCGCTGAGCGAAGGAATTTCATTCGCGAGATCATAGATGAAGATTTGAAGTCAGGGAGATACACGAAGGTTCACACCCGGTTTCCTCCTGAGCCGAATGGGTATTTGCACATAGGCCACGCAAAATCTATTTGTCTTAATTTTGGACTTGCAGAGGATTATGGCGGGCTATGCAATCTGCGGTTTGACGATACAAATCCTACAAAGGAGGATATTGAGTATGTTGAGTCAATTAAAAACGATGTGAAATGGCTCGGCTTCGATTGGGGTGATAGGCTGTACTATGCCTCGGATTATTTTGAGAAGCTGTATGAGTATGCAGTTCAGTTAATCAAGAAGGGCAAGGCTTATGTGTGTGACCTTAGTCCTGACGAGATTCGGGAATATCGCGGCACGCTAACTGAGCCCGGGAAAGAAAGCCCATATCGCAACCGCAGCATAGAAGAGAATCTTGATTTATTCGAACGAATGCGCAAAGGGGAGTTCCCTGATGGTTCAAAGACACTCAGGGCAAAAATCGATATGTCATCTCCGAATCTGAATATGCGCGATCCGGTAATGTACCGCATTCTACATGCTACACATCATCGCACGGGTGACAAGTGGTGCATTTATCCAACGTATGACTGGGCGCACGGGCAGTCTGATTCAATCGAAGGCATTACGCATTCCATTTGTACTCTCGAATTTGAAGACCACCGTCCTCTGTATGATTGGTTCCTTGATGAACTTGGCATTCACCATCCGAGGCAAATTGAATTTGCCAGGCTAAATTTAACGTACACTGTGATGAGTAAGAGGCGGCTTCTACAATTGGTTCAAGAAGGATACGTGAACGGATGGGATGATCCGCGCATGCCTACAATTTCCGGATTGCGTCGCCGTGGATATACGCCGGAATCTATCAGGATGTTCGCAGAGCGTATTGGTGTTTCAAAAGCCGATAGCATGATTGATGTATCAGTTCTGGAAGATTGCTTACGGGATGACCTGAATATGCGCGCGCAGCGTGCAATGGTTGTGCTTCGTCCTTTAAAGCTCGTGATTGACAATTACCCTGAAGGAATTACAGAGGAACTTGACGCGGTGAACAATCCTGAAGATCCCTCCATGGGAACGCGCAAAGTTCCATTCTCAAAGGTCCTTTACATTGAACGTGACGACTTCCGTGAAAATCCGCCTAAAGCATATTTTAGACTCTCCCCGGGTGCTGAGGTCCGGCTTCGTTATGCATATATAATAAAATGCGTCGGCGTGGTAAAAGACCCGAATACAGGAGAGGTGATAGAAGTTCATTGCACTTACGATCCGGAAACCAGAAGTGGAATGCCTGCCAGCTCGCGCAAAGTGAAAGGAACGATTCACTGGGTTTCTGCTGAACATGCAATTGATATAGAAGCCAGACTTTATGACAGACTATTCAATGTAAAAGATCCGAGCGGAGATGACTGGAGGGAGCACATAAATCCAGATTCTCTGGAAATTCTCAATGGATGTAAGGCAGAACCGTTTTTAGCCAAAGCAAAACCTCAGGATCGATTTCAATTTGAACGGCTCGGCTACTTTTGCGTGGACTATGACTCGAAAGACGGAAAACTTATATTTAACAGGGCTGTGACGTTGCGAGATACATGGGCGAAGATCGAGAAGTCTCAGTCCTGATTTGCTACGGGGTTCCATTGGACAGAGGAACAATTGTCCTCTTGCTTCTTCTATGGCAAATGAATATATTTTCCACAATCTCATGGCTTGTACGCGATGACAATTGACTATAGCGTAATTCGTTTACGGAATGCTACTTTTTATGCATACCATGGGACAATATCTGATGAACAAAATCTTGGTGGGAAATTTGAGGTTGATGTAGACCTCTACTGTGATTTTGTTCCTGCGGCTGAGTCGGATAGCCTTAAACAGACGGTTAATTATGAGCGCGTATACAGCTTCATTGAAAATATCGTTACCGGCAGGAAGTATTATTTGATCGAAACAGTAGCGCGGACAATTGCGAAGGAGCTTTTGAGGGAATTCAGCAAGGTGGATCGGGTGGTTGTTAGGGTGCGAAAGCGTCATGTACCGATCAAGGGAGTGATCGATTACGTCGAGGCTGAATTCTCCGAAACGCGGTCCTGACATGGCACATGTTTTTCTCTCCCTTGGTTCAAATTTAGGCGATCGCCTGCTTTATTTGCGCAGGGCAATCATCGCTCTCTCAAATTTGCCCTCTTGCCATATCCTTAAAGTCTCGCCTGTCTATGAAACCGAGCCTGTGAGCTCGATCTCTCAACCAAGCTTTCTGAATCTTGTTCTCGCATTTGAGACGGGGACGCAACCACTGTGTCTCCTTTCCGCTGTGAAAGCAATTGAGGTTTCAGTAGGCAGAACAGCGTCGCCGCACTGGGGACCGCGCGAAATCGATATTGATATCTTGCTGTACGACGACCTCGTCGTAACTACAGAGGTTCTCTCTATCCCACATCCAGAGATGCACCGACGTCGGTTTGTACTTGTTCCGCTTGCAGATATTGCACCTGATATCGTGCATCCGATGCTTCGACTTCCTGTACGTGAACTTCTTCTGCAGTGTGAAGATAAGCATTGGGTGCGTCCATTTGTTGCGTCTCTGGCACCATTTGTCTGATAAGCTGCGGGGATTTTAGTGACACTCATAGAAAGCGAAATCCGCTACATAGCGATTGAAGGAAATATCGGGGTAGGAAAAACGAGCCTTGCTACAATGCTTGGCGAACGTCTTAATGCGAAGGTGATTCTGGAAAAGTTCGAAGAGAATCCCTTTCTTCCGTTGTTCTATGAAGATCCTGAGCGATACGCCTTTCAGACGCAAATGTTCTTTCTCCTGAGCAGATATAGACAGCAACAGGAGTTGTTTCAAGCCGATTTGTTCCATCAGTTCGTTGTAACTGACTACATGTTTGAAAAAGATAAAATTTTTGCCTATCTCAATCTTCAGGATGAAGAACTGAAGCTCTATGAGAACATTATCGGATATCTGGAGAAAAACATCCCTACGCCCGATTTGGTAATTTATCTCCAGTCAAGTGTCGAACGGCTTATGGAAAACATCAGAAAGCGGGGACGAAATTTTGAGCGAAATATCTCTGAGCAGTACTTACGCGACCTGAATGAGGCGTATAACTACTTTTTCTTCCGCTACAAAGCTTCTTCGCTTCTCATTGTGAACGCAACGGAGATTGATTTTGTCAACGTGAAAGAAGATTTTGAAAATCTTGTAACTGAGATCCTTCAGGCGGGGCGTGTCCCTGTCGAATACTATAATCCATCCAGTCGGAAACGAGCTCTATGATTGTACGCCTTATAGTCTATGCCATTTTGTTTTATCTTCTTTGGAAATTTGTCCGCGCTTTTGCTCGGTTAGCCTCTACAAACTCTCGGTCAGCGGGGCAACCAACTTCGCATTCGTCCAGCCATTTGCATTCTCAGCCAAACACGCAGAGTAGGATGGATTTCCTGGATGGTGATATTGAGGATGCGAAGTTCGAAGATATTACTAATGTGAAATGAAATATCCATCGCACTCTGCAAAAGTCCTCAGTGCTCATTTCTCCATGAAGCATGCTGCTTCCTGACCTTGAGGCTGTCCATCGTGTTCTCGTTGTGCGACAACATGATCAACTTGGAGACATGTTGGTCGCAATGCCTCTCTTTCGTGCTTTGAAAAAGAGGTTCCCTGGTTCGACATTAACTGTAATTGCGCGACCGAAGAATGCCGAGCCTCTTATGCACCACCCTTTCATTGATTCCTTATTGATTTACGACAAAGAACGATTTTGGTCTTGTCCAAAAGCTTTTTTTGGATTTCTTGCGGAGCTTCGCCATCTCCAGCCAGATGTTGCCGTTGTTCCATCAACGAATTCTTTCTCCGCAACAAGCGCTTTGTTAGCCTTCCTTAGTGGTGCACCGATTCGCATTGGCGCTCGCCGAATTGGGGAAGAGCAAAATCCTTTTGCATTTCTTTTCTCGCACCCCATTGATCTTGACTGGGAATCCGAACCGCATCGACACCAGTCCCTTCGCAATCTTGACAATGCTCGCTTCCTCGATGTACCGATGGATGACTTACGTCTTGAAATTGGATTTACTGAGGAAGAGCTCCGCTATGGGCAGCGGCGTGCGAGCGAGCTTCGTGGTACTTGTCTGTGGCTTGTGGGCTTTCACATTGGTGGAAAGCGAGAAAACCGTTGGCCCCCGGAGCGATTTGCGCAGCTTGCAGATCGTCTGCATAAGGAACTTGATGCAGCGGTGTTTCTTACTGTGGGTCCCGTCGATGCGAAGCCATTGGAGAGATTCCTCATCACCGCGCAGATACCTCATGCGGTGCTGAGTAATCTCCCAATTCGACTCGCTGCTTCTATCATTCGTTACACCAATCTATACGTTACCAACGATACAGGGATGATGCATTTGGCAGCTTCGACCGGATGCCGTGTCCTCTCGTTGTTTGGACCGACGGATCCACTTCAATGGGCTCCATTTGGAGATGAGCATCGGTACATTCGATCGGAGTCATCTGATATGGAAGCGATTGATGTTGAGACAGTGTTCGCCGCTGCGAAAGAGATGCTCGTTTACAAGCCGTAGGTCGACAATCAGCCCGCCGGGGGCGGGCAGTTTTCCTTGAAGGCTCAAAGGTTATTTTGTATATTTGAACAGTGAAAATAGAAGAGCAATGGCTGAGAGATTCTCCATACCTGTTTTTCTATACACAGCGGAGACAACAACGCTGGAGGTAATTGAACGAATTGCCGAAGCAAAACAGCGGCTGGGGAGAAGAGTTCTAATTTTGGGTCACCATTATCAGCGGGATGATGTGATTCAATTTGCTGATCGGACTGGTGATTCTTTTGAGCTTTCGCGGTATGCAGCAACTATCCGGGATGCAGAATACATCGTATTCTGCGGTGTCCACTTCATGGCGGAGACAGCTGATATCCTTACATCAAAGGAGCAGGTCGTCATTCTTCCAGATTTGGCAGCGGGATGTTCCCTTGCAGATATGGCTACGCTTAAGCAGGTGAAAAGGGCATGGGAGGATATCAGTTTTTCTGTTGATGAGAAAGTTATTCCGATAGCTTATATAAATTCCAGTGCAGCAATTAAGGCATTTTGCGGCGCCCATGATGGCGCGGTGTGCACTTCTTCAAGCGCGAGAGCATTATTCACCTGGGCTTTTGAAAAAGGGGAGAAAGTTTTCTTTATCCCTGATGAACACCTGGGTCGGAACACAGCGTTCTCAATGGGCATAGCGCTTGATGAAATGATTGTCTGGGATCCGCTTCTGCCATTTGGTGGAAATACCCCTGAAGAGGTCCGAAAGGCACGAGTGATTCTCTGGAAAGGGTACTGTGGTGTCCATCAAGCGTTTCTTCCAGAGTATGTCGATTCGATGCGAGAGCGTTATCCGGGAATCAAAATCATTGTTCATCCCGAGTGCAGCTTTGATGTAGTGCAGAAAGCCGATATTGTTGGCTCAACCTCTCGTATCGTTTCAGCTGTAGAGCAAGCTCAACCTGGAACAGCCTGGGCGATTGGGACTGAGTATCATCTGGTCAATCGTCTTATGAAGAAGCATCCGGAGCAATTTATCGTGAATCTGGCTCCGCCAATTTCTAACTGCACCAAGTGCACCACTATGTACCGCATCTCACCTGAAGCTCTTGCTTTCTCACTTGAACGTCTGGCTGACTCTGAAGTTGTGAACCGTATCATAGTTCCTGATGATATCGCCGAGTTTGCAAGAGTTGCTCTTGATCGAATGATGAAAATCTCGAGTAATCCCGCTGTTGGTATGATGACGACTAAGGTTTCATAGTCCGCCTTGGGCGGATGGAGACACAATGGAATTTAAGCCAGAGGTTTATTTGCTCATGGTGGGGAAGATACAATCCGCTGAATGGGTCTTGTGGCGAGAACTTCGTGTGAGATCGAGCCCCGTTTTTACTTGTTTGTCTGTGGTTGTTATCTGGGGGACCATTGCCCAGGCGCAAGTCTACCGCGGAGTGAAATGGGAAATGACGCTGGAGCAGGTGAAGAAAGCTGTACCGACAAAGACATTTAAGTATGTAGGGATGCCAAGTCGGACTGTCACTGTGTATTACTATGATGACACGCTCAGCGGGTACCCTGGAATGGTAGGCTTTTATTTTAGCGAAGGGAAGCTCAATCGGATTATTGAGGCGTATCATCCGTCGAAGGGGGAGGAAGTACGTGATAAAGCTGAGCGACTCACCATGGCAAAGCATGTGCTCGATGCGATGATTCGAAAATTTGGGCCTCCGCAAAGTTCCTCTGTTGATGATATTGAACAAGCCTCTTTTAATGAGGCACTCCTTACACCTGATCGGGTTTTTGAGGCAACCTGGAAGAAAGGAGATACACGAGTTCGATTTCAATACTATAAGTCGTGGTCCCTTCGTGTCTATTATGAGCCACTGAAGGAATCCGAACCTCGCCAGAGGCGTATATCTCCGAAGCACTGAATCGATCTATAGCTGAAAGAATGCAATGAACCCAACGTATATTGAACATCTCCCACACCACGTTGGCGAGGAAGTGACCATTCGTGGATGGGTGTACAATAAGCGGTCAAGCGGAAAAGTTCGGTTTCTTTTAGTTCGTGACGGAACTGGGATAGTCCAGTCGGTACTCATGAAGGGGGAAAGTCCGGATGAGTTGTTTGATCGTTTTGACCAACTCACGCAAGAGTCGTCTATCATCGTCCGCGGTGCAGTTCGCTCCGATGATCGGGCACCCGGAGGCTATGAGCTCACCCTTCATGATCTCCAGATCATCCAGATTGCCAACGACTATCCGATTACGCCGAAGGAGCACGGCATTGAGTTTTTGATGGATCATCGCCACTTGTGGCTACGCTCATCGAAGCAGCATGCAATTCTTCGGATTCGTCATGAAATCATCAGGGCAATCAGGGAATTTTTCGATCAGCGCGGCTTCACACTTGTCGATGCACCTATTTTCACACCTGCTGCTTGTGAAGGGACGACCACACTCTTCGAAACCGAGTATTTTGATCTGGGCAAGGCATATCTCACGCAGTCTGGTCAGTTATATGCTGAAGCAGCAGCCATGGCACTGGGAAAGGTCTATTGCTTTGGACCGACCTTCCGTGCCGAGAAGTCAAAAACACGGCGCCATCTAACTGAGTTCTGGATGGTCGAACCAGAAGTTGCGTTCAACGATCTGAATGCCGACATGGAGCTGGCTGAAGAATTTTTAGAGCACATTGTAAGCTCTGTCTTGAAAAACAGAGAGAGGGAGTTGAGGGTTCTTGAGCGAGACACAAGACCGTTGCAAAATGTGAAAAAGCCTCTGCCAAGAATCACGTATGATGAAGCTGTCGAGATCCTGCACAAGAATGGGATCAATTTCGAGTGGGGGAATGACTTCGGTGGCACAGATGAGACGGTGATCTCTCAGCAGTTTGATCGACCTGTGATGGTTCATCATTATCCAGCAAAGGTGAAAGCATTCTACATGAAGCGTGATCCTGAGAATCCCGAGTTAGCACTCGCCGTTGATGTTCTTGCTCCTGAAGGATATGGGGAAATTATCGGCGGCAGCCAGCGTGAAGATGACTACGAAACGTTGCTCAAACGTCTTGAGGAATATAATCTCCCTCGCGAGCCATTTGAATGGTATCTCGACCTCCGACGATACGGAACAGTCCCGCATTCTGGGTTTGGTTTGGGTGTTGAGCGAACTGTGGCGTGGATCTGTGGACTTGATCACATACGTGAAACTATTCCCTTCCCGAGAACAATCTATAGGCTCACTCCATGAAAGCATATCTTCAAGCGGAACATCTCCAGAAACAATTTGAGAATGTCTCCGCCGTTAGTGATGTCTCATTTTCTGTTGACCGCGGTATGATCTTCGGTCTTCTTGGTCCCAATGGTGCCGGGAAAACAACCACCATACGCATGATTCTGGGTATCCTTCTGCCGGATTCTGGAAAAATCCTTATAGATGGCGCGGAGTTTACAGACCGCCATCGCAACCGTATCGGATACCTGCCTGAAGAAAGGGGACTCTACCGGAAAACGATGGTTTTGGAAACTATCGAGTACTTCGCTGTGTTGCGCGGACTTCCTCATCACGAGGCACGGACTAAAGCTGAGCAATGGTTGAAACGGTTGGACTTATGGGAAGCCCGCTATCGAAAGTTGGAGGAACTCTCAAAAGGGAATCAACAAAAAGTTCAGTTTATTATCTCAGTTGTCCATGAACCTGATTTGCTGGTTCTTGATGAACCCTTTGCTGGACTTGACCCGGTCAATCAAGCGCTTCTTACAGAGGTTCTGCTCGATCTTCGTCAGCACGGCACTGCAATTGTTCTTTCGACTCACCAGATGGAACAGGCTGAAAAGCTCGCTGATCCCATTCTCCTGATTGATCATGGTAAGGCTGTCCTCTATGGACAATTAGGGGAGATCAAAAGTCGTTATGGAACTGATACAATTGTGCTGGAGTTCGACGGGGACGGTTCATTTCTTTCGAGTTCTCCTCAGATCAGGAAAATACATTTGTATGAAAACTATGCCGAGTTGCAACTTGTTGACCATGTTGCTCCTCAGGAATTTCTGCGCGAAGTTGCGGGTCAACTTTCCATCCGGAAGTTTCAAATCGTTGAACCCTCGTTACATGCGATTTTCCTCGATGTAGTCGGACAGCAGGAGGAGCATCCATCATGAAAGCTAAGTGGACACAAGTGGCATGGTGGGAATACGTTACGAAAGTTCGCACGAAAACTTTTCTCTTTTCCCTCGTTGTCACACCTATTTTCGCCTTCGGGATGATGTTTCTTCCGAGTTTCTTCGCCACCAGACCTGAGACTGAAACAAGGGTCATTGGTGTGATCGACGAGACTGGAGTTTTAGCACCGCAATTGGATTCGCTCCTCATGAATCGCTATAAGCTCCCCGATGGGCAGCCAGCTATCCTTGTTCGCTCCATCCCCGTTGTTTCTAATGACCTGGGTGCTGCTGTTCACAAGGCGCAGCAACTGCTTTCACAGGAAAAGATCGTTGGCTATTTGATTATCCAACCAGATATCTTCTCCAGTGGAAAGGCGGAGTACCGGTCAGAAAATATCGGAAACCTGCGATTGTTAGACCGCGTTGAAAGCGCTCTCAAGGACGTAGTTATGCGTCTAAGGATAGTTGATGCCGGTATCAACCCGGATGTTATTAAGAAACTCGAGACACCGATTGATCTCAAAGCTGTGAAGGTCACCAAAACTGGCGAAATTGAAAAAGGGGATCCACTGCAGCTATTTTTTACCTCGTTCGCTTTCCTCATGTTGATGTTCTTTCTTATTATTACAACAGGACAGATGCTTGTCCGCAGCACTATTGAGGAAAAGACCAATCGGATCGTTGAAGTTCTTGTCTCATCAGCTCCATCTACTGATCTGATGGTCGGGAAGATCATCGGGCTCAGCGGGCTTGGATTGACGCAGGTGTTGGTCTGGACAGCGATTGGGCTTTTCATAGCAATGTCAGCCCACGTTGTGACAATCACAGTTTGGCAGCTGCTTCTCTTCATCAGTTACTTCATTTTGGGCTATCTCTTTTTTGCGGCGTTATTCGTTGCAATTGGTTCTGTGTTGACGACGGAACAGGAAGCTCAACAATGGATGCAGTATCTTTCTATGGTCTTTGCAATACCGCTGGTGTTTGCCATCAGCGGAATTGAGAACCCGAACGCCGTGGTGCTCCGAGTTCTGGAATTCATCCCGCTGTTCACGCCAATGATTATGGCGTTAAGAATTCCCCTTAATGCGATGCCTGTCTGGGAGATTGTCGGAACAATTTTCGTCCTTTCGGTGTCTGTGATCGCCACTATGTGGGCGGCTGGGAAAGTTTTCCGCGTTGGGATTCTGATTTATGGGAAGAAACCTTCATTTGATGAAATCATTCGATGGCTGCGTTCAGCATAGGGGCTGAAATTGATTGTGACGGAGAATTTCCTTAAATTAAAAAGGTTCTTGTCTGAGGAAGTAGGCCATAGCTTCTATGTCACTTGAACAGATTCTCTTCTTCGCTCTCGCCTTTATAGCTGTTGCTTCAGCACTACTCGTTGTAACCCGACGGAATCCTGTTGTGAGTGTGATTTATCTTGTTGTGAATTTCTTTGCACTCGCCGGTTTGTATCTCATTCTAAGTGCACAGTTCATTGCTGCAATTCAGATCATTGTCTATGCTGGAGCTATTATGGTACTGTTTCTATTCGTTATCATGCTTCTGAATCTCGGCGATGAGCAGAAACTTACAGAGCACCTGAATTATCGAAAGGCGATCGGGGTGGTATTTGTTGTCGCTTTGGCAACGGAGATTGTTTCGGTTTTCTTTCTAAAAGCAGGATCGGGTCTCTATCAGCAATCTCCGAAGGCAGCGAATATCGGCACAGCGGAAGGCGTAGGGAGAGCACTTTTCACGAAATTCTTCTTCCCATTTGAGATAACCTCCATTTTGCTCCTCGCTGCTATTGTCGGTGCAATTGTGCTTGCAAAGAAACGACTTGACTGAAAGATCGATAGTTCTAAGCGTATTGTTGATGGTACTATTGACAAACAACTATCAACTGCCAGCTAATAGGTGAAAAATATGATTCCTCTTGATTATTATCTTATTCTCAGTGCCATTCTTTTTACCACCGGTGTCGCTGGGGTTGTCATTCGACGGAATGTGATCATCATCTTCATGTCCATTGAACTGATGCTTAACTCAGCGAATCTCACGCTTGTTGGATATTCATCATATCTTGGAGATTCAACCGGGCAGATGTTGGTCTTCTTTGTCATCGCAGTTGCGGCTGCTGAGGCTGCAGTGGGGCTCGGAATTGTCATAGCGCTCTTCCGACAACGGCAGACTGTGAACGTCGATGAGGTGAACATCCTCAAATGGTAAGGGTGATGAAGCCTCAATCTTTCGTGCGTTGTCCAGAGTGCTCCGCCATGTTGGATCTCGAGAGGCGAGCTATTTACGTTTTCCATTTCGGGAGGGTTCAAAATAGATGTATCCGCTGATTCCCTTAACAGTTCTTTTTCCGCTGCTCGGATTTCTTTTCAATGGGCTCGCAGGGTCAAGGATAAGGTCTGAGAAGACTATTGGATGGATTGGTAGTGGGACGGTTGGCGTCGCTTTTGCTCTTGGGGTTGTCACGTTCGTAAAGATGCTCTCGCTTCCAGTCCATCTTCGGGCTCAGACTGTGGAGTTATTTCGCTGGATCTCCTCTGGTACAGGGACACCGGGTTCATTGAACATTCCCTTTTCGCTTCTCGTGGACCAGCTCTCCATTGTGATGGTTCTTATTGTTACTGGGGTGGGATTTCTCATTCATGTCTATTCGATTGGATACATGCATGGCGATCCCGGTTTCTGGAGATTCTTTTCTTACATGAATCTTTTCATTGTTGCCATGCTTATTCTCGTGCTTGCTGATAATTTCGTGGTCCTATTTCTTGGCTGGGAGGGGGTAGGTCTGTGCTCCTATCTGCTTATTGGCTTCTGGTACGATCGACCTTTTGAGAAAAGCACGACCAGCGATGCGGCGAAAAAAGCGTTCATTGTGAATCGTATCGGAGATTTTGGATTTCTCCTCGGGTTGTTCTTGATCTTCGCAACATTTGGGACGTTAACATTCAGGCCAGTGTTTCATCAGGCCGAGGCGTTCCTTCCCGGGGATCTCAGGATTTTCTGGATTACACTCCTTCTGTTCCTCGGTGCAGTAGGGAAATCCGCCCAAATTCCTCTCTATGTATGGCTCCCGGATGCCATGGCTGGCCCGACACCAGTAAGCGCATTGATCCATGCTGCAACTATGGTGACAGCCGGGGTCTATATGGTTTCACGTACGTCCGTCCTTTATGCTCTTGCACCGACAACAATGATGATTGTTGCAATCGTTGGCGCAGTGACGGCACTCTACGCTGCCAGTATTGGACTGGTTCAAAACGACATTAAAAAGATTCTCGCCTACTCGACGATCAGTCAGCTCGGTTATATGTTCCTTGCAGCCGGAGTTGGGGCTTTTGCAGCAGGCATCTTTCATCTCATGACCCATGCTTTTTTCAAGGCACTCCTTTTTCTCGGTGCTGGCGCTGTCATTCATAGCCTTCATGGGGAACAGAATATCCAGAGGATGGGTGGATTGAAAAGATACTTACCTACAACGTACTGGACCTTTCTTGTTGCAGCTTTAGCCATCTCAGGTATCCCACCGTTGTCGGGGTTTTTCAGCAAGGACGAGATTCTCACAAAGGCGTTCTTCAATGGGTCGTTCTGGTTATGGTTGATCGGCTTCGTGACAGCGGGCATGACGGCATTTTATATTTTCCGCCTCTTTTCACTTACGTTCGAGGGGACGAGGCGATTCTCAGACTCGGTTCATCCGCATGAAGCTCCATTGAGCATGACAATTCCACTAATAATCTTAGCGGTTCTGTCAATTAGCGCAGGGTGGGTCGGCATTTCACCAGGTCTTGGAGTCCGCCTTTGGCGGCTTGAACAGTGGCTTGCACCGGTATTTGAACCTGCTTCAAATGTGCTTCTTCTTGTGCACGAAGAAGCGAACGGAATTGAGTATGTCTTGATGGCTTTAACATTTTTCCTCGTCGCGGGGAGTATCTATGTGGCATATACGATTTATGTTCATAGAAAGGAAATTGCTCTTCAGCTCGGTCAGCGATTCTCGGTGTTATATAAAATTCTCTTCAACAAGTACTATGTCGACGAAGCGTATGATGCAGCGATTGTCAAGCCGCTTGTTCATGGTTCGCAGAAGCTTCTTTGGAAGTGGTTCGACGTTGGGATTGTCGATGGTACAGTGAATGGAATTGCAAAGGTAGTCAATGTTCTTGGCGCTGTTACGCGCCGCGTTCAGACGGGGATTGCACAGAGTTATGCTGTGGTTTTCATCCTTGGTCTTCTTTTTGCACTCTGGTGGTTGTTGTTTTCATAGAGCAGAAAAATGGCTATGATTCTCAATGAACATCTGCTAACCCTGATCATTTTTACGCCGTTGCTTGGAGCGATGGTCCTTTTGAGCATCCCTTCTCATGCTCTGAGGTCGATTAAGTGGACTGGCATTTTCTTCTCAGGGGTGACATTTATCCTTTCGATTTATCTATTCATTCGGTTCGATGGATCTCTCTCTTCAATGCAATTTGTCGAGCGATCGCTCTGGATCCCGTCGCTGGACATTCACTATAACCTTGGTGTTGATGGAATCTCGCTTCTGCTGGTGATGATTACAGCACTTTTAACGCCGATTTCACTTATCGCTTCGTGGGAGTCCATCCAGAAGCATGTGAAGGGATTTGTCTTCTCGATGCTCCTTCTTGAGACAGGAATCCTTGGCGTGTTTCTGTCACTTGATCTATTTCTTTTCTACGTCTTCTGGGAGAGCATGCTAATCCCGATGTACTTTATCATCGGGGTCTGGGGTGGAGAGAATCGGATATATGCGGCGATGAAGTTTTTCCTCTACACTATGGTTGGGAGCGTACTGATGCTCGTGGCGATTATCTGGCTTGGCATCTACGCGATGAAGATAACTCCGCAGCATCAATTCACAACGGATTTGCTCACGCTGTATCAGATTGCTCCGAACATCCCTCTAACACTTCAATCGTGGATGTTTCTTGCCTTTGGACTCAGTTTTGCAATTAAGGTTCCAATCTTCCCCCTTCATACATGGCTTCCTGATGCCCATGTTGAAGCTCCAACAGCAGGGTCAGTTATTCTTGCAGGTGTGTTACTGAAGATGGGGACGTATGGACTTGTGCGTTTCTGTCTGCCGCTGTTCCCGCAGGCTACGTTCTATTTTCTCCCATTCATTGCCCTCCTTGCTGTTATCGGGATAATTTATGGTGCGCTTGTCTCAATGGTACAGCCTGACATCAAAAAGCTTGTGGCTTATTCGTCTGTCAGCCACCTCGGATTTGTTGTCCTTGGAATCTTTGCTCTTACTGAGGAGGGGCTTCAAGGGAGCTTGATCCAGATGATTAACCATGGACTCTCAACAGGGGCACTCTTCTTAATTGTTGGGATGATTTACGACCGACGTCATACGCGAGCGATATCTGAATTTGGTGGCTTAGCACACCAGATGCCTATCTACGCCGCGCTCACAATGATTGTCGTTCTCTCCTCTCTGGGTCTTCCCGGACTAAATGGATTTGTTGGTGAATTCCTGATACTGCTTGGATCATTTAAATCCCCATCACTTGGGAGCGTTTGGTTTGCAGTGTTCGCAGCGACGGGGGTGATCTTAGCCGCGGTCTATTTGCTTTGGATGTATCAACGCGTGTTTTTTGGGAAGCTGGAAAATCCTTTGAACCAGGGATTGAAAGATTTGAATATCCGGGAAATTGGCATATTAGCGACGATTGTCCTATTCATCGTATGGATAGGTGTTTATCCATCGACGTTCCTTGACAAGTCCGGCGCTACGAGCAAAGCGCTCGTTGAGTATGTCGCGAAAGCGCGTTCTGGAACTGCCACGAGCCTTGCATGGACTCGAGGAGTAGTTTCTGTGAAGAGCGAGGAAGAGCAGCCGCATGTGGGCGGGGGAGAGGAAGTGCTTCGGTGATGTTCCGGGCTTTTACAGCTCTGGTGGGATTTGTTGTCGGCTCACCGTTCTTGGGAGCCAATCTCCATGCAGAGGAAGTGGAATCGATCCCAGCAGTTCCACTATATGCTTCGATTCCGTTTGTTGTTCTGCTTGCGGCGATTGCCCTCATGCCTTTTGTCAGTCACAAGTGGTGGGAAAGAAACTACCCCTGGGTTTCCCTTAGCCTCGGTTCCATCGTAGTTGCGTACTATCTTTTCATTCTGCAGAATAGCTCTCGGCTTTTTCATACTGCCTATGAATATGTAAGTTTTATTTCTCTCATAGGTTCGCTCTTTGTTGCTGCCGGCGGTATTCACATCCGATTGCGTGGCAGGTCAACGCCGATGGCTAATGTGATTTATCTCGCTGCGGGATCGATCGCTGCAAACATTTTAGGCACAACGGGCGCATCAATGCTTTTCATTCGTCCATATTTGAGGGTGAATAAATATCGACTGCGACCATTTCATGTAGTTTTTTTTATTTTCCTAATCAGCAACATCGGTGGTGCGCTTACTCCGATCGGCGACCCGCCATTGTTTATGGGATACCTGAAAGGGATCCCCTTCTTCTGGGTGATTGGGAAAGTGTGGGAGATATGGCTTCTTGTGCTCGTTGTAGTATTAGCAATTTTCTATTTTCTTGATCGTCATTCATTTAACCGTCTTCGAGAACGAATACGGGAGCAAGCCGAAGAAGAACGAGAACGTGCTGAAGTCAACGGATTGCATAATCTTGTATTTCTTGGGATTATCATAGCTGCGGTTTTCGTTGAGCGCCCCCCTCTTATCCGAGAGGTAATAATGTGGGGGGCAGCACTCGGTTCATATCTGACGACGAAACGTGAAGTGCATGCGAAAAATGAATTCAACTTTGTCCCAATTAAAGAAGTGGCAATCCTCTTTGCTGGTATTTTTGCGACGATGATACCTGCCCTTGATTGGTTGGACTTAAATTCATGGAAGCTTGGCATTACTCACCCCGCTCAATTCTTCTGGGGTACCGGCATGTTGTCCTCGTTTCTCGACAACACGCCGACCTATCTGAACTTTCTCAGTGCTGCATTTGGATTGTTTCATCTTAACATTGATAATCCACATCATATGGCATTGTTCCTCGAGAACCATTGGAAATACATTCAAGCGATTTCAGTTGGAGCTGTCTTCTTTGGGGCGATGACCTATATCGGAAACGGACCGAACTTCATGGTGAAGTCCATTGCTGAGCAGTCGGGTTTGAAGCCGGTAAGTTTCTTAGGATACATTGTTCGGTATTCGATCCCCGTTCTTCTCCCGGTTTTCTTCGTTGTATGGCTGCTCTATTTTCGATGATGGAAAGCGAACGATTTAAAGGAATAGTTCTGCTATGGAGAATCTGCCTGCGGTGAAAGCCACTTCAGATCTGCTTAGTATACTTGCTGTGAGCGTCGTTGTCTTCACGGCACTTGTTGCGATGCTCGTTAGCGTTTTTCTGAAGCGGTCAATGCAAATCATTTTCTGGCTTGGTGTGCTTGGCATAGGAGCAGCAATTGTTGCTGCGTGCTTGGTGTATCCTATTCGCGGTGTTGCTTTAGGGGGAATGATCTTCCTGGGCGGATATGCAAGTTTCTTTGATGTGGTATTGCTGTTAGCTGCCGGGTTGACGTTTCTCCTTTCGGCAGATTATCTTCTACGAGAAGGCATTAGTTATCCGGAATTCTACATGATGATCCTTTTTGCAGTCTCCGGAATGATGTTGATGGCATCCGCAGCGGACTTGATTGTTGTGTTTCTGGGATTAGAGTTGATGTCGGTTTCGCTCTATGTGCTTGCTGGGTTCATGCGGCGTCGGGCGAAGTCAATTGAAGCGGCGCTTAAATACTTTCTCCTCGGAGCCTTTGCCTCAGGCTTTTTTCTATATGGTATTGCGCTTGTTTACGGCGACACCGGGACGACAAACCTTGCCGCAATTGCTCAGCGGCACAGCTCCGGCGGGTCACCCCTTTTTTGGGTCGGCGTTGGAATGCTTGTTGTGGGGTTCTCTTTCAAGGTTGCAGTTGTGCCGTTTCATATGTGGGTTCCAGATGTGTATGAGGGTTCACCGACACCTGTTTCGGGGATCATGTCAACAGGAGGAAAGACCGCAGCATTTGCAGCGTTTCTCCTTGTTTTTCTAAAATCCTTGAATGGAGGCGGCGAGAAAATCCAGGTTCTATTAGCTATCTTCGCAGCCCTATCAATGGTCACCGGGGCAGTGATTGCTATTGCGCAAAAGAACCTCAAAAGAATGCTCGCATATTCGAGCATTGCTCATGCAGGCTACATGCTAACAGGGTTGGCAGCTGCCAATCCACTTGGGATGTCAGGGGTGATGTACTATCTCACCGCATATACACTTATGAATATCGGGGCTTTTGGGGTTGTCTCCATAGTTGAACGGGTTGAAGAAAAACACCTCGAGTACAGTGATTACGCTGGGCTTGGCTTCCAGCACCCATTTCTTGGTGTTTTGATGTCGATCTTTCTTTTTTCACTTTCTGGGGTTCCGCCTTTTGCCGGTTTCTTCGGGAAATACTATGTGTTTGCCGCTGCCGTTGATGCACATATGACGTGGCTTGCGATTATTGGTGTGCTTGCAAGTGTCATCTCCGTATATTACTATTTGCGAGTGGTGGTCTATATGTATTTTCGCGAAGGGAGCGAGGAAGGAAAATTGCAAATTTCCATGCTCGGAGGCGTTGCGCTTGTAATAGCGGCGGTGGGGGTTATCGCAATTGGAATATTCCCGTCCTCAGTTCTCTCCTTTACAACGCATCTATTCTGAAACGGTGATCGTTATGGATCGGGTGCTGACCGCTGCTGAGATGCGTCAATGCGACCGCACGGCAATTGAATCTGTCGGGATTCCGAGCTTTATCCTGATGGAGAATGCGGGGCGAGCTGTCTCAGAAGAGATCGCAAAGACAGTTTGCGGTGTAGCGGACAAACATGTTTTGATTATCGCCGGCAAAGGCAACAATGGCGGCGACGGATTTGTTGCGGCGAGACATCTTTCAAATTCCGGGGCGATGGTCACGGTGGCTCTCCTTGCTGATCCAGGGTTACTGAGTGGAGATGCACTGGCTAACTATGCCATACTTGAACATATGGCAAAGAATCAGGAAAATATTCGGCTTCTCCGTGTTGAGCCTGGGAACATTAAAGACCTTGCATCGTTGCCACATGTGGATATAATCGTTGATGCCATTCTTGGGACAGGTTTCAGTGGCGAACTACTTGATCCGCTGAAAAGCGCCATCCAGTGGATTAACAACCAGGATGCTTTTGTCGTCGCAATTGATATTCCTTCGGCGATCGATGCTGACACAGGCAGATGCACAACAGCGGTGCGAGCAAATCTCACAGTAACGATGGGCTTAAGAAAACGTGGCATACTCCTGAACGAAGGTCGCGTTCATTCAGGCGAAATCCGCGTGGCTGATATCAGTATCCCACGGTTTGTCTTTGATCAACTTGATCAAGGGACATTTCTTATCTCTGCGAGCGATGTAGCATTGCGGCTCCCTCGGCGACCTTTTAACGCTCATAAACACAGCGTTGGGAAAATCTTTGTTCTTGCCGGCTCCCCGGGTTTTACAGGTGCAGCAGCAATGGCGTCGATGGCTGCGATGCGGAGTGGTGCAGGAGCAGTTGTCCTGGGTATCCCGAAAAGCCTGAATTCAATTCTTGAAGAGAAAGTTACCGAAGTGATGACAGTTCCACTGTCAGAGACATCTGACGGAACTCTTAGTTTAGATGCCATGACGGATATGAAGCCATACCTCGAATGGGCTGATGTTCTTCTTGTCGGTCCTGGACTTTCAAGGAACTCCGAAACGCAAGATCTCGTTCAAAAGCTTGTCAGGGAGATTAATCGTCCGATGATTCTCGATGCCGATGGGCTGAATGCATTTGCGGGGAAACCGGAGATCTTTCTCCAGCATGCAAAGGTGCCTATTGTTATTACTCCTCATGCAGGGGAGCTTTCGCGGCTCCTTGGAATCCCAGTTGACGAAATTGAGACCCATCGGATTGACGTTGCTCGAGCTACAGCTAAAGAACTTGATGTAGTTGTTTTGTTGAAAGGAGCCCCGAGTGTTGTTGGTATCCCATCCGGTGATGTGTACATCAACAGCACGGGGAACCCGGGCATGGCGACAGCGGGTGCTGGTGATGTCCTTTCAGGGATTATTGCTGCGCTCATTGGGCAAGGAATGAAATCAGAGGAAGCAGCATTTGCCGGGATGTACGTTCATGGTGCTGCTGGAGATCGAGCTGCCTCAGAACTCGGAGTGAGAGGCATGATTGCAACTGATATTCTGGATCGTGTGCCGGGCGTTTTTATGGAATTGGACAAACATGGCGAAATATGAGCACTAAAAGGGACTTAAATTTCTGGTTCGATCAACTGCCTGCAATACTTTGGGCAGCTTTTATTTTTATCCTGTCATCGATGCCGGCTTCAGCGTTTCCTCACATCTCGTTTCCAGGTGCAGATAAGCTTGTTCATCTTGGCTTATTTTTCATTCTTGCTATGCTCACCGAACGAGCGTTCCGGCGACAGGCTCTGATCCCGAGGTTGCAGAGCTGGAGTGTAGTGTGGGCTGTAGGTCTATCGCTCCTCTACGGGTCTTTCGATGAAATACATCAAATCTTTGTTCCTTCTCGAAGTCCTGATCTCACTGATGTTGCTGCGGATTTTGTTGGCGCATTGATCTTCGCTTTTCTGTACGGACCTCTGTTCGCTCCGCGAAAACGGACAACAGTTTAAGGGACTGCAATGAGGGGAAAGCGGATATTTCTTGATAGCCTCGTTGTCATTGGATTAACAGCGGCGATGGTCGTTCTTCACGCTGTTCCGAAATGGTTAGGTGTGCATAGCGTGGATGAGCTGAAAGGGGCTTTTCACCCCGGAAATATTCACTCTCCACAGCTCCAATCCGGCAAAGAGGGAAAAGAACCTGTGGAGCAAATGCACTATCGTGTTGCAGCAGAGGAAATGCCAATCCCACTTGGTGGAGAATCGGCAATTCAAGCAAATCTCGTGTACCCTGATGTCGCTCGGCGTCTGAGCATAGAAGGGACTGTTTACGTCCTTGCCTACGTTGATACCGCCGGGACTGTTGTCGGTACATCCATTATCCATGGGATCGGAGGGGGATGCGACGAAGCGGCTTCCGGTGCTGTTTCGAAAATCCACTTTGCCCCTGGACGAGAAGAAGGGAAGCCAGTTGCTGTAAAAGTGATGATCCCTGTGCGGTTTTCATTAGCATCGAATCCTCAAAAAGAGGAAGAGTCATTGGTGAAGTAGGTAACCTATGCTACTTGTTCTTGTCGTTGCGTTGGTCCTGAGCGCCTTTTTCTCAGCAGCTGAGATTGCTCTTGTGAGTGCAAACAAGCTCCGGCTCTGGGTAAGCGAACGTCGCGGTGAATTCGGTAGCAAGATTGCCACTCAGTTTGCCGGGGTGCCAGTGAAGCTCCATTCTGTTGTCCTTATCGGTAACAATGTTGCAGCTATGCTTTTCTCCACCGCTGCAGCCGTTCTTTTATTGCGATTGACTAATCTGAGTGATCTGGCTATTACTCTCATTGCAGCCTCTTTGCTTCTCCTTTTCGGTGAGGTCATCCCGAAGTCGTTGGGGCGGGATGCACCGCTCAGCGCTGTTCGCTTTTTAGCGGTTGTGCTTCAGGGTTTCTCATATCTCTTTTATCCAGTGGCGGTGGTGCTGCAGTGGTTTGCCGGGAAATTGGTTCGCTTGATTGGCGTGTCCACGGATGAAGTTTCTCATGTCTTTCAGCGTAGCGATGTGGACGTGCTCGTCCGCCAGGGGTTGGAGTCCGCTAAAGGCGGAGATGACCGTCAGGGTGAAATCATCTCCCGGATCTTCACATTGTCTGATCGACCTGTGCGTGAGGTCATGGTTCCTCGCACAGAAATTACTGCTGTTGAAATTCACTCCCGCATCAAGGAGGTGTATAAGGCATTTATCGAGTCAGGGTATTCCCGACTTCCGGTATACGAGGGTTCCCTTGATAAGATTGTTGGGGTCGTGAGTGTAAGGGACATGTTCTCGCGCCCCCGGAGCTTAAAAGCCGTTATGCAGGATGTTGTCTTTGTGCCTGAGACGAAACGGTCTGGCGAGCTATTGAAAGAATTCCGGCAAAAGGGACGCTCTCTTGCGATTGTGGTTGACGAGTTCGGAGGGACGGCTGGGCTTGTGACAACTGAGGATCTTGTGGAAGAATTGTTGGGGGAAATTCATGATGAATACGACGTGGAGGAAACTATTTGCCGTGAAGTCGAGTCCTCTGTTTACCTTGTGAGCGGTCGTGTTGAGGTTGATCGACTCCGCCGCGAGTTCGGAATTTCCCTTCCCGAGGGAGATTATGAGACAGTTGGTGGATGGGTAGTTGCTTCGTTAGGAAGAATTCCTCATGCTGGGGAAGAAGTAGTTATAGATGGATTCAAGATCGCTATACTTCGAGCAACGCGGACAAAAGTAGAATTGCTGAAGCTGATCCATCCTCGTAAATGGTACACGGCACCACGTTGATTTTCCAAAGCCGAACTTGTATCATAAAACTATGCAGTTTAGCATTGAACATCAGGATGGTCAAGCTCGTGCAGGATTTTTGGTGACGGAGCACGGCACAGTCGAGACCCCTGCGTTCATCCCCATAGGGACGCAAGGAGCGGTCAAAGCAGTGGAGCATCGTGAACTTGAAGCTCTTGGGACAAGGATGCTTCTAGCCAATACTTATCACCTTTATCTTCGGCCGGGCTTGGAGGTTATCCGTAGTGCTGGTGGTCTTCATGCATTTATGAGTTGGCAAAGGGCGATCCTCACTGATAGCGGCGGGTACCAGGTTTTCAGTCTGGCAAAGCTTCGTTTTGTTGACGACGATGGAGTTCTCTTCCATTCGCATCTTGATGGCTCATCTCATTACTTTCGCCCTGAAGCGGTCATTGAATATGAGCGCGCACTGGGCTCGGATATCATGATGGTTCTGGATGAATGCCTTGATTACCCGGTGAGCTATGAGCAAGCTGCTGTTTCAGTCGAGAGGACTTTTCGTTGGGCTGTGCGTAGCCGGGAGGCGTTCGAGAAGACCGTACCCTTGTATGGGCGACAGCAATATCTGTTTGGAATAGTTCAGGGAAGCGTTTACGAGGATTTACGGGTGAAGAGTGCAGGTTCTCTCGTTGAACTCGACTTCGATGGCTATGCTATTGGCGGGCTCTCTGTCGGCGAACCAAAAGAAGATATGTATCGTATGACTGAAATTACAGGGACGGTCCTCCCGGAAACAAAGCCCAGATACTTTATGGGCGGTGGAACACCTGAGGATTTGCTTGAGTTAATAGACAGGGGCATGGATCTCTTCGATTGCGTTCTGCCAACCCGGAATGGACGCAATGGACAGGCATTCACTCGTTTTGGTACATTGATGCTTCGTAATGCGACTTTCAAAATGGATTTCTCACCAATTGACCATGACTGTCATTGCTATGTTTGCCAGAACTTTTCGCGTGCGTATTTGAGGCATCTGTTGAATGCGAAAGAGATTCTTGCGTTGCAGCTTATTTCGATTCACAATCTTTCATATTATCTCTGGTTGATGCAAGAAGCGCGCAGAGCAATCCAGGAGAAACGATACCATGAGTGGAAAACTGAACAGTTAGCACGCCTGCAAGCTTCGGAAGCTTTTGAGATGAAAAGAACTTCATAGACATTTTTTATCTTTTATTCACTTCAGTGTAAGGAGATCGACGTGCATACTTCTCTTCATTTGCTTGTTGCTATGCAATCCACTGCGGCACAGACCGGTGCTGGAAGTTTTTTGAGCACCATCATCATGTTCGTGCTCATTTTTCTCATTTTTTGGTTGCTCATTATTCGTCCGCAACAGAAGCGTCAGAAAGAACGTCAGAAAATGCTCGATTCAGTCAAAAAGGGGGACAAAGTTATCACCATTGGCGGCGTCCACGGCACAGTGGTCGGAATGGATGAAAAGACGCTACTGATTCAGATTGCTGACAATGTTAAGGTAAAATATGAGCGCAGTGCTGTGAGTCAGATCATCCGCGAAGGAGTGGACTCGCCAATCTCATAGCGGGTGAAGAAAGAGAATGTTTCAAATTGGATTCGATTTTCAATCAGAATTTGGGTTTAGACGGTGAGACCACGAACAAGTATGAGAGGATTATCTTCAATGAAGAGCAAGGTCGGGCTTTTTAATACAATTGAAGAAGCAATAGAAGAAGTTCGTTCAGGAAGATTGTTGATTGTTGTTGATGATGAAGCACGGGAGAACGAGGGAGATTTTGTTCTTGCGGCTGAGAGAATCACACCTGAAATTGTGAATTTCATGCTTGCCAAAGGACGCGGAGTTTTCTGTGCTCCAATGGCTCCCGAGCGAGCTGATGCTCTTGGATTGTCACCTATGGTAGAAAGCAATACCTCACTCCATGAAACTTCATTTACTGTCTCGGTTGATTACATTCACGGCACTACGACAGGTGTTTCGGCTGCAGACCGAGCTGCAACGATCAGAGCGCTGGTTGATCCTGCTACCAAACCAAGTGACTTAGCTCGACCGGGACATGTTTTTCCACTCCGAGCAGCGGAGGGGGGAGTGCTGCGAAGAGCCGGGCATACAGAAGCAGTGGTTGATCTGTGTCGGTTGGCTGGGCTATCGCCAGTAGGGGTGCTGTGCGAAATCATGAACCCCGATGGAACAATGGCACGTGTCCCTCAGCTTTATAGATTGGCGAGGAAGCACGGGTTAAAGATGATCACCGTGCGGGACTTGATCGAATACAGGATGCGACGTGAGAAACTGATTGAGCGCCTGGCAACAACGAATCTCCCAACAAAATATGGTACATTTACGTTGCATCTTTATCGAAGCAAGACCGACAGCAAAGAACATGTGGCTCTCGTCAAAGGGACGATCACCCCTGATGAACCGGTGCTTGTACGTGTTCACTCAGAATGCCTGACAGGTGATGTCTTTGGCTCGTTACGATGCGACTGCAACGACCAACTTATTGCGGCAATGAAGATGGTTGAAAAGGAGGGGAAAGGCGTCATTGTCTACATGCGTCAGGAAGGGCGAGGCATTGGGCTTGTGAACAAAATCAAAGCATATCAGCTACAGGATCTCGGTAAAGATACTGTCGAAGCAAACGAAGCTCTGGGATTTCGTCCTGATTTACGCGACTACGGTATTGGCGCACAGATATTACGTGATCTCGGTGTGGGGAAAATGAGATTGATGACGAACAATCCGAAGAAGGTTGTCGGGCTCAATGGATACGGACTTGAAATCGTGGAGCGGGTTCCGCTTGAGATTCAGCCGAACTCGATTAACGAACGGTATCTGAAGACAAAGCGCGATAAGTTAGGACACCTTATTTTGCTCAATGGGAAATGATCAGCGCTCAGCGAGATTGCATCTATGAAGTCCCGCTCTGGCGGATTGTAGTATAAGAACTTCAGTTTCCCATAGCCACCATTCGCCGAAGGAACGCGAGTGATGGCTATGTTGTTTTCGTTTTCTGGAACAGAATGTGCGATTTCACAGTGTTCTTGCAGTTATCCTTGGCGGGAGTGTCATTGGCTGTGATATCCCTACGAAAGTGCCCGATTCAGTCCAGTGGAATGAGCATCTGCACCAGGAAATCCGCGGCATGAGCTTTGTAAGCTGGGATGCTGGTGAATACTCTTCTTCTGATGCACTTTTGTCATTGATGAGGGTGCGAAGCATTGGCGCAACATGGGTAGCGATTATTCCAACCTGGTATATGGCTGACCTGACATCAGTGTCCATAATGCCTGATCCAATCAAAACCCCTGATGATGATGCAGTGCGCGCAGCGATCCAGAATGCCCGGGCGCTGGGGCTGCAGGTTCTCTTGAAACCCCATGTTGATGTGAGGGGCAACAAATGGCGTGGAAGCATCACTCCTGCAGATACATCTCTATGGTTCGATTCATATAGGACGTTCCTTTTGCACTATGCTGAAATTGCTCAGACTGAAGGTGTGAAAGTCCTCTGCATAGGGACGGAATTAAAGAACCTGACGAGTTCCATTTGCCAGCAGAGATGGGTTTCAATAATTCGGGATGTGAGAAAAGTGTTTAGCGGACTTTTGACATACGCAGCGAATTTTGATGAATATCAAACTGTATCTTTCTGGTCGAGGCTTGATTTCATCGGCATTGATGGATTTTTTCCGCTGAGCACGCATGCATACAGCACAGTCTCTGAGCTCGTATTTGATTGGCAACCGTGGCTTGCAGATATCTCACGATGGGCATTGCAAGCCCCGGATGCTGTAGGGAAACCAATTGTGTTCACCGAATTAGGGTATGCAAGCCAACCAGGGTGTGCTATTGCTCCGTGGGAAAAAGATCCAGCTGCAGAAGCTGATGAAGAAGAGCAAGCCCGCGCTTATGAAGCAGCACTGAGGGCGCTAAGGGTGCAGGGTTGGTATGGGGGAGTCTTTTGGTGGAATTGGCCTGTGAAAGCAGATGCACCTATCTACCGCAATGACTATTCACCAGCAGGGAAGAGAGCTGAGGAAGTGCTACGAGCATTTTGGAAAGAGAGTCTCACCGCGGAGGTCGGACAATTTCGAACTCATAGAATGTATGAAGCAACAGGGGAATTAGTGTATGGAGAATGGCAGCAATAATGCGGTTGTCTATTTGACGAAGGATCGTTTTCAGGAGTTAGAAAACGAGCTCCGTATGCTGAAGACGAAGGGGAGAGCTGAGATGGCACAGAAAATTGCTGAAGCAAGAAGCTACGGCGATCTTTCGGAAAATTCAGAATACGACGCAGCGAGAGAAGCACAGCAAATGTTGGAAATGCGCATTGCAAAACTTGAGCAGACGCTTTCCCGAGCTCGAATCATTCAAGAAGGAGATCTACCAAATGACAGAGTCTATATCTTATCGACTGTCGTTTTGCAAAACAAGAAAACCGGTGAGCAAATAACCTACAAGTTAGTGTCCCCAGAAGAAGCTGACTTCGAGCGGGGGAAACTCAGTATCACATCACCTGTTGGCAAAGCTCTTTTAGGAAGGAAGGAGGGCGAAGAGCTTGCAGTCAATGTTCCAGCTGGTGTTCTCGAATACAAGATTCTGAAAGTATCACGTTAGTCGCACCGGCTCCCGACAGGCGGGCGTATCACTACGGTTTTGGTGTAGTCGCCGGCGTGAGTCCGCGCATGACACCTTCGTATAAACGTGGAGTTCCGGGAACTGCTGTCATTCTTCCGCCGAATCCCATTGTGCGGATTGTGAACATCTGGATAGGGGTGACCTTGATTGAGTTTAGAAGCCCTTGATTAATCTCCACGCCGTATTTTCTTGTAAGCCGCTCAACAAGGTCATCGACCAGATGATTATACACAGCAGGTTTCGCTTGTTCACGAACGTTTTCCACTACATCATGAAATGATCTTACTGCAGTGTCGGAGGGGAATTTCTTATCAAGAAGTGTAAAGATGGTGTATCCCTCAGGGGTTTGGAATGGTCCCCGTGTTTCGTTTATTTCCATGTCAAGCACTTCGCGACCAATGGAACCGAGTGCTGTGGCTTGTACTGGTCCAACGACGCCGCTATCGGTTTTTGCATTTGGTGCGATTGAGTACTTTGCCGCAAGCCCGCGCATGCTTATCCCGCTTGACAGCTCCTTGATGACATGTTCCATTGTTTGAAGATCGCCAGTTACAACTTCAATAATTTTCACCTGGGGCGGGGGACCAAAGTCGTCTTTATGCCGCTCGTAGTATGACCAGATGCTATCCGGATTAGAGATGAATTGCTGCCAGATTCGGTCTTTCATGAGAGCAGCCAGCCAGGCATCCTGCCACATCTGCAAGTCACGTTGCACAGATGGATCATCTTGAAGTCTTAGTTCTCGTGCGTAGCGGGTGAGAAGTTCGTTTTGAATAAGCTCTCTGATTTTCTCATTCAATGCAACTGCCAGATGCGAATAACCTACAGAATCTACAATGAAACCAGCGAAAGCAATTTTCTCCAGAGCACTGCTGAGGGAAATGGATTCACCGGGCATAGTGATCAACGTCTTCTGGAGATGCTCCCTCAGTTTCTCTTCTACCTGTGCGATGTTCGTAAAGGTGAGTCCAAATCGGTTCCCTGCCCCGGCATCGCGCTGTCTCTCCAGGACCGTTTTAACAGCTTCGTAGAGTTTGCGGAAAAGTTCAGGATCTGCCTCTGCCTTAGTTGTTCCCCATACGTCTCTGAGGAATTCCATTGCACGTTCATTTTCCTTTTGCATCCGCAGTTGTTTTTCAATCCTCGATCGGATGGAAGCCCACTCCGTTGGCGTTGGCGGAAGTGGATTCATTCGATGTTCTGTCTTTCGGATGATGTAATAGCCATCGTCTCCTTTGACAGGCTCTGAAATCTCCCCTGGATTCATTGACGCCATGCGCTGCTCCAACTCAGGTGGAAGCTTCACCGTGTCATCGGCTGAGCCAGCGTTAATAACCCGCTCACTACCATGGAGACTTGTATCAGCTTTCTGAAGGGCTAACAGTGTATCGAAAGGTATTCCCGACTTTAAAAGATGCACCAGGTTTCTGATACCTGCCTCAGTTGGTGAGAAAAGGAAATCGAATCGTGTTACAATGTTCTCGGCATTGTATGTGTCCAGAATTTCTTTTTCTGTGATTTTGACCTTGCTGGCTACTTCTATTTTATAAAGCTTGTCTCGTAGAAGAATGTCCTCAGTGAGCCGTGTCATTTTCTTGAACATTGGATCCGCTGTGAGTCCATGGTTTGCTGCCTCAAGAGCCAGCAGTTTTTCAGCAATGAGCGAGTAGAGGAATTCATGTTTGACCCAGGGCAGATTGCCCGACCGGTCTTTGAAGGGATAGACGCTTAATTCAAATCGCTGGAAGTACTCTTCTGCGGAGAGTGAGCGAGGTCCGATCTTTGCAAGTTCGCCCGTGGGAATCTGTTGGGATCGAAGTGAGTTTGCGGAGATGATAAGGATGAACAGAAATGTGCAGACAGCGAGCGAGGTCCTCATAAGTATTAATCAACCCTTCAGTAAGCAGACACCGATCAAAATATAGTGCCCTTGAACGTCTTTTACAATGTTTTCATGAGTTGCTTGTTAGCTTGATGAAATAGTCCAAAACGTTTGAAGCATGAGTCGTAATAAAGGAGGAAGGGGCACGGCGACATTTTGCTGGATCAGCGATATTGTCCTGGAATGATCGCCGCCCCTTCCTTGCTTAGATGAAAAGCGGCGCCAGGACCAGTGTAATGGTGCTCAGCAATTTTACAAGGACATGGATCGATGGTCCAGCGGTATCTTTGAACGGGTCTCCAACAGTATCGCCTACGACGCTTGCTTTATGAGCCTCGCTCCCTTTCCCGCCGAACATGCCCGTCTCAATCCACTTCTTGGCATTGTCCCATGCTCCACCACCATTGTTCATCATGGTAGCAACAAGGATTCCTCCGATCGTGCCTATCATGAGAAGGGCAGCGACGGACTCAGCTCCAACGCCGAAAAGTTTGAATATCAATCCAACGGAAACGGGTGCGATGACAGGAATCATACCGGGAAGAACCATCTCCTTTAATGCCCCTTTGGTTACGATGTCCACAGTTCGACCGTAATCGGGAGTTTGCGTTCCCTGGAGGATGCCAGGTTTTTCTTTGAATTGGTTTCGCACATCATTGATAACGTAGTACGCTGCTTTTCCAACTGCGCTTATCGCAAGTGCTGCGAAGAGAAACACGCTCATGGCACCAACTAAACCGCCAACAAAAACCTCCGGACGTGCGATATCAACAACGGGCTGGAAATACTGGTTGTAATGCTTCACCTCATCGAGATAGGCAGAGAACAGAAGGAATGCAGCTAACGCAGCGCTTCCGATAGCGTATCCTTTTGTCAGTGCCTTTGTTGTGTTTCCCACCGCGTCAAGTCGGTCTGTTTTTTTCCGTACCTCCTCAGGCTGCTTGGTCATCTCGATGATGCCGCCTGCGTTGTCAGTGATGGGACCAAATGTATCCATGGCGAGGATGTAAGCTGCAGGTGCCAGCATCCCCATGGTGGCAACAGCTGTTCCATAGAGTCCTGCTCTTGGTATGCCGCTTGTCACACCTAAGTAGTATGCAGCAATGATGGCGGCGCCGATAACAATCACAGGAAGTGCTGTACATTCAAGGGCGACTGCAAAGCCAGTGATAATGTTTGTCGCTGGGCCAGTTTTGGAGGCTTCGGCAATTGACCTTACCGGACGGTATTTGTACTCTGTGTAATATTGTGTGATGTAAACGAACGCGATGCTGGTGGCAATGCCAATGACTCCAGCGAAGAAGAAGTGTAACCATGCTGTCGGAGCTTGCTCTGAATAAAGCAGCCATCGGGTTGCAATAAGAAAGCCGGTCATTGCGAGGATGCTCGTCAGATAGTAACCGCGGTTCAGGGCTTTCATCGGATCGCCGTCTTCTTTTGTACGTACAATCACAACGCCTAAGATGGATGAAATGAGGCCGAATGCACGTACCAGCAGAGGAAAGAGGATCCCGTGCACTCCGAAGTATGGGAAGAGTGCAACGCCGAGGATCATGGCTCCGATGTTCTCTGCTGCTGTGGACTCAAACAGGTCGGCGCCACGGCCCGCGCAGTCGCCGACGTTGTCGCCAACGAGATCTGCAATGACAGCGGGATTTCGCGGATCGTCTTCAGGGATTCCCACTTCGACTTTTCCCACGAGGTCGGCGCCTACATCAGCCGCTTTCGTGTAAATTCCACCGCCGAGCTGAGCAAAGATTGCCACAAAACTTGCACCAAATCCGTAGCCAACGATGAGAAGAGGAATTTGCCTGGCATCAACGCCGAGGGCTCCCACAATGGCGTAGAGTCCGCCAACTCCAAGTAAACTCATTGCGACAACAAAGAGTCCAGAGACGGCGCCGCCGCGAAGAGCAATCTGCAGAGCGCGGTTGAGACTTGAGAGGCTCGCCGTGGCACATCGGAGATTCGATCGGACCGAAACGTACATTCCGGTGATGCCCGCAATAGCTGAGCTCAGTGCTCCAAGCACGAAAGAGAGTGTGATGAACGTCGCAAGCTTGAGGGCTGTAGGAACAGGATCGAACGGCTGGTGTTGCCGCACGAATGCGTACAGCACGAAAATGAGAACGGCGAAGAGAAAGCTCAAATAACCGATGGTCCTGTACTGCCTTTTAAGAAATGCCTCCGCGCCTTCTTTGATATAACTCGCAATCAGTTGCATTTCAGGCTTTCCCATTGGCTGACTGAGCACCCAGCGAGCAAGCCAGACGGCGAACAGAAGCGCCAGTATAGCAATCGCAAGGACAAGTGTGAGAACCATAAACCTCCTTTTGATTAAGTTGTTAGATATATGATGGATTTCTTATGAGTGCTGAATCACCATTACGGCTTGGCGCCATGCGTATGGACTTTTGGAGCATTCCGAATTTTAGATAAAATCAGCATTTGCGTCCAAAAAATCAACAAATTAGCCTTCCGGCCACAAAGCACACCGCGAGCACAAGGGGAAATAATAAACTTAGAAATATCTTTGTGTGCTTTCTGCTCCTTGTGCTGGGCGTTGGGTTGTCCCATACACCTTTACAATTTTGTAAAGCGTAGTCCGTTGTGCCGGGATAAATCCTGCTTCAGCAATGAGTGTTATCGTTTCATCGACTGTTGTAGTGTTAATGAAATTCGCTGCTTTGTGAACATTCTCTTCTAAGAGAGTTCCTCCAAAGTCATCAGCTCCAAAGTGGAGTGCTACTTGACCAATTTTCTTCCCCTCGGAAAACCAGGATGCTTGGATATGGGGAATGTTGTCGAGATAGATTCGTGAGAGTGCGATCATCTGCAGGTAACGGGTTGGAGGAGCAAAATGGGGGATAATTTTTTCAAGTGGCGTGTTACCGGGTTTGAAGCTCCACGGAATGAAGGCAGTGAATCCACCAGTTTCATCCTGAAGCTTCCGAATACGATCAAGATGTTCGATTATGTCCTCATCGGTCTCAAGGTGACCGTACATCATCGTGGCGGTTGTTTTATATCCAAGTTCGTGAGCTTCCCTCATGACGCGGAGCCAGTCGTCCGATGTCCCCTTCTTATGGCTGATTTTCATTTTGACGCGGTCGGAGAGAATTTCGGCTCCGCCGCCAGGAAGGGTCTCTAAGCCAGCTTCCTTCAGCTTTGCGAGCACTTCGCGGGTCGACAGGCCGCTGATTTCCGACATCCCGATGATTTCTGAGGTTGTGAAGAAATGGGGATGGATTTCAGGTACTTCTGTGCGTGTTCTCCGAACCAGCTCAAGATAATATTCAAATGGCAAGGCAGGGTTTACGCCTCCTTGAAGTAATACTGTTGTTGCGCCAGAACTGGCAGCAAACTTAAACTTCTCGATGAGCTCATCTATAGAAAGTGTGTAGGCATCGGGATCTTCCGGATGTCGGTAGAACGCACAGAAAATGCAATCAATGGTGCAAATGTTTGTGTAATTCGGATTCGTGTCAATTACAAATGTCACAATTGGATCAGGGTGAAGTCTCCAGCGAATCGTTTGGGCAAGCTCTCCAAGTTCGAGCAAAGGAGCTTCACGGAGGAGCAGGAGTCCCTCTTCAGAGGAAATTCTGTCCCCTCCTTGAGCCTTGTCAAGGACATCAGACAGAGTCATTGTGATATCCCTCTTGCAATTCTCCGATCGGTTGGAGATGCATGATGTGCTTACGAAATTCTTGCATTGCGGCTTCCTCCTTTTCTCCGAATCTGAAATTGAAACTCTTGAGATACTCTATAACTTCATCTGGCAGTAATCCGATGCGTTTCCCATGTTGGATGCCAATTGTGAAGCCTCTCGATTCCGTTTGGACGATAGATGCCTCAATTGCTGCAGCGAGTTCAGTGCGTTCTTCCGGTGTGACCTTGGTCTGATCTGATCGAACCGCCCATACAGCAAATACAAAGGGGAGTTCCTTCCATTCATACCATTCCTCACCGAGGTCGTAAATAAGTTCAAATGGCTGAAGTCCTAATTTTGCCCGCTGCAGAGCCTGATCACCAATGAGAAGGACTGCATCATAGTCTGAGTATCTGTTCATATGCTCAATCGGGAGGAGGCGGGTAAGCGATGCGGAGATTCGGTACTTATCAGTGAGAAGGACGCGAAGGAGTTGGACAGAAGTTGCTGTGTCATCGGTTATGCCGATCCGTTTTCCATGAAGTTCACGCCATGGGAATTTTGAAAATAAAAGAACGCTCCGGGCTTTGTTCTTTACCGCTATGCCGTAGGGGAGTCGCTCAAGTAAGTCTGGCATCGAAAGATAGTCTGAGAAACTAATTGGTCCAGCGTCAACGAACCCGGATCGAAACAGAGCTCCCATGCGACGTGGTGTCATAGGGATTAAGTGGAATCGCGGTGCTGAGAAAAAAGCATAAAAGGGCTCGGAGTTCAGATATGGGAATTTGCCGACAATATGGCGTGTTGGCTGAGGATGTCTGTGTAAATGTGTCTGCTTTACTGGTGGAGCAGCGTGGATAGCAATTGGGTTGTAAAAAATATCCCGCTCAACTGGAATTTTGCCAGCATTGTGAATGAGTCCGATGATTTGCTCCTTTGCAAGCTTCATTGGAGTTACAGCACCAGCATCGTGGGCAATATGTTCTTCACCGATTGTCCCATCAATGTCATCGGCTCCGAAGTTCAGTGCTACTGAGGCAATTTCTTCTGTAAGCATCACCCAGTACGCTTTGATATGAGGAAAATTGTCGAGCATCAGGCGTGAGATAGCGATCGTTTTCAAATCGTCGATTGCTGAGGTAAACCGAGTTGCGATCCCTGTTTTCCCTGGTTGGAAAGCCAGCGGAATGAATGTAAGAAAGCCCCCGGTCTCATCCTGAAGCTCGCGCAGCTTCATCATGTGCCTGAGGCGCTCCTCATATGTTTCTATATGCCCATAGAGTAGCGTAGCGTTTGTTGGTATGCCGAGGCGATGTGCTGTGCGGTGAATGTGTAGCCACCGCATTGCACCGATTTTCTGGTTAAAAAGTCTTCGGCGCACACGTTCAGAGAAAACCTCTGCGCCGCCACCCGGCATCGTACGCAAGCCTGCTTCCTTAAGTTGCAATAGAACCTCCTCTATGGACATCTTGAATTTCTTGGAGAAGAAATCTATCTCAACAGCAGTCCACGCTTTGATGTCGATGTTTGGGAAGCGAGTTTTGATCTGCCGCATCATCTCGATGTAAAACTCCCACGGCAAGTCTGGATGAAGACCACCTGTGATGTGAACTTCATGCAATTCTGGGGACAGTTTCGAGAGAATTTGTTCAATTGTCATCTGATACGCATTAGGATTGTTTTTCTTCACTGCGAAGTCACAGAACTTACAAGAAAGCACGCAGATGTTCGTTGGCTCTATTTTGCGGTTGAGAACAAAGTACACGGCGTCCCCATTTTTCGCATATTGCACTGTCTGTGCCATCTTGCCAATGGAAATTAGATCCCGTGAATTATAAAGGGTGAGCCCGTCTTCGAGCGTAAGACGCTCCCCTCGCTGAATCTTCTCCCAGATTGGTATGAGTGAATGGTCATGGAAATTTATATCGTTTGTTGGTTTCATGCTGTGTGGCTTTCGATCTTGAGTGAATTCCATTTTTCATCGACTTTCTTAATGATTTCCTCTGACATTGTAAGTGGTTCAGGATAGCCTTTCTTCCAGGTCGCATCAATTCCCATTGGACCGTAGTAAACAGGCGCAATGCCTACTAGTGCCTGGTGGCTGAAAAGGACGTCGCGCTCGCCGTCAAATCGTGTGAAGATTCCCCAAATCAGCTCCTCATCTTGATGGATATTCACATCCGGACTTACAGCAGCGATTATTTTGAGTGTGGAGAGCATCTTTTCTCTTAGCAATTGTCTCAACACAGCTCGTCCAGCTGATTTGACTGTTACAACCAACAATGATTCCTCAAGAAGGTTCCAGTCAAGTATGCGTCTATCAATCGATCGCAAGCGCTGCAGACTGAGCAAGTGAGTTATCCGTTTCGACGTTCTTTTTCCTGGAGAGGCTCCATCTTTCTTATGTTTCGCGGTTCTGCAAGGCTTCTTTGTGGCGTCGAGGATTATTTTACTCCCCAAGTTCATCTTGAGGCTTGTGAAGTCAAGTGTATCAAGAGGGACTTTCGGGATCAGGAGGAAGTCCTCATGAGGGTCGAACCAATCTCGGATTTCTCTCAGCACTGCGTGGAAATCTCTGACATCAATCTCCCCGCTGACTGTGATGACACATTTGGTAAGCGAAAGCTGTCCTTCTCCAACAATGGATAGGGCTGTCTTCATGGCTTCCTTCTGATATCGTTCGTCGACTGAAACTATAAGCAAGTTGTGGAAGCCAGCCTCATAGTACGCCCAGAGGTTTTTGATCTCAGGATGAAGGAGCCGGATCAGCGGGCTGAGAATTTCTTGCGCAGCATTTCCGAGGTATTTATCCTCCATCGGGGGTTTTCCAACGACGGTCGCTGCATAAATTGGATTTTTCCTGTGCGCCATTGTCTTGATGTGGAACACCGGGAACTCAGCAGCGGAGGAATAGTGTCCGAAATGATCGCCGAATGGACCTTCACGCCTTCGTTCAAAGGGAGACACATACCCTTCAAGGATGATCTCGGCTTCAGCGGGAACATCAAGCGGGACTGTTTTTGCACGTGTGATCCGGGTTCGGTCACCGCGAAGAAAACCAGCAAAACCCATCTCATCGATCCCTTCGGGCAGGGGGGCTACAGTTGCCAGAAGGAGTGCAGGATCGGTGCCAATTGCAACAGCGACAGGTAGAGGCTGATTGTTTTTTTCTGCTTTTGCGTAGTGAAAGCCTCCGCCTTTCTGAATCTGCCAGTGCATGCCTGTTGTTGTTTCGTCAAATATCTGCATGCGGTACATACCGACGTTTCGCCGGTGCGTCAAAGGGTCTTCAGTAATCACCTGGGGAAGAGTGATAAATTTGCCTCCATCTTCTGGCCAGCATTTCAGAATAGGTAACAGGCTGAGCGAAGGAGGTTCAATTACCTCATAGCTTGGAGCACGCCGGCTCCGCTTCTGCCGAAATGCAAGTGCACGTCTAACAACGGCAAGATTCCCCAAGGAAATCTTCGGAGAAAAGGAGATAAGTTGTTCAGCGAATCCGATGAGTTTTTGCCCGAGTTCGTAAGGATGAATTCCAAGTGCAAGCTCTATTCTTCGCTCCGTGCCAAGAATATTCATCACCAGTGGAATTGTTGATCCAACTGGATTATCGAAGAACAACGCAGGTCCGTTATTGCGGAGCGAGCGTATGGAGACCTCTGTTGCTTCAAGAACAGGATCGATTGGTGCAGTGATGTGTAGCAACTCTCTTTCTTGTTCGAGGAATATGAGGAATTCTCTAAGGGAATGAAATGGTCTACTGTGGCGCTTACTCATTCGAGTCTCTCTGCATTCCAGCCGGGGGTTTCTCTAAGTCCGAGAACTCCAAGCACTTTGTCCGCAAACGATCGTGCAAGGTCTTCAATTGTTTTTGGATGTTCATACATAGGTGGTGAAATTGGCATGATGACTGCGCCCTCCTGGGAAAGCTGCGTAGCGTTTTGCAGCACAATCGTTGACAGCGGTGTTTCACGCAAGCAAAGAATTAGCTTGCGACGTTCTTTCAGAGCTACACTTGCAATGCGAGTGATCAGTGTGTCGGCTATTCCGCTGGCAATTTTTCCGAGGGTCGAAATCGAACATGGGATGACCACGAACGCATCAAAGTAATTCGACCCTGAGGAAAACGGTGCCGAGAGATCAGAATCCTGAAATGTCCTCTTCACATGCGAAGCGAGATCCATTTCGCTGAGCCCTGTTTCGTCTTTGAGGACAGCCTTTCCCCATTTGCTGATGATCAAATACTTTTCCGCTGGTGCCCTCTTGAGGAACTCAACACCAAAGAGAGCTCCTGAAGAGCCAGTGATAGCAACGATAATTCTCATCCAAAAATTCCTGCCAATACCATTCCAAACACGACAAACCCTTCCACAGCATTGATCTTGAAAAAGGCTAGTTCAACATCGTTCGATTTTTTCTGCTCGAGGTAAAGCAGGACTCCGCTGAGCACGAGAAATGGTAGAGCAATGGACGAATAAAGAGAAGTGAAAAACAATGCAACGAGGGAACCGAACGCAGCGGCATGAAGCAGGGCGGATATCTGGAGTGCTTTTTTCTTCCCGAAAATTGCAGGGATTGAGTGGAGATGATGTAATCGATCGAATTCCTCGTCGAGCGTTGCGTAGATTATGTCGAATCCGGTTACCCAGAAAAGTGTGAACAGCGAGAGATAGATCGCTGGTGTTGCTCCCTGGAGGGATGGTCTAATAGCGAACCAGCCTCCGATTGGACCTAAAGCATCAGCTATTCCCACTCCGAAGTGAGAGAACAACGTAAATCGCTTCATGTATGGATAAATTCCAAAGACCAAAATTGGGATCGGGGAAATGATTAGACAAAATGTTGAAAGAAGAGCTGCGGAGCCGAAGTAAAAAATTGCTCCAGTGAGCAGTACTCCATATGCCTCGTGAATTGTCATTCGCCCAGAAGGAAGTTCGCGGGTGGCTGTGCGTGGATTGAGGCGATCGATCTCACGATCGATAATGCGATTGAGCGCAAAAGCAATTGTTCGTGCCCCTGATGCTGCGCTCAGGATGAGAAGGATTTGTGCAACGGTTAGAATTCCTTTCGCAGCGATGAATGCCCCTGCGTAGATAAGGGGCAAAGCAAATAACGTGTGCTCGATTTTAATAAATCTGAAAAAACGGTTCAAGCAATTACCCTGTTGACTGAGATAGTGAGTGAAAACAGTAATAATTTAGCATCATCCCCTGTGAGACGCAAACTTATAAACAGACTCGCACTTGAGTTGATTGTTCATCTCATTTACGTTGCTCGCTTTTTCACTCGGTAGAAAAGAAATACACCTACAACGTAAAGAACAACTGTTCCAGCACCGGAGATAATTTCTGTTTCAGAACTTACTACCCCCATGGTAGGCAAATAGGCTGATGGTGGCGCTGCAAAAAATATGAACACCGACGAGAGCGCACCGAGGATCGCATACACTCCACTCAGTCGCTCTCGCTGATGTGGGTCTTGAACGCTTGACCTCAGCACGAGGTACGCACCAAGGAGTAAGAAAATTGCTATCGAACCGCAAGGAAGGTGTTCAAGCCCCGAAGTTTTCTTAGTGGTGAGAGTCAAAACAAGTGAAATGAGGCTTGCCAATGCTCCGCTCAAGGCAACAAGTTTGAGGCCATGAGTTTTCGGGAGTTGATTTTTGTTCTGCAGAATAATGAATGATCCAATTCCGAGGTGAATGAGTGACGCAGCTCCCCACATTTCCAGAACGAGTGCTGCTGTCAAAAAGGCAATTGCCATAGGTGCTTACCTCAGTGGCGGCATCAGGACATGCCCCGAACTCGCAGCGGGAAATTCAATTTGAAGAATTTCGCAAAGCGTCGGAGCAATATCTGTTGGTGAACTTGGCGTAGTGAATATGCCATTTTTGATTCCTTTTCCGAAAAAGAGAAGCGGTACGTGAGTATCGTAGCTATAGGGTGCACCATGAGTTGTCCCTGTGGCACCGTACGAGAAAAAAGTGAATGGCTCGGTGACAATAATTACATCTCCTGAGCGCCTTGGATGAAAGCCTTCGAGCACATGCTTACCAATGTCTCCAGCCACTTCGCCACGTAGAAGCTGCGTGCGAGTGTATGCAGCATGAATGCCTGGTTGTTCCATCGCCGCACGGGCAACAGCGTTCTCCACAGCCTCCCCCTTCAGGTGAAGCTTATGGATGAGATCGTAATTTAAGTATACCGATTCATTGGAAAACGCCTGGATCACGTTTTCACCGATGTCAAGCATTTCTTTCACTCTTACCACAACCCTTTCTTCAAACGATTTCCTCACCAGTCGTTCCGCATCGAGTCCGTGTGAAGAGGCATATTCGGGATTTGGCGCAACGCCGTGATCAGCTGTTAAGACAAGTAGCACTTCTCCTTTGCCAAATTTCTTATCGAGGTAGTGGAAAAATCCTGCAAGCTGTCGGTCAAGCCTGAGCGTTATGTCCTCAACTTCCTGACTGTAGGGACCGAAGGTGTGCCCTACGTAGTCATTGGATGAGAAACTCACTGTAAGCAAATCTGTGACACCGCGCATCCCGAGTTTTTCTTCTTCGATAACTTTCTTCGCAAGCTCGATGGTAAATTCATTTGCGAACGGCGACGTGAGGAACGCATTGTATGCTTTATTGCCGGCTAACTTTGTGATCAAATGCGGAAATGTTGATCGATTATCGCCCGGAAAAAGCCCTTCACCCAATCCGCTGTCGGGCGCTGTCCGTTCGTATGCTGATTCCGGAAGAAGCTTCCGCCACTCCTTGCCGATATATGAATCCGGTATGTGACGTCTGTTAAATTCTACAATGTACTCAGGCAATTTCTCCATGTAGTAAGTGCTTGAGACAATTGCGCCTGTGGCTGCGTCAAACCAGTAAGCCGCGTTCGCTGTTCTGCCAGCTGGGAGAATAGCCGCTCTGTCTTTCATTGCGATTCCTATGACCTTTGCACGGAAATTAGTTGCAAGCCGGAGCTGGTCTCCGAAGGTGCTTCCGATGAAATTTCTTGGCGACATTCTTCCGGCATCTGTTGTCGTCCCGAGAGGGCTCACAATCGAGTCGTATACACAGTAGATTTCTTTTCCTGTAGAACGGTTATACCATTCATTTCCAACGATGCCATTGACTGATGGAGTTGTTCCTGATCCGATTGCCGCATGCCCGGGACCTGTGTACGTTGGCACGTAGGGGAAATGTGCGTTTGTGAACACTGCTCCTTCATTCCAGAACCGCCGGAAACCATCATTCTCAAAGAGGTCTGCAAATCGCGTGAGGTAGTCAGCCCGAAGTTGGTCGACGACAATTAGAACAATTAACTTTGGCTGCGACGCGTTCGCCGCTTGGGCAAGAGGAGTTATCGTTAGCAGTAGAATAATAACGAAAAGGAACGTTGTTAGACGAACGATGTTGCCTTTCATGCTGTGGTTCTCCTTTTTCATGAGAAATCAATTGCGTGTTGAAAAAAATCCTTTAATGTGTTGATGATTTCATTTTGTTGTGCTGCCACAAGCTGTACAGGCGGAAGTGTTTCCCTGATAACATCACCATACTGCTCGGTTACCAATCGTGGGTCGAGGCAAAGGACGCATCCTCGGTCATTTTCAGAACGGATCAGACGTCCAAATCCCTGGAGGAATCGCATCGCAGCAATTGGGAGGAAGTATTCTGTAAAGGCGTTGCCCCCGTTTGCAGCAATTATTTCTGACCGCGCAGCAACAAGAGGGTCGGTCGGCACAGGGAATGGAAGCCGCGTGATAATGACGAGGCTCAAGCTTTCTCCAACGACATCGATTCCCTCCCAGAATGAATTCGTTCCAAAGAGAACGGAGTAAATATCCTCCCGAAAATGACGAATTGCCGTGGTGCGCGGGAGTTCGCCCTGGCGGTAGACTTCAATCCCGAGCTTCTTAATTTTATCCGCAATTGTTCGGTGAACTTGGTTCATGAGATGATGCGAAGTGAAGAGCACCAATGCCTTTCCGTGAGATGCCGAGATCGCTGCGGTGACCATTTCACATACATTTTGCTCATAAGCTGGATGCCGGGGGTCAGGCATGTCAGTCGGGACAAGGAGCAAGGCATGCTTCTCATAAGGAAATGGCGAGGGAAGAAGCAACGTGACCGATCTATGTTTTTCCTCATTGAGCCCAATTCGCTCGTGGAGGAAATCAAATGATCCGTTGACAGCAAGTGTTGCGCTGGTAAGGACGACGGTCTCCATTTTCCGGAAAAGATTTTCCCGGAGAAATATCGATACGTCGGTCGGAGCAGCAATGAGTTTCAATTCCCCGGATAATCGAGTTGATGCGATGCTGTGAAATGATCCATTTGTTGCTGGGGCTGGCGGAAGCTCAGCCCACCGTACTAAAGAATCGTCATAAGATGAGGCGAAAAGAGTTTCGGCGGTCTGATAGATTTCCTCGAGATGTTGCTTCGCGAACTGGAGTTCGAGAATTTGACGGTGGACATCCTCCTCATCAATTTCTTGGGGAGCTGTGTGGAGAAGATTCTCTATATCGTCGCCGAGATGCTTGAGTGCCCTGAGGAATTTTCTATAATTTACAGAAAGAATGGATTGAAAGGAAGAGTCTTCACGAAGTTCGTCGGTGAAGCGAAGTTTCTGTCCAAACGGTGAGCCTTTTTCAACTCTACCCTCAAAGAAGGTGTGTAATTTTTCAAACATTTCCTCGGCGGCACGACGTACATTTCTCACATGCCGTGTTGTATTTGTAATTAGTTGATCAAATTCATGCTTTTTCACTTCCTGGGTGATAAGGGGAGCTACGGCGTGAGCATAGTTTGTGAGGGTTCCATGTTTTTTTCTCTCATGAGTCAATCGATCAAGTGCGTGGAGCACAACGGACAATGACATGGAGACCGAGCATGCCTCAGTCGCCTCTTGTTCTAATCGATGAGCTTCGTCGATAATGAGGTGCTTGAACGGCGGGAGCACCCCCGCAGCGTTTGAGCTTTTCACCTTGATTACAAGGTCGCTCAAGAGGAGAGAATGATTAACAAAGAGGATATCCGCTCTTTGTGCATTGTAACGATCGTAGAGAAACGTGCATTGCGGCGCGTAGGGGCACCGCTCTCCGAGACATAGGGGAGGGTACACCTCGATGGCTTGCCATACTGTAGGTGACGGTTCGAGAGGGAGATCAGACCGTCGGAGAGCCGGTGCGCGTAGTGACCACTCAGCGATAATCGAAAACTCCTGTTGATCATATTCAGTCCAGCTGAACGGGAGCTCAGTTCGAACCTGGTTGAGTCGATCGAGGCACAGATACTGTTGTGCTCCTTTCACTACTGTTGCGGTAAATGGGATTCCAAGCGATTCCGCGAGGACCGGCAAATCTTTTTGCCATAATTGATCCTGTAGTGGTATGGTGGCTGTGCTGACTACGACCGGTCCCTTTTCTTCCCCAATATGAAGTATGGCTGGCACAAGATATGCAAAACTTTTTCCGATCCCGGTACCAGCCTGCACGGTGAAAATTTCTTTTTGTTCAAATGCACGAGCAACTCCTTGAGCCATTAAAATTTGTTCTCTACGCACGCGGAAGTTCGGGATCTTCGCTATTAAAGATCCCTTTTCAGAAAATATTTCATGGATGAGACTTTGAATTGACATCAAATCTGTAAAATCTCCTTCTCGACTCCAAGTGAAAATCGCAAACTTATGCCGAACATAAATATATTGAAATTTTTTCAGAATCTGAATCGACGGGAAACAAAGTATCTTCTATGGGCTTCTTGAGCATTGCAAAAGATTCCTTTATCCCACAAGATTTTTTCGCTTGTGAAACCTTTGATGTTGCATTTGTCTTTTTGACGGTCGAGTTTTTGCGTCTATTTGGCCAGGTTTGGCAAGTGTGTAAAAACGTCCGGTTATACCAATTTTTTGGAGAGAATGGGTCATTTACTTGACTTTAAAAATAAAAGCATTAAATTATGTGACATAGTGGGGGAAAGTGGGGAATTGGGGGGAACAGGGTTTTTTCATGTTCGAGGAGAGTGTCCAATGTCTTCTTTCAAAGGTCGGTATTCCTACTCAGTGGATAATAAGGGACGGATTAACATACCTGTGAAGCTACGCAAAAATCTTTCGCCCGAGGCGAACGACACATTTGTCATCACGCGGGGTTTTGAGCAATGTTTGTTCCTTTATCCACTTGACGAATGGAATAAGCTTGAGATAGCGATTCGAGATCTTTCTCCAGCAAACCCTCAGCATCGGTTTTTCGTCCGTACGCTGCTGCAGTGGGCAACCGAAGCTCAGCTTGACTCGCAAGCACGTGTGAGCATCCCTCAGGACCTTCTTAAATTTGCCGCTATTGACAGCGAAGTTATTATCCTTGGGGTTCTCGAGCGCATTGAAATTTGGAATCCTCAGATCTATGAGAACTATATGTCATCTCAGGCTGTTTCGTATGAGAACGTTGCTGAGGCAGTTTTTCGTGCAAAGCCCTGAAGCGGCGTTTATTAATCTTAATGTCGACTGAAGCATGGAGGAAGCATTTCATGTCCCGGTTCTGTGTGATGTCGTGGTGGAGCTACTGGTTATCGACCGTGATGGCATTTACGTCGACTGTACGCTTGGAGGGGGTGGTCATGCTGAGGCGATTCTATCGCGTCTTTCGGAGCGAGGAAGATTCATTGGCATCGATCGTGACTCCGCGGCAGTGGGGGCTGTCAAAGAGCGATTCTCCATCCTACACACTGCTTGTCGGAATTATGAACTGATTCAGTCCTCGTTCTCGGACATTGAAGACATTCTTCTCTCTCGCGGTGTTAAGGCTGTGAATGGCATTTTCTTTGATCTCGGTGTTTCATCTTACCAGCTTGATAAGAGCGGCAGAGGATTCAGTTATCGCTGGGAGGAGCCGCTTGATATGAGAATGGACTCACGTTCAGTGTTAACGGCTCGCGAGCTCTTGAATAAGGCGGATGAGGAAGAGATTTTTAGAATCCTCCTAAGATTTGGTGAAGAGCGTTACGCTCATCGTATTGCTCGGCAGATTGTCAAAGTGCGCGCTCACGCCCCCCTGGAGACAACTGGAGACTTGAGAGCAATCGTTGAGCGGAGCGTCGGTAGAAAATACCTCAGGAAATCCCTTGCGAGGGTATTTCAGGCTATTCGCATCGCTGTCAATGACGAGCTTTCTCAACTTGAACAGGGGATACAAGCGGCGATGAGAATGCTTGCTCCTTCTGGAAGAATCGTTGTGATCTCCTATCATTCGCTCGAAGACCGAATTGTGAAGAGGTTGTTTCGAACCGGAGGAGGTCAACAAGCAAGTTTGACCATGATAACAAAGAAACCAATAACTCCATCTGAGGAAGAAATTCATTTGAATCCTCGTGCGCGGAGCGCAAAGCTCCGGTGCGCGGTACGATTATCGACATGAGCAGGAAAACAAACGACGACATTCAAGTCTTGCTTGATCGTGCTCAGGAAGATCGCAGATACGTTTACACTGCTGAAGATCTCCAGGGACATGACCCAGGGTATGCAATATTGAGAAACCGGCATGGTGTGAGGCGAAAACTTACTCTCGGGACACTTCTTCTCTGGATGGGAGTTGGAAGCTTTGCCGGGGTGCTTTACGTTGGTAACAGCATCGAGGTTGATCGATTGGCGATAGAGGTTGGGAAACTTCAGGATGTACGCGACCATATCGTCCACGAGAACGATGTGCTTCGTGCTGAGCTCAATCTCCGTTCAAGTCTGGAGCGCATCAGCCCTAAGGCTTCCGAGCTTGGGTTACATCCTGCATCATCCCCGCCGGTCTGGTTTACAGTCGATGAATCAAAAATCAGAATGCTTGAACGAGGGAAATGATGAATCTTCATGGAATGAAAATCCTCGTAGCCGGAGTGATCGTTCTTCTTGTTTCGCTCCCGGTTTGTCTTCGTTCGCAGAAAGCAACTCAATTTCCGGGGATTGCCCGTATCGACAATGTGGAGATTGCTATTGGAGACATCCAGCGTGCACAGGTATTCTACGAATCCTTACTTGGGCTAAAGTTCGAATTCTATTCCGACGAAGCGAATTATGGTTGGTTTCGGGTCGGAGGCAGCGTACTTGCCTTTCATAAGGGGGACAAGCCAATCGACGGAGGCGACATCCGGATTTTCTTCACAGTGAGAGATATACAGAAAGCAGCAGCTTTTCTCCGTTCACACAATGTTGCCGTATCGAGTGTGCGGGAATTGCCAGAGCATAAAGGTTGGGTTGTAGATTTCGAGGATCCGTGGGGGAACAAGCTTGGGTTCTTCCAGCCCTTGCAGAAATCGAAGTGATAATATCAGTAGTGGAAAAGCAAAAACTATGTTCGGACGATCTTCTAGTTCATCCTGGACTGCTCGGAAGCAAGAAGATTTAGACTCATCGCTTTCCGGAGCGAAATCATATAGTTCACTCGGGCGAGTGCTGTTTGTTAAGCTCTTCCTTCTCCTTGCATTCTTCGGAATTGCAGCTCGCCTTGTGAAAGTCCAGATCATTGAACAGAGCAAGTATCAAGCGATGGCGCGGCGTCAGTATGAACATCGGATCCTTCTGCCGGCGACACGAGGGAGCATTTATGATTGCAAAGGAAACCTTCTCGCATCAAATACAGTGTTTGTCTCCTTCGGTATCGACCCGAGAGCTGTTGAGGGTGAAGAACAGCATGTTGCAAGAACATTGTCAAAGATATTTTCCCAGCCCGCAGAAATTTACTTGCAACGGCTTCGGTCTCCAAAGCGATTTGTCTGGATTGAACGTCATGTCGCTCCATCTGATGATGGCAAAGTGAAAGCTGTGGAATCTGCAAAGATCGATGGATTGATCGAGATAGAGGAGCCAAAGCGGCTGTACCACTATAACAGTTTGGCTGGTCAAGTGATCGGCTTCACGAATATCGATAATCGGGGGATTGCAGGAATTGAGCTTGAGTATGATTCGCTCTTAAGCGGGCGCGACGGATTTGTTGTGCTCCAGCGTGACGGACTCGGTCATACACTCCCCAGCGTTGACTATCCTCGTGTTGATCCGCAAAGCGGGAGAAGCCTTGTGCTGACGATTGATCTGGCTTATCAATCGATTGCTGAAGAGGAGTTACGGGAGGGTGTGAAGCGATTTAGTGCCGAATCCGGGATTGTGCTGATGATGCGGCCTGCCACAGGGGAAATCCTTGCGCTTGCTCAATTTCCTCCAGTAAATCCTAACGCTCCTGCATCCGTCCCGGTGGCGGAGACGAAAATCCGGGCTGTGACAGATCAGTTTGAGCCCGGTTCAACATTCAAGATTGTGACAGCAGCGGCTGCTCTGGAGCATGGGGTCCAAAAGCCTGGTGATTGGATTTTTGCTGAGAATGGGGTATATCGCGCTCGTGCGAGAGTGATTCGCGATGCTCATCCTTTTGGTTGGATTACATTTCGCCAGGCTATGCAATATTCCAGTAACATCGCAATGGCGAAGGTCTCAGACCGAATTGGTGTTGAGCGATTCTATCGTATGGTGCGAGCATTCGGTTTTGGGACGCCCACTGGCGTTGACCTTCCGGGTGAGGTAAGTGGGGAACTCAAGCATCCTGCCCAATGGTCAGTGACTACCTTGAATACAATGGCGTATGGGTACGAGATTGCGGCGACGCCCTTGCAGCTCGCAGCCGCGTACAGTGCGATTGCAAATCACGGAATATTGATGCGCCCCTATATTGTGAAAGCTGTCCTCAATAACCACGGTGACACAATCATTGAGAGAAAACCCCAAGCCATACGTCGGGTTGTGAGGAAGGCAACCGCCGACACATTGATTAGTTTTCTCCGCGGTGTAGTTGAAGAAGGGACCGGCGACTCGGCGAGGATCTCCGGTGTTGCAATAGCTGGCAAGACAGGAACATCGAGGAAATACATCGATGGTCGTTATCAAGCTGGCAAGTATACGGCTTCCTTTGTGGGATTTCTTCCTGCTGAGGATCCACAGCTCCTCTGTCTTATCATGTTGGACAACCCGATGTTTGGGAGCTACTATGGAGGGCAGACAAGTGCTCCTATCTTCCGTTCCATTGTTGAGCGCATATTGAACACTGTGTCGCCACTGAATACAGTACCTCAAACTACGGTGCGCATGGAGCAAGTCATTCAAAAGAGAGTTATTGTGCCTGATGTACGCCATCTTCGCGTTGATGTAGCCATGAAACTTTTGAGCGACCGGTGTCTTGTAGCGGAGGTGCATCAAGAGACGGACTCCGAGCGAATAATTCAACAGATCCCTGAACCCGGTCAACAAGTTGCAGCAGGGTCTATAGTCCAGTTATTCACTGTTCGGGAGGGAGAGCGCCCTTCTATGGCTCAGCTCTCGCAGATCGTGGTTCCAAATGTGTGTGGGCTTTCCGTTCGTCGTGCGGTGAGCAGACTACACCTTAGTGGATTTCGTGTTAAGATCGAAGGCACCGGCGAAGTCACTGGGCAGGTTCCGAGGGCTTCTGAAAGTGTCCCGGTGGGATCAGAGGTGGTGCTCCATTGTCTCCCTCGCAGGCAACAAACCCGCCTGTGGCGGAGTGCCCTGTAGATCGAGTATCAAGTACGAAGAGAGGAAAAGAAAAGAGAAATAAAATATGAAGTGCCTCTATGAGTCCTGAACCAGTAGAACTTCTTGAACTTCTTGAAGGATTTCCCATTGTGAAATTCTTCAACCCTTTACCAGCCGGTCCCAGTTTCGCACGTCGGCATATAAACCCGTCTGGGGGTGGGCTTGACATTGCCTCAGGTGTGGAACTCCGCATCAGCGGTGTTGCATATGATTCGCGTCAGGTTAAGCCCGGCAACTTGTTCATCGCCATCAGAGGAGAAAAATTTGATGGTCATCAATTCGTTGCTGATGCCATTAATCGTGGGGCGCGCGCCATTGTTATTGAGGAAAGCGGCGAGAAGCTCTATCCTGATTCGCTCTTTGCTCATGCAAATGCAGCCAAGATAGTTGTGGCGGAATCAAGGAAAGCTCTCGCTCACATTGCGAATCGATTTTATGGAAATGCTGCATCGAAATTGCGGATCATTGGTGTGACCGGGACAAATGGGAAGACGACCACCACGTTCTTACTCCAGGCAATTCTGCGAGCCGCCGGTGAGCAGAGTGGGTTGCTCGGGACAATCGAGTATCGTATCGGCGATGAAGTTCGAACAGCATTTCATACAACACCGGAATCGCTGGATCTGCATGCTCTCTTTGCTGAAATGGTTGAGCGCGGAATGCACTGGGTGGTGATGGAAGTTTCTTCTCATGCTCTTGCTCTCGATCGTGTGTATGGCATTTCTTTTGAAGCGGGTGTTTTTACAAATCTTACACAAGATCATCTTGATTTTCACCGGAACATGGAAGCATACTTTGCGGAGAAGAAGAAGCTCTTTGATCGGCTCCCATCGACGGCGAAGGCTATCACAAATGCCGACGATGAATATGGTCAGAGAATCATAGAAACCACTCCAGCTATGCGATATCGTTATGGTCTGCGGAATGCGGCAGACGTTCGTGCCGAGAATATCTCTACTTCCCTTGAGGGAATCTCGTTCGATGTCCTGTTTCATGGCAATCGATATCAACTGAGGTCACCCCTTGTAGGTCGCTTTAATGTTGAAAATATCCTTGCCGCCACTGCTGCGGCGTTTGCTGTTGGAGTTCCTTTTGAAGCAATACAATCCGGGGTTCGTTCAGTTTCCTCGGTTCGTGGCCGTTTTGAACCGATACCTTCACCTGAAGGATGGATAGCGATTGTTGATTACGCTCACACACCTGACGCGTTGGAGAAATGCCTTCGCGCTATTCGTGAACTTATGCCGGCGGGGGGAAACCAGCAAGGACGAATTATCACTGTCTTTGGCGCTGGAGGCAATCGCGATCGAACAAAGCGCCCCAAAATGGGAAGGGTCGCCTCCGAACTCAGTGATGTTGTTATCATTACCTCAGACAACCCACGCAATGAAGACCCTCAACAGATCATTGAGGAAATAAGTGCCGGGACCACAACTCATGCGCTCATAAAGAAGATTGTTGACCGAAGGGAGGCTATTGAGTATGCCCTCTCTGTAGCAACGGCTGGAGATGTGGTTCTCGTTGCCGGGAAAGGGCACGAGCGCGAACAAATTATAGGCAATCAAGTTAAACCATTCAGCGATCGTGATGTCATTGAAGAATACATCCGGGAGCATAGTGTATGAGGCTAACGAAATCGGATATTCTTTCTCTTCCCGGGGTACGTATCACGTTTATTGAACAATTCCCGAAGAAAGGAATCAGAGGTATCAGCACGGATTCGCGGGGGGTGCGTGAGGGCGATCTATTTGTTGCTATTCGTGGAGCACACCACGATGGACATGATTTCGTTGCCCAGGCGAAAGCTGCTGGCGCTGCGGCAGCAATGGTTGATAGCAGATGGGCTTCCTTACATGAGCAGGAGAAGGAGTTTCAGCAATTTCCCCTTATCGTTGTGAATGACACAGTTCTCAACCTCGGAAATCTGGCGGCAATATATCGAGCTAAGTTCAACATCCCTATCATTGCCATTACAGGCAGCAGCGGGAAAACAACAGTCAAGGATCTCGTTGCAGCAGTGCTTGCGAAAAAATTCAATGTCCTGAAAACAGAGGGCAACCTTAACAACTTCATTGGCTTGCCTTTGACGTTATTTAGACTTGACTCATCCCACGATGTTGCTGTGCTTGAGCTTGGCACAAATCATTTTGGAGAAATTGCTCGGTTGACCGAGATAGCAAATCCAACGCACGGGTTAGTTACAAATGTTGGCTCAGCTCATCTGGAGTTTTTCAAGTCGCTGGAGGGTGTTGCAAATGCAAAGGGGGAGCTATTTGAAACAATGAGCGATCACGGAACAGCGTTCCTAAACGCTGATGACTCCTATGTCCGCGCCTTTGCGCCTAGCTTTAGCAAAAGAATCCTTTACGGCTTGAAAGCACGAAACGCGGATGTCCGCGGCAAAATACTTGAATTTAGAGATGATGGGACAACCAGGATTCGGATACTCAATCGGAACACCCGGGGGGCGATGGAGATTAGTCTTCAGCTTGTTGGCGAGCACAATGCAATGAATGCGCTTGCAGCGGCTGCAGTTGGTTTTGCTTTCAAGGTTCATCCTGCGAAAATTCGTCACGCCCTGGAGTCCTTTTCTCCCCTTGATGATAAGACTTCTGGTGTTCGTCCTGGGCGAATGGAAATTCTCCGGATCAGTGGAGTGACGATCATCAACGACTCGTACAACGCAAACCCGGACTCGGTTCGTGCTGCGCTCCGTACGCTTGCAGCCATGAAATCGTCGGGGAAGAAAATCGTTGTTCTTGGTGATATGCTGGAACTTGGTGAAGCGAGTGAGTATGAGCATGCGAAACTCGGAGTGGAAATAGCCAATCTTGGCTTTGAATACGTTCTCACGTTTGGTCAGCAAATGCGTTTCGCCAGCGAAGCATCTAAGGCAATCTATGCGTTCCATTACGATGAGTCCGCCAAAGGGGTATTAGCGGAGTATCTAACGGAACTGACTCATCCGGGTGATATTGTGTTGGTAAAAGGCTCACGTGGTATGAAGATGGAAGATGTTGTTGCATTTCTGGTAGAGAGGCTTCGCGCGCGTTCATCCAGGCGTACTAATGAGGTACAATAATGTTATATCTACTTTTGAATTGGATTGATCGATTGCATCACATTCCTGGTTTTGGAGTGATTCGTTACATCACATTTCGGGCTGCAGCGGCAGCAATTACTGCGCTATTTCTAAGCTTTTGGCTAGGTCCCATCGTTATCCGGAAGCTGCGGATGCATCAGATCGGCGAAGCAGCAAAGCTCGAAGCGCCAAGAACTCACCTGGCAAAAGCCGGAACACCGACAATGGGTGGGATCATAATTCTCATATCAATATTGGCTGCGGGAGTTCTCTGGGCAGACCTCCGCAATATGTATGTTCTCCTTATTCTTCTTACCACTGTGTGGCTGGGTGCCGTGGGATTTATGGATGACTATTTGAAAGTTGTAAAGAAGAAAAGGCACGGGCTAATAGGGAAATACAAGATTGTTGGGCAGGTGCTCCTGGGGATCATCCTCGGAGGTGCTCTTTATTTTTTCCCACAATGGTTCGATCCTACTTTATGGCGCCTCAAATCGCTTACAACGGTTCCTTTTATCAAATATCTGATGTTTGACTATTCGTGGTTCTATATTTTTATGGTGATACTTGTGATCACAGCGACCTCTAACGCCGTGAATTTAACGGACGGCTTGGATGGCCTCGCTATTGGAAGCGTGGGGATTGTGGCATTGGCGCTGGCAATCATTAGCTACGTGACGGGCAACGCTGAATTCAGCCGATACCTGACTATTCCGTTCCTCCGCGGCACTGGTGAACTTACAATTTATGCTGCCGCCCTTGTCGGAGCCTCGTTGGGGTTTCTCTGGTTCAATGCTTATCCAGCACAGGTCTTCATGGGAGATACGGGGTCGCTGGCTCTTGGTGGTGTAATTGGTGCGATGAGCATAATGGTAAAAGAAGAGCTGCTGTTGCCGTTCCTCGGGGGTATTTTCTTCGTTGAAGCGCTTTCGGTCATTATTCAGCGTGGTTATTTCAAATACACGAGGAAGCGCTTTGGCGAGGGCCGACGCGTGTTCCGAATGGCTCCGCTTCACCATCATTTCGAAATGCTCGGTTGGCCTGAACCAAAAATTGTCTCGCGATTCTATATCATTGGAATTATCCTGATGATCCTTACGCTTATGACATTCAAGATTCGATGAGTGATGTTGAGCGAACCCCAGAAAATGGATATGGAGAAAGTGACAATCCTCGGAGCAGCCCGAAGCGGTATAGCTGCAGCACGGCTTCTCCGTGATCATGGTGCTAAGGTTTTTGTAAGTGACCAGAAGCCGCAAGAGGATCTAACTAAAGCGATCGATGAGCTGACGCGCCTGGGAATAGAAATTGAGACCGGCAGTCATTCTGATCGTGCGTTAGATGCAGATGTCATTGTTATTAGTCCGGGTGTTCCAACTGATGCGCCTATCGTCCAGAAGGCACTTGCACTCAGGATCCCGATCTTCAGCGAGATAGAGGTAGCATCATGGTTTTGCAAAGCCCCTATTGTCGCTGTTACCGGGTCCAATGGGAAGACCACAACAGTGTCTCTCCTTGGAGCAATCCTGGAGACATGGTTTGGATCCCTAAAAGGCAGGCGCGTGTTTGTGAAAGGAAATATCGGAGATGCGTTCTCCACGGTTGCTGATGAGGCAACACCCCAGGATATAGTCGTGCTCGAGGTTAGCAGTTTTCAGCTCGATCATATAAAGACGTTTCATCCGCAGATTGCAATTCTTTTGAACATTACGCCAGATCACCTCGATCGATATGGGTACGCTGTTCACTCTAAAAGCGGTGAGGTTGAGGCGTTCAAGAATTACGTTACATCGAAGCTCCGCATTGCTATGAATTTGAGAGGAACTGATGCATTCATCTACAATGCTGATGATGAGATTGTCGTGCGAGAAGTTCATCGCCTACCGCCTGACAGAGGATCTCGCTTTCCATTTCGCGTTGCGGATAACGGAGCGACTGCTTCCATTGATCGTGGTGTGCTCACATTGCGCGTGAATGGGGAAGAGGAACCGGTTTTGCCGGCAAATGAGATTGCAATTCGCGGGCTGCATAATCTTTACAATAGCATGGCGGCATCGATTGCTGCTCATATACTTGGAGCACCGATTCCGGTCATTGCCCAGGTGCTGCGGACATTCAAAGGGGTTGAGCACCGACTTGAATTTGTCCGCGAAGTTAGTGGAGTAAAATTCGTTAATGATTCCAAAGGAACAAACGTCGACGCTGTCTGGTATGCACTGCAGAGTTTCTCGGAGCCAATTGTGCTTCTTCTCGGCGGCAGAGATAAAGGTAATGATTATTCACGCTTGGTCCCTCTTGTTCAAAAGCATGTACGCGCTATAGTCGCTATTGGAGAGTCGGCGGAGAAAGTAATGACCGTGTTCTCGCCTTTGGTTTATACTATACGTGCCGATTCAATGGAGGAAGCTGTCCGAAAGGCTTACCAGCTCTCGAAAAGAGGTGACGTCGTTCTTCTCTCCCCAGCTTGCGCCTCGTTTGATTGGTTTGAAAATTATGAACATCGTGGGCGCGTGTTCAAAGAACTTGTCTGGAGTTTGCCTGAGAAGCCATGAAGCGTTATAGAAATTATATCGACATTATCACGTTTGCCGCCACTTTGTTTCTCCTCATCGCTGGTATGATTGCTGTGGAGAGCGCGAGTGCCACGATTTCTGATTTGAGATACGGAAGCACTTCATGGCTATTCACTCGACATGCAGTGAAGGTTATTGTGGGCTTGATAGCCTTATTCGTTGCAGTCGCGACCGATTATCATGTGTATCAACGATGGACGAAATCAGCACTGTTGATTGCGGTTTTTCTCTTGATAGTAACGCTGATCTCAGGTGGGGAAATAAAAGGCTCGTCGCGGTGGCTTCGTTTTGGCGGATTTGGATTTCAACCTTCGGAATTCGCTAAGACAGCTTTAGTGTTCCATATTGCATCTCTTCTTGCAGTGAAGAAAGAAAAGGTGGCGAACTTTAAGCGAGGATTTCTCCCGTTTCTGCTCTGGATCGGGACTGTGTCTCTCCTGGTTTTCCTCCAGCCGAATTTTAGCACTGGAGCAATGATTCTCTTGATAAGCTTTGTGATTCTTTTTGTAAGCCGTGTGCGCATCATTCACTTGATCAGCCTTGGGATTGTTACACTCCCGGTTCTTGTGCTTTTCCTTATGAGCGCAGAGTACCGCCTGCAACGGTTGCTTGCGTTCATCCAGGGCGGACACTTCACAACGAGGAACTACCAGGTAGCCCAAGGGATCATTGGATTTGGCAACGGAGGAATTTTTGGAATCGGACCGGGGCAAAGTAAACAGCGCCTCTTCTTCCTACCTGAGTCGTACGGAGATTTCATTTATGCGATCGTTGGAGAGGAGTATGGTTTTCTCGGAACTATGGCGGTTCTTGGGGCGTTTTTCATCATTTTTCTTCGGGGATTTAAAATCGCACATCACGCACCGGACCTTTTTGGTCGCTACTTAGCAATTGGAATTACATTGACAATCACGCTCTATGCTCTTATCAACGCGGCGGTGACTCTTGGGCTCCTTCCAACGACAGGCTTGCCTATGCCTTTTGTGAGCTATGGGGGTTCAGCATTGCTTTTTGCTTCTTTCGAAATTGGAGTCTTGTTAAATATTTCTCGGCAGACTGACCTGCATCCACGACTCATTCCACTGGCTGAGGTGAACGCACCAACTCGAAAATCATCATGAGAGTATGATTCTTAACACGAGACTATAGAAATGGGACGGAGCAGAAAACGGACTGCAGTTGTGATTGCTGCCGGCGGAACAGGTGGACACTTGTTTCCAGCTCTCTCAGTTGCAGACGAGGTGCGTCGGATGCATTCTCAAGTGAGAGTTGTTTTCGTCGGTTCAAGAGGCAAAATCGAATCGCATGTGGTGCCTGAGCGAGGATATGAATTTCGAACTATCTGGATCAGCGGGTTGCGCCGTCAAATGAGCGCAGAGTTGCTTGTGTTCCCTGTCAAAGTGCTGGTCTCGTGGATTCAATCGCTGGATTTACTGATTCGGCTGAAGCCTGCTGTTGTATTCGGCAGCGGCGGATATGTCAGTGGTCCTGTTGTTGTTGCTGCTGCATTTCTTGGGATACCGCGCGTGATTCATGAGCAGAACAGCGTTCCTGGGCTGACAACAAAACTGTTATCACTCATTGCGACAGAAATACACACGACATTTGAAGAAACGCAGAAGTATTTGCCCAAAAAGAAGAGGGTCATCGCCACTGGTACTCCAACACGCCGGGAACTTGACCATGTAAGCCGAGTTGAAGGAGCTGTTGCATTTGGCATCGACCCTGAGCGCCCAACGCTCCTTGTTGTCGGCGGGAGCCTTGGAGCACGTAGAATCAACGACGCTGTGCTTGGCATTCTTCAGGAACTTTCAGCACGAGCGGTTCAGATTGTTTGGCAAACAGGAGAACATGACTTTGCTCGGGTGCACGCGGCGACGCAAAGGTACTCCAACGTTGTTGTGCAACCGTTCTTTGATCGAATTGAGTTTGCCTATGCCGCATGTGATCTTGTCCTCTGCCGGGCAGGTGCAAGCACCATTGCGGAATTGACGCGGATTGGCAAACCATCAATCCTTGTCCCTTATCCATTTGCCACTGCCGACCATCAAACTCAGAACGCTTGCCTCCTCGCAAAAAGGGGAGCAGCTATGATGATCCCCGATAGTGAACTTACTACGAAACTCTCAGAGGTGCTTTTCCCGCTTCTTGCTGATCGAGTTAGACGCGACCGCATGGCAGAGCAGGCACGTTTGTTGGGAAAGCCTGATGCGGCGCACATCCTTGCATTGGCTCTTTTGCATTATGCTGATAAATCATTTGTAGAGGAAGTTGTGTGATTGGCGCGAAGGTGGTAGAGGAAGGATGAATTTGTATGGAACATACGGATGAAATAACACATGGCGCCGATGACGAAAACGTGTTCCGATATCGCCTCGATTTCTATTACCAACAGGCGATCATTTATATGCTGACTTTCATTGGTTACGTGCTGATTCGTGGGGCAATAATCAAGGCGTCGATCTCGGTGATTCTCCATGACCCGTTTGCCTATCTTATTGGATTGTTTTCGGTTGTCTCATTGGTGGTTCTTCTGCTAAACCTTATTCGCGATCGAAAGTTAATGATTGCGGGGCAGGAACTGATTTTTCAGCACAGGTTTCACACACGCATTGTCCCTGTTGATCATATAGAGTGGATTTCGTTTGGTCGTGAACAGTTGGTGAGAACGCATGGGCATCACCAGGTGGTGCGTCTCAAGCTTCAAGGTCAGAGCGGCATAGTTCGGATTCGTATTGGGCGGTACGAACGTCCAGCAGAGTTGGTGGCACGACTCGAGCGCTTCGCGAGGTCCTTGCCTAAAGCGACCGCGGCGCAATTACGATCGGCTCGGAAACTATTATGAAGAGGATTCACGATGTTTCGTTCTATTAAGAAAATTCATTTTGTTGGGATTGGCGGGATCGGCATGAGCGGCATTGCGGAAATCCTGCTCGATCAAGGTTTCACCATCACAGGGTCCGATCGCCAACTTTCTGAGGTCACTGACCGTCTTCGTCAACTGGGGGCAACGATCTACGAAGGACATGATGCCTCAAACGTCGCTTCTGATGTTGATGTGCTTGTCTATTCTTCAGCAGTACCTCCCGATAATCCTGAACTGGTCGAAGCACAACGTCGAAAAATTCCCGTCATTCGCAGAGCAGAGATGCTTGCTGAGGTGATGCGACTGAAGTACGGTATCGGCATCGCGGGCACGCATGGAAAAACAACAACGACATCGATGGTCAGCCTTGTCCTTATAGAGGGCGGTCTTGATCCGACAGCGGTTGTTGGGGGAAAACTAAGTGGACTTGGAGGGACTAATGCCCGGCTTGGACATGGAGAATTCATCGTTGTGGAAGCAGATGAGTATGATCGTTCGTTCCTCTCCATTACCCCAACGATTGCGGTGCTGACAACGCTCGAGACAGACCATCTCGACTGTTATCGCGATCTTGAAGATATCAAGTCGGCGTTTATCCAGTTTGCAAACAAAGTACCATTTTATGGATTTGTGGTCCTTTGTCTTGATGAACCCACGCTTCAGGATATCATGCCTTTCATCAAGAAGAAAATCGTCACATATGGGCTAAATCCTCAGGCAGACCTGCAGGCAGTGGACATTACACACCACGAAAATCAAACGAGTTTTCTCCTCGTTGTCCGGGGCGATGCCAAAGGGACGATCCATCTTCGTGTTCCAGGGAATCATAATGTGCAGAATGCGCTGGCAGCTATTGCTGTCGGTTTAGAACTCGGGATTCCTTTTGAAAAGATCAAAAGAGGGATCGAGCAGTTTACAGGTGTGTATAGGCGTTGGGAAGTTAAAGCTGAGATTAACGGGATCACGGTTGTGGATGACTACGCTCACCATCCGACTGAGATTAAGGCAACTTTAGCCGGTGCAAAGAGTGGATGGAGGAAGCGACGCATTGTTTGCGCCTTCCAACCGCATTTGTACAGTCGAACGCGAGATTTCTATGAGGAGTTCGGTCGGTCATTTTTCAATGCCGATGTTCTTCTTGTGACAGATGTTTATCCGGCTCGTGAAGAGCCTATTCAGGGTATAAGCGGTGAGCTAATTGTCAATGCTGCCAAGATGTTCGGTCACAAAGATGTCCGCTATGTCCCAGATAAGAAAGATGTACCTGACGTGCTTCTCTCCGTTGTGAGGGAAGGCGATATCGTTATCACTATGGGTGCTGGTGACATCTGGCGATATGGTGAGGAGTTCATAAGAAAGCTGCAGTCCGAGAAGGTAAGCCGCTGATGATCTCAGTCGAAGAAATTGGGACATTTTTCAAGGGTCGGGTTGCCATTGGCGAATTGTTAAGGAACTATACGTCTTTTCGCATCGGTGGACCTGCAGACTTCTACCTTGAGCCGCGAGATAAGGAAGATCTTCTGCGCATTGTTCAATATTTTCAAACTAACAATTTCCCTTTTGTAGTTATCGGCAATGGCAGCAATTTGTTGGTCAGTGACGAAGGGTATCGAGGCGCAGTCATCAATCTTGAATCAGGATTAAACACCGTCACTATTGATCTTGCTGCTGGCGGGGCAAGTGTGTATGCCGAAGCGGGGGTGAAACTGGCGAAATTCGTTGATGTTTGCATCCAGCATGGGCTTGGGGGAGTGGAGATGCTCGCCGGTATTCCCGGGACTCTGGGAGGAGCGATAGTTATGAATGCCGGTGCCTACGGCGGGGAGATTTCAGACTACCTCCGTACCGTAGAAATCATTCGTGATGCTGCATTCGTTGTTCTGCCGAAGGAAGGATGTGGATTTGCCTACAGAAGCTCAGAGCTTACACGCGATATCGTTGTGAGCGCTTCATTCCAATTGCCAAGGAAAGATCGCAATGAACTTTTGCGGGTGCGGAGAGAGCTTCTCCTGCGTAGAAACGAAACTCAGCCCGTGAACTTCCCCAATGCTGGGAGCATCTTCAAAAATCCGCTGAAGATGTATGCTGGAAAATTGATTGAGGAGGCAGGGCTGAAAGGAAAGCGTATCGGAGGAGCAGAAATCTCAGATCGGCATGCCAATTTCATCGTCAACCGTGGGACAGCGAAGGCGAGTGATGTAATTGCACTCATCCGTCTTGCCCGTGACGCTGTTAAGGAGAAATTCGGCATAGTGCTCGAACTCGAAGTCAAACTACTTGGGTTTCCAGATGACATTTTTCGTGAGGCTGCATGAGGGGAGCATCGATGACTTATTCGAGAGCTGAAAGAACCAGCTTCGGCAAAATGCTGGGGTTTTTCGTAGTGATTGGCTTCCTTTTCTTTGCTTGTCATGAGGCGCTTCAGTGGCAGAATAGCCTGCGCATTGAGTCAATTCGAGTGAAAGGTACACGGATTGTAAATCCTCAGGCCGTTATTGCACAGTGCGGGGTGCATGTTGGCGATGCACTGTACGGCATCGACCTTTTTGCTGCAAAACGACGAGCAATGGCAAATCCATTTATTGCGGATGTTCAAATACATCGAATAATTCCGGGGACACTTGAGATCGGCGTGGTGGAGCGGAAACCTGTTGCCTTGCTCAATGCTGGTGAGCTCTATGCAATTGATCGGGAGGGCGTCGTCCTGGCGTCTGCTAACCATCTTCGATCCCCTGACTTACTTGATCTCCCAATTCTGTCAGGGATTGGAGTGAAAAATCCTGTGGCGGTGGGAAATGCCATGAGCGATCCGAATCTATTAGAACTCCTATCAGTTCTGGATGCAGTTAAGCGAGTCAATGAGACACTGCTTCAGCGAATCTCAGAGTTCTCGGTAAGTCCAACAGGCGAGATTATTCTGTATACAGTTGACGGCGCAGTGCCAATCTTATTTGGCCATGGAGATGTTGTGCGAAAAGTTGCGGTACTGAATACATTTTGGGATCGATTTATCAGACAAGAAGGTGCATCGCAATTGGAGTATCTTGATTTACGGTTTAATGACCAGGTAGTGGCGAAATGGAGCCGTAAGTTGCTGACAACTCATCCCCTTGAGGAGAAGGAGGCAGGTTGAATATGGGATTGTTCGGGAAATCTCGTGAGACTCATGAACCCGAGGAAGAGATATTTGTCGGCCTGGATATCGGCACGACAAAGGTTTGCGCAGTTGTTGCCTCACCAGGTGAACATGGGAAATTGAATATCCTTGGGATTGGAAATGCCCCCTCCGATGGACTGACCCGCGGAGTGGTCACGAACATTGATAAGACAGTAAGGTCAATTGAAATGGCGATCCACGAGGCGGAGGCGCAGTCAGGAGTGCAGATTCGAACAGCGACTGTCGGGATTGCTGGTGACCATATACAGTCATTCCAAAGCCGCGGTGTCATTGCTATAAGCGGGCCTGAGCACGAAATTTCTCAAGCCGATGTCGATCGGCTTATCGAGGACACGAAGCGAGTCGCTCTCCCGGCTGATCGAAAAATCATCCACGTAATTCCACAGGAATTCATTATCGATGGGCAGGGGGGCGTCTATGACCCGGTTGGAATGTCCGGTGTGCGAATGGAAGCTACGGTGCATATCATCACCGGACTTGTGACGGCAGCGCAGAATATTTATAAATGTGTCCAAAGAGCTGGACTTGAAGTAGACGACATGGTTCTGGAACCGCTTGCATCGAGTTATGCTGTACTTGACGATGAAGAAAAAGAAATTGGTGTAGTGCTCATAGATATTGGCGGCGGTACAACTGACCTTGCGGTCTTCGAGGAGAAAACCATCCGCCATACTGCTGTCATCGGGATTGCAGGCAAGAAGGTTACCGATGATATCCGGAAAGGTCTTGGGATTCTCTCTGAGCAGGCTGAGCGGTTAAAAAAGGAACATGGATTCGCATATTTGCCTGCAATCATCGATACCGAGCCGATCGTGCTGCCAGGGATTGGAGGACGTTCACCACTGGAGATCGACAAGAAGCTTCTTGCACAGATCATCCAGCCACGCATGGAGGAAATCCTTGAGATAGCTTCTCTTGAAATCAAACGTTCCGGGTATTCAAAGCATTTGTTTGCTGGTGCTGTGCTCACCGGAGGAGGGTCTCTTATCAAAGGAACAGTAGAATTAGCTCGTGAGGTGTTAGGAATGCCGGTGAAGATGGGAATCCCTACAGGGTTCGGAGGTGGTCTGGTGAGAGAAATAGAAAATCCGATGTATTCAACTGCTGTAGGGTTGATCTTGTACCGCCTCCGTCATCGATATCAAGATCGTTCATCGATACCTTTTGCTGTTGCGAGAAGGAAAGGGTCCATTCGGACAATTTTCTCGCACATGAAAGACTGGTTTAAGGAATTGTAGTCTTAATTGAATGTCCAAACATTATAAGGAGGAACGCACGTGATTGAGCTTGACAATACTTCAACTCGCGGAGCAAAGATTCGTGTAGTAGGTGTGGGTGGTGGCGGTGGCAACGCCCTCAACAGCATGATTGAGCGAGGGCTCACCGGTGTGGATTTTGTAGGGATCAACACTGATCTTCAGGCTCTTGAGCGAAACAAAGCACCGCATAAGATCCAGGTCGGCAAAAACCTAACTCGTGGTCTTGGAGCAGGAGCTGATCCAACTATTGGACATCGTGCTGTCGAGGAAAACCGTGAAGACATTAGCCGTGTCCTGGCTGGGAGCGACATGGTGTTTATCACGGCTGGCATGGGAGGTGGGACTGGAACAGGTGGGGCACCAATTGTCGCTAACATCGCAAAGAGCGCGGGGGCACTTGTGGTCGGCATCGTGACGAAACCTTTCCACTGTGAAGGGAAAAAACGGATGGCACAGGCTGAGTGGGGAATCGAGGAGCTTAAGAAAAATGTGGATACTTTGATCATCATCCCGAATGAGAAACTCCTCGCGCTTGTTGACAAGAAAACAACGCTTCTCGAAGCCTTTGAACTTGCCAACACTGTTCTTTACAATGCAACGCGGGGTATCTCGGAGCTCGTCACGGTCCCCGGACTTATCAATGTTGACTTTGCTGACGTTCGGACAGTCATGCGAGAAATGGGCGACGCGATCATGGGGAGTGGGGTTGCCAGCGGAGAAAACCGCGCCACGGAAGCAGCTCACAATGCGATTTCTAATCCTCTGCTTGATGGGATCTCAATCGCTGGAGCACAGGGCGTGCTGATCAACATAACAGGAGGACCGAACCTTTCCCTTACGGAGGTTACTGAGGCGGCTCAGATCATCCGTGATACTGCTGGTGAAGACGCGAATGTAATTCTCGGAGCGGTCATCGATGAGCGAATGACTGATGAATTGATGGTCACTGTGATCGCAACGGGATTCAATCGGAAGGCAACTCCTAAAGTTCCGAAAATAATCAGACCCATTGACCGTATTCCGACTGGACCGCGCGAATTGAAAGCATTTGATGAACCAACATACCGTCGCTGGGGAATCGATATAGGGCTCAATGAACTACGCAGTAAAGCAGACGGACAAGAAAAGATTGACAAGGATGATCCAGAGAAACCAGCTTTTCTCAGAAAAATCATGGATTGAGGCACCCACTTTATACGTGTGTGGAATTCGGTAGAACGAGGCGAAAGTGATTTGGCAAGGCTATATCTAAAAATCTTGCTCGTTCTACTTTAGCGTGTGCGACTCCGCCAAAGGCGGAAAAAGTGCAGAATGGGAAAAGATATCTTTCGGATAAAGAAATTTGGCTTACAATTTTCATTCCGTCGATAGCTGCGACCGCCCAAGGTTCGATCTCGAACTCAGGTTGCTTCTCCTTTTGGCATCTCAAGGCGTTTCGCTGAAGAATCCTGTGTGAATCGAGGCAGTCATTCTTAACTGCACATTGATTTTGACCTCCCTTTTTCATATTTTACAATGACTCCAGTACTAACCTATTGTGAGGATATTAATGTACGCTGTAGTTGACATCGCAGGGAAGCAATTCAAAGTGTCTCAAGCCCAAAGGCTTGTTGTTCCCAAGCTCCTTGCAGAACCTGGAGAAGTACTGACCTTTGAGCGTGTTCTCCTCCTTGCCAGCTCACCCGACGGTGCTGGGAAAGTTACGACAGACAGTGTAGGGATCAAGGTTGGTACTCCAGCGGTCCAAGGAGCGAAAGTTCAAGCAACTGTTCTCTCCCATGTGAAGGGTGAAAAGGTGATAGTGTTTAAAAAGAAACGTCGCAAAGGATATCGTGTAAAGCGTGGGCATCGGCAGGGATATACAGAAATTCGCATTGATGCTATTGAAGCATAAGAAGGGGCAAATCGATGGCGCACAAGAAAGGTGTAGGAAGTTCTCGTAATGGCAGGGACAGCAATGCCCAGAGACTTGGAGTAAAATGTTTTGGAGGCGAGCGGGTTAATGCTGGCAGCATCCTTGTTCGCCAGCGTGGGACGAAGTTCCATCCCGGGAACAATGTTGGTCGCGGTGGAGATGATACACTTTTTGCACTGACGAGCGGTATTGTGAAGTTTGAACGTGCTGGTAGATTTAGAACCCGGGTAAGTGTCTATCCCGTTCGCTGAGGGAGGGAGCGATATCTCATTCCTAACAAATTCGCTTGCTCCGCGTATTGCCACTGGTGGGGATAGCTGCTGCGGAGCAGCACAAAGTCATTGGAGGATTCTATGAAGATCACTGTTATCGGTGCGGGAAATGTTGGAGCATCAACCGCACAGAGGCTTGTTGACAAAGAGCTTGCCAATGAAGTGGTGCTGGTGGATGTTATTGAAGGGATTCCGCAAGGGAAGGCTCTTGATATTTATGAATCGACTCCTGTGAACGGCGTCGATGTCAAAGTGATAGGTACCAATGGTTACGATGAGACTGCAAATTCCCATATCATTATCATTACGGCTGGCTTAGCACGGAAGCCGGGCATGAGCCGCGATGATCTACTGTTTGCCAATGCTGACATTGTGAAGTCGGTTACAGAACAGGCTGCTCCCAAATCTCCAAATGCGATTATCATTGTAGTCTCAAACCCGCTTGATGTTATGACTTATGTAGCAATGAAGATCAGTAAGTTTCCCCGGGAACGCGTGTTTGGGATGGCTGGGATTCTTGATACTGCTCGTTTCAGAACCTTTATTGCGATGGAGTTAGGTGTCTCAGTGAAAGATGTGACAGCACTTGTTCTTGGTGGGCACGGAGATTCTATGGTTCCTCTGCCACGCTATACTACTGTTTCCGGTGTTCCTCTGCCTGAGCTTCTTCCAAAGGAAACAATTGACCGACTTGTCAAGCGGACTGCTGGCGGTGGAGGAGAAATCGTTAACTTGCTTAAGACGGGGAGCGCCTATTACGCTCCATCTGCTGCTATCGCACAGATGGTTGAGGCTATCGTCAGGGACAAGAAGCAGATCTTGCCGTGCTCGGTTTGGTTGCAGGGTGAATACCAGCTGAACGATGTTCTGGTGGGTGTGCCAGTGAAACTCGGCGCCAAAGGCATTGAGCAGATTGTCCCTCTTGAGCTTACGGTGGAGGAAGCGGCGTCACTGAAAAAATCGGCGGATGATGTGAAGGCGAATATTGCGAAGTTGAAGTTTTAATCTAGCTCTCGTTGAAGAAGAGAGCAAGCAGTCCGCCAGAAGCGGACTGCTTTTTTTATAATTGTGTTGCAATTAGAGATGCGGGAGAGAGCGCCTCCCTTTATGTGTGGGAAGGAAAGCTACTTCTCCATTACGAAATACCAGATCGCACTTGCGAGGGAGAGGACTGAGGCGAGGGATAGAGCAAATATGCTCCAGGGAATTTCTTGAAAAACATTCATTCCCCAAAACGAAATAGTGAGAGCTAATGGAGTGAGGAAAAACGTAAGGACGGCGAGGACCGCGTTTGTCTTCCGATTCAGCTTCATTTCATAATACTCATTAAGGTCGGCGATCTCTTTGCTCACTGCTTCGAAAAGTGGGAGAGATTGTAATCCTTCCTGGTACTTTTCATAGATAAAATCTCCCTGAGGCCTTTTGGTGATTTCGACGAACCAGAATCGATTTCGAAATTCGGTAAAGCTATCGACAAGGGCACGAGTGTTCTTCATGCTTTCTTTGGGATTGTTTTCCTCCCGAAGGAGTTCAGTTGAAAATTTGAATAGCTCAATTTTCTGGTAGAGCGTATAGATGTAAAGGTTGAAATAATCGTTCTCTACGTTTTGTGGAAGATAAGTTAGATGGAATGAGTTCTTTTTGAAAGCAAGGAAAGTCACCGTCTCTCGAAGTGCAAGCGCACGCCAGTAACGCCACATCGCAATGCGATTTGCTGTCATGATGCTTTCCGCATATTCCGGTGACGGGCGGAAATTCCCTCCTTCGGCTGAAGATGAACCAAGACCTGTACACGTTCCAAATTCGTAAAGCACCTGATCGATAGGATCGTGGAATGATGAGTTTGGAAGTTGCTCGGTAAGGAATTCTTCAGGATAGTCAACACATGCGTACGAATATGTAAAGAAGCGGTCACCGTAGATTTGTCCCACAACCGATTCGAGATATCGTTGTGCATAGTCATAACTCATTGTATTCTCCTCGCTGAGCGTCTGGGCAGCGCGCCGCCAGCTCAGAGGAGACTTTTCAACAGATGTAGCAACTCCGCTAAGAAGACGTTCAGCTAAGTCGCGAACTGAATGGATGTCTTCTTCTCCTGTCTGCACGTTTTGCTTCGTCTCCGTGTGTAGCTCAGCCATTGTCCATCCAACTTTAGGTGGGAGTACCTGACGGAAAAGAGCATTGAAGTCAATGATGTGGGAGAGGCGCGGTGACCCCGGTAAGTGCATTTTCAGGGCAAGGAAACCGGTCCCACGTGGAAAAAGGAAAAGGTCAGCCCAATCAATAATCGCAGCATGGTCAGTGGATGTAGAGCCAAATGAGAATCTCAGGTGGAACTCCTTTACCGAGTCCAGTTCAGTTTGTCGAAGCGTGAGATGGTGCACCGGGAATTGTGAAACATATGTGTAAAGCGTTTCGGGGTCCGCGTCACGAAAGCGTTCAGCGTGTCGAAAGAGTTTTTCTTGTCCCTGGACCGTGTTTGGGATTGATTCAAACTCAGGGAAAACAAATCGTTTCGCGAAAGGGAGGAAAAAGTAAGAATCATCGAGAGCAGCTTTCAGTTGAGTTTCGCTAAGACGTGTGAACCAGGGCACCCACCTGCGGAGAATTGGGAAGAGTTCTGGTTTACTACCACGATCAGGGACACAGTGGAAAAATGGATAAATGAAAATGGTGAAGTGGTGTTCAAGCGGCCTGTCCAGGTCTTCAATCTGTATCATAGATTTCTCCTGTACCGTCATGATACGTTTGTCCGCTGTCCGAATTTAGGCTGCAGACCTCGCGAAATGACGGAGCCACTCGTCGGCTGAAATCAGGAAAAGTTTTCTTCACCTTATCGTGAAGCCTGAAACTGACGTTACTTTGCAACTGAGGTGACCTCTGACACACCTTCAAGTTTCTGAATTAATTCTCTTGCATCGCGGTGGGGATTCCACAGGCTTTCCGCAAATAGAACTACGGGAAGCCATTGGCGCATCTCAAACAGAGCATCCTCAATCAGACCGTAAATTGCTTTTTCAGCCACTGGTGCATTCTCGATGATTCGAACCATTTGGAACTCGTATGGGGCATTTTCGCGCCAGGAGCGCTCGTATGGTTGCCAGAATGTTGCTCGCTGCTCAGCCAATCGCTGAAGCAACGCTTCATCCTCAATGTGCATTGGAGCCAATCCACCCCAGCCTGCAACCATTCCTTTAAAAACAAATGCGGTGGCGCCAGTTAGCGCGGTATTAGCGGAGTTTGTTTCCTGCCTTTGAGATCGAGCAAGCTGACCTACAAACTGGGCAGTTTCACGAAACGAATTCTCATCCACAGACCATGGATGGTATGCAAAGGGGAACGAGCCTGCATCTTCCCACATGACCACGGCGCGCTGGTCGACTTTTGCTACATCCCGGAGCTCATTTCGGAATGCACCTGCGTGGACTCCGCAGTATATTTTCACTCCCGGAAATTCTCGGGTGAAAGCTTCAACAATCGGATTGACCCAGTCAGCGAGAAGTTCTCCAGCGGATTTTAACAAACAGCCATTTGGACATTGAGAACCAAATCGACAAAATTGCGTTTTTGAACCCACCTCCGTGAATGTCTGGAAATAGACACCGTCTCCACCAGTATTCGCATAAATTTCGCTATAAGTCTTCAGCACATGATCTTTCCACTGTGCTAATTCAATCGGATCCGACGGGCAAACAGGAAGCCCCCAGCCCCATGTGTATCCCCAGATAAGCTCAATACCTCGTGCATGCGCATACTGAACGAGCTCCTTTGCGTTTGCCGGCGGAAACCGGTGCCACAGGATCACCGAGTTGAACTTCCAGCGAGCCATGTTGTCGATGAATCGCTCATAGTTATAGATGCGTCCGCCCCATGTCCAGATACCACGAATTGCGATGCGAGGTTTGTCGCGCACTTCGACAGCCTCCCCATTCAATAGCTCCTTTACATGCTCATGAATGAGATCCATTGTTCCGTAGAGCACCGCACGATCATCCCCACCAACAACAAAAGCAGCATCGTTTCCCGTTGGAATGGAGATAGAATATTCCTGAGGCTTTAACGAATCTGCTGCTATTGGTTTTGGAAGTGAGGGGAGAACATCTGAGACAGCGAGTAGAAAAATGTCTCGAGTTAGCTGCGCTTCTGTTTTTCTTTCGAAGGTGTTTACCCCTTTTCGTAAATCAACCCTTGCATCACGGAGCTGCAGCACTCGGCTCAATTCCGAGGCTGCAAAGGAGATGATCGGCGAATCGCGATCAGGAACAACGATGACGTATGTGGGTTTATTTCTTATCCGCTGTTGTTGCGGGGGGCTCTCTGTTGCTTGCAGATCCATTTTCAATCTGTTTTGTGACATGCCGTTGACAGAAAGCGCAGCAATACATAATACGATAGAGGCAATGGAAAATTTACTATAGTCCACCACGATATCGCTCAAACGAAAGCTTATGAAATTGCCACGTCACCGCGTTTTCGAGGTGCCATCCATTGGAAGGGCTATTTGAAACCGTTTGGTGTCGGACCTTTCCCAGTATTCACCCGTGATGTGGTGATCCTCTTCGGCGTCAACATAAATAACCCCGAGCTGTGTAGTTTTCAGCGTTTCATAGATCGGAATGCGGATGTTGCCGTTCGGGTTTATGACTTTCCGAAGCATTGTGATGATTGTTCCGGCGTCATCATAAAACTTTATATTGACAACTGTTGGTTTGTCACGTTCAGCATTCGCGATCACAAGCCATGAGTTAATATCAGGCACACTGCCGAAGTGCTGGCAGAGCAACTTTGTGTATCCATCTCCATTGCTTGCTGGTAGTGCTACGTCAAACTGCGCCTTATTGATGTCGCGATAAAACTGCCAGTATTGCCCAACTATTCGACCTGTTGCAGATTCAACTCGGATTGTACCCGCTGCTTTTCGCTCGCCAAGGACTTTGTAGATATCATAGTTAATCTTCCCGAACGCATTGAGCAGCTCATACTTATCGTAGAGGAGGACGCCGTTCTCATCGTAGAATTGGATGTGAACCGTTGGGCTTGCTCCGTCCAGGTCAGTGATAACAAGGTGTGTTTCAAGCTCAGGATCAGAAATGAAGGAGTTCACAATCAGTCGGTGGACTGCTTGTTTAGCTGGCTCTGCCTTAGCGGACTGTTGAGTCTGCCCGAGTGGACGGCTTTTTTGTTTTCTTTTTGACTGTGCTGAAGCGTTGCTTTCTGCTGCAACTAACAGAGCAACCAGGGCGAAGAGTACAAGGGCATTACACACCCTTTCCGCCGGGAGATGCGCAATTTTCAATATCTGCATAGCTTCTCCATGAGTCTTCCGTACCTCAGAATGTGTAATAGAGGCTAACTACCGGACCTAAGATTGTACGCGTGCCGTCCTTGGCACCGGACTCGACGCGTATGCCAGCGGCGACAAAACGATAGCCCAAACCACCATCGAAGAAAAAGACGGTTTCATTGCTCATTCCGCTTGTTGATGTGCTATTGTAAAGAGCCCCAAGATAACCGTAGAGGTACATAGGTGATCCCGGGAAGCGGTAGGTCGAATTGATACCCCCACCGAAACCAGTATAGTTCGCTTTTTCTTCAACGCTATAGCCCATGAACGAAACCTTCCACTTGTAGCTCAGCAGCTTAAGAGTACCAAAAATTCCAAATTCAGGCCTCACCGAGTATAAGGCTAAAAGGTTGAAATCTTGCCTGCTGATCGAAGTGGTTAGATCTCCAACTGGACGTCCATAAGCATCATACACTGGCACTGGGGCACCGTATTGGTCGTATCCGCGCACGCTTAGAGATGGCTCAAAAGAAGAAACGGTTGTTGCGAAAGAAATGCTCCCTGTGAAGGAACCGACTTTCACTGAGACATATGGTCCCCCTAAGAATCCTCCCGCAGATTCTTTCCCCTCAAGGTATGCTGTTCCGGTCCCCAGGTAATTCCCGTATTGGTCATAAATGTTAATGTACCCAAGGAACTCTTTAGTGTCGCTGAATATGTTCCAGCTTCCGTACCATCCTTTCAGTCCCGCAGTAACCCAGATTTTTGGTCCGCGGTATCCGGCTTGAAGGACATCCTGCGAAAGGGTTGCTGAGGTGCCGGCAAGACAGAGGAGTAAAATAGTTGCAAGTCGTTTCATGAAGGACCTCCTTTTCTTATCAGACGTATATTCCATTGTTTGTTGCAAGCGAGATTATGGAGATAAAATCTGTCAGGGCGGAGGAGGAATTGCTTCTTCCTCGCGGGGCTTCTTTGGCTGCGCTGGTTGTTCCTCTGGTTTCCCCTGAAAAAGGATCCGAATAACAGTTTGCGACTTCACCCGTTCGCCATTAAGCTCGGCTGGTGTAAAGCGTAGCTGATGCACTGCATTGATTGCTGCTCCATCAAAGCGTGGGTCAATGCCGCGAAGGACCTCTGTACGATCCACTCCCCCATTCTCATTGATGTAGGCACGTACTTCAACGGTGCCACGGAAAGTCGGTCCCATGTGCAGCGAACTCATATCAATGTAGTCGTACACCTTGTTGCTACCGCCGATGATGGATGGTGGGACATCGACCTCACGTTCTGTGTAATAGATTGCGGGGGGCGGCTGAGCAGGCTTCTCGGGTGTTTCTGCCTCACCCTTTGCCTGAGGTCCTTTGGGCTGAGGCTGAGTTAATGGCGCGGCTTCGGGTTTCGCTGGTTTCTTTGATTCCACAGGCTGCGCCGGCTGCGTCGGTTTTGAGCTCGCTTCGGTTTGAACAACCGGTGCCGGCGGAGGAGGAGTCACAGGTTTTTTCAAAACGAGAAAATAGAGACCGACCACTGCAATAGCAACCACAGCCACGACTCCAATTACGATTCCGAAGGAGAATCCTTTAGCCGCCTTAAGGGGAGCGGGTGCAACCACTTCTTTCTCTGGCATTGAGACACGGGGTTGTGCTTCAGACGTTGCCTGGACAGCCCTTGGTCTCTCAGCCTGTGGACGTGAAGCGGGAGGCGCTGCTGAAACCTCTGGCGATTTGGGTCGAGCTTCCCTCTGCTCTTGGAAGAGGTCCTCCTTACCTGCAAGTATGTCGCCGAAGAAGGCGACGAAGTCCTCTTTCAGTTCGTCTGGAGTGTAGATAGCATCCCTGCCACCTCTATGATAGCAGAGATACTCAATCCGTGCCCCCTCTCCTTCATTCAGTACATACACATCTTCCTTGTCATCAAGGAAAATGAACAGCGGATGTAAACTCAGGAATGGACGAATCTGGTGCTCCTCCGGTTTGCAGAGAGCGATGTGCCCGGCGCGAACGTTTGGATCGGGCTGTTGTGAGACATACGTCGTTTTCATGATATCCGTGCCGTCAAGCTTCTCAAGCTGGTGAACAAAGTTATTTCGCTTGTCGAATTCGATTTTCCTCACAAGAGCCAGTTCGTAATCGAGGAAAAGCGGAAATGTAAACATGAACTCTTCCACAGCATCAAAGAGAACGGGGTTCATGTTCACGCAATCCCGCTTCTGTATTGCACCGTGCCCTTTTGTTTTATTCCGGTAGTTGACCATTGCGTTGACGAACATCTCTGGTGAAACGGAGGTGAGATTGCTCGGTTTGTCCGGATTGAGGTAGTCGTTGATGGCGTTCACCGCTGCAATCATCTTCTTGTAGTCGGGGCTTTTCTTAAAGTACCGATCTGAGAAAAGCGTGGTTCCTTGTGTAAGGTTGAAGCGCAGTGTGTCTCGAAGAAATCCTGCCCAGTTTCCGAGCGACGGGCGGTTGATGCCCTGTAAAGTTTTGTTTACGCTTTCATCGCGGCGATGGCTTTGAACATACTCAGCAATGGAAACAGAGGCGATGAATTTCAATGCAACTTCAAATAAATAGCCGATCAGTGTAAAGCGCTCAACAGGTTCATCTGCGTTGACAGCACGAAGGTATGCTTTTGCGATAGGATAGGGGAACTCATTTCGTATCGTGTTGTTCATGATGACTCTCCCTCAACGAACAAAAATCTCGTCACAGGGAAAATATAAAGAATAGCAAGTGAACATTCAACAATATGTGTTCACTTCTTTGCCACTGGACTAAATCACCCCTGTGTCAGCGGCGCTTATACAAAGGGGAGGCTCGGTCTCCCACCTCCCCCTTGTTCCTACGAGAGCAAGCTTAACCTAACCCTCCTCAGAAGAAACAGCCAGTTGCTCTCAACACGCAAAGTTTAGAAATTCTTGTACCTTAGAAGGGCATCGATACCTGCTTGCAATTCTCCGGTTGCACTGGTGGTGGATGGTGTATAATTTCGAACCGGACCAACACCGGAGGCGAAATACATGTAGTTATCCATCGTTTGGGTGTAGACGGTTTGTCCGCCCATGGTTACTGTCACCGCATTCCTGAGACGGAACTTAGTTGCATTGAATGTCCCCGCTGGAGTTTGCACCTGCTCTTGACCTGAGACGAGGCCGGTTAACTTAAACAAGAAGTGCAAGCTGACTCCTTGCTGGGAAATTGTCGTATCCACCATCACGATAGTGTATTCAACGCCTGTTCCAGCAGAAAACCGAATAAACGGGAACCAGCCCGACGGGAAGGTAATGGGTAGCCCCTCCGGTGGTTGCATTGCAAAATAGAGCGAGAGGTCTCCATTTGCATCCTTCGAGACCAATATCGTGTCAGCGGATTCGAACTGATTCTGGTGATTGAATGTGCTGTCGATTAGCATATAGGCGCTTCGTCCAGCGAACGTCATCTGTGCGGCAACCTTCGTTGACGAATAGGTTTCGGTTCCAGCAACATGATTATTGTTTGCATCGAGCTCATAGACAATGTAGCTCCAGTAGTGGCCAACAACAAGTGGGAGCAGATCTCCTGTTGTTCCGCCACCAGGGGTTGTAGGCTCCTCAGATTTTTTGCAACCTGAGATGAGCAAAAGTTGTAGCGCAAGAAGCGCAGCGAACAAGACGCCAGGGCGCCATTGGAATAGAGAAGTCTTCATGGAGAGCCTCCTTAATTTTGTGAATAGATATTTGGATTGTATTTTGTCAAGGCGCAGCGCCATTTTTCTTCTTGCAGTGACGCAGAGATAACTCTGCTTGTGGGCACCAGTGCATGGCGCTCAGCGCGCCAGGCTTTCCCACCAGAACACTTTTACGGATGTAACTGATAGTACAAAGATAATTCGGAATTTGCAAGAGAAACCACTCCTATCCGAATTTCTGACGGCAGGTACATCGCTGTCCCCGCTTTCGCGGCGATTTCGGACTGCCAGCGCACAAGAGCATAATCACTATTTTGAGCGGAGTCTTCAATATTTCTCATCTACCAGTTTTCGGGCTTCGTCAATTCTTCCAAGTTTATGAAGAACTTCTATCAAGTTTTGTTTCAGTACTTTATGCTTTTTATGAACGCGGTGTAGCTGTGCCCACCGTACGGCTAATGCGGGAAGTTGATCTATTTTCTCAGCAATGCGGATTGCAGCCCTGAAGGCTGAGGAAGTATCTTCGTCCCCCTCGTTCTCAAGGCTTAATTCTACTGCCTGCTCGTAAAGCTGCAAAGCGCTCTTTAAGGCTCCGCTCATTTCATATATTTTCCCCAGGTACAAGTGGCCCTTAACGGAACGTGGCTCTGTTTGCAAAAGCCTCTCGTAGAGTGAGCGTGCTTGCACCCAGTCTTCCTTCTCCATTGCAATCGTTGCAAGAAGCTCAACTAGCAGGGGGGCGTTGGGATATTCGCGCAGAAGCGAGGTCAGTTCTTGCACAAGAGTAGAATCCCGTCTGCTCGGAATCCAGTGTTCTGCAACATCGAGAGCAATTGTCCGTGGCTCACGTAGAGATTCACCTGCTGCAGAGGCTTTCCTAAAGTTAGCAATTCCTTTTGCGGAATCTTCTGACAGCGTCGCAGCAATGATTTTTTCTTTCTTTGCTATCTCATCTACTGCACGTCGGAGCGCAATTACCTGGTAACGCTTTGCCTCTTCAAGTCCACCAACAGATCCGCTTTGAGTGGCACTATCGGAGGGTGGCTTTTTCAGGAAGAGAGTGAAGAGGCGATGAGCAGATTTGGAGCTCCCTCCATATTGCTCTGCGGTTTTGTATGCTTGAATTGCCTTAGCTGTGTCGCCAAGACTCTCCCAGATTTCACCTTGCGCAATGAAGGGATCTGGTGATTGAGGCTCTAACTGAGCCCAATTTTCATAAAAGACGAGGGCTTTCTCTTTCTGATTGACCTGCTTTGCAGCGTCACCGGCACGCCTTGCTGCAAGGGCATTCGTCGGGTGGTCGCTGAGGATCCTCTCATACACCGTCAGGGCTGAGTCAAACATAGATTCGTTTTCGTATGTCGAGGCAAGGCTGAAGAGAACCCCGAGGTCATGCGGGTGTTTTTCAAGAAATCCTTTATACGAAGCACGTGCACTATCCCACTTCTTTTCTTCTTCAAACGTTGCCGCAATCTTTAGAGAAAGCGTGTCTGCATCAGGATGCCAGTGAAATAACTCTCTGAAGATTTCCCTTTCCTTGTCAAATCTCAGAAGGTTATGCCAGTACTCAGCTTCTGCGTGATAAACTTTTGGATCTCCCGGGAATTGCTTCCTGAGTCTTTGGAACTGCAGTTGTGCTTCAGTTCCTTTCCCCAGAGCCAGGTAGACCTGAGCGATGCCCAATCCTGCGTCGAGGTCCTCAGGATGTTCGCGCAGGTATTCTTTGTAGACAATTTCTAAGCTGCGATAATCTTTCTTCTGTATCAGTATGTATTGCTGAATATGTCTGAGCTCTTTCTTCCCGGGGAAACGTCTCAGACCTTCCTCGACAACGCGAAGCGCTTTATCGTATTCTTTTACCTGTGCCAGAGCAGAAGCAAGCGCTGGATAAAGATCTTGTTGCGTCGAGTCGTGCTGCAATGATTGACCAAATAGAGATGCCGCTTTTTTCCACTGCTTTGCCTTGTACTCCTGAGCTCCTGCGTTACGGTAGGAGAGAACAAGGAAGTTTTTGTTGACATCAGACGGCTCGAGCCTGTACAGTCTTTCAAACCATTTTGCAGCAGATTCGTAGGCATCATGGTTCCAGAACAGTTCGGCGTAAAAGGTGATGAGCGCTCGATTGTCTGGGAGATATCTCATTGATTTCTCGGCGGTGATTTGCGCCGAGTCGAGCTGATTATTCTTTGCATAGGCTTGGCAGAGGCTTTTCCAGGCATTGATATTTCGAGGATTCCCTCTGATTGTCTGTTGCAGAAGCGGTATATCGTCCCTGAATTGGTCGCTTTGAGATCCACCTTCGGCGAGAGCTTCCGCAAACAGGGATTGACTCCTCAGCGTTGATGAGACGATAAGAAGAAAAATAAATCCCAAAGCTAAGAATTTGATCAGTTGTGCACTGCTCATACGCTATCTTGCCCTGTCGATCGTCGCGAGACAGGCACACCTTATTTCCTTGAGAGCGATCATCTGTACAGCCTCTTGAATGATCATCTTTTTTGCGACGCGCTCGGCTTCACCGGAATTGGGTCCTCACGGCTGCTTTCATTGCCGGAGGTGTCAATGGCTTTGATCTTGTACCATGAACTTGTTGTCCCGTAAGGGTCGATGTACTGGAGTTCTTTAATAGGCTTAGCGTTGATTCGCGTATATATACCTGTAGGTGCATTGGAGCGATAAATATTGTATCCTACGAGGTCAAAATCGACCACGCGTTCCCATGTAATTGAGATCCCTTTCGGAGTAGCTTTTGCGGCTGCGAATCTCGGTGATGGCGGCGGACTGAAGTCGCGTGCTTGAATTGTGTCAGATGTTGTTGGAATGCTCCTATTTCCTGCTGTATCCACAGCGATCACTTGATAAAAGTACTTCTCTCCTTTTGCGACAGCGCTATCGTAGAATCTTCGATTGTCTGGTCGAAATGAGCCAAGACTGCGGATCTGTTTCCCTACTTCACCACGTAGAAGCTCATACTTTGCCACATCGAGCGATGTGCTTGCATTCCATTCCGCCATGAGTGCTCTTCCGTCGAGATTTGCAATCCGGATTGCTCCCGGTGGTGATGGTGGTTCATCATCTGGGACGACGACGGTAACACGTGCGCGCTTGCTCTCGTTCCATGACTTGTCCACGGCTGCTACATCAATCACGTAGTGCCCACCCGGGACAAGACCCTTCCCTTCAAATCCACTATCGATGAACGAAGTTGCCTCAACCGGCTGGGTTGTGATTTGCGCCATCCGCTCGGGGGCTTCGCCGCGGTAGACGTAGTAGCCTTGAACATCTTTGTCGCCGGGCGGAAGCCACTTCAGGTGAGCCATTCTTCGCACGACCGTGCATGAGAGGTTCTTCGGCTCGCCGGGCGGCGTTCGGTCACGCGGCAGAGCGCTGATTGCATTTGATGGTTTGCTCTCGTTTCCAGCTGTGTCAATGGCGGAGACTTGATAAAACAGTTGCATCCCACCGACTCCAAGGCTGTCTACATAATGAGGATTGGATGATGGAATCGGCTTTGTGTTGATCTTCTTGAATGGCTGATCTAACCCCGTCGATCGATAGACGTTGTATGATGTTACGTCGAGTTCGGGATTCATGTGCCAGATCAATTCCACCGTCAGGTTTCCAGCGAGGGTTGTCAAGCCAGTTGGGGGCGAAGGCGGTGTCCTGTCTCTTAGTGAGATGGAGACGGGGCCTGAGGGGGGACTCTCCAGACCAAGAGCATCGACAGCGGTCATCCGATATGTGTACTTGACTCCGTCTGTCACCGAGTTGTCGCGAAATTCAAGTGGTTGACCTTCGATGCGCAGCAGATTCCCCTGATCTATTCGCTCAAAGGGACCGTCCCCTGTTTGACGATAGAGCTGGAACAGCACGCAGAGATCGCCTGTATTAGGTTTCCATTTCGGGTATTCCCACTGAACTGTGACAACTTTGTCACCCGGTTTGAGTGTGAGATTCGATGGAGGCTTCGGGGGAGTTTCACGAATTACGACGGTCTGGTCTTCGTGCGACAATTCTTTACCCAGGCGGTTTACGAAGACAACTCTGTAGGTGTAAGTTGCGCCAATTTGATTGTCAGTGGCGATGTAAAACCTGCCGAGGATTGTCCCCACTTCTCTATGAAGAAGTGAAAGCACTCCACCGGCAAATGCATTTCCCCTCAAGCGGAGGAGCATCTGTTGCGGCGATTCCGCCCTCACTGCTCTTGCGACTGTTTCATATCGGTCGCCAAGAAGAGCTCTTGCTTCTTCGGGATTTGTGATACCGTATATAGGCTCTGCTGTGAGCCGCTTGAATATTGTTTCACCCGGTCCTTTCCGCTCGACGTGGAAGCCAGTACCGCGGCGCGGTGTCTCTGTCAGGAAGATGAAAACGGAATCAGCTTTAACTCCAGTAACGAACTTTCCGACTTTGGAAGTGCGCTCGCCCTGAGGTAAGCTAATTCGAGTGAAGATGATTGTCAATGCGCAGCAAGCAACTGCAAATGCAATGTTTCTTTTCATGGCTGTCACCGTGTGATATTTGATTTTTTGCACGTTGTTCTTCTGTTCAAGATGCAATCCACAGGTCATTTTTGCAACTCGCATTTCTGGATCTACGCTGTGGCTTATCCTGCAAATCACCTCTCCCCCCTTCCGCCGAAGGGGAATGAAGCAACCCCCTGAAAACTCCACCCTTGTCATAGCAACGGCATGGGTAGAGGTCATTTCCCTACCCTCATAGGGGAGGGCTGGGGTTATCCTCAGTCCTTCGGCGGATCGAAGGAAATGTCATCCTGAGCCCTTCGGCGGGCTCAGGGCAGGCTCCGTCGAAGGATGACATAAGCGAGGCTTACCTCGACCTTCTTTGTCATGGTTCGACAAGCTTACCATGACAAGCTCAGTGTCCGGATGAACGCGCTAATAGCATTCCACGGCACAACGAGTCGCACTCCTTGACCTCACCCTAACCCTCTCCTGAGAGGAGAGGGAACTTATCCCCCCCTCCCCTCACAGGGGAGGGATGGGGAGAGGTCATTTCCCTCATAGGGAAAGTCCGCCTTCAGTAGAGCCGCCTCTGGCGGAGCTGGGCGTCATCCCTCCGAAGGTGAAGCGACGACGCCGTAAGCACCTGCAGATGAGATGCCACCTCACTTCACTATCCCTTCGTCATGCCCTGCCCTGACACGGCATCCAGTCACCATCCCCTTGTCATGCCGTGACTTGCCGATACACTGCGCCAAAAGCGGATGAAACAATCCCTTCGAGACTATGCACTAGTTTTCTCCACCGCGAGCGATATCGCCTGGAGATTGCTTCGTCGTGTCGCTTTTCGGCGACTCTCCTCGCAGTGACACATGGGCACTTAGCCGCCATTCGTCCGCCTTCGGCAGAGCACAGGTGAGAAGACACCGGTCTCCGCTGACCTCACCCTAACCCTCTCCTGAGAGGGAAGCACCCTCCACTTCAGAGGAGGGACGGGGAGAGGTCATCCCCCTCCCCTTACAAGGGAGGGTAGGGTGGGGTCATTAGTTACCGCACGTAGGCAAGCTTCTTTACATTGCTGAACATGCGCCCCGTCTTCTCAGACTTTGCCACCATGCGATAAAAATAAACCCCGCTGGCGATACTCTCAGGCTTCCACTGAACTTTGTGAAAACCCGCAGGCTCAATCCCCTCAACGAGCGTCGCTACTTCTTCCCCAAGCACATTGTAGAGCTTGATGCTCACCTGAGATTCCTCAGGAAGTGCGAATTCAATCGTAGTGCTCGGATTGAATGGATTCGGGTAGTTCTGCTCAAGCCGATATTCCCTTGGCAGCTCCTCTACTGACTTCTCTTTAACTGAAGTAAGTAGATAGCGCTGCACATGCCAGAAGCCAGCAATCTGCCTATTGGATGCACCGCCTGCCATACCGATAAACGGTTGTCCGAGCGTGCCGACAACCCTGTTGGTGCTGGAGCTAAGCGAGGCTCCTCCACTTCCAAAGACACTTCTCGGGATTGCATACTGAGCAGAGGCGCTCTGGAAGAGAATCAGGGAGATGCCAATTGCCAGCAACAGAAATTTAGAATGATGTCTCATTTGCCAATCTCCTTATTCATTCTCATCTTTCCAAAGCACAGCGTCTAAGGCTTGTATGTTACGAAGCTAAAAGGAGCTTGCTTGTATGCACCCGATAGGTCCTGAATGTAAATCAAGAGCTTTCCGCCCGAACTCCCGGTCCGAGCTATCCGAGAATCCGCCATAGGAGTCACCACCGTCACATAACTGTTGTACCAGTAACTTTCCCCTGCTATGGTAATTTCGTAGCGACTCCCAGTCCAGGAGCAGCTAACATTGGGGGTTCCGGACGCGACGGTCCCATCGGAATTGATGGCAGCGTATGCAATAGGTGCGGCTCTGTTAGCTGCAATGCCATTGATGCTGTCTGCGTTTGCAGCACGGAAGCTGTAGCCAGAGCTTGTCAAAGGCATCCTCGGAGTGAGTTCCGCACCTGCTCCAACTGTTACTCCAAGATAGTATGGCTTGTTGAACGGGAGGTTTAATGGAGCTACGCTCCCTAAAATCACATTAAAAATCCCTTTGCTCACAGCAACTAATTGTCCTTCCGCCCACAGTGCAGTCCCTCCAGTGGCGACGTCGTAGAGCCTGAATGTGAGATTGTAGTTACCATCAGGTACTACAGTGCCACTGGCATCTGTCAGGACACCCTGGTAGCTGATTGTCTTTGGAACCTGTGCAAGGCTCAATGATGCTGCAAGAATCAGCATCAGTGCGATGGACAAGAATGTCCGTGATAGAGTTGCTGCATTCATGATGTTACCTCCTCCTATGATAGTTTGTTTTCCCCGACCTGTCAAAGAGCTACCGTTGATAATGGCAGGATCTTCGATTGGGGTGTTGGCCACTTGCGCACATCCTTATTTCCTATTTCTCTTGTTCATTTTACCACTACCATCGGTTTCGTTTGTGAGTATGCTTCGGCAGTCAATCGGTAGAAGTAAAGACCGCTCGGCACACCGCTGGCATTCCACATGACAACGTGCTCGCCCGGACTCAGTTCACTATTCACGAGTGTTGCGACTTCTCTACCGAGAACATCAAAGACTTTCAGCGTTACGTGCTCACGCCTCGGGAGTGAGAAGCGAATCGTAGTCGACGGGTTGAACGGGTTGGGATAGTTCTGCAAAAGAGAAATTTTTTGTGCGAAGATTCCCGAATCGAAGTGAACGCCTACAGCACTTGCAAATTCGTATGCCCCAATGTCGGGTTGAGAGTCACGGGAGCGGTTCTCAAGATCAACCGTAGGTGCATCATTGGACGTGCCGGCATTAATTGCTGGACTGCTATCCTGCAAGTGGTAGTCGCCCACCTCGCCCCAGGCTGGCCGCACGAACAGCGCGTCGCCGTAGAGGTTTCTTTCGCCCAAGGAAGCGATGTTGCTGCTTGTGTATGTCGTCTCGGCGTGGGTCAGCACGATTTGGTTCTGCGGCAGGTAAAAGAGGTTGTGGTCAGCGACCAGCGTGCTGTTGCCGTGAATGTAGATTGGGCAGTCAGGCCCCCGCCCGCTAAGGATCGTGTTGCGCACCGTCACATGCACCGGCACTGGGTTGTCGTACTGCACGTACATCAGGTAGTTCTGCCCCACGGTGTCGTCCACCGTCACGTTGACGATTTCGAAGCGCGCACCCGGCTGTTCCACCCCGTCAATGACGATGGCCGCCCAGGGAGCTGGTTCGTTGTTACCGTCGCCCCGGCCGTAGATGAGGGTGTTCTCGATGCGGCTGCCGTCAGCCCAGACCTTGACCCCATCGCAGGAGTTGTTGGCGACGACGCAGCGGCGGATGGTTGTGTTGGCGGCTTTGGAGTCCAGCCCGTCGCCATAGTTGTGTTCGGCGCGGGTGTCCTCGATCAGGATCGGTCCCTGCGCAGGCTCAATGCCAAAGCCGTCGGGGCGGTCGTAGGGGCGGTTGGCGCCGTCGCCGCCCTGATAGTAGTGACCGCTCCAGGAGAGGGAGCAGCCACGGATGGTCACATCCCGCCAGCCGCCATGCTCGGCTGCCGGGCCGCCCAGCGCGCCATAGCCGCAGTATTCTATGCGGCAGTTGAGGATTTGCAAGCCCTCCACATCCTGGATGTTCATCCCGTATTCGTCAATGTGATGGATGTAGAGGTCCTGCAGGACGATGTGGGCGGAGGGCGCACCGAGGATTTCCACGCCCTCGCGGAAGTAGAGTGCCTCGCCAGTAGCCTGGTCGTCATGGGTGACCTCCAAATTCTCGATGCGAACGTACTGGACGCCGCTGAGGTTGATGGCGGTGAGCAGGTTGTTCCGTCCGGCTAGGACTGGACGGTGGCCATCCTCGCCCCTGATAGTTATCCAGGCGCCAGCGGTACCAGAAGGAGGGGTGATGACATCAGCGTCGTATTCGCTGAGGATGTAGCGGCCCCGCAGGATCACGAGCGTATCCCCGGGCTGGAGCTGTCGCGAGCCGTAGCCTGGTGTTGCCCAGGGCTGGTCCAAAGTGCCATGGTTAGCGTTATTACCAGAAGGACTTACGTAAAAGATACGAGCCTCGCTGGATGAGACCACCAAAAGAAAAAACATCACAAAAAGAAGCTTGGGGTAAATGTCGTTAATCTTCCTTACCATCCGTAGAACCACTGTGGATAGAATAAATGAGCGTTTCATTTTGTTACCCCCTTGTCATATTATTAGCTCCGCCAGAGGCCGGTCGCCTTTGGCAACTTAACGCTCTCCTGAGAGGCGACCTCACTCAAACCCTCTCCTGAGAGGCAACCACCCTCGCCTCATAGGCCAGAGATGGGAGAGGCCATCACCCTACCCTCCTCTACGTGGAGAGGGTAGGGTGGGGTCATCATCTTTCCTTCCTGCCTCCTCTTTTTCACACATATTAAGCTACCATGCAATCTCCTATGGCACAAAACTTGTCTGAAACACATTTGACATCCTTCCGGCAGTGTTCACTGAACGTACACTCAAATAGTACGTTCTACCGACGGTGAGATTGATGTTAAGGCTCCTGGTGAAGTTCCCTGTTTCTCCTGCCGCAATAGCTTGCCAGGATATCACATCAGTCGCACCGGGTCGAGTTCCAATTGCAACTTCTGTCCGTTGTATACGCGTATATAAATCACCAACGTTACGCATGCTGAGTATCAAGGTGCCAGGTCTGCCTCCCAGTGGCGGTTCGTAGCGCGGAGAAGCTACTGGCGTTGAAGGCTGTGAAACTGTCAGGTTAACAGGACCCGATGTTGTTGCAGAGTAAAGATTCACCCCGTTTATTGCTCGGATTGTGACGTAGTGATCGTACCCAAGTCTCAATCGAAGTCCGGAAAGTGTTAACGTCCTCCCCGCTCTGATATCATCCCCCGTGAAGTCAAGTGCTGGATTATCTGAAAGTGGAGGCAATGGACGGACATCGAATAAGCCGGGCGCGGTTCCCACACCAAACTGGTAGCCTTTGATACCACTTTCAAAGTCTCTTGCAGGTGAACTGATTGTGATGCGAAGCTCACTCAAGAAATGCTCACCGAACGTAACACAGAACTCCGGTTGCTGTGGTGGCGTCATGTCGACTGGCTTGAACCAGTCTGAAACAATCGGCTCGCTGATCAGCCCTGCAAGGTTCTTCGCACGGATAGCAATGACGGCGCTATCACCATAGTAGGGGAGCGGCAAACCGACAATTTCGAATGCGAAGTTGCCCCCTCTTGCTATTCTGTTCTCAACTCTCCTCCATGTATCTGGAGACCAATCCACGTTCCCGTCATGGCTGACGTAGTAGTAATAGTCTTCAATGGGACTGATATCGTCGTACGCACGTGGGAATTCTACTTCAACACGCGGAGGCGCCATCGCGGCAATTATCGCACCAGCTGCGCCCGGTATTGCGGTGGAGATAAGTCCACCGCCTGTAAGTCCTCCAAGATTTCCACCCCAGTCTCTTCCTGTTGTAGAGACACTCACCCCCGTTCGTGTTCCTGAAATTTGACTGCAGCACGGACGAATCATTGAGTTCACTGGAGGCATATCCTCAGGGCGAGGGGGGAGCTGTCTGATTGTTACTTGAGGCGCGCCGGCTGCCTTACCTCTTCCAGGTAGCACGCCGGGCAGTCCAAAGCGCGTGGGCGGCTGGAAGCTCGGCGCTGTTGTGTCGATGTACAACGGGACGGAGCTTCCGACGTTGCTCCATAGTCCAGCTCCATTTTTTGCGCGGACGTTAACATAGTATGGATGGCTTCTCCCGGTTTGCAGGTTGAGACCTCTAATGGTTCTCTCACTCATTCCGCCGGCTGACGTACGCCCGATAATGCTTGTATCTGTCCGCGAAGTTCCAACTGAGTACTCGTACTCCATAATATCAGATTGGTTGTCGTAACTATGCCAGCTTGCGTGGATCTCACTTGTTGTAGGTGAGTAAGCGGCTACCGGCACCACGCCGCCGATCATATAGTCATACTCGATTCCGTAATCCGGGAAGTTCACAGTTGGTAGCATTGGTGGAGTATTGTCGGCAGTCATGGTAGAAGTCCATGACGACTGCGATGTGCCACCCGGTCCAATTGTTGGTGCGAAATGCGTTTCGTAATTTACCATTCGTCGGAGTGTGTAGCCAGCACCTCCGCGTGCGCGCAACGTCATGGTGAAGCGATGCACCTCTGTGGAAGGAGAGCCTGTGCGTGGAATGTCGTAGCCACTCATTGCTGTTGCAAGACCGGCGAGCTGGAATCCCGAGACCTGAACACCTAAGCCAGTTCCTGTGCCAATGGCGTATGCATATTCTTCAATACCCCTTGGGTGGGTTGCGTACCAGCTAAATGCTATGCGGCTGTGCCGCCCTTCAACAGAGGTGGTGACGTTGAGCGAGGTGATTTGAGGCACCGCCAGCTCACGCAGCAAGTCGTCTCGCTTCTCGAAATAAGTTCGGTCGCCATGCGGTCGCCATGCTCCGTAATAAGCGCCACCACCTGGCGCCGGCATCAGCGGCAACCCTGTTCCTACCGGTTGTACCACGCCCGGCTGAGGCGCCATCGGAGGATTGCCTCCAAACTTCCAGTAGATATATCTATCGTAAAGGTCGTACAGTTGCTCCGATATGTTCACGTGCCCATCCCAGAGAGCGTCCACAGCGCTTGTGAGTGCTTGATGCGCTGTGATAAATGTCGCACGGTGCCGGTCGAAATTTGTTCCGAGGACCAGAATAAGGCTGTCGGCTCCTGCCTGAGTGGACTGTAAGCCCGCTCGGGCAATGTTGTACCATAAGTCCATCCCCGTCTGGAGATAGACATTCTTCAGTCCCTCAAAGTCGAATGCGTCTTCACTTGTCACACCTCTGCGGGCGCTCCCCGGATTGGGCCAGCGGTCTGTTTTCTCTGCTTCCCAATCGCTGTACGCTTCTGGTACACCATGAAAAATCGTCTGCAAGATGCTAATACGACCGTTTGCTACATACAGCATTTCATCCCATTCATCGTTTCTTTCGTGAATGTCTCTTTTCGCAAGCAACCAGACCTTATAGGGGATACTATCCCAGCCGATGAGGCGATCATGAGCCCAGTCACGTGTCCCGCGCAAGTAGTCGTTCTGCTCGGCATAGAATTTCTCCACTTTCATCTGTGCTGTTACATAGTCTTCGGCGAGATCTTTTATTCCCCCTCCTCCCGGCTTGACAATAGCGTTTTTAACGGAAGTTCGCGTGTTCTCGAGTAGCTGAATCCGTTCCACAATTTGCTGTTCGATCCGCTGGAATTCCTCTTCTGCACTTGAGAGTGAACTCTGGTTCTGGTTGTTGCGCGCATCGTCAACATAAAAGGTTGGCTGAGAGGTCACCTGCTTGATTTCATTGCCGGCTGAGTCGGTTGAAGTTGTTGTGATTGGCATTGTCCCGAAGTTAGAAGTAGCTGCTGGATTCCCTCCGAGTGTGAATTGTGTGGCAGGTGGGAGAGCAGCAATTTGAGCCTGGATCTGATTGAGAAGGTCCTTAACGCCTTGTCGCTTTGAGTCAATCTGGCTGTGGATTCTATCAATCTCCCGCCGGGCATTTCTTACGTAAACAGAATCAGGCGCTCCGCGAGCTGCCCAGATGTCAATTGCAGCAGCAGTCCGTGCGTCATCGTCAGCAACCGGTGCATGGATTCTTTCGAAAACTGCGCAAATCGCTGAAACGATTGAGAAGCTCATCGGATCCATTGTGCGGAGGTTCTGGTACATACGGGCGAGGTCTTCTTCGGAAAGTGAGACGTCAATAGGTGCCCAGCGACTTGCATGTTCCATTGCATCCAGGGCTTGCTCTTTTGCCTCCTCCATCTCCTCACCCATACTGCGCGCCTCGTCAATGAGTTTATCCATTTCGGAGTCTCTCCCGAAACCAGCATCGACACTCCCATTATCCCATTTTGCCCATACGCTCCCTTCCCAGCTTACGAAGAGAACGCTGATTCTTAATCCTGCCAAGCCATACAGAATGAATCCACTTTTGTAAACGAGCGCAGCTTCCATCCATCCCTTAGCTGAAGCCACTCCCCAGAGGACCTCTGCCTCAATCCAGATTTTCATATAGGCTCCCCAGGAGACTCCGACTTTGTACCAGACAAGTCCTTCAAAGCCGACGTCCACTGAGATGATCCAGATATCAAATCCTCCTCTAATCTGGCAGTCCACCATGAAGCCAGGCGGACCGACGAAGAGGTCTGCGCTTGCATGCAGAAAGCGGACTATCTCAACATTGATGCCTCCCATGATCCCCCATGCATCGGAGCCGTAGACATAAAACTCAAGGTGCGCATTGCCCGTGACAACTGAAGCCATGTTCACGTTCAACCTGATATTCCCTTCAGCGTATGCCTTCCGCAAGCCGACCTCCAGATGCATTCTTCCGCTGAAGTTGTCTCCCATGCTCAGAAGCTCAACGGCAGCGTCAAGACCGAAGTAATTATCAGTGAATGTGAGAAGGACTCTCCCTTCAGCTATGGAGCTGGTGATTACAGATACCCCCCCGTAGAGCAAGACAGCAAATCGGCCCGGTTCGGCATTCACAGAATCTGTAACTTCTCCGAGATTGCATCGGGCTTTCACAAGATTCAGGTCCTCACTTGTTGGATTATAGAAGAACCCGCCGCCGAGTTCGGTGATCATAATGCCGGGACCAATGGGAATACCTGTTGCGAGCGAAGCGGCAACGAAGACACCAAAGCTTGTTCTGCCCGATATCTTAGCGACCTTCCCGACAACTGTGACTCCGTAGGCGTCGAGCAGCGTTCCACTTCCACCAGCAAGGAGCGAGAAGTCCGAACCCGATTGGTAGTATTTCAGATCAATCCCGAACTCAAGGATACTCTGAATCTCAAGGTGTGCATTGCGTATGATGAGCTGCGTTGCACTGCCCTGGCGATAAGTCAGGAATTCATCAATACCGCCGCCACCGACATCCGCTATGCTGATGCTCGCACCAAATCGGAAATAGCTATCAACAGAGATCGTTTCCTCTCGAGAACTTGGTCCGCTGCCTGAAGTTCCTACATCCCCTTGTCTGACGTTGATCGTGGTCGGGGTGGAGCTGTATCCAATGTTGCTTACCTCGATGGTGACGACATCAATGATACTCATGTTCCCGCCACTTACAGTTCCCCAGTGGAAGCCGTCGCGAGCGATGCGGAAGTTATCGAAGTTAAGTCCGCCAGAGACTTGTGAGAGATTAATCCGAAGGCTTCCTGAGAATTTCAGCTCAAAACTACCGCTTGGGGCCAAACTGATGTTGTTCAGCGTGCATTGGAGTGCCTCGAAGTCAAAGTCAAAGCTGCTGGGCAAGGTCACACTGCCCCAGTTGACATCGCCAGCAAATGTAATCTCAAGTCCGGGTGATGATACACTCGAGCCACTTTTTGAACCAATTTGGACTCGCTTATTGGCGTCGTTTTGCCAGTATACATCAGCGACCATCTGGATGCTGCTTGATCGCAGGTTGCTGAAGTTGAGATTGACGCCGAGATACGTCAGGTCAAATGTCGCAATCCAGAGATCGAACTCCGTTCTGTCACCGCTTCCAAGCCCGGGTGTCTCGTTGACAAGTTGTATCCGGGCACCCCCCTCGATGGAGCCGTTTGAGTTAATTGCGAAGCTGAAGCCCTGCCTTCCTATCGTATCAAATGGCTCAGGAAGAACAACACCTCCATTGACCTGGAGCTTGTTGCTGACAATGCGCAAGGTGTCAATTGAGAGAACATTTTCCACAAGCTCAATTGGACGATCGATCAGGTCAGCTCGAGCAACGCTCACCGATCCATTGGTGCCAATGTTTAAGCCATAGAAGCGTGCAGTATGCTCAAGGAATGTGATTCTTCCTGAGGTGATGAGATGGAGTACGCGACCATCTAAATTGAAATCTATTGCCGGATAATGCGTGCCGCCGATAGTGGTATCGATAAGAGCAAACTGTGCTCCGAAGAGTGTAAACGAGAGCATGTCGCTCGGGGTTGTGATGCTGACATCAGGTATGGTGACGCCTCCTGTCCCGAACTGGAAGTTGCGAACGGTGATGGCGAAATCAGGATTCAGGCTTGGGATACGCAAAATGCCGTTGATGGTTACTGTGAAGTTCGAGCCTCTGATTGAGACGTTAATTGGAGGAGCTCCATCAAGCCTGACTGGTTCAAACGTTGCCACATAAAGTGGCAGTCGAGCGTCGGTCAGATGGGAGAGGTCAACTGAGAAGCGGACACTGTCTGTTCCAAGCGATGCCGAGTAGTGGATGGGTTTGGTCTGGCTTCGGTCATCGGCAAAAATATCGGCGATGAAATCGCCGGAGAAATTAATTTGGACGGACGACTCGGAAAAGCTTGCCTGCACGCCATCAACGGTGAATGTCATCACATCTGCAATGCGGAATGAGCGCACGGGCGTGATGCCATCGCGGTGTGTTGTGGAATAATTTCCTACACTGATTGACCCGGAGATCCCATGTTCGGATATTGTGAGGCTATCAAGTCGAACGCTTCCCTGTCCGATTGCCTGCGGAAGTGCAAGTGAGGCAGAAGCAGTTAAGCCGTAGGAGGCTCCGATGTTTGCGTACTTCAAGCAGTTGATCACAAGCGGGATGCCTCGGGAAACAAGTGAGAAGAGAGTATCAGTTCCTGAAGGTGGCTGGACGTCGATACTCCCACTGACGAAATCAAATGTTCTTGGATTCACTGTTACATCGAATCCAACGCTGACGCGTGGTGTATCAGTTGTTCCATACGCCAGTGCAGGGACGACAAGCTGCACTCCTTCTCCTGTCCGTGTATAAAGACGGAGATTTCCTCCGGTCATTTCAGAGTGTATGAGGAGGTTCCCTCTGGCATCTTTTAGCTGGACATAAGCGATACTTTCATTTGGCAGTGGGAGTCGAGCTGGGATTGGCAAGATGCCAAAGAAGTCGCCGGGCCAGAATCCGGTGCTGTCCATGTATGCTACGTTTGTTTCGCCAAGGAAGAAGTCCGCTCTCCCGTGTGCAACTTTGAATGGGGTGAACTGCAGCAAGAACGATGGTGAGAAGTTAGCGGAGATGCCCGCATAAGTGCTGTCGTGCAGACGTATTGCAGCAGAGGCTCTTCCGGAGGCACGGAATCCATCAGCAGTAATGCCAATACTTGCTGGCAGGTTCATCACGAACCCATCACTGATTCCTACCGCTGCATCTGCAGCAACCGCACCCCAGGTGAGATGTCCGCCCTCGCCAAGTCCGACACGGAATGCAAATGGGGCGGAGAAGTCGATTGAACCAGAGCCGATATTGAAGTCAGGGAGTGTGATAAGGACATTGTTGAACGTCACTCCGATTGGCGTACCCTCGGTTAGCAGAAGCTGACTGGAACCATTAATCCGCAGTCCATCCCTATTGAGCGTTGCTGAATTGATCTGGAAGCGCAGGACCGGCTCTGAGGTTGGAATGCTGAAGACGAACGGTTGTGTGATGTTGATTTCCCCGCTGTCGATTCTTGCATGAACCAGATCGAGGACGAGGTAGCCTGCGGCGCTTATGGTGTCCCCGGGAGTTGGACTCGGCAGGCGGACGTTTCCTTGCAGCGCAAGTTTCGCAAGTTGTTCGCTACCAGCAAAATCAAATCGGAGTTCGGATGTTGTAATATTGATTCGTATAGGACCAAGGATGATCGGACAGGGTGGGACAATGGGTGCGATTCTTCCGCGGATGCGTCCATCGGTGCTCAGAGTGAGTTCCGTGTTTAACAGTCCAATTGTATCAGTTGCGCTGCATCGCATGAAAGGTGGCGGTGTAAGGCTTGCCTGGAACGTGACTTCGATCTGCTGTGAGCCAAGCGTATCGCGAAGCGCGCCTGCGAGACGGTGTACATTCAACCCGAAACTATCTGCCAGCGCAATGGTCAGTGGGGGATCAATTGGTCTGGCTTCAATTCTTCCAGTGATTCTCCCATTGCGATAGCCTGCATTGAGAACAGTCAGGCGTGGATTGCGCAGTCCCTCAGGAAACGTTGCCGGCAGCTCAGGTAGGTTCAGTTCGAAGTCAAACGAAAATCCCCAATCGCCGAGTGTTGTCCCATCCCAGGTGAACCAGTTAAACGTGAGCGCGCTCATTCTGAAAGCAAGCGGCTTCAGTGATGCGCCGAAGAACGTAAATGGACTGACGTGCATATCGGGGATTGAAACCTCGGGTATCGTGAATCCAGATGGTCTCAGATGAGTGCCGGAGAAAGGTGGAAGGGTTACGCCGCCGAGCCCCGGGAAAGATAGCGCGAAGTCCATGCTCAAGTCAAAATCCCAGCCAGTAGTTTTAGAGTATGACAGGGAGGGGATCGTTAGATGTGAAACGTTGATTGAGACGGGACCAAGAGGAAGAGTGAAACTTGTCTGTGCTGAATCGGTTGAAACGCGAGTGAGCTCGATGCCTGTCTGCGTGATTCTCAGGTCGGCGTCGATGCGGTGTGTGCTTGTCTCAGAGAGTCGGAAGATAAGTCCCGCGCTGACGTTGACTGTGAAGTTGAAAGAGGAAGCCGCAAGTGCAGCATCGAAGGAGCCGCTCACATTTCCGATTCTCAACAGCAATCGGTTGCTTCCGCTGACTATCGGAAGAGAGTCACCCACAGAGAGTGAAATGTCTCCTGTGATGCGTGCGTCAGGTGTGAAGGTCAACGAGACTCTATCTGAGCCGACTTCATGGTCAAAGAGTTTGAGCTTCCCGCTGAGTGTAAAAGCATAGAGCTCGGCGATTTTATGATAATCGAGGCTCTCAATCTGTAAAGGAATGCCGATCCTTGTAAGGTCAAAATTGGTGAGTTGCTCCGCGGGGATGCTTGCAGAAAAACTTCCCCCCTTCACCGAGAATGCCATCGGATCAATTGTGAGGTCAAAATTCACGTTGAGCTGTGGAGCTGTCGGCAAGTCAAATTTCAAGATCGGAAAGACAAGCGCCACTGGCTGTGAGGGATATGTGGAGATATGAATATCTCCATCGGCTTCGACCTCCGCGTTTATGAGGAGTGTTTCTCCTTCTTTGAGCTTAAGATATGCGATGGTTGTATCAGGCAAGCCAAGTTTAGCTGGAAGGAGTGCTCTCCCGAAGAACATCGGATCCGGGAAGAATCCTGAGCGATTTATAACTGCCACACGCTGGCTTTCATAGAAAAACTCTACCTGCCCAGCTGAGACTCCGAATGGCGAGAAAGCAAAGCCAAAATCATGTGAGAATCGGCCAACAAGGCTGTCGAGATTTCTGCCGTCGTATTTCAGATGGATGAATGCATTTCCATGTGCCTGGAGCCCGGAAGAGTCAATTGACAGTGTGTCGGGCAGATTCAGTATAATGCCAGTGGTTTCGGGGAGAGGTTCGTTCTTCTGAACAACAGCCCAACTGAGTGAGCCATCGCTGATACCGACTTTGAATGCAAACGGAAGATCGAAAAGTACCCTGCCTCGAATGATCGACAGGGTCATTGGGTTCACGAGGAGATGATCGAACGTGCATCCGATCGTTGCGCCGCCGGGGAGAAGAAGCTGGTTACGCCCATCAATCTCCAGACCGCTTGTGTCAAAGAGAGCATGACTGATTCGGAACGAAAGCACAGGTCCTTCCGTCGGTATGTTCCACACGAATGGTTCTGTGATTTCGAAAGAGCCGCTGATCATTCTCCCTCGAAGAAGATCAACTGCAATTGTGCCACTTGCTGAGATCGTCCCTCCTCCCGGTGCAGGAAGGGAAGTTGTTCCTCTTCCATTTAGAATAATAGATTGCGCACCGTCTATGATGCTGAAGGCAAGACTTGCATCGCTGATTGTTACGCTAAAGATGCCGAGGTTCAGAGGGCATGGAGGGACAAGTCCGCTGATTGTACCACTGATGAGTCCGTTGCCGGAAATTGTCAGTGCTGTTGTCCCGAGGTCAAGCTGTTGGCTCGGAGTACAGCCGAAATACGATGGGAGTGTCAGCTTTCCCCTCACGGTGATGTTCGGTGTGACATCCAGGCCGGAACCCGTCGAGCGCGCACTCAAAGTCCCTGAGAGTTCGCTAATGTTAAGAAGGACACCGTCTCCAAGTGGAAGGGCGCATCCGGGTGGCGAGAAGAGTTTCACAGGAATTGTTGCGCTGAAGTTCCCTCCTGCAAAGGAAGCATGTTCAACTGTAACGTCTGGATCAATAAGACATGCCGCCGACCCGGCTGGGAGATTCGGAAAGGTCAGCTTAAAGCTGATGTCAAATGCCCAGGCGTCTGTATTCCTTGACGACCAGTCACTCCACCGGTATGTGAAAGCGGGAAGTCGAACCGACAGTGGTTTGATACCGAAGCCGCCAAAATTCAGCGAGGGGAGAGATGCACTCGTGAAGTTAAGCGCAGGAACGGAAATCCCTGAGACTGTAATCCCGACATTCTCCAGCGCCGGAAGGTCAAGATCAGGCAGATCGGGGAAGCTTGCCTGAAGATTTACTCTGAGTCCGAAACTCCATCCGCTACCAGCATGGTAGGCAAGTGAGTCAAGCCGGAGAGTGTTGAATGAAAGTCTTAGCCACCCCAGATCATGTTCACTGAGAGTCGAGGCGCATGATGGTGTGAACTCAATTACCTGGAACCCTCCACCTGATGAGAATCGTGCGATGACCGAGGCATCGCAGCTTCCCAATTCTGAGTGCGCAAACGAAAGGTTGCCACTAAGGCTCAGATCGTATATGCTGCTACCAGTTGAGAGCGAAGTTGCGAGTCTCCCATCGATGCTGTTCACATGGAACTGTAGCAATGTTCCTGCAGGACCAAGTGGGACATCGGTATTCGGAGTGCAGCTTACAATTCCGCTTACGCTGTCTGCAGAAAGAGTCAGATTGGTGAGGTCACACGTCAACGCACCGTCAAATGCGCTGAGTTGACCACTAAGAGTTATGCGCGGCTCGGAGAAACGGATGCTGAGTTGGTTGATTCGTAGTTGAAGCGCGGTGCTTCCGATAGTGAACAGAGGAGCTCCGGAGATATCGGCACTACCTGAAAGTCCAGCTGCAGTGAGCCGAATCCCGCCACCGAGTGGGTATCTACCTCCTGTTCCGGGTAGTTCGATATTTCCATAGAGTTGAAGCCCGGTTGCGGGCTCGAATCGAAGTTCAGTGAAGGTGATGTATCGACCAGAGACTGAATCAGGAACATCATCAGGAGAGAGTGAGCCTGTTACCGAACCGCCTGTAAATACTGGGTTATCGAGATTAGATTTTTGAACTGTGAGAGAATGAAGGGTAACGGGTTTTGTCTTGTATATGCTGGCAAGAATTTCGAGGTCACATGAGCCATCAAGTGTGTATGTTGATGAGGTTTCAGTGATGGAGAGTCGATCGAGGTTGGTCAGACGTGCGGCGCCTGTTACGAGCCATAGCGATGCTTGAGGGAATCCGCCTGGGCCGCGGGCTGGTGCTCCTTCACCGACGCGCACGGAGAACGACCATATTTCACTCTTGCCATCATTTGTTGCCGCTGGTGAGCCGTACTGATCAAGCGCACGGACCTGCCACACATACGTCTTGCCACGTTCAAGCTGAGGCTCCTCAGGGGGGTAAGTGAGCACCGTAGAAGTAATCCCCTCCCTCAGAACGACAGGCGTGTTCAGTTCCAAGGCCCGACTTGCTGGCTGACCCGGGAGCACTTCACAAAGACGGAGCGTGTATGTCACTGTATAGCCCGGAGGACTTGTCACAGGCGTCCACTGGAAGACAACACCAACTGGCTCAACTGAGTCGCCGTTGGTCGGATAAAGAAGTGAAGGTGGGTTTGGATAAACAATGGTGAACTCGGCGCACGATTCTGTGAGAACGCTCCCAGTCGTTGCGTCAATTACCTGCGCACAGCCTGTGTATCTCCCTTCAGGCAATCTGCCTGTGCGTGTGATAGTCTCGCGAAGATGCGCCGGGTAGGAGACATTCTGCCAATTGATGATTGATGTGTTGTTGAGAGTTTCTATGGCAGGACCGGAAGTAATGAATCTTGGTGATGATTCACCGCGGGCAATTTCACCTTGCTCTCGTGTGCTCGCTATGAACCTCAAAAAGTAATTTGCTCCGCTTGTTCCGGTATAACTAATCGTTAATGACGCGATTGCCGGATTATTCTGCCAATCGTTGATGTACGAGCTCGGGTATGGTTGAACTGTCAGCGTTGCGCTCCATTGGGCTATAAGATGAGTGGAGAAAAAAATTGACAGGACGATGATTGAGAAGAGACTGAAAATGTTCACGCTGCTCGATTTACCCTGTCCGAACCAATACCTCCGATGGTTCTTCGAGCGTTCTTGAAAAGTTTTCGCTGGCATTACTTGTTCCTCCTATTCTGGGCGGAAACCAGAGTGACAGTGTGCCTCCTTCCGCTGTTGGCTTGGTGCTTGCAATATTCTTGTGTATTAATTTGCTAACGTAAACTCTGAGCGCAGAATGAGAGTGCCTCGCTTACTTGTGCAAATTTAAAAAGTCTTTGCCTGAAAGTCAAATCACTTCTGTTGACTCAAAGGCTGTATGTAGTATAACAATTTTGTTCTGCAAAAGTCAATCCCCCAAATGCGGTATTTTTTCCACCCCGGCAGGTCGCAAAATCTGGCTAAAACAAGCAACTTTTGAGCGGTTGGTGACTTTTAGGTGATTAGATAAAAAAGTGTGAGAGGGCATCAAGTGGCGTGCAATTAGCACTTTGCAGTGTTTCAGAGATTCTTTCCCCCTCTGGCGGAGCTGGGGGGCCATCCCTCCGAAGGTGAAGCGACGAGGCCATAGGCATCTGCAGAAGAGATGCCAGCTCACTTCGCTATCCCTTCGTCATGCCGTGCTTTGACACGGCATCCAGCGACGTGTTGCAGCACAACCTTATTACCGGAGTACATCCACAGCGGAGTCCATCTGGATTCCCGCTGGAGTTTATCCCGCCGAAAGGCGGGACGGAAATCGGATTGCCGACGCACACAAACATAGAAACCCCTTGCGAAAATTTCGTCCCGTCATTGGGGGGCGGTAAACGATTTTGTCGTGCCTCAGGACAAGCAGCGAGGACTTACAAAATCGTTCGCCGAAGGGCGAGCACGGGACGTTAATAATTTTCGTCCCGCCTGTGGCGGGATCCTTTTCTTTTGGTTCGTTTTCTTTTGGACGAACAAAAGAAAATGAACACCCAAATCTACACCATCCCTTCGTCATGCCGTGCTTTGACACGGCATCCAGTGGTGTGCAAGCTGATTGTTATCCCGCCGAAGGCGGAGTCCATCTGGATTCCCGTCCCGCCGAAAGGCGGGACGGGAATGACCATGGGCGGGACGGGGAGAGGTCATCTCCTTCCCCCTTTCAGGAGACGGGTTATCCCTCTACCGCACGCAGGCATGTTTCTTTACGTTGCTGAACATGCCCCAGTCTTCTCAGACTTCGCCTCAGTGCAATAGAAATAAACCGCGCTTGCCTATGATCGGCGTGTAATGGTTCTACTCGGCTTTCCCCACCTGGTGGGCAGAGGCCTCACTTCCATTCTTATCACTAGAATCAAGGAAGGTGAAGCAGTTATCCATTGTCACAGCTTCATATCAAGTACCTTGCGTACTTTTGCTGCCAGTTCCTCAGCTTGATACGGTTTCTGAAGGAAACCCATAACCCCGCTGTTCAAGATTTCCTGAGCTTTTCCATTCTGACTGTATCCTGTAGATAAGAGTGCCTTCACCTTTGGGTTAAGCTCTTTCAATTTCAAAAATGTTTCGCGTCCTCCCATCTTCGGCATCACCATGTCAAGGATCACCAGTGCGATCTCCTCTTTGTGCTTTCTGTAAACCTGCAGAGCTTCTTCTCCATTTCCAGCGAGCATCACTCTATAGCCGTACGTCTCCAGCACATCTTTGACTAACTCACGGAGAGTATCCTCATCATCGACCACAAGGATAAGCTCGTTACCGGTGCTCATTGGCGCTTCTTCCATTCTAACGGGCGTTTCAGTTTTCTCGCTCGCGGGGAGATAGACTCTGAAGGTTGTCCCTTCCCCGACTTCACTGTAGACTCTAATGAATCCACCATGGTTCTTCACAATCCCATACACCATCGATAGGCCGAGTCCAGTTCCTTTCTCTTTTGTTGTGAAGAATGGCTCAAAGATTCGCTGCATTGTCTTCTTATCCATCCCTATCCCGGTGTCGCTCACGGAGAGCAGCACATACAGCCCCCTTTTTGCCTCCACATGTGTTTTGACATATTCTTCCGCAAGGACAAGAGATTCTGTTGTCACAATCAATTTGCCACCTGCAGGCATGGCATCTCGGGCATTAAGGATGAGATTCATGAGCACTTGCTGAATTTGCCCGGCATCTCCTTCAACGTTCGGCAGTTCGGTCTGAAAATGGGTTTCGATTACAATCGATTTGTCAAGTGAGCTTTTAGCGAGCTTCAATGCTTCTTCAGCTATATCGTTTACATTCACTGGCTTTACGTTGTATTGCCCGCCTCGAGCGAATGCCAGAAGTTGGGAAGTAAGTTCTGCCGCTCGGGTTGCGCTCCGTTCAATTGTATCTGCATACCGGTAGATTGGATCGCTCTGAGAAAGTTTTGTCTTCATGAATGATGCGTAGCCAAGGATGCCGCCAAGAAGATTGTTGAAGTCGTGCGCGATGCCGCTTGCAAGCAGACCAATTGATTCCATCTTTTGCGCCTGGATAAGCTGCTCTTCCAGCATCATCTCTTGAGTAACGTCGCGACCGGAAGAGATGAAGTTCGTGATGTTCCCCTGCGCGTCCATGACTGGTGTGATAACTTTGTCTTCATAGTATAGTGAGCCATTTTTTCGTTGGTTCCTGAACCTTGCTCGGAATGCTTTTCCTGAGAGAATGGTTTCCCATAGCTGTTGATAGAATTCCTGCGGGTGCTCGCCGCTCTTCGTGATATTTGACTTTTTGCCGATCGCTTCATATGCTTTGTAGCCCGTGATACGGGTGAAAGCTGGGTTCACATATTGGATGATACCGTCTTTATCTGTGATGGTAACAGATTCCGTAAGCTGCTCGAATGCCAACAAAAGTTTCCGTTGCTCTTCCTCTGCTCTCAATCGAGTCTGGTTCTCCAATGTGCGCTCAATAACGGTTGAGATCACCTGTGATGCGGCTCGAAACAGTTGAATTTCTGCATCGTTCCACTGGCGTTCTCGGCGGCATTCATCGAAGCCAATGAAACCCCAAAAATGCTTACCTACGAAAAGAGGCCAAACAAGTATTGCTTTGATGTTTTGCATTGAGAGAATCTCGTGGAGCTCGACCGGTAGATCTCTCAGCACAGAGGCGGCGACGATTGGCTCGTTTGCAGAGAGCTTCTGTTCCCAGTATGGGTAGCTCTCGTATGAAGCGGTGAGCCCAAGAAACGGCTGGACGTCGGGTGCGACCCACTCGTGTGTGTTTCGCATAAGTCGACCGGGTTCATTCTTGAAAATGTACACACGACTGACATCCATGCGTTCACCAAGAACATGAAGCGATCTATTGAAGAATGTATCAAGATCGGTTTGTTCGAGCGCTGCAACGAGGATTTCATTGAGCGCTTCCATGAACCTGTGATGCACTTCAGCTTCGCGCTGCAGATGTACAAGCTCGGTGATGTCAAGAATAGCGCCGGTGATTAGCTCCTTTCCGGTTCGTGGGTCATGAATTAGGTGAGCATTTTCCATTATGAAGAGGTTTCCACCATCTTTTCGCCTCTGCTCCCAAACAAGGTTATTTATTCTGCCTCGGGTTCTCAGCCTGGCGAGAAACTCCTCTCGTTCCGACGCATCACGATAGAAGTTCACTGCGGGCGTTGCCTTTACCTCCTCAGCAGATTGATAACCATACATGCGGGCTAAAGCCTCGTTTGCTTCAAGAATTTTCCCCTCGAATGTGCTCACGTACAATCCAGCGGGATTTGTCTCGAAAAGATCTCTATAACGTTTTTCCGACTCTTCGAGAAGTCTCTTTGCAAACACCTGTTCTGTGATGTCTTCTACAAACCCCTGATAGCTCAGTGGATTGCCATCTTTATTTCGTACACATCGACCGTGCAAACGCGTGTAGATGATAGAGCCATCTTTTTTCTTAAGGCGCACCTCCATGCCATGAACTCCATTGGCTTCAATGGCGCGCTTGAATTCCTCACGATCAGCAGGATCAGCATAGATGTCCCGTGGGATATATGCATTCAGCAACTCCTCCACCGACCCGTAGCCGAGCATCGCAGCAAGCGCTGGGTTTACCGAGATGAATCTGCCCGCAGGCGTCGATTCATAAATTCCTACAACAGCATTCTGGAATAGGCTTTCATACTTGCCTTCCGTTTCGCGGATGATATCGAGTTCGCGTGTGACTTCCGATTCAAGGAACTGCGACCACCGATGGAAGATCAGAATAACGACGCCCATGAGCCCCACTATGGCGAGTGATAGCAACCCCCATAATGTAAATTGATGGGCAAAGATCGATTGGTACATGGAGACTAACTCAGCTTTCTTGACCGGAAGAGCAACGCTTCCCCATCGTTTCCCTGCAATGTGAATGGGAGCAGCAACAACGAAACGAGGAGCAAAGTCCAATGCATCACGTCGAATCAAAACAAAGGTTGGCTTTTGAACTTGAAGAATTGCACGCACTGCATGGCGGAGCGAGTCATGGTTTTCTTCTCCCCCGAAAACATCTTTCAGGAAAGTTTCCCCTGATTGTCCAATTCTCTGGAAGGCTCTCTCGGCAGTAGTATCACTGCTTGCTAAGAGGTGTCCATGAACATCAAGCGCTGCAAGAGGATTGGGTGTGAAATATCCAGCGTTGCGGAATGCACGTACTGAAAAAGCATCGGGCTTTAGCAACAAAGCCACAGAACCCGCAAAAACCCTGGCGGTTCGTCCGTTGATAGTCCGGTTCTTGAAAACAGGCACATGGATTGCGATGGCAGGATATCCCTGCACAGCGGTGAAGAGATCGCTCATTGTGGTGTCATGCTTTGAGAGAAGCTCTTTCACATGAGTTTGCCAGGAAATGTCTTGCCCGATCGCTCTTGTATTCTCCGGGAAGGTATATTGTAAGATTCCGCGCTCGTTGACGCGCGAAAATGCAGTGACGATGTTGCCAAATTTGATGAAGGCTGTCCGGAACAGTATGCGAAGTGAATCTTTTCTTGCTTCCTGAATGCTTCGCTGTTGTGAAAGACCTCTCAGCTCGCCAATCAGTGTTTCGGTGAGTGATTCAAAATTTCCCGCTACGCTTTGGGCTAATCGCTCTTGCTCATCAAGATACGTTCTCTGCACGCTTTCCTGGCTTGTCTGAAGGCTCTCAAGAATGATAATTCCAACAGACCCAACAAGGAGAATGGAAAGTATGAACACAAGGAGGAACCTCTTTCTGATGGTCTGCTTGTAACGGGCTAATGGACTTTCGGGAAGCTCCTTCAGTACCATTGGGTAGATTGAGCGGAAGAATATTGCCGCAGCAACAGCGTAGAGAAGTGCGGCAAAGCCTATAGCAGTGGCGGCAATGAATCTGAGTTGAAGGAGATTATCTGGTGTGAGGTGATTTAAGAATGTGTACGTACGTAGAATCGGATCCGCCAGTATCAAAATCGGGCTGAGGAATGCACTTACACTGATAACCCTTCTGTGGAAGGAGGTGCTCTGATTTAATATAAGTCCGGAATAACAGTAAAGACCTGATAGAAGACCGACGGCTGAGCTGTAGAGCAGCAATTCAGCCATTGTTTTCGACCCGGCATCTTTCAAGGCGCTGTAGGTGATGGTGAATACAATTGCCACTCCGAGAAAAGCAAGGCTATACCCCCGAGCTCTCAGTTGCTGGAAGTCACCTCGAAAGAACAGTTTTGCATTCATTGTAAGTGCAAAGGCGCCAGCAAATGCTATTATGATCCCAATTAGCATAGCTAAGTCGGTACCTATTCGTAGCGCCTCGGAGAAGCGACCGAGCTTCACGAACCACCAGGTATCAAACAAAAGTGTTAAAGAGAGGATCGCCCCGGCAATGAAAAACTCTCCACTTCCTGTTTTTATCTTGAGCCGGACGCTGACAGTGTAGCTCAGAGCAAGAAGCACGACTATGGGTGCGATCCACCCGAAGAACTGAAAAGCAGATCCAATCAAAAGTAATGCACTCATCCGTTCCTCGTAAGGATGTGAATTTCAGATTAAATCTATTCACTACTACTATGAAAACCAAAATCTGTGCCAGAGTGTGAGAAGTCAAAGAATATAAGATTGTCCGTTTCTCGTCTGGATGTGGAGAGTAAATTTGCAATTGTCATGTTGAATAAACTACGTCATGTAAATTTTGCACATCGTTTGAAAATTTTACTCGCTTTGTAACAAAATCGAGGTGTTAGTCCTTATAGGTCTCGCGGAGAAAAATAAGAGATCTACAGAAAGCTCAAAGCACTGCTCTGTAATGCGGAAAATAAGCGGGGCTATGATTGGGACACTTTGTTTATCAGGAGAACTCTTCTGAAATGTTTGGCACGTATTTTGTCCCAACATACATTAGATCGCGCTCTTAAGGTCACATGCAGTGAGTTCTGACGCAATTGTATTTGTATGGTTTTCGCCACCGGGAAGATTCATTGAGAGAGATAGAAACTCCGCCATTGTGGAGGAGAATATTATGTACGCTCGGAAACAGAGATCATCTGGTGCTAAAGATGCCATAAGAGGAGAGGAGACAACCACGGTTGTATTCTCAACAGACGAACAGGTTGTGTCAGAGGGTGGCTCTCCGTATCGTTTAAGCATAGTGAATGAGTTGGAGCACCATCGAGTTTCCATTGTTGATGAGACCGTCAGACTTATTGCCGAGCTGTTCCCTGAGTTCATCTTCAATCATCCGGAGACCGATTATCGTCGCTATGGGATTGATGTTGATCGGCATGTGGCGATGTTGGAGCGGGCACTACGTCTGGCAAAGCCGAAACTTTTTGTCACCTATACTCGCTGGTTTGTTTCCACAAAAGCTGGTCAGGATCATATCATCAGCGATGTTATTAACACTTATCGGATTCTTGGCGAGGTGATTGCTCAAAAACTTGGCAATGAGAAGGGGAGAATTGTGAAGGAATATCTACGACTTGGGGAGAGGGCTCTTCTCCAGATGTAGTTGAGAAAGACCGGTAAAGATTTTTCATGGCAGACCTGTTTTGCAGGTTTATCTCATCTCGTGGATTTCTCATTCAAGTTGCGTTTCCGTTAGTCCCCACCTTGTTAATATTTTGTTGGAAGCTTGCAGAAATCTAACGGCGGAGTGCATGTAGGTGTAGGTGGAGTCGCTGCGTCCACATCCGGCGGGCGGAAGGCGGATTTGTTATACCGTGTGAGACCTGTATCAATTCCATGCTCTGCACTCATCTTCTACGATTTCCTTGATATTTGCATCTCATCTTAAATGTCTCCAAGTATAGTTGTTTCCAAACTATTATCCGTTATCTTGAAATTCAACCTCTATTCCAATATATTTTAAAGGATATCGGGTTTGGGTATGCTTCGGAATTTAGAGCAGATTGCGAACGACTTAGAGAAAAACTTCGATCTTGATCGTCGGTTTGTCGTAGCGGAGTTTCGGATCAATGCAAAAGTAAATGGGATTGAATTTGTGACTTCAAGTTCTTATGCAGGACAGAGAGCCGAGAAGATGTTTCTCAAGTACAGGAGCTCTCTCACTCGAAAGGAAGCTGACTCTGTTTCTTTCACGATTCATCTTCTACCTGATAAGAGCGTGGGTGATTATCTTTTTGGTTTGTCAAATGTTGGAACAGCAGCGGTGAGGAGCCAGCCAACACCGGTCTCCGAAATTAAGACGGAAGTGCTTCTGGGTGAGTCTTTCGATGTTCTGGAAATTCTACCGGAGGGGTGGGTGCGAGTGCGACTGCATGGAGATGGGTACATAGGATGGGTGAGTTCTTCGCAGGTGAAATTGTTAACTCCCGGGGAGTTTCAGGCTTGGGGTTCTCTTCCGAAGGCGCAGATCAAGGAGAAGATTGTGTTCCTCCGGTCCAAGCCATCGGAGCGTAGCGAAGCCGTGCGCGACGCTGTTATAGGTGTTCGGCTCCCTGTTGGTGCTGCGCGTGGGGCTTGGCGAGAGCTTCTGCTACCCGATGGAGAAAGAGCCTGGGGGAAGAACGAGTGGCTTGGTCTTGTTCAATCATATTTACGCAGGCGGAGCGGCATTGCCGAACCTCGAGCTGTGAGCTCCTTATCAATTATTAAAACTGCGCTCAGTTTTCTTGGCGTTTCGTATCTCTGGGGTGGGCGGTCCCCGAAAGGATTTGATTGCTCAGGATTTGTGCAGACAGTTTTCCATCTCAATGGGATCGAGCTCCCGCGCGATGCGAACTTACAATGGCGGGTGGGGAAGTTCATTGGGAAGGATTTCAAAAAAATTCGTGAAGGCGATTTGGTCTTCTTCCGGCGACACCAATGGCAGGGAGAGGGAAACGGCATTACGCATGTAGGCATTGCTTTGGGAGAGGAAAAAGATATTATTCATGCCTCAGGCTTTGTCAGAATTAGCAGTCTTGACCCACGGAGCCAGCGGTATGAAGAGCGGCTTGCAAAAACTTTTGCAGGTGCCCGGCGTCTTGTCACTACAAACTCTGCCTGATGTGGAAAACCAACCCCTGATAGCTGTCACTTGCATCATAGGAGGGAAGGGAATGATTGAATTAGAACATGGCTTGATAGGGCATGTCGATCATCTTAATGATCAGGGATCGCCGATTTCTCCTGAAAATCCGTATCCAAAAATTACTATCGAGAATGAAGAAAGATTTATTGCTGCATCGAATTACTCAAGCGTACACTGATGCCTCGGAGATCACTAAAGTCCAGTTTACCTATGTTGGACCTCGTGATTATAAGACGTTAACTTAAGCAGTCATCTGAGAAAGGGGGTGAATGTCTTCAGCGAAAAAAGATTTCATAGAAATGGTCATGACGGAATAATGAACAGCAAAGTTCTGGTGCTGAATCAGAACTTTGAGCCAATGAGCGTATGCAACGTCAAGAAGGCAGTTGTGCTTCTCTACTTAGGGAAAGCGGAGTTAATTGAATCTAAGGATGGAAGAGAGCTCCATTCTGTCTCAAGCTCTATCCCTTTCCCAAGCATCGTCCGTCTTTCTGTTTATATCCGAGTACCGTATAAAAGAGTTATTCTCAGTCGGAAGAACATACTTCGGCGCGATGGCTACCAGTGCCAGTATTGTGGCAGAACCGGTGTTCCGTTGACCGTCGATCATGTGATTCCAAAAGCGCGAGGTGGCGAAGAGACCTGGGAAAACCTTGTCACTGCCTGCGTTGACTGTAATAATCGAAAAGGGGATCGAACGCCGGAAGAAGCTCACATGACGCTTCTGAGACCTCCACGACGACCAAGTCATGTAATGTTTATCCGACACTTTGCGGGTAATATCGATGAGCGCTGGAAGCCATATCTTTTCATGAACTGAAAGGTCTCTTAAAGAAATTCATTTCTTGCAAAAAGGAAGAGAAAGGAGTGTCATCGCTGGACAACCAACCTGGTAAACTAACTCAGTCTTCACCGACAAGCAAGGAGAGCACGATCGGACAACTATCGCATCGAAAAGTTATTCTCAGTGGCATGCGCCCGACAGGGAAACTCCACCTCGGTCATCTTGTTGGAGCCCTTGAGAATTGGGTTGCATTGCAACTGGACTATCAGACATTTTATCTGATTGCTGATTATCATGCTCTGACTACAAATCTTGATACATCGGAGCTTTATGACAATTCCATCGAAATGCTCATTGATTGGCTTGCTGCTGGAATTGACCCGCAGCACAGCCCTGTTTTTCGCCAGTCTCAGGTGAAACAGCATGCCGAGCTCCACTTGATTTTTTCGATGCTGATCAGCTCCGCGCGACTTGAGCGAAATCCAACTTTGAAGGAACAAATTCGTGACCTCCATATTGAAACAGTCAGCTACGGGCACCTCGGGTATCCTGTGTTGCAGGCAGCGGATATTTTGCTTTATAAAGGGGAGATTGTCCCGGTTGGGGAAGACCAGGTTCCTCACGTTGAGATCACCCGTGAAATCGCCCGACGGTTTAATGCGACCTACGCTCCAATATTTCCGGAACCGGAACCGAGGCTGACTGAATTTGCTCGGCTGCCGGGACTTGATGGAAATGCTAAGATGAGTAAGTCTGCTGGGAACACTATTTTGCTCTCTGACCCTCCTGAAGAAATTCAGAGGAAGATGCGGACGGCGCTGACCGACCCGCAGAAGATTCGCAAGGGCGATCCTGGCCGCCCTGATATTTGTCTGGTTTTTACTTATCATAAGAAGTTCAATCCGTCGGAAGTTGATGAGATTCGACGAGGATGTGAATCGGGAGCATTGGGCTGCGTTGACTGCAAGCGCCGTTGCGCCGAACGGGTTACTGAATACCTTGCGCCAATACAGGAAAAACGCCGTTACTATGAAAATCACCTGCATGATGTCCGGGACATTCTTCTTGACGGTGAGAAACGCGCACGTTCTGTCGCCGAAAGAACAATGGCTGAAGTTCATGAAGCCATGAGAATCGGATGATGTTTTGAGACGAGAGTTTGATGTACCGCGTGAAGCTTCCGAATTTTGAGGGCCCTCTCGACCTCCTCTTATTTTTCATTAAGCGGGATGAGCTGGATATTTACGATATTCCTATTGCAAAGATTGCAAAGGAGTTTCTCGATTACGTTCGCATGATGGAGATGCATGATCTCGATGGCGCGGGGGAGTTCCTTGTGATGGCATCCACATTGATGCAGATCAAAGTACGGATGCTTCTGCCGGCGCCAGAAAATGAGGAGGAGGAGGTCGACCCGCGTGCTGATCTTGTTCGCCGGTTGCTGGAGTATAAGAAATACAAAGAGCTGGCAGGCGAGCTCTCCGCTCTTGAAAAAGAGCAGCTAAAAGTCTATTATCGCCAATTCTTCAAAGCCGATCCGCACTTAGTCCCTCTTCAGGACGATGTAGCTTTTCTGCGGAACGTAACTCTCTATGATCTTATTGCGACGCTGAAGCGAGCCCTTGATCGAATACCAAAGCAGTTCGTCCATGAGGTAGAACGGGCACCTGTTACAGTTGAAGAGATGGCGATGTATGTCCTCCGTGCGCTTGAAGAACGTCAACAGGTGACATTTATGGAGCTTGCCAATGGGATGACGGAGCGCATACGCATTGTGGTGATGTTTATAGCACTGTTGGAGCTTATCAAAAGTCGTGCTGTTACATTAGAGCAGGAGGATATCTTCGGAGAGATTGTGATTCGGCGTGCAACTGAGCGGGTAGTAATGCCACGGTTTGAAAATCTTGACTACAGGGCATGATGGAATCTCGGGAACATGTTCTTGACCGTATGGACATTCGAAGGATCGTCGAGGCGCTGATTTTTGCTTCCGATGAACCGCTCTCAGCCTCTGTCCTTCGCCAGCTCATTGTCGAGTCAAATGGAGCGGCGGAAGGTTCAACATCGTCTGCAGAGGCAGATTCAGCGCGTCCCACCAGTATCGGCATTGAAGACATTCGTGCAATTATTGCCTCACTTGATGAGGAATATCGTGCAACCCATCGTGCCTTTAGAATTGTTGAAGTTGCTGGAGGATACCAGTTTGCTACCCTTCCAGAATTTGCTGAGTGGGTTGGGCGATTGTTTCGTGAGCATGCTCGTCGTAGGCTTTCCCAGTCGGCTCTGGAGACGCTTTCCATTATCGCCTATAAGCAACCGGTGAGCAAGCAGGAAATTGAGAACATTCGTGGTGTCAATGCGGAGTATGTTTTAAGAACGCTCCTTGAGAAAAACTTGATCACGATTGTTGGGAGGGCTTCTACCGTTGGTAGACCGCTATTGTACGGGACAACTGAAGAATTTCTGAAGCACTTTGGTCTACGTAGCCTTGATGAACTTCCCAAGCTCAAGGAGATCGATGAACTTCTTGGTGATGATGAAGATATTCGGCAGCGCGTACTCAGAGAACTACGTGACCGTGATAGCACCGTCAGCAGCGAGGAGCTTGACCTTTTTATGAAGGAGCACCTTCGTGTCAAAGAATCGGAAACCTCAGAGCGCTCATCAAAGTTAAGCGGGGAGCCATGACTCGCGGATCGACAAAACAGCAGCGCTGGACTGAGAGGGTCGTGCTGAATGCTGCTTCCCCTCGTGGGCGGACTCTTGCGAAGGAGATTCGTCTAAATCGGTATCTCTCCCTTGCAGGAGTTGCCTCTCGGCGCAAAGCTGATGAACTGATTGCATCTGGCGCCGTGCTGGTTAACGGTGAAGTAGTTCGCCAGGTAGGAACGAAAGTGAATGTGCCGAGCGATGTGGTTACAGTTCATGGGAAGCATCTGAGAATTGAACCTGAAAGGGTATACATTGTCATCAATAAGCCGAAAGACTGCATTACAACAACTTCAGATGAGAGACATCGGCGCACAGTGCTCGATCTTGTTCATGTCCCGGCACGTGTTTTCCCGGTCGGCAGGCTTGATCGTAATACAACAGGTGCGCTTCTCCTAACAAATGACGGCGACCTTGCCTACAGGCTCATGCATCCGAAATACCAGATTCCTCGAGCTTATAAAGTTCTTCTCGATCGACCGCTCACAGAAGCTGAGCGGTCGCGATTGGTCCGAGGTTTGGAAATTGAACCGGGTGTGCGTGCATCATGTGATCTTTTCCCTTCAGAGAATGACCCGCATGAGTATGGTGTCGTTCTACGCGAGGGTCGCTATCATGAAGTGCGACTCCTTTTTGAGAAGCTCGGCAGAGTCGTAAAACGACTATCACGGGTCGCCTATGCAAATATCACAACAGAGGGACTGAAGCGAGGAGAGTGGCGTTATCTTACCCCACAGGAAGTTGCGGAATTGAAAGCTATGGTTAGCGCTCCTTTGCCGACTTCCCCGTCAGAGCGTAAAGTGAGAAGGAGTTAAGTGGATTTCCAGGAGCAGAAATATCAGGAAGAAATTAACGATCTTATCCGTCGGCGCCGGGAAGAGTTAGAGAAACTCCTCGAGCAGGGCATTAATCCCTACCCATATGCATTTCAGCGTACGCATTGGTCTGCCGATATTCTCAAATCCTTTCGTGATGAGGCTGCGGGTGAGCACGTTTCAGTTGCAGGCCGCATTGTATCCATTCGTCGCATGGGGAAGGCATCATTTGCACATATACAGGATTCACGTGGGAAAATCCAGATTTACTTGAAACGGGACGATCTCGGTAAAGTCTATGATCTTTTTCGTCTTATGGATATCGGCGACATAGTCGGCGTTGAAGGGTTTGTTTTTCGCACAAAGATGGGAGAGGTCACCGTTCATGCCACTTCGTTGACTCTTCTTTCGAAATCGCTCCGTCCTCTTCCTGTTGTAAAAGAAAAAATTGATGAGCAGGGGAGGAAGCAAGTGTTCGATCCTTTTTCGGACAAGGAACTTCGATACCGCCAGCGGTACGTTGATCTCATAGTAAACCCTCAGGTGCGTGACGTCTTCATCAAGCGAGCAGCGATCCTTAGAACAATACGGGAATTTCTCGACGCACGTGGTTATATAGAAGTGGAAACGCCTGTCCTTCAGCCAATCTATGGAGGCGCTTCTGCAAAGCCCTTCATCACGCATCACAACGCGCTCGACATCGACCTCTATCTGCGCATTGCTGATGAGCTCTACCTGAAGCGACTGATCGTTGGAGGATTCGATGGTGTCTATGAAATTGCAAAAGATTTTCGCAATGAGGGGATGGATCGCTTTCATAACCCTGAGTTTACGATGCTCGAGCTCTATGTTGCGTATCAGGACTATTTCTGGATGATGGAGCTTGTTGAAGAGCTTATTGGGCGGATTGCAGAAGCACTCCATGGAACGCGGAAAGTCATAGTAGGAAATCAAGTGATCGATTTCACACCTCCATGGAAAAGAATAACATTTTTCGATGCGATTAGCGAGGCGACGAAGGAGGACCTCAAGCCTATTCGAGGTGACGATGTTAAGCTCAAGGAAATGGCAAAGAAACTTGGTTTGCAAGTTGCGCCGGAACTCGGAGCCGGGAAGGTTCTTGAAGCGATTTTTGGTGAGTTTGTGCAGCCTAATCTTATTCAGCCCACGTTCGTTATGGATTATCCAATTGAAATTTCGCCCCTGGCAAAGCGCCACAGGAGCGAGGATGGGCTGGTTGAGCGGTTTGAACTTATTGTCAACGGTCAGGAGATATGTAACGCATTTTCCGAACTCAACGACCCAATCGATCAGCGCTCTCGATTTGAGGATCAAATGCGGCTTCGCGCACAAGGTGATGAAGAAGCACAAGTCCTCGACGAGGATTTTTTGCGCGCATTGGAGTATGGCATGCCACCTACAGCCGGTCTTGGCATCGGGATCGACCGATTGACAATGATCCTGACGAACCAGGATTCGATCCGCGATGTGATTCTCTTTCCTCAGATGCGACCAGAACGATGAAGAATCCTATTAACCCTCAAGTAAACATACACCCATTGGACAGAACTACAGATGAAAACCGTTACCCTTGTTCTTGGAATTCACAATCATCAGCCGGTCGGAAATTTTGACTCGATTTTTGAGCAGGCATATCAACATGCATATCTACCGTTCCTTGAGGTTCTTGAACGGCACCCGCATGTGAAGCTATCGCAGCATTACACGGGGATTTTGCTTGAATGGCTTCAAGAAAATCATCCAGAGTTCATTGAGAGGCTCTCTGCATTAGTTAGCGAAGGGCGTGTTGAACTCATGACCGGGGCTTTCTATGAAGCGATCCTTCCATCTATACCTGATATCGACAAGCGGCTTCAAATTCAGAAGCTGACCGAGAGAATCCATCTCCTTTTCAATGTGACCCCGAAAGGGATGTGGCTTGCTGAGCGTGTGTGGGAACCGTTTTTGGCAAAGCCAATCGCGGAAGCCGGGGTGAAGTTCATCGCAGTTGACGATTCCCACTTTAAGAGTGCAGGGCTCACTGAAGAGGAACTTCTTGGGTATTACGTCACCGAGGAGCAGGGGGCAATGTTAAACGTCTTCCCAATCAGCAAGCGCTTGCGGTATGCAATCCCGTTCCAACCTGTCGATGTGACAATCAACTATTTGCGGAGCGTTGCCTCCGAGGACGACCACACGGTCGTCGTCTTTGCCGACGATGGCGAAAAATTCGGCGTCTGGCCCAGCACCTTCAAGCATGTCTATGAAAATGAGTGGCTTGATCAATTCTTCTCAGTGCTTGATGAGAACAGCGAGTGGATTCACCTCTGTCATTTTTCTGAAGTTGTCGAGACAATTCCCCCTCGCGGACGCGTGTATTTGCCTAATGCCTCGTATGCGGAGATGATGCATTGGGCTCTTCCTCCGAAGGCATTTGTTGTCTACGAAGAATTCGAGAAGTTTCTTGAACAATCTCCTCGGGGAGAGGATTTCCAGCGATTTTTCCGCGGCGGGTTCTGGCGGAATTTCCTGTCAAAGTACCCCGAAGCGAACAATATGCATAAGAAGATGCTCCGCATTTCAAGGACTATTCATGACATCGAGCAGAAAAGAGGGTCATCAGTATATCTGCGAGCAGCTCTCGATCACCTCCTCGCTGCCCAGTGCAATGATGCATACTGGCATGGGGTCTTTGGCGGACTCTATCTGCCGAACCTTCGCTTCCCAATTTATCACCATCTTCTCGAAGCTGAATACATGATTGATGCTCGGTTGAAACGACGCGGTTACCGGAGTGAATTTACTGATTTCGATTGCGATGGACATAAGGAGCTTCTAATCGAATCCGAGCTTCTTAATGCTTACTTCAAACCACACTCTGGAGGGGCATTGTTCGAGCTCGATGATAAACGGGTCGGGTACAATGTTCTGGATATCGTCTCTCGTCATGAGGAGGGATACCACCAGAAACTTCGGCACGGGATCGAGGATCCACCCTCTGTCCACGCTGTAACAGATTCGACTGTGGCGAGCATACATGATCTTCTCCTTACTAAAGAATCGGGACTTGAGAGGTTTCTCCATTACGATTGGTACCAACATGGCTCATTCATCGACCATTTCTTTGGTGAAAGGTTTACTATAGAAAATTTCGCCGAGGCTCGTTATCCTGAGCAGGGAGATTTTGTCAATCAACCATATAGCGTTGCGGTGAAGAAAAAACGTGACGGATTGGCAGTCACTCTGGAGCGTAAGGGCGGTGTGTGGGCTTTTGACCAATGGAAGCCGATACGAGTCAGGAAATTGCTGACATTCCGACATGGTTCAGCCAGTATTGGAGCTAATTACGAACTTGAGAATCTCAGTGGCGAGCCAATTGAGGTTTGGTTCGGGATAGAGTTCTCTTTTGGGTTTCTAACTGGAGATGCACCGGACCGGTACTTTGAGTTCGACAATCTTCAGCTTGAGGACCGTCGGTTGAGAAGTTCTGGTATTGTGGAGCAGAGTCAACGTGCGGCAGTTGTTGATGAGTGGCTCGGCATCCGTGCCGAAGTTGCGCTGGAAAAACCAACATCGTGGTTCCGTGTTCCTATTGAGACTGTATCGCTCTCCGAGGCTGGTTTCGAGCGGTTGTATCAAGGGACAATAGTTGTACCGAACTGGAAGCTCCGAATTGAAAAGAAACATAATCTTCGTATAGTTCTTTCCCTGACGAAGCTTCGATGATGCGAAGAACCATTGCCAATATTTTCCTTGGCGTGATTTTCATACCCTATGGTTTGTTGTGCAAAACGGAGGGGCGTGACTCCTCCCGGGCTACCGTTTCAAGATCACGGCTGGCGTTTGTCATCGGAGTTTCTGGAGGTATTATTGCTGGCGCGCATCTTGTTCAGTACAACCACTGGTGGAAAGGACCGCGCAGCCCATTTCGCTTCGTTGATGATTCAAAGTATGCCCTCAATGCCGATAAGTTGGGCCACGCATACTTCGCCTGCGTTGTCACCGACTTTATGGCTCATTCATTGATGTGGGCTGGTGTGGACCGTCCATCAGCCCTGTGGTATGGTGCAGGGGTTAGCATGCTCTTCCAGACTTATGTTGAAGTTGAAGATGGATTTGCGAAAAACATCGGATTCAGTCCTGGCGATTTTGGAGCGAATATTGCCGGGGCGTTGTATCCTGTGGCACAGCATTATTTACCTCTTCTTCGAAACGCGTTATTCAAATGGAGCCTTTATCCTTCTGAAAAATACAAGCATCATGCCTATGCTTTTATCATCGATGATTACGAGAGCCAGTATTTTTGGCTTAGCATCTCTGTACACAATCTCTTGCCAGAACAATGGAAGCGATGGTACCCGTCATTTCTGAATGTCGCTGTCGGTTATAGCGTGAGGGATCTGGATCTCCGTGGCGGCGGAGAGCGAGAGTGGTTCATCGCGCTGGACTACGATTTTGAGAAGCTCCCCGGAGGTGGGTGGTTTCTTCGGACTCTCAAGCATGTTCTGAATGTGTACCATTTTCCTGCGCCGACGATTAAGTTGAGACCACACCTTGTCGCCTACGGTTTTCACTTCTGAAACGTTGCGGAACCACACGCCGCTGGTGAGCGTTGTGATCCCAACCTATTACGAGGAGAAGCTCCTCGAGGAGACACTAAAGCAATTTACACCAGCCCTTCGTGAAAGATTTTCTTTAGAAGTCATTGTCAGCGATGGTGGATCCAATGATCAAACTGTTTCCATTGCTCGGAAATATGCCGATGTGGTTATTGTTCACGATGAGCCGAATCGACAGACAATAGCAGAAGGTCGGAACATCGGGGCAGCTTATGCCAGCGGCTCAATTCTGATGTTTGTAAATGCTGACACACGCTTACGCGATTTGCCAGCGCTTCTACAAGATGCTCTCGCTGTGCTGAGCACTCCGGGTGTTGTTGCCCTTACATGCGATGTCTACATCTATCCGGAAGAGGAACGGCTCAGCGACTGGTTTTTCCAGAGAGTGTATAACACTTTTTTTCGGTTTTTGAATCTAATTCACTGGGGAATGGGGCGAGGAGAGTGCCAGATCATCAAACGGGAAGTGTTTGAACAGGTGGGTGGATATGCACCAAATCTTGCCGCCGGAGAAGACTATGACCTGTACAGAAAGCTCATACGCAAGGGGAAGGTGCATTTCCTTAGAAAACACGCTGTCTATGAATCGCCGCGGCGCTACCGACGATTTGGATACTTGCGCGTGAGCTGGATGTGGTTTGTGAACGCTCTCTCTGTGACACTCTTCCATCGTTCTGCCTGGAAACAATGGAAACCTGTTCGATGAAAAGATTATCCAGGGTGATTCCGCTCCTGGCGAGTGACGTGCTAAGGATTTTCTTCCTGGTCGCTGCTTTGATTGCTCTTTCGAGGCACGTCTTCCCACAGGTTGAGAATGTCCCGATAAGGAATCCAGTGTACGATTTCCTTCTGCGTATGGAAGCAAAGGGACTGATTGCTCGATATCATAATGGGGCGCTTCCACTTTCTCGGATGGAAGTGGCATCTCTTCTCAAGGAAGTTGGGTCAAATGACTCGATGTTGTCGAACGTTGAACGAGGCTATTTGAGGCGTTTGCAAAGTGAGTTCTCCTTTGAACTTGGATTGCCAGCAGGGTATCGCACGAGCCTACTCGGTCAAAATGCGGTCTCTGCTGTGTCCTGGGCTGAGCAGCAGAAGTTCCTTTATCAATGGATAGATACATCTTCGTTTCCACCTTCAACGCTTTTCGTTGACGGTATTCTTAATGAAGATGCCAGATCTCAAACTTTCGCTTCCGGGAGATCTCGTGGTGTTTCCCTGACGAGTTTCGGAGGACGCTTCCGAGGGAGCCTTCGAGGAGTACTGGGTTATTTTCTTCAAGGTACGAATGGCCAATTACTTGGCAACAAAGAATATGGTTTAACCGATCCCTTTCTTCAGCAGAATTATAAGATCCATGAAACAGGGTCTGTCAGTTTCGATGAGGTGCGAGCTTATCTTCGACTCCATACACCCATTCTCGATGCTGAGCTTGGCAGGGAGAGGCTATGGTGGGGAAATGGGATCGGCGAGCGATTAATTCTTTCGCGCTTTTCACCTGTATTTGATTTCATCAGACTTGATGCAACCTATGGGGTGTTCAAATACTCGTTTATTCACGGTTGGCTTCTCGGCTCTAAAAAAATTATTTACGACGCTGTTGAAGGATTGAGGACCATAATCCCATCGAAGTACATCGCAGCCCATCGCGGCGAGGTTTCTCTGAAAGGAATTGCCGACGCCGGCGTTACTGAGATGATTATTTATGCCAATCGGAACCCGGACCTTGCATACCTGAATCCGATTAATTTCTATAAGTCTGCAGAGCATGCACTCCAGGATCGAGACAATGCTATTTTGGCGTTTGATGCTCGGATTCGATGTTTTCCTCGATTCATGCCGTATGGAACTTTCTTGATTGATGACATAAGTTTTGGTAAATTGGGTACAGCGTTCTATGGGAACGAGCTGGCGGGGCAGATCGGATTCTTCGCAGTTGATCCTCTGGATATCCCAAATACGCAAGTTGTTCTTGAATATACTCGGATTGATCCCTACGTGTACTCCCATCGGCTAAACGAAACTAATTACACCTCAAATGGGTTCTTGCTCGGTGATCCAATTGGTCCGAACAGTGAATCGTATTACTTGAGTTTCCAGTGGCAGCCGAGAGTCGATCTGTTCGTGACACTCAGCGGTAATTTTTTACGGCACGGTGCAAACGTTGTGGATTCAACAGGGGCAGTAATACGAAATGTCGGAGGTGATCCTCTTGTAGGGCATCGGACATGGGACAGTGAGGATGCGCCATTTCTTGATGGGGTCCTTCAGAAAGACTGGCGCATTCGCTTCTCCATACGTTATGAACCGATCTGGGAAATGCCTGTGACGTTTCAGTACGAATATCATGCACACGATGAACCAGGGTATCATATTGTTGATCATCAAGTGTTTGTCCAATTGACCATTGATTATTAAGTGGGTGTGGGAAACAATATCTTAAGAAGGGGGAAGTAATGATGAAAAAGCGATTTTCTGCACCGGTTGTTTTTGTTTTGGTGATTATCGGGATTCTGTTCGGGACACAGGTTTCGGTAGTTTTCTCCGGTGATAGTATCCTTGAGCAGTCGCGGAAGTTACAGGAGGTTCTTAACATCACAGTTAAGAACTACGTTGATCCTGTAGATACGCAGAAGCTCGTTGAGGCAGCAATTAATGGGATGCTGGGATCGCTCGATCCACATTCGGTTTACATTCCTGCTGAGCAGATGAAACGAGTGGCGGAGGATTTTCAGGGAAGTTTCGAAGGGATCGGGATTGAGTTCTCAATTGTCAACGATACGATCACGGTTGTGCAGCCCATTGGTGGCGGTCCGAGTGCCACGCTCGGGATACTCTCGGGGGATAAGATTGTGAGGATCGACGGCAAATCAGCCATCGGCTTTACGAATGACCAGGTGATGAAAAGTTTGCGTGGTCCAAAGGGTACAAGGGTGAGCGTGACAATAGTTCGCGAAGGTGTGAAAGAGCCACTCGAGTTTACAATCATCCGAGATAAGATTCCGCTTTATAGCGTCGACGCCGCTATTATGGTGAACGATAAAGTTGGCTATATTAGTGTGAACAGGTTTTCCCAGACTACAAACGAGGAGATGGTTCGAGCAATTGAATCGCTGCGGCAACAGGGGATGGAGGAATTGATTCTGGATTTACGGTCCAATCCGGGTGGCTATTTAGAACAAGCTGTTGCGATGGCAAACGAATTCCTCTCAGCTGGCAGGAAAATTGTTTACACGAAAGGTCGACGCCCTGAGTTTGATGAGGCTTACAGTTCCGATGGAAAGGGGGAAGCTCAGAATCTCCCACTGATTGTGTTGATCAGCCATTACTCTGCTTCCGCAAGCGAGATTGTTGCGGGGGCAATTCAGGATTGGGATCGTGGACTCGTTGTTGGAGAGACAAGCTTCGGCAAGGGACTTGTGCAGCGACAGTATACCTTAAGTGATGGATCTGCCTTCCGGTTGACAATCGCGCGATACTACACGCCAAGCGGTCGTCTCATACAACGTCCCTACGAAAGTGGAAAAGGAAAGTACATTTCTGAGGCAATAAGCCAGGAAGAGCCTGAAGGTGAGAACATCGAGCATCATGAAGAGCGGGATTCAACTCGACCAGTATTTCATACAGCATCAGGGCGTCCTGTATACGGAGGAGGTGGAATTACACCTGATTACATTGTGAGGCCTGATAGCCTGACACCTTTCACGATGGCATTGCTCAGGAAGAATCTTTTCTACGATTACATTTTCTCAGGTGGACGAATTGACCTAAATGAAATTCGTGCTGAGTATGCGGATAATTTTCCAGCTTTCCGTGATCGGTATAGTTTCTCAGACAATGAGGTCAAAGATTTTCTCCGCTTTGCGAAGGAGAAAGGAATTGATGTGAAAGAAGACCAGGCAAACCGAGATAAGAAATTCATCGAAGCGCGTCTGAAAGCAACGATCGCTCGGTCAATCTGGGGGAACAATGGCTGGTATCCGATCATGTTGAAAGTTGATAATCAGTTTGCAAAAGCCTTAACATTGTTTCCGGAGGCGAAAAAGGTTGCAAGACTTCGGTAAGTCCGCCTTTGGTGACATGGAGATAGGGCTGTGAGCCCGCATATTTATGCTTCTTCCGTCTTCCGACGAGCAGTTATCTTGCTTGTTGGGGTCGGCGTTTTCGCTGCGGCGGCGGTCGTTGATCAGTCCATCTGTGGCGGACATGAACCCTTTACGCTGCTCCCCATGCAACTCGAAGCCCCTGCTAGTGACCGCGTGTTGGTCCCTGGTGAGGAGCTGGTCTACAAGGTTAGCTATTTGTTTATCGGGCTTGGGGAGATACGCACGAGGGTTCTGGATCGGTTTGTTCAAAATGGAATGGTCCACTATAAGGTAGCCGCTTATATCGATTCTTACCCCGGACTTCCATTTGTCAACCTTCATAGTACAATGATGAGCGTCATCGATACGGCTTACCACTCGCAGTGGTTCGAATCAAAAGAACTGGATCGAGGTGAATGGAAATACATTCGCTACGATAATCTCGATAATGGGAAATCCATACACATCAAAATATGGCGTGGTAATGAGACATGGTTTGATAGTACTATTGCCACCAATGGATATTATGAAGACGGTCTCTCCCTTTTGTATTTTGCTCGGGGTATCGTCCATCGCCGTGGCGTGGTAAATGTGTTGACTTTGGCAGGGCAATACAGTGGAACCACGAGCATACGCTTGCGCGGTAAAACCACAACAGTGAAAATTGATGCAGTAAGCCATGGGATTAACACCATCTACTTTGACGGGAATGCAAGCTTCATCGGCATTTTCGGGCTCACCGGCGATTTTGAGGGGTGGTTCAGCAACGACGATGCTTGTGTTCCGATCACAGCAAACCTTCATGTTCTCATCGGGAGTATTCGCGTTGAGCTTAAGGAATGGAAACGACCGGGTTGGAATCCTCCTCGAGGATGAGCGTTTGTATTCTTCTTCTTTTGCTTGTTTATGAAAATACCTTTGCAGATGGAACAGCAAGATTTCCGTACATTCCAAATCAGGAATTTCAGTATGCTGTTCGTTACGGACCTCTCCGCATCGGGACAATCCGTTTGGCAGCGAGGGCTGATACGAGCTTCAAAGGCAGTCTTGCACATCACCTTGCAATTTCATTCGATTCCAACCCTGACATCCCCTTTATTCATTTGCAAAGCCGTACAGAATCGTACGTGGACGCTAAAGGAGGTTACGCTTTGGCAACGCTATCTCATGATATGACCGATAGCGGATGGGTGACGACCTGGTATGATTTCGACTATGAAGGTAGAAAAATCAGCTATACCGTGTCGTACAACGGACGCACCGTCTCCGAGCGGAGCGAGCCGATGCAATTTGACGGCGGCTACCAGGATGGTCTCTCGTTGGTTCTTTTCCTGGCACGGCGAGCCGACATTCTGGATACAGTTCTTGTTCCGACTGTTGTTGAGTCGGGGCAGCAGCTTACTCTTGTGGCTTTTAATCGAAAAGAGGACACCGTTGCGCTTGGTGAAATTGGGAAGAAGATTTTGTGTTTTCATGTTTCCGGGAGAGCAAATTACAGAGCGCTGTTTGGGGTCACGGGGGATTTTCAAGCGTGGATTTCAGCTGACCCATTCAGAATTCCTGTGCAAGCTAAGCTTCGCGTGCTTATTGGATCCATTGTCATTAAATTGGAGAAGTGGTCAGAAGCCGCCTGGGGGAGGAAACTTCAAAAGCCCTACTGAAAAAGTGTGTTTCTGTTGTCTCTTTTAAGCGAATGAAAACGTGCACATAGAATACCAGTCACGGTTCAAAAGGTGGGGTTCATCAGGGAAATTATCCCTTACCCTCGGCTTAAATTATTGCGTTCACTTGACAATCAAGTCGAGCATCCGTATATTAGCGGCTGTGGGAACGACCACGGAGTTGGCTTTTTGCTCTTTTACCGCTGTTAGCGGCACAGGTGAAGGTCGCGCTGAGAGATGAGCGCCTTGCATGAAATTGGAGATTTCGAGGGAACCTATGTGGACGGGTGGTATCCTCCTCATCGCGCCTTTTGTTCGGCACAAAGAGCCATCGACATCGTTTCTTCAGGAAATCGCAGAGAGAAAGTTGGGCAGAACCTCAAAGGCTACCTGGTAGTAAAGCTGGGTTACCCTTTCCCGCAGGTTCTTCTAACTTCGGGGCGGTTTCTTTACGCACTGCAAATCCAAAAGCACTGGCAACCGGATTGTAAATGTAGGGTGTGGGTTTGCAGTGGGAAAGACCGGTTGCCAGAGCTGAGTTCATTTTTTGGAGGATCACCATATGCAACGTGGAAGGGTTAAGTGGTTCGATGGCAAGAAGGGATACGGCTTCATCGCGCGCGATGATGGAAGTGATGTCTTCGTCCACTACACAGCGATCAAGTCTGACAAAGAGTATCGAACCCTTGAAGAGGGAGCAATTGTCGAGTTCGACGTGGTGGAAGGTAAAAAAGGGCCGCAAGCCGTCAATGTCACCGTCGTGCAAGGTTGACTGTTAGTATCCTGTGTGCAAAACGCGGGCGACAGATACCTACACTGCCGCACAATGATCGGTTTTTTAATGTTCTGTCCGCTAGGCTGTGGAAGTGGCGCCAGGTTGCCATGACACTCTGAGCAGATAGGCGGGCAATAGCGTCGGATTTTGCTGGCGCTCGGAGCGCCAATAAGGGAGAAGATTCATGGCAATTGAGTTTTCCGGGGATGACGCAAAGCGCATCGGTGCTGTCCTTGGTGTAGAACCGAAATGGCTCCGAACCTATTACCGATATGAGGTGCAGGGAGCTGGACCGCATCGGAAACTTGTGCTTGAGATATATCCAAATCTTCTGATCGGAAATCGGCAGGGGATGCTTGTTTCGGTCTACACATTCAACGCACATTTGCAGCTTCACTTCTGCTCTGGTTACGTTGTAAGTGAGGTGCTGGGTGAAGTTACCTTTGTTGGAGAACACGAAGGGAAGCTATCAGGTCTTATCATTGAGCGAGAAGGGGGTTGTTCGCTATATGCTAACGTCGATCGTGCGCTGCTTTCCGGTGATTTCACAAAGCTTGGCCCAGAGGTCATGCTCTCCGGTATCGCTCTTTCACTCACTGAGACGATTCTGCCAGAGGCTCCTGTCCCCGGAACGAAAAATCGTCCAGAGGGGGCATGATCTCGATTTACAACGCTCATCCTCGCATTCGTCTTCCTCGAGAACCATTTCGTCGCCTGGTGCGCTTGCTGCTGAGACAGGAGAAAACATCGAAAGCGAAGCTTTCAATTGTCTTTGTTGGGCACGGTCAAATCAAGCCATTGAATGCGCGATTTCTTCATCGCAATGGTACAACTGATGTTATCGCCTTTCCGCTTGGCGAAGGACGAACGCTTGAAGGTGAGATCTATGTCAATCTGGATCAAGCAAGGGAGCAAGCATTAACGTATCGGACAAAGTTCTCTGAAGAAGTCGCACGCCTTGTGGTTCATGGAGTGTTGCATCTTCTTGGTTATGATGATCAGCAGATTAATGAGGCTGCGAGGATGCATGCTCGTGAGGATGAATTGCTTGAGCGATACTGGCGTGGTCTACGGCACCACTCAATGAGTTGATGAGCGAAGTTGCTTTTCGAATTTTTTTTGTATTATATTTTACGGCACTGAGTATGTACGAACGGGTCATAGAAATTATCGTCTACCTCATTAATGAGATGAGGAACAACAAGCCTCTTGCTGAGGTTGATGTTACGGAACTCAAAACGCAAGGGTACACCGAGGTGGAGATCCGCACAGCTTTCAGCTGGCTTTTCGACCAACTGACGGCAGGAGATCATCCTCTTGGCAGGATGACACCTGCTGGTTCGCATTCATATCGTGTATTTCATGATATGGAGAAGATGGCGCTTTCAAAGGAGGCGCAAGGATACCTTCTCCAGATCCGTGAGCTTGGCTTGATCAATGACGAGGAATTGGAACTTATTATCGAACGGGTGATGATGGCTGGCTACGCTCCGGCAGGATTGGATGATGTCAGGTCAATAGCTGCGGCTGTTATTTTTGGTATCGACGGTTCCGAGACATCCGGCAGGTGGACGCCGTTCGGCGATTCTGATACAGTTCAATAGTTTTTCGTTCATGAGAAGCTCTATGGGAAAGTCACTTCTTATAGTTGAATCACCGACAAAAGCTAAAACAATCAACAAATACCTGGGGCACGACTTTGTTGTTGAAGCTACGGTAGGGCACATCAAGAATCTGCCAAAGAGCAAGCTTGGTGTTGATGTCGAACACGGATATGTACCCACATACGAGATTATAAAGGGGAAGAAGGAAATTATCAAGAAGCTCTGTGAGAGAGCCAGAGAGGCAAAGGAGATTTATATTGCCACTGATCCCGACCGGGAGGGAGAAGCAATAGCTCGAGATATTGCCGAGGAGTTGAAATCCGCAAAGAAGCCTATCAAGCGTGTTCTCTTCCATGAGATCACTGAGACCGGGATTGCAGAGGCGATGAAACATGCTTCATCGATAAACGAGAAACTTGTGCTCGCTCAGCAGGCACGGCGCGTGATGGATCGTCTGGTTGGCTACAAGGTCAGCCCCTTTGTGTGGCGTACAGTTTACTACGGACTTTCTGCCGGGAGGGTTCAGTCCGTAGCCCTTCGCTTGATCTGTGAGCGCGAAGAAGAAATAGAGCGATTTGTCCCTGAGGAGTACTGGACGATCGTGGGGGAATTTCGCCTTGACTCAGGTGATGTTCTCGAAGCGAAGCTTATTCGAGTTGCTGGTGAGGAGCCAGTTATCAAAGATGAGACAACGGCTCTTGGGTATGTCAATGATATTCAAAAACATCTTTACCGCATCACCGATGTCCAAAAAAAGCGAGTCAAGCGCAACCCACCGCCACCGTTTATTACATCAACGCTCCAACAGGAGGCAGCAAGCCGCCTTCGGTTCAGTTCGAAAAAAACAATGATGTTAGCTCAACGGCTGTATGAAGGAGTTGAGCTTGGTGAGGAAGGAAGCGTTGGGCTGATAACTTATATGCGAACTGACTCAACGCGTTTGAGCGCAGAAGCTGTTAACGCTGTCCGAGCATTCATTTACGAAAATTTCGGTGCTGAATATCTTCCGAAAGAACCACGAACCTTTCGTAAAGGGAAGATTTCACAGGACGCCCATGAAGCCATCAGGCCAACCTCAATGAGATATTCTCCGAAGGCTGTGAAAAGGTACCTTGAGAAAGATTTATTTCAACTGTATGAGCTGATTTGGAATCGCTTTGTTGCTTGCCAGATGACACCAGCAGAGTTTGAGCAGATTACCGTTGACATTTCCGGCGGAGAATATGTATTCCGTGCGACAGGTTCGAACCCTATTTTCCGCGGCTTCCTCCAGGTGTACGGCGACGTGAAGGAAAATGGGGAGGACGGTGAGCACGAAGTACAGATTCCCGCGACAATCTCTCCGGCGCAGGCTGTGCAATTAACTAACGTTGTCCCTGAACAGCACTTCACGAAACCACCGTCACGATACACTGAGAGCAGCCTCATCAAAGAACTCGAGACACGCGGTATTGGGCGACCCAGTACATATTCACTTATTGTGAGCACGATCCAGGAGCGGGGATATGTAGAGCAGCGAGATCGAAAGCTCTATGCAACGCAGTTAGGCAGGGATGTTAATTCCATTCTCGTGCAGAATTTTCCGGAGGTGTTCAACGTTGCCTTTACGGCAAAAATGGAGCAGGAACTTGATGCCATTGCATCGGGAAAGAGAGAGTATGTGCGAGTTCTTGATGACTTCTACATTCCTTTTTCAAGAGTGCTCAACCGTGCGGAGGAAAATTCGACAAACATCAAGAAATCACTCCAGGAGGTTATCGACGAGCAATGTCCTCTCTGCGGGTCACCTCTTGTCATCAAATGGGGGAGGAACGGGAAATTCATAGCCTGTAGCTCCTATCCTGAATGTCGATTCACGAAACCACTCAATGACCATGAGCATAAAGAGTACACTGGTATAACCTGCGAGCAGTGTGGGCACCCTATGGTTGTAAAGTATGGAAAGTTTGGTCCTTTCCTTGCCTGTTCGAATTATCCAACTTGTAAGAACACGAAGCCGTTGACGATGGAACTGAAGTGTCCGAAGTGCGGCGAGGGGAACATCGTGGTCAAACGTACGAAACGCGGCAAGATATTTTATGGCTGTTCACGATATCCGGACTGTGATTTCGCTACCTGGGATAAACCGGTGGCACAGACATGCCCGAACTGCGGCTCTCCCTATCTTGTCCAGAAGCAGTCAAAGAAGAAGGGGGAATACCTCCTCTGCCCGGTCTGTAAAGAGGAGTACGCCAAAGAAGAGGAGTTAGCGGCTGAATGATAAACCACTGGCTTGACAAATTCCTTGAACATCTTCGACGCGAGCGGAACTATTCACAACATACTGTCGATGCATACCGAAATGATCTCATGCAATTCCTCCAGTTCGTTCAACAGGATTCAAAGCGCTATTCAGTAGCGTCAGATATTTTCTCCATGGATCGAAAATTGATTCGTGCTTTTCTTGGTGCGCTTCTCCAGAACGGATATGCTAAGCGAAGTGTTGCACGTAAGTTGGCGGCGGTGAGGTCATTTTTCAGTTTTCTCATACGTAACAAAGTCATTGATCGGAGTCCTCTTCTTGGCGTTCATACTCCAAAGATCGAACAACGCCTTCCTGTTTTTGTCGATGAAGAGGCGATGACGAAACTATTTTCAAATATTGATTCGTCGACACCTGAAGGTGCGCGAGACGCCGCTCTGCTTGAACTTCTCTATGGCACGGGAATGCGGGTAGGTGAAGTTACTGGTTTGAACCTTGGCGATATTGATCTCCGTGATCGTACAGTCAAGGTTCTGGGGAAAGGTGCGAAGCAGCGGATTCTTCCACTTGGAAGCCATGCAGAGGCTGCATTGAAGAAATATCTTGCTGTGCGGCATGTGTTTTCAACACAGGCAAAAAATGATTTACTCAGCTGGAGGTCTCCACTTTTTCTCGGTGTGCGAGGGGGGCGATTAACAGCGAAAGGGGTTTATAATATCGTCCATCGGTACTTAAGTCAGGTAACGGAAATCGAGAGAAAAAGTCCACATGTCCTGCGGCACACATTCGCAACCCATTTGTTGAATCGGGGGGCTGATCTTCGGGCAGTGAAAGAACTTCTCGGGCATGAGCGTCTTTCAACGACGCAGATCTACACGCACATCAGCACCGAGCGCCTAAAGCGAATTTATAAGCAAGCTCATCCGAAAGCATAATTTTAACTACATCACCTTCATCTCTATGTGCTCAGGGCAACCGAGTATCGATAAATAGTGGAGGAGTCTTATGAATATCCATTTTACCGCGCGGCGCTTCAAGGCACATGATTCTCTTCGCCAGCATGCGCTCGACGCTGTGAAGAAGCTTGACCGTATATACGACGGGGTCATCGATGCCTCTATCATTCTCAGTTACGAGCGAGCCTATAACAGTGTTAAGATAGCAGAAATACAGGTAAAAGTTCATGGAGCTGTCCTTACTGCTGTGGAAAAGTCAGATGATTTTATGAAATCAATCGATGCAGCTGTTGAGAAAATGGAACGGCAGCTTCGGAAACATAAAGAGAAACTTCATAGTCGATGATATGTCGTTGAAGAATGTGGAGGGGAAATTGCGATGAAAATTGATGCGGGAAAAGAAATCCGAAAAGAGAGCATCACCGTCAGCTTCTTGTATGAATGCAACAAAGAACGGCTGCAGCTAACAACATTGAATGGGGCTGTTGGATTCGACAATCTGATCAGCGATAAGAATTTGCACCGTCCCGGATTAGCATTAGCAGGGTTTGTCGACATATTTGCGTATCAGCGTGTTCAAATTTTCGGAAACACAGAAATTGCCTTTCTTGAACATCTTGCTCCGGAGGCGCGGAAAGCAGCCTTTGAAACGCTGTTCAAGTTTGCTATCCCTTGCATTGTGATAACGAATAACCACACGCTGGAATCTGAATTGTTAAATATTGCTGCTGCGCATAACGTCCCCGTGTTTCAAACCCCCTATGAGACAACTAAGTTTGCATACGTTTTAAGCGATTTCCTTGACGACCAGTTTGCTCCTCAAACTGTGATCCATGGGTCGTTTGTTGATGTGTATGGGATTGGTCTTCTTTTCGTGGGTCGATCTGGTATTGGGAAAAGCGAGATCGCTCTTGACCTTGTGGAACGTGGACACCGCCTTGTTGCCGATGATGTCGTTCGAATAACGAGGAAAGGAGAAGATATTCTGCTTGGCACAAGCACGGAAATTTCAAAACACTTCATAGAGATTCGTGGATTGGGACTCATTGATGTACGAAGCATCTTTGGTATCCGTGCTGTTCGATACCAGAAGCGCATTGAGGTTGTAGTTGAACTTCAGGAATGGAAGAGCGATGAGGATTACACCCGGACTGGATTGGACCACGGGACAACGAAGATTCTTGATGTTGAACTTCCACTGATAAAGCTGCCTATCTTTCCGGGGAAGAATGTAACAGTAATCGCTGAAGTCATTGCCTTGGATTATCTACTCAAGCGCTACGGATACGATGCGGCGGCTGAATTTTCGAGACGACTGGAGTCAACGATTGAGGAGAAGCGGAGGATGCGATGGGAGCGAGCGATTGATTACTTTGAACATGATTTTGAATAAGGCTTTCCGTATGTTCGTAGAGGAGGTTTTGCAGAATAGTGGCTAGTGATGGAAGCCCTCAGTGCCTCTGCGGGATTGGATCCGGAGAAATCGTCCAGGAACCTTGCCTGTCTTCGTACGGAGAGGTGCTTCGGGAAATTGATTTGAGGTTTACACAATTTGGAGAATTACAGGGGAAGCTATAAGCATGGTCAACGAACCCTTCAGGGCATGACCTCCAGAATCGTCCTCCCAGCCTACTGACCAGTTCCCTTGAAAATCAAACCAATTTTGCGTATAATTAAAAATGTCTTGAAACATAGAGGGGTAAGGATATGAACACGCTGAAAACAGTTTTCCTGATGACACTCATGATGGTCCTCTTTCTCCTTGTCGGACAGGCACTTGGAGGGAGGACAGGCTTGGCTTATGCGCTTATTTTCTCTCTGGGCATGAATTTTATGATGTACTGGTTTTCGGATAAGATTGTTTTGATGATGTATCATGCACAAGAAGTGAGCGAACAGGATGCTCCTCGGCTTTTTCGTATCATTCGAGAACTAACGACAAGTGCAAGTTTACCGATGCCGAGGGTTTACATTATCCCCAGTCCAACTCCGAATGCATTTGCAACCGGGAGGAACCCTGAGCATGCGGCCGTAGCCGTCACTGAGGGAATTCTCAGTCTGCTCAGCGACGATGAATTGAGCGGTGTGCTGGGGCATGAGCTGGCGCATGTGAAGCATCGCGATATTCTCACAGGAACTATCGTTGCTACTATGGTTGGTACCATCACGTTTCTTGCGCGAATGGCTGGTTGGTCGCTCTTTTTCTTCGGTGGGAGTCGTGATGATAGACGCGATGGTGGTGCTCTTGGGGAGCTATTTCTTATCATCGTTGCGCCTCTCGCAGCTATGCTGCTCCAGCTAGCGATTTCACGTTCCAGAGAGTTTGCTGCTGATGAAGGGGGTGCCCGGATTTCCGGGCGACCGCTTTCGCTCGCAAGCGCACTGAGAAAGCTTGCTGCAGGTGTAGAAAGAATCCCGATGACGAATGCCAGTCCATCCTCAGCTCACTTGTTCATTGTCAATCCTCTGCGAGGATCTTCAATCATGAAGCTTTTCTCGACGCATCCTCCGATCGAAGAGCGAATTGCTCGCCTGGAAGAACTTGCAGCCCGTGGCTTTGCTCCTTAACAGAAAAGATTGATTCTCAATCGCCCATGCGGGCGATTTCTTTTTCTCTGAACCATGCCTGATGAGGAATTACTATGACAAAGAGTGAAATCTCATATTACGAGCCTGCTCCTATTCCTGATCACAAGAATGCCTTAGAGTCCATGATGGCTCGATTTGATGTTGCAGCTGAGATTCTTGGCTTGGAATCCGGTGTGTATCAATACTTGAAAACACCGGTAAAGCAAGTGATTGTTTCAATTCCTATTCAGATGGATGATGGACGAATTAGGGTCTTTGAAGGATATCGTGTCATCCACAATAATGTCCTCGGTCCCTCAAAGGGAGGGGTTAGGTACGCCCCTGATATTACACTTGATGAGGTGAAAGCTCTTGCAGCGTGGATGACGTGGAAGTGTGCTGTTGTGAACATCCCATTCGGCGGTGCGAAAGGGGGAGTGAAGTGTGACCCTTCAAAGCTCACGAAGGTGGAACTTGAAAAAATCACGCGACGATATACAGCAAATCTGCTTGACATTTTTGGACCTGATCAGGACGTCCCTGCGCCAGACATGAACACAAATGAGCAGATCATGGCTTGGATCATGGACACTTATAGCATGCACGTCAAGCGTACAGAGACTGCGGTAGTAACGGGGAAGCCTCTCATAATTGGTGGATCGCTTGGTCGTCGTGAAGCGACCGGGCGCGGCGTGATGATTGTGACCCTGGCAGCCATGGAGAAACTTGGTCTTAAGCCGAAAGGTGCGCGTGTTGCTGTGCAGGGCTTCGGCAACGTTGGCTCAGTAAGTGCTAAACTCCTCGAGGAGGCTGGTTGTACTATTGTCGGCATCAGTGATATTAGCGGAGGCTACTACAGGAGTGATGGCATTGATATCAACGCTGCCATCGACTGGGTTAGTCACCACGGAACTCTGGAAGGATTCAGCCGCGGAGATCCTATATCGCAGGACGAGTTGCTTACACTGGATGTTGACGTGCTTGTCCCTGCAGCAAAGGAGGACCAGATCACCGCAAAGAATGCTCCAAGGATCAAGGCAAAGATTATTGCCGAAGGAGCAAACGGACCAACTTCCGCGGAAGCTGATCCTATATTGCAGGAAAAAGGAATTGTCGTTATTCCCGATATTTTGGCAAATGCTGGGGGAGTAACAGTCTCTTATTTTGAATGGGTGCAAAATCGACAGGGATATTTCTGGCCACTTGATCAAGTTAATAGTCGCCTCGAGCGTGTCATGGTGGAGGCATTCCAGAATGTCTGGGAATCCGCAGAACGATACAACGTCAGCCTTCGTATTGGTGCCTACGTCCTTGCTATTGACAAGGTGCAGCAAGCTTTGAAGATTCGAGGCATCTACGGATAAGCTTTGTTCACTATTCGTCTATCGAGGAGGATAAGCAGGGTGCGCGCCGCGGGCACTTTTATTGTCCTCCTTTTTCTTTTTAACCTAAATGGGATTTGCCAGGACTCGGTCACTGCCGTTGGCGGCGCAGGTCAAGGCGCTGCCTCGAATCCCAATAGAGGTGTGGCTAAGAATCTTGATGTACTTGAAGATGCGATGGAAACCGCTATAGATGCAATTCTCGATTCCGCTCGAATTGAGCCTGGCCAGATTGTGTTCCTTCAGGTGCACGATGCGCACCTTCCGTGGTTGCTTGAATCTGTTGCAGTTCAGAGAATGCGCAAGCTCGGGATTAAACCAGTGGCTGTGCCAGATTCCGGAGATTTTCTCCTCTCATTGGCAGCACATACACTGAGCATTGAGTACCCAGAACGCGTTTCATCAGGGATTTTCCGATCATCGAGGACGTTGAGGAAAGCTGTTGCCCGAGTTTCGGGCATTGTGATTGAACGGAAAACGGGGCGCTATCGTTTTGCTGGAGAAGAAACCGCCGTAAGGCAGGATACCATCCAGATTTCAGACATTCCTTTTGTAGAATCTTCTGCAATCCCTGAAACCAGGGGACCGCTACCGCCGACATCGTGGTGGAGTCGTATCCTCGGACCATTAGTTATCACAGGTGCAGTTCTCCTCAGCGTCGTTTTGTTTTTCACGGTGAGGTCCTCTTGATCCGGATGACAAGAAAAGTGTTCGGCTGCGTTCTCTCTTTCGGGCTACTTCTTCTCATTTCCGTTTCTGGGAGCATCGCTCAAGAGAAAAGCGACAGTAGTCAGACATCATCGATACCGGTGCGTCTGGTTGCTGTGGGTGACGTGAATCTTGGAAGGGCGGTGGGAAAAATTCTCTTAGCGGGTGACACCTGTTTCCCATTTTCACGCATTGACCATTTGTTTCAAAATGCTGATATTGTCTTCTGCAACTTAGAAAGCCCACTCTCGGATCAAGGGGGAGAGACCCAGAGTCGGAGGAGCAATCTTGTTTTTACCGGGCCACCTGCAGGCGCTGATGCACTGAAACGCGCAGGAGTTACAATTGTATCCATCGCTAATAACCATGCGCTTGATTACGGTGTGGATGGCTTTCATCAGACTGTGGAAAATCTTCATCGCGCTGGAGTGAACTTCGTCGGCACCGTTGATAGCAACTCTTTGAAACCAAAGCGAGCGATTATTGCAGTGAATGGACTGAGATTTGCGTTTTTCGCCGTGACCGATGTGCAGAACTCGCAAAATCGATTGTGGATGCGCTACGTTGCCAAAGCTGATACTTCTCTTCTTTTTCCTTGTATTCGAGCACTTCGTGACTCTGTTGATTTTATCGTTCTGAGCTATCATGGGGGTGTGGAATACCAGAGTATCCCTACAAAGGCAACTCGTTCTTTTCTCCATGCCGCCATCGATGCTGGCGTTGATCTTGTCGTTGGGCATCATCCTCACGTGCTGCAAGAGATTGAAGTTTATCACGGCAGATATATTGCATACTCACTTGGGAATTTTGTATTTTATCAACCACAGCGCTACTGGACACAGCGGAGTGTGGCACTTGTCTTTCAATGTACGAAAGCAAAAGGCGGACGGCAAATTCGACTCGACGATGTGATCCCTCTCAAGGCAAGCCTCCGCCCTGAGATTCTTCAGAAGCACTATGGCGAAGGGAGAAAGGTCCTTGCCCATTTGTCGGCGCTCCGCAGGAAAACCGCGCCACTATTTTTGCAGATAGAACAGAAGGTTGAGCCATGAAACGAATCTCAATTGTACTGCCGTTCTTTATTTCGCTGAGCATTTCATTCTGGCTGTTTTCCGGTTGTGCTTCAACAAGGGGAACAAAGACGGTCTTAACTCCTGAGGAGCGGTTTGCCCTTGCCAAAGCTAAGTTTGACAAACACGATTACCTTGAGGCGATCGATGAGCTTTCGGTGATCACATTACAATATGCTGGAAGCACGATCGCGGATTCTGCTCAACTTCTTTTGGGTGAAGCTCGATATGCGCGCGGCGAATACCTTTTAGCTGCCTATGAGTTTGAAAAACTTATCCGTAATATGCCTTCAAGCTCTCTTGTCCCGTATGCGCGATATAAGCTTGGAATGTGTTATTACGAGCTCTCGCCCAAGCCTGAACTTGACCAGACATACACATATAAAGCTATAGATGAGCTTCAGACGTTTGTTGAGTATTATCCTACTAATGAACTTGTTCCTGAGGCTGAACGCCGTATACATGAGCTCAATAATAAACTGGCTCTGAAAAATCTAAAGATCGCTGAGCTTTACATGAAGATGGAAGACTATAAAGCCGCATTGATTTACTTCGATCACATTCTGGAACGCTATCATGACAGCGACGTTGCTGACCGTGCCGCAAAAGGAAAGATAGAAGCTCTCATTGCACGACGTCAGTATGATGCTGCCAGACAGGAAGTGCAGCATTTTCGGGAACGGTATCCCACGAGTTCTCTCCTGCCGGAAGTCGACAAATTGAACGCGCAGATTGACCGAGAGCTTCTTCAGCGAAACAGTGCTCCATCAGGACAGAGCGCGATAAAAGCAAATCCTCTTGACAAATCCTTCTCACCGGCTAACGATGAAAGACCATGAGCCTTCCATCAAAATATGTGAATGAGTCACAGGTAGAAATGACTGAGCTGGTCTTGCCAAACGATACGAACCAGCTCGGGAATCTCCTCGGCGGACGGCTTATGCACTGGATTGATATCGCAGCAGGTATGGCAAGCGCTCGCCATGCAAATCGTATTTGTGTCACTGCTGCTGTTGACGAGCTTCGATTCCTTCACCCAATACGTCTTGGTGAAGTTGTGATCCTGAAAGCGTCTGTGAATCGCGCATTCCGTACCTCGATGGAAGTCGGGGTGAAGGTCTTTTCAGAAAATCTCCGTACCGGTGAAATAAAGCATGCTAACAGTGCCTATCTCACGTTTGTTGCTCTTGATGAACAAGGGCACCCTGTCGAGGTTCCTCCTGTTGTCCCGCAAACAGCGGATGAACTCCGCCGGTTCGAAGCAGCGCTTCGACGGCGTGAAATGCGTTTGAAGCATCGAGGACAATAGCTGATGGTTATAAAGATCGCCTTCTTTCTTCTCATTGTGCTTTTTGGCTATGGCGAGCACCTGGGAGCCGAAGCTGAATCAATGTGCCCGTTGCCGACATTCGCTGTTGCAGGTGAGCTGAAGACGCTCCCCAAGCCTGATTGCATTGCCGTTGGCGATTTTGATGGAGACCGTTTGCTCGACATTGCTGTTGTGAGTGCAAAGGAACGTGCTGTTGAGATTTTCTTCTGCCTGGGAGCAGGGGAGTATTCGAAACCGGTGCAACTGACGGTCGGAGACGATGTGAGGAACATAGCGGTCGGGGATCTCAATGGCGACCACCGCGATGATATTATCCTCGTAAGCCCGTCGCAGCGGCGCTTGACGGTGCTCATCTCAACTCCAGGTGGATCTGGACAATTTCAGATTGTACAGAAGATCTCGTTTGACTATAGCCCAGACGGAGTGACGCCGTCAGACCTCGATCACGATGGTAGGCTCGATCTTATTGTCTATGGAAGGAAATTCTTAGGAGTTTCAATCGCATGGGGTATTGGCGATGGTACATTTCAGAGAGGACCCGCAGTAGCAAGCAACGTTACCTGTGCAACAGCAGCTCCAGCGGTCCTGAGTGCAGATGGTTTCACATACCTTGCTGTTCTTGATTGGATCGGGAGCAATCTTTTGATATACAAAGAGATTGGAAGGAGCTTTCGCCAGTGGGGAGTATTTTCGCTTTCTGAAGAACCTACAGATTTGCTCTGCACCGATATAAATGGAGATGGGCTCACTGATTTTATCATCTCATTCCGTGAATCACAGCAAATTGAACTGTATCTTTCCGATGGACTCGGTAATGTTCGAATGCAATCGTCGATAACATTGCATTCGGGAGTTCCAGTAAGGCTTTATCTTGCTTCGAGACTTTGTGGAGTGAAGGTAGGTATAGTCTCAGTTACAACGCAGCCTCCGGCAGCGGCCGTGATCTCAATTAGTGACGGTAATAGATTTGGGACGCAGGCTCTTCTTCAACCTGTCCAGTCGCTGAGTGATCTTGTAGTAGCCGAGCTGTTTGGAGATACATTGAGTAGCATTGCTTGTCTATCGCGGGAAGAGAGAAAGATTGTTTTGCTGAGGAATAATCTCAAATCCGTTGTAACTCTTCCAGCCCTTGTGGTCGCTGGAGGTCCGCAAACGAGGGGTGTTCTGGCGGTGGATGTTTTAGGTGATTCATTTCTCGAACTTGCGGCTCTTTCTCGCGCTGCTCATGCAATCTATCTGTTTCATTCTAAGGACGGAGAGTCGTTCCAGCGAATGTGGAGCGTAGGAGTTCCCGAAGACCCGGTTCAAATTCGGTGGTTAAGCCGCCCGAAAGGTGGAGGGGTTTTTCTTACCACTCATCCTGAAGGAGGATTTATTGCTGCTACATTTGTGGACAGACGTGGGGAAAGGCTTCGTTCCCTGCGTATTGCCAGAGGGGGCAACTCGGAAATTCTTGACGCTGAGTGGAACGCAACGGGTGGCTTGAGATTTTACGTCGCCAATGTTGGCCCTTCAAGGGAGATTACCTCTATCTCTTGTTTCGACGAAATAGCTCCAACAAAATTCGTCGAGGAAAGCTTCTCACCAGATTCCTCTGAAATTATCCTTTCAGCTTGCATTGCTGGTCTGCGACATAAGGAAGGTAAAGATGTGGTTCTCCTTTTGCAGACAAAAGGTCGAAATGTGCTCTCAATTGCTGCGAGAGGAGAGAAGGGCAATTTTGTATCGACCCCCGTGTGGAAGTTTCCATCTCCTTCAGCAAAGCGGGGCAGTGTTGTCGCAATTAAGCAAAACTCAAGTCAACGGGTCGATTCGTTGGCAGGTCCACTTGTTCTGGTGAACCTTGTTTCGCCTGCAGAGGTCCTTTGGGCGTTCCGAGTGCACAGCGATAGCATATTGGTGCCGGTTCCGAGGACAACAAACGGCATCAATATGGTCGATCCTGCATCTACCGCGTTCACCGATTGGAATAAAGATGGCGTCATGGACCTCATTTTTCTTAACGATCGACCGCAGCGTGATATTATGGTTGCCCACGGCATGCGGAATGGAGCCTTTCATCAACCGCAGAAGATAGGATCGGGCAAGGATGCTGGTGGGATAGCTCTCTGGAAAGGGAAGGGTGAAGACCAATTCATAGTGGTAAGCCGAAACTCAACAAACGCTCTTGAATTTATTTCACAGATTTCGGAGAACTGACAGAAAAACAAAGGAACTTAACATGCGGTGGTTATTCATTCTTGGCATAATGTCGTTGTCGGTGCTGGGCTGTTGTGGCTTCAAATCGTCTACTTGCACCTCTGGCGGACAGAGTGAAGAGGCGTTTCAAGTGGTTATAGGAAACGGCGGAGGATTTACAGGGCTCTATGCCGGGTACCGCATCGACTCTAACGGAGCTGTTCGACGCTGGTCGGGATTTAGTGGAAAGGTCGATTCGCTTCGTACAATTGGTAAACTTTCAGGAAAGGAAATGGCTCGACTAAAAGCCTCCGTTAAGGCTATTGATTTCATGAGCATCCCTACAGGTGAGCCAGGAAATATCACGTCATTTGTCGAAGCAAGGATTGATTCAGTGAGCCACCGTGCTGCGTGGGCTGGAATGTATGAAGATGCTCCTCCTGCTCTTCAACCTCTTGTCCAAGACTTGCTGAACATTGCGAAGAAGTTTGAGGGAACTGAAAAGCAGTAAAGTGATGTCGTGGTGATGGCTTATCATTTTTGTAGACTGTGCAAAGCCGATCTGCGTCCGTTCATTCTCTCTTTATGGCTCATTGCCGGTCCATTCGGTGTAACTGGGGTTAGCTTTTCTCAGGATCGTTCCGTCTTGCTTTCAAACTTAAGGGAGCTTTACCAGCAGATGTACTCAAAGCATGGCATGAATGATTCGCTCACAATAGAATTACCACTGAAATGTGGATTTGGAGTTGCCACCTTTCTCTGGAACTTACGAAATGCTCCCCAAAACATGTCAAATCCCTCACTGCTTGTTTCTTTCCCCGTGCAGTGTTGGTATATAAGCCCATCGGGTCATTTCAGAATTTTTTACGATACCACGGGTGCAGATGCTCCATCGCTTTTTGATTCGGATCGCGATGGAATTCCAGATTACGTTGATACCACAGCCAGAATCTTTGATTATGTATGGTCTGTCGAAGTTGAGTCGTTGGGGTACAAAGCTCCCCCATCGAGTCAAGCAAGCAGTCCGTATTACGACGTTTACATTCGGAATCTTGGTGGGGTGATGTATGGTCAAACGCTCTTCTCCGATTCGATTCGAGGAAATGTTCCGAATCCGACATATCGCTCGTACATAGAGGTGGATAATAATTACAGCGTCGAAGAAGGATACCATACGGTTGGGATAGCAGCGCTTGAGGTCACGGCAGCCCACGAGTTTCATCATGCTGTGCAGGTAGGGTGCTATGGTTTCTGGGAGAACGATGTGTATTTTTATGAACTTACATCAACATGGATGGAAAATGTTGTCTACCCTGAGGTCAAAGATTACATGAACTATTTGCCTGGATTTTTCCACCGCCCTGATTTACCTTTCACGGCAACAAATGGGATTGCTGAATACGGAAGGGGAATTTTTGGGAAGTTCCTGGAGAAAAGATTTGGCTTCGAAATTATGCTCAGAACGTGGGATAACATCGTGACGATGCGCCCGTTGAAGGCGCTCGATAAGTCGCTTTGCTCCGCCGGGACAAATTTTGTGAGAGAGATGGGTGAATTCTGGGTTTGGAATTACTATACAGGATATCGTGCCAGACCGGACCAGTATTATCCCGAGGCTTCATCGTTTCCATTGGTGAACTTTGAAACTATTCAGGAGTTCGTCCCACCATCAGGAATGTTTCGCGGAATGGGGAAGCCCCTTTCAGCACATTTCGAGAAAACATTCAGCGGGCTCGATACAGCTGCGATTCTTGTCTGCAACGTTAACATGCCTTCCGCGCTAACTGATCAGTACAGTGAGGAACTGTTTGAGCTGGCTCTTCATGCCTCGGGAGCATCGAGTGGGTTGCAAGACCTCTCAATTGATCTGAGAGCTTCAAACCGCTCCTGGTGGTGGAGTGGAAGTTTTGTTGATAATACTCCTCGTTTTGCAAACGTCTCATCGCCATATCCTAATCCGTTCCGTCCTGATGGAATTCAGACAGTCCTTATTCCTGTGCCTAATACGTGGAATGGAGACGTTGAGCTCACGATCTTTAGTGAACGGTTTGAGCGAGTTTTCCAGCGAACCATAAGACCCTTGCTCTACACTGAGAGGTACGCTGCTTCCTGGGATGGGCGGGGCAATGATGGGCAACTAGTTGCAAGTGGCGTGTATTGGTACATTGTTGAACGCGCAGGAGAAATTGTGCGCGGTAAAATTGCAGTTGTGAGGTGATATGGATGTCCATCTGCAAGCTCGGAATTTAAGGAAAGAATTCGGACAGCGGTTGGTATTTCGGAATCTGTCGTTTTCTGTTGAGGTTGGAAACGTGATTGTAGTGGCTGGTCGCAATGGTGCTGGGAAATCAACATTACTGAAGATTGTTGCGGGACTCCTAACGCCAACGGAGGGAGAGGTTAGACTCTTTGTGAACGGAAGGAAGGTGTCCCTTGAGCGAGAGAAACATATGATTGGCTTCGTGGCTCCCTATCTGCAGCTATATGATGAATTCACCGGTATTGAGAATATGGAGCTGGGAGCAAAACTGCGAGGGAAAGCCTTTGATCGTGATCGCGCTGAAGAGCTTCTTCGTTATGTTGGTCTCGAATCGCGCTTTGAGGATCCAGTAGGTACGTATTCGTCTGGTATGAAGCAGCGTTTAAAATATGCCTTTGCTATTCTTTACTCTCCGCCTGTGCTGGTGCTTGATGAGCCGAGTTCGAATCTCGACCAGGAAGGGACGGAGATTGTCAGAGGGATTCTATTAGAGCAGCGAAGCCGTGGGGTTGCCCTCATCGCGACTAATGAGCCAGGCGAGAAACAGTTGGGCGATATTTTAATCGACCTTGATCATAAGAACGGTTCCTAATTTGTTTGCTTCTTACAGTGAGGTTGGATAAATTGGAAGCAAGTTGGACGCGCTCCGTGCTTGGGGTTTTTTGGAAAGACGTCCGTTCGGAACTCCGAACACGGTACGCGCTGAATGCGTTGATTATGTTTGTGGTTACGACACTTTCGATTATCCTTTTTTCGATGGCAGGAGAAACTGTGGGGATAGATGTCCTTGCAGGCATATTATGGGTGGTGATATTCTTCTCTGCAATGTCAGGTCTTTCAAGAACCTTTGTGAACGAAGAGGAGCGAGGAACAGTTATGACGCTCCATCTTCTTACCACTCCGAGTGCTGTCTTCTTTGGTAAACTTCTCGTTAACCTTGTCCTGGTGTTGTTTCTTAACGTTCTCATTGTGGTGCTTTATCTTCTTCTCATCAATGGGTTTGTAGTGCAGTCCTATGATGTTTTTGTGTTGACGTTGCTTCTTGGAAGCTTCGGATTGGCATCAGCGGCTACTATTATAGCTGCTATTGTTGCGAAGGCACACACTAAGGGAACCCTCTATCCTGTTTTATCGTTTCCTATATTGCTACCGCTTTTGATGACGGTGATGAATGGGACAAAACTTGCTACGGCAGGTGCAAGCATTGCTGAAGCCGGCGGAGAATTTCGCATATTGATTTCCTATGCTGTTGTAGTAACGTCAGCATCGTATCTTTTGTTTGACTTTGTTTGGAAGGATTAGGGGAAACATGGCTTGGTGGAAGGTCGGTTTAGGCATTTGGTTGACAGTTGTGATTGTAGTAGCTCTCTCTTTTCCAATTGTTGAATACCCGAAACATTGGTATGAATTTCCAATCATCCCTGGCTTGGAAGACCGTGCAAGAATCATTTTCTTCCATGTGCCGGCTGCCTGGACTACGGTGGTTGCATTTCTTGTCTCGCTCTGGTACGGTGCAAGGTATCTTGCTACAAAAGATCCTGAAGCTGATAATAAATCTTCGATGTCCGCAGGACTTGGCTTCACCTTTGCCATTCTGGCAACGATAAGTGGTTCAATCTGGGCAAAGTTTAATTGGGGGTCGTTCTGGAACTGGGATCCGCGGGAGACAAGCATTTTCATGCTACTCCTTATTTATGGAGCATACTTTGCCTTACGCTCCTCGATTGAGGTAGAGGATCGCCGTGCAAGATTATCATCTGTGTATGCGATCATTGCTGGTTTAACTGTGCCATTTTTCATTTTTATTATGCCGAGGGTGATGACTGGTCTCCATCCGGGATCGAAAGGTGATGTCCAGGGTGCTGGTCCTGTCGTTCAATTCCGAATGGCGCCGAATATGCTTGTTGTGTTTTTTGCTGCGCTTCTTGGGTTTACTGTTCTCTACGTGTGGTTGTTCAGCCTTTCTGTCCGGACTTCGAGAGTTGAGGCAATCTTACGCCGAAGAAATCATAAAGTGGGTTAAGCATGAACATTTTTGAGTTTTTAAACGCGAATTCTATTTACATTGTACTCTTAATTGCGCTTGTTGTTTGGGGAGGCATTTACTTTTACCTTGTACGGCTTGACCGGAGGATCAGACGAGCAGAAGAGCTTATCAAGAAAGAGTTGCATCATCGAGAAAAGTAAAATTGGGAGGTAGCGATGAAGGTGAAAACCATTATTGTCGGCATCATCATTGCAGGCTTCATTATCTTTGGGGCTTACTCATTTCTCCAGAGCAATGTGGAATACACTAATTTTCAACAAGCTAAAGCCACAGGGAAAAAGGTGCAAGTGGCAGGTGCATGGATTCAGGATCGTGGGTCGTATTTCGATCCCAGGACAAATCAGTTTGTTTTCTACATGCATGATGACCAGAACAATATTGCAAAAGTCATGCTTGATGGCGCGAAGCCGAACAATTTTGAAATTGCCACAAGTATTGTAGTTAAAGGTCGCTATAGAGATGGTGTCTTTCACGCCTCAGAAGTTCTGACGAAGTGCCCTTCCAAGTATGAAGGAAAGGGAAGCGAAGTGCAAAAAACGATGTAGCATCGCAAAGGAAATCTAAGTATGATAGGCACATGGTTGGTGAGGTTAGCGTTTGCGAGCGCTCTGTTTTCGTCAGTCGCTTTTTACCTCACGTTACGCATAAAAAAGGGTCGGTGGGCGAAGCTTGCCCGCCTCAGCTTTCGCACATCAGCCCTCTTTGTCATTGCCGCTGCTGCACTTTTGTTGTACCTCATTCTGACACATCAATTCCAGTATACTTATGTGTGGAGTTACTCTTCAACTGATCTTTCCCTACCTCTTCTTGTTTCGACTTTCTACGCTGGTCAAGAAGGGAGCTTCTTACTCTGGGCATTGTACACGGCGGTCATCGGCGTTGTGCTGATGAATTACGCTCGAAAAAGAGGATACGAACTTCAGGTCATGTCAATTTTTGCCTTGATCGAGAGTGCTCTCTTGCTGATGATCGTTGTGAAAAATCCATTTGAATTTGTCTGGCGATCATTTCCCGGACAGGTGTCTGAAGGATTCATTCCCGCTAACGGGCGTGGGTTGAATCCGCTTCTTCAAAACTTCTGGATGGTGATTCATCCTCCGGTGCTCTTCACCGGATTTGCCGCCATGTCTGTCCCATTTGCATTCGCAATTGCAGGACTCTGGAAGCGTGACTACCAGACGTGGATCAGAACTGCGGCTCCATGGACGCTCTTTGCAGCTCTTGCATTGGGGACCGGAATTATGCTTGGTGGCTACTGGGCTTATGAGACTCTCGGGTGGGGCGGATACTGGGGTTGGGATCCAGTGGAAAATTCAAGTTTCATCCCCTGGCTCTTCGCTGTCGCAGCCGTCCATGTGATGCTTGTTCAGCGTAGAACTGGCTCATACGTTCGATCGACCTTCTTAATTTCCATCATAGGATTTCTTCTTGTGCTGTATAGCACATTCCTCACGCGGAGTGGAGTCCTCGGCGAGACCTCTGTTCATTCGTTCGCCGAGCCCGGAATGGGAATCTATATCATGCTTGCAGGGACGATTGCCTTTTTCTCAGCTCTCGGGATAGGTTGGTTCCTATTGCGGATGAAAGAGATGCCGAAAGTTCCTCTCCATCGGTCGTACCTTTCTCGAGAATTTGCTTTATATCTCGGTGCAATGGTGTTAATCGCGCTTGCCATCTACGTTCTTGTCGGAACATCATCACCTCTTATCACAGGTCTCGTTCAGTCAAAGCCGTCAGCAGTTGATATCTCTTATTATGCCAAAGGTTCGCGGTTACTTGGAATCTTTCTGGCGCTTCTGATCGGAATTGGTCAGCTTATCTGGTGGCAACGCTCTGATCCAGCTGTTCTGCTTCGGAGCATTGCGTATCCTGCGGTAGGAGCTCTGATTGGAACTATCGGACTTATACCCTTTGGACTCCGTGATGCTGGCATTGCGCTTATAGTCTTTGCGGCATTTTTTGCACTTTTTGCTAATCTTGTGGTTGGATTTCGCATCTTCCGTGGTAACCCCCGACTTGCGGGTGGATCGATTGCTCATATCGGTATTGCTCTGATGTTGCTCGGGTTCATCGGCTCCTCATACTATGATACAAACCAAACGATTTCGCTCCCCCAGGGAGAACCCGTAAAAGCACTGGGGTATGAACTAACTTATATCGGTTACCGTGAGACCGAGCATGAGAAATACGCCTTCGACATAAAGGTTCAAAAAGATGGGAGCGATTTTACTCTCTCACCTGTTATGTACTACTCCGAGTATAATCAGGGTCTCATGCGGAATCCTGATATCGCGATTCGTCCTACACATGACCTCTACATAGAGCCCCAATCGCTCGAGCAGCCACATGGAGTGAATCCCGGCTCAGATGTGACGCTGAAGAAGGGCGAAAGTACAAACTTAGGTGAATATCGGGTTACATTTGTTGATTTTGATGTTGATCGATCTGCGATGATGGCTGGTGGGATGCCTTCGGTTGCAGCAAGGCTTTCGGTGAGCCATGGAGAGAAAGAGGAGATCGTAAAGCCGGCGCTGAGGATTTCTCAGAGTGGGATGGAAAGAATTCCGGCTCGCTGCAGCGATGGCTCCGCAGAATTTCAGATTGTAACGATGCATCCCGATGAAAATGATCCTGCGAATTCAACTGTGACACTGAATGTGAAAATAGGCGACGAGGCAACCGTAAGCCAACCGACGAAGGATGTGCTAATCATCGAGGCATCGATCAAGCCATTTGTGGGATTCGTTTGGCTCGGAACACTGGTGGTGCTTGGCGGATTGATTCTTTCAATTGCTCGGCGATCGAGGGAAGCAAGAGGACAGTAAGATCGGTTTTCTCAACTGCACAACCTCTCCAATCACACTATGAGTGTATACCCTGCCTCTTGAATCTTCAAACGCAATAAATCTCGGTCTACCGAGCCACTGTAAACGATCTCAAGGGTTTTCGTTTTGCGGTCAGCCTTTGCTTTCTTCACTCCGGGCACCTGCATCGCAAACCGCTCCACTGTCATTTCACAGTGGTGACACGTCATCCCTTCGACGCTAAATGTCTCTTTCTTTTCACCGATACCAAACATGATGGCCTCCTTTCAATGTTCCCGGCAGCATGATCAAATATGTATGCTTGTAACCAATGCAAGAATCATCATAGCACCCATAATAGCTGAGCCGACAATTATCTATGTCGTAGCATCACATGCCCATCCAAAGGTTCCGTGATGTGACTCCTCATAGCTACGGACAGTCCTCACCGCTTCAATGACAAGCTCCTCTCCGGCTTCACCCACACCAGCAGAAGGCACATGGAACATTAACTTATGCACGCCTGGCTGAGAAGTCGTGTAAGCATAGGAATATTCTCGCGGGCTTGATGCCTCTTTTACCGCAGATTGAAAATTTATATCGTGCCCTACGCTACCATTATTCTCTCGCATCATCTTAGCCTCATTCCTGTGAAGGTACTCATCGTGAAACCGTACTTGAGCGCCAGAAATGGGCTCACCAGTGGCTGCATCGAGGACTCTCAGCGCAAGGATTGCTTGCCTACCTACCACGATGGGGGAAAAGCTTGCTGCAGCTTTCACATTGCCGACGACAACTTCCTTCTCCAGAACAGATTTATTCTTCGATTGATCGCTCATATTTCCATGCATCATAGGGATTCCGAGGTGCATGCAGGATGAAAAGACCAAGCTTGCAGACAACAAGTAGGTCACTCTCATGACCCGTTACCCTTCATTATCTTTTTGGTGTTTATTAAACGTTTTATTCGAAGTGAGTTTGAAACTACGGTCACAGAACTGGTTGCCATTGCGGCAGCAGCAAGCATTGGACTTAGCAAGCCTAAAGCCGCGACTGGGATGAGGATAATGTTGTAGGCAAAAGCCCAAAATAAATTTTGCTTGATCACCCTCATTGTATATCGTGAGAGCATTAAAGCAACTGGCAGAACAGAGAGATTCCCTCTGAGAAGCGTTACATCAGAAGCAGATAAAGCGACGTCAGTCCCGGAGCCCATCGCGATGCCGACATCAGCATGCGCCAATGCGGGGGCGTCGTTGACACCATCGCCGACCATAGCGACGGTTTCCCCTTTCTGTTGAAGCTGCTGGATGATCTGGGCTTTCTGATCAGGTCTACATTCGGCGAAATATTCGTCAATGCCTGCTAAGGCAGCAACACGGGCTGCTGTTCGCTTGTTATCGCCAGTGATCATAACTATTTGTAATCCAAGATTGCGGAGAGAATGGATGACCATTGAAGCCTCCGGTCGGATCTCGTCTGCAAGTGCAATAATGCCTGCAACAGTGTTATCGATAGCAACAATGATGGCAGTATATCCCTCAGAACTTATTTGCTCAATTTGTTGCGTCACCTTTTCAATGTCAAGATCAAGTTCTCTCATGAGGTTGAGATTCCCGATGTGGATCATGTGTCCGTTCACCGAGGCTACTACGCCAAGTCCGCTGATCGCTTGAAATTTTTCGGGATGCCGAATAGAGATGCCCCGTCTTCGCGCAGCACGGAGAATTGCCTCAGCCAGAGCGTGCTCAGATGTGGATTCAGCTGCTGCAGCGAGAGAAAGGAGCTCATCCTCACTAAATCCGCCCGCAGGAATGATCTTCGCAACTTCCGGCTGCCCGCGTGTGATCGTCCCTGTCTTATCCAGGACAATTGTTGTAAGGGAGCGCATCCGTTCAAGGATCTCGCCCCCCTTAATGAGTATACCCAGTTCCGCTCCTTTTCCTGTTCCTACCATGATAGCCGTTGGTGTAGCAAGTCCTAATGCGCAGGGGCATGCGACGACGAGCACCGAGACGAAGTTGAGGAGAGCGACTGTCGTTAGTGCGTTCGCTGACATCGATCCGAAGACCATCCATAAGGCAGATGTGAGAAGAGCAACGGCAATGACAGCTGGCACGAAGATGGCGGCGATGCGGTCTGCGAGGCGCTGTATGGGTGCTTTCGATCCTTGAGCAGCTTTGACCATTTCAACGATCTGGGAAAGTAATGTCTCGCGCCCTACTCGCTCAGCGGTGAATGTGAGTGTCCCTGACGAATTAAGGGTTCCTCCAATTACTTTGTCACCCGGCCTCTTCTCCACAGGGATGCTTTCGCCTGTCATTGCTGATTCGTTTACCGCTGAAATGCCGGAGATCACCGTCCCATCTGCAGGGATACGTTCACCCGGGCGGACAACCACGACATCGCCGATTGCTACTTCTTCGATAGGTACATCGATTTCAATTCCATTTCGGATGATGCGGGCAGTTTTCGCCTGAAATGAAGCAAGCCTCCTTACAGCATCTGAAGTGTGTGCCTTGGCGCGGGCTTCTAAAAGTCTTCCGAGGAGAATCAGGGTGATGATTACAGCTGCACTGTCATAGTAAACGGAAGGTGTTTGACCTGCGTGATAAAAAAGAGAAGGGTGAAATGTTGCCAGAACGCTGTAAAAGTAAGCTGCGGATGATCCAACCGCAACCAGCGTGTTCATATCGGCGGTAAAGTGCCTCAAGGTTGTCCAGAAGCCGTGAAAGAATCGGTGACCTCCCCAGAAAAGGACGGGCGTTGTCAGCGCAAAAAGGATCGCATTTGCGGTAAATTGAGGTATACTAAAACTCAAAGGCAGAAATTCACGCATGCTCAGAAGCACAATCGGGATGGTTAGAAAGGCGCTGATGATGAATTCGATTTTCAACTGACGGTACATGCGAGCTCTAATTCGCTCTTCATCAGTCGTTGCTTGCTGTTCATTAATACTCAGGATCGTATATCCGGCGCGTTCAACAGCTTTGCGGAAATCATCAAAGCGAGCCTTTGTCGGATCAAATTCAACGATGGCTTCTTCTGTCGCTAAGTTCACGGTGGCGTTTGTAACGCCTGCAATTGCCTTGAGTGCATTTTCAACGCGTAGAACGCAACTCGCGCATGTCATCCCTCCAATGGGGAGAATAGTGCGGCGAATGTTCGCATCTGTATTCATAGCCTCGGTTCCTTCGCTCCTCATCACGATCATCGTGACATTAATTTATCTTCCATATGATGAAACTCCACGCGCAATTGGCAGAATTACCGTCCAGATATCTCCCAGTTCATTCCGAATCTGTAATACCAGTGCGTGATGCTGTTTTTTCCTCAGGCTTCTTTATACCTCAACACAACGACAAATGTAAAACTCCATTGCTCTTTCTGCCCGAGCAGGGTACAAATTACGAAATTGTAGAGTCTCAATCCAATTCATCCCGTCGGAGAGGCGGGGGTTATTGTTCCCCGCTCTCGGTGGATTCTGTGACGCTGTTTGCTTGGGGTTATTTCATCTCGTTCATGTGGTGCTCCATCATGTGATGATGTCTCTTGTCTTTTTCCTTCATCTTCATTTTTGTGGCACATGCGTTCTCGCCACAGCCCATCGTGGTGCACATCTGTTTCATTCGTGATGAATCCTGCTCAGCTCTCTTCATCAGTTTTTCCATCATCACCATGCTGAGATGTTCGTCCGCGGCGATCCGGTTCATTACAGTATCAAGTGCAGTAGAGTCGCTCAGCACCTCACCGGCACCTTGTGTGCGATGCTGATGAGTTTGTGCTGTTCCTTCTTGTCGTATGACCATTGTGGCCAAGATTAAAAGGAACAAAGGGAAGATCATTGGAGCGATAATGCGAGTCTTCATGATTGGTACCTCCTATTATGATGTTATGTTTTTGTTGATTAAGCCCATCGAAATCATCCTTCGTAAGGGGAAGAGAGAACAGCGGGACCTTTTTACCTGTGTGGTCATACGAATCTGTCATCACGTATTTTGCTTTTCCATGACCATATAAGTTTGGCTGCATAGACTGAGTTGTCATAGACGCAAAGGACACAATATGCCAAATCACCGGATGCATCTCATTCTCACCGTGAACCCCGGGATGTAAGCTGTCCATCTCTTTTGTTTCTTATTGTTGAAACCGTCATGGCTAAGATCCGCTTATGGAACAAAGAGTCATCATCTGATCTGTAAAGAAACTGCAAACATCATACTTGATGTTTTCTCATCATAACGCAGCGAAGCATGGTGCAGTAGATTTTGGACTGAAAAGCCGGCGTCAAAAGCACTGATTGCTTTCACGATCATATACCCGGCAACGAGATAACAAAATCGTTCACGTTCTATCTTCGTCCACTCCCTTTTTTTGAGGGATGCCGGATCATAGGAGTAGTATCCCATGTGCCCCCAGCCACCGCGTTCCCAAAGGAGAACCAGCGCAGGTGTGGTAATGGCAATCTCCGCTGTTGTATACAGAATTGCACGCTCCCAATTCCCGGCATAAAATCCGCCAAGATCGATGGGAAGCGGTTGTACAGAGAGGAGTGCAGCGAGAGCGGGCGACCTATCAGAGTTTGAGCCCAGGCTTCCCACACACTGAGCCTGCAGGGAAGCCGATGACAGAATCGCAGAAGCGATTACAAAAAGAATTTTAATTGGCTTCATGTGAACCTCTCCTTATACGATTTTCATCATATGGTTGTCTCATGATATCCGGGACGAACTACAGCTATTTTTCTCCACAACAGTCTTTGCGTGCTCGGCATTGAAGATCGCCCTGCTATTTCCTCAAGCGTGAAGAGGTTGTACGCGAAAGTCTGATTCGGGAAAGATTTTTCACTCCCTTCCATTTCCGTAACCCGCTTCGATCAGTCTGTGTAAGTTCCCTGGAAACATCTTCTTCAGCCCTTCAATGCTCATGACCCTCAGCATCCGTCGCGGATGAGTCCGGCTCCATGTGGTCGTGGGTGTCTCCTTTGTCAATCATACCGCTTTTAACAAGCTGTGTGCCGACGCCATAGTCGTAGACCAAGCGACCGCCGTAAAAGGCGCCATAGGAAATTGCAACGGCAGTGGCAGCAATGAGAGCGGTTCTCAGAATCCGGGCTTTCTTTTTCAGGAAGATAACCCACAGAGCGCTGACGACGGATAGTGATCCACCGATCAACTCAATGGTCTCGTGAGTCTCCATCAAACTATGCGCCACGTCAGGATGCGGAACAGTGCCCTCCGCGAGCAATCCGGTTATCGTAGTGGCAATAGCTGCTATAGCAGTCAAAATGACTAGCCCTGATGCCATATTGTAGAAACTTTCTCTCTTATATATCAGGGATAAGATTTCGAAGAGTGCGGCAACAAGCGCCAGCACGATTGGAAAATGAACGAACAATGGATGTATGTTTTGCATCTTATTTTCCTCCTGTATTTTGTGATAAGTGTTTTATTTCTCGTCCTCGCCAGAGATAGTATATCACCGGATAGACAGCGAGCTCTAATAGAACGCTCGTTATGACTCCACCGACCATCGGTGCAGCGATTCGCTTCATCACATCAGCTCCAGTCCCGGCGCTCCACATTATAGGAATCAGACCAGCGAGAATGGCTGAAGCAGTCATCATTTTGGGGCGTACCCTTCTGACAGCTCCCTCGTGAATAGCCTCTCTGAGATGTTCAAAGTTAAACATTTTCCCTCCCTTTTTCATCTTCTCGTAAGCGATGTCTAGATATAAAAGCATCACAACCCCAGTTTCCGCATCGAGGCCGGCAAGGGCTATCATCCCAACCCACACTGCAACGCTCATGTTGTAACCTAAAATGTAGAGCAGCCATATTGCACCGACAAGTGAGAATGGAACAGCCAGCATGACTATGATCGTTTTCGTCATTGATTTAGTGTTGAAATAAATAATTAAAATCACGAGAACCAGTGTTGCAGGAATTATGTACATAAGGGTTTTCTCCGCTTGTTTCATGAACTCAAACTGTCCGCTCCACGATATGAAGTAGCCCGGCGGCACCTTCAGCCGTTCAGCAAGATACTTCTTCGCTTTGTCCACGTATCCACCGATGTCAGACGTATTCGCATCCACGTAAACGTAAATCGTTGGCACCGCCCCCTCTGTTCTGACGAACATCGGACCCTGATGAATTTGCATGTCCGCAACCTCACCTAACGGGATTTGCGCTCCGGTTGGCGTGGACACTAAGACCCTCTTCAGGTACTCCGGGTTGTCTCTCATTTCTAAGGCGTATCGTATCGTGATTGGGTAACGTTCGATCCCTGATACAATTTGCCCGATAGGCATACCACCAATTGCGCCTTTTATAATTTCTTGCACATCCTCAATACTGAGCCCGTATCTTGCTGCTTCCTCTCGGTTGATCCTGAAGTCAATGTAGTTGCCGTTGCCAATTCTTTCAGCATATGCACTTGAGGTCTCAGGCAGCTTTTTCAAAAGGGCTTCGGTTTGCTCTCCAATTTTTTGAAGCGTTGAGATATCAGGTCCTGAGATTTTTATTCCAATTTGACTTTTTATGCCAGTGCTCGTCATATCGACTCGGTTTTTGATTGGCATCGTCCAGACGTTTGATAGCCCTGGAACCCGTAGAGCCTTGTCAAGCGCTGCTTTGAGCTTGCCATGTGTCATCCCTTTGGACCATTCTGATTCTGGCTTCAGGGTTATTGTCGTTTCAACCATATCAAGCCCGGCAGGATCAAGCGCAGTGCTTGCTCTGCCTGCTTTTCCGAAAACGGTTTCAACTTCAGGAAACTGCCGGATTATCTTGTCCGTTTGTTCCAGCGTCCGGCGAGCTTGTGTAACGGAAATTCCAGGATAAGTAGAAGGCATGTAAAGAAGAGTACCTTCCCACAGCGGAGGCATGAATTCAGAACCCAATTTCAAATATGGATAAACCGTTACACCCAAGATGAGTATAACCGCCCCAATTACGTACCATTTAAATTTTAAAACAAAGTTCAGAACCGGAGAGTAAACTTTTATCAGAAATCTGTTTAGAGGATTTTTCTCTTCTCGAGGTATCTTACCTCTTATGAAATACCCCATCAAAATCGGGACCGCTGTTATTCCTAAAAGTGCCGCCGCCGCCATGGAGTAAGTCTTCGTAAAAGCCAGAGGCTTAAACAACCTTCCCGACTGTTCGCTCAGAGCAAATACAGGTATAAATGAAACAGTTATGACGAGAAGCGAATAAAAGAGGGAAGGCCCAACTTCCTTGGATGATTCAGTAATAAGCTTCCAGCGATCGGTTCTACCATCATCAGATTCGATATGCTTGTGAGCATTCTCTATCATAATGATTGCTGAGTCGACCATGGCACCAATAGCAACAGCAATGCCTCCAAGCGACATTATATTTGCGTTGAGTCCCTGAAGCCTCATGACAATGAATGCCATTAAAATGGCTGTTGGAAGTGTAAAAATAGCAACGAGTCCGCTACGGAAGTGGAAAAGAAACACTAAGCACACCAGAGCCACAATGATAGATTCTTCAATCAATTTGTCTTCGAGTGTTCTTATTGCCCTGTGTATCAAATCCGATCTATCATAAACTGGTACAATTTTTACGTCAGGAGGCAGACCTTGTTTTAGTTCTTCTAATTTCTTCTTGACACCCTCGATCACTGATAAGGCATTTTGCCCGTATCTCATTTCCACAATTCCACCAACGACGTCCCCTTCGCCGTTCAGATCAGCTACTCCTCGCCTTGGAGCTGCCACTATGTTTACGTCAGCCACATCTTTCAAAAGAATCGGGGTGCCACTGGAAAAATCCTTTTGTGAAAACGGTGCAAGAGAACTTCCCTGTTTGCCCACTGCCATTTCTTGCATACCACCAGCCATTGAGTTTCCCATTGAACCTCCTGAACCGGTCTGTGCAGAATTGCTGCTGGCATAAAGGGGGTAAAACTTATCACCTCTCGATACACCAAGAGGGATGTTTTTCATATCCTCGATGTCTTTTATGTAACCGAGTCCGCGTATCATCAACTCGTAGCCGGCTTGCTCAACAACTTCTCCACCTACATCGTTATTGCTCCGTTTGATCGCTTCCATCACTTGCATTGGTGTAATGTGATAGGCAAGAAGTTTTCGAGGGTCAAGAGTTGCGCGCCACTCTTTTACAAATCCGCCAACACTTGCAACTTCTGAGACGCCAGGGACCGTGGACAAGCCGTACTTGAGATAAAAATCCTGAATTGATCGCAAGTCAGCCAGACTTCTCTTGTTCGACATCAAAGCGTACTGATAAACCCAGCCGACTGGCGTTGCGTCAGGTCCCAATGCGGGAACAACTCCGGATGGAAGGCGATTGGCTGCATAGTTTAGATACTCGAGAACTCTGCTTCTCGCCCAATAAAGGTCAGTGCCATCTTCAAAAATTATGTAAACAAGTGAAAAACCAAAGTATGAATATCCCCGAACAACCTTTGCACGCGGCAAAGAAATCATGGAGGAGGTGAGCGGATAAGTGACCTGATCTTGTACCACAGTTGGCGATTGCCCCGGATACTCCGTGTAGACTATAACCTGCACATCGCTCAGGTCCGGAATTGCATCCACAGGGCTTGTCGTGAGGGAATAAAAGCCGGCGGCAATTACAAACAGTAGCAAAACCGTAACTATGAACCGGTTATTTATTGACCATTCAATTATCCTGGCAAGCATTTCTGCATCTCCCGTTCAGTGCTCGTGATTGTTGTGATCCATTTTCATATTTTGCATGTTCATTTTATTCACATCGTGCTTATGGCCGGGCTTCGGCTTCGCAGGTGTGGTCTTCTCATCAGGTTTAGTTTTCTTAATATCCTGCTGCGAGGCACCTTCATGGCTTTCGTGATTCATTTGCATATCCTGCATGTCCATTTTGTCCACGCTTTTGCTCTTCTCTGTGGAGGAATCGGCGCCTTTGTTCATCTCTATCCCCTTCATGTTTTCCATATCTTTTTGGTCACCCGAGGAGGACGGCGCAGTGGGCTGTGCCGGCATTGACATTCCGGGCATGCCAGCCATGGCAGCGCCCGCTGACTTAAGATTGGCATCGGAGTCGATGAGAAACTGACCCGACGTAACGATGTTCTCTCCCTCATGTAGCCCCTCAAGTATCTCATAGTATCCATCTGCATAGGCACCAAGCTTAACATTTCTTATTTCAAATTTTCCCCCACCGATAGCAACAGCCACAACCTGCCTCAAACCTGTGTTTATAACCGACTGAGCAGGAACAGCGATAGCATCGTAACTGATGGATGAGTGTATTGCAACATTTACAAACTGTCCGACTTTCAATACCAGTCCCGGGTTATTGAGGGAGATCCTTGCTTTCACGCTCCTTGCTGTGGCATCGACCTCAGGGTAAACAAACTCAACAACGCCTTTGTAGGTTGCTGCACTGCTATAGGACACTGTTGCCGGTGATCCTATTTTCAGGAAAGGCATATCTATTTTGAAAACGTCTGCGAGAATCCAAACATGACTCAGGTTGGCAACGCGAAACAGCGTTTGCCCCGCTGAAATTCTCTGACCCTCAAAAATGTACTTCTCGAGAATCACACCATCAGCAGGAGAATGAATGACGACCCTGTCGATGATTTTGCCTGTTGTCTGGAGTTCATCTATCTCCTTGTTGCTCATTCCAAAAAAGGTCAATCGATCACGAGCGCTTTTTATGAGAGCATCAGGCTGTGTCACAGATTTGCCGCTTACCTGTGCAAAGCTCACGGATTGCAAAAATTCCTGCTCGGCAGCTATGAGCTCTGGGCTGTAAATGACCGCCATGGGCTCTCCTTTTTTCACATTCATCCCTGTGTAGTCAAAATAAAGCTTTTCGATCCATCCCGAGACTCGAGTATTTATGTCATTGATCTTCTTCTCATCAGGGACAACCACTCCATAAGTGTTGATCGTACGTGTCAGCTCGCGGCGCTCGACGGGGGCGACGACCACGCCAATATTCTGAACCATTGCAGGGTCGATGGTGATTATGTTTGAATCATCACCTTCCCCTGCATACTTCGGCACAAGTTCCATCCCGCAATCAGGAGCGAACCCAGGATGATCAAATTTGAACCAGGGATGCATTGGGTCATAGTAATACAGTATCTTTTTCTCCTTTTCGGCAGATACTGTTTTCAAAGTGTCGTTGCCCTCGGCAGATTTCTTAGAACCATTTCCGCAGCCGAAGAAAAGAGCACCTGCGAGAAGCATTGATACAATAATTAAGATCGTCTTTTTCATTCTTCACCTCTGAACCTTAGTGAACCTTCTCCAACAAGCTTTGAAATCTCGGCGGTTGCCGAGAAATAGAGAGATTCGATTTTTACCAACTCGATCTTTGTATTTATGAGTGTTGTCAGGTTGTCAATAAGCATTGCAAAAGTTGTTTTGCCCACTGAGTATGCAGAAAGAGAAGAGTTGTAAGTGGCTTCATATTGCGGGATCAATTCTTTCGCATAAAGCGGGATCAATTTGCTTTGAGCATATGCGTCAGCGTAAGTAGACCGCAGCTGGCTTGTGAGGCTGAGCTCAGCTGTAGTATATTCTTCATCAGTAGCCCGTTTCATAAAGTCCGCTTCTTCGATCATTTTTTTCTGCTTTGTTAGGAAGAAAATTGGTAGGCTCAACCCAACCTCAAAATTCAACATGTCATACGCCTTTGCTCCGTCGGGCATCAACGCTCCCCTGTAGCCGTAACTGATTCCGACATTTATATCAGGGATAGCATCTTTCCTGGCAAATATGGTTTTAGCTTCTGCTGCGGATCTCAAGTTTTGTATCTGCCTCAGATAAGGATTATCTTGTCTGAACGCGTACTCCAAGCTGTCAAGCGGTGGCAGCGAAACCATCTGAAGTGTATCCACTCGAATTGATGGAATGCGAGAACTGCCGATCAATGCGGCAAGTTTAGCGTACTGGTCACTAAGCATCGCATTCATTGTGATTATGTCCGACTGCACCATTGTCAATTCAGCCGTGGCACGAAAGACGTCTTGCTGTGGCACCTGCCCAACTGCAAAGAGTTGTTCAGCTACTTTGACGACGCTGCGAAGCAGGTCTCTCTTGTATTCCAGATATTCAATACTCTTCTGGATGCGGTAGATTTCTCCATAGGCCTTTTTTATGTTAGCGATCACCTCTAAGCTTATGTTTGAGAGGCGATCAGCGGATGCCTCGTAGCGGTATTTTCGTATGTTGCTTGCGGCATCTAACTTGCCGAACCAAGGAAACATCTGCATGACCGAAATCTGAGGAAGCATCGTCATCATATCAGAGGTCAAACTGAAATTCGATGGGACATTCATCCCTGAGATTTTCAGTTGCGGGTCGGGGAGCTGACGCGCAACGCTAATTTGGGTTTGAGCTGCGCGGGATTCATACCTTGCCATTTTAATTTCCGGGTTATTTTTCAGTGCTATGATGATCAGACTATCAAGCTGACTTTCCGCGAATGCTGTTCCTGCTAACGCAAGGGCAAAAATGGACACAAATGCCCTCTTAATAAATGAGTACATGAAACCTCCTCTTTTTGGTTTTACCAAGAAAATTGGGTAATTGTGGAGGTTTATCAGCTTAAATGCGTAGAGAACGGTCTTGAAGAAAGAGAGGTGGTGACTCTGAGATATGACTTGCTATCCAGATGGCTTGCTCTGCGACAGGCGGGTGAGACGGTGGCGCAAGGGATTCAGTTATTGCTGATAAGCAGAACTGTGCACGTGCTGCGGAGATATTCTCAACGGCGGGTTCGTCTACTTTGTGTGTTGTTGTCGAAAAAGTGCAGCAAGAATTCCTGTGAGCGATGACGGAAGCACCGGAAGGGAGCTGAGAAGGGATGGCTGATGGTACTTCATCCATAGGGCAGCACATCGAAGAGGTCTCTGCTGACGCCATGACCTTGCTACTCATTGAGCAGAGATGTGTTGTTATGGTGAAGCCAGTTGTTGCAAAAAGAGAGCTTCCGGCAATAAACAAGGTGATAAACTTATGAAACATTTCTTGAATCATTTGCTATACCTAAAACAGCTCCCGCACTTGGAAGGTTCCATCGAACCTACTGTGTTCACGAAATCGCTCAATGTTTCCGCCCGGGGCGCACTCCACTGTTGGCATGGAAGAGCTTTTCCGCAAAGGATATCCAGCCAAGAGAGAGTATAAATTTCTGTTCGTCTGCTCTGTGGTCTTTGTCATAAATAGCAAATATTGCGGCACCAGTGATCAGCCTTCTTCACCCATGATAATCTGGAAGGGATCGCTCAGCCCAATTGGCTCTATTGAAAAGAACGGCTCACCATATCTTGTGCGTATCAAACTACCGTAATATGCAAAACGAGACACCAAAAAGTCAAGAAATTCAGGTTTGCTCAAGAAGGTTTCTGGACCCTGGGTGGAAGGGTTGAAGAACTGGGATTTAAAAGCACGGACAGCATCCATACGTTGGTTTATGACCGTCGTGATGTCGATGATGAACGACGGATGGAACTCATACCTTTGCATATAATGGAAGTACCGAGGGGGTCGATACGGTTTTTGCTCCTCGCCATCTTCGTCCACGGTCTGAATTTTTGCCACACCTGCGAAGAACCAAGCCTCCCGTGATAAATGGTGTGCACGTTCATGATCGGGGTGACGCTCAAGCCAATGCGGGATAAGGAGAATTTTTGGACGGTACCTCCGTATGATGCGGATCAGCTTATTTCTGTTCTCAGGATCAATTTGGATATTCCCATCAGGTAGTTCAAGGTTTACCCGAACCTGTGCTCCTAAGATTCGAGCTGCTTCTTCTGCTTCTTTGGCACGGATTTCCCTTGTGCCTCTGGTGCCAAGTTCTCCCCGAGTTAGATCAACAATCCCGACTGGGTGGCCCCCGTGCGCAAGGAGCGCAAGAGTACCACCACATGAAAGTTCCACATCATCAGGGTGCGCGCCAATGGCGAGGACGTCCAGATTCATGTTGAGGCCTCCTTAGGGGTTGGCTCTTTAAACTGGATTTTCGTTGGGAAAGATCTACCCCGGGCTCTGAGCGAGGTCGAAGGGTCAAAGGATTGTGATGCTGGAACTTGATTCTCCACAAAACTCAGGCTATATTGTGCATACAAGCCACAGGTCGCAAGTCGCTGTAGCGAGCTGGGGCTTAACATGCTGGTTAATATATGCAATGCAATGGGCTCTTGCAAGTTATTGTTTGCGCGCTTCTGAACTGGAAGCAATGCTCTGAAAATAAAAAATAGAAACTTTATGCTGCAAGCATCTCCTGATGTACTTCCACTTGGGGAAAAGCCCCTCACAGTTTCTGAACTCACGAGGCGAATTAAGTTCGTCCTTGAGTCAAGCTTTGACGTTGTCTTAGTTCAAGGCGAAATCTCGAATATTCGTCAACCTACCTCAGGACATTATTATTTCACGCTGAAAGATGAGGAGTCGCAGCTTCAAGCGGTCCTCTGGCGGAGTCGTGTTGCGAATCTGTTCTTTACACCGCGGGATGGGATGAAAGTGATAGTCCGGGGGCGGATTACTGTGTACGAAGTTCGTGGGCAGTATCAGCTCGAGGTTATTGAGATACTCCCTGCCGGCAAAGGAGAGCTGCAGATAGCTTTTGAGCAGTTGAAAGCGAAGCTTTTTGCAGAAGGTCTGTTTGATCCAGCGCATAAGAAACCTCTCCCTCCATTTCCTGAACGGATTGGGGTTGTGACCTCAATTACTGGGGCTGCATTTCGAGATATTGTGAGTGTTCTGAGACGCCGATTTCCTGCTCTGGAGGTCATCATCAGGCACGTCCCTGTACAGGGAGAGGGAGCAGCCGAAGAAATTGTTAGAGCGATCGAAGAGTTCAATGCTTGGGGTCAAGTCGATGTTCTCATTGTTGGTAGAGGGGGAGGTTCTATTGAAGACCTTTGGGCGTTTAATGAAGAAATTGTGGCAAGGGCGATATATGATTCCAAACTACCAATCGTGAGCGCTGTTGGTCATGAGATTGACTTCACGATTGCGGATTTCGTTGCAGATGTGCGAGCCCCGACACCTTCTGCGGCAGCGGAAATCATTATTCGAAGCCGTGAAGAATTCCTTGAACTTCTTCGTCAAAGTGTGTATACTATGAATGATTTTGTGACAGAAAAGATTCAATCAGGGAGAAAAGAGGTTGAGACGATTCTTGGCAGTTATGCGTTCAATCAGCCACGTGATCTTCTCCAGAACAGAATGCAGTATATCGATGATCTCCTGCGACGGCTTGGACAAGGGATGAATGTTCTTCTTGAGCGAAGAAGGCTCGACGCAATTTCCCTCTCTCGGCAACTTTCTCATCTCAGTCCCGACAATGTGCTCCAACGGGGATATGCAATGGTTCGTTTGGATGGAGAAATTATTCCAGAAGCCTCTTTGCTTTCAAAGGGAAATCTTATTGAAATTCAGTTCAGGGACGGCTTTGTAGATTCGACCGTCGATCGCGTGCTTGCAAACAAGTTGCGCAGAGTGAAAAGAGTCCAAAAGCAGAATAGCGAGGATAGTAGTTGACAGCCAAATCGCCTTCGGGTACGCCGAAAACCTTTGAGGAGTCGCTTAAGCGATTGCAGGAAATAGTTGAGATCCTTGAGCGTGGGGAAGTATCTTTGGAGAAATCATTGGATCTCTACGAGGAGGGGGTTCGCTTGTCGAACTTCTGTCTTGAAAAACTGACAAAAGCCGAATTGCGTATCAAAGAATTGAGCCAGACATTAGATAAGACGTTTCGGATCAGAGATGTAGATTTTGGAGAATTCACACATTCAGGAGAAGAGGAGTAGGATATTGAGGTAGCGATGGATGGTCAAGAGCATGGACCGGGTGTTGGGACTGAGCCCGCCGCAGGCGGAGAGTATAAGCTGCTTCCGCATGTTAATTCGCCCGCTGATCTACGCAAACTGACGATTCCTGAGTTAAACCAGCTTGCCCGCGAAATCCGGCAGTTTCTCATCGATTCGGTGTCACGGACTGGAGGCCATCTTGGTCCCGGCTTGGGCGCGGTAGAGATCGCCATTGCTGTCCACTACGTGTTCGATACGCCGCGCGATCGAGTTATCTGGGATGTCGGACATCAAGCATATCCACATAAGATTCTCACTGGTCGAAGGGATCGCTTCCATACCCTCCGGCAGTTAGGAGGAATCAGTGGATTTCTCAAGAGGACGGAAAGCGAATACGATGTATTTGGTGCGGGACATGCCAGCACCGCAGTTTCCGCTGCGCTTGGGATTGTGACAGCCCGGGATCTCGCAGGCGAGAACTACAAAGTCGTTGCGATTGTCGGAGATGGTGCAATGACAGGTGGCATGGCATATGAGGCAATGAACAACGCTGGCCTTCTGCGCAAAGACTTAATCGTGATCCTCAATGATAACAACATGTCAATTTCTCCAAACGTGTGGGCTATATCAAAGTACTTCACGGAATTAATATCTCACCCATCGTACAATCGGCTGAAAAAGAATGTTTGGGAGTTCACGGGAAAACTTGACCATTTTGGAGATCGCTTACGTTTTCTGGCTGCTCGGGTTCAGGAAGGGATCAAAGTCGTCATTACACCGGGGATGTTGTTTGAGGCGCTAGGGTTCCGCTATTTTGGACCCATGAATGGTCATAACATTCCGCAGATAGTGAGACTCCTTCGCTATGTGAAAGATTTGAAAGGTCCCGTCCTCGTTCACCTTACGACAGAGAAAGGGAAGGGGTACAAGCCTGCTGAAGAGGATTACGAAAAACTTCACGGCGTAGGTCCATTTGACAAAGTAACAGGTAAATCGAATTCAGTAAGCAAAGTCCCTACGTACACCTCGGTGTTTGGAAATGCTGTTGTTGAGTTAGCTCAGCAGGATCCACGTATTGTCGGCATTACTGCTGCTATGCCTTCTGGAACCGGGCTTGATAAACTTAGGGAAGCTTTTCCATCCCGATTTTTTGATGTAGGAATTGCAGAGCAGCATGCTGTGACGTTCGCTGCTGGACTGGCAGCAGAAGGTTTTATTCCGATCGCAGCGATCTATTCGACGTTTCTACAAAGAGCTTATGATCAAGTCATCCATGATGTTGCTCTCCAGCATCTTCACGTTGTCTTTGCGATAGATCGTGGTGGACTTGTAGGGGCTGATGGTCCTACTCATCACGGTGCATTTGATCTTTCGTATCTGCGGTGCATCCCCGATATGGTCATCATGGCACCGAAGGATGAGAATGAACTTCGCGACATGTTGTTCACGGCGGTGCGCTACAATCGGGGTCCAATTGCTTTGAGGTATCCACGTGGTTCAGGCATTGGTGTGCCACTTCGGGAAGGGTTCAGAGAGATTCCGATCGGAAAGGCTGAAGTTCTTCGTAAAGGTGAGAATGTTGCAATCATTGCGATCGGGAGCATGGTTTATCCCTCCTTGAAAGCTGCGGAGGCTCTGGCTCGCGAAGGTATCTCAGCAACTGTCATCAATGCGCGCTTTGTAAAACCTCTGGACGAGGAGTTGCTGGAACAGGTCGTTCTCCAGCATTCAAGTATAGTCACAGTTGAAGAAAACGTGATCTCAGGTGGGTTTGGTTCGGGCATCGTCGAGTGGCTTCATGCTCGGGGGCACGATGCTGTTAGAGTCCGCATACATGGAATCCCCGATAAATTCGTTGAACAAGGGACTATCCCGGAGCTTCACCATCTTCTCAGCCTTGATGCAGAGGGGATAGCAGCAGTGGTGAAAGAGTTTTTCCGCCAAGTGGTTCCTCATCCACTCAGCATTCTGACGAAATAAGTTTCTAAAGGCACTTCGTGCATTCACAGCATAAACGGTAGTATGCAGACAGTGCGAATTGCAGTAGTTGGAACAGGTGGAATAGCACAGCTCGCCCATCTCCCTGTCCTTTCAAAATTCCCCGATGTTGAACTTGTTGCCCTCTGTGACCATGACCGCATGAAGCTTAGGTTTCTCGGCGAAAAGTATGGCGTTAAATCTCTGTTTACTTCTGTGGAGGAAATGCTGTCTCACACAGAGATTGATGCTGTTGATATTTGTGTTTCCACGGAGAGTCACGTAGATGTTGCTATTGCTGCCCTTGAGTCTGGGGCGCACGTGTTTGTTGAGCGTCCGCTTGCGCTTACTTATTCAGAAGCAGCCCGGATTGTTGATGTTGCCCGGAGGGCAAACAGACTTCTCATGGTGGGCATGAACAACCGATTTCAGCCTGATGCGATGATTCTGCGGAGCTTCATCGAAGCGCGGGAACTTGGCAAAGTCTTCTATGTCAAAGCGGGCTGGTTACGTCGGCGCGATTTCGTTCAGAGGGGAGACCCTCGGAAGGGAGCCTCCGGGGGAGGAATCCTTGTCAACGAAGGATTGGTTCTCATCGACTTTGCACTGTGGATGCTTGGATTTCCAGATGTTGAGAAAGTCTCTACCACTGCTCACTCGATACTCGGGCTTGGTGTTGAGGATAGCATCGTAGCCCTGCTGCGGCTTGTTCATGGTGGGACTATCTTTATTGAAGCAAGTTGGGCAGCAAGGGTTGAAGAGGATATATTCTATTGCGATGTCTTTGGAAGCGATGGGACCGGGATGTTAAACCCATTCCGAATTCAGAAAATCATGCATGGTAATCTTGTCAATGTGACACCATCGAAGATGGAACAAGGGAGGGAGGCTTTTCAGCGCTCGTACCAGAACGAACTCCGCCATTTCATCGGCGCCGTTCGCGGGTTACATCCTGTTGTATCAACGGGCGAAGAGGCACTTCACAGAATGAGGCTCGTGAGAGCAATGTATCGATCCATTGAGCAACGAGAAGAAATCCAATTAGAGCCATAAATAACATGGGTAAACAAAAACGTATCCTTGTTGTCGATGATGAGCAAGATATTATTGATCTCCTTCGCTACAATTTAGAACGGGAAGGTTTTGTCGTTGATACCGCCACAAATGGGCAAGAAGCACTTGATAAAGTGGCGAAGAAACCTGACCTTGTTATCCTGGACGTGATGATGCCGGAGATCGATGGCTTCGAGGTGTGTCGTGAAATACGAGCAAACTCATCTACCCGAACTATTCCTATTATCATCCTGACTGCAAAGTCGGCAGAGGTGGATGAAATTGTTGGGCTTGAACTTGGTGCGGATGATTACATCATGAAGCCGACGAGCCCGCGGAAATTACTTGCTCGCGTCAAAGCTATCCTCCGCCGCTCCGAAGCAAGCGAAAAAGAATCATCGGCCGAAGCTGTGACAGTCGATGGAGTCGTTATCGACCCAGTTCGATATCGAGTTGAAATTGATGCCATGCCTGTTCCCTTTGCTCGAAAGGAGTTTGAGCTTCTTAATTTTCTTGCCCATCATCGTGGCCGCGTTTTCACGCGGCAAATGCTCCTTGACGCAGTCTGGGGGATTGATTCATACGTTGTTGACCGAACGGTTGATGTGCATGTCCGCCGTGTGCGGGAAAAATTGGGACAGTATGCCTACCTCATCGAGACGATCAAAGGGGTTGGATATCGATTTAGAGAATAAGAGAAACGCTCTCTTACCCCAGTAAGATAGCATGAGCATCCGAAGAAAGGTAGCGTTAATATTCATAGGGTCAGGTAGCGCGGCTCTCGCCATCATGGCAGCTATCTCTCTCTCCGCTGTGAGCGACGAACTGAAGGGACAGACTATCCAGGAGCTATTGCGAGATGCTAATTTCGTCGCCTTCTCTTTGCACGAGAATGCGTCATCGGAAGAGCTTGCCTCACGCATTGTTGAGCTATCTCGACTTCTTAATATTCGTGTGACCCTTATAGATTCAGCGGGCAATGTTATCGCTGACGGAACAGTATCGGAGAAGGAAATCCCACATTTGGAAAACCATTTAGGAAGGCCAGAGATTCAAAAGGCAATAAGTTCCGCATGGGGGCAAGATATTCGCCGGAGCCAAAGCGTGGGTCAGGAGTATCTCTATGTTGCGACCCGCCTTTCTGAGCCAATTGCTGTTGCAGGGGGTCCTGTTTCAATCCGATTTATTCGCGTTGCATTACCATTAGCTGACTTGAATGCAACTATTAGTAGACTGCGTCTGCAATTTGCTTTTATTACCATAGTCGCGATTCTGCTGCTGACCGGTGCCAGCATTCTTATTTCCAATTTGATCACCCGCCCGGTGCTTCATATGGCGGGAACAGCACACCGCATAAGTCAGGGAGAACTTGGTCTTCGCATCCATTTGCATTCGCACGATGAGATCAACCAACTTGCGGAATCCTTGAATCGTATGGCAGATCGACTGAGTGATGATATCGCGAGACTTAAAAAGCTGGAGCGCATCAGAACGGAATTCCTTGCTAATGTCTCGCATGAACTTCGCACACCCATTTTCGCTATCCAGGGTTTCATCGAAACGCTCCTTGACGGTGCTGTTGATGACCCTGCTGTCAACCGTGAGTTCCTGGAAAAAGCACGGAAACAGGCAAACAGACTCGATGCTTTGCTTAATGATTTGATCGAGATATCTCGTATTGAAAGCGGAGAGATGCGTTTTAGCTTCAGATACATTCCACTTAGCCAGCTTCTCGCACCTGTTGTTGAGGAAATGCTGCCGAAGGCACAAGCGAAGAACATTTCACTTATCCTTGGAGATGTTCCTGAGACGCTGGAAGTCCTTGCTGACCGGGAACGTATACACCAGGTAATGGAAAACCTCATCGATAACGCTGTCAAGTACACGTCTTCCGGGGGTTCCATAACTGTTGGGGGTAAGCTCGAAGGAGATGTTGCTCGGGTTACAGTACGTGACACTGGTATAGGGATAGCAGCGGAGCATTTACCGAGAATCTTCGAGCGTTTTTACCGGGTTGACAAAGGGCGCTCACGTGAGCTTGGGGGGACTGGACTCGGTCTTTCAATTGTCAAGCATATTGTCGAATCACATGGTGGAAAAGTTGATGTTACGAGTGAAGTCGGGAAGGGGAGTGAGTTCTCATTTACATTAAAAGCTTATAGAGCAGGATGAAATCTCGCAGACTTATTGCGCTTCTCACAGACTTCGGTGACCGGGATGGATTTGTTGGTGCAATGAGAGGGATCATTGCTGAAATTTCCCCGGGCACACAGGTGATCGATATTGCTCATGACGTTCCGCCGCAGTCACCTCTCGACGGAGCATTCGTACTCTGGTCGGTGTATCAATTTTTCCCGGCTGGAACTATTTTCGTTGCCGTTGTTGATCCCGGCGTTGGAACTGAGAGACGCATTCTCTGCGTGCAAACATCTCGGCATCTGTTTCTTGCCCCTGAAAATGGGTTACTGGATCTTGTGTTATCTCAAGAAAAGATTGTTCGAGCTGTCCAGGTTACGAACCGACGGTACTTCTTGAAAAACGTTAGCGGCACGTTTCATGGGCGAGATATTTTTGCACCGGTGGCGGCTCATCTTTCAAATGGGATTTCTCTTGACGTATTAGGGGAAAGAATTGCTCTTGTCCAGCCTTCAGGGGGATTTCTGAACGTTCCTGAGCGAGGGGAAGCAACTGGCAGGGTGCTTCACATCGATCGTTTTGGAAATATTGTGACGAATTTGCGGTTTTCTCAAGGTGGCAGAAAAAGAAATGTGGACATTACTATCAAGAGGAGACATGTTTGCGGACTTTACAAAACTTATGCCGAGATTGCATCGGGAAGATTGGGGGCGCTCGTTGGCAGCCATGGACTTATCGAGATTGCTCTACGGGATGGGCGCGCCAGTGATGTTATTCATGTCTCTGCAGGGGCTCTTGTGAAGATCCGCATTGAGGCATGAGGTTGCGTAAACGATTTCCAAGTCGTACATTTGTGCAGGAGCATTGTTGATGTGAAGTATGATCGCATGACTCATACGAGTTCAAAAGACGAATATTTCATGGCGAGGTGTCTGGCACTTGCAGCGCGAGGACGTGGTAGTGTCAGTCCCAATCCAATGGTTGGAGCTGTTATCGTCCGCAACGAAAGTGTGCTTGGAGAAGGATTCCATGAGCGCTTTGGTGGAATCCACGCTGAAGTGAGTGCAATCAAGGCTGCTCACGGCGACGTCCGTGGTGCCACGCTCTATGTCAATCTTGAGCCCTGCTCACATTGGGGGAAGACGCCACCTTGCACGGATCTTATTATCAGCTCTCAGATTGCTCGTGTTGTTGTCGCAATGAAAGATCCAAATCCCCTTGTTGCTGGCAAAGGGATTCGAAAACTCACTAAAGCTGGAATCGCTGTGGAAGTTGGGGTTCTTGAGGATGAAGCGCGGCGACTGAATGAAGCCTATGTCCATTTCGTGATGAGGCAAAGACCCTTTGTTGCATTGAAGATTGCGCAAAGTCTTGATGGAGATATTGCTGCAGCTGATGGATCATCGCATTGGATTACCTCAAGGGAGGCTCGAACATTTGTTCACGAATTGCGAGCCATGTACGATGCCGTTATCATTGGAGCAAGGACTGTCGCTCTCGATAATCCCTCATTAACGGTGCGATTTGTGAATGGGCGTACCCCGAAACGTGTTGTTCTCGATGGAGCCTTTAATATTTCGGTGGATACTACAGTTGTTTCTGATCGCTTCCGTGACCGCACCATCATCGTTACCTCGAAAGATGCCCTTCGCCGGCATGCACGGAAAGCGTCTCTTCTGGAACGCCGAGGTGTTACACTAATTGGAGTGAAGGGAAATTCTGCGGGATACATCCCGCTTGATCGTGTCCTTGCTGCTCTGGGTGAGCTTGGGATCGCATCGGTTCTTGTCGAAGGGGGGGCGACCATATTTTCGGAATTCATACAGTCGCATCTTGCCCAGAAGCTTTATCTGTTTCAAGCTCCGATTCTTCTTGGTAATGGCAGGAGGTGGTCAACGGACATTCGAGCATTAGAAGAAGCGTTGAAGATTTGCAACGTTCAGGTGCGCATGATCGGTCCTGACTTGCTCATCGAAGGATACCTTGAATGAGCAGCTTCTGGAGTGTTATACTTTTAGAATTTCTCATAACATGGCAACAGCATTGGAATATGGACACAAAGAAACTTCGCTCTGAAATTGAACATCGCCTCAGCGCTGTCGATGGAGATTTCGCTGTTGTGTTCGAGGATCTGAGTGGTAGATATTCTCTCAGCATGAACGCAGATGAAGTATTCCACGCAGCAAGCACGATGAAAGTTGGCGTTCTCATTGAGGCGTATCGGCGCCACGACGAGGGCTCTCTTCGGCTTGATGATGCTCTCCCCATTGTGAACTCATTTCACAGCATTGTTGATGGCTCCCCTTTCCAGCTTGATTCAGCTGATGACGGGGATCCGGAATTCTATCGCTTTATTGGCAAACGTGTCCCGATCCGCGAACTCCTTGAGCGTATGATTGTACGCAGCAGCAACCTCGCCACGAATCTTCTCATAGAACATCTTCGTCCTGAGGCAATTCGGGCAACTGCGATGCAGCTCGGTGCTAAGACATTTAATTTGCTTCGCGGCGTAGAGGATGAGAAAGCCTTTCATGCGGGGAGAAATAATACAACAACCGCGCATGACCTTCAGGTCCTTTTCAAAGCTATTGCTACGAAAACTGCTGCATCGCCCGAATCTTGTGAGGAAATGCTGGATATTCTTGCACGCCAGGAATTCAACGAAGGAATTCCACGTCTTCTTCCAGAAAATGTTCGTGTTGCACATAAGACTGGGTCAATTAACCGTGTGGAGCACGATGCTGGAATTGTAATTCTGCCTGATGGCAGACGCTATATCCTTGTAATCCTTTCAAAAAATCTCGCTTCTAACATTGAAGGCGTGACAACTATAGCAGACATATCGAAGATAATCTTCGATGCTTATGCAATGGGGAAATAGGTATGTTCACCGGCCTGATTCGGGATATTGGACTTATCCATCAGCTTGAGCACCGCTCCGCTGGCGTTCGTTTTCTCATAGAGTCACAGCAACTGGCGCCGACTTTGGCTTTGGGGGAAAGCATTGCGGTTAATGGAGTTTGCTTGACGGTTCTGAATGTCGCTGACGCACGTTTCACTGTTGAAGCGGTCGAAGAGACACTTCGTAAGACGACTCTTGGAAAACTGCGCAGTGGAACGCGTGTTAATCTCGAACCCGCCCTTAAGATGAGCGATCCTCTTGGTGGACATTTTGTACTTGGTCACGTAGATGCCGTTGGAACTATTCTTTCTATTGAAAGGGAATTGCTGGATAGGTGTGTGAAGATCAGTTACCCTCAGGAATTTGACCACTATCTTGTTCCCGAAGGCTCCGTCGCTGTGGATGGAATAAGTCTCACGGTTGCGTCAATTGAGGAACATGAATTTACTGTCGCAATCATCCCGCACACCTGGGAAAAGACCAATATCTCTGACCGGCGGGTGGGAGACAGCGTCAATATCGAGTTCGATGTACTTGGCAAGTACGTTGTCAGAATGCTTGAACCGGGCATGCGAGCGACGAGTCTTCAATCAGGTGGCAAAGGTATGAGTCATTCACTTTCTGAGGAAGATCTGCGTCAACTTGGATTCACGTAGGATGTCTTAATGGCTCGGAAACTTTTTTATTGGATTGAAGATAACGGGCGGAACGAATTTTCTGCTGAGGAATGGGAAAACGTCCGACGCCTCCAGCGGTGGTACAACAGCGAATTTTTCTGGACTGCCGGCAAGCTGAATTTCTCTCCATACAGTGTCTTTCCAAACATAGAGATTCAGAGTGGAAGTCCGGATGCGCTCTTAAAGCGGATTCGTGAGCGGCGTGAGGAGCTGCGCTCAAAGGGGATGTCCGAGATGAGCATTGTGAATGCATTAGAGAAAGAACAGCTGGTGCTCGTCCGTCGTGGCGGATATCGGGAAGGAAGCCTGGCAAGTGGGTTTACTCGCGTTGCTGATAATGAATACAATGCGTATCTGGTCTGTGAATTCTTATTGAAGGCGTCGCTGATACTTCCGCGGGCTGAAATCAGCTGCTGCGACGAAGGACGTTTTATTCAATGGAAGGATATCCGCTTCGTAAGAGGCTCGGTTTTCCTTACAGTGTCAAAAGCAGAGGATGCCAGCAGTGCTAAACAGAAGATTGCTCGCCGACATGTCTTCGCTCTTGTCGATCCTCGCAAGTATGATCGTCATCCATACTATCGGACTGCAATCGACGATTTCCAGAAACTGGACGCGGAGGAGCGGAAGCAGGTGGTGAGGTATTGGAACTGGCTTGGATATGGCAATCCGGACGCTGTGTGGAGCGAAGAGCATGCCGGGATTGATCTGAACAAAAGGGTTGAGCAGTTTGGAATCGAGTTTGTAGCTACGTGAAAAGCTCGTTGCATTTGGAGCATCATTTCCGTAAATTTACATAAAAGTTTAGAGGTGCGTATGTTCTGGCTTGCCCTATTTTTTGAGCTTATTGTTAGTATCTTGCTGATCATCGTCGTCCTTATGCAATCGAGCAAGGGAGGCGGACTCGCAGGGACGTTCGGAGGAGGGACGTTCGGTGCGGTATTTGGTGTTCGTAGAACTGCTGATTTCTTGATGAAATTCACAACTGTTCTTGCAACCATTTTCCTCTTGCTCGCTCTTGTTATCAACCTCTTTTTCCTTCCGGGTAAAAGTCAGAAGGCTGAGAGTATCATCCAGAGCGGACGAACACAACAGCAGGTTCCTCCCCCAGTTCTGCCACAACAGCAACCATCTCAACCAGCTGCAACTCCTGCGAAGTAATCTTCTTGAGAGTAACCCCGCTTCTCCCGGTTCCGTCTCACCCTAACGGGCTCAGCGTGGCAGCCCCGTCTCTGGAACCCTTTCTGTCGAACTAAAGGAAATGAAGACAAACACCTTCCAGGTACCTTCCCACCCGTGCTCGCCACGGCAAGCAGCGCTGTGCGATTGCGAATCCGACGGGTCTTGCACACTCTCTGTGCTCGCGAACGCCGGACCGTAAGTTGAACGATGTCCGTCGGAGGCAGAAAAATACAGAATTGAGAGCGAACGGATTTACAATTTTCATTTTGAATTGAGCAAAGCAATAAGAGACGTGGAAGCGGCGCATCCCTGAATGAGGCTTGGGAAGCAAGAGAAGAAAGCCTCTGGGGTCCACCCCTTGCCTTACTCCGATATGTTTGTTATATTTTTTCTGTCTGTTGCTCCTGTAAGTAAATTATGTGGATTGATCGTTGGAGCGAAGGCACAGTGACTGAGAATCCGCCGTAGGCGGGCCTGCCCCCGTAGCTCAGCATGGATAGAGCAGCGGTTTCCTAAACCGTTGGTCGGCAGTTCGAATCTGCCCGGGGGTACTTGTCCGTGTTTTGAATCTGTCACAGGGTACAGCATGCGATTTTCTACGTCCTTTTTTCCAACACTGAAAGAGACACCTTCTGAAGCAAATATCCTGAGTCATCAGCTCATGTTGCGCGCTGGGCTAATTCGCCCGCTGGCAGCTGGGGTGTATTCATTTCTACCTCTTGGGTATCGGGTGATGAAAAAAGTGATGCAGATCATCCGCGAGGAGATGGACGCTATAGGAGGACAGGAGTTTCATCTCCCAGCCTTGAACCCGGCTGAATTGTGGGAAGAAACTGACCGTCTCCAGGCATTTGGAGATATCATTTTCCGATTGCAAAATCGCCCTCTTGTCCTTGCGCCTACACATGAAGAAGTTATTTGCTCAATTGCCCGGAATGAAGTCCGCTCTTACAAAGACCTTCCGCAAATCTGGTACCAGATTCAAACGAAGTTCCGGAATGAGCCTCGACCACGTTCTGGTGTTCTCCGCGGCAGGCAGTTCACAATGAAAGATTCATACAGCCTTGATGCATCGTGGGAGGGACTTGACCGATCCTATGAGCTGCATGCTGAGGCGTATAAGAAGATTTATTCGCGCTGTGGGCTGAAGTTCTTCATCGTTGGTGCATCAAGCGGTGCTATGGGAGGGACAGGCTCACAGGAATTCATGGTTGAATCGCCGGCTGGAGAGGATACGGTCGCCCTGTGTGACGCATGTGGTTATGCAGCGAATCTCGAAGTAGCAACCTCCGGGCTGCAGGGAGTTTCCGGCGATGGAGGGAAAGCCCTTGAGGAAATCTACACCCCCAATGTCCGCACGATCGATCAGCTTGCTGAATTTCTCCATACCGATACAAAGTGTCTGGCGAAATCGTTGGTCTATAAGCACGATGGGAAGCCAGTTCTGATTTTGATGGTTGGAAACGATCAACTGAACGAGACGAAACTGCAAGCTGCACTTGGGGGAACTGTGGAACCTTTTGACCCATCAGAGCTGAAGGCTTTGACGGGAGCAGATGCTGGATCAATAGGCCCTGTCGGGTTGAAGGGTTTCCGCATCTTTGCTGATCTGCGTTTGAAAGGGGCAAAAGGGCTTATCAGCGGTGCGAACAAAAATGACTATCATCTTGCAAACATTGATATGGACCGTGACGTGAAGGTCGATGGCTATTTCGATCTTCGGACTGTGACCCCCGGAGAACCCTGTCCACAGTGTGGTGCGGCTATACGCATCATTCATGCTATTGAGGTAGGTCACATTTTTAAACTTGGTACAAGGTACTCCGATAGCATGAAAGCGACATTCCTTGATAAGAACGGGGAGGAGCGACCTATAATCATGGGGAGCTATGGGATCGGCGTTGAACGCATAATCGCTGCCCACATTGAGCAGCATCATGACGATTCAGGGATCACATGGGATCCTGCAATTGCGCCGTTCCACGTGCATCTGATTGCAGTGAATACTGACAACCCAAGCCTTGTCACGTTTGCTGATCAACTTTATGAAGATATAAAGAGGGCAGGTCTCGAAGTGATCTATGATGACCGCATGGAGGTAAGTCCTGGCTACAAGTTCAATGATGCTGATCTCCTTGGAGTGCCTGTTCAAGTTATTATCGGAGAAAGGCATTTTGCCTCAGGGAATGTTGAATTGAAGATTAGGCGAACCGGGGAGAGAAAGATCGTACCACAAGTGTCGGTGATTGAAGAAGTGAAGTCCACCCTCGCCGGTCTTGCGAGCCTCTCAGAAGGAGAAGCATGAAGGAGTATTCATTTCTCATCAATGGTGAATGGCGAACCAGCGAACGCACATTGGCTGTAAGAAGTCCGTACAATGGTGCACTTGCTGGAACGGCGTATCTCGCATCTGAGCGGGACATCGAGGATGCACTGGATGCCTCAGTGACGGCTTTTGCCGAGATGCGCTCAGCTCCGACTTTCAAACGGGTCCAATGGCTTGAGAACATTCTCGTTGGCTTAAAGAATGAGCGGGATTCCCTTGCCGAGCTCATGACGCGAGAATCCGGGAAACCTATTACATTTGCACGAGCAGAAGTAGATCGAGCTATCTTCACGTTTGAGATTGCTGTCGAGGAAGCGAGACGTATCGGTGGCGAAGTGCTTCCGCTCGATCTCGCAATCCATTCAAAGAGCCGCATCGGTATTGTAAAACGGTTCCCAATTGGACCCGTTGCAGCTATAACGCCCTTTAATTTTCCGCTAAACCTTGTTGCTCATAAACTTGCCCCAGCATTTGCAGTTGGTAATCCTGTGATTCTGAAACCTTCTTCACAGGCTCCGCTGACCGCTATCGCTTTTGCAAAGATCGTTCATGAATCAGGACTTCCGCGCGGCGCATTGAATGTTATTCCTTGCCCATCGTCTGAAGCTGAAAAGATTGTAACCGATGAACGAACGAAAGCAGTAAGCTTCACCGGAAGCCCTGAGGTCGGATGGCATCTTAAATCACTTGCCGGCAGAAAGCGAGTTCTCCTTGAGCTCGGTGGAAATGCGGCTGCTGTTATAGAACCAGATGCTGATCTTGATTTTGCGATATACCGACTTGCTCTTGGAAGTTTCGGCAACGCAGGTCAATCGTGCATCGCGGTTCAAAGGATATATGTGGCACAAGCGATCTTCTCAACATTTCTTGACCGTTTCGTTGAGGAGACAAGGCGGCTGAAAGTTGGAGATCCTTTTGACCGAGAGACGATCGTTGGTCCCATGATCAGTGAAGAAGCGGCAAGAAAGGTTGAGGGGTGGATTGAAGAGGCGATACGCGAAGGAGCAAATCTTCTTCTCGGTGGGAAACGAAGTGGCGCGATGCTCGAACCGACGATACTGACGAATACGAAGCCTTCCATGAAGGTCAATGCCAAAGAGGTCTTTGCTCCTCTCGTGACAATTGAACCATACGATTCTTTTGAGGAGGCTATCGACCGTGTTAATGATTCTGTCTATGGGTTGCAGGCGGGGGTCTTTACAAATGACCTGCGAAAGATTTTCTATGCTTACGAACGGCTTGAAGTTGGTGGGGTGATCATAAACGATTATCCGACCTACCGGATTGATCATATGCCCTACGGTGGGGTAAAACTTTCTGGTTTTGGGAGGGAAGGCGTCCGGTATGCTATTGAAGAAATGACCGAACCGAAACTCCTTGTGCTGAATCTATCATGAATTACACAGCTTGAAAAAGGTAGCGACGTGTCACTCATGGCTAAGGTGTGAGCCGCAATAAGAACCAATAACGATGCCGATTAAAATAGAATTCAGCTTACATTCATTGCTGAAAATTGATATCTTAAATCCGCACGGCTTTGACATCTCGAAAGAAATGGTCGAAGATATTATCAGATTTCCCGATAAAGTAGAAGAAGGTTACAAAGGGAGGCTGGTTGCTCAGAAGGGAATAGATGATATGCATGTGATCAGCGTTGTCTATAATGTGAAGCCAGATGAACTTCGAGTTGTAACGGTTTATCCCGGAAGGAGATCAAGGTATGAGAAAGATTCGGTATAGCAAGGATGTTGACGCCCTTCTTGTTGAAGTTTCAGATAAACAGATAGACTATGCTGAAGAGAAGGGGGGGATAATAATTCATTTTTCTAAAGATGGTGAGCCTGTGCTTCTCGAAATATTAGACGCAAAGGATTTTATTCTCAGTTCTCTCTCCAGCTTAATGAAGGACGAAGTGGTTGCGATGCCTTGAAGTTTACAGGCGCCGTGCAACCTGAACGGCACGTGGGAGTAGGTCGTCGCAGTTTGCGTCTCGGCATCTTCACCATGTGTATCTCAGGGAATTCACTGTGTGCGCGTACCACTATTATCCTCCGCAAGTCCAATTTGCTGGTTCGGTTCGGAATTGAAAGCCATGCCCGAGTTTGTGCATCTTCATAATCATTCACATTACAGTCTGCTCGATGGCGCGTGCCGCCCATCTGATCTGGTGCAAGCGGCGGTGGAGAATAAGATGTCAGCCGTTGCCCTCACAGATCACGGAGTGATGTTCGGTGCTCTGGAATTTTATAAAGTTGCTAAGGCAGCTGGAGTCAAGCCTATCGTTGGCAGCGAGATGTATGTTGTCACGACAGGAAGCCGATTTGATCATTCCTCCGCTGTTGATCGACGAGGACCATCGACAATGCCCGGTGCCTACCAGCACCTCGTCCTTCTTGTGAAGGATGAACGGGGTTATCGGAATTTAATAAAATTAACTTCGTTGGCTCATACCGAGGGGTTCTATTACAAGCCGCGAATCGATATGGAGCTGTTGCATAGATACCACGATGGGCTTGTGGCTTTGAGCGCATGCATGGGTGGGATTGTATCTGCACATCTCGTCAACGGCAATTACGATCATGCTCGAAAAGTGGCGATAATGTTCCGGGAGCTTTTCAGCGATGACTTCTACTTAGAAATACAGAATCATGGCATGGAAAGAGAGCGAGCAGTGCTTGAAGGGATGCCTCGCCTTGCTCGTGAGCTGGGGATCAAATTAGTCGCCACGAATGACGTCCATTACATCAAGCCTGAGCACGCTATTCCTCACAACATTTTGCTTCTAATTCCTGAGGCAAGCAGCACGAACGCACCAAATGTGGCTGAACTTCGGTACGGGACTGACCAAATTTATTTCAAGACAGCGGAGGAGATGGCACTTCTTTTCCGTGAGTTTCCTGAATCGATAGAGTCCACGCTCGAAATCGCAGAGAAGTGTAACCTTGAACTTAGTCTGAAGCAAAACCACATGCCTGAGTTCCCGATTCCACCTGAGAGTGGGGTTTCCACCCTCGATGAGTATCTTGAAAAGCTTGTCTATGAAGGCGCTGAGCGGCGGTATGGTTCTTTAAGTCCCGAAGTTCGCGATCGGTTATCGCATGAACTTCAGGTGATCAAGGAGATGGGGTACTCAGGGTACTTTCTGATTGTGCAGGACTTTATCAATGCGGCGCGAAAAATGGGGGCTGCAGTCGGTCCTGGAAGAGGAAGCGCTGCAGGAAGCATCGTTGCGTATGCATTGGGGATCACCTCAATTGACCCTCTCAAATATGATCTCCTCTTTGAACGCTTCTTAAATCCTGAACGCGTTACAATGCCTGATATCGACGTGGATTTTGCCGACGACAAGAGAGAGCTGATTATCCAATATGTTCGAGATAAATATGGAGCAAATTCTGTTGCGCAGATCATCACATTCGGAACCCTTAGTGCTCGTGCTGTCATCAAAGACGTTGGCAGGGTGTTAGGCATACCGTTGAGCGTTGTTGACTCCATAACGAAGTGCATTCCTTCAATTCAGGGGAGGGTGATGCCGTTGAGCGAGGCACTCCGTAAGGTCCCTGAGCTACACTGGTTAAATGAAACCAAAGATGTGAAACTCCGGAATCTAATCGATTATTCTCTTGTCCTTGAGGGGCTGCACCGAAATTCATCGACGCATGCTGCGGGAGTAGTCATAGCTCCGGGGGATCTTACAGATTACGTCCCGATTTATAAAACGCCGCAAACCGATGTGATGACGCAATATAATATGAAGGACCTTGAGGATGCAGGGCTTCTCAAGATAGATTTACTCGGCATCACAACGCTCCGTGCAATTGAAAGAGCCCTTGAGCTTATTCGCGTTCGCCATAATGTGACGATCGACCTCGATCAGATACCTCTTGATGATGCAGCAACATTAAATTTGTTTGCAGCGGGAGCAACGGTCGGGATATTCCAATTTGAAAGCTCCGGCATGCGTGAGTACCTTCGCAAGCTGAAGCCCACATCCATTTCTGACCTTGTAGCGATGAATGCTCTTTATCGCCCGGGTCCGATGGAGATGATTGACGATTTCATTGCGCGAAAACACGGACAGCAGAAGATTGAGTACCTCCATCCGAAGCTCGAACCTATCCTAAGAGAAACATATGGTGTAGTAGTTTATCAGGAACAGGTGATCCGCATTGCGAGCGAGATTGCAGGCTTCTCTCTCTCGAAGGCTGATCTAATGCGACGCGCCATGGGCAAGAAAGACAAAAAGCTAATGGCTGCGTTGAAAAAGGAGTTTGTCGAAGGGGCTGTTCAGAGAGGCGTCCCACGCAAGACGGCTGGGGAGATATTCGATTTGATTGAGAAATTTGCTTCTTATGGCTTCAATAAATCGCACAGCGTTGCCTATGCCCTTGTTGCCTATCAGACAGCATACTTGAAAGCGAATTACCCGGTTGAGTACATGGCAGCAATTCTAAGCGCTGAGATTGGAAATGCGGGTAAGATTGTTCTTTTCATAGATGAGTGTCGGACGATGGGGATCAACGTGCTTCCGCCCGATGTCAATGAAAGCGATGCATCATTTACCGTTACCGAACGTGGGATCCGATTTGGCCTCAGTGCAATTCGGAATGTTGGCGTGAGTGCAGTTGAAGCCATAGTGAAAGCAAGAGAAAGCGGTGGTCCATTTAAGAATCTCTATGACTTTTGTCGACGAGTTGATCTGAGGGTGGTAAATCGAAAGGCGATCGAAAGTCTCATACAGGCTGGTGCCTTTGATTCACTCGGTGGTCATCGAGCACAGCTGTTCGAAGCTGTCCCGAAAGCGATTCTATTTGGTCAAGGGGAGAAAGATGACCAGGGACAGCCTGGCTTGTTCGATATCTCGGTTTCCAATGCCACGGTTCGATACCCGCCGCTGCCGGATGTTGCTCCATGGTCTCAGTCCGAGCAGCTTTCTCGGGAAAAGGGAGTGCTTGGTTTCTATGTGAGCGGACATCTGCTGGATCGCTATGAGGATGAGGTCAACGCATTTGCCACGGTGCAGTTAGGGAAAGGCGAAGCTATCAAAGATGGTTCGACCGTTCATGCTTGCGGAATTGTTGCTGACGTGCGAGTGAAACCTGATCGGAAAGGACAAAAAATGGCATTCTTTACTCTGGAGGATTTCACTGGCAAAGCCGACTGCACTATTTTTTCATCTTCCTATACGGAGTACGCTCATATTCTTACACCCGAAGCTATGGTCATGGTTATTGGCAAAGCGGAAATGGTTGGTGATCGTCTTCGCATCCTTGTTTCTGAAGTCTACCCTCTCGAGAAAGTCGCAGAGAAATTCACACGCAGCATCATCGTTTCGCTCAATGTGGATGAAGTGAAAGAAAACACTATTCTCGCCCTCCGCCAACTTGCGGAACAACATAAAGGGAACTGCTCCATGTATTTCTCTGTTGAAAAAGGGAAAGGACAAATACTCAGAAGATATCGTGCGACAAAATATGATGTGCAGGTTTCCCATGAGTTTCTTACCGCGCTGAAAAAACTTGTCGGCAAACATCACGTTAAGATCAATAGTTGAAAGGAGCATCGTGCATCAATGAAACCCGTGCAAGTAACTGATCAGACCTTCCAGGAGGAAGTTGTTAAATCCCCAATTCCAACCCTTGTCGATTTTTGGGCAGTCTGGTGTGCTCCCTGTCGTATGATCTCTCCAATCGTTGAGGAACTTGGAGAGGAATATGACGGGAAGCTAAAGGTCGCTAAGCTTGACGTGGACCATAACCCGCACACCGCCATGCAATTTGGCATCCGAAGTATTCCCACCCTGCTTTTGTTCAAGGACGGTCGTGTTGTCGAGCAAATTATTGGAGCGGTTCCGAAGCGGGCTCTTCTCAATAGGATTCTGAAGCATATCGAGCCGAGTTAAGAGACCCAACTTATCCTCCGTCTTTGAGGAGGGCAATAAAGCAATGTTTAGCAGAAAGAGTCCGCCGAAGGCGGACGCACAAAGGCTCTTCTAAATTTATTACCTTTGTGCTTTTTGCTTACTTTGTGGTTGACGAGAGAGCTTGCGTTATTTTGCGATTACCCACACTCTTTTGTATATTCATTTCTGTCAATGACCCGCTTTCGTGGTTAAAGAAAGTGTATTCTCTGGCTTCCTGAGGGTTTTGCGCAGATTATGCAATTCAAGAAACGTACTGTTACATGTGGTGAACTTCGCATTGTGCACGTCGGCTCGATTGTCACGCTCAACGGCTGGGTAGATCGTCGCCGTGATCTTGGAGGCTTGATCTTTATCGATTTGCGCGACCGTTATGGAAAGACGCAAGTCGTGTTCCACCCCCAATCTCACCCCGATGCCTCTGAAGTCGCCAGAGAGCTACGCTCAGAATATGTCTTGTCGGTCACCGGGGAGGTCCGACGCCGCCCTGAAGGTACCGTGAACCCGAAGCTCCCAACAGGAGAAATTGAAGTCGTTGCTTCCGAGGTTGAGATTTTAAGCAAAGCGGAAACACCGCCGTTCCCTGTAGAGGAGCAAGTTGATGTTTCAGAAGAAATCCGTCTCCGATATCGGTATATTGATCTCCGTCGACCGTTGATGCAGCGAAATCTTCTCACGCGGCATCGGATGTATCAGATCACCCGTCGATATTTCGACGAGCTCGGCTTTGTGGAAATTGAAACACCTGTTCTTATGAAAAGTACCCCGGAGGGAGCTCGTGACTATCTTGTTCCCAGTCGTATTCATCCCGGGAAGTTCTATGCACTCCCGCAATCACCGCAAACGTACAAGCAAATTCTTATGGTCGCGGGCTTCGACCGTTATTTCCAGATTGTGAAATGCTTCCGCGATGAAGATCTCCGTGCCGATAGGCAACCTGAATTCACTCAGATCGATATGGAAATGTCGTTCATCGATGAGTCCGATGTTATGAATGTCGTAGAAGGGCTTATGGTTTGTCTGTTTAAAGAGATCAAGGGGATTGACATCGCTACGCCATTCCCGCGATTGACGTATACAGAAGCCATCCAACGCTATGGTACTGATAAGCCTGATCTTCGCTTCGGGATGACAATTCAGGAGCTAAGTTCCATTGTCGGAGGGAGAGGGTTCAAGCTTTTTGACGAGCTCATCTCAAATGGTGGAATTGTCGCTGGCATATCGATTCCCAGGGCTGCTCGGTTCAGTCGCAAGCAGCTCGAAGGCATCACGGAGACAGCGCAGAAGTTTGGTGCATCAGGGCTAATCTTTGTAAAAGTCCTCGATGGAAGCATTGAATCGCCTATTGAGAAGTACGTCGGTTCAGAGGTGCTCATGAACGTTGCCCGGGCAGTGAATGCTGAATCAGATTCTCTCATAGTATTAACCGCAGATGCCCCTCAGCGTGCCTACCCGATTCTTGGAAATTTGCGTGTGGAGGTTGCGCGGCAATTTGACCTGGTTCCTGAGGATCGGTATGCATTTGCGTGGGTCACTGAGTTCCCTCTCCTCGAATACAGCGAGGAGGAAGGGCGCTATGTTTCAATGCATCATCCATTCACAGCTCCGAAACCAGAAGATACTGACAAATTAGAAAGCGATCCGCTCCACGTTAAGGCGCGCGCATATGACCTGATTCTCAATGGGAATGAGATAGCTGGCGGTAGTATCCGTATTCACACACCTGAGCTTCAGACGCGCGTTTTCCGTCTTCTCGGGATCACTGATGAGGAAGCGCGAAAGAAGTTCGGCTTCCTTCTTGATGCTTTCAGATATGGTGCCCCACCGCATGGCGGAATCGCTTTCGGATTTGATCGCATTGCAATGATACTCACTGGACAGAAATCAATCCGAGATGTTATTGCATTTCCAAAAACCAGCAGCGCTGTATCGCTCATGGATGATTCACCTTCGGAGGTAACTCCGGAACAACTTGCAGAGCTTCATATCAAACTGGAATGACCAGCATTGGAGGAGAACAATGATTGGCATTGTTGGATATGGTTCATATCTTCCCCGTTATCGAATTAAAGTCGATGAAATAGCCAGAGAGTGGGGTGCAGATCCTGACTCTATTAAACGGAGTTTGCTCTTGTATGAGAAAACAGTCCCCGCACTGGATGAGGACACAATTACCATTTCTGTTGAGGCGGCAAAGAACGCACTGCGGCGCGCACAGATTGATCCAGGAGCGATCGGTGCTGTCTACATCGGTTCCGAATCGCACCCTTACGCTGTGAAACCGAGCGCCACCGTTGTGATCGAAGCACTTGGAATTGGACCAGCTGTCCATGCAGCAAGCTATGAATTTGCATGTAAAGCAGGTACCGAAGCAATGTATGTTGGATACAGTTTGGTGAAGGCGGGCGAAGTGAAGTACGCACTTGCGATCGGAGCGGATACATCTCAGGGTGCACCTGGGGATGCGCTGGAATACTCTGCCTCGGCGGGAGGCACAGCGTTTATCATTGGTTCGGAACGGGTTGCAGCGGAAATCCTTGAGACGTTCTCATTTACAACCGACACACCCGATTTCTGGAGGCGAGAAGGTGAATTTTATCCTCGACATGCGGCTCGCTACACTGGCGAACCGGCTTACTTCAAGCATATCCTCGGTGCTGGACAGGGTATCTTGAAGAAATCAGGGTTGACTCCTAAGGATTTTCAGTACGCCGTCTTTCATATGCCAAACGGCAGATTCCCTCAGCAGGTTGGTAAGCAACTTGGATTCACAAAAGAGCAACTTGAAGCCGGTTGGATTGTTCCGTGGATGGGAAACACATACTCAGGTTCATCGCCGACAGGGCTTTCAGCTATCCTCGACGTTGCAAAAGCTGGGGATTTGATTTTCATGGTTTCGTTTGGTTCCGGGGCTGGGAGCGATGCGTTTATTTTTCGAGTGACTGAGGAGCTTGAGCGAATCCAGGACCGGGCACCAAAGGTCCGAGAAATGCTGGAGGGAGGGAAAATCTACTTGACGTACGGTCAGTATGCAAAGTTTCGTCGTAAGATACGCATGAACAACTAAACGATGGAGATCAACATGCGCGATGTAGCAGTTATCGGCGTCGGTATGACGAAGTTCGGAGAGCTCTGGGGGAAGTCTCTCCGAGATATATTTGTCGAAGCGGCTCTTGCTGCCATTGCTGACGCAAAGGTCGATCATATTGATTCAATGTATGTGGGAAACATGTCCAGTGGCCTTTTTGTAGAACAAGAACATCTCGGTGCTGTTCTTGCTGATTACCTTGGAATGGGACCTATTCCAGCTACAAAAGTTGAGTCTGCATGTGCTTCGGGAGGTGCGGCGTTTCGGCAGGCAGTGCTTGAAGTTGCCTCAGGTGCGAGTGATATTGTTCTGGCTGGGGGAGTTGAAAAAATGACTGACAGTTTCGATGCAACTGCAGTGCTGGCGACAGCCGCTGATCAGGAGTACGAAGCATATTACGGAGTTACTTTCCCCGCTCTTTATGCTATGATTGCTAATGCCCACATGCACAGGTATGGAACAACCCGAGAACAACTGGCTATGGTCGCTGTGAAGAACCATGAGAACGGCTCGAAGAACCCAAATGCTCAGTTCCGCTCCCTGATTACGATTGACGATGTGCTGAACTCCGCGCCGGTTGCTGATCCCCTCAGATTGCTCGATTGTTCTCCTGTAACTGATGGAGCAGCGGCAGTCATCGTCTGCCCGATGGAGATCGCAAGGCAGTACACCAACTCCCCCGTAAAAGTTATTGCATCAAGTCAAGCCTCCGACACGATCGCCCTCCACAGCCGAGATGATGTCACAACATTGAGAGCGGTGGCTAAAGCTGCTGAGAGGGCTTACTCAATGGCTGGTCTGAAGCCGGAGAATATTGATCTGGCGGAAGTGCACGATTGTTTCACCATTGCGGAGATTGTTGTCACAGAAGACCTTGGGTTTTTCGAAAAAGGGAGCGGTGGCAAAGCCGTTGAATTGGGTTGGACTCAACGAGAAGGGGGAAAGATTCCAATTAACACAAGTGGAGGGCTTAAATCGAAGGGGCATCCAGTCGGGGCAACGGGCATTGCCCAGATTATTGAACTTTATGAACAGCTCACCGGCAGAGCTGGAGAACGCCAGGTGAAAGATGCTCACATCGGGCTCGCTCAGAACATGGGTGGCTCTGGAGCAAGCTGTGTTATTCATATTCTGCAATCAGTGTGAGGAATCTTATGCCGAGTCCACGATATACGCGCGAAAATCCGCAGCGACTTCATCTGGAGGCTGCGAAGTGTACGAAGTGCGGGAAGATTTCTTTTCCGCCAAGACTTCTCTGCCCGAACTGCAAAGGGAAGGAATTCCAGAAAGTTCAGCTGGCTGATGAAGGGAAAATTGTGACATATACTGTCGTTCGAGTTGCCTCTCGTGCATTCTCTATGGAAACTCCATACGTGGTCGGTATCGTTGAACTGAATGATGGGGTCAGGCTTACAACGCAGATCGTCGACTGCGCGCCTGAAGATGTCACCATTGGTAAGCCCGTCAAGCTCGTGTTTCGTCGTGTGCAGCAAGAGGGCAACTCGGGGATTCTGGAATATGGTTATAAATGCAGGCTGGTGTGAGAAGTTTCTGCTTAAGAATCCAAAGACTGGATTTCGACAGTGTTTGAAGATTTTGCTGAACAGGTTGACAACTTAAAGCGTCGGGTTGATGCTCTTCGAGGGTATCTGGACATCGACCGGAAACGCCAGGAAATAAGCGAGCTTCAGCAGAAAACTACCTCACCGACATTTTGGGATGACCAGCTTTCAGCGCAAAATGTGATGCAGGAGATCAGCCAGCGTCAGTCGTGGGTCAATGCGTGGGAAGCTGTGCACAAATTGGTCGAAGACGCGGAAGCCTTCATAGAACTCGCCGAGGAATCGAAGGATGAAAACTGGCTTTCGGAAGTGGAACAGGAGGTGAAGAGAGCTACCGAAGCGGTTGAAGACCTTGAGCTGCGCAATATGCTAAGTGGTCAAGACGACGAGAAGAATGCCATACTTACTATCCATGCTGGAGCAGGTGGGACGGAAGCCCAGGATTGGGCAGAGATGCTCATGCGAATGTATCTCCACTGGTGCGAACGCCACGGTTTTCAAACAAATATAGCTGACATCCAGGAAGGGGAAGGTGCTGGAATTAAGAGTGCAGCCATTGAGGTCATCGGTGCGTATGCGTACGGCTATTTGAAAGCGGAAAGTGGTGTTCACCGTCTGGTCCGTATTTCACCATTCGATGCTAACGCTCGCCGCCATACATCATTTGCATCAGTGTTTGTCTACCCGGAAATTGAGGACGATGTGGTGATTGAGATAGATCCTGCAGACTTGAAAATTGATACTTACCGATCGGGCGGGCATGGAGGACAGAATGTCAATAAGGTTGAAACCGCGGTGAGGATCACTCACCTGCCAACTGGTATTGTTGTAGCATGCCAGCAAGAACGCTCGCAATTTCAGAACCGTGAGCGTGCAATGAAAATGCTAAGGTCGCGGTTGTATCAGTTAAAGCGAGAAGAAGAGGAAGCAAAGCTCGCTGCTATTGAGGAGACAAAAAAGAAGATCGAGTGGGGAAGCCAGATTCGTTCGTATGTGTTTCATCCGTATAATTTGGTCAAAGATCATCGCACTGGTATCGAAACAAGCGACACCCAGAGTGTAATGGACGGCGACCTTGATCGATTCATCAAGACTTATCTCTTAGAATTTAGCTCAGCAAAAATGGGTGCTCTCCCAGCAAAACAACCTACGCGATAGGAACTTCTATAGAATCATCCAATGCATGACTCTGTTATTGCCCTGATCGTTGCTACTCTTTCGGTTGCCTTTTTTCACTCTTTAGCTCCTGATCACTGGCTCCCATTTGTTGTGATCGGGAAAGCAAATAAATGGTCACATCGAAAACTACTCCTTGTTTCTTTTGTTTCTGGAATTGGACATGTCGGTTCCTCCGTGGTTCTTGGTGCAACTGGCATTGCTCTCGGCATAGTCACGACTATGGTCACTGTGGAATCCTCACGTGCGAGGCTCGCTGTCTTCTTACTGATCGGGTTCGGGATAGTGTACACGCTTGTGGGACTGAGACATGCTCGCCATCATCATCACATCGATAGCGCCGCATTGACCAGGAAAACCGTCACGCTCTGGACCCTCTTTGCCCTTTTTGTCCTTGGCCCGTGCGAACCGCTGATCCCACTCATGTTTCTCGCAACTACTCATGGATTCCCCACTGTTTTTCTGGTCACCGTGCTCTTCAGTATTGTGACAATACTTATGATGGTTGCCCAAAGCCTATTAGGGTTCATGGGAATCCAGCTCGTCAAGCATGATGTGGCAGAGCGATATTCGCATGCGCTTGCTGGAGTTGTGATCGCATTCACCGGTATCTTCATTCTTCTCATTGGTGTTTAACGGCTGCCCATGTCCTACGTCCTCTTTGTCGTTCGTCGACACGTTCGCTCAAGACGGCGTGGAGGTTTTCTCTCCTTCATAAGCCTCTTTTCAATTCTTGGTGTTGCTATAGGGACAGCAGCGTTGATCATTGCGCTGTCGATCCTTGGTGGCTTTGAGCGCGAGATTAAGACAAAGGTTATTCAGTTCACTTCTCATGTTCAGGTGACTGGGTTCGAAAGCGAGCCTTTGAGATCCTACCGGGCTGCCATTACTGAGCTGCGTGACTCGATCTCGAGCATCACTGAGATTACTCCATTTGTTTCTCGTGAGGCGATGATCAAATCGAGGGAGAGCATTGAAGGGGTTCGCGTAAAAGGGATTCCTCCAGATAGCCCCTGGTCGTTTCTTCGGCGATATCTCGTCGGAGGAACGTTGGAACTCGCATCCGAAGATGAGGGAATACACTCTTTGGTTGTTGGAACGAGGCTTGCACGTAAACTTGCTGTTAGTTTAGGCGACACCGTTCTCATTTTTGGAATCTCAGATGAAACTGGTGCCCCCTTGACCCCACGCATTTTACGCTTCCGCGTAATAGGAATGTATGAGACGGGCATGTCTGAATATGATGACATTGATGTGTACACATCGATGCAGGCTGCGCAGCAGCTTTTTAGTCTTGATAATGCAGCCACAGGCATTGATATCATGTTGCAAGATGTTTCACAGGCACCTGTTGTCGCTGCGCGAATTCAGACCCTTCTTGGTTGGCCCTACTATGCTCGCACGGTCTTTCAGTTGTACCGGAATCTCTTCGCGTGGATTGAGCTTCAGAAAAAGCTTGTGCCAATTGTGCTTGCTATCATCATGATCGTTGCGACGGTGAATATCATCGGGACGCTGCTCATGATTGTTTTAGAAAAACGACCTGAGATCGGCATCCTGCGAGCTATTGGCTCAACCCGTGGTGGGATTTCGCAGATCTTCCTTGCTGAAGGGTTTGCCCTTGGTTTGATTGGGACACTACTGGGCAATGTTATTGGTTACGTGACTTGCTGGTTTGAGTTAAGGTACCACTTTTTCAGCTTGCCTTCTCAGATTTACTTCATGAGTTCGGTTCCAATTCTTCTCAGATGGGAGAACTTCGTGCTTGTCTCTGCACTTGCCTTAGCTCTCTCACTGCTCACCTCGGTATTCCCTTCGCGACTTGCAGCGCGAGTTGAGCCAGTCAAAGCAATTAGGTTTGGCTGAAATGGGATTCCAGTCTTTCGTCGCACAAAGGTATTTATTCACCGCCCGCACTGCTCGATTGGTGAAGATAATCACTGGCATCTCAGTGCTTGGCATTGCAATTGGAGTTGCTGCGCTGACGGTGGTTCTCTCTGTTTTTAACGGCTTCAATGGGCTTGTAACATCCATTCTGGTTGGCTTCGACCCTCATGTGAGAATTGAAGCAACGGGAAATGAAGGTATTCCAGAGTACCAAAAGCTTGCCTCATTCCTTGAGGACGAACCTCAAGTAGCGGCTTTCTCGCCGTTTGTTTCAGGAAAGGCGATGCTTTTTACTACAACCTCCCGGCGGGTTGCGGTTATCAGGGGTATCGATGCTGAGCGTATTGGAGCAGTTTCAGGATTGAAAGAGAAACTCGTCCTGGGAAACTTGTGGGCGAAAGACAATTCCTCAAGTGTCGTACTTGGACTTGCCCTGGCGGATCGGCTTGGTGTAGTCGTCGGCGATTCAGTTACAGCGGTGAGTCCCGCAGGAGCAGAACGGGCTGCTCTCGGGCTTGGTCAGCCGATTCTCCGTAGACTTTGCGTGGTTGGGATTTTCGAATCAAATAACCGGGATTACGATATTTCCTATGCCTTTGTTCCAATTCAGGTTGCTCAAAGATTATTCCAGATGGGGACAGCGTTCAGTGGAGTTGAGATTCGCTTGAAAGACATTGACAAGTCGCAGTCATTTAAGCGTTCGCTTGAGAGGAGGTTTGGATCACTATTCAGCGTGTTTACATGGTATGACCTTCACCGTGATCTTTATTCTGTCATGCAGATTGAGCGGTGGGTGGCGTACATTATCCTTTTGCTTATCATCCTTGTTGCCTCGTTTAATCTAATTGGTTCGCTGGCTATGTCAGTTATAGAGAAACGTCGCGACATTGGAGCGCTTCGGGCTATAGGAGCAACCCGCGGCGACATTGTTCGCATCTATTTGTTGGAGGGCTTTTACGTCGGTCTTCTTGGATCTATCATCGGGAGCTTCATCGGTTCAATTATTGTACTGGCGCAGGAGAAATTTCATCTTGTGCCTCTTGACCCAACTGTATACATCATCTCCGCGATTCCTGTTGAAATGCACTTTCTCGATTTTGTTGTTGTAGGATTGGGCGCACTTTTTGTCAGCACTGGGTCGGCTCTTTATCCAGCGCTTCGTGCAGCAGCAGTCATGCCCGCTGAAGCTGTACGATGGGAGTAAGTTGATAATTACAAAAAGGGAGATCCATGGCGAGCGCATTCATTGAAGCAGAAAAGTTGACAAAGCACTTTCCGATTGAGGATCACGGCGAGATCAAGGTTCTGAAGGGTATCAATCTTCGTATTCATCCGGGTGAGCGTGTGTTGATTCTTGGTGCATCGGGAGCCGGGAAAAGTACGCTTCTTCATATACTTGGCACCCTTGACCGACCCAGTAGTGGACGCGTGCTTTACGACGGCGTAGAGGTGTTTCGCTGGGATGATAAACGTCTCGCCAGATTCCGACGCGAAGTGATTGGGTTCGTCTTTCAGTTTCATCATTTGTTGCCTGAGTTCACGGCATTGGAAAATGTTGCCTTGCCTGCAATGATAGCCGGAATGTCAATGACTTCAGCCCGTCGCATAGCTATGAGGCTTCTTGATGAGCTTGGGCTTTCTGATCGTGCAGACCATCATCCTTCTGAACTTTCTGGAGGTGAGCAGCAGCGGGTTGCGGTTGCCCGAGCTTTGGTCAATAACCCAAAGATCCTTCTCGCCGATGAACCTTCGGGTAATCTCGATAGCGAAAGCGCCCACCGGCTTCATGAACTTTTGTGGTCTCTTAACCGCACTCGCCAGTTGACGCTTGTCATTGTCAGCCATAATGAAGAGTTAGCAGCAGGAGCAGAGCGGGTTTTGCGGATTGTTGACGGAATTATTCAGGAAGTATAAGCCAGATGAATAACAGTGATGCTTGATTCTGTGCTTGAAATTTCGTATTAATATGTTGTTTGTTGTGATTACCAGAGGGACTACAAAGCAGACCAACACATTTTTATTTATGTACATAATTTGACAAGGACCTCATGGCAAGACCGGTTCAGCGTGGCAAGCGACAGAAGATGCGGCATCCCGTCAGGGCTCGAATGGAGGTAGTTCTACCTCTTTCCAGAGAAAATTACTTGATCATCTTTGCTGGTGTTTTTGTTATAATCCTTGGTTTTGTGGCTCTTTCTCTGGGAGGAGTTGAGGGCTTTATGCCCTTGGTTGTTGCCCCGATCTTACTTGTCCTTGGCTATTTAGTTATTTTGCCAATTGGAATTATGTACCGGAGACATCGGAAAACTGAGCCTCTTAGAGCGGAAAAGCCACCTGAGCGTCCTCCAGAGTAAGAATTTACTCGGGGATATTCTGAGAAAGGGGGTAATTTTTCAAGTTCTTTGCTAAAGCTCTTGACAAAGTAATTTGCTTTTTGTATAATGAAGTTGCGGTTGAAGAAGTTAATTCACTTTACCCTTTTATTCATATAACAAAACAGGAGGGTCGATATGCAAAAAACGCCAAGATTTAGTTTGGTGGGAGCCGCTCTTCTGATCTTTATGTCATTTGTGGTGCTTCCTGGCTGCACACGGCACCCAAGTGAGGAAGAGATGGCTCAGCTTAATGCCTTGAAATCAGAAGTGACATCGTTGCAGAATGAAATTTCCAGCAAACAGCAGGAGAAAGCAGCCCTCCAGCGAGAAATTGCTGTCAAGGACGGTAAACTCCAGCAGTGCGCGAAGGACAAGGAAATTGTCCAACAGCGACTCAAGGATTGGAAGTAATTCACTAACCTAAGAATAAGGAGCTGAGAACAATGAAGCTTTCAAAGATTTTCATCATCGTCGTCGCTGCTTCTGTGTTCTTCGCGTTGGGTGCTGGTGTCACTTTTGCTCAAGAAAAGATGACGAAGGACGAATGGCAGCAGCAGATGACGGAGTACACCGCGAAGCGGAACGACCTCAAAGCTCAACTACAACAGCTTACCAAAGAAATTGATGATCTTAAAGCACAGTCCACACAGAAAGACGCTGACCTCAAGAAATGCGAAGACGAGATCCTTGCACTTGTTGGAGCGACGCAGGCAGATGTTGACGCATTTGCAGCTCGCGTAGATGCCCTTGAGGCAAAGGTGAATGAACTCTCTCGCCTTTCTAATGAGGAGCTCTTGGCACGAAAGGCAGAGATTGAATCAGCACAAAGTGAGCTGAACGAGCTGAGGAAAAGCAAAATCAGCCTTTTGCCGAGATTCTACGACCGTCTTCAGGCAATCCAGCAGAAGATCGATGGTCTGAGGAATACGCTTGCGTCCATGGAGAAATTCTATACTGTGGGAACATGGGCGAAGAACCGTGATTGCTTATGGAACATCTCGAAGAAAAAGGACATCTATGACAATCCTTTCATGTGGCCCAAGATCTGGCAGGGGAATCGCGAGCTAATTAAAGACCCGGATCTCATCTACCCTGGTTGGCGCTTGCGGATTCCACAGCCCGGTCCTCTTTCGGCTGACGAGAAGAAAGCTGAGGCGAGGTATTGGAGACTAAAGCACGCCAGGGCTGAGAAGATGGAGAAGGCGGGTGAAAAACCGGCTGCTGAGAAGCCAGCAATGAAGTGATTGTATTGAGGGAAGTCAGTCAGTTATTCTCCGTCCCGCGCGGGAGCAAGCGAGCGTAGTTGGTAAACAAGAAATTTCTCGGAAACCCTTTTCCACATCGATTTTAATGTGGGGAAGGGTTTTTGTATTTTTATCTCGACACAATAATTCACCATTGCTCGGAGGGTATATAGGCATTGGAAAAACAGCTTCAGTTGAATTCTGTTGATCTGGTTTCCTTGCTTGGAGTCAATGATGTTCATCTTCAACTAATCGAAGACAGGTTCGATGCAACAATCATTGTTCGGGGAGACATGGTAACTGTCCGAGGGGATCCTGAGGAGGTCGAGCAAGTTGAACGGACCTTTCGCGAATTAATCTATATTCTCAATAAAAACGGGACTCTCACCTCTGAGGATGTCAATACTGTGCTTGATCTGGTTGCGCTTGATCGAGCGGAGGAGATGCAGAAGGTTGGTAAAACCCCTGAGCGAGAAGAAATCAACGACGTTGTTCTTTTCACAAAGAATAGCATCATCAGGGCAAAGACACAGGGACAGCGCGAATATGTTCGACTTGCCCGTGAGAATGATCTTGTCTTTGCGATCGGACCAGCGGGAACCGGAAAGACTTATTTGGCGGTTGCTTTAGCGGTTGCAAGTTTGAAGAATCATGAGGTGGGTAAGATTATCTTAGCGCGGCCTGCTGTGGAAGCTGGGGAGAGTCTTGGGTATCTACCCGGTGATATGAAGGAGAAGGTTGAGCCGTACCTGCGTCCTCTCTACGATGCGTTGGAGGAAATGCTCCCTTCTGATAAACTGAAGATTTATCTTGAGCGACGCACCATTGAGGTCATTCCGCTTGCCTATATGCGTGGGCGAACTCTGAACAACGCTTTTGTCATTCTCGACGAAGCACAAAATGCAACCAGCATGCAGATGAAGATGTTCCTCACTCGGCTGGGGGTGAATTCAAAAGCGATTGTGACAGGAGACATTACACAGATTGATTTGCCACTTAAGACGGTCTCAGGGTTGGTGCAGATTCAGGATATCCTGAAGGGGATCGATGGCGTGGCTTTTGTATACCTTGGCAGAAATGATGTCGTTCGGCACCGCCTTGTCAAGGATATCATCGATGCCTACGATAAGTATCAGAACGGCGAAACGCCTTTATGAATCTCCACCTCGAGGAATAATGACTCCTCTCTAACGCGCTTAAGGCGGATACGCCTTTAAGGCGTTGCTTTGCACATGCCAATTTGTTAATTTGCTGCAGTCATGGAGACTGCTCGACACATTGATGCGGATCTTAAGATCAATCCCAGAATTGTCCGGGATATTCTTGTCCGGTTCATCCGGTGGGAAGTTGAGCGTGCTGGCTTCAAGAAGGCTGTGGTCGGGATTTCTGGAGGAGTTGACTCGGCGCTTGCAGCTTTCTTAGCAGTTGAAGCTATTGGAAGCAACAATGTCCGAGGCATCTTGCTCCCTTACAAGACAAGCAGTGTAGATAGCCGAGACGATGCACTCACAGTTGTTGAAAAGCTTTCCATCCCCTACGAGTTAGTTGATATTACGCCGATGGCAGATGCGTATTTCGCCATGATGGATTCATTGGACAATGTCCGCCGAGGGAATGTCCTTGCCCGTCTGAGAATGATCGTCCTCTATGACCTCTCTGCACGTGAAAGAGCACTTGTTATAGGAACGAGCAATAAGACAGAACTCCTCCTTGGATATGGAACTATTTACGGAGATATGGCATCAGCGATCAATCCAATTGGTGACCTTTATAAGACCCAGGTCTGGCAACTTGCGTCATTCATGGGCGTACCTCAAAAAATCGTTGAGAAACCTCCTACGGCTGACCTGTGGGTTGGGCAGACCGATGAAGGGGAACTTGGAATATCTTACCCGGAGGTTGACCGACTGCTTTTCCACCTGGTTGATGAGCGTCGCTCGAAGGAAGAGCTTATCGAATTGGGCTTTTCGGCTGAGCTTATAGAACGTGTGGAGCAGATGATCGTTCGTAGTCAGTTCAAACGTCGAATGCCCTTGATCGGCAAGATTTCCCATCGAACAATCAACGTCGATTTCCGCTATCCTCGAGACTGGAACACATAGAGCTAAATGCGTTATCCCACTGAGCCTGGAACATTGTATATCGTTAGCACACCAATTGGGAATCTTTCCGACATTACCCTTCGTGCCCTTCAGGTGCTTTCATCCGTTGATCTTATTGCAGCTGAAGACACGCGAACTACTCGTATTTTATTGGAGCATTATGGGATTAAAACGCCGATGATCAGTTATTATGCGCGGAACGAGAAGCTTCGTGCTCCGGAGCTTGTGAATGAGCTGAGGGAAGGGAAAACTATAGCCCTCGTCTCAGATGCAGGAACCCCAGCGATCTCTGATCCGGGAGCTATTCTCGTCCGAGCAGCGATTGAAGCAAATCAGCCTATCGTGCCAATTCCCGGACCGACGGCATTTGTTGCGGCACTAACTTTGAGCGGCTTGCGGACAGACAGGTTTGTCTTTGAAGGGTTCCTCCCAACGAAAAAGGGGAGAAAGACAAAGCTTTCTTATCTTGCACAGGAGATGAGGACAATTGTTCTTTATGAATCATCCCATCGTCTTCTCAAAACACTCAGGGAGTTAATTGAGGCGATGGGTGAGCGGCGTGCTTCGGTATCACGGGAGCTGACAAAGAAATATGAAGAGACAGTGCGGGGAAGTTTACCTGAGATTCTTTCGTACTATGAAAAGAGAAGTGTGAAGGGAGAGTTCATAATAGTGATAGAGGGAACAGAACACGCTAAGCGGAAGGAATCTTCCTCATGAGGTCGCTCATCCCTAAATGGGTTGAAGACTATTTTCGTTCATTTATGGATCCGGTGACGGATGCTTTCGGGAGGATGAACCTAAATCCCAATTGGCTCACCACAGCAGGACTAGCTCTGGGAATTGTTGCAGCGATATTGCTGGCATCGGGATTGTTCGTGCTTGCAGGGGGAGCGATCCTCCTTGCTGGAATATTTGACACTATTGATGGGAGACTTGCGCGACGTTCGAATCGTGTTACATCATTTGGAGCGCTATACGATTCTACCCTTGATCGGTACTCAGAAGCAGTGATTTTTTTTGGTCTGGGGTTTTACTACGCTGAGTCAGAATTTCATGCAGCCTCCATTGCAACAGTTTTTGCCGCCGGTGGCGCTATTATGACAAGCTATGTGCGTGCTCGTGCGGAGGCTCTCGGATTCCAATGTAACATTGGTTTCATGAGACGTCAGGAGCGCGTTGTGCTCCTTGGCTTTGGTGCACTGCTAACTTTCACGCATCCACTCTTTGTTGAATTTTTCAACTGGTGTCTGAACGGAGCAGGTGTGGATCTGCCTCTCCGTTATCCTCCAATGCCACTCACTATTTCTGTTTTTCTTATTGCTGTCCTGGCAAATGTGACAGCGGCACAAAGATTACGTTACGTGTGGAAACAGTTCCGCGCTCAACAAGCTACACCTAAGCCTGAGTCCAGCGGAGGTGGACTGCGGCTGAGTCCGCCGGAGGCGGAGGAGAAATGAATGATCTGAGCCTTCAGGATATTCGCGCTGCTTACGAAGGAATGGAGATCGTGCAGGAGTGGGAAAGGCGCTACTACCCAGACCGTGAACGGAGGTTACTTCAACGGACTATTGCTCGTCTTGGAAGACTACGCACAGCGCTTGACGTGGGAGGTGGAATTGGTCTTCATGCATCGCTTCTTCGTGAATATGTGGCTCTGGTCTATCACCTCGACTTCAGCTGGACAATGTGTTCCTATGCGAAGCGCCGGTTTTGCCTCGACTCAGTCCAGGGGAATGCGTTGCAACTTCCATTCAAGACAGAGACATTCGATCTTACGATTACTTACGGTGTGTCTACATTCGTGCGGAGTGAGGCGTGGAGAATTCAAACTGTCGCAGAGATGGTACGAGTAACAAAGCTCGGTGGGTTTGTGATCATCAGCACAGCAAATGGAGATGGCATTTGGGCGGTCCTCAAACGAAACAGAGATCTTCATCTGATCGATTCTGCTGATGAGCGCTTGATTGCGCGTACGGGATTGCAGCGTGTGCGAAGGCTTTATGGCAACTTAGCTCCTCCGATTTTTTACCGAATTTCAGCGCTGGCGCCAGTTGGGAGGTTTATCGATTTGGTCGCAGGACAAAATAGGTTCTTTAGCCGACAGAAGACTGTGGTTTTCCAAAAACTTTACCCGGCCGATAATTTAATTGCAATCGATACCAAAGGCATTGAAGAAAAAGGAAGTTTACGATGAGCAATCTTTCTGCAAACATTTTGCCACCCGACGGAAAAGTGGGTGTATTGCTTCCTGGACTTGGAGCTGTCGCGACTACGTTTATTGCTGGGGTGATCGCCGTCCGAAAGGGTATTGCACAACCTTTTGGCTCATTGACACAGATGGGGACAATCCGGCTCGGGAAACGTACTGAACACCGGTTCCCAAAGATTAAAGATTTTGTCCCACTTGCTGAACTCTCGCAGCTCGTGTTTGGAGGATGGGATATTTTTGAGGAGAACGCCTATGAAGCGGCAAAGCATGCAGGAGTTCTGGATGCTCAGCTACTTGAGGAACTTCGGCCTGAGCTTGAGGCGATCTCACCAATGAAAGCAGTATTTGATCAGAGGTATGTCCGTCGTCTTCACGGGACGCATGTGAAGCATGCATCGACTCACTATGATCTTATGGAGATGCTGCGAGAAGATATTCGTTCGTTCAAAGCTGTGAATCATCTTGATCGGATGGTGATGGTCTGGACCGCATCGACGGAAGCATACCAGGAAATCTCAGAACCACACCAATCTCTTGAAGCATTCGTTGCGGGGATGAAATCGAATGATCCGCGCATCGCCCCAAGCATGATCTATGCTTACGCATCAATTGCCGAAGGTGTGCCATTCGCAAATGGGGCGCCAAATCTTGCAGTTGATATTCCTGCCCTTGTAGAATTTGCTAAGGAGAGGCACGTGCCGATAGCCGGCAAGGATTTCAAAACCGGACAGACTCTTTTGAAAACCGTACTTGCCCCAATGCTGAAAGCACGAATGTTAGGGCTTGAAGGGTGGTTTTCATCGAATATCCTTGGCAACCGTGACGGCGAAGTTCTTGACGACCCAGACTCCTTTCGAACGAAGGAGGAAAGCAAACTGTCGGTACTTGAATACATTCTTCAGCCCGATCTTTATCCGATGCTTTACGGGAAGTATTACCACAAAGTTCGGATTAACTACTATCCACCACGGGGGGATAACAAGGAAAGTTGGGATAATATCGACATCTTTGGCTGGCTCGGCTACCCTATGCAAATCAAAGTGAACTTTCTTTGCCGGGACTCAATCCTGGCTGCCCCGATAGTTCTTGATCTGGCGCTGTTCATGGATTTAGCACAACGCTCAGGGATGTACGGCATTCAGGAGTGGCTCTCGTTTTATTTCAAAAGTCCTATGCACGCTGCTGAGGTGTATCCGGAGCATGATCTCTTCATCCAGCTTATGAAACTGAAAAATCGGCTGCGGCATTTGATGGGCGAGGAGCTTATCACGCATCTGGGGCTCGAGTACTATGAGTGAATGACCAGCCTCTGTTCGAATTGCCGAAAACGAACTGAACGAGCCTGTAGCCGGAGGTCGCTGTGTAATGAGAGCTCGCCCCCCCACTTCCGATCTTTAACTACATTCTGCGCCAGAAATGCTATGCTTCAGCACTCCCTTCTTGATTTTTCTTTTTGTTCTTCTTATATTATTAGCACTCTCATGCGAAGAGTGCTAAACAATCCCGACTGAGTGCTGAAGCGCCATGGCGACAGAGGCACTATTTGCGGGTCATAAGTCTTCAGTTGACAGTCGGAACTCTTTGTGTTTCAATGGCCTGGCTGATTCATTTTTATTGAATTTCCCAGAAGAAAGATTGTTTCACAAAGTAGGAGGTTGAAACATGAAGATTCGTCCTTTAGCTGACCGGGTTATCATTAAACCCGCTCCCGCGGAAGAAAAAACAAAAGGAGGACTTGTGCTTCCCGATACTGCCAAAGAGAAGCCGGTTCAGGGCGAGGTGGTAGCTGTGGGACCGGGGAGAACAACTGACGATGGTAAGCACATCCCCATGGAAGTGAAAGTCGGGGATCGGGTTCTCTATGGGAAGTACTCCGGGACAGAAGTCACCATTGAAGGTGAAGAATATCTTATAATGCGAGAAAGTGATATTTTTGCGATTTTGTAAATTAATCTTGTTCAATTCAAAAAGAAGGAGTGTGATGGTCTATGGCTGCAAAGCTTATTGAGTATGACAGTGAAGCTCGCACTGCGTTGAAGCGCGGTGTCGACAAATTGGCAGATGCTGTAAAGGCAACGCTCGGACCGAAGGGGAGAAACGTAATCATTGACAAGAAGTTTGGTCCGCCTACTGTCACAAAGGATGGAGTTACCGTAGCAAAGGAAATAGAAATCGAAGATCCTATTGAGAACATGGGCGCACAGATGCTCCGCGAGGTAGCCTCGAAGACCTCTGACGTGGCTGGCGATGGAACAACGACAGCAACGGTCTTGGCTCAGGCAATCGTTCGGGAAGGTTTCAAGAACGTCACCGCAGGCGCGAATGCAATGGACGTAAAGCGGGGCATTGATCTTGCTGTCGCGAAGGTCGTCGAGGGACTGAAGGAAATCAGTCGCGATGTAGAAAGTAAGAAAGAGATTGCCCAGGTTGGAACTGTTTCCGCAAACAATGATCCCGCCATTGGTGATTTGATCGCAGAAGCAATGGAGAAAGTAGGGAAAGATGGAGTTATTACGGTTGAAGAGGCGAAGGGGACCGAGACAACAATGGAGGTTGTTGAGGGAATGCAGTTCGACCGGGGGTACCTCTCACCGTATTTTATCACAAATGCAGATTTGATGACAGCGGAGTTAGAGAATCCTTACATTCTAATACATGATAAGAAGATCAGTTCAATGAAGGATCTTCTTCCGATCTTAGAGAAGGTTGCACAGGCTGGGCGATCGATCTTGGTGATCGCCGAGGACGTGGAAGGGGAAGCTCTTGCAACGCTTGTAGTCAATAAGCTACGCGGAACTCTGAAAGTTTGTGCTGTGAAGGCACCTGGCTTCGGTGATCGACGGAAAGCAATGCTTGAGGATATTGCAATCCTCACAGGTGGAACGGTGATCTCCGAGGAAAAGGGGTTCAAGCTTGAAAACGCGCAGATATCCTATCTTGGCACAGCTCGGAAAGTGACGGTCGACAAGGATAATACAACCATTGTTGAGGGATCCGGGTCGCAAGAGGATATAAAGCGCAGGATCAATGAGATCAAGGCTCAGATTGAGAAGACAACTTCTGACTACGACAAGGAGAAGCTGCAAGAGCGCCTGGCGAAGCTTTCCGGTGGTGTCGCTGTGCTGAAGATCGGCGCTTCGACAGAAGTTGAGATGAAAGAGAAGAAGGCTCGTGTTGAAGACGCCCTGCATGCAACCAAAGCGGCAGTTGAAGAGGGGATCGTTCCCGGCGGTGGAGTGGCGTATCTACGTGCGCTGAAAAAACTTGATGAACTCAATCTCGATAATGAGGATCAGAAAATTGGCGTCGAGATAGTCCGGCGTGCTCTCGAAGAGCCAATCCGTCAGATCGTTGAAAACGCTGGCTTTGAAGGCTCAGTCATTGTGGCGAAAGTGAAAGATGGCAAAGATGATTTCGGCTTCAATGCCCAGACTGAGCAATTTGAAAATCTCCTTAAATCTGGCGTTGTTGATCCGACGAAGGTTACTCGTATTGCCCTCGAAAACGCTGCGAGTGTTGCAGGGCTCCTGCTCACAACTCAAGCAGTTGTTGTTGAAAAGCCGGAGAAAGAGAAAACGCCGGCAATGCCACCGGGTGGAATGAGCGACATGTATTGATGGGCGCTTGATTCTTAAGAAAACTTCGAAGCCCGCCGCGAGGCGGGCTTTTTGTTTGGAGCAGTACGGTCTTTTTCCCGACTGGCGCTAAAAGCGAGGCGATCATTGGTCCGGACTCAGCGGATTCCGTGGGTTGCAATTCATGGATGATATTTGTAGTTTTTTACTGTTTTTTCTTTTCAATTAATCATTTCTTTGAGGTAAGCCATGCGTGAAGCCGTTATTGTCAGTGCATGTAGAACGCCAATTGGTTCTTTTAATGGCGCTCTGAGCGCATTAAGCGCTCCTCAGTTAGGTGCCGTTGTGATACGTGAAGCTGTTCGTCGCGCTGGGATCCGGAGCGAAGATGTGGATGAAGTGGTCATGGGAAATGTCCTGAGCGCTGGTTTAGGACAAGCGCCGGCGCGGCAGGCGGCACTTTTCGCTGGACTCCCTTTTTCTGTTGAGTGCATGACGATTAATAAAGTCTGTGGCTCAGGACTGAAAGCAGTAAGCCTGGCAGCTCAGGCGATAGCTCTTGGAGATGCAGATGTAATTGTCGCCGGCGGGATGGAGAGCATGTCGAATGCTCCGTATCTCCTCGAAAACGCTCGCCGGGGTTATCGGATGGGTCATGGGCAGGTTGTCGATGTGATGATCAAAGATGGGCTCTGGGATGTCTACAATAAGTTCCATATGGGAAATGCAGCTGAATTGTGTGCGCGTGAGTGTGCGATCTCACGTGAAGCTCAGGATGAATTTGCAATTGAAAGCTATCGCCGAGCGCAGGAAGCTCAAAGGGCTGGAAAATTTGCTGATGAGATTGTCCCCGTTTCTATTCCGCAGAAAAAGGGGGAACCGGTTCTTGTACAGGAGGACGAAGAACCGGGTAAGACAGATTTTTCAAAAATACCAACGCTGAAACCAGCTTTTGAAAAAGATGGCACTGTCACAGCAGCGAACTCTTCGAAGATCAATGATGGCGCTGCAGCTGTCGTTGTCATGTCCGCAGAAAGAGCGCGTGCTTCCGGAGCCACACCGATGGCACGCATTGTAGCGTATGCGTCAGCTGCGAAGAAACCGGAATATTTTACCACTGCGCCAGTGGATGTTGTCAAGAAGGTGCTCCAAAAGGCGCATCTAACAGAAGACGACATTGATCTATTCGAGATCAACGAGGCATTTGCCGTTGTTGGCATCGTGTCGATCCAGCAACTTGGTCTTGACCCGAAGAAAGTTAACGTCAACGGTGGAGCGGTCGCTCTCGGGCATCCGATTGGTGCAAGCGGGGCGAGGATTCTTACAACACTCCTTTACGCGATGAAGCAACGCAACGCCCGTAGGGGTCTTGCAGCTCTCTGCATTGGAGGAGGAGAAGCTACTGCAATGATTGTTGAACGAACTTGAAATCTGATTTTCAGAAGAAATATTTGTGGCTGAGAATCGTCTTTCAATTCCAGTAAGGACAGCGGATAACCTTGGATGGAGGTTTTATGGACATCAGGAATGTATCAGTCATCGGAGCTGGGACAATGGGAAATGGGATCGCTCACGTCTTTGCTTTGTATGGATTTAATGTCGTTCTCAACGACGTTGAGCAACATTTCATCGATCGTGCCCTTGCAACAATCCGGCAAAACTTCGATCGCCAGGTTAGGAAAGGGGTAGTTTCAGTAGAGCAAAAGGAACAAGCCTTACAAAGAATCCACACTACTCTTCTTCTACCTGAGGCTGTAAAAGATGCTGACCTCGTTGTGGAAGCAGTGACAGAGCAGGAGAGTATAAAGAGGGATCTTTTCCGAAAGCTTGATGAACTCACAAGATCTGAGACAATTTTGGCAAGTAATACCTCATCGATCTCGATAACCAGCCTTGCTGCGGTGACAAAGCGACCCGAGAAAGTCATCGGCATGCACTTCATGAATCCGGTGCCGGTGATGAAACTTGTTGAGATCGTTCGTGGCTACGCAACATCTGATGAGACAATTACGACAGTTAAGCGAATTGCTGAGCGTCTCGAAAAAGTTCCAGTTGAAGTCAATGACTACCCCGGTTTTGTTTCCAATCGTGTCCTCATCCCGATGATCAATGAAGCAATCTACTGCGTTATGGAAGGGGTTGCAAAGCCGGAAGCAATTGACACCGTGATGAAGCTCGGGATGAACCATCCCATGGGCCCGCTCCAGTTAGCTGATTTCATTGGACTTGATGTTGTGCTGGCTATTATGGAGGTATTGCACGAGGGGCTTGGGGATGCAAAATATAGACCATGTCCTCTCTTGAAGAAAATGGTCGCTGCAGGCCATCTTGGGAGGAAAACAGGGAAAGGATTCTATGAGTATCCTTCAGATTAATTGAATCTATGTCAGGAGAATGAGCTATGAATTTTCAATTTACTGAAGAGCAAATAATGATTAAGGAGACAGCTCGACGATTTGCGGAGGAAGAACTCGCACCAACTGTTGCAGAGCGGGATGAGAAGGAGGAATTCCCTGAACAAGCTGTGAAGAAGCTTGGTGAGCTTGGTTTCATGGGTATGATGGTTCCAACGAATTATGGAGGAGCAGGACTTGACACGATCAGCTATGTTCTCGCCATGGAGGAAATTGCGAAGGTTGATGCCTCAACTGCTGTGATTATGTCGGTGAATAATTCGCTTGTTTGCTATGGGCTCAACGAATGGGGGACAGAAGAGCAGAAACAAAAATATCTTGTTCCTCTCGCAAGCGGTAGGATGCTTGGGGCATTTGCTCTTTCTGAATCTGAAGCTGGAAGCGATGCTTCGAACCAACGGACAACTGCTGTGCTCGATGGAGATTCCTACGTACTCAATGGGACCAAGAATTTTACTACGAATGGTCTTCATGCCGATGTCGTGGTTGTTTTTGCCTCGACTGATCGGAGCAAGGGTTCGCATGGTATCAGCGCTTTTATTGTGGAGAAAGGGACTCCAGGATTCTCAGTTGCCAAGAAAGAGAGGAAACTAGGAATCCGAAGCTCCGATACTGTTTCTCTTTCCTTCGAAGACTGTCGTGTGCCTGTTGGAAATCGCCTTGGAGAAGAGGGAATTGGATTTAAAATAGCAATGAAGACCCTTGACGGGGGAAGAATTGGGATCGCTGCGCAAGCTCTTGGCATTGCTCAAGCCTCACTTGAGGCTTCGGTTCGGTATTCGAAGCAGCGCAAAGCCTTTGGGCAGTATCTATCGGAATTTCAAGCGATTCAATTCAAACTTGCGGATATGGTGACGAATATCGAAGCTGCCCGACTCCTTACGCTTGAAGCTGCTGCCAAGAAAGATGCTGGTGAACGATATACAGAAATAGCAGCCATGGCGAAACTCTACGCTTCAGAAGTCGCTGTGGAATGCGCCCTTGAGGCTGTGCAGATTTATGGTGGGTATGGCTACATCAAGGAATATCCAGTTGAGCGCTTCCTTCGTGATTCGAAGATCACTGAGATTTATGAAGGAACATCCGAGATACAGAGGATCGTCATTGCGCGAGGATTGCTGAAGGACTGAGCCCTCGCAGTGTTGAAGCGGCGATCAAAGTCCGGAAAACTTGACAAACTGGCTTTAATTTTGTACAATGCAAACCTACGTCTAATTCACTTGAGCTTGAGACTTGTAAAGCCTCTGGCTCAAAATCACTAACAACCATACTGGGAGGTAACATGAGTAAGAGACACTTTGTTCTCGTGATGGCTATTGCCGGAATACTGTGCTTTACAGTGCCAGCGCTCTTGCACGCGCAGTTTGTGCCGGAGAAGAGCTATTTGGGACCATCCATTGGATTCTATTTTCATGGTTCAGTGCCAATATTAGGCGCAAACTATGAATACGGGATGAACGTTAAAGATTTTGGAAATGTCGGTCTCGGGGGTCTTTTTCGATACTGGAGCTATGATCTCGGGTATTGGAGTTACACTGACGTTATGATTGGTGCGCAAGGGAACTACCACTTTAAACTGACCGAGAGAAAGTTCGACCCGTGGGTTGGTTTGGTGCTTGCTTATGACGCTGGTTCTGTGAGTTGGAAAGGTCCATCTGGTTGGTACTGGGCTGAACCTGCCTATGGTGGATTCTTTCTTGGCGCCCATGCGGGAGCGCGCTACTGGGTTTCACCATCGTTAGCCCTTAACGGGCGTATTGGTTTCGGCAGTTTCAGCTATGGCACTATTGACCTCGGCGTTGATTTCAAATTTTAAGCCTGCTTAAGGATAATCTGTCAGTGGAAAAGCGAGTCCCTTCCGGGACTCGCTTTTTTTCATGCTTTCCCTTTCTTGATGCAACATATTTGTTTTTCTCTTATCGCTTGTTTAACTTTTTGCAAATGGATTGTTCTTAGGCACAATCGCTGGATGCTGTTGCGTATAATAAGTGGTTTGATTTTTCTGAGTTTTAGCCACAGTCTGACAAGTCTTTGGCTTGCCGTAACTCCTTCCTCGAGCGGTAGCCAAAGGTGTTCGGGCGCAGGTTTCATATCTCCTGGTGATCGAATTGTGATGTACTTCGCCGGGGATGTTACTCTCGCTCACAGATTTGAAGAGGCAATTGGTGACAGCGTTCATAAGCCATTTGCCAATTTTCACTTGTTTCGGAATGCTGATGTGGCGTTCGTTAACTTAGAAAATCCGATTACCGTGCGAGGTAGAAAGAAAATTCTCGTCGAAGGCGGGTTCGCCTCAGGCTGGAAAAAGTTCAATTTTCGAATGAACCCGAAATATCTAATCACTTTGAAAGATGCGGGTGTTTCTGTTGTCAATCTGGCAAACAATCATATCCTTGATTACGGTGTGATGGGGCTATTAGACACGATTGAGAAGCTCGACTCCGCAGGCATCCGGCATTGTGGTGCTGGCAGGAATCTGGAGGAAGCTCGTGCTCCAGTCATTCTCGAGATTCGTGGGCATCGAATTGCTATTTTAGGATACTGGGGAGGCGGAGCTGGCGCTGCTGGAGTGAATAAACCTGGAGTCGCCCCTCGTGATCTCCGTATTATTCTTGCTGACGTCCGCTCGGCTCGCACTCAGCACAATGCGGATATCGTGATTGTAAGCCTTCACTGGGGAAATGAGCTTGACAGATTCCCTCAACTGTGGCAACGAACCTTTGCTCATCGAATAATTGACTCGGGGGCAAACGTCGTTATCGGCTCACACTCGCATACAGTTCAACCAGTTGAATCTTATCATGGCGGTATTATTGCGTACTCCCTCGGTAATTTCCTCTTCGGCGGCAACCAGGTCAGGCAGTATGACACTTCTGTGCTTGAAGTTGTTGCGGATTCAGCCGGTATTCATTCTTCTACGAAGCTTGAGTGGCAGTTAGTTCCTATTAGAGTCACTAATGGATGCGTGCACGTTTTACCCCGAAGTATGCGGGGCAATTAACTGCGTCACATGTTAATTTGTCGAACGCATGTATCATTTATTGAGAGTCACATCAGAATAGGAGCATGTCATGAAATCAAAAACACTTGCTGTTCTACTTCTGCTCGTAGTGGCGATTGCTGTTGTAGTGTTCGGGACAATCCTTTGGGGTGTGGGGACTTACAACGCTCTGGTCTCGATGGATGAAGGAGTTAAGTCTGCGTGGGGGCAGGTTGAAAATCAATACCAGAGGCGATATGATCTTGTACCGAACTTAGTCGAAACAGTCCGCGGGTACGCCTCGCACGAGAAAGAGGTCTTCGAGGAGGTTACAAAGGCTCGTGCAAGTGTAGGTCAATTGAAAGTTTCCCCTGAGATTCTGAAGGACCCTGCCGCATTTCAGCGTTTCCAACAAGCTCAAGATGGCTTGAGCGCAGCTTTAACAAGACTGCTTGCTGTGGCAGAGAACTATCCAAATCTTAAAGCCAATGAAAATTTCCTGACTTTGCAAGCTCAGCTTGAGGGGACTGAGAACCGTATCGCTGTGGAGCGTCGACGGTTCAATGAACAAGTGCAGCGATACAACACGACTCTTCGTCGTTTCCCCGCATCAATTATAGCCTCGATGACTGGATTTACTGCAAGACCGTATTTCCAGGCTCAGGCTGGTGCTGAACAGGCGCCAAGAGTAAGGTTCTAAATTTCAGATTGGAAGCATATCCATGCAAGAACTACGGGGTAAAGGATTTAAGATTCTGCTCCTGTCCTTTCTTCTCTCTACTATTTACTTGACAGCAGTCTCACAGCTTGAAATCCCCACGCTTGAGCAACGCGTCACAGATTTCACGAATACACTTACGTTCTCTCAGTGGAAAACCCTCGAAGATGAGTTGAAAGCATTTGAGGATTCAACATCAACGCAAATTGCTGTGCTTATGATTCCTACGCTGAGTGGGGAGAGCCTTGAAGACTATTCAATCAAAGTTGCGGAAAGAAACAAAATAGGTCGTGCGGGAAAAGATAACGGTGTTCTTGTCCTTGTTGTAAAGAATGATCACAAAGCCCGCATTGAAGTTGGTTACGGTCTTGAGGGAACATTGCCGGATGCTTTAGCGAAAGTCATCATCCAGCGAGAGATGATTCCACATTTTCGAAATGATGACTACTTCGGTGGCATTTCGGCGGGGATTAAAGCCATAATGCTCGCAACAAGGAATGAGTATCGTGCTGAACGTAATTCAGAAAGTGACGAGGAGCTGGGGAAAATTATTGCATTTGCCCTCTTCTTTGGCATTGCGGGCTTAATCTTTTTTATTCGAGCACTTTCTCGTGGTGCCGGGGGATACCGAATTGGCTCGAGAGGTGGGGCGTTCTATTCGGGCGGTGGTTGGTTCGGCGGTGGAGGTGGCTGGGGTGGAGGTGGTGGCTGGAGTGGTGGAGGTGGCTCTTTTGGGGGCGGGGGAGCGAGTGGGAGCTGGTAAAACAAGAATGTCTTGGCAGGGAATTGTTGTATGAGTACCCAGGGGCAGAGAGAATTTTTAGCCTCTAAATTTGCCAATCAGGTGCTGAAAGAAGGAGCGAGAAAGCGGGTTCTCCTCTCTGCAGATACACAGCGCGCTGTCATAGACCTTGCTAAGATGTTCGTTCGCATAACTCAGATGAGAAAAACGAGTGTCATCGTGCTCCGAACATCTCGCATACCCCCCGAAGTTAGCTCTGCATTGGGCGAAGCCGGGCGAATCCTCTCACGCAAAGCATTCCTGAAGAAATTCCCTCAAGATGAATTCTCTGTACAAGAGCTTGAAACCGATCAGCCTGAGAGCAGATCGGCTGGTAGAGCCCCACAGCGAAGGGTCAAACACCCACTTTCCGCTGTTATTGTCCTTTCATACATACCCGAAGTTAGAAGCGCTTCTTCCTCTGAAAAATCTAAATTTATTCTTGAAGCCGTTGAAAAACTCAAATCAATCTCAATTCCTGAGATTCACATTGCCTGGCCCTCCGAGAGAATTGATATCGGCGCAGTAAGCAATCAGTTTGATATCGTTCTTCTCGCCTTTCGGAAAGGGGGAGGGTATCGGCTTGTTGAGAGTCCACTGAAGGAGCCTATCCTGCCAAGGGCAGGCACAACTATCGCAACAAACGGACTTACTTCATCAAGCCGTGGCCCTTTTGATGAGATTCAAGCTCACTTTGACTTGCTTTATCGTGCACTTTTGAAGGCTGAGCAAAGGTATCAGGTCGTTCTTGACCGATCAGCTGACGCAATTCTTGTCATCGATCGTGACGGTGTGATTCGAGATTTCAATAGGCCTGCTGCGAAGTTGTTTGGTCTACAGCACCCTCTTGGTGAGGAGCGTCGCTTTCAGGCATTTGTTGACAGGGACTCAAGGTTTTCTGCTGAGCAAATTCTTGCAAGACTTTTCGAACGGCCTGAAGGCTTGTTGACCACAGTTCGGTTTGTAGATGCAGAGAAGCATTCATTTGATGCAGAAATCTCCGGTGGATGCATTGAGTCGCATCTGGCACAGCTTCATGTGCGCGACCTTCGGGAGCACCTGGAGCTTCGACGGCAAGTTGACGAGTCAGAATTACGATTTCGAGCCCTTGTTGAGCATTCTCTCGATGGCGTTGCACTGGATGCTGGAGAGAAATTTCTTTATGTCAACGAAGCATTTGTGAAAATGTTTGGCTATGAATCCTCCGATGAGCTTATAGGGCAGCAAATTACGAAAGTTATCGTACCTGAGGATCGAGCGAAGGTTCTTGAGCGATCTCATCGCCGTGAGGCAGGTGAATCGGCGATCAATCGGTATGAATATCGCGGCATGCGGAAAGATGGTTCAGTTATTGACATCGAGGTAACTGCTACAAGTGTGGAAATCGATGGTCAGATTGCTTCGCTGTCCTTTCATCGTGATGTCACAGAGCGTCATCGTCTTGAGAGGGAGCTGAGGGAATCTGAGCAGCTTTTCCGAAATGTGATTGAAGCTATGGGAGATGCGGCGGTTATCACTGATTTAAACTGGCGTGTCATCACCGTGAATAAAGAGTTCGAGCACCTTACTGGCTTTCGTCGGAACGAGGTAGTTGGGGAGGAATTTCCCTATCCCTGGCTTGATAGCGAGCACATGGCTCGGTTTATTCAATGGATCTCTGAGCTCAGAGAGAAGTCTTCCTTGCACGATTTTGATATGGATTGGCGCTCGAAGGATGGGAGACGTATCCCTGTAAGTCTCAATACAACTCTTTTGAGGAATCGGCATGGCGAGCCGAGCGGCGTCCTCAACATAGCTCGTGACATCACGGAGCGGAAGCGTCTCATAGAGGAGTTGACTGCTCGCACGCGCCAGATGGAATCACTTAATCGCATGATCAGCCGCGCAAATGAGACCCCAATCTTCGACGATGTTTTCCGTATCGTGGCTGAAGAATTACGCGAGTTGTTTCATCCCACAGGGATCTGGTTCGCTGTGAAAACGTCGCAAGAAGCAGAAACCCTCTTTTTCTCAGATGTCGACAGGACACAGGATATCCTCGAAATTCCTCGTCAGCTGATGGAGCATTTTATAGGGCAGGAGTCGATCTTTGTCGCAGACCTGAGCTCTCCGGAATGGCAGGAGCTGGAGCAACAGTTTTCGTTATCCTCTCGTGGTTTCCGGTTTCTTGTTGCCTGTTCAGCACGAACGGGTGTAACCGGCAATTCTGTCCTTATTATGTCCCTTTCAAATGCGATCGTTCTCTCCGACCGCGATCGGTCCTATCTTCGCTCTGTTACTGAGCAAGCTGGTCTTATTGCTGAGAGAATTTACTTGTTTCAAACTGTTGAAGCAGATGCAGAATACGTTCACAGTCTGCTTAACTCCATTGACAGTCCTATACTGACGGTCAACCGTTCGCTTTGCTTACAGGAGTTCAACAGGGCGTGGCGGGAGCTTCAGAAGAGTGCTCCGCATGATTTTACAGGCATCGCAGAACGTGGTACTCATCTTCAGAAGATATTTGCAGATCCAACGCGATGGCGTCGATATCGTTCTGTTCTCGAAGAAATCCGCCATGGGGTGTCGGGAAGCTATAAGGAAGAAGTAACGTATGAGACAACAGCCGGCTTAAAGACCTACCAGCTGCGGCTGAATCCGCTGATAGTGAGAGGTCAGGTTCAAGGGCTCGTGCTCACCAATACCGATATTACCGAAATCAAGAAGACCGAGCAGCAATTATACCTTCGCAATCGCGAACTGGATGACTTCACCTATATCGTTTCACATGATTTGAAGGAGCCTTTGGTGAGCATAGAGGGCTACTCGAATATCCTCCGTGAGGAGTTGAAGGATAAAATCGATGAGAAAGCAGAAGGATTTCTGTCAGCTATTATGAATTCAGCGCGGAAACTACGAACGCTGATCGACGATCTCCTGAAGCTCTCTCGGATTGGACGCACTGGTGGAGCTGTGGAGGATGTTCCATTAAAGGAACTTATCGAAGAGGTACTACAAGAATTCGCTGTTTTGATCAGGGCCCGAAATGCTGTCATTCATGTCGAAGAGCCTTTGGGCACAGTGCGCGCGAATAGGGTTCAGCTTTCGATGGTAATTCAGAATCTCATTTCCAATGGATTGAAATTTAATGATAAGAAAATCCCAACTATCCACCTCAGCAGCGAAGATCGAGGGACAGAAATTGTTCTCCGGGTGACCGACAATGGGATCGGTATTGATCCAAAGTTCTTTGATAGAATCTTCATGATATTTCAACGACTTCACAGCGACGAGATGTATGAGGGCACAGGTGTTGGGCTCACAATTGTGAAGAAGATAGTCGAAGCCCATGGAGGGTCTGTCTGGGTTGATTCGAAGCCGGGTGAAGGGTCGACTTTCTTTGTGGCATTGCCAAAAGGGGGAAACGGCGCGTAATGAGAAGCCACCCGTTCCTGACAATCCTTGTAATTGAGGATAACCAGGATCATGTGGCTATCCTCAGATGGGCGTTCGAACGAGGGCGCATTCCGACTCGCATTAATTTGGCAAGAGATGGAGACACGGCTCTCGATTATCTCTTGCGCAGGAATGGCTTCGAAGATCCTCTTATAGCCCCTCGGCCGGATCTTGTCTTCCTTGACCTTGATCTTCCAGGAGTGAATGGAAAAGAAGTTCTCCGAATCATCAAGACGGATAAGACGCTTCATACAATTCCGGTAATTGTTCTTAGCAGCTCTGAACGAGATGAGGATATCGCAGAAGCTTATGAACTTGGGGCGAATACGTTTGTATCAAAAGCACGATTATTTGATGAGTTCTCTTTTGCTGTGGAACTCATCCAACAGTACTGGGCAAGCGTTGCAAAACTTCCACCAAAATTATGAGGCACAACAAATGGATCGCCAACGATTCGTGGTCCTGCTTGTAGAGGACAACGCCGATTTCGCCAGACTTGTTGAACATACACTTTCCCATTCTCAAGTGGCAGAATTTTCTGTTCACTGGGTTACGAATGGAGGGGATGCTGTTCGCGTGGCTGAGACACAAAAGGATATCGATCTCATCCTGATGGATTACTTTCTTCCAGGGGACAATGGGTTGGAGGTGACTCGCTTGCTCCGGGAACGAGGTGTGCAAATCCCAATTGTATTCTTGACCACCAACAAAAATCTGACAGTTGCTGTGGAGGTCATGAAGCTTGGAGTTGAAGACTATCTTGTAAAAGAGGAAGTTCTTACTCCTATCCTGGGAGAAGCAATCGTCGGTGTCATTGAGCAAACTCAATGGCGAAAGCGACTTGCTGAACTGGAAATGAGCAAGCGGCGTTTGGAGGCGATTCAAGAATTGACTGTTACACTCAGCCACGAAATCAATAATCCTCTCACAACATTGAAACTTACTGTTGACGCATTGCTGAAGAGCCATCCAAACGATGACTCGACGAAATATCTCACAATCATGCGTGAGAGCATTCTCCGCATCGAGGAAAAGGTCCAGAAACTCCGGGCTCTGCGCGATGATAAGACCATACCGTACGTGCAGGATATCCGTATGATCGATCTATCATAGGAGCAAGCGATGCTGTTAAAAAGAAATACTCTTCGTAAAGTTCTTTCAGCAGATGATTTGAAGTTGATTGCCCAAGCTATTGGGGAGGCTGAGATGCGCACCGCTGGTGAAATTCGTGTTAGCATACATGAGCGTCGTCATCGGCGCGAGCGTAAAGTCCCACTCCATGAGCTGGCTCTTCAGGAATTTCATCGGCTCGGAATGCAGAATACGAGGGACCGCACGGGAATTCTTATTTATATCCTCTTTTCAGAACGAAAGTTTCACATTGTCGCTGATGAGGGGATTCACAAGGTGGTTGCTGAAGGAACATGGAATCGGATTGCGGATAAGATGTCTCTCCGTTTTCGGGCGGGAGAGTTTCGTGACGGTATCATTGATGGGGTCAAACATGTTGGGGAAGTGCTTGCAGCTCATGTGCCTCGCAGACCAGATGATACAAATGAACTTCCAGACACGGTGCAGATCGGCTGAGCGATCTTTTGAATCAGGTTGTTTTTCATCTAAAAAGGACTGAGCTGAACATGAAATGGAAAATCGCGCTTGCTCAAATCGATTCTGTAATTGGCGATCTGAAGCGAAATGTAGAGCGTCATATTGAGGTTGCCGAGGAGGCTTTGTCCCGGAAGGCTCAACTGGTTCTTTTCCCCGAGCTTAGCCTGACAGGTTACACAGTCCGAGACATGAATTGGGACTTAGCTCTCAACCCTCGCTCAGCGCAGGAACTCCGGAAGCTTCGTGAGCTCAGCAAGAAAATTACAATTGTCGCTGGTGGAATTGAAGAGGGGAAGGAATTTGGGATTTACAATGCTTCATTTTACTTCGAGGATGGTGAGGTGAAGCACGTTCATCGGAAAGTATACCCTCCGACCTACGGAATGTTTGAGGAGATGAGATATTTCAACCGGGGTAACAGTGTGCGAGCATTTGACACGAAATTTGGCCGCCTTGGGATGTTGATCTGTGAAGACCTGTGGCATCTTTCACTGCCATACCTTCTGGCACTTGATGGAGCAACTATAATTCTCGGGCTTGCGGCAAGTCCAACACGTGTGGCTGGCGCCTCTGAAGAATTCCCGGGTGCTGTCATAAATTCTGAGCATCATCGAGCGTTTGCAAGATTGCTCAGTATTTGGTTAGCTTTTGTGAACAGGGTAGGGTGTGAGGATGGGGTCAACTTCTGGGGCGGTTCGGAATTGGTGGCTCCGGATGGGGGAGTTGTGCAAGCCGCTCGGCTGTTCGATGAAGACCTCGTGATTGCAGATGTTGATCTGGGTGAAGTGCGTCGAGCGCGGTACTTCTCGCGTCACTTCCTCGATGAAGATATTCGACTTGTGCAGGCTGAACTGCAGCGGATCAAAAGTAGACAGGATTCATGAGCGTTCGATCAGCCTCTGGCGGGCTCGCGCCGAAGGCTTTCTGAGTACTTTTACCCGGGTTGCTCATGGACTAAATGGATCCATCTGTATGCTGGCTGACACCGGGATTAGTTTAGTTTCTCGGGACGGATATAGCGTCTTTTTTTCAGGCTGAGGTATCAAGCAAAATGTGTTAATGTTTAATGGCAGGAGTGCATAAAAATGAAGCATTACCAATCATGGCGCCGGGGCGGCGCTTCGCATTCACGGGTTCTCTTTCAGGAAATTGCCTCAATGGCACAGGAGCATCTTCTCTGGATCACTGGATTTGCTATAGCGACTTCAATTGCTGCACGATTTGAAATTCCCCATGAACCAGTTCCATTCACGCTTCAGACAATGGTGGTACTTCTTGCGGGAGCATATCTTGGCGCCTTCAATGGAGCCATGAGCCAGTTTCTTTATCTCGCAATGGGAGCGCTCGGTGCACCGGTGTTTGCTGGAGGTTCATCTGGTATTGCGTATCTTTTTGGACCAACAGGAGGGTACTTGCTGAGCTTCCCCGTTGCTGCCTGGGTAGTTGGCTTCTTTTTGCACCGAAAAGATAGACCTCGCGTCAGCTTCTTAACCTCTCTTTTTGTAATGCTTGGCGCAGATCTCCTGATTTTTGCCTTTGGCACAACTCAGCTTTATGCAACTTACCTTCATAACTGGGGGCGAGCGTTTGAAGCAGGCTTTCTAATTTTTTCATGGTGGGACTTGCTCAAAGTCGCTGGTGCTGCGTTCATCTACACTGCTCCCCGGTTGAGGAAAAGAGAAAACAACAAAGATGCTGAGGGGAAACGCAGTAGTCAGGAATGAAACAGTCAAAAACTAAAGCTCACGCTGCAGCTTCAAAATCTCATGGTGAGCCTTGAGCGTCCGTCCGCCAGAGTCGCACTCAGATTGATGCCCTTAACAATTGGTTAGAGCCATTTCTTTCACACTTCCGAATCAGGTGGCTGCCCATGTAGAGACGATGTGTATGCATGATGCTTTATAGTGATCGGCTCTTCTTTTCCCCAGCGGACGACAATATACCCGACCAGCACACCAAGAACTGCCCCGGAAGGAAGTGTATCGAGATAGACTCCGTCAGCTATGTAACCTGCAAGAGCACTTCCAATTAACCCAATTAGGCTTCCTATGAGTATTCCACCGAATAGCTTGCGGATGTGTTTGAGCAGGTATCCGGTGAAGAATCCAGTGATCAAGCCAAGGAGAGCTGCGCCAAGGAAGATGTCAATGGCGAGTTCCTCTCGTTGCCATGTGAGATAAGTTCCTGCTCCATTAAGTACGCCGAGCAAGCCACCAGAGATAGCACCGAGTGTGTAGCGTTTCATAACAGAAATTAGCTATGAGACACGGAAAATTGTTAAACCTACTTTTTGATTTTCGTTTCTTCTGAGCTTTACAAATTCTACTCTTCTGAGAAATTGAGGTATAAGTCCCAGCGCCGGAAGAGCTCCGCCGTTGCTATTGTATCACCGAGACAATACTGGGCTATGCGGCGGTACTCGCCGTTTCGATAGAGTTCGCCGAGTGACAGGCCAGTAATCCCCTCGCTCTTCGGGCTTTTGATTCCAAACGCCTTGCAATAGAAGTCTAACGAGAATCTTCGGAAAGCTCCGTAGAAGGTAAGTTGATCGAGCAAATCGCAGTGATCCTTAGGGCTATAGCGGTAGGGGACAAGATTCCTTGAGGGTTTTACTCCGAGAACTGCAGATCGAATCATCAGAAAAGGTCCATCAAATGTGCGCCCGTTGAAGGAGATAATTTGTTCATACTTTTCAATGGTTTTCCAGAATTGCTCAAGAATCTGATATTCATTGCCCCCGATGAATTCGATCATCTCATCATCTGAGACCCACTGCTCTGGTTCGGGGGTTTGATAAAGCACGTTCCCCTTGTTTGTATCTGGGTTGAGCATTGCAATGGCGATGACCTGAGCCGTGAGAGGGTATAGATTCAGTTTTTGAAGCATTTCCTCTCGTTCTGTAGCAGTGTGAGCGCCGTGGAGGAGATATGCTTGTTGAGCCTCATCAAATGAATCAAATGGGAGTGCTAATGTTTCGATATCGAAGACTACTCTGCTTGGCATCCTGCATTGAGTCCCCTACATGTGGGCGTATATCTATGTGAATGGGACATGGTGAAGTTTGAAAAACGTTATCTTTTCTTCCGTGGTCATCTCTGCAAATCGAGCAGCCTCAGGTTCAAGAATTTGCTCCCAGTAGCTGTCGATTTGATTGATGACGTGCTCCATTTCTTCGTCGTTGTCAAACGTTGTTTTATTTCGGAGAGAAAGATATTCATTCACCTGGGAGAGTTGAAAGAACTCGCGGTCATCTTCCTCACGACTTTTCGCTTTTGGGAGTCCGTACTCATTGATTGCTTCCTTAAGTATTTCTTGAATTGCTTTGCTCTCGGGATCAATGCGATATGCTTCAAGCCACGACTCCACAGCGCCGTACCGATCGCCCTGTTGCCATTGTGCCATGCCGAGGAAAAGGAGAGTATCGGGTCGAAGTTCTTTATCGTCCTTTGGGAGAGCCTCAAGGACATGTGTGAGGATGAGCTCAGCTTCTTCGGGTTTGTTCTGGTCAATGCGGATATGTCCAAGGTAAAACCGAGCAAGAAGTGACTCAGGTTGAAGCTCGAGCACCCGCTGGAAGAGTTTCTCTGCTTCATTCAGTCCTTCGGCGGACTCTCGCTGGATAGTTAGCATCCCCTTGAGTAGAAAGCCTTCAGGATCGTTGGGGAACAGATTTACATGCTGCTCAAGGAGCTTCATAGCCTCATCGGCGTTGTTCTCCTCTAATTTTCTGTAGATGTTCGCTAAAGAGGTATCTCGATTCATATTGTTCTCTCTATGCTTGTGAGTTATGATTGTCCGCTATCTCGTTTTTATTCTTTCTGAATACGGTCAGCACTGAAGATTTCCTCAAGGACGCGGTGAACTGTTTCCCAGTCGAATCCGCGACGGACGAGGTAATCAGCTATGCGCTTTTTGTGCTGGGATAAGCCTGTTTGTTCCTCTTGCCATTGGCCTGAGCTTCTTTTCTGCAGCGAGTGTCCCGACAAGTTGGAATGTCGCTCAAGTCGCCTTCGTGCAAGTTCGAGGGCGTAGCGTAATTCTTCACTTTCAGACGGGAACATTTCTCTCAGGACGGTCTGGATGGCGTCTTCTGGAATTCCTTTCTGACGGAGTCGTTGTTTGAGCATTCGTTCGCCCATTGGTTTGCGTGTCATGGATTCTTGAGCGTATCTGCGGGCATAATCAAGGTCGTCGATTAGTCGGGCTTCACGGAGGTGCGCCAGAACGCGTTCACATGTTGTTTCACTGTATCCAGTGTGCAGGAGCTTTGTTCTGAGTTCTCTTTCCGTTCTTGGTTTGCGGTTGAGCAGCTTGAGCGCCTTTTCCCGCCCACTGCGGAACTCTTCATATGCTGTGATCTCAACGACTTTCTCTGGCGTGAGATGGTCGCCTCGGCGAAGGCCAAATTTCAAGAGGACTTCATCATGAATTCCAAAAGCGAATTCTCCATCGATGTAGATCGATTTACGGTGTGGCTTCCTTTGCTGGGGTTCGATCTTGGTAATGATCATAAGCGATTCGCCATCCCCGGAGTGGGTGGTTGAGTGGTGCCAGGGCGTCGGCGCTCCAGCGCCGGATGGGTGGGTTGATTTCAACTTCGAGCCTGTTTTTCCCGAGTCGATGAGCCCCCACGGCTGGTGGACCCGCCTCTGGCGGGCTCATCCTTTGGAGCTTCCGCCTTGTGAGGTTCATGGTTCCCGGGGATGCCAAGCTTTTCACGAATTTCGGCTTCTATAGCTGAAGCAAGTTCGGGGTTGTCCTGGAGGTATTTTTTTACGGCATCGCGCCCCTGTCCAATTCGATCTTCTTTGTAAGAGAACCATGAACCGCTTTTCTGAATTATATTAAGATTCACCGCAGTGTCGAGGATATCCCCTAAGCGTGAAATGCCTTCGTTGTACAGAATGTCGAATTCAGCCTCTTTGAATGGTGGAGCGACTTTGTTTTTCACGATGCGAGCTCGCGTTCGATTTCCGATGATATTTTGTCCATCTTTGATTGCTTCTATACGACGAACGTCGATTCGTACAGAGGCGTAGAATTTCAGTGCGTTTCCTCCCGTTGTGGTTTCTGGATTTCCGAACATGATTCCTATTTTCTGTCGAAGCTGGTTTGTGAAAATGACGCACGTGTTAGATTTGCTTATGGCTGATGTGAGTTTTCGCAGAGCTTGTGACATGAGTCGAGCTTGTATTCCCATTTGTGGGTCGCCCATCTCTCCTTCGATCTCAGCCCGTGGCGTCAGCGCAGCAACGGAATCAATCACGATGACATCAAGAGCGCCGCTTCGCACGAGCGTTTCTACGATCTCCAGCGCCTGCTCACCAAACTCTGGCTGAGAGAGGAGCAAATTGTTGACGTCCACGCCGAGACGTTTCGCATAATTGAGGTCAAGTGCATGTTCTGCGTCAATGAAAGCCGCCATGCCGCCCCTTTTTTGTGCCTCGCTGATGATATGTAAACAGAGCGTGGTTTTGCCTGATGCTTCGGGTCCGAAGATCTCCACAACTCTGCCTCGAGGGACGCCGCCTATTCCGAGAGCAGCATCAAGCGAAATTGAGCCGGTGGAAATTGCGTCGATCTTGGCAATTGGTCCTTCGCCTAATCGCATGACCGAGCCTTTGCCAAACTGCTTTTCAATTTGGTCAATGGCGATATTCAACGCTTTCAAGCGTGCGTCTTTCTCTTCTGCCATTGCTTATCTCCTTGATAACTGTGTTAGAGGAATTCGATGGATAACGGTGTACACTGACCCGGAGGGTCTGAGCTCGCTTTTCATGACAAGGACCTCCGAGACCGGCACCGGTTCCGTCTGCAAAGTAATACTCTGGAGTGTTAAAATCAAGCGATCCAGATTCCGGTGGCTTTTGACTCGACCAAGTGTGATGTGGGGGTGGAATGCCCGTTCTTCACTCGGGAAGCCAAAGGGAACTGTGGCTTGTTCTACAGCCCTCTGTATCTGGAGAAGTACCCCGTCCTTGTTATTGCAGCCAACCCAGATAACGCGCGGGCTACGACAATTTGGAAAACATCCGATACCAGCATAGACAATTGTAAATTCGGGCAGGAGAGCTATCTGCTCATCTAAAGCCTTGACAAGAGGTGGAAGGGTTTCTTCTCTGACATTGCCTAGAAACTTAAGTGTTATGTGAAATTTTTCCTTTGGTTCCCAGCGAACATCGGCACGCGTTTCCTTCAACGAGGATGTCGCATCTTCGATAACATCCTTCACTTCATCAGGTGTGTCAATTGCAATGAAAGTCCGAATCATTACGTTGTCTAATTATGATAGACCAAGGAGCTTTCTTCGAACAAGATCTAATGCCGCTTGTGCAGCCCGTTCTTTCACAGTCAGTCGATCATCTCCGAAATGGTACTCCCTTGCCTCAGTTCCTCGCTCATCGGCATATCCAATCCATACAAGTCCGACTGGTTTTGTTGGGGTACCGCCTGTTGGTCCGGCGATTCCAGTTGTCGAAAGTCCAATTGATGTTCCTGAGATCGTTCGTATACCGTGCGCCATTGCCTCTGCAACTTCGCGGCTTACTGCACCGTAGGTCTCAATCAAGTGACGTGGAATATGAAGTATGTCCATTTTTGATTCATTACTATAGGTGACGACGCAGCGTTCGAAATATGCCGAGCTACCCGACACATTGGTTATACGGTGAGCAATCAGCCCTCCGGTACATGATTCAGCAATAGCAATGGTTAACCTCCGCTCCTTGAGCAGTCTTCCTACAATAATTTCCAGTTCCTCTTCTTCCTCCCCATAGATAAACTCGCCAACGCGGCTTCGGAGGATTGCCTCGACGCGGGCGATTTCTTCCTGGGCTGATAGCCCGCCCTCAGCGGATTTGTTCTTCGCCGTGATTCTCAATCGAACGCCGGTAGCTGATGGGAGGAATGCCAACGTTACTGAACCGTCGGGGGGTAGGAAATTCTTGACATCGCCGATTTTCTCAGCAAGCGTTGCTTCAAATATCCCAGTTGTCTTAAGTGTTCGCTGAAGCACGACATTGCCCGGATTTCGTGAAGAAAGGAATGGGATGACAAATTCATCCATCATCCCTTTCATTTCTGTGGGAACCCCTGGCATTACAATGAAGATCAAGCCTTTTCGCTCGAAAAGCATCCCCGGCGCCGTTCCATGACGGTTCGGGATCACAGTGCATCCTTGAGGCACATATGCTTGTTGCTCGCGCAGGGGAGTAAGTGGGATATTTAATCTTAAGAGGAATTGCTTCAGGCTTTCCAGCGCGCCCGGGTCAAGGACAAGAGGTGCATTGAAAAATTCCGCAACAACCCCTTTTGTGATGTCGTCATGGGTGGGTCCTAAGCCACCGGTGACGAGAACAACCTCGGCACGCTCCACTGCTCTTTGAAAGGCGTTACGAATTTCTTTTTCATCATCACCAACGACTTCAATCCATTTGACCTCTATTCCCACGCTGCTTAATTTCTGAGCAATATATGAGGCGTTGGTGTTGACTACTTGTCCGATGAGAAGTTCGTCGCCTATACTTATGATTTCGCCCAACATTTTCTCACCAGTGCGTAATGAAGATTGCCGCCCGAACGATGACATTCGCATAAATGCCTGAGATGACATCGTCCATCATGACTCCCCATCCACCCGGTAGCTGCTCAGCCCGCCGAGCGGGGAAAGGCTTCACTATGTCAAGAAGTCGAAAAAGAAAAAATGCGAGAATAGTAACTATCAACTCCTTAGGTAACATCCACAACGAAACCCACATTCCGACAAACTCATCGATAACGACAATTGCCGGGTCAGTCCCGAACGATCGCTCCATGCTGCTTGCTGTGGCTACTCCGATAAAGAAGAGGATAACGATCAGTAGTCCCGAAAGCAACGGATTCTCAGCCCCCGGTATTGCATAGAATGCAACTGCCAGCAAACTTGCTATTGTTCCCGGAGCAAGTGGTGTATATCCAGTGAAGGCTCCAGTAGCGATGAACCGAACCATGAGACTGACCCGGCGGTGGAACGATTGTGGCATTACGTTCTTGAGGTGCTTCCAAGTGAGACAACAAAGTTCTTTGCATTATCGATAAGATATGCGACTCCTGTCCAGACAGTGGCGATAGTGACCACGAGCATGAAGATATTGACCAGTGTTGGATTCAAGAGGTCGTTGAGAACCCCTCCGAAGTGCGACACGATGCCCGGAAACTGTTCTAAGCCAACGAGGAAAAGGATGTAATAGATCAGGATGAACTGTAAGAATGTCTTGATCTTTGCACCACGAGTTGGGACAATCGGCTTGTTGTGAAACTCCATATACGACCGTAGAAGTGTGATGGAAATATCGCGTATGACTATGGTCCACACCATCCATGCGGGGACGAGCTCGGTGTACAAAAAAGCAATGAACGCAGAGGATGTCAGGATTTTGTCGGCTAATGGATCGAGGAATTGCCCCCAACGTGATTGGTATCCCCATTTCCGAGCCACCCAGCCGTCGTACCAGTCTGTTATCGCTGCCGCAAAGAATACAAGGACAGAGCCTGCCCGCAACGCCGGGCTCCCAGAAAGGAACAAGATAAGGAACACCGGCGTGAGTATAATCCGAAGAATGGTAAGTTGATTCGGCGGCGTCATGCTGACTCTTTCTCGATGGCTATGAGCTCTCTTTACTTGTCGCTAACAGTGTCCTGGAACGCCATGATATCCTGCATACGAATCCAATTCTGAATTGAACCTCGAAAGTCACGCTAAAATATGCTGCTCATACCTCTCACAGAAATTTACAAGAATTCAAACGAGATTCAAGGTTACACACAAGCACCCCAAGCATCATTCGCTGTCCTTCTTGAAAGAAACGAAAACCTTGCCTATATTTTCAAAGTATGGAGAGGAGATTGCACACTGTCAGGATAGCCTCCACGGGTGAGGAAATCCCCGTCGGCAAGATTTTCTGCCTTGGGCGAAATTATGCCGAGCATGCACTGGAGATGAATGAAATCTCAAGCGCTGATAAAGGGCATCCGATCATTTTCTTAAAGCCGCCCACCGCGCTTTTACGCCCGGGCAGCCCGATCAAATATCCTCCGATGACGAAGAACCTTCACCATGAGATTGAGTTGGTGGCTCTTCTTGGAGAAAAAAGTAGGATACTCGCATACGGTATCGGACTTGACATGACCATGCGCGACGTTCAAGAAGAAGCTAAGTCAAGAGGGCTGCCGTGGAGCATAGCAAAAGGGTTTGATGGCTCAGCTCCAGTTTCTGACTTCGTTCTTGCGGAGGATATTCGAAATGTATATGACCTTGAGATGAAGCTCTGGGTCAATGGCAAGCTTCGTCAGCATAGCTCAACCGAGAATATGATTTTTACGATTGAGGATATAATCGAGTTTCTGCAATCGGTTTTTACACTTGAATTTGGTGATCTGATTTTCACCGGAACACCGGCTGGGGTCGGTGTTGTCTATCCGGGCGACGTGATCGAAGCTGAGATCACAGGAATCGGGAAAATTTCTTATCAGGTTGAATAATCCCTCTCCGCCGAAGGCGGATCAGAATTTTTTTCCATTCATAAAGGCAAGGTCAAGATGTCATCAAAAGTCAGCGGTCACGCTCAAGCATACTTAGAGCTTCCGAAAGCTTACTCTCCAGGGGATGTTGAGACTAAGTGGTACGATTTCTGGGAATCGCACGGCTTTTTTCGAGCAAAGGTAAACCCTGAGAAGAAGCCATATACGATTGTCATACCACCTCCAAACATCACAGGTGTTCTGACGATGGGGCATGTCTTGAACAACACGATTCAGGACATTTTTATTCGTTGGAAGCGTATGCAAGGGTACGAGACACTCTGGCTGCCCGGTACAGATCATGCGGGGATCGCGACGCAGAACGTCGTTGAAAAGGCTCTGGCAAGGGAGGGATTAAGCAAAGATCAACTGGGTCGGGAGGAGTTTCTGCGGCGCGTTTGGGAATGGAAAGAACAGTATGGAGGCACTATCATCAAGCAGCTCAAGCATCTCGGGGCATCCTGTGATTGGTCCCGGGAACGCTTCACAATGGATGAAGGACTCTCAAATGCGGTGAAGGAGGTCTTCGTTCGGCTATACGAGAAAGGGCTTGTTTACCGAGGCAAATACATTGTCAATTGGTGTCCGAAGGATCACACCGCTCTCAGCGATGATGAAGTGAATATGGTTGAAGTGCATGGAAACCTCTGGTATATTCGCTATCCGATTGAAGGAAGCAGTGAGTCGGTAGTTGTCGCTACAACCCGACCGGAGACTATGCTTGGCGACACTGCTGTCGCAGTGAATCCAGCCGATGAAAGATATGCTCATCTGGTAGGTAAGAAAGCTGTTCTCCCGCTGACAGGTAGGCTGATCCCCGTTATCGCTGATCCTTATGTGGATCCAGAATTTGGGACAGGCTGTGTGAAGGTCACGCCTGCACATGATCCAAATGATTTCGAGATAGCCCAGCGTCATGGACTTGAGTTTCTTCTAATTATGGATTCATCGGCACACATGAATGAGAATGTGCCGGCGGCATATAGGGGTCTTGATCGGTTCGAAGCTCGTAAGAGGGTTCTCGCTGATCTGGAATCCACTGGCTTCTTAGTCAAGGTGGAGGAGTATGAGCATTCAGTTGGTCGCTGCTATAGATGCAATACGATTATAGAGCCGTATCTCAGCGATCAGTGGTTTGTGAGGATGAAGCCTCTGGCTGAACCTGCTCTCAAGGTTGTACTTGAAGGGAGGATCAGATTTTTCCCTGAGCGGTGGGTCAAAACGTATGAGCACTGGATGAGAAATATCAAGGACTGGTGTATTTCGCGGCAACTCTGGTGGGGCCACCGTATCCCGGTTTATTATTGCACAGTCGATGGGTGCGATGGGATGATGGTAAGTCGGGACTTTCCCACCGTCCCGTGTCCGAAGTGCGGTAAGACAGCTTGGCGTCAGGATGAAGATGTGCTCGACACGTGGTTTAGTTCCTGGCTGTGGCCCTTCTCGACCCTTGGCTGGCCCGAGGAAACTGATGATCTTCGATATTTTTATCCAACCGATACCCTTGTGACGGGCCCTGACATCATCTTCTTCTGGGTGGCACGGATGATCATGGCGGGTATGGAATTCATGAGAGATATACCGTTCCGGAGTGTGTATTTCACGAGCATCATACGCGATGCGCAAGGGCGGAAGATGAGCAAGTCGTTGGGAAATTCCCCGGATCCGCTTGATGTCATCAATGAGTACGGAGCTGATGCACTACGTTTCACAATTGTATATCTTGCTCCTCTGGGACAAGATGTTCTTTACTCCAATGAGAAGGTTGAAATAGGCCGCAACTTTGCTAACAAGATTTGGAATGCAGGACGGTTGCTTCTCCTCAATGCAAAGGAGATCCCATTTGATCATGAGCTTGCTTACGAGCATCTTGACATTGTTGATCGATGGATCTTAAGTCGCTTACACAAAACGATTGATGGTGTAAATCGTGCTTTGGAGGAGTTCGACATCAATGGTGCCGCCCATATTTTGTACGATTTCATCTGGCATGACTACTGCGATTGGTACCTCGAGCTGATGAAAGAGCGGCTTTATTCTGATAGAGCTCGGCGGGAGTCGCACGGAGTTGAGGATCACAAGCTTCGGATGGCTGTTCTTTCGCGTGCAATTGTCGTTTTTGAATCAATTCTTCGGTTGCTTCATCCATTTATGCCGTTCATTACTGAAGAATTATGGCATTACTTGCCTCTTCGGTCTGCAGGTGGAGATGAAGAGAGCATCATGATTGCACAGTACCCTGTGAGCGATAAGGTATTTATTAACGACCTTGCTGAAAGGGAAATGGAGCTGGCACAAGAAGTGATTTCATCCATTCGTACATTGCGCTCTGAGCTGAACATTGCGCCCACGGTTCGTTGCACTGCGGCACTGCGTCCGTCAACTCCGGAGGAGGCTGAACTTCTTAACATTACTGCAGACTATATTCGAAGGCTCGCTCGTCTTGACTCGCTGACTATTGGGACTGATGTAGTCCGACCAAAGCCATCTGTCAGTGGTGTTGCAAAGGGTGTCGAAGTTTTTCTTTCCCTTGCGAACATAGTCGATATCGAAGCTGAGCGGAGGAGGATTGAGAAGGAACTTGATCGTATTTCCGCTCAGCTTGAGAATATCGGCAAGAAGCTCAATAATCCGAATTTCTTAGAACGCGCTCCTGCAGAAATCGTCGAGCGGGAAAAAGAGAAACAGAAAAGTTTCTCCGAGATGCTGGCAAAACTGCGGCACCATCTTGAGGAACTGGAAAATTAATTAGCTTTCATCGAAAAGTGTTTTCATGCGCACTATGAAAATCCTCTTACAAATGATGATGGTGGTTTCATTGTGTTTTCGATCCTATCTTTTTGCACTTGATGCGTGGGAATGGGTGAGACCTAAGCCACAGGGTAATACGATCTACGATGTTCAGTTTGTCTCCTCCTACGAAGGGTGGGCTGTTGGGAAAAGCGGAACTATCCTTCACCTGAACTATCCATCAGTTCCTTATTTTCAGCCCGTTTCGTACCTCCTCAATACAAGTCGGAATCTTTACAGCATCAACTTTTGTAAAGGGGATCCACAATATGGTTGGATTGTGGGGGATTCAGGAACTGTTTACAGAACGACCAATGCCGGTGCGACCTGGCAGTATATCTTTAATCCTGTATCCGGCTCCTCAATTCAACTGATGAGCGTTGCGTTAATGGACACGCAAAGTGCAGTTGCTGTTGGGATGAATGGATTTGTGATGAAGACTGTGGATGGAGGGCTTAGCTGGTCGGTCAAGAATGTCGGGACTAATGTTTGGCTACAGAAGGTGACGTTTCTGGACAACATGCACGGTTTTATTGTTGGGAACGCCGGATTCCTTGCTAAGAGCGATGATGGTGGAGAAACCTGGAACACAATTCGAAACCGGGGGGCTGACCTTTATGATGTTCAGTTTATGACTTTGCAGGTTGGCTGGGCTGTTGGAGATGGAGGTACAATACTTCACACCACGGATGGCGGATCAACATGGATTTCTCAGACAACCGGGATCACTTACGGTTTAAAAGCGCTGTTGGTTCTGAGCTCTTCAACAATACTTGCTGTTGGAGAATCTGGTGCAGTTCTGCGTTCTGCGGATGGTGGGAATAGCTGGAGCACCGTGGTGCAATCGGTGCTCAGTCGCAGTCTGAATTCCATCGCAAAAGTTGACACAAGTCGGCTATGGGTGGCGGGTGAATATGGAGGAATGATGTCATCAACGGACGGAGGGAAGAGCTGGAATGCGGAGTCAAGCTCAGAATTCCCGGACCTTAGCGCTGTGAGCATCCGCACAATTGATGATCTGTGGGCGGTTGGAGGCAAAAGGGTGGTCCATTCGACTAACTCAGGCATCACATGGGAAGATATGACGGTCTCACCTACAAACTTGTACGCTCTTCATCTGCTTGACTCTGCGACCGTGATTGTCGCCGGCGATGGTGGACGAATCTTCCGGACAACGGATGGAGGTGTTTCCTGGACGCGCGTCGATGGTGGCATTATGAGTGCAACGATCTGGGCGATGGCGGCAAGAGGCGATGCGCAAGACGTCTGGGCGGTTGGAGATGGCGGAGCGATGCTCGCGTCAACAGATGGGGGAGCATCCTGGAAATTAAAGAACAGCGGGACGCAGAAAGCTCTCTACGCCATCTCCTTCGTTGACGCTTGGAACGGATGGGCTGTCGGTTTTGGCGGGACGATTATTCACACCTCAGATGGCGGAGAGCATTGGGTACCCCAAACGTCGAACACGACCTCGAGTTTCTTTGACGTCATCTTTCTCAATGTAAACCGAGGATGGGCAATTGGCGATGGAGGTATCTTTAAGACGATAGATGGCGGAAGAACATGGCAGCAAGTGCTCGGCGCCGTTCAGCGCTTGCGCGCCATCGGAATCAAGCAACGGAGAAGTGGTATGCCTGAGTATTATGGCTGCGTTGTGGGAGATGGTGGAACTATTCTTGTAACAAAGGATGGTGAAAATTGGATTTCTGATAGTAGTGGCACTACCAACGATCTATACGGCGTTTCTATATTTGAAACTCGAACGGTTCAAAATTCTATTACAGTTATGCAGCCTGAAGTCCTCGCCTGCGGCCGCGGAGGAACAATTCTCAAAAGAAATGGACCGGTCGTCATTGTCTCAATCAATGAACCGACTCCCCTTCCAAATAAGGTAAGCCTGAATCAGAATTACCCTAATCCAGTTTACGCCGGAGGTTTATCCCCGTTTGGCGGAAATTCTTCGACTATAATTCGCTTCACCATTCCTAAGACTGAAGAAGTGACTGTCAAAGTCTACGATGTAATTGGGCGCGAAGTAGCAACGCTGGTAAATGGTACTTTGCTGGCTGGGGAACATAAGATTATTTTTGATGCAAAAAATCTTCCGAGCGGCATCTATTTTTACCGCTTATGTGCAGGGGATTTTCTTGAGACGAAAAAAATGGTCTTGATGCGATGAACAAGTTCCACATCGTTCTTGCCTTTTGTGTTGCGACAGTCTGTTTCTTTGCGCCGGAATTCCTCCAGGCTCAACTATTACCAGCACAGGTCGATACGCTCATCACGATGAGTGACGGGATTAAACTTGAGGCGACGATTACTTTTCCGTTTGGGAATCCCCCTTCAGGTGGTTTCCCTGCCATTGTTTTGGTGCATGGGTATGGTGGGAATAAAGAACAAATGCGGGGTGTTGCGCTCTTTTTGGCACTGAATGGTTATGCTTCCTTAGCTTACAGTGTCCGTGGGCAGGGAAACTCTGGAGGCGTGTCAACGACATTAGGCGAGCGGGAAAAAGAGGATCTCTATGAGGTTATTCAGTTCTTGCGAGGCTATCCAAAGATCAATGGGGAGAATCTTGGTGTAGCCGGAGGTTCTCAGGGCGGAATTCATTCGTGGATGGCGGCGGTCCATCGCATGCCCGGTGTGAAGGCTGTTGCTCCAAGTATTGCCACACCGAATTTTGCAAATGACCTTGTTCCAAATGGGTGTGTGAAAAGGGGATTGGTGAACGAACTGACGCTCGATGATCGCGTGAAGTACAGTCCGCAGCGCGATACGGTGCGCGACTTCATTCTTCGCGATCTCTATGACAGTATCAGAGCTTACACTGAAGCACGAGACCTTGAACATTTGCTTGATAGTGTGCAAATCCCTGTGATTCAAGCCCTTGGCTGGAAGGATGTTCTCTTCTCAGTGAATGGAGGTATCCGTGCGGCGAGAAATTTAGCCTTGCGGTCCATCCCAGTCTGGTCTTATTATGGAGCAAATGGTCATGGAGATCCTGTGGATACAAGCGAACTCATGTTTGTTGCTGTGAAGATGATTCAGTGGTTTGACCATTGGATTAAAGGCAAGCCTCTGGATTCCGCAGATTTACCACTGGTGTATTACTCAGATGATCGACCTCACTGGCCCCATCATCTCATTAACGGTTGGCCCCCGCAAGATTCCAGCACGCTTCAACTTTTTCCAAGCGCAAATGGTGGATTGAGTGCGGATGCGCCGTCACAAGCAGATTCATTCCTCTTTTCTCTTGAGTACGACTCAACTTATACCCCAGAAATGGGTTGGCAACAGCTCTACGGGGGTACGGAGTTTGCGAAGTCATTTAAGAGCTATCCAGTTCGTTTCGTATCACCTCCAGTTCGCGATTCCACTGAGATCACCGGGATTCCTCGAGCACATCTTGTTGTATCGAGCGATGCACCGCGTTTCCAGAGCCATGTGCGAATCTACGATGTGGCGCCTTCTGACACAGGCTTGGACTGGCAATTAATCACGCGTGGCACGTACGGAGTTCGTATGAATCAACCAGGGGATGTACACGAAGTCGAGTTTGAATGCAATGCTCTTTCTCATATCCTTCCTCCCGGACACATGGTAGGTCTCGAAGTCACATCGCTCGATTTTCTCCAGGGGCGGACGGCGTATGTGATCCCGTACTTTCTCACAAGTCATTCGCGCTTGCTCACATCGCCAGTAAACCCCTCTTATGTTGATTTGCCAATCGTCAATGGGGTAGAGCTTGTATCGGTGCAGGATGTGTTCAAGCCATTGCCACAGGAATTTGTTCTCTACCAGAACTACCCAAATCCGTTTTCTTCCAGAGGTGGATACGCCTACAGCGGAAATTCTGCGACAATGATTGAGTTTGTGGTTCCAAAGTTACAAAGTATTGAGGAGCCTCATGTGTGTTTAACAGTCTATGATATTCTTGGTCGAAAAGTTGCGGTACTGGTAGATGAACCATTATCCAGCGGAATCCATCGTGTTGCTTTTGATGGGTCGGGTCTTGCCTCGGGTGTTTATGTGTATCGTCTGACAGCGTCTGGTGCTGGCGTACCTCTCGATATTTCATTAACTCGTCGTATGCTTTTGCTAAAATGAGGTTTGAGATGGGACACATCGATTTCGTTTCGAAGGAACAGTTTGTGCAGCTTACTAAGGATCTTATTGCGGAGCGAGAACGTGCACGGCGGGAAGGGAAGCCGTGGATCAAGCCAGTCATTGATGTTGATGTGTTAAGAGGTGGCTTAGCATCGCTTATTGATCATACTCTCTTAAAGCCAGAAGCGACTCCTGAGCAGATTCGCAAGCTCTGTGAAGAGGCGCGCCAGTACAAGTTTGCGAGCGTCTGTGTGAACTCGAGGTATGTTTCTCTTTGTGCAAAAGAGTTAGAAGGGAGCCAGATCCCGATTACGGCTGTTGTGGGATTTCCGCTCGGTGCTTCCAGCACCGTTGCAAAGCTGTGCGAAGCAGAAGATGTGATTCAGAATGGTGCAAAAGAACTCGACATGGTGCTTCCAATAGGCTATTTGAAGGCTGGTGACTATGATGAAGTAATGTACGACATTGCTGCCGTGGTTGAGCTTGCGCATCGTGAATCGGTTCTTGTTAAGGTGATCATTGAGGCATGTTTGTTGGCAGATGAAGAGAAGGTAGCGGCGTCTCTTCTTGCAGTGCACGCAGGAGCTGATTTTGTGAAAACGTCAACTGGCTTCAGCACCGGTGGGGCGAAAGCAGATGACGTCGCATTAATCCGACGCGTTGTAGGCCCGTCGGTAGGGGTCAAAGCTGCAGGCGGGATTCGTACTCGAGAGGATGCTTTGACGATGATCGCCCACGGAGCAAACCGCATCGGGGCAAGTGCCAGTGTGCAGATTGTTTCAACTTAATGGTGATAGAGATAGAAAGAATTTCTGAATTAAGAGCAAAGTACGTAAACGAGGAGGGAATGTAACATGATTTATGCATTGAAGAATATTTTCGTCGATGTGGTGCTTTTAGCGGTCAGTGTTTTTCTAACATCTTGTGCCTCAAGCAAGCACGCTGAGCAGACTGCTTCACAAGAGAGTATACCTTCCCATCGGGATACGGTCGAAGTAGAGGTCCTCACCCCTGTTAGAGCAGATACGTCGCACGCTCTATCGATGAAGCCTGCTCAACCCTCGAAATTATATACCGTTCAGATTGGTGCATTTCAGGTAAAAGAAAATGCTGAACGCTGGCAAAAGTATGCTCAGGAACGGTTTCACGAACCTGTTAGACTTACGGTTGAGGGTAACTTGTACAAGGTGAGTGTGGGAACGTTTCCGACTTACGAGGAGGCACAAAAGTTTCGCCTGGACATTGTAAAGCGATACGGCGATGAATATCGTGATGCGTGGGTTGCTGAGTTGAAGGAATAGCACCTGATGTTGGATCAGGAGGGGAAACCCGTGGGCATTCGGCTGCAATTGTGGATTCTGCTTTTTTCAATTGTCATAGTTGTTCTTGGCTGTGCCTCCGGGAAGAGATCTGAGAAAGCCATTGGGCATTCGATGGAAGGCAGAAGCATCTCGCTTCAAGAGGCGGAATCAGGTTTCGATCCATCAGCCTATAACCCGCCGATCGCAGAGATTGAAAGCACACTCGTGAGGCAGTGGGCGTCTCAAGAAAGCAAGACGTCGTCGATTAAGCTTGTTACTGAGCGTAAAGCAGGTTTCCGTGTTCAAGTTTTGATGACTAAAGATATTGATGAGGCGACGCAGTCTCGCATAACACTCCAGAGCGTTGTTCCCGCTGACTCCGTCTACGTTGTCTTTGAGCCCCCGTATTACAAGGTGCGGGTTGGAAATTTTCTCACGCGTCCTGAGGCAGCGGAATTAATGCAATTCCTGCATCAGCGTGGCTTTCCTGATGCATGGATTGTTCCTGATCAAGTCACAGTTCCTGCGCGATGATTTATGGGATGATTCCGTGCGGGAACGGAATTGTGATGATGATACCTTCAACAGGCCAGCGTGCCCGGACTCGAATAGTGTCTGAGAAAACAGCAAATGGTGCTGCTGGCTGAAAAGGGACCGCGGTTCCGTACGCATAATGTGTGCTTTGCGCCGAAGTCCGATACGCTTGCAGTACATACCGCCCCTCCGGGATGTCAACAATGCGGAAGGCACCAGTTTCCGATGCGGCTGTGGTAAAGGTAAGTGGGGGCACCGGCTCGATTCGTGTTGCCTCGACGATGAATCTGCTCCCTTGACCATCCTTCCCTTGTTCCTGGACAAGCCCCGAAAGATAACTGAGTGATGAAGCGGGTGCGGTGAAAAATGTTCTCGTAAAGCCATTGTTGGCTGAGATCCCTGTCTTTGTACGGAGTGCATCGGCAGGGAGCGTAATAGAGTACCGCATATTTGGCGTTAGCATTTGAGTTGGGGAAACGTCGACGGTAGCGCCGTCAATCCATCGTATTCGGTGAGGGACAACGGCGCCCAAAGAATCTGCGAAACGGAGCGAGTCATTTACTAAATGCTGCTCAATTGCGTTGCTAAAAGAAAGGAGCACTGTGGGATGAGGAAGGACGCCTCGTGCGCTATCACTTAGATTGCTCCAGCTGAGGTACGGGCGGAGCGTGTCTGGTTTCCCGTTTCCAGTGAACATCGCGGTGCGGACTGACGATGAAATCCTGAGACCGGACCGATCCCAGATGCTGTCCAGCGTCACTTTATATTCCATGCCTTCGCGTTGAGGAGCAGTTATTGCGATAATTGACGTTGGATGCACAGGATTAACAAACCATGAGATGACAGGAAGGGATGTTCCTGATGAATCGCCAATCGTTATCTTTGCCTGTGCAAGATGTGCAGTATCAACATCCTCGCTCATCCGGAGTTCCACATGTTGATTATCAAAAGCAGAGGCAAGGAGAAGCCGCGGTGGAATCGTATCCTCTTTCGTGAGCAGAAAATTGAGATTGGCAATGTGCTCTGTAGCGCTGTCGATTTGCACATCTCCGGGTGGAACGCCAATGTCATCGATGCCCGGGTCGTATCGCAGGTTGCGATATTCGTCGCGCACAGCAAATATACGAAATACCCCTGTAGGAAGATTGGAAAGCTTGAAAGAGCCGTCGTTTCCCGTTTGGCTGATAAAGTCAGGTGGCTCTGTGATCGGATTGCAGGTTTTATCGACTCTTGAGGTCAAATCATAACAGAAAATCATCACACCTGCTGGTTTCACGTCATAGACTTTCCCCATGACTGAAGCCTGGTCAATCTGTTCACCTGTGGAAAATGCGAAGCTGTACGCCTGGGCTAAGCGATTCCGATTCCTCGTATCCACGATATCCGTTCCAAGCGTGACAACGTAGGTAGTATTTTGTCTTAGCGGTTTTGTCCAGCTGATGGTTACCTCTTTTCCGCTCCAATCAAATTCAAGGCTTCCCACTGGAGGAGATATGAAAATCGATTCCTCAACGGATCGGCGGTCAACATATTTGTTGAAAGTAATGGAAATGGATTTTGTTGTGACGTTGATCGCATCATTCTTTGGTGTGGTGGAAACAATCGTTGGAGGAGATGTATCAACAGGTCCACCGCTTGGCGGATACTGCCCTGCACATCCCACCATCATGATGCCGAGAAGAGATAGAAGAGCTCGCTGCGAATATCGTGTCAAACTACCCAACGCAATCATAGGTACAAATGAAAATAGAAAAACTGTATTCTAAGTGCAACGCGGGATATTGCCAACCCGTCCAAACAGCGAATGAAGACCTTCTGGCACTCACCTTCCAGCTCGCGCTTTTGGTTTTTGACAACGCAGTTGGAGAAAGGCAACTGCGAGGTAATGCATGAAATTTGATCCCGCTATGCTGACTATTCCAAGAAGCGCGACGTGTGGAAGTAATCTTAGGAGGCATCTTTAAGATTGTCCGAGGGGGTAAGAAGAAGATAATGAAGAGGAATGATAGAGAGAGTCGTGTCTGTACAAGAATAAGCAATTCGACAGGGTGTGTGAAGAGATACTTTGCGATTGTCCCTGGCGGCCCGAGAATCAGGATTGTTCCGCGAACATTGCTACTCATTCAGAAACTGAGGTTCCACCTTGTTGTGCCAACCTTCGGTATCGTAAGCTTTCGTCTTCGTTCCCTGCTAATTCATAAAGGTGCCCAAGGCGAGCGTATAATTTCGTAGGATCGGGGACGTGCAGTGTCCCTTCTTTGAGAAACGCGATAAGAAGGTCGAGTGGGGGGATGTTTAAGTCCGGGTCGTAGCAGTCCGCGGCGTCGAGATAGGGGTCCGGGTCGTTCGGGCGGACACTGGCTGCTTTTTGATAATATATTATAGCGTGCTCATAATTATCCTGTGAGGAGTAGATGGTTTCAAAAACGTTCGCTAACCACATGAACACATCGTAGGCAATTTCGGGGAACTCTTCGGCAAGTTTATTCCCGAAGAAGCTGATTTCGTCAGCGGAAAGGAAATCGTTCCAGAAAAGGAGCCGATAGAGCTCGATATCTTTAATCTGCTGTGCAAGAGCATCCTGAAATGCATCGAAGATTTCGTTGAACTCAGTCGAAGAAGAAAAAATCGTTCGAAGTTCCTCAAGCGAAAACTTTCCCATGCCTCAATCTCGATGAGCGCTTTCCTGCACGACGTCTTTATTTTACCAAAGAGAAAAGAGAAAGTCAATACATTGTCTTATGTTCAGTCGCTTCACAGGCAGCACCAGGGTAAGAGCAAAAGACGGTTCATTGTTATTTCAATAGGAGCATTGCTTTCGCTTGAGTCCCGGCGGGGGTCTCCAGGCGATAATAATAGACGCCGCTTGGTAGTTTATCAGCGTCAAACGAAACGGTGTATACCCCTGCAGGCTGAAATTTACTTACAAGTTCTCGCACAAGGCGTCCGAGCACGTCGTATATCAGCAGTCGTACATTACCTTCCACTGGCAGCGCATACCGAATTGTTGTCGCTGTGTTAAATGGGTTTGGATAGTTTTGAAAGAGGATGTAGGAATGAGCCAGAGGCTCGTCTTTCACACGCGTGATGATGATTGTGTCGCGGCCCCCATTTTCGCTGTACCTCTTTGCAAATTCCTGAAGATAGAAGTTGGCTATTCGGTGGTCTTGAATGAGGAGAACATTTTCGTCATTCCTGTTTTCTGCAGAGTTAGTCCAGTTATATGACCCTGTCACCACCCAGGCATCTGAGGGATAATGCTCAGCATCGAAAATTGCATACTTGTGATGGAACAAATACTGACTTTGGTCTATGCGAATATCTGCACCGTTTTGCACGAGGTACGGATATTGACTATTGGCATCTGTGTTGTTGTCGAAGACTCCTCGAGCGTGGACACCGGCGTGGATCCGCTGAACAATCGCTGATGAAAGATCGTAGCGGGTGAATGTCAACAGCGCAAGATCAATGGCATATGTTGATGCATCGATCCGTTTACGAATCTGCCGCGCTGGGTGATCACTCGGACTGAAGTAAAGCTCCACGTGCATTCCGTTGATCGAAAAGACGTGTGGGGTGTCATCGTTCTTATCTATGCCAAATCGAGTTTTCGATGTGTCAGGAGTGTCGCTGTCGCTTCCCCACATCTCATTAAATTCCAGTGTGTACGCTCCCGCGAGCGCTTTATCTTGGACGAGGAGCATATCTTGGTAATCGTTGTAAGTTCCTTGTTCAGTTGGATTCCATGAGCCTGTAAGTACCCAGTCGTCAGCAGCAGAAGTTGTGTCGCGATAGTCGAAGATGAAGAACTTGTTATGCATGAGTCCGGGATCAGCATTCCGCGAGTCTGCATTATCGCCAATTACCGGTATTCCGGCGTTCTGCAGCGCTGCGAAACTCGATGACGGATACAGGTTATCTGACTCTGCAATAACGCGCACGCGAACGCCCCGGTTTCTTGCAGAGATGAGGGCTTGCGCAACTTGATCGCCAACGTATCCTGACAATGAGTAAAGGCAGGCATCGATAGAGTATCGTGCTGTCGCAATTCGTTCCAGAAGTTTGGGAAGGAAAGGGGCTGGTCCTTGAGAATTTTCCCATCTGGCAAGTGACGTGTCAATGCTGTGGTTAAAATACACTTCGATTTTCCCGGTGGAACCTGCTGAGGCGCTGCTTGTTACATAGTCTGGAAGCGAACTTGTTCCTCGGTCGTTTGAAGAGCTCATGAGAACGTGATACGCTGTTGCGGGGCTTAAATTTTCAAGAGTCACGGTGTGGATGAGACTCTTTGTTGTATCGTTCTTTTCTCCAAGTTCGTATTGCGTTGTTCGGCCATATTTAAGGATCGTCGTCGCGGGTTCAAGTGTCCTCCAGGAAAGGGTGATTGAAACGGAGTCGATATGGGTCTCATACGGTGGATTCACAACGATGCCCGGACCTGCATTCGGTGTGATGATGTCCGCATGTGAGCGGGGCATGAGCTGGTATCCGCCAATGTACGGAGGTGTCTTAACAAATTGGCTTATGATCCCGACTACATCAAATATTCCAGATGGAGCAGATGTATTTGCGAAATCAACATCATCATCAATCCTGATGGAGAGCGAATCTCCATGGACGTCATAAAGCATATAATTGGTCCCTGATCCTGAGACGGTCCATGCACTTGTGTTTGTTGTCACGGAGTCAACTCTAACGAGAAGCCCTTCATATTTCTCGATTCCTCCAGCACCGTCAGATGCGATGTCTTTCAGTGTGGCGACACCAGGCGTCACATCAACACCTTCTTCGTTGACAGAAAGGAGAACGGCGTTCTTCAGTTCCGTCAAGCCGTTATACTGGGTGACTTTTCCCGTCAGGGTAACGTCATCTCCTAAGTGAACGCTGTTTTCAAATAGGCTATCATAGACTGCGATCCCTGCTGTGGAGTCCTGCAGGTAGGCTGGACCGCCAAACTGCTTAGATACGGTGACGACACCGCGGATCGTTACCCACCGGTCGTTGAGCATCGGAACCCCATTAGTATCATTTCTCCTCACCCAAGCGATTGTACGCGGCGTACCATGAACGAGGACAGAGGGATTTACTTTGATTTGAGCTGGGGCAGAAACTCCTGAGGAGGTGAGGACAAAAAATATGAACTGATCGGTGGTGTCGGCGGGGGTGAGGTCAAAAATCTCAACAATAAGTGAATCTGCAGGTGCAATGCTGAGGCTATCAATTTTCACTGTGTCCCCCGAAATTGTCACGAAGGCACCTTGTGGGTGAGTGACGTGTAGATCTGCCGTTGTCTTTGACCAGTTGAAGACCGAAGGGACAACTATCCACACGCGCTGAATTATTGTTGTGTCACTCCAGCAAACGATCCGGAACGTGTCGGTCTGTCCAAACCCTATAGACTCAGGGGTTATCGTTGCGATGCCCGCACCACTGCCAGCGGGTTGGGGCTCTGGCGGACTGGCAAGATTTTGTGGGCTTGGTTGAGTTTGTACGACGAAGTCATTTGCGTTGTTATCAGAGTCATAACCATTGCCAGCGAATTCTTCACTTCCACCGCGAGCGAGCGTCTGAGCCGTGGAATTTGCGCTTGCCTTCCGCTCAAGTGAATTCCCATCTGCTCCAGAGTTCGACACTGGAGTCCCCTCATATACTTGTGGGTTCCCCCATCCAAGTGCGTCTACAACGTGTTGAGAGTTATCTTTGAGAATAATGCTCCCGCCTGGATTTGTCAGCGAGAAACTTGTAAGTGCAACGTCTGGTGCAGGATTCATCCCAGCATCACCGACAAGAAGATATTTGTGAGGCGGGAGCGAGCTGTGGAGATTTATAGTGAGTTGATTCCCTCCAGTTGCATTCTGCGAGGTGATCGTCCAGCCTGTGAGATCAACCGTCACCCCAGCAGGGTTATATATCTCTATGAATTCGTCGTTCTCGGCACTCCCTGTGCCATTGATGCGAGCCTCGCTGATAACGACATGACTTGATGGTTGTGAATTTGATGGAAGTGTAAGCAGTGTGATGGAGAATAATAGGAGAATTGAAGATGGAGTTGAAAGCAACATAGAACAGCAGTGTTTCATGGGGACCTCTTTGATATTAGCATTTAAATGGTCGCAAAACCCGTTCGGACACAAATCAGAATACAGTATAACATTTATTAGATGCGAAGTCAAGTTGTCGCGAGATCTGGGTCACAATTTTCCTAAGGCTTCGCTGATCAGGAGAGCATTGAGGAAGAGGATTAATGCTGCGCTTGCAATAGCAAGCCAGTGGATAACAAGGGGACTTCGATGCGTACCCATAAGTCTCTTGCTATGGGTGAACATGATTAAGGGGATGACAGCAAAAGGGAGTGCAAGGCTCAATGCAACCTGGCTGAAGACCAGGACTTTGATTTCATCCCAACCAAGATAGATGACGATGAGAGCAGGAAGGATTGTGATGATGCGCCTGACCCAGAGATTCATCTTGATGTTCAGGAATCCGTCAAGCACGATTTGTCCCGCAATCGTGCCTGTTGTCGATGAAGATAGTCCCGATGAGAGGAGCGCAATAGCAAAGACAGTACTTGATAAGCCTCCGAGCAGCGGTGTGAGGGTACGATGAGCCTCATGGATTGATGTGATTGGGATCCCTTCTTTGAAGAAGACTGCGGCGGACATGATGAGTATTGCGGAATTGACGAGCCAAGCAGAATTGAGTGCGAAAAATGAGTCGATTGTTGCAAGCCGCATCAGTCGCTTTTTTGATTCATGTATTGGAACCCCGTTGACCATAATGCTTTTTCGTGTTTGGATCACGCCGGAGTGGAGAAACAAGTTGTGTGGCATGACCGTTGCGCCCAGCATACCGATTGCAACGTAGACGCTTTCAGCAGGCAACCGTGGGACGAAGATAGAAGGTAGAAAAGAACTCAACTGTGGTTGTGCGAGGAAGAGTTCAACAACGTAAGAGAGTCCGATTGTAGCAACGAGCGCAATTATAACATATTCTACAATTCTATATCCAAACCGGTAGAGTGCGAGGATAATGATTACAGCGAAAGCTGCGAGAACAGCGGCGAACATCATTGGGATGCCCAGAAGGATGTTGAAACCTATAGCTGCGCCGAGGAACTCCGCAATATCTGTAGCCATCATTGCCATTTCAGAAATAATGTAGAGCACGACGTTCACTGGGCGTGAGAATTCCAGTCTGCACGTTTCTGCAAGTGTATGCCCGGTCACAATGCCGAGTCGTGCTGCCATTGTCTGTAAAAGAATCGCCATCAAATTGCTGATGAAAAGAACCCATAGCAGATGATATCCGAACCGTGAGCCGGCTTCAAGGTCAGTCCCCCAGTTTCCCGGATCCATATAGCCAACGCTAACGAGAAAAGCGGGGCCAAGGTAAGGTAGCACATCTCGGATGAACGCAGCCCGTTCTTTGACATGTTTTGATGATTCGCGAAGCCTTTCCTCGGCACGTAGGGCTTTGATAAACTCCAGCGGTGTCATCGAGTCCGTTTCCCCTTTTTCCTCTTTTCTATCTGGACGAAAACGCGGTTTGCCAACTCGCGGCTCAGATATCGGCGATGGCGACCAACGCGAACCAATAATGAACCGTCAATTTCCATTCGCTTAAGAATGCGGATGCGGCGGCGAAGAGTCATACCGACCTCCTGAAAATAGGCTAACATTTCAGGATGATCATCGTCGACGCGGACAATTGCAGCGGTCTCACCCTCTTTAAGTGACGAGAGAGGCTTGAGACTTCGAGTGATGAATTTCCCCTCTATGCTTGGGATAGGGTCGCCGTGAGGATCAATCGTTGGGAATTCAAGCAGTTCGTCTATTCGTCGTTCCAATTCCGGTGATGTGCTGTGCTCAAGACGTTCCGCTTCTTCATGAACTTTATCCCAGGGATAATGGAGAAATTGAACGAGGAACATTTCCCAGAGCCGGTGGCGGCGAACGACGTGAAGAGCCGCTTTACGTCCTTTTGGTGTCAATCGGACTCCGTGGTAAGGTATAAGTTGGACAAATGATTCCGCAGCAAGGCGCTTCACCATCTCAGATGCAGATGCTGGCGATACATTCAATTTTTGCGCAAGGCGTGTTGTGGTCACACGCGGCTTGTCCTGTTCAAGCCGATAGATATACTTAAGGTAGTCCTCAAAGCTTGGTCGTTTCGTTTTAGGGTCTCCTAATTTTTAATTTATGGATTTTTATAAAAATAGCAAATAAGCCTGCACGCGTGGTAGGAAATCTCTTAGCACACGCAGGTCACCCAGATTTACGAAATTGGAAGTACTGTGGGGATTTGACTGTGGGGATTTCGAAAGATTTAGTTGCGGCGGAATTGAATTTGCGATATAGCTGAAAGAATCCTTCGAATTAACTTTCTCTATCGAAGAGATCTACGGAAACTGTGGATGCTCAGTGCGAAAACCGCCATGCCCATCGCAAGTAGCGAAAGAGCTTGTGGATAAAGCTCTCTTAGTCCATCTCCTTTCAAGAACAACCCTCTGACGATCTCGAGGAAATATCGGACGGGGATCAAGTATGTCAAGTATTGAATGATCTTCGGCATATTCGCGATCGGGAAAACAAAACCTGAAAGTATTATGAACGGAATCATGATGAAGAATTGTGCGGTCATCATAGCTTGCTGCTGGGTCTTTGACACTGAAGAAACGAGAAGTCCTAATCCTAGGGACACAATGACGAATAGCAGACTCAGCACAAGCAGTGTGAAGATATTCCCACGAAGTGGGACATGAAAAACGAAAAGGCTAACTGCCAGCACAAGGAAAATCTCAATAAATCCGATGATTGTAAATGGGATCATTTTTCCAAGTATGAATTCGACGTCGCGAATTGGTGTCACAACAACTTGTTCGATGGTCCCTGTTTCTTTCTCCTTGACGATCGCAAGAGACGTCATAACCAGTGTAATGACCATCAGTAATTGAACAAGAACCGCCGGCACCATAAAATCAGAGCTTTTTAGACCGGGGTTGAACCATGCTCGCGTTTCCGCCGTTACGAGGGGCAGCTCATCGACCGTTTTGATAAGAGCCGATCTCACCGCTTGCTTCACGATGATAGTCCTTGCATACCTTGCTGCAATGATGCTGGCATAGTTGAGGCCGATCCCACCCGTGTTAGAGTCCGAGCCATCAGCAATGACTGCAAGCTGCGGGTTTGTCCTTGTAAGAAGCTCTCTCCCAAAATCTTTCGGGACGATTAGTGCTAAGCCTGCTTTTCCGCTTCTAAGATAATCGTCAATTTCGTCCATTTTACCCACATATCCTGCAAGGATAAAATACCGCGAGCTAAGGTAATGCTGGATTAATTCACGGCTTTCTTTAGTATGATCGAGGTCACAAATCACCAGAGGGATATTTTTTACATCAATGCTTGCGGCATATCCGAGCAGGATCAACTGGACAACGGGACTGATGAAAAGCATTGCAACCATTCGTTTGTCTCGGCGTAGTTGAAGAAACTCCTTTTTCACCATATAAAGTATTTTTCTCATCTTCATTCTCCTGGAACCTCAGAATCCCTTCTGCTTGAGTCTCCATGATGCAGCAATCGGCAGTGCTATTGCGAATCCAATGAGTGGCAAGATTTGGTCGTATAAATCAAATAGACCTGCTCCTTTCAAGACTATGCCGCGCAGTGCAGATAGAAAGTATCGTGCCGGTACAATGTATGTAATGATTTGAAGCAGCGCAGGCATGCTGCGAATCGGGAAAACAAAACCAGAGAAGATGAAAGTTGGAAGCAAGGTGAGCAGAGTGGACAGGAGATAAGCCATTTGCTGAGAGTTAGTGAAGGTTGAAAGAAGAACCCCAAAACTTAGCACTCCGATCAAGAAGACGACAGTTGTGAATCCGAGCAGTAGAATGCTTCCGTGAATAGAGATGCCAAATAGGAGAAAACTTGTTTGAAGGACAAGAAACGCCGCAAGGAGTGAGAGAACGAAATAGAGGGCTGTCTTTCCCAGGATGACCTCGACAGCGCTGACAGGTGCAAGCAAAATATGTTCGAGAGTGCCACGTTCCTTCTCGCGTACGATTGAAACAGAGGTTGGCACAACAGCAAGGATTGTCATTATGAAACCAATCAATCCAGGTATGAAAAACCACGCACTGCGTAGGTCGGGATTGTAGTAAACGCGCGGTCTGTAATCCACAGCGATGAGCGAAATTGGTATCCCTTTGCGACGAAGGTGCCTGGATATGAGTTTCGTGGAATAGTTTTGTAAGATATTCTCAAGATACCCTATAATTAGAGTTGCAGTATTTGAATTCGATGCGTCTATCAGAAACTGAACTTGTGCGCTTTTCCCTGATGCAATATGCGTCGTAAAGTTACGTGGGATTACCATAGCTACAGTTATTTTTCCATCCTTGATAGCTTCATCAACCTCAGTCTCGCTGTTCAAGGTCATTGCATAATCGAAATACTCTGTGCTGGTGAACATCCTTACGAGTTCTCTGCTTTGTTCCGTCCTCGATTCATCGACCATACCGATGGGTACATGTTTGATATCAAAGTTCAGAGCGTAGCCATAAAGAAGAAGCGCCAGTGACGGGATGAATATGATCGCAAACAGTGTGCGTTTATCTCTCTTAAGATGACGAAATTCTTTTACATAAATTGTTAAGATATTCTCAACCATTTTGCGTAACCTTCACAAAGATATCCTCAAGCGTTGGCAGCGTCCGTTCAATCGTAAGAAAGCTTGACAAACCTTTGCCCCGGAGGAAGTTTTCCAGATACGTTGTTGTGATTCCCTCTTCGGCATAAAGATGCACGCTTCCGCCCAGCACGCTCAGTTCATTCACCCATGGTTCGTGTTCCAGCGCTTGAAGAATTTCGACTGCATTCTGACAGCGAATCTCAAATAGCGAAAGATTCTCAAATTGCGCACGGATTCTCGCAGGCGCACCCTGAATGAGAATTTTGCCAAGGTGCATCAACATGATATTTTCACAGAATTCCGCTTCGTCAAGATAATGAGTCGTGACAATGACCGTAGACCCTTCATGTACGAGGTTCGCTATCAGTTGCCAGAATTGTATTCTGAGAATTGGATCCACGCCGCTCGTTGGTTCATCAAGGAAAATGATTTTTGGTTTGTGGAGCACTGCACAGCCAAGAGCCAACCTCTGCCGCCACCCGATTGGCAGGTCGCGTGTGAGAAAATTCTCCTTGCCTCTCAGATCCGCAACATCTAACACCCATTCATATCTCTGGCGCAATTGCGAGTTGTTCAATCCGTAGATTCCACCGTAGAATTCGATGTTCTCGCGAACTGTGAGATCGCCATAGAGCGAAAATTTCTGTGACATGTACCCGATGTTCTGGCGAACACGTTCCGATTCCCGCACCACATCAAAGCCGGCGACGAAAGCTTTTCCCGAGGTAGGTTTCATGAGCCCACAGAGCATTTTTATCGTTGTTGATTTACCGGCGCCGTTCGCACCAATGAAGCCGACAATGGTACCCTCGTCGATCTCAAAGGAGACTGAGGCAACCGCTGTGAAGTCGCCGAACTTCTTCGTCAAGTTTTCAGCTTTGATTGCTACACTCATTTTATGCACCCGCCCGTGCCGGACATTTTTTCAATTGCATAGATTCATGTATCCTTTCGATCTTTGATCAAAGTTGCAAAAATATTGTCAAGTGTTGGCTCCATCGCTCTTACTCTTGCATCGCTGTCGATGTTTCTCCGGACTGCTTCGATAACGACGTTCTCATCACCTTTTCCGTGGGTATCAATCACAAACGTGATTCTGTCTCCCATTACGGTAGGTTCCTGCACAAAAGTAAAACTGTTTATCAAGTCAAAGGTTCGTCGTAGATCGCTGGACGTTATTTCGAACACATTCAGCGACTGGGTTTTCTTGAGGGCATCTACGGTGTCATATCTTAAGAGATGCCCGCGGTGGAACATGGCAACTCGGGAGCATCGCTCTGCCTCATTGAGATATGGGGTGGCAACAAGTATCGTGATGCCTTGCTTCATGAATGCTGAGAGCATCAGCCACAATTCTCGGCGTGAAATAGGGTCGACACCTGTTGTTGGCTCATCGAGAATTAAGATGGCTGGACGATGAATCACAGCGCAGCAAATACCAAGCTTTTGTCGCATTCCACCGGAGAGCTGGTCTGCTAAACGATTCTTGAAGTCAGTTAATCTTGCGAACCTGAGGAGCTCTTCTCCACGCTGGCGCCAGTTCTGCACACTGTGAATTTTCCCGAAGAATTCAATGTTCTCCCAAACCGTTAAATCACCATAGACCTGGTTTATCTGCGACAGATAGCCGATTGTTTCTTTAAGCTCTCGACGATTTTTTCCAAATGTTTTCCCATCAATTGTGATTGTACCTATGTCCGGTTCCAGCACGCCTGCGAGCATCCTCAAGAAAGTTGTTTTCCCTGCCCCATCAGGTCCGATAATCCCTACAAGCTCACCGCGGTCGACTGTTAGAGATACTTTGTCAACCGCGGTGATGCTGGCGTATTTCTTTGTTAGATTCTCTGCCCGGATCATTATTGTGAGAAAATTGTGGCTTCAGCGGGAAGTCCCGCTTTGAGGTAGTTAGACCGATTGTCAACTTCAAGTTTCACGGCGAACACTAACTTGGCACGTTCCTCCTTGGTCTGGACGTTCTTCGGAGTGAATTCAGCAGTGGGGGAGATGTACACCACGCGCCCCGGAAACGGATAATTTGGTAGGCCGTCCAGGAACACATGTGCGCTGTCACCAAGCCTTATTCGTGCAAGCTCGCGCTCTGTGACATAAACAGTCATTTTCATTTTTTTCAGATCAGCAACCGTATACACCGGAGTGCCAACATTGGCGAAGTCGCCAACCTCAAGAAGTTTTTGTGTGATGGTTCCGCTGATTGGTGAAGTGATGTAGGATTGCTCCAAAGCGATTTTTGCCAGATTCAAAGCTGCTTCCGCTTGTAGAACCTGAGCAGCTCTGGCTTTGATTTCTTCGGGTTGTGCGAACTTCTGTAGCTTTGCGAGAGTTTCCTGAGCAGATTTATACTGTGCGGCTGCGACATCATATCTCGTTTGGGCATCATCAAGCTGTGACCGCGAAATGCTGCGCTCAGCGAAAAGCTTGTTTGCCCTTTCCAAATTCAATTGCGCAAGGTGGTAATTCGCTTCAGCCTGCTTGACCGCCTCTTCGGCTACTCTGAGGTCCTCTCTCCTTGCCCCTTTTATCAACAAATTGTATTGCTGTCTTGCGATTTCCAGGCTCGCTTCCGCCTGCTTCACGTGCTGAAGAAATGACTTGTGATCGACCTCTGCAAGCGTATCGCCAGCTTTTACCTCTGCCCCTTCTTCGAAATTCATCTTGATGATTTGCCCGGGAACAAGCACAGCTACTGACGTCTCAGTAGCTTCAATAGTGCCGGTAACTTTCAGATAGTCCGCCGGAGTAGGATTTGAGCTACATCCAGCAACGAAAATAGTTAGAGCGATGGTTAGAAATCTTTTTTTCATTTTCCCCTTTCTTATCCGCCTTCAGCGGACTCTTGCGCTTCAAATTGTGATGGATGACGATTTTCGGTCACGGGAGCGAAATCGACCTGCTTCGACGATGGTTTTTCTTCCCTTGATGACGAGTAAGTCATGCTGTATTTAGTTTCTCCACTAAAAATATATGCGTTAGATTCCCTCAAAGCAATCCGTTTGCTGTGACGTTGGGTTTTGCCCTGGACTTACTGTGTTGAGAAGAAATCAAGCCACGAACCATCAAGAACGGAGGTGATCTTCATGGCGAGAACCCCGGTCTTAAGCTCGAGGCTTATAAGTCTGTAGCTGAGAAGTTTGGGGGTGTCACAAACGTTTCAGCAGAAGGGAATCTTTTTTCCACAGCATTTTTAGCCTTGAGGGTAGATTCTTCCGAGTGAAAGAGGGCATAGAGTGCTGAGCCGCTTCCTGTGAGTGAAGCAAATACTGGTCTGGTTGCAAGCAGGGTTTTTGCTATCGCTGCAATTTCACTATGTGTTGCGAAGACTAGCGGTTGAAAATCGTTCTTTGCAATTGAAAAGAGAGCAGTTGGATTGACGGGGAGAGCCATTGCGGCATGTAGTAGTTCCCCGGTTGGCTTGCCAGGACGTATCCGAACATGTTCGTATGCCCATGCGCTTGAGATGCGGATCGGAGGAGAGGCAATTAGAATCCAGTAAGGGAGAGCAAGGTCGATAGAGTGCAAGATTTCCCCTCGACCGGTAGCGTAAGCCATTCCGGGATGTAGAAAATATGGAACATCAGCTCCAACAGTCGCTGCAATGGTGTGAAGTAGATCGGCGTCTGAAACGTTCCACAAGGCTGCAAGTCCGCGTATGACCGCAGCGGCATCACTACTGCCACCACCAAGTCCAGCCCCTATAGGGATTTGCTTTTCCAGGGTGATCTCCAGCCCACGTTCAATGTTCGTGTGCTCGCGAAAGGCATTTGCTGCTTTGACACAAAGATTTCCTTCAGTCGGGATCTCTCTCCCCGTGCAAATAAAACGGATACCCTCTTCCTTAGTTTCGCGAAGGGTGATGACATCGTAAATGTTGACGCAATAGAAAATCGTTTCGATGTCATGATAGCCATCGTCGCGGATGCCGTAGACGAAAAGCCCGATGTTTATTTTTCCGTAGGCACGGAGGCGAAGGGATTCCATTTCTATCTCCAATGGACAGGTTTGATTGTGTAGCCATCGCTTCGGAATACGACGGCTCCATTTTCATCTGTGCGACTTACATCTGTTCCGAGAAGACGCAACCGGGTCAAGACTTCTTCTGATGGATGGTTAAATTTGTTGTATTTACCGACTGAAACAACAGCGTACTTCTGTTCTGCCCACTTTCGGCTATCTCGATCAGCCATTGACTGAACCAGTCCATTGTTGTCGTAACCGGAAAAAATTGCCTTCACGTAAGGTAGCGAGCTGCTTGTGATGCTACCGTGGTGCCCTACTTTCAAAACGTCGCTTCTTAGAAAATCTCCATATGCTGCAACCATCTGTGATTCAGGCTCTCGTTCCGCATCGCCGGAAAGGATCATGCTTGTTTTACCATACAGGATCTTAAGTACGATGGAGCTGTTGTTGAGGTGACTATATGAGGCGTTTGAATCCGTTGAAACGAAACGGTTCGTCGGACTGAGCACGTAGACTCGGGCGGTTGGTGTCACCTCGATTTTTTCCCCAGCTCGGATTATTGCACGGCGCAGATGTTTCTCTTGGATTAGATGAATGTACTCACAATAGAGCTTGGTGTTTGTCACCTGACCTGGATCAATGACTTCGCCAACTGGCATCGAACGAAGCACAGCAGGGATTCCACCGAGATGATCGCTATGCGGATGCGTTGTCACGACCACGTCGAGATGGCTGATGCCTTCCCGTTTTAGAAATGGGACAACCACTTTTTCTCCTGCGTCGTAAGTAAATGTTTTCGGCCCTGCATCAACCAACATTGTTTTTCCGTCTGCAAAACGAATAAAGGCAGCGTCGCCCTGACCTACATCAAGAAATGTAATGGTAAGATTTCCATCCTGCTTTGTGATGCTCCCAGGGAAGAGAAGACTCATCCACATAATAGCGGTCGCCAGAAAAAGTGCGATGAGAATCAGTCGTTTTGCCATATTCCCTCGCGGCGTCATGATCATTGCAAACGATGCAATATAGAACACTATAGCCCATCCAAGATGAAATGCATTCATATGTAAACTTGCAAACGGTAAACCCCCGGCTGCCGTAACGAACTTCAAGAGGACAGACGTCAGGAATTGCGCTGCAGCAGCATAATAAACAGCAATTGACTTAGTCACCGCGGCAAAGCTCAGCAGCGATACTCCAGCTGCCGCTACTAATCCCACCCATGGAACTACAAACAAATTTGCTGCGAGAGCTATGATCGATACGCGACTGAAATATGCAGCTGTTATAGGGAATGTTCCAATGAATGCAGCAACCGAAACGGCGAGCAAATCAAGCACAGGTGCAATCCATGGCAGCCCGGTTACAGCGTGCCGACCAAACATCCCGCGCAGAGGTTTATAGAGAGTGACAATTCCTATGACAGCAGCGAATGATAGTAAGAAGCCGACATTAAAGATTGAAAATGTGTCGATAGTAAGAATGATCAGTGCTGCCGCAGCAATTGTGTTCAGTGAGTTGGTCTTCCGTTCAATAGCGGAGGCGAGGACGATAGCTGAGGTCATGATCCCGGCACGCACAGCAGACGGAGGAGCGCCCACAAGGGTGACGTAGAATGTCAGGGCAACTATTGTGGCAAGTGCTTTTGGCGTGCGATGCAACCGAAAAACATCAAGCAGGGCAAAAACGATGGCAGCGATAATGCCGACGTGCAGACCAGAAACAGCAAGTACGTGTATAACGCCGGCGTTGATGAACGCTGACCGCACATCCGGGTCAACGCCACTTCGATCGCCGAGAAGAAGTCCTCTGAGAAAGTCCCCTTCTTCGCCTCCGACGAACCTGTTGAAGACATCGGTGCACCATTCCCGTGTGGCTCGAGCTATTGCGTGCAAAGGATCCTCATGCATCTCCTTGTTGATTAATCGGATACTATCAGCGTCTGCGCGTAGCAAGGCATGAATGTCGCGCATCCTAAGATATGCAGCATAGTCGAACTCCCCGGGATTCCGAGCGGGCTCAGGAAGTGAGAGCATTCCGTGAATCCGGTATATCTTCCCAGGTCTGATGCCGTAAATCCAGAGCGACGAGTCTGATGGATTCTTCAAGTGAAGGTGTACGAGGACGTTTCCATTACCTGTTTCCCAGGTGTTTTTAGCCCGAAAGCTATCTACATGGAAAGCAAAAGTGACCTTTGCTGCTTTGATTTGCGGCGACTCAAGGGCTGGGCCAACGGCTGTGACCTCCACCCCACGGTAGATGGATGAGTTCCAATTCCCTCGGTAGCGAAACCGTTCTGCCTGAGCAGTTTGTTGGACGATATGCGCCAGTTTGTGTGATCCTCTCATGGAGTCGTTGTACCCGTGTATGAACGCTCCAGCTCCAGCTACTCCGAGTAGAAGCAAGATGTCTGTGACAAAAACAACAGGATGCGGTGTTTCACGAGATTCATGCACTGTTCTACGCCAGAGTAAGGTAAGCCCGACAGCGGTCGCTGTAACCAGAGCGACAGCAAGGAATGTGGCAATCAGGGGAAAATGAAAAGAGTGCTGAAGCAAGATCCCCGCTGTGAACAGCGTAGCAACTTTTACTGCCGGATATTTGAGTATATTCATTGCAAAGAGCCTAAAGAGTGTCAGCAAGGTGCAGAAGAGCTGGGGCGACGTCAGCGATTGTCTTTGCACGTTTTGCGACAAGTTTGCGACCGCGCCCTACGAGAAGTAGCGGTACGGGATTGCTTGTGTGTGTCCGCGTAGAAAGATCTTCGATGTTTCCGTGGTCGCTTGTCAACACAACAAGCGTGGTGCGCAGATTTACCTCCTTCAAAAGACCTGCAAGAAATCGATCATACCTCTCAAGTACATCGATAGCCCACGCTCGCTCCTGTGAATGGCCTGCATGGTCGGTGAGGTAAAACTCAAACAGGGTAAAGAAATTTTCGTTGACAAGGCGAGCCAGACGTTTCCCTGCTGTTTCCGGTGTGATGATAGGCAAGTGCTCATATCCAAGCTCACGCCAGCGAGCGTTTATAATGTCAGATGAAAGGGCTCTGCCCCGGATAAGATCTGAATATTGTCTGAGAGGCACCCCTGAAAGAAGGCAGGAGAGTGTAGTGACAGTTAGTCGAAGTGTCCCGGTATCGACATACTGAAAGAATTGTCGCGGGTAGGCATTGACGAAACTCACACGCCGTCCACGTTTCTGAAATTGCTTAAACAGATTTTTCTTCTCAAGTATATCTCTGAGTTCAACAGGTGGGTAAGGACCGAAATGTCTGCCGAAGAGAACAGGGGCTTTTGCTCCAGTGAGAAGTGCCATCTGCCCTGTCCCACTTTGAGGCAAGCCCTTAATGCCGAAAGTTACATCGAGCGGTACGAGGGTAGCCTCTCTTGTTTCAAATCGTTGGTTGGCAAAGGAGGGAAGCGAGCCTCCGAGGAGTGAGCGGAAGGTTGGGAGAGAGGCGGCAAAAAAAGGATTGATCGCAGGGTCATCGGATCCGATTCCAACTCCGTCTAAAAACAGCAGCAGAATGTGCATACACCATCACTAAGGTTTTTGAAAGATAGCTGCTCGCCACCACGATTCAAGTTCGGCAAGGGATTCATGGAGTACACGCCGGGTGACGCTGTCAAACGAGTCTGACGCTCGACATTGCTGGAGAAGAGTGAAAATTGCGTCGGTGCCAAAGCGTGATCGCAAAGCCTGGATTGTCGCAACGAGAACGTACTTAAGGTCAGGATCTGCCGGTCCATTTCCTGAGGCCAACAGTTGCTCATCGAGATCTGAAAGATGCCCTATCCCGGCTTCAGAAAGGGCTCCTCGGACGGCTGTTTTTATGGCTGTGCCCCCAACGGCTGTAATCGTGTCACCACTGAAAACTAATGCCGCCCCTTCGATGAGCCATCGTGGGCAACCTTCTCGAATTCTCGGTGCGAGAATTGCTCGGAGCAGGGAATAGTCAAATCCATGTTCCCACGCTGATGAATTTTCCCAATCAGAGGCAATGATGATGGTGATTGCTTCATCAGTTGCCTTAAAGATATTTTCTGCTCCACGTCCAGTTGATTTTCTTACAAACACGTGGAGAGGTATCTCACTCGGCATCTCAAGAGGCAGCCGAGAAGAAAGCGTTGCGTAACGGTCTTCGCATGCGTTCACAAAGTGTGCAAGCATATCAGGCTGGATCTTCCCGTCCACTTTGATGGCAAAGTGCTCTGATCTGATCCGTTTCTCCATTGGCTGACTCGTTGCCATCGTTGTCAGAAGCACAAAGAGAATGAACCGGATGCTGTACCGGGCAGTCTTATTGACTTTCCACCAGGACTGTGACTGGACCAGCATTGATGATCTCCACATCCATCATTGCACGGAATACACCGGTCTTCACTCTTTCAGCTCCGAGAACTTTTCTTAGCGAATCAACGAAACGCTCATAAAGTCCTTCAGCCAAACTTGCTGGAGCTGCCTCGGTCAGGCTGGGCCTATTCCCCTTCCGTGTGTCGGCGTACAGAGTCACCTGTGAGACTACAATTACTTCTCCCTGCACATCCTGGATCGAGAGATTCATTTTCTCATTCACATCCCCGAATATCCGCAGTTGAGCACACCGAGCAGCTAAGAAATCAGCATCTTCGGGTGTATCATCAGATTTGATCCCCAGCAAAATGACCATGCCCGCACCAATTGAACTTATAACTGTCCCGTTGACGGAGACGCTCGCTCGCTTCACTCGTTGGACAAGGGCTCGCATTGTAGTTCCTCACTCCATTTCAGGGTGCATTTTTCTGTACTCTATTTCCGACTTGCGATGACAACTCGCTCAATGCCGGAGTAATCCTTAACGATATGAACATTTAGAAGTCCCTCGTTCTCACATGCAGTAAGAGCTTTGTCAGCTTCATTGTGTCCCACCTCAAATATAAGCATGCCTTGCGGTAGAAGAAGTTCGTGCGTCAGATTAACGATTCTTGAAATGTATCTCATGCCGTCCTCTCCTCCATTGAGGGCACTCAGCGGTTCATAAAGCTGAATCTCTGGCTCAAGCTGAGTAATTTCTGAGGCAGGAATATACGGGGGATTCGAAACTATCAGATCATATGGAGCATCGAGCAGCGATGCAACCTCGTCATCCATGATGTCAGCATGGATGAGTTGCACCTGCTCACTGACCGCATGCTTCTCGACATTCCTAGCGGCAATCCGGAGAGCCTCCCGGCTTACATCGAGAGCGTCAACTTGGATTTTCTTCCTGGACATCTTCGCCAGGGCAATTGCAATGTTGCCGCTGCCGGTGCAAACGTCAAGCGCACGGGGATTTTCCGTAGGGACATCCGATAAATATTTCAAAGCCTCTTCTACGAGAATTTCTGTCTCCGGGCGCGGTATGAGAACACCCGGCTCAACTGTAAAGGAGAATCCCATGAAATGCGCCTCACCAAGAATGTACTGCACCGGTTCATGCTTTAGTCTTCTTAACAATAAGCTTTTAAAAGAAGCAAGCTCCTCTTCTGTAAGAGGTTTCTCAAACTGTAGATAGAGGTCAATCCTGCGGCAGCTCAGTACATGTGCCAGGAGAAGCTCAACCGTGAGGCGAGCATCGTTGAAGCCGCGCTCACGGAGATACATTGTTGACCAACGGATAAGCTCCATTACAGTCCAGCGCTTCTTTTGCTGAGAGACCTTCGTGTTTCTGAAGAGGTGCTCTGATTTTTCAGCCCGATTAATGTGGTTGTCCATCTGAGGAATCTCTTTTACGTGCTGAAGAAGAGGGCAAGTTGGTGAAGTGCATCGAGTTTCTCTTTCCGTCCGATCTTTGCCTTCTCAACAGCCTGCTTCATGACATCGATTGTCCGATCATACGTTGCTCGATCGACTGGATAAGGATGGCCATCTTTGCCGCCGTGGGCAAAGCTGAATCGAGCAGGATCGCGAAAACTTGCTGGAACACCGTAAATGATTTCCCCTACGAGAGCCAGTGCTCGGATGGTTTTCCCACCAACTCCTTCCAGACCGAGAAGCGTCTCAAAATTTTCCGGCTGCCGCTCATAGGTTTTTACAAAAATGTTCTTAAGCCGGTCAGGATTAATGTCGGCGATGAGGATATGGTGACGCTGTGGCATCGTGAGTCGATTAATGGAGGAATCGGGTATTTCAACGAGATTTACATTCTGTTTTCCACTCCTGATATGGGTGGCGGCAGAGAGGCTGCTAACAACATCCACAGCTTTTCGCACATTTGCAATAAGCCGATCAGGAGGTAAGCGGCTGAGTTCTGCCGTGATGGAGCGTGCGTTCTCACTTTCCGCTGCTACCATGTTCAAGACGATTCCGCGTCGCTCCGAGACAACTGCGGCATGGGGTTCGTTCACAAATGAAAGGAGTTTATCACTCAGCCAGTGGTAGCGGCGGGCGGTGCCGAATAATTCGTTCATCCCCTGCTGCACAACTGCCCATTCACCTTGAGATGTGAAAATAAGATTATGATGGTAGATCTGGAATCCATCTTGAACAGCCGAGGAGTCAACTTTTGCACTCATGCGACTTGTGTAGACAAGTGGGCGAGGGTCGATCCCAAGTCGGCCCGCTATCGCTTCAATTTCCAATGGTGTCTTTCGCGATGTTGCACCTTTTCCGCCTGTGACAAATAAACCGAGTTCGTGTTGAATATCTTTGAGTCCATCTTTGAGGGCAGCGAGCGTGGTTGTAGTGACGCCGCTTGAGTGCCAGTCAAAGCCAAGCACACATCCAAACGCTTGAAACCAATATGGGTCTGAAAGGCGTCGCAGAAACTCGTGTGGTCCGAATTCACTCACGATTGCAGCGGTGATCTCACGTGCGAGCGCTCTCATCCGCTGGAATAGCCAGGCAGGGGCTTTTCCGCCATGAAGTGGTGTATCAGCAATTCCGGTTCTCATCTTCATCCGACTCCCATCATCTCTAAGTTATGCGATCGGACACTCATGTTCAACTTAGAGGTTTTTACTCTTCACCCACGGAATGGCGTAGCGTGACCGGGATAGGATAATCGGCTTTGTCGTTTTTGGTGCCAGGTTGCCATGACGCGGACATATCAGTGTTCGTGCAAAGGGGGATTTTCCACCAACTTGACGTGACAGATAGGACTCTAGTTCCTAAATTTTCACTTATAAGAACTAATCTTGGAATTCTACAGGAAGTTAGTTACTTTATTATGAAGAGAAAATTCTTGCTACCATGATAGGAAACGTAACTCACAAGAGAAAACATAGCCGTCAGCGTGACAAGATCCTTGAGATCCTGCGTAGTACAAACACGCATCCGACCGCTGAATGGATCTACATGCAAGCAAAACGCTCCCTACCGCGGTTAAGTCTTGGCACTGTTTACCGAAACCTCGGTCTCCTTAAAGAGCTCGGCATCATCGATGAGATCCGACATGGCAATGAACCGAGCCGTTTCGATGCAAACAGACAACCGCATTCTCATTTCATTTGTGAGATATGCCACAGGGTTTATGATGTGGATGCATTCCCATTACCTACTGTTCGTTTGGAGAAAAAGCTTGGATGCAAAGTGAGCACGTATCGCGTTGAATTCTTCGGAATATGCAAGGACTGCCTTGCTCGACAATCCCGCATGACAAAATCCAGTGGCAAGATGGAGTAGGCGAACCTCAGGAACTTCTGAACCGCTGCGGTGGTTATTAGTGCTGAATTAGCTTTCTGTTTATCCCTTCAAATCGACAAGGGAAGTTCATGACGGGATCATATGATGGTTGACTTTGTCGGTATTTCTAATATAAGTGTAGGGGTGAGTCGGTGAACCGCGAAGCGATGGAATTGAGTATCAAGTAACTCTTTCAAGTCGGTCTGCCAGAGGCGGATTGTGAGTTATGTTTTCGTTTTAAGTTCATCGGAAAGGGGGATACCATGTCGATAAAACTTGTTGTTCCTTTGATTGTTTCTCTAATTTTTGTGAATGGAAAGGGGGATACTATGTCGGTAAAAGTTGGTGAGAGAGCACCTAAGTTTACACTTGTTGATACAAATTTGAAGGAACGTTCGCTTGATGAATTTCTCGGGAAGAAAGTAGTGCTGGCTTTCTATCCCGGTGCTTTCACAAGTGTATGTACAAAGGAGATGTGCACATTTCGAGATATGCTGTCGAAGCTTGAAACTCTTGATGCGCAAGTTATAGGCATCAGTGTAGACGGGCCGTTTGCTAATAAGGCTTTTGCTCAACAAAATAAATTAACGTTTCCGATTCTCTGTGATTACACTCGCTCTGTTAGCAAGCAGTACAGCGGTGTGCATGAAGATTTTGTCGGCATCAAAGGATATTCAGTGTCTAAACGTGCGGTGTTTGTTCTGGACAAGGATGGCGTGGTTCGTTATTCCTGGATTTCCGAGGATCCTGGTAAAGAACCAAATTACGATGAAATTACTGAGGCACTGAACGCAATCCGTTGATGCCCCCTGTGTCCGCCGAGGGTGGGGGAAGCGGAAAATTCCAGCTAAGATAATTTGACTTTGTCCACCTGCGGCGGATAGTCCTCATTTTGCAGTTGCATAGAGGGGATATCATGCTTCAACAATCTCAGCATAAGAGAACAAAAACTTGGCATTCACGATGGAGGTTTTATGGCATCTCTTAAAGTTGGAGATAAAGCTCCCACGTTCACTCTTCCTGCTGCTGATGGCACCCAGGTTTCTTTAGCTGATTTCAGGGGGAAGAAAGTAGTCCTTTATTTCTATCCGAAGGATGACACTCCGGGTTGTACACGAGAAGCTTGCTCATTCCGCGATAACATGAATAGATTAGCATCCAAAGGGGCTGTTGTTCTTGGTGTGAGCGTTGACTCAGTAGCATCTCACAAAAAATTCGCTGAGAAGCACGGCTTAACGTTTCCTCTTTTGAGCGACGAGAAGAAAGAGGTTGTCAAAGCTTACAATGTTTGGAAACGGAGGAGTCGGTATGGGCGAACGTTCTTTGGGACGGAGAGAACGACGTTTATCATTGACGAGGAGGGGAGGATCGCCCACGTCTTCCCGAAGGTGAGCGTTGAAGGACATGTAGATGAAGTGCTTGCTGTACTTTGATTTGATCCACAGATAAAACTCAAAGCGCGCTTTTAAGGGACTATTTCATCGGCATCAAGGGGCGAGAGACGATGGTTTATGTGACTCGAAGAGAGCATTTCAGTGCTGCCCATCGATTGTTCAATCCAGCTTTCACTGACAAACAAAATGAAGAAGTCTTTGGACAATGCAACAATCCATCAGGGCACGGCCATAACTACGTCATTGAAGTAACCATTGCCGGAGAGCCTGATCCACAGACAGGGATGGTCATCGATCTGAAAAAGCTCGGCGATATTATCAAAGCAGAAATTATCTCGCACGTGGATCACAAGCATCTCAATTACGATGTGCACTTTCTCAAGGGGATAATTCCGACGGCGGAGAATCTTGCAAAAGTGTTCTGGAATATCCTTGCTTCAAAGATTGTTGAGGGAAAGCTTCGTTCAGTGAAAGTGTTTGAGTCGGATCAGAACTTTGCAGAATACCGAGGTGAGTAAATGAATCATCGAGTTGATGTCCAGCTTGACAGGATGGAGGTTCTCATTTATGAGCTCCTGAAAGAAATAGGGGAAGATCCACATCGTGAAGGGCTTCTCAAGACTCCGGAGAGAGTGGCTCGTGCCTGGCATTTTCTCACTCGTGGATATGAGCAGGATATCGGGACGGTGATCAATGGAGCGGTCTTTGAGGAGAAATACAATGAGATGGTGATGGTGAAGAACATTGATTTCTTTAGCATCTGTGAACATCATTTGCTCCCCTTTTACGGTAAAGCACATATCGCCTACATTCCAGACGGGAAGATCATTGGCTTGAGCAAGCTTCCGCGCATTGTGGAGGTTTTCTCGCGCAGACTGCAGGTCCAGGAACGTTTAACGCAGCAGATTGCTGAGACGCTGAATGAGATTCTGGAGCCAGCAGGTGTGGCTGTTGTCATGGAGGCAAAGCACCTCTGCATGATCATGCGTGGTGTGGAGAAGCTTAACTCTATTGCGACGACAAGTGCTATGGTTGGAGTCTTTCGTGAGAATGAACGCACTCGACAGGAATTCCTTTCGCTTATCAAGAACGATCTCAAATGAACCAACCTGTTGAATTCTCGAGCTCGGATCATCCGGTTGTCTGGGTGACTGGTGCCAGCAGCGGTATCGGCAGGTCGATTGCGGAGTCGTTTGCGCGCATCGGGGCGCAAGTTGCTCTTTCTGCTCGTCGTCAGGGACTGCTTGAGGAGGTAGCGAAGACTATTTGGGCATCCGGTGGAGTGTGTGAAATTTTTCCTTGCGATGTTCGCTCATCATCGTGCGTTCGCGATGCGCACGAGATGATCGTAAAGCATTTTGGCTCTGTTGATGTTCTTGTGAATAACGCCGGGATCAATCATGCGAAACTTGTCACTGAGATGAGTGAGGATCAATTTGATGATGTCATTGCAACTAACCTCCGCGGGGCGTTTCTCTGCACGAAACAAGTCTTGCCATCAATGATCAAGAAATCACGCGGACACATATTTATGATCTCTTCAGTTGCGGCAAGAACCTGGTTTGACCGCTATGGAGCGTATAGTGCCTCGAAGGCTGGCTTGGCGGCGTTTGCCTCTGTGCTACGCGAGGAGGTTCGGAAGCATGGGATAAAGGTCACAACAATTTACCCCGGCGCTACCGCAAGCGAAATCTGGGGCCAGCACACACTGGAAAAGCATGGTCAGCGAATGATGAAACCTGAAGATATCGGCAATCTTGTCATCACACTATATCAGCAATCCAACCGAATGTTAGTTGAAGATGTCGTTGTTCGTCCCATTGGCGGGGATTTGTGAAATTCTTACCTGAATTTATCCCAGTAGATTGCGATTTGGTCGCTGAGCCATGTCGCTGGTAGCACCGGAGCAGGGCGTGGAATGGGGTAATGACTTTTACTTTGCCTCGCAGATGAAGGAGCAAACATCGTTCTTCTCTTAAGGGCGGCATCAGAACTCGGAACACTCGCCGTGGGATTTAAGCCATTGGGCGCGGTGCGGTTAGAATCCCGACTGATGTCGCAAACAAGCGCTCCGGCACCTCAGGGAGGTGGATGTACTTGCGAGCGATGCAGGCATCCTGAAATTCCGGGAAGCAGTTGATTTAAGTGCCCGGGGCGTCTTCCTTGTGAGGCGGGAATTTTTGCCATGAACGATTCAGCATCAAAGTGGGGCGAGCATTAATATTGCGTCCCTTGCCGGAAAGAAGAGTTTCCTCGGTGAAACAGCTTGCACTGGACATACTGTACAGACTGACCCCAGTGTTCTCCAATCGGAAGATGTTGCTGAAGTTGTGATTTCAGCTTTCCATACGCTACCTGAGGTAATGGTGAGCGAACTTGACCTACGCTCCACAAAACCTTGAAATCCATTTAAACCCCCTTGTAATTTTTCAAGGTAGATAGTAACTTATTTAAGAGTTGGCTGCTTCTTTAGATGACTGCGAAGTGAACTACCGCAAGTTTAAGGAAAGGAATCCTCTATGTTTAGAATCTTAGAAAAGAACGATCTTGCTGCCCAGGTCCACCGTTACGTAATTGAGGCACCAGCAGTGGCGAAGAAAGCACGGGCGGGGCAGTTTGTCATTCTACGGATCGTTGAAGAGGGCGAGCGCATTCCGATCACGATCGCTGATTGGGACCAGAGACAAGGAACGATCACGCTGTTTGTTCAAGCTGTGGGGAAGACGACAATTCAATTGAGCAGAGTGCATCAAGGGGATTTTATCGCCGATGTTGTTGGTCCTCTCGGTAATCCCAGTGATGTGGAGAAAGTTGGGACCGTTGTCGCACTTGGTGGGGGATTTGGAATTGCAGCGATTCATCCTATTGTTCGAGCGCACACGGAGCTTGGGAACCACACAATTTCCATTATCGGCGCGCGTACGAAAGATCTCCTTATTCTTGAGAAGGAAATGCGTAATGTTTCCTCTGAGGTCCGCATTGCGACCGATGATGGAAGTTACGGATACAGGGGATTTGTGACCGGCGTACTGAAGGAGATGCTGGAAGCAAAGGAACGGATTGATCTCGTGCTTGCCATCGGTCCTGTGCCAATGATGAAGGCTGTCAGCGATCTCACCAGACCATATGGCATCAAGACGCTTGTAAGCTTAAACCCGATTATGGTTGATGGCACAGGTATGTGCGGGGCTTGCCGTGTCCAGGTTCATGGCGAAACGAAGTTTGCCTGTGTCGATGGACCTGAGTTTGATGCTCATGAAGTTGATTTTGAGCTTCTGACGCATCGATTGAAAATGTATAAGAAGCAGGAGGAAATCTCCCTGAGGCGTTATGAGGAAAAATGTTCCGCTATTGAGAGCGGAACTGCGGCAGTTGAGCGGAAGAAGGAGGCTGTCGTCCTATGAAGATTGATTTTAACCGGAAGCTTACGAACAAGGAGAGGATGCAGATACCTCGCCAGCCGATGCCGGAGCAGGATCCAGCGATTCGTGCACACAATTTTGATGAAGTGCCGCTCGGCTATACGGAAGAGCAAGCCCGAATTGAAGCCTTGCGATGCATCCAGTGTCCAACACAACCTTGCGTTGATGGCTGCCCTGTTTCAATTCAAATCCCACAGTTCATAAAGCTGATTGCTGAAGGGGATTTTGTGGGAGCAGCGCGGAAGATTAAAGAAACGAATGCACTTCCAGCAATTTGCGGCAGGGTGTGTCAGCAGGAAAATCAATGTGAGGCTGTCTGTGTTGTTGGCAAAAGGGGTGAGCCGGTTGCAATTGGTCGGCTCGAACGATTCGCAGCAGATTATGAACGAGAGCATGGGCTAATTGAGATCCCGAGGCTTCCATCGCCAACCGGAAAGAAGGTTGCTGTGATAGGTGCTGGACCAGCAGGACTCGCAGCCGCCGGAGAGTTAGCACTGCATGGACATTCCGTTACAATTTTCGAAGCTCTTCACAAACCTGGGGGAGTTCTCTTCTATGGCATCCCTGAGTTCCGCTTGCCGAAGTCAATCGTCGAAGCAGAGGTTCAGTATGTGAAAGACCTCGGCGTTGAGCTGAAAACAGATTTCGTTATCGGGAAGACGAGGACGATCGATGAGCTCCTTGAGGAAGATGGTTACGACGCTGTGTTTATTGGAACTGGAGCAGGGTTGCCGTATTTTCTAAAAATACCCGGGGAGAATCTCAATGGTGTATATTCCGCCAATGAATTTTTGACTCGTGTGAATCTTATGAGAGGGTTTCTCTTTCCGGAGACTGACACACCGATTCCGTTTGCGAAGCGGATTGCTGTCTTTGGTGCAGGCAACACCGCGATGGATGCCGCCCGCACCGCACTACGGTTGCCTACAGCTGAGAAGGTATACATCATCTACCGTCGCTCTCGTGCAGAGATGCCCGCACGAAAGGAAGAGATCGAGCATGGAGAGGCTGAGGGGATCGAGTTTGTTTTCCTTGCCAGCCCTGTTCGATTCATCGGTGATGAGGAAGGGTGGTTGAAGGCTGTCGAGCTCCAGCGAATGGAGCTCGGTGAGCCAGATGCTTCAGGCAGACGCCGGCCGGTTCCAGTTGCTAACAGCGAATTCACGTTCGAGATCGATGCCGCAATTATTGCCATTGGCAATGGCTCCAATCCACTTGTCGCAAAAACGACGCCTGGCCTTGCTGTGGATAAATGGGGGCATATTATTGCTGATCCGGAAACTGGGAAGACCTCTCGCGATCGTATCTATGCGGGCGGGGACATTGTCAGAGGCGAAGCTACGGTAATTGAAGCGATGGGAGACGGACGGAGAGCAGCAAAAGCGATCCATGAGTTTTTGATGAATGAGCTTGCGAAACCTGCCAGTCAGCGGGCAGCGGAGCTACAGAGCTATTAGTGAGGCGGGCGCCATGCGAATTGAATTACACATTCTGTTGTGGCGCAGGTGCGTCCAAATTTCTAAATTCGAAAGATGTCGATTCCCTTTTTCTTCCAGGCGAGGAGTTAGGATGTACCAGAAACCGGTTATAAAGGTTGAACACTTGTGCAAATCCTATGGTTCGGCTCCTGGTTGTGGATGAGGTTTGCTTCGAAGTCTGTGAGGGAGAAATCTTCCGCATGGTCGGTCCTAATGGGGCTGGGGGGACTACCACCACTGAGTGTCTCGAAGGCATGCGCCATCCAGACAGCGGTCAGGTGTGGGTATTAGGACTGAGCCCCCATCACGATGGATATACCCTTCGCTCGCGTATTGGAATCCAACTGCAGGAGTCAGCCCTGCAAGACCGCATTAGGGTCTGGGAAGCCCTTGACCTCTTTGCCAGTTTTTATCCTCACTCACTAGACTGGGAGCCCTACGTTGAGCATTTGGGCCTTGCCGACAAAGGCGACACACCATTCGCGAAACTCTGCTGGGGCCAGGATCAGCGCCTGTTCAACGATCCTGAGATCGTTTTTCTGGACGAGCTCACCACTGGGCTCGATCCCCAAGCACGCCGTGCAATGTGGGATCTGGTGAGAGCCATTCGGAATCATGGGAAAACAGTTTTTCTCACCACTCATTTCATGGAAGAGGCGAAACGCTTATATGATCGTGTGGCAATTATCGATAACGGCCGTATCGTTGCACTGGGCACGCCGGAAAATCTCATCCGTTCTCTGGAGGCGGAGCCGCGCGTCGTTTTTACCGTGGACGGCTGGCTCGACCCACAAGTTTTCAGTAAGCTGGCAAGTGTGAGGCGGGTTGAGGTGATAGGGGAACGCACCATTGTGCATGGTCATGGAGATGGAACGGTTGGTGAGGCGGTCAATGCTCTGACGATAAGCGGCACGCGTTTCCGTGACCTGCGCACCGAACAGCCAACGCTTGAAGATGTCTTTCTCACCTTGACTGGGCGAGCAATGCGTGATTGAGGTAGAATCCAAATGCGTGGTCTCTGGAAGTTGACCGTCCTAGAGATCAAACTGTCCTTGCGCGAGCCGATGGCAGCGTTCTTCACCTTGACATTCCAATTAATGATGCTTTTTCTGTTCGGCAGCATTTACGGCGACAAGACGCCCCTATTCTTTGGCGGATATGGCCCTGTAGATGCCTCGGTTCCAGCCTACACGGCGATGATCGTTGCCACCAGCGGTCTACTTTCTCTCGCTATTGCTGTAGCGTCGTATCGCGAGCATAGAATGCTTCGTCGCCTGAGAGCGACTACGTTGCACCCTCGAGCCATCCTGGGTGCACAGGTTATCGTCATCTTCCTGATGAGAGCACTGGGTATGGCTTTGTTATTCATTGCAGGCAGGTCGGTTTATGCCCTCCGATTTACGGGAAATGGCCTTGAGTGTGCTAACAGCTTTTGTTCTGAGCTGTATGAGCTCCTTTGCCCTCGGTCTTCTGGTGGCTGGTCTTTTGCCTACGGCACGCACAGCTCAGATTGTCGCCATGGTTTTTTTCTATCCGACGATCTTCATTTCGGGTGTGACCATCCCGCGAGAGATATTGCCGGAGAGAATCCGGCAGTTAGCACAGGTATTGCCTCTTACCCATGTTGTGGGTTTGCTGCGGGGCCCCCTGGATGGGCGACTCATGGAGGCAGCATCTTGGAGAAGTGGGCGTCCTGTCAGTGCTATTGGTAGCATGCGTCGCTGTATCCTCGAAAACCTTCCGGTGGGAATAAGGGCCAGACTGTCCACTCGCTACAGCTCGTTGCTCATCGCTCATACAGCTCTTGTGGTGCAAAGATGATGCAACTGGTTGAACACCTTCTAAAACGCGATGGATTCAACGTCCACTATTGGACAGGCGGTCAGCCGGGTCGAGCACTGGTCGTCTTCACGCATGGCGCAACCCTTGACCATCATGAATGGGACGCAACTTTGCCTATTGTCGGCGAGAGATTCCCTGTCCTGACCTGGGATGTGCGCGGACATGGGCTCTCACGTCCTGCACGCTTTACGATCAAGAATGCGGTTGATGATTTGCTTGCTATCCTCGATCGGGTTGGTGTGAATCAGGCAGTTTTTGTTGGCCACTCCATGGGCGGGAACTTGCACCAGGAACTGGTGTTCTATCATCCAGAACGAGTGAAGGCAATGGTCTTTCTGGATTGCACATGGAACTTTCAGAAACTTTCGTTACTTGAAACTCTTAGCCTGAGCCTCGCAGGGCTGATTCTTAGACTGTATCCGCACAAAATGCTGGTGAATCGTATCTTAGCGGTGACCGCGGCATCGAAAGCATCACAAGAGTTAATTCGCCCAGCGATCGAAAGGTTGAGAAAAGATGAGTTTGTCCAGATTCTGACGGAGACCGCCAAATGTCTCCACTACGAGCCAGAGTACAAAATCAATAAGCCATTACTTCTTATGCTCGGAGAGAAAGATACGGCTGGCAACATTCGTAAAGCCATGCCAATCTGGGCAGAGCACGAACCTGATTGTCCGCCTCCGGTGATTATCCCCAATGCCAAACATGCAGCAAATCTCGACAACTTAGATTTCTTCCATGAGAGATTGATGGACTTCTTGATCAATAGGTGTCAATAGCGGAAAAGCGGGACTGCGTAAGTCCCCTTCACTTGTCACACTAAAAGAGCTTTACTGACAGAACTTATGCCTGAACACAGGGTGCTGTTAATTACTTATCCTCTCTCTGACTTTAATCTGAGTCGCATTCGTGAGGCAGCCTCTGAGCATTTCCACGTCATGTATACACCCTCTCCCGAAATTTGCACTGAGGAGATTCTTTCAAGTGCTGAGGTGATCTTTGGCGAGCCTTCACAGGAGGAGATCAAACTCGCGACACACCTTCGCTGGCTTCACGTTGCCAGCGCAGGAGTTGATCACGTACTTTTCCCTGAGTTGAGGGAGAGACATATAGTTCTCACAAACTCTCGTGGGATGCATGGTCCACAGATAGCTGAGCTGGTCTTTGGATTCCTTTTGCAATGGAGCCGGAGACTCCCAACCTGGGCTGAACAACAGAAGCAGCATAAGTGGGATAAAGGTCCCTACAAGCAGATGAAGCTTTTACATGGCTTGACAATGGTGATAGTCGGGTACGGTAATGTCGGGCGCGCGATTGCTCGTGCTGCTCATGGATTTGGAATGCATGTGATTGGTGTGCGCAGGACTTCATCCGGTAAGGCTGTCGATGAACTTGGCGTTGAGCTCCTCGATCTTGATTCGGCACTGCCACGAGCTGACGTTGTTGTGAACGCCCTCCCGCAAACGCGCGAAACGGTGAGATTGTTCAGCCGTGAAAAATTCAGCTTGATGATCCGAAAGCCATTCTTTATTAATGTCGGAAGAGGTGGCACAGTCGATGAAAACGCGCTCATTGAGGCACTTCGAGAAGGCATGATTTCTGGCGCTGCACTTGATGTCTTCAGCATTGAACCCCTTCCGGCTGAGCACCCGTTGTGGAATATGGAGAATGTCTTTATCACGCCACATATCGCCGGGTTGATCCCCGGATACATGGGAGTCGCTGTGAGATTGTTCCTTGACAACTTACACCGCTATATTCAGGAGAAGGATTTGATTAACGTAGTTAACCTTGATGCGGGATACTGAATAAAAACGAATGAGGGCATTCTTCAACCATGTAACAGAATGCCCTCTTGAAGCTGCGATGTCGCTGAGAAGAAAAAACTTACATCCTATCTCGCATTGGATGCATCGGTCCTCTCATCTCTCCTTTGTGCATCGGACCTTTTCCAAGAAAATTCCAGAAATGCGAGCGGAGTTCTTCCCGCCATATTTTCTGTTGCTCAGGCGTCAGGATTTTTTTCACGGCTTGCCAATGGTCGAAGCGATCCATTGCGCTCTGAACACGCAGACGGGCAATCTCATCAACTTTTTTCTGAATAGCAGCTCGATCAGGATTATCTGCCGAGAGCAGTTCTCGCAATTCAATTTGCGCCGTGTGAATTTTTGCTTGCTGCGCAACTTGTCCTTTCTGAAAATCGAATCGAAGCTTCTCGAGCTCTTTCTTCTGTTCATCGGTGAGATTGAGCTTCTTGATGACGTCCGCTATTGCAGCTTTCTGAGGCATCTTACCAGCACGCATGCCGGGGCCTGCCATCTGTGCTGCAGTCAAGCTGATGAAAAGAGCTGTTGCTATGAACAGCGTTGCGATTCTTTTGGTCAACATAAAACATTCCTCCTATTTGGTGTTCTTGTTATTCCTGGACTTGTGCCAGTTTTCATTATTTTGACAAGTGGGCGCTTGAAAGGTTTAATGCTTATGAAGGACTTTTCTGATCTGCAAAACAGGGTAAATCTCTCCTCAACCAGGCATCCCTCGCTGAGGTTCAATCCTTTGCTTTTTTCTCATTACCATGTTAACTTCATTTGCGACTAAGGTAATTGGGGAAGCCATGAACGCTCGCACACATCCTGCCATTTTCCTTATTGCTTGTGCCCTTATGCTCCTTTATGCTTCTTGCGGTACGCCAATTGGCGGGTTCTTTAATAAGCAGTATGAGAACGTGGTTTCATATTTTAATACGTATTACAACGCTGAGGTGGCATTTGACGATGCCATGAAGGATGTGCAAGCAACTCAAGGGAGAGCTAAGATAAACGATGTGCTTGAGCCTGTCACCCTGACCCCTTCTGCAAATCAGAAATTTACCACTGTGATAGAAAAGTGTTCAAAACTTTTGCAATATCATCCAACGTCCTCTTATGTTGACGATGCACTTTTGATGATTGGGAAGGCATACTATTATCAGGGAGATTTTCTGAAAGCTGAGAGAAAATTTCGCGAGCTTCTTGTAACACTCCCTCAAAGTGATCTTGTTCCTCAAGCGCGGCTATGGCTTGGCCGTACACTTTTTCGTTTGCGCCATCCGGACGAAGCCGTTGATGTACTGAAGCGACTCGCTGAGGAGACCTCGAAAAGCGATCGACCGATCTCTGGGGAAGCATACTTCGCTCTGGGCTATATTTCACTCGACCAGGGAGACTCCGCAGGTGCAGTGTCAGCATATGAGAAGGGGCTTTCCTTGTCGCGGGACAAAGTTCGAAATGCAGCAATTGCTTACCAGCTTGGGATGATTGAAGAAAAACTTGGCAACTGGTCGAACGCTGCTGCTGCGTTTCGTCGTGTATTGGACTATAAGCCTGCTATGAACTTGGAATTCAATGCACGCTTGCACTATGCCGCTTCGCTGTCACGAATCAACGAGTTCAAAAAGGCTTATTCTCTTCTCGATGGCCTTATCGGCGATTCCAATTATCGCGAACTGATACCTCAGGCTGAGTTAGAACGCGCCAATGTCCTTCGCCGGCAGGGGAAATTGGAAGATGCTATGGCTGAATATACTCGCATTGATACAGTATACAAAGGAACTGAAACGGCAGCGCTGAGTTACTTCGAGCTTGCCAAACTCTACGAGAATAGCTTTGGAGATTACGCTCGTGCTTACCAGGCATATGATAATTCTCGGAATCAATCAGCTACCGCTCAAACGAATCCGGAAGCAGTGAAGCGTGCCGATCTATTGAGAAAATACCTGGAACTGCGAAGTCGAATCGATAAGATCGATAGCGTGATAGCTGTACAAGACAGCCTTCGCTCTGCAGATGCTCGCAATGATTCGGTTGCTGTTGATTCTCTCCAGGGCGTTCAACGCAAGAGTGGAAAAGCAGAGGTGGGACCAGATACAACGCGGCAGCAAGGTGAGATCCAGCATCATGATTCATCGACCACACTGGCTAAGCTCGATACGACGCTGCGGAGAAAGCCTGTGCCGCCAGCGGCGGCAATTGACACTACTTCGCTCTCAGGGCATACCTCAGTTTCAAGGGAGCAAACGAGGACGCAATTTCTTTCGCTTGATAGTTTACGCTTTATCCGAGCTAAGGCAGAGTACGAGCTTGGCACGCTTTTCTATCTTGATCTCGGACGCAGGGACTCTGCTGAGCAATATTTTGAGGCAGCGCTTCAGGATGGACCTAAAGAAGAATTTGCCCCCGGTGTTCTGTTCATTTTAGCTGACTTGAAATATAGTTCCAATCGAGCAGATTCAACAGTGCGGGATTCATTATACGACAGGATTCTTGCCGAGTTCCCTCAGTCGCCGTATGCAGCTGAAGTCCGACGCCTGAGGGGATTGCCAGCTATAAGCGTTGATGTGGATAGTGCGGAGATAGAGTATACAAAAGGAGAGGATGCTCTTTTTCGTAACGAAGTTGATAGTGCTTTGCGAAGTTTCCGCATCATTGAGGAGCGATTCCCGAATTCTTCATTTGCTGCAAAAGCTACTTACGCAATCGGATGGATCTATGCAAACGTGCTTAATATTCCCGATAGCGCAATCGCGAACTACCGTCGTGTTGCTCAGCTCTACCCGCAATCGCCGTACGCTGCTGTTGTGAAGCCTATCATTGCTGAGATTGATGCGAAAGAAAAACCCCAGGAGCCGGTGAAAGCTCCATCGGCTCCGATAAAGTCGGTGGCTCCTCAGGCAGCGCCAAAACCTGAAGAAGTAGTTCCACCAGTGTCACGTCCAAAAACGGAGATCGACGAGCAGCGACTTCCGGTTGAACATGGTCGACAGCGTGTGCTTTCTGACTCCCTCAGGACACCGATAAAACGCATGACGGAAGAACCTGCCCCGTAGCTGCAGATGCAACGGTTTCATCTCTTAGGTACAATTGTGCGGCGTCAGGAATTCAATGAGCATGCTGCTGTTCTTGGATTCCTGGCACCTGAAATCGCCGCCTCCGCTCGCCCAGGGCAGTTCCTTGAAATCAAGGTGGCAGGGGTGCTATGGCGTAGACCTATGAGCATCTATCGATGTGAAGGAGATGTTGTAGAGATTCTTGTGGTAGTCATCGGAGCCGGGAGCCGCTCGCTTTTTCAATCGAAAATTGGTGAGAAACTCGATGTGATAGGACCTCTCGGCAATCAGTTCCCAATTGATAAGGTGACAGGAGTTGGCAAACTGGAGGTGATAATTGCTGGGGGCTCTGGAATTGCTCCTTTCCCTTTCCTTGTTGAAAGGGTCCAACGGCAAGGTCGCACTCCTAGGATTTTCGTTGGAGCACGGACGAAGAGCCAGCTTCTTCTCGATCACCTCCCGGCTGAGCAAGTTCATATTGCAACCGACGATGGTTCCGAAGGATATAAAGGGAGTGTGGTAGATCTTTTTACAAACTTTATTGATGCACATTCAATCGATGTAAGAGACATTGTCGTCTACGCTTGTGGTCCCGGGGGGATGCTTCGGTCTTTGCAAGAAGTCGTTCGTGCACGCAGGATTCAAGCTTGGCTCTCCGTAGAGCGAGAAATGGCTTGCGGTTTAGGCATTTGTCAGGGATGCGTCGTTCGGTTGGCTGATGGTGGGCAGAGAGAGCTTCAGAATTCAAGCGGAAAAATGGATGCCCCTGATGTGCGATATGCACTTGCTTGCACCGAGGGACCAGTTTTTGATGCCAATTCTATCATACTTTAGCTATGGTTGATCAGTCATTTCGCATTGGCAATGTAGAATTTCGGAACAGAGTTTTCGTTGCCTCGGGAACCTTCGGGTATGGAGATGAGGTTATTGATATTGCTGAAGTCAGCAAACTCGGTGCGATTGTCACCAAATCCATTACTGCCAGACCGCGTGCCGGGAATCCTCCGCGACGTATCGTGGAAACACCGTGTGGCATGCTGAATTCCATTGGACTTGCGAATATGGGTGTTGCAAAGTTTATCAATGAAAAGCTGCCTGCACTACGAAATCTCGGGACGAAGACCATCATCAGCATCGCTGGTTCTACGGTTGACGAGTATGCAGATGTGGTTGACCAACTTGAGTCTGCTGAGCAAGATGTTCCAGAAGGATGGATAGCTGGGTATGAACTCAATGTCTCCTGTCCAAATGTGAAAGAAGGTGGGCTTGAATTTGGTACAAACCCTCGAACAGTTGAAAAGATAACTCGTCTGGTGAGGGAGCGAACCCGAAGACTTCTTATCACAAAGTTAACTCCAAATGTAACTAAGATCGGCGACATCGCTTGTGCTGCTGAGCAGGGCGGAGCAGATGCTGTTTCTGCAATTAATACTTTTATCGGGATGGCTGTCAATGTTCATGAACGGGTTCCACGACTTAGTACAGTGACAGGTGGGCTTTCCGGGCCGGCAATCAAACCAATTGCTCTGGCAAAAGTTTATGAATGCGTCCAAAGTGTGAAGATACCCGTTATCGGAATTGGCGGAATCACGACAGTTAACGATGCCATAGAATTTCTGCTTGTAGGGGCTTGGGCTGTCCAGGTTGGCACTACAAACTTTGTGGATCCGAATGCCGCTCCATCCATCGCGGATGGTTTAGCCGCGTACTGCGAACAAATGGGGATAGCATCAGTTGGTGAGCTTGTGGGGGCTCTTTCGCTTCCTGGTGACTTACGTTCTCGCTGAGATATCCACAGTGACAGGATGACTTACCGCGATGCATATAAGTTTCTCTGTTCGCTTGAACGATTTGGGATCAAGTTAGGGCTCCGTAACATTGAAGAGTTATGTAGAAGTCTTGGTGACCCGCAAAATCAATTCTCCACTGTACATATTGCAGGGACAAATGGGAAGGGGTCAACATCAAGTTTTGTCGCTGCGATAGCACAAGCGGCTGGATACAAAGTTGGCCTCTATACATCGCCGCATTTGGTTGATTTTCGAGAACGAATACGTATCAATGGCGTTCCAATTTCAGCAAAGCGTGTTGGGTATTACACCGGGAAGCTTGTGCAAAAAGTTCGAGAGCTTCGGGCTACGTTCTTTGAAGCCACCACTGCCATAGCATTTGCTTACTTTGCTGATGAAAAAGTTGATCTTGCTGTTATTGAAACAGGTCTTGGAGGGCGGCTTGATGCAACAAACATCATATCCCCCATGCTCAGTATAATCACTCATATCTCCTTTGATCATACGGAGCAGCTTGGGAACAAGCTACGGTCTATTGCACGTGAGAAAGGCGGAATCATAAAACCCCGCACCCCCGTGGTAATTGGCAGATCGGATTTGCAAGTGGAACAGGAGCTTGTACGGATTGCAAAGCGAAGAGGATCAGACTTATACATGCTGCGGTCTGTTTGTATCGAGCCTGCAGCCGGAGTAGCAAGCTACAAGGAGTGGAGGAACGTTGCTGATGTTGAGACGAAGGATTATCGCTATCGTAGGCTCATAATTGGATTGGGTGGAGGCTTTCAGTTAGAGAACGCTGCCCTTGCGATTCGAGCGGCTGAGATTCTTCGTGGCTGTCGTACCTCAACGGGCAAAGTTCTTCGGTTTCCTGCAAAGGCAATTCGAGAAGGGATTAAAGATGTGAGGAAACTCACAGGAATTCGCGGGCGGTTCGAAGTTCACAGATTCAACCAGCGATCGGTGGTTATTTTTGATGTTGCTCATAATCCTGACGGTATCGCAGCAATGCTGAAATCCTTTGATAAGCTTCGCATTCCCCGCGAAGGAAGGTTGATTCTCTTCGGCGTTATGAAGGATAAGGACTACCAATCGATGATTCGATCTCTGGTGAGGAATGCTGGATATATCTGCGCGGTGGCTCCTAAGACCGATCGTGCACTTTCGCCAGGGGAAATCCAAGCATTTGTTCAAAAACTCTTGCCGCGGGAGAAAATTCAGTGCGATGTTGCGAGAGGGGTTGCAGACGGGATGCGAAAGTGCTTACGCAGGCTGAGTTATCTTCCTGGCGATGGGGCGCTGGTTGTTACTGGGTCGCATTACGTTGTTGGTGAGGCGATCCCGGTTTTCGAGCGTGCTAAACTATTTGAAACTTGACATTGTTTCTTTAATGTTCTATATTAGCCTCAGGTCATGAAACTGCTGGAAGCCAATCGCGGCGACGTTTCTACTTGTGCCCAAACGTGGTCTCGTTGGTGCCACGCTCATTCATCGAAAGCTCACCGGCTGTCTTTTCGTACCTGTTGAAACTCGTCTAAGCACATAGTATCATAACATTATTCAATTTTAAACTCACATAGGAGGACATAATTTCTATGCCAATGGACATTGCTGAACTCCAGGCAAAGAAGATCGCTGAGCTTCATAAGATCGCTCAGGAACTTGGAATTGCCGGTTACTCCGATCTGCGCAAGCAGGAACTGATCTTTAAAATCCTCGAGGCACAAACCGAGAAAGACGGACTCAGCTTTAGCAAGGGGGTGCTCGAGGTGCTCCCCGATGGATATGGATTTCTCCGCTCCGTCGATTACAATTATCTCCCGTCGCCGGATGACATTTACGTTTCCCCTTCTCAGATCAAGAAGTTCAATCTGCGTACGGGGGACACAGTGAGCGGGCAGGTGAGACCTCCAAAGGAAGGCGAAAGGTTCTTTGCGCTGCTGCGGGTTGAGGCAGTCAATGATATGGATCCGGAGAAAACTCGGGATCGCGTCCTCTTCGATGATCTTACTCCACTTTATCCAACTAAGCGGCTTCACTTAGAGACCGCACCCGGCGAGTACTCAATGCGCATCATGGACTTGCTCTCGCCGATAGGCTTGGGTCAGCGCGGGATGATCGTTTCCCCGCCTAAAGCTGGGAAAACAATTCTCCTCCAGAAGATCGCAAATAGTATCACGCGGAACCACCCCGATGTGAAGCTGATCGTTCTTCTCATCGATGAGCGACCTGAAGAAGTGACTGACATGAAACGTTCAGTGAACGCCGAGGTCATCAGTTCTACGTTTGACGAGCCACCTGAGCGTCATGTACAGGTTGCTGATATGGTTCTCGAGAAAGCGAAGCGTCTCGTTGAAGCAAAAAAGGATGTTGTAATTCTTCTTGATAGCATCACGCGCTTAGCTCGAGCTCATAATACTGTTGTCCCCCATAGTGGCAAGATACTTTCCGGGGGTGTTGATGCTAATGCTCTTCATCGACCGAAGCGCTTCTTCGGGGCAGCTCGGAACGTTGAGGAGGGGGGTAGTCTTACAGTCATTGCTACAGCGCTAATCGAGACGGGCAGTCGTATGGATGAAGTTATCTTCGAAGAGTTTAAAGGTACCGGTAACATGGAGGTGGTTCTCGACCGTAAGCTGTCGGACAGAAGAATTTTCCCGGCAATTGACGTGAATCGCTCAGGGACGCGACATGAGGAACTCCTAATGGAATCTGAGGAACTTAACCGGGTATGGATTCTTCGAAAAATCCTGAGCGACTTCAGCACTGTTGAGGCAATGGAGTTTTTGCTCGAGAAGATGCGAGGGACAAAATCCAACAAGGAATTTCTGAAGTCTATGAACAGCTAGTAACGTCTGTGCTGCGGCGCTGCTATTGCTTTAGCATTCACTCGGACTGGAACCCTTCTTAAGTTGAATCTCCCTTGTTACGTTGCCTCATATTTAAATACTACATTTATTGGCACATGTGCTTCATCCAAAAATCTCCATACAGTCCTCCAGAGGTGGATTAGTATCTCGCGGCATTTGAGAGAATTAGCTTCCTCTTGCGATACTCTGCGTGGCGGTGTCATCATTCCAACTCGGATGACACAAATGACCGTTGCTCGTGGTCCTCTTGTGAGTCCCCTGATTCTTTCGTATTTTTAATCATGAAGTCCGCCTGAGGCGGAGTAGAAATAACATTATCAATGTGCATGACCAAATGGCTTCTACGTTTTCCGACGTGGCAGATCCAGCTTCAGTCCCGGTCCAATATGTCAAAGGTGTAGGTCCTCGCCGAGCTAAGGTGTTAGTCGAGAATGGAATAAAGACTGTGTTGGGTCTTCTTTATTATGTTCCGCGTGCGTATCTTGATCGGCGCCATGTACTTGAGATAGGAGCCCTCAACAATTATCTTGATGCCGACCACGACGTAACAGTAGTTGGTGAAGTGAAATCATTTTCGGTAGTGGGACATGGTGCGAAGAGCAGATTCATTCTAATTCTTGGTGATGGCACAGGAAGTGTTCAGTGCGTATGGTTTCAGGGTATACGGTATTATCAGAAGGCGTTCCATGTTGGGGAGCGATTAGCAATTTCCGGACGGGTGACAGAATTTGGAGGGAGGCTGCAGTTCCAACATCCTGAGTTTGATCGTCTTTCCGTCGACGAGGAAGATGATGTGGGGATCAACTGGGATGTGTTGTATCATACTGGAGGAATTATTCCTCTTTATCCATCTGGTGAGAATTTGCGGCGGGTCGGATTGGATAGCAGAGGGTTTCGACGGATCCTTCGCCACGCCCTGGCTGAGTTTGGTGACAGGGTTCCCGAGATTCTTTCTGAGGACATTTTAGCATCGCAGGGATTTCTTCCGTTGACGACAGCGCTTAGAGCAATTCACTTTCCTCATTCACCTGAGGAGCTTGCAGCGGCACGGGCTCGGCTGGCTTTTGATGAGCTATTTTTCCTGCAGCTTTTGCTTGCCTATCGTTACCGGCAGGTAAAAGTAGAGATGAAAGGAATTCAATTTGACGTGAAAAGCCAACTTGCTCGCCAACTTCTCAACGGGCTTCCGTTCCAACTTACTTCTGGACAAAAGCATGTTATCCGTGAGATTGCTGAAGATATGGCTTCCGATAAGCCAATGAATCGGCTTTTGCAGGGGGATGTCGGAAGCGGTAAGACCATCGTGGCACTTATCGCTATGCTTATTGCGGTGGACAATGGTTATCAAGCCGCATTTATGGCGCCGACAGAGATTCTGGCTGAACAACATTATCGTACGCTTGCAAGATTTCTTAAGGGCTTGCCAGTTAGTGTCCGGCTTTTGATCGGTAGTCAGTCCAGGCGGCTTCATGAAGACATCCTCGAGGATATTCGCAGCGGTGCAGCCAATATTGTTGTTGGGACTCATGCATTGGTGCAAGAGCATGTTGCCTTTGCAAGGCTGGGCATCGTGGTGATAGATGAGCAACATCGTTTTGGAGTGGTTCAGCGGTCGATGTTGCGAGAGAAAGGGGCTAATCCGGACGTATTAGTGATGACAGCAACGCCGATTCCTCGGACTTTATCGCTTACGATTTACGGTGACCTGGATGTAAGTGTGATCAGAGAAATGCCGAGAGGGCGTCGGATGGTTAAGACCCTTCTCAGGCACGAGAGTGAACGAGAATCTGTATATGAATTTGTTCGTTCGCAAGTGTTGCAGGGTCGTCAGGCGTATATTGTATATCCAATTATTGAAGAATCCGAGAAGCTTGCTGTAGAATCTGCTGAGAAGAATTTCGATCGACTCCGTCGTGAGGTATTTCCGGCGTTTCGAGTTGGATTACTTCATGGTAGATTGAGCGAGGAAGAAAAGGATGCTGTCATGGAGAATTTTATAACTGGCAACATTGATATTCTTGTAACGACAACGGTAATTGAAGTTGGTATCGATGTGCCAAACGCGACTGTGATGGTTGTGGAAAGCGCGGAACGGTTTGGGATGGCGCAACTCCATCAGCTTCGTGGACGCGTTGGACGAGGAAGTGAACAGTCATACTGTATTCTCCTGACAAAGTACACAAGGCATTATGTGGCGGCTAACAGTGCCTATAAACGATTGCAGGTGCTAACACAAACCACAGATGGCTTTCGTATTGCAGAGGAGGATCTTCGTTTGCGTGGACCGGGGGAATTTTTCGGCACACGCCAGAGCGGTCTTCCGGAATTCCGTGTTGCTGATCTTGTCGTTGATGAGCAACTTCTTCAACGTGCTCGTAAAGAAGCGTTCGCTCTTGTAGAACGTGACCCACATCTTCGTCATCCACTTCATGTTCATCTTCGAGAAGAATTTGAACGTCATTACCGTAATCTTTTGAAGCTTGCACACGTTGGATGAGTCTTGCTCCTCGCATGAATGTATTTCTTGTGATGCTCGCCTTGTGCTAAGAGAGAGAATCGCTGAATCACCTCAAGAGAAATTTTTCCGAAAAAAATGCTCTTACCTCTTGACAAATTTGTATAAAACTGTATATTATATTGCAGAGGGTCTCATGAACAATGCGAACCCGAAGAGTTCATATAACCAGTAAAGACACGTTCGTATGAACGTTGCGCTCGTCTACAACGTTAAGAAAGAACATACCGATTGTCTCCCTTCAAGCGATGAGGCTTCTGAGCCTCCAAGTACGATAGTCTCAGAACGTGATCGAGTTGCGCAGAGCGTTGCCATCTCCGATACATACGCCGAGTGGGATACGATGGAGACGATTCTCGCGGTCAAGCAAGCGCTCGAAGAACATCATGACGTTACGCTTATTGAAGCTGATGAAGATGCATACTCTCGCCTTCGCTCTCTTCATCCTGACATTGTGTTCAACATGGCGGAAGGGATGCATGGTATCGCACGAGAATCCCAGATACCTGCGATGCTTGAGTTCCTGCAGATTCCTTACACAGGTTCTGACCCCCTCACATTAGCGATCTGTCTTGACAAAGCTCGCGCAAAAGAAATCCTGTCGTACTATGGTATCCCAACACCGCGGTTTGTCGTTGTTCATGACATTAACAACCTGGATGATTCTTATCTTCAAATGCCAGTCATTGTGAAGCCTCTCCATGAGGGATCGAGCAAAGGCATATTCAACTCTTCCGTTGTGTATACACATGATGAACTTCTCTCGATGTGTGCTCAGGTGCTTGAGCGTTATGGAGAACCCGCACTGGTGGAAGAGTTTTTGCCTGGTCGTGAGTTCACTGTGGCTTTGTTAGGCAACGGCGCTGATCTGCGCGTGCTTCCGATTGTGGAAATCAATTTTGGCTCGCTCCCTCCTGATGTGCAACCAATTTACTCATTTGAGGCAAAATGGATCTGGGACCAAGCTGCGGACCCCATTGACATCTTTGAGTGCCCTGCGTCGATTCCCGATGGATTAAGGAGATCAATTGAGTTGGTCTGCCTTCGTTCATTTGCCGTGCTTCGTTGTCGTGACTGGTGTCGGATTGATGTCCGGCTGGATGCCCAGGGTGTCCCAAATGTTTTGGAACTTAACCCCCTTCCCGGCGTTTTGCCTGATCCCGATGAACATTCCTGTTTCCCTATGGCGGCTTTCGCTGCAGGGATGTCTTACAACGAGATGATCAATGGCGTGCTCAATACAGCGCTGAAGCGCTTAGGACTGTCAGGAGGTGGGTCATAACCCGTTATTTTTCAATGGATTATCAAAGTGCAAGTGTCCTCAACTGTTTTGAATTCAATGAATAAGAGTTTGCGAATTCTTATCGCTTTCAACGAGCCGCCGATTTCGGAGGATGTTCGGCAAAGGACCCCCCTTTATGTCTCCTACGAAGAGGGACTTCAAGGTTCGTTGAAAGCGATGCAACCTTCCGGCCTTGCAGAGATTAGTGTCGTAGAAGAAATGGAGGCTGTCAACAATGCGCTGAAGCAAAATGGGTATGAAACGTTTGTATTGGGTGTTGCTGACGATGCTATGGCGTTCATCCGGAGCCTAATGGACTTTCGTCCGGACCTTATCTTTAATCTTGTAGAAAGCTTCAGAGATGAAGCAATCCATGAAATACATATGGCGGGCCTTTACGAACTCCTGGGCTTCCCATATACTGGTTCGCCTCCTCTGGCTCTTGGAATCGCATTGAACAAGTGGAGAGCAAAAGAGATTCTCTCATTTCATCATATACCTACTCCGAAATTTGTTTTGGTCAATCCGCATGAGGACACGTTTGGGCTCGGAGATCATTGGGATTTGCCATTTCCTGTGATTGTGAAGCCTGCCAGTGAAGATGCCAGTACCGGAATTGATGAGCACGCCGTTGTCTTTTCTATGGAGCAGCTATTGGAACGGGTTGCATACGTACACACGAAATTTCGTCAACCTGCTCTTGTTGAGGAATATATTGATGGGCGCGAGCTGAATGTAGCTATTGTTGGTAACAAGGAACCTATTGCGTTGCCAATCTCTGAAATCGATTTCTCCGAAATGCCAGAGCACCATCCCCGGATTGTGACCTATGCTTCTAAGTGGATCGCAGAGAGCGAAGCATATCAGAAAGAGAAGCCGCTCTGTCCTGCTCCTCTTTCGCCTGAGGTTGAGCGGAGAGTCAAATCAATTGCCCTGAAAGCATACCGGGTTATTGGATGCCGCGACTACGCTCGTGTTGATATACGAATGAATTCGGACGGAGATATTTTTGTCATAGAAGTGAATCCTAATCCCGATATTTCGCGCGATGCGGGATTCATGCGCTCAGCAAGGGTATATGGATGGTCATTTGAGGAAACAGTTAATCGTATTGTTGAACTTGCATGGGAACGTTCGCAACGGAAATGATACGACCAGCCAGACAAGAAGATCGTCCACAGATCATGAACATTCTCAGGAGCGTTGGCGTCTTTAGTGCTGAAGAAATTGCTGTTGCAGAGGAAGTGCTTGATGCCTACCTTGAGTTTCATGAAGAAAGCGGATACTGGATCTACAGTTCCGTTGATGAGCACGGTGCTCTCAAAGGATACATATGCGTTGGACCAACTGCAATCACTCATGGAACTTTCGATCTTTATTGGATTGCTGTAGATCCATCATGGCAATCTCGAGGAGTTGGAAGTGAACTCCTTAGTTACGCAGAGTCACAGATAAGAGAGAAAGGAGGAAGACTTATCGTTATTGAAACCTCATCGCAACCATCATACGAACCGACACGTCGTTTCTACACAAATCACGGATACTCCGATCTTGCCCGCATCAGAGACTACTACAGGATCGGGGATGATCTCATTATCTATGGAAAATATCTGAAGGAGGGATAGATTTCTTTATGGAATTCTGGCAGGAGATGCTCCGGGAGAGCATTGATACTCCCGAACAGCTGGCTGAGATTTTTGGCATTGACCGAAAGCTTGCAGAGCGAATCCATTCGCAATATCCAATTCGTATCAATCCATATTATCTTAGCCTCATCCGATACAAAGGCGATCCAATTTGGTTACAGTGTTTCCCTGAGGCTGTGGAACTTGAGGACATTAATGCTCCCGAAGATCCACTCAACGAAGATGTTGATAGCCCCGTTCCGAGCATAACCCATCGCTATCCCGATCGCGTGTTATTCCTTGTGACGAGCCAGTGTTCAATGTATTGCCGCTTTTGCACAAGGAAACGAAAGGTGGGGGATTCAAATAAAATCAGCATGAGGTTCATACAGAGTGGCATCGACTATATAGCGCAGCACAAAGAAGTCCGTGATGTCATTCTTTCCGGTGGAGATCCACTCATGCTGACGGACTACATGCTTGAGAAAATCCTCTCAGCTCTACGTCCTATTCCTCATGTCGAAATCATTCGCATTGGAACGAAAATGCCTTGCGTGTTGCCACAGCGGATCACACCAAAGCTGTGCAACATGTTGAAGAAATATCATCCCCTGTATATCAACACGCACTTTAACCATCCATGGGAGATTACCCCGGAAAGCCGGCGAGCTTGCAATATGCTCGCTGATGCCGGCATACCGCTCGGTAATCAGATGGTGTTGATGAAAGGCGTGAACGATGATCCTGAGATCGTGAAGGAGTTGATGCAGAAGCTGCTGACGTGCCGCGTCCGCCCGTACTACATCTATCAGGCAGACATCACGAAGGGGGCGAATCACTTCAGAACCCCCATCCGTGTCGGCTTGGAGATCATGGATCAACTCCGTGGCCACACATCAGGGCTGGCTGTTCCGTACTACGTGATCGATGCCCCAGGTGGAGGTGGAAAGATACCCCTTCTTCCGCAGTACGTCATAGGCCGTAATGGCAATCAGCTTATTCTCCGGAATTACAAATATGATATCTTTACCTATCCCGACGTGGAGGAGGAGCCAAAGCAGCCAAGCCGGCAGCGGTTCATGCGGAAGAGAACACGCAAGGCATACGCACCTGATAAATTGCACCGGGTGCCAGAGTAAGCTATCTCCGCTTGTTCCAACAAACGGGTAACCCTCAAGGCTTTATGGGTACTGAGGTGTAGGGGCGCGCCTTTTTAATGCAACATTGCAAATGGTCCCCTGCGGGGTCAAGTTGCTTAATCAGAAAGGCATGTTCTCCCATCTTGCATTGAGCGCTGTCATATATCACTCCGTTCGCTGACTGCAGTCATCAAAGGCGCTTCCTCTTGTGCAAGTTGCCGAATCGCCTGGTATAACGAAAGTTCTGATCCGTAGAACCAGACCCGTTCCCCAACGCGCGTAAACAGAAACAACTGTTCGACAACGAACAGCATAGCAACCAATGAAGCTGTCGTCTCGTTGATGGAGTAGTTAACGGCGCTCTGTAAAGCTACTGTTATGACGAAGATGAAGGAAAGCGACAAGAACATCCCGTACGTCTTGCTGAAATGGCTCACGGAAAATTTCAGACCTTTCCACACAGAATGCCGCATTGTGCGACTGTTCTCAACTACGGTGATGACTTTGGAATAATCCATTACCATTCGTGTGAACGCAAAGAAAAGTACCGCTACGATAATGCGTATTAGGAGAATGAGGAGGATTTCTGCATGGAGTGTCGAACTTGCCATCAATCGAGCGAGGATGCTGTCGACAAGCGCGAAAAGTAATGCCGTTATTGAATATGCCAGAAGCGAGATAAGAGATAATCTCATGAACCTCCAGAAGTAAGCTGCCCCCTCACCGAAGAGTTTTTGGGAAACGCCGCGCCATTCACCGGACTTCAGAGCTGAGATGATTCCCCCATCGAGGAATATGGAGAGAACCTCATAGGCCATGAAGAGAATAAGCCAGAGCAATACGATAGGTCGGATAGCTGCAGCGTTGTAAAGGAGAAGCTCATAAATTGCAGCGAAATTTAGTCCCTTGCGGAGGGATATTGACACTAAACTTGGTCCCCAATAGTGTTGCATTATTTCAGCGACGGGGGCTGCGGCAATCACCGCCACAAGGAGATTGATGAGGTAAAGTGGAAGGAGCATTCTCCATGAGCGTATTATTCTCTGAAGTCCTTCACGAATACTGGCACGAATCATGTGGGACCCTCCTGTGAGCTATGAGAAAAAGGTGAGATATTGCAAGAAAGATTGAAGACGGTACATGAGCTCGAGAACGGTGCGCCAGATACCCTGACGCTCTTCATGGATACGCCGGCTGTTGTTTGTAAAGTTCACATCGAGAACGAGTTTCTGCTCTGGATCAACGAGAGCGTATGATAGTGGCGCTGAGTCAACAAAGCGGTACTCCTTCCATTCCGATTTTCCGTCCCACTGCTCCACAATTCTTTTCCCGTTATCAAAGACGAACAGCACATCGACTGGAATCACCACACTTCCCTTCCGACGCAATTGCACTATGGATCTGAATTTGTCTTGCTTTTCTCCATGGTCGAGAAATTTCATCGAATCGCCTTTTGTTACATAGCCAAGCTCACCTCGGAGAGGTTCGGTTGAAACCGATGCAACTTCATAGTCGAGCCACCCCGTACCGTAAAGGACCTGATTAAAGTACCATGAAAGATCTTGCCCGGAAACCTGATTGGCAACTGCGATAAAATCGCTTGTTGTTGGATGTTTGAATTTCCATTTCTCGAAATAGGTCTTCATTATGCGATCCATCGTTTCCGAGCTGAGGATGTTTTCAAGCGTCCGAAGGAGAAGGGCCGGCTTTGAATACGATTTCGGTGTATATTGCCCCGGTGCGTAGAGCCAGGATTTCATCACAACAGGGTCGACATCCGGATCAGGAATGTAGGAGCTGCGTTGCTGGGTAACGCCATCGATCTTGATTCCCATGAAATCCATATAGGCACGGTCTTTGCCGAAATAGCGTTCCATGCATTTAAGTTCAGCATACGAGTTCATCCCCTCATCGAGCCATGCTTCTTCAAATTCGTTGCTAGCAAGCATTCCCTGGAAATAATTGTGGCCAAACTCATGGAAGGTCACAAGCGCTGTGAGATGTACTCCCTTCGGAAGCCACCAGAATGTGCTTGTTGTAAAAAATGTTGGATATTCCATTCCACCGGCTCCCATAGCATCGGCTGGCGGGTCAACAATGGTTAATGTTCGATAGGGATAGACACCGTACCATTCCTGAAAGTATGCGATGGCGTGTTTTGCAACATCGAGAATAAGAGGAGCGTAGGTAGCATGTGTTCGATATGTGTACAGTGTAATGTCGACGTCACGTCCTGTAGAATCGTTGTGGAAAATCTCATGCCAGGTAACAAAGCGCGGATCTGCTGACCAAACGAAGTCGTGCACATCTTCCTGGTGATAGATATAAGTGATGGTGCCCGACGTCGGCGTGGGGCGGCGCTTGCCAATAAGGATTCCATTAGCTGCGACAACAAATTCCTGTGGGACTGTGATCTCGACATCATACACACCGAAGTCCGCGAAAAATTCGCTGTTCGCATGATACTGATGGCAGTTCCATTTCCCCCTTTCCCGTGGTTTCCACTGGTATACTCCAATTTTAGGAAACCACTGCGCCACCATGAAAAAATTCCCGTCAGCAAATCCAGAGCGGGCAAACACCCGCGGGAGCTTTGAGATGAACTCGATTGCTACTGAAACAATTTCTCCGGGATTGACTGGGCGGGGAAGTGTGACTTCAGCAACGGTCTGATCTTCAGCATTATCATCGTCGGGGTGAATGAACTTCAGGGAAGGGAGCAAATTTTCTCCGCTGAGAAGTCCTATGCTCGTGATGTTGATGTAGCCCCAATCTTCTGGTTCCGTTCTCGCCTTAAACTGTCGCTGACGGCCATGGGATTCCATCATGAATGTTGAGCGATTATTTTTGAAGGCGTTCAGGTAGAGGTGAAACTGAAGTGTCGACACTGGCTCAGGCGATGTGTTTCGCCAGGTGAGTATCTCTTTGCCGTTGACCATCTTGCGTTCGGGGTGAAGCTCTGCTTTTATCCAGTAGTTTGCGATGCGAGGGCTAAGAGGAACATCAAAAATTTTCGGCTGCGACCTCAGTGAGGGAGCAGATAGAAGTACACTTAGCAATACATAGCGGAATGCGCGCATCGATACCTCCTCAAAGGTTTCTTGATAAAAGGACCGTACAGTCTTACCATAAGTGCAATGGATTGATCTTAAATCTTTTCGCCATATCGTCTAAGTTTATAGAATTTGAGCAAGAAGTTCAAGAAAATTACTGATTTCGGACTTCCTTGACAACCGTTTGGCGTTTTTCTAAATTACTTCAAAAGTTCGTGGTGGTTCATGCGCATCCCGCTTGAAAAGATTGAGGAGATTCGCTCAGCGACAGATATTGTTGAGTTGGTTTCAAGTTATGTTCGCTTGAAGCGGCGCGGGAAAAACTATGTCGGTTTGTGTCCGTTTCACGCGGAGAAGACGCCTTCATTTACCGTGAGCCCGGAGCGGCAGATGTACCATTGCTTCGGCTGCGGCGCAGGAGGGAACGTATTCACCTTCATGATGGCACACGAAAAGATTTCATTTATCGAAGCCGTGCGTATTCTTGCTGAGAGGGCAGGAATTGAGCTTCCCGCTGCACAGAGTTTCTCTGGCTCGCCTGAGTCAACAAGTGATGCTGAGGCACTCTACTCAGCGCTTCGGGAGGCAGCCGTTTTCTTCCATCGGCAGCTTACAAGGACAGATGATACATCCACGCCCGACGCGAAGGCGGCGCTTGAGTATCTTCATCGCCGCGGTTGGCGCAATGAAACTATTAAACGCTTTGGCATTGGATATTCACCTCGCTCCTGGGATGCGCTCATACGATACATGGTTAACGAGAAAGGGTTTTCAACAGACTTGCTGGAACAAGCTGGGCTGGTTATTCGTCGGGAAGACGGCACAGGATACTACGACCGTTTCCGAGGCCGAATCGTGTTTCCAATTTTCTCCGTGTCGGGACGGGTGATTGGATTTGGTGCGAGGAAATTCTTTGAGGACGACACAGGTCCAAAGTACATTAATTCTCCCGAAACCCAAGTCTATGTGAAAAGTCGTGTGTTGTATGGATTAGCACAGTCTCGTGAAGCGATACGCCGTTGTGATGCTGCAATTCTTGTAGAGGGGTATGCTGACCTTATTACGCTCTTCCAGGCTGGGATCGAAAACGTTGTCGCTTCAAGCGGGACGGCTCTTACAGTTGAGCAGGTTCAGTTACTGCAGCGTTACACTAAGAACGTTATCTTTGTATACGATGCTGATTCTGCTGGAGCGAAAGCAATGCTACGCGGGCTTGACCTTATGCTTGAGCAGAATCTCGAAGTCAAGATTGTTGAACTCCCCCAAGGTGAAGACCCAGATTCTTTTTTGAAGTCACATAGTGTTGAGGAATTCCGTACATTGCTTAACTCAGCAATCTCTTGGATAGACTTCAAGATGGAGTGGGCGCGAAGAGAAGTAGGCTTCGACGATCCTGGAAAACAGGCAGAAGCCATAAGGTCGGTGCTCGATTCGCTTGCTCGCATTAGCGATGAGTTGAAGCGAGATCTTTACATTAAACGATTTGCCGAGAAGTATGATATCTATGAGACGCTCTTGCGGAGAGAACTTGAGCAACAGTTAAAGCAACGTCGCCGTGAAGTTGCTTATCCGCCTCAGACAGTGCAGCGAGGTTCCTCCTACCATGGGCTCGCTTCTTATGCGCCTCTATCGCAAGAGGCAAGCGCCTCTCTTGAAAGTAAAGTGCCCCCAAAATCGTCCGCGGTTCCCCCTGCAGAAAGGAATCTCCTGAAGCTCCTTCTTGAAGCACCGGACGAGGTGAGCGAACTCATCGCTCAGCAACTTTCGCTCGATGATATTTCCAGCGAGGCGATTCGCACTGCAATGTCGCTTGTTCTCCAGGAAATTCAAGCGGGACGCAGAGTTACGCCGGCGGGGATTCTTGACATGATTTGCGATACCGAGCTGACAGGTGTGTTGACAGATATAGTTATGAGTTCGTACGATTTGCAGCGTCGGTATGAGATTAGTCCGAAATGGGGGAGCGTCGAAGATGTTGTTACAGTTGATGTGAGAAAGATAGCGCGCGATTCTCTCTATGCGATCAAACGTTCAAAACTTGAGGAAGAAATTGAGCGCACCGAGCAAGCCCTCAGGAATGCCAGGCAGCAACATCAAGAAGAAACCCCATACCTCCAGCAACTGATGGCGCTTCAACAACAGCGACAATCGCTTGAGCGGGCGTTCCGGCAGCAAAGTGAGGTTTTGTAAACTGCACAGGGTGTTCAGTCACAACGGATAGGAAGATCAAAATGTATCTCAGCCGTGCATCTGACTATGCGATTCGCGCGATGGCGTATTTAGCCGGAAAACCATACGGGAGCATTGTTCTTATTTCAGAGATTTCAAGAGCAGAGGATATCCCGGAGTTATTCCTTCGTAAAATTATTCAATCCCTTTCTCATGCAGGACTTATTGTTTCCTATCGCGGGGTAAAGGGAGGGATCTCGCTTGCACGTCCCTCGAATGAAATTACTCTCCTGGAAATCATTGAGGCGGCACAGGGGAAACTGTATCTCAACAAGTGTTTGATTTCACCTGAATCATGTGATCGAATTGGATGGTGCCCTGTTCACAGGGTATGGGAGGAGACGCAAGCAAAGTTTCTCGATCTTCTCGGTTCTCGCACGCTTGACGAAGTGGCATTAGAGGTGGCAAAAGTTGCCTGAGGACGGTGCAGATTAGGAGCGGACGTCCATGAGTTGGCTTTGATTGGAAGTTTTCACTTGAGCCGTTATATTGGTTTACCATTCATGTGAGCTGAGGGTGCGAGAGAAATTATCGAACGTCCTTGTTGCACGTACCGATCGACTTGGTGACGTAATCCTGACGCTTCCAGTATTTGCCGCTCTTAGAGAGTTTTTTCCGCAGGCTCGCCTGAGTTTTCTTCTTCAATCTTATACAGCGGAATTGATCGAGGGTCACCCTCTTGTTGATGAAGTTATTCGATGCGATGTGTTACCACGGTCGGAATTGCTTCGCCTCGTTCGGTCGAAAATGTTTGACGCTGCGATCGCTGCATACCCGACGTGGTCGGTTGCATGGTTGTTGTTTCGAGCACGTATTCCCATCAGGGTTGGGAGTGGGTACCGCCCTTACTCCCTTCTTTTTACACATCGTCGGTACGAGCATCGGCATCTGGCATTGCATCATGAATCAGAATACAATCTGAATTTGCTCTGCGCCCTTGGTGTTGACCCTCTGGCAATCGGCCCTCCGCAGGTCTCACTGCCAATCTCTGCAACATTGAGACGTGAGTCACTTGAGATTGCCGCGCATGCTGGAGTCGATTTTTCGAAGCCTGTAGTTGTTATCCATCCTGGAAGTGGGGGCTCAGCCTGGGATTGGCCCCTTGAGCGGTTCGCAGAGCTTGGAAAACTCCTTCGTGCGGGGCACGATGTTACAATTGTCATTACCGGCTCAGAGAGTGAGCAAAGTATAGCTGAGCACCTTGTGCAGATGATCGGCGGCTCGGCTTTCTCACTTGCGGGGAAATTCACATTGAAACAACTAACGGCATTTCTCAGCAACGCTTCTGTTGTCGTTGCAAATTCTACAGGTCCGATCCACATCGCAGCTGCTGTTGGTACAGCAGTTGTGGGACTCTATCCGAACGTCCCACCGATGACGCCGAGACGCTGGTCACCACTGACAGAAAAGAAGCAAATCTTGGTTCCACATAACGATAAGATTTCAATTCGAGCGACCCCACATGAGCAGATGATGAGTATCTCGGCGGAAGAGGTTTTTCGCGCTGTAGAGTTATTTCTTCCGAGGGAGAATTACCCTTCCCCTGAAGCCGGGGTGAATAGTTAATCTGGTAAGAATGTTGCCCTGAAACATGTGTCAAGTGGTGAATCTAATGTAAGACGCGGCGATGAAGTTTGAACGGTCCATAATAAGCTGGGTAGTTATTGCCGCTGCAATTCTTAGCGTGGTTATGATGCCTTTTGCTATGGGGGGTGGGAGCCCTACGAAATCAGAATCAGGTAGAGGCTCAGTTAGTGAGAATATTTCAAAAGATCCCTGTTCCACCAACGGCGGGAATGGAGACTCAACCGTAGCACTTCGTCAAGTGCCAAATTCCGCCTTTGGGGTTGGGGAGCGGTTTACATTCGATGTAAAATTTGGATTCATTAAAGCAGGGGTCGCAACACTTGCTATTCCTGAGATTCGCACTATTCGCAACTACCCAGCCTACCGGGTTGTATTTCGCGTTAATTCAACTACTGCTTTCTCATGGATTTATCGAGTTGAGGATCACTACGAAACTTTTATTGACACGACTGGCATTTTCTCGTGGCGTTTTGAGCAGCATATTCGCGAAGGGGGATTCCGCAGGGACTTTTCTGCGGACTTTGATCAGATCGAGCATAAGGCTTACACGACAAACGGCGTCTATTCTATTGCACCATTTGCTCAAGATATCATGTCGGCATTTTATTACGTGCGTACACTTGATTTCTCTAAAAGCCGTATCGGTGATCGCTTTCTTATTATGAATTTTTACAAAGATACAACTTATGCCCTTGAAGTGAGTTTCCTCGGGCGAGAAACAGTGAAAGTCGATGCTGGTACATTTCGATGCATCATTGTGGAACCGCTCGTTCGTGAAGTGGGCCTTTTCAAAAGCGAGGGGCGAATTTTGGTTTACCTCAGTGACGATGAAAAGAAAATCCCTGTTAAGGTTAGCACCCAAATTATCATTGGATCTATTGATGGTATCCTCAAGGAATACAGCGGGATCGATGGACCATTGGCATCACGTATCGAGTAAGCGTTAATTCAGGAATCATGACTGAAGATCAACAAGAATTACAAGCGTCTTTCGGTGAGGGTTCGCCAACCTTTCTTGAAAAGCATCATATTTCCCCTTCGATGTTTGTATTTCTGGTGTTGGGAACTGTTTTTATCCTTTATCAAGTTGTGGGGAGCGGTCTGGCGCTGCTTGTCACAGGCTATGGGGTGACGGCGAAGAATGCTGGCTTGGTACGTGGACTCACTGCTGGCAGCGAGCTATTGTTTATGCTGATCCCGGCTTTTTTCTTTGCGCATCTTGCTTCACATAATGTCTGGTCATTTGTTCGCTATCGCGCCGCTTCAGTCTGGATAACCGTTGTGGGGATTGTTGGGCTCCTTGCACTCCAGCAAGTGCTTCAGGTGTATATGTATTTGCAGGATCGATTACCTATTCCCGAATCGCTCCAGCCGATAATTGAGCAGCTCAAAGCTATAATTGAAAGAACCTACCGTCTACTCGTAACTGCTCGTAGTCCAGTGGAGCTTCTTGGAGTTGTTCTTGCGGTTGCTGTTGTCCCAGCAATCTGTGAGGAGACATTATTCCGTGGTGTAGTACTGCATTCATTGGAGAAGAAATTTCGTGCCGATTGGGCTGTCATATCTACCGCTCTTCTCTTCGCAGTGTTCCACCTCGATCCGTTTGCATTTGTACCTCTTGCGGCTCTTGGTGCATATTTCGGGTTTCTCCTTATTCGCTCTCAGAGCATTGTGCCAGCAATGGTTGCCCACTTTTTCAACAACTTTACCACGGTTATCGCTGTGTACTATGGGGTAGATGAGAAGCTTCTTCCAGGTGTATCTACTCCGCAAGCTGTTCCATCGTCGGTTCTATTATTTAATCTTGTTGTGTTCGGTGGGATTTTCCTCCTCACCATCGCATTTGTCCTGAGACTGACGCACAATTCACAACAATAATCTTTGAGGGCTCTATGGAGACTTACGAGAACTGGGTAGTTGTCTATACTGCTACGTCTGAATATGAAGCGGATCTAATCAAAGGTAAACTTGAGTCCGCCGGTGTTCCCGCAGTAGTGCTTTCCCAGCAAGACCATTCTTTTTATACGACGATGGGGGAATTAGCACTCGTCCGGGTTCTTGTCGCAAAATCAGAATATACGAAGGCTCAAGAGTTTCTCAAAAAGGAAGGAATTACACCAGAGAGCGAGCCTGAGAAAAAACGCCGCTCCTCCAGGAGGGGTACCCGTTGATGCAGAGATTTTCCCCTCAACAAGCTGAGAGCCATGCCATTGCCCGCAACCTCTCTACAAGGGTTGCTGTCGCTGTTATCGGTATACCGTTTATTCTCTTCCTTGCTTATGTCGGTGGGTTCGCCTTTATAGCGCTTGTGGTTGTCATTGGTACGATCAGCCTTGTTGAGTTTTATCGGATGAGTAAGTACACAGGGGCAAGACCGCAGACGGTTCTTGGGACCCTCAGCGGTGTCTTAGTTATGCTGTCTTTCGCGGGGAAGCGAATAGAAAATCTTGTTGTCGGCGCTTCGATAAGTGCTGGGAGCGCACTCCCTTTTCCATCCCCACTTCAAATGATGTCCTTTGCTATTTTCGGATTGATGCTGCTTGCATTGATAATTGAGCTTTTCCGAAGAGAGGGGTTGCCGTTTGTGAATCTTGGAGCAACAGTGCTGGGAGTATTTTATGTAGCCTTTTTGCTTGGGACGCTTATTGGGATTCGTGAACTGTTTCCCGCTGAATTTCCGGTGCATCGATTTTTTCCGGAGGTGGTGGGAATTGCAGTACCAGAATCGATTCAAAACAAGATCAATCAGTGGGGTGGCTTGACTGTAGTTTCGCTCTTTGTCACGATTTGGATGTGCGATACGGCGGCATATTTCGTTGGATTGACCATCGGTCGCCATTCGCTGTTTCATAGGGTCAGTCCTAAAAAGACATGGGAAGGAGCAGTTGGTGGGTTTGTATTTGCTGTGCTTACTTCGTTTGTGCTTCAAAAGTTGCTGATTCCCTACCTGACTTCAGTCGATGCAATTGTCATTGGTGCGATAGTTGGGGTTTTCGGGCAGGTTGGCGATTTAATAGAGTCCCGTTTCAAACGAGAAGCTGGGGTGAAGGATACTTCGTCACTTATACCCGGACATGGAGGAGCGCTTGATAGATTTGATAGTTTGATTTTTGTGTCTCCTATTGTGTATCTTTATTTAGATTTCATTGTGTTTCGGTGACGGAATGAGGAAAGAGCGTAAAAGGACAAAGGTACATCTGACCACCGTAGGTTGTCCAAAGAACCTTGTTGATTCAGAGTCTCTTCTTGCGCAGATCAATGCAAATAATTTTGAAATCGTTGATGTTCCTCATTGTGCTGATGTCGCAATCGTCAATACGTGCGGGTTTATTCGGGCTGCGAAAGAGGAATCCATAGACACCATTCTTCAGTTTGCGGAGTTGAAAAAGGCTGGGTCACTGAAACAACTCCTCGTGATGGGCTGTCTCGCTCAGCGTTATAGAGATGAACTCATCAAAGAGATCCCTGAGATAGATGAAGTTTTTGGCGTTCAGCAGCAGCCTGCGGTGATAAAGAGTCTCGGTGGGGAGTATAGATATGAGCTTCTTGGTGAGCGGATGCTGACGACACCGAAGCACACAGCCTACTTGAAGATTGCAGAGGGTTGCGATAACCCATGTTCCTTCTGTGCTATCCCGCTCATTCGAGGGAAGTACGTGAGTCGTCCAATGGAAGAGTTGATTCGAGAGGGGAAGTCATTGGCAGCTCATGGAGTGAAAGAGCTCATTGTGATTGCACAAGATACGACCTACTATGGGCTTGATTTATATGGGAGGCGACGGCTTGCGGATCTTCTCTTCGCCCTTGCGGAAATTGACGGCGTCGAATGGATTAGATTGATGTACACTTATCCAACTAAATTCCCAAGAGATGTTTTGAAAGCACTGAGAGAGATTCCGAAGCTTTGTCGATACATAGACCTGCCAGTCCAGCATAGCAGCGATGTTGTGCTAAGGTCAATGAGGCGTGGAATATCTGCTCGCGCTCTGCGGGATCTGATTCATGAAATTCGTGACTCAGTTCCTGATATTGCACTTCGTACAACTCTCATTGTTGGATACCCGGAGGAAACGGAGCGGGAGTTCGAGGACTTGGTAAGATTCGTTGAGGAGATGAGATTCGAACGGCTTGGGGCTTTCACATATTCACAGGAAGAGGGGACTGCCGCTTTTCTACTGGGGGACCCCGTTCCTGAGATGGAGAAAGAACGCCGACGCGATACGATTCTGGAGATACAGCGAGAGATTTCGGCTGAACGAAATGCTGAGCGCATAGGTACGGTGGTGCGGGTGCTCATTGATCGGGTTGAAGATGTGTCTCTCCCGCGAGGAGAGATGGCAAGATATCTTGTGGGACGAACGGAGTGGGATGCACCGGAGATCGATAACGAAGTTCTCCTATCGTTTCGCAGCAATGAAGATACAATCCCTGTAGGGGCTTGCCCTGAGATTGCCGAAGGGAGGTTTGTCGAGGCGAAGATTACAAGTGCTACCGAGCACGATCTGTTCGGGGAGATCTTATAAGTTGGGAAGGAGTAAATGATGAAATTTTTTTTGATCGTTTGTGCAGGATTGTTGTTGGTAACGTCGGCGTTTACACAAGTGGAGAGCATCCGCTCGCAAGGGTACACACTACCTCAGTTCTCATTTGATGCTCTGGTATATGCCTCAGGTGATCCAAAAGTAAATCGTCTTGATGTGTACATCGAAGTCCCGTATGAGAATCTAAGATTTGCGACAGCGGGTACCCAGTTCGTTGCTCAGTATGAGGCAACAGTTGACCTGATTGATGAGAGTGATGTTGTTGTTGGAGAGCAATCATGGACGGAAAGTGTGCAAGCAGCCTCATTTGCTGAAACATCTTCTCGGAGCGAGTACAGCCTCACCCAGCGCCAATTTAAAGTGAGACCTGGGAACTACACCGTTCTTGTTCAAGTTCGCGATTCAGAGACTCGAAAAGCTGTTCGCCAAAAACGCTCTATTACTGTTCGGGATTTTTCTGCACCTCTTCTTAATATGAGTGACATTATGCTTGTTAACCAGCTATTTGAGGAGGGCGATCGAAAGACGATTGTTCCGAATATTGGGGCAAATGTTGCTAACTTGAGAGAAGGTTTTTATCTCTTCTTCGAGATTTATAATCGCCTTGGCGTTGACTCATTCACGGTCGCATATGCTATCCGAAATGAGAAGCAGAAAACTCTCACATCTTCCACGATGGTCTATCTTGCTCCCGGGGAGCGTACACAGGCGTTTGTTAGAATTCCAGATCCTCAGCTCCCTACAGGAAATTACCTAATAACTGTCAACATAACACCGGTTGATGTGAAACATTTCCCGGGTCTTATGGCGACGGCATCGCATATTCTGACCGTGCGGTGGAGAGGTGTGCCTCCAAGTGTTGCTGATCTTGATATCGCCATTGAGCAACTCCGGTACATTGCAACTGATGCCGAGTACGATTCTCTGAAGGGTGCGACAACTGAAGAGGAGAAAGTCCGCCGGTTCCGCGAGTTCTGGCAAAAACGAGACCCCTCACCGGGCACCGAGCGAAATGAGGCTATGGATGAGTACTATGCTCGGGTTGCCTATGCAAATGAGCATTTCGCAAGCTTCCTCCCCGGATGGAAAACCGACATGGGCTTGGTTTACATCATCCTTGGTCCTCCTGATGACGTCGACCGTCATCCATTTGAAAGCGATACCCGCCCATATGAAGTCTGGTACTATAACCGATTTCAGCGCAGCTTTCTGTTCATCGATCAGTCTGGCTTGGGAGACTATCGGCTATCTCCACTGACGCCACTCTCAGATGTCTGGCAGATTTACCGTTAGGGCAGATGGTAAAATCTGTGCACAATACTAAAATGACCTCTGCAGTGATATATGAGAAGCTCTGCAAAGCGAGAAATGTTGCTATCGTTTTGGTCTGCTCATTCCTGATTGGGACAACTCATTTGCTTTTCTCGCAAGAGAAAGCAGATTCTCCGCTCCTCTCCAGCGTGCGTGTTGTAGGGAATAAAGCTCTCTCCTCGGATATTGTTCTACAAACTCTCAGCTTACATCCCCATACTGCCTTTACGAACGATGCACTTGGTGCAGCGCTTGGGAGGCTTTATAAACAGTATGAGGAGTTAGGATACCCTTTCATCCGCGTTCGCGTCGATAGTACACGAGATGGCCTGGGAGTTTCTCTTCAGTTGCTTATCCAAGAGGGGATGCAGGCATTCCTTGATACCGTTGCTATTGCGGGGGCTTTTGCGCTGCCTGAACAGATAAAAGAGGAAATCCTGACCAGCACAGTCCGCCGTATGCAGGCTTGCACATCACAAACTATTCAGGATGTTGCAACGAAGATCCTCGGATATTATCGGGGGCGTGGATATCCTTTTGCTTCGGTCGATGTGGCTCGAGTGGAGTATGTAGCAGATACCGCGGTTGTTCGTGCGAAGATTTTTCTGAAGGTCACTGAGGGTGAGCGAGTGCGCATTCAGAAAGTGCGGATAAATGGGAATGAGAGAACGCAAGCGGACCTTATTTTGCGTGCAGCTCGTATTCGTTTAGGGGGCTTCTATGAGGGAACGGAGATGGAGAAAGTTCGCCAGAGACTCCTTCGCCTGGGTATTTTTTCTGAGGTGAACAAACCAGAACTCTATGTTTCAGGGCACGAAAGCGGTGTGGTTATCGATGTTAAAGAAGGATTAGTGAATACATTTAACGGGTTTATTGGATACATTCCTTCCGCTGTAACATTACAGCGAGGATACTTCATTGGAGATGCAACGATCGTTCTGCGAAATCTTTTTGGCACCGGGCGAGCGTTCTCTGCGCAATGGAAAAAGGAAGATCGGTTAACTCAGGCGCTTCGCGTAAGCTATCGCGAGCCATTGATTTTCCATTCGCCTGTGAATGTGGAAGTCGGGTATGGACTGCGGCAGCAGGATTCAACGTACGTTCTTACGGAGTTGCAGCTCAGCGGCGATGCAGAGCTCTGGGATGGATTTTTTGTTGGAGCAACCTTCGCGCAGCGATTTGTCACTCCTTCCGCGTCCATGGGTATTCTCGGGTATGGTACGTTGACTCAAAGTTCGCGTCGCTCGTCAAGTCTGTTCTTGCGATACGACTCACGAGATAATATCTGGGCTCCGGTCTCCGGAGTTCGGTATGAGACAGAATATGCCTATGGCTTGAAGTCACTTGCAACTGCAACACAGCCTGTTCAGGAAATGAGAGTCGACGGCGAAGGATACTGGTCATTTCTGCCTCGAAGCGTTCTTGCACTTCGATTGCATCTTCGAGATGTTCGTGGACCTTCCATCGATGTAAGTGATCTTTATCGAATTGGTGGCTCGAAACTTCTTCGAGGATATCGTGAGGGACAGTTTCTTGCTTCACGTGCTATCATCGGAACCGTTGAGTACCGTTTCCTTACCGGCAAGAGCACGTTTCTCTTTGTGTTCCTTGATGCAGGGAGTCTGCAACAACCTGGCAGTAGTAGTGAGGGATTCCCGGCTCAGGGGCGGCGAGTAGAGAAGCTTGGATACGGGCTTGGCATCCAAATGGAAACACCTCTCGGGTTGATCAATGCAGGATATGCCTTGGGAGCGGGCGACACCTTTACAACAGGGAAAATGCATTTATCAATTGTCAATGAATTCTGAGACAGGAAACTTAACCGGGATTTCCAACGGCGAGCGGCGGCGCATTTTTCGAATGCAGCGGTTTGAAAGGGAGCTCTGGGGTCAGGGGATTCGCTCCGTTGCAGGTGTTGACGAAGCTGGCAGAGGCCCACTGGCTGGACCAGTTGTGGCTGCTGCCGTGATTGTTGCCCCGGGGACATTCATCCCTTTTGTCAATGATTCAAAGCTACTTTCGCCCAGGGTTAGGGAACAATTGTACGAAGAAATTATTGAAGCGGCTGTTGCTGTTGGAATTGGAGTTGTTGATGCAAAAACCATTGATCAAGTGAACATCCTGCAAGCAACAATGCAGGCAATGCAAATCGCTGTTGCTCGCCTGAGTGTCGAGCCGGAGTTTATCCTTGTCGACGGTAGACAGCTCCCTCCCTGGCAGGTTCCGTCGCGGTCGATCATTGCGGGTGACAGGTGTTCCTTTAGTATTGCTGCTGCATCGATTGTTGCGAAAGTTACGAGAGATAGGATCATGATGGAATACCACAAGCTATATCCGCAATATCGGTTTGATCGTCACAAGGGTTATGCAACAAGGGAACATATCAAGATGATCACGCAATTTGGATTTTCAGATATTCACCGGAGATCGTTCTCAATTCATGGGTCAAACGACAATCACAAAGGGTAAAAAAGGAGAGGAAGCGGCTGTAGAGTTTCTTCAGAACCTTGGTTATGAGGTTATTTGCCGTAATTATCGTTTTGAGCATGGTGAAATTGACATCATAGCCTGGGATAGGGAGGTCCTTGTTTTCGTTGAGGTTAAGCTTCGTCGTTCTCGACGCTTTGGAGTTCCGGAAGATTCTGTAACAGCAAGAAAGCAACAACACATCAGGCGTGCTGCGGAGGGCTTTCTTTACGAGCGTGGAATACAGGATGTCGAATGCCGTTTCGACGTGGTCGCAATTGACGAGGCACATCACCCTAAAAACATCCGACATTACATCAATGCATTCCCTTAAAAGGTACTGATGCCAAAGCGAACTGACATTCATTCAATTCTCATCATAGGCAGCGGGCCTATCGTTATTGGTCAAGCATCGGAGTTTGACTACTCCGGGACGCAAGCTTGCAATGCGTTGAGAGAAGAGGGATATCGAGTCATACTCGTAAACAGCAATCCAGCCACGATCATGACCGACCCTGATATTGCAGATGTGACCTATATTGAACCGATTACCCCTGAGTTTGTCGCTGCAATTATTGAGCGAGAGCGACCTGATGCGCTGCTCCCGACAATGGGCGGGCAAACTGCGTTAAACGTCGCTGTTGCGCTCGCAGATCAAGGAGTCCTCACCCGATATGGTGTTGAGCTGATCGGGGCGAATCTTCAGGCGATCAGGAAAGCCGAGGATCGCCGATTGTTTCAAGCCGCTATGGAGCATGCTGGGGTGGAGATCCCCCGAGGGAAGTTTGTAAAAACCATTGACGAAGCTATCGAAGCAGCAGGTGAGATTGGATTCCCGGTCGTTATTCGCCCAAGTTTCACACTTGGGGGGAGTGGTGGTGGCACGGCATTCAACATGGAGGAGTTTCGTGAAGCAGCTCGGCATGGACTTGAGGTAAGTCCTGTTCATACGGTGCTTGTTGAGGAATCACTTTTGGGCTGGAAGGAGTTCGAACTTGAAGTGATGCGGGATGCACTTGATAATGTTGTCGTCGTCTGTTCCATTGAGAACGTCGATCCAATGGGGATTCATACCGGTGACTCCATCACAGTTGCTCCGGCGCAAACACTCACCGACCGTGAATATCAACGTATGCGCGATGCTGCGAAGAGGATCATCCGAGAGATTGGGGTGGAAACAGGTGGAGCAAACATTCAGTTTGCCATTCATCCGGTAACAGGTCGCATGCTGGCTATCGAGATGAATCCACGTGTCTCGCGCAGTTCTGCTCTTGCATCGAAAGCAACAGGATTTCCAATTGCTAAGATAGCTGCAAAGCTTGCTGTCGGATATACGCTCGATGAGATTCCGAATGATATCACAAAAGAAACCCCTGCTTCATTTGAGCCCACCATTGACTATGTGGTCGTGAAAATACCGCGTTGGGATTTTGAGAAATTCAAAGGAGCGGGTGAGACCCTCGGCGTGCAGATGAAGTCGGTGGGTGAAGCCATGGCTTTCGGAAGGAATTTCAAGGAAGCGTTGCAGAAAGCTATACGGTCGCTTGAAATCGGCCGCTTCGGACTTGGTGCTGATGGGAAAGATGCTGTCAACATATGGAATCTCAATGAGGATCAAAAAGCGGAATGGCGTCGAAAACTTCGTGCATCGCTACATACACCGCGCCCCGACCGTATATTTTATCTCTGGTGCGCTCTTCAGCTTGATATTGAAGTGGAGGACCTACACGAGATCACCGGCATTGACCCATGGTTTTTGTCGAACATAAAAGAGATCGTTGAACTTGAACGCGAACTGCGAGCAGTCGGTTCTCTAAATAAGCTGCCACGTGAACTGCTGCGGCGCGCAAAGCAATTTGGGTTTTCGGACCGACAACTTGCTCACATTCTTAAACCTGAGGACCGCCAATTATCAGAAAAGGCCATAGCTTACCTTGAAGAATCCATCCGCCAATTCCGTATCCAACAAGGCGTTGCCCCTTCATTCAAGACCGTTGATACCTGTGCAGCGGAGTTTGCGGCGTACACTCCATATTTTTATTCTACCTATGATGAGGAAGGTGAATCTCAGCGTTCGCTCAGAGAGAAGGTCGTGATCCTTGGTGGCGGTCCGAACCGGATTGGGCAGGGAATAGAATTTGACTATTGCTGCGTCCAAGGAGTTTTTGCACTGAAACGTCAGGGCTACGAGACCATCATGATCAATTGCAACCCGGAGACGGTTTCGACAGATTATGATACGACAGACAAGTTATATTTTGAGCCGCTCACTCTCGAAGATGTGCTCAATGTTTGTGACCTTGAAAAGCCTGATGGTTTAATTGTCAGCTTCGGTGGGCAGACACCATTGCGCTTATCAAGAGCATTGGAGCATCATGGATTTCGTATACTTGGAACGTCGCCTGAAGGGATCGATCTCGCAGAGGATCGTGCGAGGTTCGGGGAGTTGCTTGATCGTCTGCACATTCCGCGCCCTGAGTACGGAGTTGCAACTTCGATTGATGAAGCAATTGCGGTCGCGGAGCGGATTCGCTATCCTGTCCTCGTGAGACCGTCATATGTCCTCGGTGGTCGTGCCATGGAGATCGTTTACCATAACGATGCCCTACGTCATTACATGGTACGGGCGGCGAACGTTTCACCAGATCATCCAGTTCTCATCGATCGCTTCCTCGAAGATGCATTTGAGTACGATGTTGACGCGGTCAGTGATGGAGTTGACGTGCTCATTGCTGGAGTTATGGAGCATATCGAGGAAGCAGGGATTCATTCTGGTGACAGTGCCATGGTTCTCCCTCCATACATGGTTTCTGAATCCCATCTTGAAGAGATCCTTTCTTACACAAAGCAGCTCGCTGTTGCCCTTGGCGTGAAAGGATTATTGAATATCCAGTTTGCTATGAAAGACGATACTGTCTACGTGCTGGAAGCAAATCCACGAGCATCTCGGACCGTGCCTTTTGTGAGCAAGGCGACCGGGCTTCCTCTTGTTGATATCGCAACGCGTGTGATGCTTGGTGAATCACTGGCGAGTCTTGGTGTTCTGAATTTTGATTTTCGACAAATTTCCCATGTAGCTGTGAAGGAGTCAGTATTCCCATTTGCAAAATTTCCAAAAGTGAGCATGTTCCTTGGTCCTGAAATGCGCTCGACGGGAGAGGTGATGGGCATTGATGAGAGTTTCGGAGGAGCCGTTGCAAAGGCGCAGATGAGTGCGGGAAATACTCTTCCATTGTCAGGGACTGTGCTTGTAACAGTAAATGATGCAGATAAGAATGAGAAAACAGTTGAAATAGTCCGTGAATACGTGCAGCTTGGATTTTCAATTGTGGCGACAGAGGGTACATCTCGCTTTCTTTGTGCAAATGGCATTGAGAATAAACGCGTTTTCAAAGTGAATGAGGGGAGGCCCAATATCGTTGACTTGATTCGAAGTGGGAAAATCCAGTTGGTCATTAATACACCGCTTGGTGAAGAATCACGGTATGATGAATTTGCAATTGGGCATGCTGCGATCGAGCATGGTGTTGCGTTTATCACCACCCTCTCCGCTGCTGCTACCGCTGTGAAGGGGATCGAGCGCATGAAAGCGGGCAAATTGAGTGTCCGTAGCTTGCAGGAATATCAGAGAGAATTACGGCGCCATTCCGTTGCTGCTCGCCAAGTTGATATAGTAAAGTGATTATTCTGCTTTTACCTGATCTTTCTCTGAGAAAAAGTCATGCGACCCCGTGAACTTATCATCGATGGGTATAATCTTCTCTATGCTATCCGTAAATCCGCCTTCAGCAGACTGCCCCATGACCTCCTGCGGGCACGAGGCGAATTACTTGCTTTGCTGGAGCGTTATGCCTATGATGAAAAAAGGCGCCTCATAGTGGTGTTCGATAATAAGCTTACGCCAGCTCCAGAATCATATTCGACCGCACGCATCCGTGTGGAGTTCACAAATCCCTCGCAAAACGCCGACGAGTGGATACGAGCTTACGTCGAATCGCATGCTCATCCATTTCTTCTCACTGTTGTCTCTTCTGATATTGAGATCGCTCGCTTTGTGAAAGCAATGGGGGCATTACCATTGCGATCCGAAGAATTTGCTATAGAACTTTTCGGGCAAGCAAAGGATGTAGAGAAACCTGATGCCCTTCTCAATGATGCTGAAGTCCAAAAGTGGGCAAAGATATTTGAGATGGGAAGGAAACCGTAGTATACTTTGAGCCCAGTGGAAGCAGCACGAAAGTGGAAGACAAAATGACCTCGAAGGATCGCATGAGAACAGCAATGGACCTAAGGGTACCGGACCGAGTTCCATTAATGTGCCAGTTGAGCTTCGGTCATATGCTTCAGCAGTTGAAAGTCTCCCCTGTTGAGTTTTGGTTCGATAAAGATATTTTTGTGGATGGACTCACTGCACTGAGGAACCTTTATAGCTTTGACGGTATACTTATCAGTCTACATGGCCATGACCCAGATTGGCGAAAGCAGATTGTGAAGATCGCAAAAGGTGAGAACGGCGAGAGCGTATACTGGAAAAATGGAGACGTTACCTATTTCCCGTACGACGAGCTCCCAGAGTACCATCCTGGAAAGCAAATTTCAAAACCGTCCTTTCAAGATTTTGAGCCTGATTCTCTGCCGGAGCGAATTTCTTTCATTCCGGTTTCGCAGGGGATAGAGTTCGCTATACATCCAGAGCATGCTTACGATGTTTTTGTTGATATTGCTGATAAGGCAAGAGAGCACTCTATTCATGGTGAGATTACGTCTCCATTTGACTATTTTCTGAATCTCTTCGGGCATCAAGAAGCGTTGCTTGGTCTTATTGATGATCCCGAAAAGTGTCATCGTATTCTCCAGAGATACACTGATGGCATAAAGGAGCTTGCCACGGGTATGTGCGAACATGGTGTTGATGCAATCAAGATTTCATCTCCATTTAGTGGGTCAGGATTTATTTCCAGAAAGTTTTACAGAGAGTTTGTGCTCCCGTATGAACGTCAGCTTGCAGAGGGAATCAGAGCGCGCGGTGTCCATGTTTATGCTCATGTATGCGGAGCTATTGATGATAGACTTGAGGACATCGTAGATTCGGGGGTTTCCGGGATTGAGTGCCTTGATCCTCCACCACTTGGAAATGTTGAGCTTGCTGATGCAAAGCGAAGGATCGGGCATCGCGCATTCATCAAGGGAAACATCGACTCCGTGAATGTCCTTTTATACGGGAGCCGCGATGACGTTTTCCGCGATGCGATGCAGCGTTTACAGGAAGGGATGCCTGGAGGTGGGTATATCTTGAGCACGGCATGTTCTGTGGCTCCGCATGTTCCGCGCGAGAACATGTTGGTGCTCCATGAGGTTGTAGAAAAATACGGATGGTATCGGAATGATTGAAGCAAAGGATGTAGCTTCTCATGCGAATAAAGCTGCGCTTCTGAGCGCACTAACTCAGTGTGTGATTGATGGCTATCATAAGCGCGCCGAGGAGTTGACACTGGAGCTCCTCAATGAGGGTCTCCCAGCTCGTGAAATTTTGGACAGCGCTTTGGTCAAAGGTATGGAGATAGTAGGTATTCGATTCCGGAATAACGAGATGTTCCTCCCTGAGGTCTTAGCCTCTGCGCGCGCGATGAAAGCTTCTCTTTGTTTACTTGAGCCTATCCTTTCGGCAGCGAAAGTTGACCTTGTTGGCACACTTGCCATTGGCACTGTTAAAGGAGACGTTCACGACATCGGAAAGAACATAGTTTCAATGATGTTCCAGGGACACGGATTCCGGGTGATTGATTTGGGGATTAATTGCGAGGTCGAGCGGTTCATTGAGGTCCTGAAAACGCACAGTGTGGACATTCTCGGGATGTCAGCCCTTCTAACAACGACGATGCAAAATATGAAAATCGTAATTGACAGAGTACGAGCGGAAGGTTATTCAGTGAAGGTCATGGTAGGTGGTGCCCCTGTAACAGCGGCATTCGCTCAGCAGATTGGAGCAGACGGCTACGCACGAAATGCTGTGGAGGCAGTGGAGAAGGCAAAGGCAATACTGGGATTAGCTCACTGAACAGGTTCCGTTCTCGGATGGTTCTGGTAACATATTCTTCGTGCATAATGTTGAGTGGTTTGACTTTTCCTTCAAATCTCTGTAAATTTTTATATCCCTCGCTGTTAAGGGCATAATTGAACATCTCTTTGGGGACAACGGATAGAGTCTTCCCGTGAATTTTTTCTCGATAAGTATCGGTTTCTCAACTCTTCTTGTAGCTTTTTCATCAATTTTCTCAAGGCGCAAAAAAGAAGAGAAATCCACTGAAGATAAGCCTGAGGGACTGAAGCCCAAACCTGTTCGATCTTCGGGGACTGGGGGGCAAACGCTCCTTTTTGATGACCTTTCAGTTTATCCAAAACGTACTTCTTCTGCTGCTTCACCGCCGCCAGATGTGTCAGGTACAAGTATTAGTTCTGAATTTGAGGTCACGAATTTTTTTGATCGTGATATCGAAGCAATTTCTGTGGAAACTGATCCCCGTGTAGAATTTGATTTCCTTCTCGGCAAGGTTCTCAACATTGCAAAAGAAGTTTTATTTGCTCACACTGTTGTATTCGCGTGGGCAAATTTTGATAAACATAGAATGGTAATCGAGGCGAAATCGACGAACGCCGCGAACTTTACGCTGAACAGGCGCTTCCCAATGGAAAGCGACCTTGTGAGCCAGATTGCAGCATCCGGCAAGCCACAGATCGTGAGTCGCATTGAACCAACAAACGAGCCAGACCTTATCCCATACTATTCGGAGAAAGAATATGTAAAATCCTTCGTTGGTGCTCCGGTGTTTTTCGGTCAACGCCTCGTGGGAGTTCTTGCGGCGGACAGCAAGGCAGAAGACGCTTTCGGAATCGAGACCCTTTCTCTACTTGCACATTTCACAAAACTGTTATCAGTTTTGATTAAGAGCTATACGGATAAGTACGATCTTCAGCTCGAATCACGTGGTTTTGCTGCTATTGCACGTATGCATGAACGACTTGTTGCTCCGGTGACCCCTGCTGTGGTCGCGGAGATGTTTATTGATGAGGCGCTTTCTTTGACCGATGCCGAACGTGTGAGCGTTACCCTGTTTGATGATGATAAACAGACATGGCGTGTGATTCGGGCAAAACATCGCGTGTCCCAAACAGATGCAATTGAGAATCTTGAAGTGGATTTGAATGCGAGTGTCGTAGGAGAATCTATTCGTACAAACACGCCACGTCTGGTAAGAGACATTTCAGCAGTCCAGGTAATCAGGTACAGCAAAGGTGAGCCACCACTGCCGGCTGGTTCATTTCTTGTTGTGCCATTAACTTCACTACAGCGTGGATACGGTGCCATCGCTTTTGAGTCACCAACACCACATGGGTTCAATGCTCGTGATGAACATCTGTTCAGCCGACTGGGGGGAGTTGTAGCAAATGTTTTGGAGGTTCTTGTTCTTTCGGATGTGATACGAGAGTTTGTTGTTGTTGATGACTTGACTGGTACGTACAACAAGCGTGCATTTCTCGAACGTGCGAAGGAGGAGTTTCTACGTGCGGCTGATCAGGGGGTAGAATTTTCGGTCTTGCTCCTTGGTGTTGATAACATGAAGGAGCTGGTCGATCGCTATGGGGCGGGGGGTTTTGATCAGATTCTTGTGAACGTTTCACAAATTATCCGTGCCTCAGGGCGGCCCTATGATGTCGTTGGCAGATATGACTACAATCGTTTCGGTATTGTACTTTCTGGTATGTCAGCTAACGATGCCTACCTCTGGTCAGAAAAGCTCAGAAAAGCTGTCGCCAGTCATGTGATCTCCATCGGCGACAAGACATTTTCTGTGACGATTAGTGTCGGTGTTTGCGGAGCTACAGTGCATACAACTGTTGATGAGATGCTTTTGAATGCGTCGCAGGTTCTACACAAATCGATGGAATCTGGTGGAAATACTGTACGAGTCTTCTAAAACATTGTGAGGTTCACTAATGGGAAGAGCAACCACATTTGCAGAGAAAGCTGCGAAAGCCTCTATGCAGCGTGGTGTGAAATGTCCTGTCTGTGGCACTATCCGGCAGCCAATTCTCTATGTCGTTTCGGAGCGCTCGCCTAAGACAGGCAACTGGCGATTCCGAACCCGGAAAGTTCAGGTCTGTAAGTGCAATGAGAAGGAGATCTACGGCTAAAATAGCATCTTCACTGAAAGCCAGTGCTTGTTGAAAGGTTCCCAGGGTCTTATCGGGGTTCAATCAGCCGGGGGTGCTCTTTGTTTGCGAGTTGTCCCGGATGCGGTTCGGCGTGGTGGAAAAGGTGAGCGATTTGCGCTTCGGCGGCAATTTGTATCTCCTTGAATCTAAATAAATTACAGGTTTCGGGAACATTGTGGCAATTTTCAATGTTAAAACAATTGCCGCATTAGACGCATCCCATGGCGAAGGTCGGAACGCCCCCATGGGGAGCATCAATTTACAGGCTTTGGGAAAAAACAACTCTGATCAGTGAAAAGCCATACCTTGTTTCTCCAAATCATTTTTCCAACGAAAGTTGTCCATGAACTTAGAGGCATGCGCGTTCGGTGGATTGAGTATTTAAGTCCTGAATGTGGCTCTTGAGTGCAGGTAAAGAATCTGGCGTACAATGATTTAGATGTTTAGAAACCGCGAGGTGAAAATATGATGAAAGTTGGCAAGCAATATCCAACCCGGGAAAGTCAGTCGCTCGACAAGTATCTTCAGGAAATTGGGAAAGTCGGGTTGCTGTCACCCGAAGAGGAAATTGAGCTTGCACGAAGAATTAAGAAGAATGATCAGAAGGCGCTCGAGCGTCTTACGAAGGCGAATCTTCGATTCGTTGTAAGCGTTGCTAAGCAGTACCAGAATCAAGGGCTTTCTCTGGGTGATTTGATTAATGAAGGGAATCTCGGCCTCATCAAGGCGGCAAAGCGTTTTGATGAGACAAGGGGATTCAAGTTTATTTCTTACGCAGTGTGGTGGATCCGGCAATCGATTTTGCAAGCTCTTGCTGAGCAGTCGCGAATTGTTCGTCTGCCGCTCAATCGTGTTGGAGCTTTGAATAAGATCGGTCGTGCTTTTTCATCGCTGGAGCAGGAATTTGAGCGGGAACCAAGTGCAAGCGAATTAGCCGAAGAGCTTGATATGTCGCTCTACGAAGTTGCCGATACATTGAAGATTTCAGGTCGTCATCTCTCCATGGATGCTCCGTTTGTCCAGGGAGAGGATAATCGACTGCTTGACGTGATTCAGGACGATCGAGCTCCACAGCCAGATCACACGCTCGTTGAGGAATCGCTCCGAGCTGAAGTTCGTCGTGCTCTCTCTACACTTAGCGAGCGTGAGGCTGAGGTAATACGCCTGTATTTCGGGCTTGATCGTGAGCATGCTCTAACATTGGAAGAGATTGGGGAGAAGTTCAATCTTACGCGCGAGCGTGTCCGTCAAATCAAAGAGAAAGCTATACGCCGTTTGCGACACACTTCGAGGAGCAAGGCTCTGCGTGCTTACCTTGGCTGAACGAGAGAGCACAGTGGGGATAATGGTGAGCCCCGCGCTACACAGGCGGGATCAACTTTATCCCCTTTTGTTTTTGATCCCGCGAAAGCGGGACTGCCAGATGAATCCGTGGCGCTTTCCTGCTCTTCTTCTCTGCATGACCTGGTGGATCGTAGCCCCTCTTACCTCTTTCCCCAGATCTGAGCAAGCAATCTCCGCAGGGTCTGATTCTGTGACATCCACGGTGTCCATACAGGATTCTGTTCAAATACTTCTCATGCAACACGTGATAAATTACCTTGGAATTCCCTACCACTACGGCGGGAATAGCCGGAAGGGGATGGATTGCTCAGCGTTCACCTATCGAGTATTCTCTGAAGGTTTTGGAATTGAGTTACCGCGTTCAACGCGTGCGCAGTATCACACTGGTGTTCGCGTGAAGAAACGTGCACTTATGCCCGGTGATCTTCTCTTTTTTCGCACACGCCGTGGACGCGTCTCGCACGTTGGAATTTATGTCGGGGAGGGGTTATTCGCCCATGCAAGCATAAACCATGGAATCACAATTTCTCCTCTGGAAAGCCCTTACTACAAAAAACGGTATGCTGGGGCAAAGCGAGTCATTTATGTTGACAACAGTGAATAGGGTGCCATTTATTTATCTAAATGGAACCATTTGTGAAAGCCATAAAGCAAGAATTTCTATTTATGATCGGGGCTTTCTCTATGGTGATGGTGTTTTTGAGACGGTGCGTGTATATAACGGAAGGCCCTTCTGTTTAGAAGAACACATGGAGCGACTGGAGAATTCCGCGCGTGGAATTCAACTCTCCCTTCCTCCGGTGCTTCACTCCTCAACAGCGGTTGCTCAAATAATTCGTGATCTTCTCAAGCGCAATGGTTTGACCGATGCAACAATCCGCATTGTGGTGACTCGAGGTGAGAACCGGGACCTCGGCTACGCTCACTCGCTCGCAACAGAACCGACGCTTGCGATTATTGCACGCCCCCTCCCAGCCGACATACTGGAAGTTCAAAGCCGGGGAGTGCGGGTGATTGTCTCCTCCGTCCGGCGAGTGAGCATCGATGCCTTAAGCCCTCACATTAAATCGAATAATGTTCTCAACAATATTCTTGCATATCTTGAAACTGAGGCAACTGGGGCTTATGAAGCGATCATGCTAAATCACGATGGATACGTGGCAGAAGGGACGCGCAGCAACGTCTTCATTGTGAAAAATGGTATCGTTAAGACCCCGCCACTGTCTGCCGGGATTCTGAGCGGAGTGACGAGGAGCGTTGTAATGAAGCTTGCTGGCGAAGAGCCACAGGTTACTGTGGCAGAGGAGTTGTTCGGTGTGACGGAACTTCAGGGCGCTGACGAAGTTTTCCTCACCCATACTACAATGGAAATCGTCCCCGTTGTCCAAATTGGCGAGACCAGAATTGGTCAGGGTATCCCCGGCTACCTTACTACGGAGTTTCAACAGCGCTTCCGCACATATGTTCAGAAATGGCTTGGAGGCACTTGAAATGCTGCCGAAGACTTTCGTTTCCTTATTGTTTATCCGGAATGCTGCTTCGCGTTTTGAGTCTGTGCATGTTTTCTGGCGAAGCTTTCATGAAAGAGCCATCGCACGTTCTGGAAAGTTCGTTCTAAGAGTCCCGCTGGTAATCATAACGGGATGGCTCATTATTGTTGGAAGAGCTCCTGCAGATGAACCACTTAGCAATCGTATTGCAAGCTATTGGATTCAAGCGAGGTTATTGCCCGACCGACGCGGTGTTGAGGGACGTGAGACATTGGTTTGGAAAAATGCTTCAGTCAAGCCGGTGAAAGAAATCTTTCTTCATCTCTATCCAAATGCGTATCGCAATAGTTTGAGCACATTTGCTCGTGAGGGGCAGATGACTATTGCGGCAGAGCGTGCAGGTTGGATTGATATAAAAAGTGTTACGTTGAAAGATGGGATGAACCTTTTGCCTGAGTTGAGGTATGTCCATCCCGATGATGATAACGCTGACGACCGTACGGTGGCACGGATTTCACTTCCAGAGGAGGTCTTACCCGGCGGGGAGATCGCAATCATCTTTGAGTTCTTCACGCGCATCCCAAAGCAACTTGGTCGCAGCAGTTACGCGCTCGGGCGTGAATTTTATTTTGTCTCACAATGGTTTCCCAAAATTGGTGTTCTTGAGACAGAGGGGAAATGGAACTGTCATCAATTTCATCGTTTCACTGAGTTCTTTTCGGATTTTGGATTTTATCACGTTGAACTGACTGTTCCAGCAAATTTCATCGTCGGGGCGACAGGGGTTCGTGTTGGTACGCGAAAAAACCTTGATGGGACAATTACCTATACCTATGAGCAAGGTGATATTCACGATTTCGCCTGGACTGCGTCACCTGATTTCATTCAGGTTGAGCGAGTGCTGAACGCTCCGCCACTCCCCCCAACGCGGATAATTCTCCTTCTTCAACCGGAACATCGGGACCAGATGAACAGGCATCTGCATGCTATTGAAGCAGCTCTCCGGGCGTTTGGCACTGCATATGGTCCATATCCGTACCCAACGCTTACAGTCGTGGACCCTCCGCGAACAGCTACATCGGCGGGTATGGAGTACCCAACACTAATTGTGACCGGGACCAATACATTTCTTCTGGAGAAAGTGCAATCACCGGAGTACATTATCTTCCACGAGTTTGGCCATCAATATTGGTATGGGATGGTTGCCTCGAACGAGTTTGAAGAACCCTGGCTTGATGAGGGGTTCACTTCTTACACGGCTGCTCGGGCGCTTCTTGATACATATGGACCGAACATTTCTTCATTTCGCGTCGCGGGGATACCCTTCTACGGCTATCCGATACTGAGCTATCATGGTTTCCCTTTGATTGCTCTCCTCGAGAAGATACCAGTCCCCTATCCACTGTGGCGCTTCCCGTTGTATCTTGAAAATGCATCAAACGATCCGATTGAGAAATTAGCATGGAAGTACTACGATTATGCAACGTATCGCGTGAACGCGTATAACAAACCGGAAATTATGCTTTTTACGCTTGAGCGTATTCTTGGTCGTTCCACAATGGATAAGGTACTGCGAGCGTACTTTACGCGTTGGCGATTTCGACACCCACGTGGAGAAGATTTCATTCGTGTTGCTGAAGAAGTTACCGGGAGGGACTTGAGCTGGTTTTTCAACCCCCTTCTTTTATCAACTGGTGTCGTGGACTATGGAGTGAAGGCGATTGAGGTTCGCCACATTGATGCAAAGGCTGTAGAGAGCAGTGTGACACTCTGGAGATATGGGGAGGTAAAATTCCCTGTTGAAGTTGCTATTCGCTTTGCAGATGGAACGAAGCTGGACACAGTTTGGGACGGTCAGGCACGGTGGACCAAGCTTACATTCGTCAATCATTCACCGGCTGTTTCTGCGGCAGTTGATCCTGAGCACAAGATTCTCTTGGATGTAAATATCACTAACAATACGCGTCAAGCGCGGACTAATCCATGGGGTGCCATACGGTGGGCGTCGAAGTGGTTTTTCTGGATGCAAAACCTGCTCCAAATTGTGAGCACTATAAGTTGATCGAGGTGAGATACGATGATTGTTCTTACTTCACTCCGTGGCGGCATGCAGAATGTGAATCGTAATGCGAAGTTCCTGCTCCTGCTGTGGCTTGTCAACATTGGATTTGCGCTGCTGCTCGCAGAGCCGGTTTTCAAGTTGCTGGCTGAATTTTCAGAACATAGCCTAATGGGTTCGCCGAAGACAGATTTATTCTCGGGATTCGATCCGTGGTGGTTTATCAGTTTTCAGCATGCTGCTAAAGGAGAACTCCAGCAATTTCCCACCCTCATCGTTGCTGTTGCAGTTATCTATGTGCTTATTCATGTGTTTCTAAACGGAGGCGTGTTCGCCGTGCTCACAGCACATGAGGGGAAATCGCTTTTCATTGATTTCTTCTATGGGAGCGTGAAGTACTTTTACCGATTTCTGAAGGTGTTTCTTGTTGCACTTGTTGTATTCGGCGCTATCTATTTTGGCAACGAGCACCTTGCGAGCGGAATTGATCGATGGACAGCCAATATTGAATCGGAGCAGTTTGTTGTGGCTTTGCATGGTGGACGAGCTGTACTTCTGGTTCTTGTGTTCCTCGTCGTTTCGATGATCTTTGACTATGCCAGAATTCGAATGGTGCTTGAAGATACCTCACAAGCACTTCGTGCAACGTGGAATGGGTTGCGCTTTGTATTTCGCCATGTGACGCAAACGTTTAGCCTTTACTTTCTTATCTCCGCCATTAGCGTAGCACTGTTCGCTTTGTATTTCGCGTTAGAAGGCATTTTGCATCCCGGAACAATATTAGGGGTTATAATTGTTTTCCTTCTTGAAGAGTTTTATATTATTGCAAAGTTATGGACGCGGCTTCTTTTTTTCGCGAGTCAGATACAATTGTATCGTGATCTCACAGCCCCTGTTCTCTCTGTTGCTGCCGAGGAGAGTTAGCGAATATCCGCTGCTCAATGTGGTGGAACTGAACTGTAGGGTATAATTTTCAGGAGGAATGATAAATGGCAGTACTGCCAATTTCTGTGTACGGAACGCAGGTGCTGCGTACGAAAGCAAAACCAGTGGAGAGTCTGGACGATAAGATAATCGGATTGATCCGTGATATGTTTGAGACGATGTCGGTTGCTGGGGGCATCGGGCTTGCTGCCAATCAAGTTGGTATTCCTGTACAGCTTATTGTTGTCGATATTTCTGATGTAGAGGAAGGGAAGACCGCAGCCGGCGGAGTCCGGATGGCACTGATCAATCCGGTGATCCTCTCGCAGGAAGGAGAGGATACAATGGAGGAAGGGTGTCTGAGCATTCCAGGGGTTCGAGAGATGGTAACGCGAGCGCGGAAAATTCATGTGCGCTTTCGCGATGCGAATTTTGAGTTGAAGGAAATGGAAGCCGAGGGACTTTTAGCTCGCGTTATTCTCCATGAATACGACCATCTTATGGGGGTGCTCTTTATCGATCGAATCCCTTCGTTAAAGCGAACCATGATGAAGGCGAAGCTGAACCAGATCAAGCGAGGGGAGGTTGAAGTTCAGTACGAGATTGTCACGCAAGAAGCCGAATCCTGGGCTGTTTCTCACCTGTCGAGGAGACATGCCATCCCCCCAAAGAACGGCGGACGGGTTCACAAATTAAAGAAGGTCCATCTCTGAGTTGATATCCCATGATTTGACTGGAGGCCGACTGGGCAACCCTTCGCTTCGGATCCTCTTCATGGGAACACCGGAATTTGCCCTCCCATCATTGCAAAGACTGCTGAAAAGTCACCACAAAATTGTAGCGGTTGTCACTGTCCCAGATGTACCTCAGGGGCGGGGGCAGAAGCTTCAGGCAAGTCCGGTAAAAAGAGCTGCACTGAATGCTGGTCTTCCAGTGCTGCAACCACTATCGCTAAATGATCCGGAATTCCTCTCCCAACTTTGTACTCTTGAACCCGATCTTGGCGTGGTTGTGGCATTCCGTATACTTCCCAAAAGTGTGTTTGAACTTCCCCCTTTGGGTACAGTTAATCTCCATGCTTCACTCCTTCCGAAATATCGCGGAGCAGCTCCAATTCAGTGGGCGCTCATAAATGGGGAGCAAGTGACCGGGGTTACAACATTTTTTATTCGTGAGAAAGTCGATACCGGAAGCATCATTATTCAACGGAGCATACTGATTGGAGAAGATGAGACTGCAGGCGAGCTTCATGATCGACTTGCTGTGCTTGGCGCTGAATTAATGGAGGAAACGGTCGACCTGATAGCCAGAGGTGAGGTTAAGTTGCAAGAACAAGATGATTTGCTTGCCACAGCCGCTCCGAAGATAACCAAAGAGATGTGCGAGATAAACTGGAAGCAGCCTGCCCGACGTATCCACAATCTTATTCGAGCTTTGTCTCCAGAACCGGGTGCTTTTACTTTTCATGAAGGGCGAATTCTGAAAATTTATCGTACGCACGTGATAGCAGATCAAGGAGTATTTGGTGCACCCGGAACTGTTCTCCGCGCCGATTTTGAACTGCACATCGCCGCTGACCCCGGCGCTCTCTCTGTTCTTCAGCTTCAAGTAGAGGGGAGAAAGATTCTTCCCGCAGATGCATTCCTTAGAGGTTATTCCCTCAGAGCGGGAGAATCCTTAGGGTTGCCACGATAATCCGGCTGCTGCTGGGGCCCCCTCGCCCGCTGCAGTCGGGTTTGGTTCATCCGTCTTGCGAAAATGTACGGACGACCCCGCTGTTAGTGATAGTGGAAATTAGACCCTTCTCCTGATAGTGAGCCATCGATCCTCCTTTTTGCTGATGAACGTTGAAATGACGCCAGATGGTATGTAACACATTCGTAATATTCTCTTAACAGAAGATTTATTCTATCCACTATATTTGAGATACATTGATTTAGGAAAGGTAAAAGAATGAAACTCAGCCATGCATTCGTTGCGCTTTCTGTGTCGGTTATCCTCATGTGCGGCATAGCTTCAGGACAATTACAGATCAATGGGGCAGGTGCGACATTTCCTTACCCTCTGATTTCGAAATGGTCAAGCGTCTATCACAAGCTCCATCCTGGCATCCAGGTCAATTATCAATCCATTGGCAGTGGTGGAGGTATCCGACAGCTCATTGAGAAGACGGTGGATTTCGGTGCCAGCGACGCGCCAATGAATGATGAGCAGATGAAAGAACTCCGCCAGCGGCGGACTCCTGTTGTTCATATACCATGGGCAATGGGTGCTGTTGTTGTTACATACAATTTGTTGGGGATCAATAACGCAGTTCGTTTTGATGGAGCAACATTGGCAGATATTTACCTTGGCAGGATTACAAAGTGGAATGACGTTCGCTTAAGGACATTAAATCCCGATATTAATCTTCCTGATGCTCCCATCATTGTCGTTCATCGATCAGATGGAAGCGGCACAACATACATTTTCGCTGACTATCTGGCGAAAGTGAGCTCGAATTGGAAAGCAAAGGTTGGCGTCTCAACTTCCCTTAACTGGCCTGTTGGTATTGGAGGGAAAGGGAATGAAGGGGTTGCTGGGCAAGTGAAGCGTACTCCAAACTCGATTGGGTATGTGGAATTGATTTATGCTCTACAGAGCAACATGCCTGTGGCGAAAATTAAAAACGCTGATGGGGTTTTTGTGAAGCCATCCATTGAGTCAGTAACTGAAGCTGCCGCTGGTGCTGCGAAGCTAATGCCAGAGGACCTCCGCGTGTCCATCACTAATGCCCCCGGCAAAAATGCTTATCCAATTTCAAGCTTCACGTATGCTCTTATATATCAGAACCAGGCACACGCACAGCGTGCAAAAGCAGTGGTCGAGTTCGTTTACTGGGCAATTACTGAAGGTCAACGGTATTGCAGTGGTCTTGATTACGCACCGATTCCAAAGGCGGTGCAAGAACTTGCCATTAAACGCCTTAAGCTTGTGAATGTGAATGGAGAGTCACTTCTGAAGTAGCGAAAGCGCCGAGTGAGCAGAGTCACTGAACATGAAATATTGAGTGCTTCTGAGCTTGCAGCAGCAGGTTTGCCGTTTCCTGCGCGGCAACGCCCATCATTATATGAGAAACAAATTGGCGACCGGATATTCAGGATCGTCACAGGCATTTTTGCCATCGTTGTTATTCTCATCGGTTTGTGGATAGCTTTACAATCCTATGGAATCGCATCTCCTGTATTCAAGTCGATTGGATGGTGGAGGTTCATCGTTGGAAAAACCTGGGACCCGGTCTCAAAGGTTTTTGGAGCGCTCCCTTTCATCTACGGCACATTAGTCACCTCTACGATTGCACTTCTGATTGCGACACCGTTAGGTTTAGGGGCAGCGTTGTTTCTCGCTGAGCTTGCACCGAAGTGGCTGCGGCAAATTGCGCTTCCACTCATAGAACTTCTTGCGGCGATTCCAAGCGTTGTTTACGGATTGTGGGGAATTTTTGTGCTGGCGCCCCTGATGGCAAATTCTATTGAGCCGTTTCTCATCTCGCATTTTGGTGATAGCCCTTTCTTTCACGGCTACCCTCTTGGCGTAGGTATGCTGACAGGTGGGATAATTCTTTCTGTAATGATAGTCCCGTTTGTTGTATCCGTCTCGCAGGAAGTTATCCGCGCTGTACCGAATTCACTGCGGGAGGGCATGGTAGCTCTTGGTGCGACGCGCTGGGAGGTTCTTAAGAAAATTGTCCTGCCGTATGGCCGTTCAGGCATTTTCGGTGCGATTTTCCTTGGATTGGCGCGAGCACTCGGGGAAACTATGGCTGTCACGATGGTCATAGGGAATACTCCTCAGATCTCGGCTTCCCTGCTTGACCCTGGATACACGATGGCAGCAGTCATAGCTAACGAGTTTACAGAAGCCACATATGATTTTTACATTTCTGCTCTTGTTGCCGTCGCGTTCGTTCTGTTCATTATCACCATTATTGTGAACGTTTTGGCACGCCTTCTAATCTGGCGGACAAGCAGAGGGCCTCGGCTGATTGGAGGCGCATGGTGACACACAGCTTTTCAAACATCGATTGGCGATGGCAGAGGCGCCGCTGGACAAGTAAATTGATGTCAGTGTTATTTTCCATATCTATCGTTGTAGTTTTGCTGCCACTTGTTTTTATCGTGGGTTTTTTAGTCATACAGGGCGCATCATCACTGAATTGGGATTTTCTCACGAGACGTCCTGCTCCGGTTGGTGAGGTTGGCGGTGGAATGGGAAATGCCATTGTGGGTTCTTTTCTCGTCATACTCTTAGCGATGATTGTTGGTGTCCCCCTGGGCATCCTCGGTGGAATTTTTCTGGGTGAGTTCCCGAGCAGTCGTCTTTCCCAGATAACAAGATTTGCAGCGGATGTTCTTAACGGCACTCCATCAATCGTTATGGGCGTTTTTGCTTATAGTGTGATAGTCATGCCTATGCATCGGTTCTCAGCTCTCGCCGGGGGATTTGCTCTTGGAATTATCATGATCCCGATCATGTTACGAACCACAGATGAGATGCTTCAGCTTGTCCCTACGGCGATTCGAGAAGCATCATTGGCTCTTGGTGTACCGTATTGGAAGACCGTAGTGAAGGTGGTCTTATCGACGGCGAAATCAGGTTTGATTACAGGCGTGCTCCTTGCTGTAGCGCGCATCTCCGGGGAGACAGCTCCGCTCCTGTTCACTGCATTTAACAATGCGTTCTGGACAGCGTCGCTGACGCAGCCCATTTCCACGCTGACAGTCCAGATCTATACGTATGCTATTTCACCTTACGATGATTGGCATCGGCAAGCATGGGCAGGGGCACTTCTTCTGTTGCTTCTTGTGTTTGGAATCAATATTCTTGTTAGAGCCGTGACTCGAGGCCGTGATGAAACAAATTATTGAACCCGTAATTTCGCAGGCAGAAGAGAAAAGAGTAGTTCAGCATATAGCTGGAACCAAAACTATGGGTCCGGATATTTCCCCGAACCGTAACGAGGGGATCTTCGTTGAGCAACTCTCAGCCTATTTCGGAAAGAATCGTGTTCTAAAAGATGTTACGATGCACATTCCCAAGCACTGTGTGACCGCACTTATTGGTCCTTCAGGCTGTGGAAAAACAACCTTTCTACGGACGATCAATCGCATGCATGAGCTTTCGAAAGATGCGAGAGTTGAGGGGACGGTCCTTGTAGATGGAGTGAATATCTACGCTCCGAACATTGATCCGGTGCAAGTTCGTCGGCGAATCGGGATGGTTTTTCAGAAGCCGAATCCTTTCCCCACTATGTCGATCTTTGAAAATGTGGTTGCGGGGCTTCGTCTGAACGGGCGCTACTCCAGGCGAGAGCTAATGGAAATCGCGGAGCGAACCCTTCGTCAAGCTGCTTTGTGGGATGAAGTGAGCGATAAGCTTCATCGTTCCGGGGCTTCGCTCTCCGGGGGGCAGCAGCAACGACTTTGCATTGCACGCGCTCTTGCAGTGAACCCCGAGGTGATTCTTATGGATGAGCCTGCAAGTGCTCTTGACCCTATTTCAACTGCGAAAATTGAGGAACTCATTTTCGAGCTTAGGAATCAATACACGATTGTCATTGTCACGCACAATATGCAACAAGCTGCAAGGGTGAGCGATTATACCGCGTTTTTTTATCTCGGGGAATTAATCGAGTTCGATCGAACAAAACAAATATTCATAAGTCCCTCGAAAAAACAAACCGAGGATTATATCACGGGACGATTTGGTTGAGAGGGGGTGGAGCAGTATGCAACGACACTTTGAACGGCAACTCGAGCGGTTGAAAACGAATCTCATTCGAATGGGAAGCCTTGTCGATGATCAGATCGACCTGGCGATGAAAGCTCTCTTCGATATGAATGTCGAGCTTGCTCGCCTGGTCATTGAACGTGACGAGAAAGTCAATGAGTACGATAATCTCATTGATAAGGAGATCGAAACGATTTTCGCGACGACGCAACCTGTAGCAGTTGATCTCCGACTCTTGATGGCGGCGCTAAAGATGAACAGCGACCTTGAGCGAATTGGAGATATAGCACAGAACCTTGCTGAACGAGCGGAATCGCTTGCTCGCTTAGAGGGGGATGGCAAAGCCCGGACTCAAGACCTTATTCAGAGGACCCGAATCGCATCGATGGCGGAAGCTGCACGACAGATGGTTCGCGACGCTATTGATTCGTTCATCAATGGTGATCCTAAGTTAGGTCGTAGCATCTGTGAACGCGACGATATTGTAGATGACTATGACAGGGAAAATTTTGCTCTTCTCATACGGGCAATGCAGGATGATCCGCGTACCATCGAAGCCGGAGCAAATCTCATTGTTGTTTCCCGGCACATTGAGCGTCTTGCAGATCATGCCACAAACATCGCTGAAGATGTCGTCTTTCTCATCGATGCCAAGATCATCAAACATCATGGCATAGAAATGAAAGAGGAGCCGTAGCCAGATACTGTATCAATTGCTCAGCGCCTGAGTGGAGAGAACACAAGCATTTCTCATCAAAGATTCAGTGTTCTCTATAGTTAAATAAACTCGTGTTCTCTTAAGGGCTCATAACAACCCTGACTTCCTTCAAGATTCATAATCACTTTATCCTATCTCGAATAATCCTTTAAGAAAAGCCTGTTGCAGGGAACTTTCATGCTTGCGGTGTGTTGTAAATAACAAAGCACCATCAGGGGTGCGATAGCCAATGTAGCAAAGCATAGAGGAGTCCCGCCATGAAACACCATGTTTCGAACAAGGATGATTCTGTGCGGATGTTCAAGAGTGACCTGCTTGAGTTCTTTTCTCATGTTCATCCCGCTACACCGCACATTATCTATGTGCCTGTTGTTGCTTACACTATGTATCTTACATCAACAACAGGCGTTGACTTCTTCATTGCAGTTGCTTTGATATTTCTTGGGCTTCTTGTGTGGAGCTTTACGGAGTATACGCTTCACCGGTTTGCCTTTCACTTCCCCGCTAAAGGGGCGCTGGGAAAGAAAATTCATTTCATGATACATGGTGTCCATCATGATTATCCAAATGATGCGACACGTCTTGTCATGCCTCCAATTGTGAGTGTTCCATTGGCGATAATTTTTTATCTTTTCTTCAAAGGGGTTATTGGTGCATATTACCTGCCTCCTTTTTTCGGAGGCTTCCTTATTGGCTACCTTTTCTATGATACCACGCATTATGCAGTTCATCACCTCAGACTTCATGGTAAAATAGGGTTGTACCTGAAGCAACATCATATGCGGCATCACTACATGTCGGCTGAGCAGAATTTTGGTGTCAGTTCACCCTTATGGGATTTTGTCTTTGGAACGTTCCTACCTAAGCCGACACACGAGACTGTTCCTGTAAACCGTTAAGCGATGGCGGAGAGTATTTAGAAACGCTCTCAGTGCATATTGCAGTTGTTGCAGATGTCTTTCAGTGGGCATCACAATTTAAGGAGGGGTTGATGTATGAGACCGGTCGGAGACTTTTTTGAGGTTTTTATTGGCTTTGCCATAGGAGCCATCTTTTTCTTTTCTGGTTGTTCGAGGTCTACCGAGTCTAATCCGGTAGCGCCGCCGACTGAGATAAGTTTTGCGCAGAGTATTCAGCCTATCTTCACACAGCGGTGTGCCTTATCCGGTTGTCATGCTGGTTCATCCCCAGCCCAGGGGATGAGTCTTGAAGCAGGGAAAGCTTATGGAAATATCGTAAATGTCCCCAGCCGTGAGAAACCTGAGCTGATGCGGGTGAAACCTGATAGCAGCAGTATCAGTTATCTTGTTCAGAAGATCAGAGGAGTTTCAGGAATTGTTGGGGCGCGTATGCCGTTTGGTGCTTCTCCTCTCACAGATGCACAGATCCAGACAATTGCGGAATGGGTGGATCGAGGGGCAAGAAATAATTAATTGCTGTTTGTTTTCTGAGTCCGCGTGGGCAGTCTGCCTTCGGCGGATTGAGCTTGCTCTTATCAAAGATGTTCCTCGAAAGTCCGCTGTGGTCGGACTGAGTAGATTGCCATCCTAATAATTGAAGTCCCCGTCTAATTTCTCGCCTTGATAAATTATCGAAAATTCGATATTTTGCGTGAGATTTTGTATGGCACGATCGCAGCTATAATACGATCGAGGGATAGCGCTGTAAGAGTATTTGATCGGGTTGGAAGGCTTTGGGCTAAGGGGTAAAATAAGAGGCAATGAGGTGTGGAATGTAACGGAGATGGGTGGGGTTATGCACAGTCTCATACCAGAAAACACTACAGGGGGAAAACAATGACAGGATGGTTTTTTATAGAGATGGCAAAGGGAATTCCTGAAAGAAATCCCAGGGAAACTGAATTTTTCAGAATCACCAGCCCCGGTGAAGCTGTAGTTAGAGAATTCATTCAGAATTCGCTGGATGCTAGGAGGAATCAGAATCCAGTTAAAATTAAAATCTCTCTTAACTCTATACGCAGAGAAAATATAAATAACTTTCTTGATAGTGAACTTAAAGACCATCTAAGTGCATGCAGTCTGATTGATGGAGGGGAATATCCTGAAGATGTTTCATATATCGTGCTTGAAGATTTCAACACCACAGGACTTGATGGCCCTTATAATCCTGATGCCGGAGACGGTAACTTTTACAACTTCTGGTGGCGTGAGGGAATTTCAGAAAAAAAGGGACAGAGAGCAGGAAGATGGGGGCTCGGAAAAACAACCTTCCATATTGTTTCAAAAATTAGAACGCTGTGGGGTCTGACTGTCAGGGATGATGGGAAGATCTTTCTAATGGGTAAAGCACTTCTTAAGACTCATATTCTAAGTGGGAGACGCTATCACTATTTTGGGTATTTTTCCCAGAATGATTTTATGCCTGTGGAAAATAATTCTATCCTGTCGCAATTCAAAAATAATTTTGGAATCAGCAGAAATAACACCGAAACGGGGCTTTCTATTGTTATTCCACTTCCTGTCAATGAAATAAGTTTTGAGTCCATAATGAAAGGTGTTATCCAGCACTATTGTTATCCGGTTCTTGCAGGCATATTGAAGGTAGAAGTACAGGATAATATCAATATCAGAGGAGAAGAATTGAATAGCGAAAATCTTATTGAAAAAGCTTCAGGTATTGACTGGAGTGATACCGAGTGGGGTGGCATTAATATCAAAAAAATTCTGGAGTTTATCAAAGATTCACTGAATATTCAGCCTGTCAGGCTGCAGATACAGGAACCTGCAAATCCGCAAATTACACGGGAATCCTTCGCGGAGCAAATAGATACTATCAAAGAAAATTTTCTAAGTGGACATTCACTTAGATTTGAAGTACCAGTCACAATAAGAAAAACTGATGGAACAGAACAGGAATCTTTCATAGTGGTATTACTGAAGCGTTTCCCTGAATTCAGAAAACCTTTTGAGGCTTACATCCGCTCGGGAATCCTTATTTCAGAAATTAAAATGCTCGGGGACAGACCGGCTGCGGGACTTTTTATAGCAGAGGATCCGGCGGTATGCGAATTTCTCGCTGATTGTGAGCCACCCGCACATACAAACTGGAATGAAAGAACTGAGGGTTTTGCTGAAAAGTATACACACTCAGCCAGAATTCTCCGATTCATTAAAAAAAGTATATTACAGATCGTTTCTATTCTTGATGAACCTCCTCGAGAGAGGCAGGTTGATTTTCTGAAAGACATATTCTCCATTCCTGTCACTCGTGAAGAAAAGCAGGAAGAGGAGGAAATTACACAGCCGCCCATAATTCCACCGGATGTTGGAAGAAAACCTGCAAAATTCAATATCGAGAGAATTGAAAGCGGTTTTAGAGTAACTCTGAACCCAGAGAGAACAGATCTTTCATTTCCATTCCAGGCTACAGTGAAAATGGCATATGACACACGGAGAGGAAATCCATTTTCTCAATATGATAAATTTGATTTTGATGTTGCAAGTCCTTCTATCACGACCGGAACTCGCGATTGCAATGTAATAGAGAGGAAAGACAATATCCTGAAAGTAGAAATTACGGGAAGAAATTTTGAAATCATGGTTACCGGATTTGACCCGAAGCGTGACCTTGTGATTGATGTAAAATGAGGGTGAATCATGAAGCGAAGATTAAATTACACCGGCAGAAAGAAAATAAAAAGAGAAAATGTATCCATCAACTTCATCAGACAAAACGGTGCTGTTGTTGCCTTTGCGGTTAATAAAGTTGATCTTAACGACCTGAATCTGCCTCCTGAGGCAAGGGTTTATGTCGAGGCATATTACAGAACCGAGCTGAAACGATTTGACTCCGGGACTGCTGGCGGCATAAGTAGTCCTTCAGCCTGTGATTTGAGGGATATGGCTTATCCTGAAAATTTAAAATTCAGAATTCTTGTTGTAGATCCATCCGATGGGAAATTGCTTGCCCATGCTGATAGGATTTCTCCGGAGGAACCTGCCAAGAAAAAGTCAATCCTTCCTGTGGAGTTCTACGACCTTGGAAATGAAATATGGCAGGTGAAATATGAAGGAGATGAAGGTTCACCGATTCTCATAATCAACAGCAGGATTCCCAATATTCAGAATATAGCTAAACAGGATGCTCAATTTCTGATGTATGTATATCCTCAGGTAATAAGGGAAGTGCTGACCGATATGGTATTTGTTGATGGAGTTGACTCAACAACTGAACCCTCTACTGACTGGCATGGTGATTGGCTCAATTTTATCAGGCAACTTGGAGTTGAATTTCCTGAAACATTGAATAAAGATGATGAAAACTTCAGCAAAGAGGATGCTCTGAGATGGATAAATGATTCTGTACCGGCATTCTGCAATACACATAGCAATAAATTCCAGGAATACATCAAGAAACTGGAGGAAACACCATGATAAACCTTAGATTCATGCTTCCAGAAGGAGAACAGAAATTCAGGGAATATATTCATAATCTGAAAACAAATCCTCTCTGTCAGTGTCCAGACTTAAACAGGGAACCATTTTCAAAAGAGTTTTCATCAGTAATTTCAATCGATGAAACAAGGAAGTTCAATTCTAAACAGGAACTTGCAGAATATCTGCAAAATTGTTTTACTGGTGCAGATTTAAAGCGTGAAGGTGTTTTACCACAAAATGGCATGTGGACATGGCTGGCATATATCTGGTTCGATCAGTTCGCACCCATCACGAATCCTGCTACACCCGAGAGAGACATAAAAGAAGATGCAAAATATATCTGTAGTTCTCATTATCGTGACTACTACAGACATCTCGTTTCGGGTCCTTACATCATCTATTCACTTCATGGTGCTGACAACTCGAATATCTTTCTTTATAGTCGTGTTAATGAACATAATGATTTTATTGAGCAGTTCGCATCAAGACAGTTTATAATTTCTCATAAAAATATAGTTGAAGCCATTCGCAGGCTTTATTTTGACTGTCAAAGTGGACAACCTAAAAGGGGTGCTCAATCAAGAACAAGGCGGGGAAATATAAGAAGATTTGTGAGTGTCATTCAGCAATTTGAGCTTACTTATGACATTTACACTATGTCTGCTGACGGTATTTTAAATTTACTGCCGCCTGAATTCAATGGTTGGAAAACATAGAAGGAATTTGGTCAAATGAAAGGCAGTAAATTTGTTGCGGTTGACCTTTTTGCAGGTCCCGGTGGACTTGGAGAGGGGTTCTCACGGGCAGGTTTTGATGTTGTCTTCTCGGTGGAAAAAGACGAATGGGCCGCCAAGACGCTCCGCACAAGGGTTATGTTAAGAGTATTGAAACAGCTCAACAGAACATCGCTTTACTGGGATTATGTCAGGGGGAATAAAACCCTTGAGGATATATTTTATCTATATCCTGAGGTAAGATATGAAATGGATTCAAGGGTGCTTCAAAGAGCAATTTCTGATGGATCTCGTACGATGATTCTGAAGGAAATAGAAAGACGATTGAAGGATTCTGGTGCAACAAACCTTACAGTTCTTCTGGGAGGACCTCCGTGCCAGCTTTATTCCATTATAGGCCGATCAAGATACTCTTCTATGAAAGATAAATTCTACCGTGACCCAAGGCGGAGATTATTCGAACATTACATTTTTTTCCTCCGCGAACTTCAACCCGATATCTTCGTTTTTGAGAATGTCTACGGCATAACATCCTCAACTTTTAAAAGAAAAGGGCTTCTGGAAATTCTCTTTGAGGAATTTGATAAATGCGGGTACGTCATTCCTGAAGCGGAAAATAGAAGTGCTAATGGGAATGGATATATTCTGAACAGCCTTTATTTCGGTGTTCCACAGAAGAGAAAAAGGTTGATACTGATAGGTTGCAGAAAGGACTTCAAAGGGTGTGGTATAGATGAAATTTACAGAGTTATCAGGGGAAAATATCCTCCATCAGAAAATAGTTATCCTGTGGTGCAGGATGCCATTGCTGACCTTCCATCTATCCAGCCAGGTGAGGGCGATGATAGATGGTTTGGCTATTATCCAAATTCAGTAAAGATTTCTGAATACGCAGTTATTCTGAGAAAGGAAAGCGAAGGAGTCCTTAACCACAGGGCAAGAATGCATATGAAAGAAGATCTGGAAAGGTATAGATATTTTATTGAACACAGTAGTAATGGCAGGAAAGCCGATTTGAATGTACTTAGAAAGGAACGCCCTGACCTGCTGCCCTCACACAGAAATCTTGATGGATTTCTTGACAGGTTCAAAGTTCAAACCTGGAACGCCCCCTCCAGCACAATTACATCACATCTTGCAAAGGATGGTCACTATTATATACATCCAGATATAAATCAATGCAGGTCCTTTACGGTCCGTGAAGCGGCTCGGTGTCAGTCCTTTCCTGACAACTATCTATTTGAAGGTCCGAGAACTGAACAATTCCGACAGGTCGGGAATGCTGTTCCTCCTTTAATGGCTTTCAAAATAGCACGGTGTTTGATGGATATTCTCGGAGGAATGTAGTCCATGGTTGAAAATTATAGTCTGCTGATTCCATCGCGGAAGGAAATAGCAATTTTCAGAAGGAGGATTATTTCTTGGTATAAGAAAAATGGAAGACTTTATCCATGGAGAAAGGAAAAAGATCCATTCAAAGTTCTTGTTGCAGAGATGATGTTGAGGCGGACAAAGGCAGATCAGGTTGTACCAGTGTATGAACAATTTTGCAGGGAGTTTCCTGATGTGGAAACACTCGCCAAAGCAAACCATGAAGCTGTAAAGAAAATCCTGCATCCGCTTGGGTTAAAATGGAGAGTTCCTGCCTTTCCAATGATGGCGCGTGAAGTGGTTGAAAAATATAATTCCAGAATTCCCGATAATAGAGAAGAACTTATTTCACTCCAGGGCGTGGGTGAATATGTGGCGGGAGCGGTATTATCCATTGCTTACGGAAAAAATGAGTGGCTTGTGGATAGTAATATTGTGAGAATCTTCAAGAGATATTTCGGTATTAAAACATCAAAGGAAGGACGCAGGGACAAACACGTTATACAGATGGCTAAAATTTATGCTTCAGGGAAAGACCCGGGGAGGGCTACTATGGGTATTCTGGATATGACTGCTCTTATCTGCAAGGCTGCAAAACCGGCGTGTGAAAGATGCCCGTTGAGAAAGCGTTGCCATTACGTGCTATCTCCGGGGGAAGATTCAAGTGGACACGGCACACGCATATAACACGGCATAAGAGGTTCGCTATGGTTCACCGAAATTTTTCCTTTGCAAAAGCTCTTTTTATCCTGAGAACATTATGCAGAGTCGGACTTCGGCGGGCAAACCTTAACTATTAGGTGGGTACTATGGTAGATGAAGAAAAGCACAAAACAAAATTTGATAGAATAGGTAAAAGATGGAGAGAAAGCGTAGATAAGGTTAAAGAGTACGAGATTATTGACGGTGAGGAAGAAGGCTACGGAGAATTTATACCATCAACTCCTTTTGGCATCGATTACCGAGAATACCATGAAGCGGAAGAATTAAAACAGAGACTGCTGAAAAAGTACGAAGGTAAGAAACTACAAGATCTGATTGAAGGTGAGGAACTTAAAACGCCCAAAGTTGTATGTTACCACATAGAAAGTCATGACACAATAAACCTGAAGGTGATTAACCCAGAGCATGCGAGAAGGTAATGTCCGACAGCGTATAACACAGCATAAAACGGTTGGTCTGCCAGAGGCGGGCCTAGGGGTTCTTTTATGCTGAGAACATCAGGCGAAAGCGCTCGCTTTGAGAATACTGAAACAGATAATGTGATAACAATATGGAAACTTGGCACAAAATAATTATTGGCGACTCAAGATGGATGAAAGAGATTCCAGATGAGTCAATTCACCTTATCATCACATCTCCGCCCTACTGGCAATTGAAAGATTATGGTAATGGGAAACAGATAGGCTTTAATGATACTTACGAAGAATACATCAACAATCTTAATCTGGTCTGGAATGAGTGCCACCGTGTTCTGCATAAGGGTTGCAGGTTATGCATTAACATTGGCGACCAGTTTGCTCGCTCTGTTTATTATGGTAGATACAAGGTAATTCCAATAAGGACAGAGATCATCAAGTTCTGCGAAAGTGCAGGTTTCGATTATATGGGTGCTGTTATCTGGCAAAAAGTAACTACTTGCAATACCACGGGTGGAGCAACAGTAATGGGGTCATTCCCATATCCCAGGAATGGTATTCTTAAATTGGATTATGAATTTATTTTGATATTCAAAAAATATGGGGATCCACCAAAGGTAAGCAAGGAGATTAGAGAGCAATCAAAATTAACGCAGATGGAGTGGAATGAATATTTTGCTGGGCATTGGAACTTTCCCGGTGAAAAGCAAGATAAGCACCTTGCAATGTTTCCTGAAGAATTGCCAAGACGGCTTATTAAAATGTTTAGTTTTGTTGGTGATACGGTGCTTGATCCATTTCTTGGCAGTGGGACGACATCCCTAGCAGCTAAAAACCTGAATAGAAATTCTATCGGTTATGAGATAAATGAGAATTTCTTACCCATCATAAAGGAAAAACTTGGAATTAAACAAACCACTGTCTTCCAAGATGCAACTTTTGAAATCATCAAGCAGAAAGAACCGACAATAGATTTCAAAGAGGAGATTAGGAAATTGCCTTATGTCTTTAAAGACCCGATAAAGTTTGATAAGAAGGTCGACCCAAGAAAGTTAAGATTTGGTTCAAAGATAGATGGCTTTGATTATGAGGATGAAAAATATCATAAAGTAAAGGAAATATTGTCCCCGGAACTTATAGTTTTAGATAATGGATTAAAAATCAAACTGATTGGAGTAATACCAAAATTAGAGAAGAATGATGAGGCAGTTCAATTCTTGAAAGAGAAACTCAAAGGACAAAAGGTATTTTTAAGGTTCGATAAAGTGAAATACGATGAGAAAAACAATTTGCTTTGCTACCTCTATTTGTGGAACAAGACCTTTATAAACGCCCATTTAATTAAAAATGGTTTGGTGGATGTGGATACTGCTTTTGACTATAAATATAAGGCGAAATTTATGCAGTTAAAAAATAGTGGGGTAAGATGAAAATAAAATTAAGTTCGTCGGAAACGGCTCTCAAAGAGCAGATTATTCAAGCCTTAAGAAAACAAGGTTTTAAAATAAATCCTCATGTGAGGCCAAAAGAATACACTAAAACGGTATATCGTAGAATTCAACAGAAGGCAAGATCTGAGCAACTATCTTTGCATAGAGATTTCTTAATAGAATCGGTTAGGAAAGTGAAAAATTATTGCAGGGATGGTTCTGAAATTATCCCCGACAGAATTTCCTTAGAATTAAGGGAGATTCAGCCGGGTTCTTTTGAAGAAGTTTTATTTAAATGGTGGAATTTGGTCTGGTGGAGTATTCCATATCAACGCTCCTACGGTCGTCAGATGAGGTTTTTATTATGGGATACGGCGCATGACGCACCATTTGGTTTGATCTGTCTACAAAGTCCTGTACTCAAAATGTCTGTTAGAGACAATTATCTGGGGATACCAAAAGACGAGTTAGATTTATGGATAAATAAATCAATGAATGCTCAACGAGTTGGAGCTTTACCTCCTTACAATGAATTATTGGGGGGAAAAATGGTCGCGCTTACCTTAACCAGCAATGAAATAAGAGAAGCTTATAGGGAAAAATACAAGAATTACATCTCAATCATTAAAGAAAGAAAATTAGAACCGGCCCTTTTGTTTATTACAACCACAAGTGCTTTCGGAAAAAGCAGTTTATATAATCGTTTAAAGTATGATGGCGAAGTCGTTGCAAAATGTTTGGGTTATACACAAGGCTCGGGAACATTTCATATTCCAGAAGAATTATATGAGGAACTTCTTGAATTCTTAAAAAATCAGGGAGTTGATGTGGCAAGGGGATATGGACATGGACCTTCAAGAAAACTAAAACTAATAAGTCTTGGTTTAAAATATCTCGGACTGCCAAGATTTGAATACCATGGAATCAAACGTGAGTTTTATTTATTTCCACTTGTCAAAAATTTAAGGGGGGTTATTCAAGAAGGCGAAAAACCCATCTGGATAGATCGCCCCTTTGATAAATTGGCTGATTACTGGAAAGAGAGATGGGCTATACCAAGAGCAGAAAGAAGGCCTGAATGGAATAAGTTTGAGAGCAACAAATTCTTCCAAGAGGCAGAAAAAATTCTAAAGAGGCTATAGCGATGGAACTAAACACCCTCATAAACAAACGAAGGCGATGGGTGGAGTTATCAAGAGAGAATAAATTTGATTTTGATAGTATTTTGGCTGGATTATATACTGACCCTTCGCACTTCATTTATGAATTGTTCCAAAATGCAGAAGATGAAGGGGCTAAAGAAATAGATATTAAGCTTTTTAATGATAGATTGGAGTTTTACCACAATGGGAAAAATTTTGACCTTCAAGATATTGAAGGAGTAACAGGAATTGGTATTTCTAAAAAGAAGGATGATTTAAATGCAATTGGTAAATTCGGTGTTGGGTTTAAATCCGTTTTTGCAATTACCCAAGCACCATATATTTTTTCTGGAGAATATCAGATTAGCATAGAAGATTTTGTTGTTCCGGTTCCAATAAACTCTGAAGAAAAGGTAAAAAATACACTAATCCGTCTGCCTTTTAATCATAAATTTCGATCGCCTCAGGAAATCTTTGATATTACAAAGAAAAAAATTGAAAACTTAGAACTAAAAACATTGCTCTTTTTAAAAAATGTAGAAGAAGTCAGATGGGAAACTCCATCGTCTAATGGACATTATCTAAAAGAGACTAAGATTATCCAAGAGAAACCAAGGGTAAAAAGGGTAATATTAATTTCAATAAATACCACAGAAGAATATTTAGTTATTGAAAGACCAATTAGAATAGAAGGTAAAAATCTAATAGTTGAAGTGGCATTCAAATTAGGGAAAGATGAAAAAGGAAAGGAAATAATCATATCAGAACCTAACTCAAAGTTGGTTGTATTTTTCCCAACCGAAAAAGTAACCTTTCTCAATTTTCTTATACAAGGTCCTTTCAAAACCACTCCAAACAGAGAAAACATTCCTTTAGAAGATGAGCAAAATAAAATAATTCTTGAAGAAATTGGAAATCTTATCGCTGAAAGTTTAACAGTTATTAAAGATTTGGGGTATCTTAATACAGAATTTTTAAGCATTTTACCTATTAATCCAGATAGCAAGGTAAATGATAAGATTTATTCATTGATATATGAAAAAGTAAAACAAAAACTTCTTTCTGAAGAATTGTTACCAACATCTGATAGCAAATATACAAAAGCAAGTGACGCTTTATTAGTACGTGGTAAAGAATTAACTGAATTTCTAGAAAAAACTGACATTCAATATCTGTTTTCTAAACAAAACTGGTTGGATACAAATATAACTTACGATAATACACGTGAGTTAAGGGATTATCTTATTAAAGAACTTAATATTGAAGAGGTTGATTTTGAAAATTTTGCGAAAAAAATAACTGCTGAATTCTTACAGTCAAAATCTGACAAATGGATGATTGATTTCTATAGACGACTTTTAAACCAACAATCTTTATGGAGTGAGAGAGGATATTCAAAGGGTATCTTGAGGACTAAGCCAATAATTAGAACGGAGAATAATGAACATATAGTTCCTTTTGATAACAATGGAAGAATTCAGGTTTACTTGCCAGCAGAAACAAAATCTAAATATAAAACCGTTAAGCGCGTGCTAACAGAAAATGAAGAATCTTTAAAGTTCTTAAAAGAACTTGGGTTAAGAAAACCAGACCTTTATGCTGAAATTGTAGAGTTTATCATCCCAAAATATAAAAACGAAAATCCCGTAAAAGATGATGAGTATTTTGAAGACTTTGAAAAGTTCTTAAAGGGATATGAAAGTATACAAGCAAATAAAAAAGATGAATTTGTTAAGGAATTATCAGATGTATCTTTTATTTATGCAATTAAAAATGGTAACCCAGAAGAAAAGCGTTTATTAAAGCCAATCCAAACTTATTTCAGTGATGAGGACTTAATTAACTATTTCAATGGTTATCCGGTGTATTTTGTTTCTGAAGAACTTTATAAGAAATTTGGAGAAGAAAGAGTAAAAAAATTTCTTAAAGATTTAGGGGTCGAAGATAAGCCAAGACTCATTGAAATAGTCGGAAATTTGACATGGGAGGAAAAGAGTAAATTACGAGGCAATAGTTCGTATACAAGGGAAATTTATCAAAAAGACTACGAATATGAAGGTTTGGAAAATTTTATAAATAAAATAACTCCTGAAAAATCATACTTACTGTGGAAATTATTGCTAAAAAGTATTGAAAGTTTAAGTAGTTGGCAAGCAGAAAAATTTTTTAAAGGCGAATACAAGTGGTTTTATTATTCAGAGCATTATAGTAATTTTGATGCAAAATTTTTAAGAACATTAAAACAGAAAGAATGGTTAGTTGATAAGAATAATAACTTCAAAAAACCTTCTGAAATTACTTTTTCGGAGTTATCGAATAGTTACATTAAGGAAAGTCCTAATATAGATATTCTAATAAAGGTCCTTGAATTCAAGCCTGAAATTATAGACCATCTTCCAGAAGATTATAGGAAAAAGTTAGAGATTGTAAAAGATATTCCAATAGAAAAACTTATGGAATTAAAGAATAAACTTGCTGAGAATGAGGAAAAATCGTTGGAAGAACACAGGAAAGAGCCATGGGCACCTGAAGTTGAACCATGTGCAGTTACTGTAAAGATACAAGAAGTAGAACCAGAAAAAATTGCTACTCCCGACTTATCTGGTCAGGCGGACACAATTAGACCAGAAGAAGATAAGGAAACAAAGGAAGATACAGATAAAACAGAAAGAGAAGATAATGCCCGGGTCATAGATAAAAAATCAATTGGAAAGTGGGGTGAAAAATATGTCTATGAAGCATTAAAAGAAAAATATAAAAAACATGGCGATATTGTTGAAACTGATTTTGGATTTAAAGTAATTGGTATCGATAAAGAGGAGTCAGTTAAAATTATATGGTTGAATAAACATGAAGATAAAGGAAAGGGTTATGATTTTGTTATAATGAACAACGGGGCTGAAATTGAATATATTGAGGTTAAAACTAAAACAAAAGAGGGTGAAGAATTCATTGAAGTTACAGGAACTCAGTGGGAATTTGCCAGAAAATTATTTGAACAGAATGAGGGAGAAAAATATTGTTTTTATGTTGTATCAAATGCTGGGAAGGAAAATGCCAAAATTCATATATTGAGAAATCCAATTAGACTTTGGAAAGAAGGAAAACTTTATGCACATCCAGTGAACTTTAGATTATGAAGAGGAATTGAAATGGAAAAATTTGAACAAACACCTTTTGCTGAATTGCCAGAGGCTCTAGTAGAAGAAATGCTTTCCAAAAGTGAACAAATTGGGGATAGACTCTATGATTCTTTTAAAGAAATTCAAAATAATAAAGATCAGATGCGGAAGCAATTACGAGACAACAATATCCTGAAACATGATACAGAAGTTGGATATCCTGAAATACCAACGACTTGTGGAATAGATGGTTCTTATGCGGTTGAGAAGCTTTTAGCCACTGATTTAGCAGCCTGTGCGGCAGTGGCAATTGAAGGTTTAACTCCACCTTCTGAAAAAAGGCACTGGGCAAAACCCCATCATAGAGTATTTATTCATCCCGAAAAACATGATCTTGACACAAGCACAGTCATTAGAGGAGTAATGATGGAGATGGGACTTGAACTTGCAGCAAGAGCCCCTCACGATATAGTCTTTTTAGATGGTTCTCTTACAACACCATTAATATATATGAACCAGGCTGTAAATAAAGTAATAGAGTGGGAAAATGAAGGCAACCAAACAGAAGTAGGGAAGGAGTTAAAAGAAAGATTTGCGCAATTTTTGAAAGACTATAAGACGATTTTAGAATCTTCCAGAACTGACAAATTATGGGTAAGCTTGCCAAAATACACTACAAGGAGAGAATTAGGTAAAATGTTTAGTTGGTCATCTAATTACGATGACCGTGCAATTTTAACTACTATTTTATCCCCGGGTGAATTTACTTCACCAATTCCATTAGAACAACCTCAACAACCCTGGCACTTAAGACTTCCTTTTGATAATGAAGAGATTGAAAAATTAAAAGATGGGGTTATATCAGCTATAAATAGGATTTATGTTATATATTACAGGCCTCATAATTGGACACCAGCTTTTAGGATTGAAGTGTCTTCTTCTATTGCTACAAATAATTCTCGGATAGGCGTATTACTTCAAGGCCTCAAGTATCAATCTGGAACCCCCGGAATTATGGAACCATATCCTCTTTATATAGCAGATAGAATGGTAAAACATCTGCGAGCAGCTATTCCTGCATTTAGGCAAACAGCAACTAAAAGAATGACAGAATTACATCAAGGGGATATAGGAGAGATATTTTTCAGTATGCATGGTTATAGGACTGAAAGCGGGAGGTAAGTATGAGTGACGAAAGAACAGATATTGAGCGATTAATAAGTTCCTCTGAGCGGATTGGGACAATAGGTTCCCCTTCTTCTACCAGCGAACTTTCATTAGACATTCTTGGCACCGCTGTTGGTAAAAAATTAGTAGGAGAACTTGCTCTTTTTAGATTTTCTCAAGATGGCAAACCTCATTATGCATTAGGACAAATAACAGAGGTTCAATTAAGGAACATCTGGCTTGAAGACCCAACAATGAGGTCTCTTGCAAGACAAAGAGGACAGGTTAATCCTGTAAGTGGACAGCAAGATACACATTTAGGCAATATGACAGTAAGTGCTGTATTTAGTGATGATGGCCATAGATTTGAACCAAGTATTTTGGGAACTGTCCCAGCAACTGGAACTTCTATTCACTTGGCAACTGACCCGATATTAGATAGGCTATTAGAAAGATACAAGGATGAAATATTTTACTTAGGTCATGTATATGGTTCAACGCCAAAGTTGCCTCTGTGGTTTAAACATTTCGGAACAGGACCACATGGAGCGGGTGAAGCATACCACATTGGAATCTTTGGTAAAACTGGTTCTGGCAAGTCAGTCCTGGCAAAGATGATTCTCTTAGCCTATGCAAGGTATCCTCAAATGGCTATATTTGTGATAGACCCTCAAGGGGAATTTTCAAAGGATGCAAGGGGGAAACTTAGGGCAGAAGGTTTCCCTCTCAATTTGTCCGGTGTCCTTCAACAGTTAAATAAAGAAGTAATAATTAAAAGTGTCAGAAACTTAATTTTGGACAGATGGGCTTTATTTAATGAAATCCTATATGAATCTCCATTTTTTGAAAGATTGTCTATTCCAAAAGGTGAAAATAGAAGAATAGCATGTGATATTCTTGCAGGGACAGAAAATAGTAAAGGCAAACTACAAAATGCTGGTATAACTCTGGAAAATTTACACACTCGCCCTTCTTTTGAAAAAGCATGGGAAATTTTAGGAAATGAAGGCATTCAAAAACAATTTTATAGAAGTGAACAATCACGAGAAAGATTCAAAATTGTTTACGAAGAATCTAATAAAGATGAGTTTTATAATAATTTTTGGCGACCTATAACCGAATTATTTAGCTCACAAAGAAGAGAGGCTATTAGCGTTGATAGTCTCATACAACAAACATTTGATCTTAATAGAACTCGTCGTCCGGTGGTGGTTATAGATTTGTCTAGAGAAATGGCATCAGGACTTTTCTGGAACGATACTATTCAAGCATTGGTTATAAAAAGGTTGTTAGACGGACTAAATTATTCTGCTGAAAGCGCTTATCGGGAAAACAGATTTTTAAATACTCTTGTGATATTAGATGAAGCCCATAGATTAGCCCCAAGGGAAAAAATTGAAAACGAAAAACAAGAAAGTGTTAGGATTTCACTTTTGGATGCAGTGAGAACTACAAGAAAATATGGTCTTGGATGGATGTTCATTAGCCAAACTTTATCAAGTTTGCATAGGGAAATTATTGGTCAATTGAGAATATTCTTCTTTGGATTTGGTTTGGCTTTGGGAACCGAGTTTATGTCTCTAAAAGAAATCGCTGGCGGTGACCCTAATGCTCTTAAACTCTATCAATCATTTCGTGATCCTCACAGTGCTTTTGATATTGCATCCAGACAATATGCTTTTATGACTATCGGACCTGTTTCACCTCTTTCATTTGCCGGCACTCCTCTTTTCCTCACAGTTTATAATGCCCCTGAAGAATTTCTGAGAGCAAACAGCTTTATGATACTAAAGTAGGATGGTTAAAGTATGAAAGTAAAAATTACTGCTGATGAGATTAGGAAATATCTGGAAATTGAAACACCAGAATTTCCAAAGTATGTAGCACCGCTCATCAATTTGGCAAACCAGTATGCACAGGGAACGAGACCGAAGGTTGTGGGGCAGATGAGCGAGCTTATTCAAGAATTTGAAGGGAAGACATTACGGGAATGGGAAGAGTGGTACTTGAAGAAAAAACCCGATGCAATAAGAAACGCCACAGAAAAGATAATCGAGAAATTAAAAGAACTCAAAAATTCTCTGGACAAAATTGACCGAGCAACCGTCGAACAATGGGTAAGAGATCGGGTAATTGTAAAAACCTTTGCCGGTCTGAGATTTCAGGAGGCAATCCTGAAGAAGGGTGCAGAAATTGAAGGGACAAGTTATAGGCTCGCAGAGCCAGATGAAGAGTCGAAGGGGATAGATGGTTACATTGGAGAGATTCCAGTATCTATAAAACCGCATACCTACGATGTGAAAGCATCGTTACCAGAGCATATAGAAGCAAAAATTATTTACTACAGAAAGATTGACGATGGAATTGAGGTGGATTACGGAGAGATTTTATAATCAGCTACCACATCCCCTGACACAGCACCAAATCGTTCCTCCGCCAGAGGCGGGCCCAGGACTTCTTTTGTGCCGGGAGCGTTATATGAAACTGCTCCTTGTCTAACCATATTCTAAAAATATTGGAGGATGCTTTATGGAATTTACCCCTTCTTCTGAAAGTCCAACAACACCTTCCACCGAAGCTGCGAGTTCTCAGCTATCACTGCTTGACCAGGTTGTCGGAATCTTCGTCTCACCAGCAGAAGTGTTTGAAGATGTGCGCCGTAGCCCCGCAAGGACAGGAACATGGCTTATCCCACTTATCGTTTTTATTGTGATCTCTGTCGTTTCCGGCTTCCTCATATTCGGGGACACAAGGGTTCAAGCGCAGATCCAAGAACTTACTTCCAAGAAAATGGAACAGATGGTTCGAGAAGGTAAACTTACACCTGAGCAAGCACAGCGAGCAGAGGAGTTTTCTTCAGCTTCGAGTGGATTCGCCCTTGCAACTCGGGTAGCAGGTCAGATCATTGTTCCACCAATTGCATTCTTCCTCGTTGTACTTGTTTATTTCCTCGGTGGAAAACTGTTTTTCAAAACCACGGCGACCTTTGCCAAAACAGCGGAGGTCGTAGGAGTCGGCTATTATGTCCTTGCTCTCGAGGTAATTGTGACCACAATTCTGGTTCTCGCTATAGGTTCGATGTATGCCAGTCCAGGCGCCGCACTTGCGATTTCGTCTTTTGACCCCGGGAACAAGATTCATATCCTTCTGTCGAAGCTAAACGTGTTCACAGTTTGGTATTTAGTACTGGTAAGCATAGGATTGGCACGGATATTTGAGCGACGAGCCTCCCTTGTTTCCGGGATGGTTTTCGGCTTCTGGATCGTCTGGGTTGTTATCCAGATTCTCCTCGGAGGGAGCTTCGGGTAGTCACATCATTCCTTGAGGATCAACATCGATAACTAAGCGAACATCCCGCGATGCTCCAAACTTTGAGTTTTGATATTGTGTGACTGCGGTTTGTATGAGCTCGTGTAATAACTTACCGTTTGGGTCATGTTCGCGGGGGGACTTCACGAGAATGTGATAGCGGTAGCGGTTTCGGATTTTTGGAATTGCGGCTGGAGCCGGTCCAAGAACTTGAATAGCTTTAGCGTTGTTTTTCAGAGCGTCTGAAATGAATTCGGCATGAGTGGCTACTTTATCTTCCTTTTCTCCTTTCAGTTCAATTAGAACGATACGTGCAAAGGGTGGGTAGAGCACCTCCCGGCGCTGCTCTAATTCGAACTTATAAAATTCTCGATAATTGTGCTCAGCGACAAACTTCAGTATGGGATTATCGGGCTGATGAGTCTGGATAAGAACTTCGCCAGCGAGTGCACTGCGTCCGGCTCTCCCCGCAACCTGAGTGAGCAGTTGGAATGTTCGCTCCGATGAACGGAAGTCAGGCAGCAACATCTGAGTTTCCGCTGAGATAACACCGACAAGTGTGACGCGTGAGAAGTCCAGACCCTTAGCTACCATTTGCGTCCCAAGAAGGATGTCGATATCCCCCTCGGAGAACTTTTTGAGCATTTCTGCATGAGCCCCGCGTCGCGTTGTTGTATCCAAATCCATTCTGAGCATGCGGGAGCGGGGGACAAATTCCTCAAGTTCATCTTCCACTCTTTGTGTTCCAGTCCCACGGAAGCGCATATTGTATCCGCCACACCGAGGGCAAAACGTCGGGACAGGTTTGACGAATCCACAATAATGACATCTGAGATGTTTCTGCGGTGCATGGTACGTCAGGCTCACGTGGCAGTTTACACACATTTCTACATATCCGCAGTCGAGGCACTCAATAAATGGAGCAAACCCCCGGCGATTTTGCAATAAGATGATCCCCTCGCGCTTAACGAGCCGGTCCTCTATCTTCTCCCTTAGCCTTTGAGAAAGTACCCTCCCCCAGTACGGTTGGCTAATTGGACTCTTCTGATCCCGCGGTTGGCGGGATAAACGAGAGGGCTCCATCGATTCACCCTTTTGTGTAGATGATATAGTGCTTGAAGTTTTCCACTCAGTTCGCATATCGATAATTTCGATTGATGGCAATTGAGCAACCTCAATGCGTTCGGGAAGTTCCAGGAGTTGATACTTTCCGTTTTCAGCATTGTAAAAAGATTCGATTGAAGGCGTTGCTGAGCCGAGAATGACAGCAGCTTGTGAGAGCTGCCCGCGTTTCAAGGCAACATCCCGGGCGTTGTAACGGGGATCTGAATCAAACTGTTTATAGGCAGGGTCCTGTTCCTCGTCAACGATGATCAAGCCAAGTTGCGGAAGGGGAGAAAAGATAGCTGAACGAGGGCCTATGACGATCTTATGCTTGCCCTGGTGAGCAAGGCGCCATGTATCGTAGCGTTCGCCGATTGACATGCGGCTGTGGAAAACGCCAACGTTGCTCCCGAATCTTGCACGGAAACGTTCAACGATTTGTGTGGTCAGCGAAATCTCCGGTACAAGGACAATGGCGGTTCGTTCCATTGAGAGGCATTTCTCCACAGCTTCGAGATAAACCTGGGTTTTTCCACTTCCTGTGACACCAAAAAGAAGAAACGGTGAAAATATCTTAGCCTCGAGTGCCGAGACAATCCTCTCGAGCGCAGATTGCTGATGCTCGGTCAGCTTATAGACATGCTGTTCTTCATGGTAAACGCTATCGTATTCTCGTGGCACTTCTCGCTCGGAAAGGGTGATAAGACCTCGGTCGCTCAATTCTTCGAGTGTCTTGGTCGATCCCCGGGTTATTTTGAGAAACTGGGCGAGCGGGACCTCCAGGGCACCGTGGTGCTCAGCATCAACTGCTATGTCAAGCTGGTGTATGATTTCGGAGAGAATCCTCTGGAGGACTTTCTGTCGCTTTGGGGTTGTGTTCAATGCATTTATGAGTAGATCTCGTTTTTGCGGGTCAATCAGAATGGTACGTTCCTTCTTCGGCTTGGCGCGCAAAGGGAGAATTTCATCAGTCACTTCAAGGAATCCGTGTTTTGCCATGCTGTTAATGACCGAGTAGATGCTCCGAATTCCGGTACGCTGCTGGAGGGTTCGAACCGTTATTTCAGGAGCTGAACTGAGTGCTTGAAGAACCCTGGCTTGGAGCGGTGCTGAGGAGGCGAGATCCCCGGCTAACTTTTCGGCATCAACGTCAGCACGACGAATGATCCGTCGGCTTTCGAGGTTCATACCTTGAGGGACTGCTGCTTTGAGGACGTCACCCCACGAAGCGAAGTAATACTGAGCGACCCAAGCGGTAAGGTCGATGAGCTCTGAGGTGAATATAGGTGAATCGTCGAGTATATCATAAATTTTTTTTACATGCTCAACGGGAGCTTCGTCCCGGAGCGCCACGATGAAGCCTGTCAAGGTTCTTCTTCCAAACGGGGCGATTGCTCGTACCCCTTCCTGTGCGGAAGCGCGGAGCGATTCCGGTATTTCATACGTGAAAAGCTGATTCAGAGGAACAGGAAATGCAATATCGGCAAACTGGTGGCTCATGAGATTTTCAAACTGCTCATCGCATATAGTTCAGTTTCAAGTTCTTTGTAGACAGCCAAAAGGGGCATCGACCGCTCTTTGGCGATCCGACGGCATTCTTCATATTCTGGTAATAATCGCTGTCTCCCCTCAATTTCGACTTCCTTCACGCGGACGACCCCAAAGCTCGTTTTTACTTCGCGTATGATGCGGGAGAGCTTGCGCCGATCGATTGGATGAATTCTTACTCCGAGGGTTGAGGTTTCCTTATATATGGTCTGGACAATGTTGTCAAGATTGTTTCGATCAGCCATGGCTGAGAGGAGGATCCCGGGTCTTCCTTTCTTCATGATGATAGGGACAAGAAATGCATCGTAAGCGCCGATTTCCATGAGCCGCTCGATGATAAATGGATAAAGTTGGGGATTCATATCATCGATATTTGTTTCAACGATGAATATTTCTTCACGTTCGATGCGGGGGACAATTGAGCCAACCATCAAGCGGAAGAGATTTGGAATGCCAGGAATTTCAATTGTGCCGGCACCATACCCTATTTGCTCGATGACTGCTTCTTTTTCATCATAAAGCCCTTCTGAATACGCGCGTAGGATCGCTGCTCCAGTTGGCGTTGTCAGCTCAAAAGGTATGTCCACGAATTCGATTGGGTAGCCGCGAAGTATTTGCAATGTCCCGGGAGCAGGAATTGGTATTTTCCCGTGCTGCGTGTCAGCAAAGCCTCTTCCGACACGGACGGGCGATGAGTAGGCTTGTTCGATGCCAAGTTTCTCAAACGCAATAGCAATTCCGACAATGTCAACAATGGAATCGACCGCCCCAACTTCATGAAAATGCACCTGGTCCACAGAAACACCGTGGACGGCTGACTCTGCCTCAGCAATGATTTGGAAAATTTGCTTTGCACGCAGTTTCACACTTTCTGAAAATGAACCAGCGTCAATGATAGAGTTGATCTCGGAAATCGTTCGATGTTGATGTTCGTGTTCATCACACTTGACATCGATCTTTACAGCGGCGATTGAGTTTCGCTTTACGCTCCGCTGAGTTAATTGAAAGCGACCGATGGGCATCGTCGCAAGCATGGAAGAAAGTTGATCAAGGTCGACGCCCAGACTTACGGCGGCACCGAGGACCATGTCGCCGCTTATACCAGAGATTGTGTCGAAGAAAGCAACAGGCATATATTAATCCTTTAAATTGCATCTGGTGGATCAAACTGCGCTATCGCCTTGTCTGCATAAGGCTGTTTAAGTCGTGCACCGCACATCTTACAGTACTTCGCGTCATCATCGTGGTTGTCATGTCCACATTTTGGACAGACGATGCGTGTCCTCTCGAGCACTTCCTTTGTGAGGTGTGCGCTTATGATTCCAGTCGGCACGGCGATAATGCCAACTCCGGGAAGCATGATGAGGCTTCCGATGAATTGCCCGAGCGGACTTGTTGGATACAAGTCTCCATATCCAACGGTGGTAATTGTTACGATAGCCCACCACATTGCATGTGGGACGTTATTGAACACTTGTGGCTCAGTCTCATACATGATGACCGAAGCGATAAGGATAAAGACGAGAACATAGGCATAGAAAATAGTGATCTTGATCGCGCTTTCTCGGAAAGCCTGGCCCAGAGTTCTCAGTGCCGTAGAGTAGCGCGCCAATTTCACAACTCGTATTGCTCGAAGTGCTCTAAGGATTCTAAGTGCTCTGAGGTCAAGTCCACCTAAGTAGAACGGGAGGATTGCAAGTAGATCCACGATCGACATGAAGCGGAGTGCGTGCTGGAAGGGATGTTTTGCCGACCATATTCTGAAGACGTATTCTACCGTGAACACGGCGATTACAAAGACTTCAAATAAATAGAATTCCTTTTCCATGTTGTCCCGGAACCAGGGGAGACTTTCCACGATAATAGCAAGTGTAGAAGCGACTATCAGCACAATGATGAACCGAGAGACAAACTTTGCAGCGAAGGATGTACCGTCGAACAGTTCTCGGACCGATTCGCGGAACTTCTCATAGGATTGTTTCATAATGTGCCTCCTTTCATAAGCACCTCCAGGAAACGTTGAGTAGCCCCAGTTCGCATTTGGACAAACCTTGCAGCCGCACTCCCTATTTCTTGACGGAATACCGCATTGGCAAAAAGTTGTTCTAATTTTGCAGCAAGTTCAATTGCGCTATGGACGATGAAAGCCCCTCCGTGCTTGACGAGCTCTAATGCTTCCTGCGAATTCATAATCTTCGGACCCACGAGTATTGGCACACCGAACGAAGCTGGCTCCAGGACATTGTGCACGCCTCCCTTAAAGCTGCCTCCGACAAACGCAGCGGTCGCGTAGCTGTATAGAGCCAAGAGAATTCCCACGCTGTCAACGAGAATAACTTCTTCGCCACTGTAAAGGCTGATTTCTGAGAAACGTCGGTGCGAGAAATGGGCATTGATCTGCGTTTCCAGCCGCTCGAGGTTTGATTCCGTTGGTTCGTGAGGAACCAGGATTGTAAGCATGTTGGGAAATTTCTCGCGCACCATGAGCACCGCCGGAATGATTGTTCCTTCGTCCTCCTGCCAGCTGCTCCCGACCACAAATACAAGTCTATTCTGAATAATTTGAGGAGGAATTAAGGTTCGACGGCGTGCGATCTCCTTCATTTGCCATACCCGATCAAACCGCGTGTCCCCCATGATGGTGAGGCGACGAGGGTCAACTCCGATGGATTCGAATCGCTTTGCGTCTTCCATGGATACAGTACAAATCTTTGTTGTTCTGTACAGAGTGTTTAAGAAACTTCGCTGAAGCCAGCTACGGTTTCTCTGTGAATTCATTGTAGCGCTTGCTACATAAGCTGGTATTCCTCTTCGCGAGAGTTCGAGCACATGGTTCAGCCACAGATCGTAGCGCATGAAGATAGCTACTTTTGGTCGAACGATGTTGAGAAAACGGCGTGCGTTCCTTCGTGTGTCAAATGGGATGTAGGAAAACACATCCACATCTTTAAACCCTCTCGCATGCTCAAAACCGGAAGGGGAGAAGAATGTTGCAAGAAACCGCGCACGATTGTTGCGTTCCTTAAGGGCAGAGATGATGGGCTTCGCTTGCTCGAATTCACCCATTGAAGAAGAGTGTATCCAGAACCATTCTGCATTTAAATCCTCGCTGCGAACTTGCTGCTCGAGCTGTTGAAAAAGACGCCTTCTTCCTTGAATCCCTTTTCGGATTTTCCTATTGAATAGAGCTGCAAGATTAAATCCCACCCAGAGAAGTGGGATGCCGATGAAATTATAGAGAAAACTCCAGATTCGTACCGAAATGTTCAACTATTCCTCCCGGATTGTGTTTCAACAGAGAGTACTTTTGAAAGTGCCTGCGCCACCATTTCAGTGCTGATTTCTCTCATGCACTTGAAATGACCGTGTGGACAGCTTCTTGTGCCGATATGTGAGCACGGGCGACATTTTAGTCCGCTCCTTTGAACAACCAGGCTTCGTGCTTCATTTGGAAAGAAGCCAAATTCACGAACAGTAGGTCCAAAGATTGCGACGAGGGGACGTTTTCGCGCCGATGCTATATGCATAAGTCCTGTATCATTGCTTACAATGGCTTGGCAATAGTCCATTGTTGCAGCGGTTTGTGCGAGCGAAAGCTCTCCACAAAGATTTATAGCGGCGGTTTCACTGTGAGAGAGTTTCTGAATTTCCCGAGCGATTCGCGCACATCGAGATGAGTCTTCTTTCCCGCCAAAGAGGACGACAGATCCATTAAGCTCCTTAACGACAAAGTAGCCAAGCTCTACAAAGCGTTCTTCGAGCCACATCTTTGTATTATGCTTCGCGCCGGGGGCGAAACCAACTATCAAAGATGATTCCTTCAAACCAAGATCTGCGAGTCGTTCCTGAGCCGATTGCAAAAGATTTGCCGGCAGCGGGAGATCTAATTCTCCATCTTCTCTACTTAGATCTATATCCCTATAAAAAGGTAGTGTCATGACATATCGCTGCCAGACAGGAGGGGCGTTTCGAAGGAGATTGATTTTGAATCTCACTAACAGCAGCCGGCGAAAAGTGAATTTGTTCACAACGTACCGTCGGCTTCCTATCCACGATCGTAGGATGCGGCTTCTCAAAGAATTGTGGAGATCGTAGACTGCAGTGTAACCACCGTCGCGAAGTTTCCTTCGAAGCGATAGGAGTCCACGCCATCCACTCCGGACGTCAAACTCGTGGGTCATGTGTACATTTGGGTTCCACCGGAGAAGCTCAGCATATTCGGAGCGTACTACTACGTCCACATCGCCGTCGGGGACGTGTTGCTTCAATATTCGAAGGAAAGGTGTTACGAGTAGAACATCTCCGATGGAACTTAGTCGAATGACTAATATCCTGTTCAGAGCAATTTTCCGCTGCGAAGTTTCAACACCGCCTGACAAAAGTTTACCACATTTGAAGTTGAATTTCAAGTGAACCGTATATTAAAGGATGATAGCATTGGTTGCAACCTTCTTGAGAATGTCAGATTTTTGCATTTTTCCTTTGCATAGTATAGATTTTAAATGTATTGAATTATACGAAAGCTGATTGTTTGCTTCAATGGATCACCTGCTGATTTTGTACTGCTTAAGGGTTCGCTTCTTGCCACTATACAGTTATCATGGGGGGTGGACAAAGAGGCAGAAGATAGAAAACCAACGAATACTAACAGTGAAAATGTCCCAGAAGTGTCGGGACATTTTTTTTAAGCAAGATGGAAGAACGTAGTCCCACCGTTGCAGAGGTTTTGTCGGTTATTGAAGCTTGGGCGCCTAGGGAGATTGCCTGGCAGAAAGATAATGTCGGACACCTTGTCGGCAGACGGGGAGTAGAAGTGCGTCGTATTTTAGTGGCACTTGATGTGACCGATGAAGTTATTGCTGAAGCTCGTCATATCGGAGCCCAGCTTCTCGTTACTCATCACCCACTCATTTTTCAACCAATCCTTTCAGTCACCGATCAGAGTAGAGTTGGGCGACTCCTGCTCAGACTCACCGAGAGTGACATAGCTCTTATCGTTGCCCATACCAACCTTGATTTTTCGAAGGATGGTGTCAGCATGGCTCTGGCACGAGCTCTAGGGCTCCAAGAGCTCCGGTTCTTGCACACTGAGCAAGGCAAGCTTGAGAAAATTGCTGTTTTTGTCCCGAAGGATCATGTTGATACTGTCTCTGAGGCTATGGCCCGTGCGGGAGCTGGGATTATCGGTGAATACAGCAATTGTTCATTTCGTGTTGAGGGGACAGGAACATTCAAGCCCTCAGAAAGAGCACATCCATTTGTAGGAAGCCCTGGCACGTTGGAACATGTCGATGAGATACGACTGGAAATGATTCTCCCCTCATGGAAGCGGATAGATGTTATTGAAGCCATGAAGGCTGTGCATCCATATGAAGAAGTAGCGTATGATGTCTATCCTCTTGTCAATGCAGACCCGAATTACGGTGCCGGAGTTATAGGCAGATTGCCAAAACCGGTCCGTGCGGAATCGTTTCTCCGGCATATCCGTCGACAGCTTCATGTGGAGCACCTGCGCTATGTCAAAGGCAAATCGAGCACTATTCAATCTGTTGCCGTTTGTGGTGGGGCTTGTTCCGACCTTATCAAGACCGCTATTCAGCAGAATGCTGACGCATTAGTGACCGCCGATATTTCGTATCACACTTTTCAAGAAGCTGAGGGATCAATCTTTCTTGTTGATGCGGGCCATTTTGAGACTGAAGCAGTTGTTGTTAGTCCGTTCGCGCTTCGCCTTGAGAGAGAGCTGAAACAGCAAGGGTTTTCAGTATCTGTAATCGTTTCAAAAGAGATGAAGAATCCTGTTCAGTGGTTGTAAATTTTGATAAGGAGAAAGCGTTGAAGAATCGTTTGCGCAAATTGTACGCGCTGCAACAAATTGACAGCAGTTTGGCTGAACTTCAAGAGATGAAAGGAGACTTGCCAGTTATTGTAGCATCTCTTGAGGCAAAATTGCAGGAATTAGAATTGTCAATCCAGAAGCTCGATGAAACAATCAAGACGGCATTAATGGAGCGCGACCGTGCTGATCTTGACGCTGCAGAACTTCGTGAAAAGATTGAGCGAGACAAAGATCGCCTTTACCATGTTCGATCGAATAGGGAGTATGACGCTCTTACAAAGGAGATTGACCAGGCTATAGCAAGCAGCAGCGAGCTTGAGAAGCTTATGGATACCTTGGCGGATAAAGCGCGCTTAGCGCGCGAGGAAAAGGAAAAGGTGGAGGCACAGCGTCGTGATGTGGAGGCTGAGCTTTCTGAGCGCAGGAAGGAACTGGAAGCTGTTTCAAGGAGCACTGAGGAGGAGGAGTTGCAGCTTCAACATAAGCGAGAGAAGTTAGTTGTCCGCATACAACGGGCTGATCTTGAAGAGTACGAACGTATCCGAAATGCCAAAGGTGGTGTGGCTGTGGTTCCTATTCGGCGTGGAGCTTGTGGAGGATGCTTTAATGTAATTCCTCCGCAACGTATTCTTGAGATTCGGATGAGCGAGCGGATTTATACATGTGAGCATTGTGGGCGAATCCTTGTTTCCGATGAAGTTGCAGAGAGCAGCGCTGATTTTCTATGATCCTTCATGCGTATATCGATGGTGCATCGCGGGGGAACCCTGGGGCAAGTGGAATTGCGCTTCTTCTTCAAGACAATTTTGGGCGGCTTCTCTTTGCTGCGTGTGAGTATATCGGTGAAGGGACAAACAACGCTGCAGAATATACTGCCCTTGAACGGTGTCTTGAGGTGATTCCCCAAATCATTCCGGCACGTTCGCCACGATCCGCTGAAGGCGGACAAATTGAGTCCCTTGTTGTTCATTCAGATAGCGAGCTGTTAGTGCGCCAGGTAAACAAAGAATATGCAGTAAGGGATCCTGCTCTGAAACGACGTCGTGAGCGCGTCTGGAAACTGATGGGGCGACTCCCATTTCCGGTGCGAATTGAATATACTCCTCGTGAAGAAAATCGGCAGGCTGATGCTCTGGCTAATCGAGCAATTGACTACAAGTTATCTTTGCCGATACGGCGCACCCGTTCTAACAGGTCGGGATGATGGCTTGGGCTAATGGTTGATGTACGCTGTTCTTCAATCTTTGCAAGGGCGGAAGGCGAATTGAAAATCCCGTGCCTTTCCAGTGAGAAGTGAAAATTTATTGGATTTCGCCCTAAAGTATACCGGGAGTTGAACGAGATTGTCGTTGAGGATGGTGGTTTCAATTTTGCATAGATGTTCCGTATATTAGTTATGGTGGCGTGAAGTTCACTTGTTTATAGCAGGCTGTAGTGGGTCAGGCAGCCGTGGCGCTGGAAGGCGCCAAGGAAAGTCCGAACTCCAAAGGGCAGGATGCCTGGTAATGCCAGGGTTCCGTCCCGATTACGCTCAGGTGAGCGGCACGGGGTGGAAACGGAAAGTGCCACAGAAAAAATACCGCCCCGTCCCTGTGGGACAGGGCAAGGGTGAAAAGGCGAGGTAAGAGCTCACCGCTCCGCCAGTGATGGCGGAGGCAAGGTAAACCCCATCCGGAGCAAGACCAAGCAGGAGGAATGTTCTGCTCAGTGTATAAAGTATGTAGCGGCAGAACGCGATGTGGCACCGCATCGCATCTCGCTCAGGGCGGGATAGACCTCCGGGTAGGTCGCTTGAGGTCCCGAGCAATCGGGATCCCAGAGAAATGGCTGCCTCTCCTCGTCCTGTGTCGTCTCAACGGAAGGAAGCAGGACAGGGAAAGACAGAATTCGGCTTATCGATCCATTACAGCCTCTGATTTATGAAATAGGAGAGGAACCTGTGCGTTATCGCTGGGATACTTCGAGCATCACGGATCTAAACACGGTCAAGGCCGGCCTGGTGGAGAACCTGGCGAATCGTCTCAAGGTTACGGAGACCATTGCTCGCATCCTTGTGAATCGCGGCGTCGATACGTATGAGAAGGCGAAACGTTTCTTTCTCCCTGACTTCGCTTCCCTGCATGACCCATTCCTGATGGACGGTATGCACGCTGCTGTGGACAGAGTGGTTCGGGCTATTAGAGGTGACAGCAAAGAAAGGATCCTCGTTTTTGGCGACTACGACGTTGACGGGACAACCGGGGCAGCGATGATGGCGATGTTTCTGCGTGAGTTAGGGGGTGATGTAATTGTTCATATCCCAAACAGGATTCAGGAGGGGTATGGAATTTCGAAAGTCGGCATAGATCGTGCGCATAGAAACGGAGCCTCTCTTCTTATCGCTGTGGACTGTGGTATAACAGCCGTTGAGCAGGTTGATTATGCCCGGCGCCTCGGCGTTGATGTTATTATCTGCGATCACCATGAGCCCGGAGAACAGATCCCTTCTGCATACGCAGTTCTCGATCCTCTGAAGCCAGTCACCAACGGATTGACATATCCTTTTAAACACTTAAGTGGTTGCGGAGTTGCGTTCAAGTTACTCCAGGGGATTGCGAGAGTGCTTGGCTGTGAAGAGCTACCCCCGAAATATCTTGACTTTGTCGCTCTGGCTACAGCGGCGGATATCGTTCCACTTATTGATGAGAACCGAACACTTGTGAAACTGGGTCTTGATGTTATCAATTCAAATCCTCGTCCTGGAATACGCGCACTTATCGAGACCTCCGGGGCACACGTTGGGAAAATTGGCACAGGTCAAATTGTGTTCGTTCTTGCGCCCCGAATTAACGCTGCCGGAAGACTTGGTGACGCACATCGCGCTGTTGAGCTTCTGATGAGCGAGAACGAAGATGTTGCATGGCAATATGCCAATGCTCTTGAAGAAGAAAACCGAAACCGCCGCCGCATCGATGAAGAAACTTTTCTCAACGCTCAAATGCTTGTAGAAACTTATCTTGATTTTGAGAACGATGCAGCTATTGTCCTTCACCAGGAACAGTGGCATCCCGGTGTGATTGGAATCGTTGCTGCACGCCTTGTTGAAAAATATTACCGACCAACGATTATGATGACAACTGTTGATGGCGTTGCAAAAGGTTCGGCGAGAAGCATCGCTGGATTTGATATCTATCAAGCTCTGAAGCGCGTAGAGGACAAGATGCTTCAATTTGGAGGACACAAATACGCTGCTGGTCTCAGTGTTGACCTCAATCGGCTTGATGAATTCAAGGAGGCGTTCAACCAGGTGGTGAAGGAGCTGCTGCCTGATGAACTCCTTACCCCTGAGCTGAAGATCGATGCGGAGGTTTCCTTCGGCGAGCTGACTCCAAAATTCATACGTATAATCGAACGCTTCAGTCCCTTTGGGCCACAGAATATGCGACCATTGTTTATAGCCCGCAATGTTGAGCTTATCGCTGAACCGAGGATAGTTGGCAGGGATCACCTAAAGCTTAAACTCCGCCAGAATGGACTTGTATTTGATGCCATTGGGTTCAAGCTTGGTGACAGAGCCAATGAAATTGACCGGTTGAAGCGAACGCTCGATATCGTGTTTTCAATTGAATCCGGGAATGAAGGATTGTGGAAAGGTTCTCCTTCTGCAGCAATGAGTGCACACTCGTCTCCAAATGGTGCTAAGGGCGCCATGGCGCAAGGCACTCATAACCATGGAGCTGAATTTCAATTCAATGAATTCCCTCAGCTGAAGATCAAGGACTTGTGTTAAACTCCGTCAAGAAGCGGACTTTTCGAGAGCCAAAGGTAGTATAGGGGAGGAAAGGCTTATGTCAGGACATTCTAAATGGGCACAAATTAAGCACAAGAAAGCCGCAACCGACGCCAAGCGTGGTAGGCTTTTTACACGACTGATCAAGGAAATTACAATTGCTGCTCGCCAGGGTGGGGGTGATCCAAATGGGAACCCTCGTCTGCGTCTCGCTATCGCAACAGCTAAGGCAAACAACATGCCACAGGAAAATATCACACGGGCGATTCAGCGAGGTACTGGCGAGCTCCCCGGTGTGTCATATGAAGAAGTTATTTACGAGGGTTATGCACCGGGAGGAGTTGCGCTCTTGATAGAGACAGTAACTGATAACCGCAATCGCACTGTCTCCGAACTTCGTCACTTGCTGGCTCGCAATAATGGAAACCTCGGGGAATCCGGGAGTGTGGCATGGATGTTTCACAAGAAAGGTTCGATCATCATTTCGCGCGCCAACTACAACGAGGATGATATTCTCAGTATTGTTCTCGATGCCGGAGCAGAAGACATGCGCTCCGACGAGGAGACCTTCGAAATCATCACTTCGCCGGAGAATTTCGAAGCCGTGAAGAAGGCCCTTGAGGAAAATGGTGTGAAGATCGAATCCGCAGAGCTCCAGATGATCCCTCAGTCGACAGTTCGCGTCGAAGGCAAGGAAGCTGAACAGGTGCTGAGACTCATCGAAGCCCTCGAAGAGCATGATGATGTGCAGCATGTGTATGCGAACTTTGACATAGATGAAAAAATTATGGCTTCATTCGGAACGTCATGATATCAACGAAGGCTCGACTCAAGACGCGAACAGTGCTTGGAGTTGATCCCGGTACGCGAGTTACCGGATATGCCGTTCTCCGCCAAAGGGGAGGAAATACCCAGGTGCTGGACTACGGTACCATTGAAACGGACAACGAATCTATGCCAGAGCGTCTCGGTGTCATCTACCGCGGGTTGAAGAAAATCGTTCAGAAATATTCACCTGATGAGTTTGCCATCGAGACGGCGTTCTATGGAAAGAATGCACAGTCTGCATTGAAGCTGGGCCATGCCCGTGGTGTTTCCCTTCTAACAGCAGTGTTGGCGAACCTCCCCACGGCAGAGTATTCTCCTCGCGAAGTCAAGAAAGCAGTCACCGGCAAAGGCTCTGCTTCCAAACAGCAAGTCCACTTCATGGTGAGGCAGATTCTTGGTCTAACCCCCCTGCGGCGAGCGGAAACGGGGGAGCCTGCTGTTAGGTGGAGAAGAGGGGAAAGAAGCTCTTATGATTCCTCAGATGCGCTTGCAGTGGCTTTGTGTCACCTTCAACGATTTGGCGGGATTCATTCCGGAGCCTCGACGTCCTCAAAGCGACGCAACGCCAATGACTGGAGTCTGTTTGTCAAACAACACCCTGAACGTATACTCAGACCGAGCAAAGGTCGACCATGATTAGTTCTCTCCGTGGCATCCTTGCCGAGAAATCTCCTGCCGAAGTTCTCATTGATGTTGGCGGTGTCGGATATGCTGTTCTCATCCCGCTCTCAACATTTGATCATCTGGGTGAGGTAGGTTCGACTGTAACGCTTTTCACTCATCACTATGTGCGAGAAGATGGCGAACAGCTTTACGGATTTATTTCACGCGCTGAGCGTGACCTGTTTCGGGTGCTCCTTTCGGTCAACGGCATAGGTCCGAAAATAGCCCTTGGAATCCTTTCACGATTGGGAGTTGAAGAAATCATCGCCAGCATTACGAGCGGGGACGCTGGAGTGCTTCAGAGAATCCCGGGGATTGGAAAGAAGATCGCTGAGCGAATGATCATCGAGCTCCGGGACCGGATTGGACGTGAGAGAATTCATGATGGGGCAATTCAGGACGTTGATTCAATCCGCCTTCAGCGGGCTGAGGCGTTAAACGCACTAATTGCGCTTGGCATGACAAGGACGCAGGCGGAGAATGCGCTCCGCAACGCAATTAAATCTCTGCCTGAGAACACTCAGCCCTCTGTTGAGGTTCTGGTGAAAACAGCTCTCAAGAGGTAAAGGTGCCTCGAAAACCATCTGTAACATCACCTGAGCGCTTTGAGGCTGATTCTGAGCTTGACCAGCAGCTTAGGCCAACGACTTTTGATGAATTTGTTGGTCAAGAGAAACTTGTCTCAAACCTGAAAATTTTTATTTCAGCAGCGAAGCAACGAAACGAGGCACTTGACCATGTGCTTTTAGTAGGGCCACCCGGTCTTGGCAAGACAACTCTCGCTATGATCATTGCGCGCCAGATGGGATCAAATCTAAGGACGACAACCGGTCCGGTCCTTGAGCGACCAGCCGACCTTGCCGGGCTTCTTGCGTCGCTTGATAAAGGGGATGTGCTTTTCATCGACGAGATTCATCGGTTGAATCCTGCCGTTGAAGAGTATCTTTATGCAGCGATGGAAGATTTTAAATTGAACATCATCGTTGACTCAGGTCCGAATGCTCGAAGCTACGAGATCGGGCTTCAGCCATTTACGCTTATTGGGGCGACTACTCGTGCGGGACTTCTGTCCGCACCTCTTCTTTCGCGCTTTGGCGTTGTTGCTCGACTCGATTACTATCCGCCTGAAAATCTCCAACGTATTGCGGAACGATCATCACGGATCCTGGGCGTTCGGCTTACTGAAGATGGGGCGCGAGAAATCGCTTTGCGCTCTCGCGGTACACCTCGCATAGTTAATCGTTTGCTGCGCCGTTGTCGCGATTTTGCTCAGGCCGATGCTCGATTGGCACAATTTAACGGAGCTGTCACTCATGAGGTCGTACATCATGCGCTTGCGGCTCTCGACGTCGACGACCTTGGCCTTGATGAAATGGACAAACGTCTCCTCTTAACAATTATTGAGAAATTTCACGGTGGACCTGTTGGACTCAACACCATTGCTGTAGCAGTCGGAGAAGATCCAGGCACCGTTGAGGAGGTCTATGAACCATATCTCATCCAGGCAGGACTGCTCCAAAGAACACCTCGTGGGCGCGAAGCTACGCCAAATGCCTATCAACATTTTGGTAAAATCTATCCACATGGTAGACAGCAGAGCTTTTTCTCTGATCCAGAGCAGGGAGCTCCCCAAGCTGACAAAAAGCTGCCCGAAAAATAATTTCGCCTTGTCACTGTCCCGTCAAATTTTCAATGAATGTTGAGGTTATGGTATGATGAGAAGTCAGTTTACTTCCGTTCGTTCCTATATTGGTTGTTTGCCAATGGGTGCTGACCTATATGAATCACTTACTACAATCGCTCGGGAAGAGAATCTTCGTGCTGGAAGGATTACTGGCATTGGAGCTGTAACCCAGGCAGTTGTTGCTTACTACGATCAAACAGAGAAGCAGTACAGTTCCGTCAAACTCGATCACGGAATGGAAATTGTCAGTCTGCTCGGCAATATTTCCATAAAGGATGGTGATCCGTTCGTTCATGCTCATATTGCATTAGCTGATCGCGATGGAAAGGTCTACGGAGGGCACCTGATGCCCGGGACCCTTGTCTTTGTCTGCGAGGTTTTCATTGATGTTTTTGAAGGCGAAGATCTTGTTCGAACGCTATCGCCTGAAACAGGACTTGCGCTGTGGCTACCTTTAGCAGAGTCGAAGCGGAGTTGATTCAGTTTTCTTCAAAGCTTCCACGTGAGTTCTATCTTCAGCCCACGCTTGTAGTAGCCCGTTCGCTTCTTGGTGCTCATGTTGTTAGTCGTGTGCATGGCACCGAGCTGGTAGGGAAAATTGTGGAAGTTGAAGCCTATATCGGTTTTGATGATCCCGGTAGTCATGCCTACCGAGGTGAGACAAGGCGGAATTCGGTTATGTACGGGCTGGGTGGGCATGCTTATGTTTATTTCACGTATGGAATGCATTACTGCTTCAACGTTGTGACCGAGGGGGAGGGATTTCCAGCTGCTGTTCTTATTCGCGCTGTGGAGCCCGAAATGGGGATCAAAGTGATGAGACGCCTTCGGCGTAGTGGAGACTCTATTCCCGATGTTGATCTGGCGAATGGTCCAGCAAAGTTCTGTCAAGCGTTTGGGATAGACAGGAGATTAAATGGGGAGGATTTGCTTGGGGAGAGACTTTTCATTGTTGCTGGTGAGCATCCTGCTGAGAGCAGCGATATTATCGCAACTCCTCGGATCGGAATTCGCCAGGGTTTGGATCGTAACTGGAGGTTCTTCCTCAAGGGAAATCCGTATGTAAGCAAGGCGCAGCCACTTGTTAATCCGGAGTGATATGAGAAGTTGCCCGCCGGAACTATTTGACAATTCAGCGGTAGCGCGATGGTAAAAATAGAATTATGGTCTCAGCAAGGTCAGTTCTTCCTGTGAGAAGAAGAACGTAATTTCAAGCTGTGCATTCTCTCGGTTATCAGATCCGTGGATGATATTTTCTTGTTTGCTTGTAGCGAAAAGCTTTCGAATTGTTCCCGGAGCTGCCAGTGCAGGATCAGTAGCTCCGATAAGGGTGCGGAAATCTTCGACGGCATTTTCTTTCTCGAGTGCGATGGGGATGCAAACCCCCGAAGTCATATATTCGATGAGGTCGTCGAAAAAGGGCTTGCCACGATGGACGGCATAGAAAGCGCTTGCCGTCTCGTGGGTGAGGCGTGTCATCTTCATTGCCGCAATTTTGAAACCCGCCTCTTCAATCTTTGCAATCACGGGACCAACCAATCTCCTGCGGATGCAATCTGGTTTCAAAATTGCCAAAGTTTGTTCTCTCAAAAATAACCTCCTCAGTAATTTGTTCCATGTGGTTTACCTTATCTATTTTTCCTCTTTTTAGAGGAGATTTTTTGATTTCTCTTCAAGCTCTTTACTCTTACTTGGCGTTTTCTCCCAGCTTTTCTCTTGCTTTCCCTTTCAACACTTTTGGGGAGCGAAATCCTGCTTTTGGCGGGACTCACTGCAGGTTTTTTCATTGATTCAAGTACGTCCTTTACCGTAGCTCCAATTTCTGCTGGGGACTCAACGACATAGATGCCGGCGTTTCGGAGAGCTGCCATTTTTTCTGCGGCAGTGCCATGGCCGCCAGAGATTATTGCTCCAGCATGTCCCATCCGGCGACCCGGGGGAGCTGTTTGCCCGGCAATGAAACCAATGACAGGTTTGGGGAATCCATTTCGAATGTACTCTGCAGCTTCTTCCTCAGCAGTTCCACCAATTTCTCCGATAAGGACAACAGCTTCTGTCTGCGGGTCATCTTTGAAGAGTTCCAGAGCATCTACGAAGCGTGTGCCAATGATCGGATCGCCGCCAATTCCGATGGATGTTGATTGGCCTAAGCCAAGGCTGGTGAGCTGCGCAACTGCTTCGTACGTAAGCGTTCCACTTCGGGAGATAACGCCGATAGGTCCCTCGGTGTGAATAAAGCCGGGCATGATTCCTACCTTTGCTTTGCCGGGCGAGATGACGCCTGGGCAGTTTGGTCCGATGAGCCGTATTTTTTTCTTTTTCAGATACTCGTAGACGGAGATCATATCTCTGGTAGGGATGCCCTCTGTGATACAGACGATGAGGCTGATTCCAGCATCTGCTGCTTCAACGATTGCATCAGCAGCAAATGCAGGTGGCACAAAAATGATGGAGGTGTTCGCTCCGGTCTTCTCGACCGCTGAGGCAACGGTATCGAAAATAGGAACGCCTTCAAAACTCTGTCCCCCTTTCCCCGGAGTAACGCCAGCAACTACTTTTGTGCCGTATTCCATCATCTGCCTGCTGTGAAAACTTCCTTCGCTTCCAGTTATCCCCTGAACAACAAGTCGTGTTTTCTCATCGACAAGGATGCTCATAGTGTTTTCTCTTTACGAATATTGATTGTTGTGGCATAGATCGGTCGTTATAGCTACGACTCGCTTGAGCGTTATTTATAGAGGAGATACTTCTCTCGTGTTTTCATGAATTCTTCATCGCGCTCTTGAAATTTTGCAATAGTGGTGCACGGGCATTCATTTTGATCCAGCGCATGGATGAGCGTCGGGCTGCCGAGAAGACGCTCGAAGCCAGGGCTGTGGTATTCCCATGTTGATGATTGTTTGTGGATTGCCTGAGCCAGCTTGACAAGAATCTCCGCTGGACGAATTATGTTGCGATTTGTGACTTCAATCCTGACGCCGTAGCACTTTTCACCTTTAAATGTGCTTGCTGCCGGAGTAAATTCGATCGGATAAAAGTGTGCTCCTGCAAAGTACGAGGCATTCATGGAATCAGCCAAGGCTTTACCGTTTAGGTAAGGTGCACCGTAAACCTCGAAAGGCATATCCGTTCCACGTCCTACTGAGAGATTTGTTGCCTCCAGAGGGCAGAGGGATGAGTAGAGTATTGCCTGAGTAAGGGTTCGAATATTGGGAGATGGATTAACCCACGGAAGTTTTGTTTCGTCGAACCACATTGAGCGTTTCCATCCTTTCATAGGGATTATAATCAGGTCGGCGCCGATGTGTCCAACATCGTTATAGTACCGTGCCAACTCACCAATGGTGAGGCCGTAACGAGCGGGGATAGAGAAATACCCAACAAATGAACGAAGAGAGTCGACAAGCATATCTCCTTCCACGATGTCACCGCGTATAGGGTTTGGTCGGTCAAGGATCACGAACGGAATGCGGCGCCGTGCCGCTTCTTCCATAGCGTAAGCCATAGTTGTTGTGTAAGTATAATAACGAGCTCCAACGTCTTGAATGTCATAAATCAGGACATCGACATTTTGTAACATTTCCTCTGTCGGACGACGAACTTTTCCGTAGAGCGAGTATACAGGAAGTCCCGTGCGGATATCGACTGTGTCCGGAATTCCTTCGCGCTCTTCGGTTCCCCGGATGCCGTGCTCAGGACTGTAAAGGGATACAAGTTTCACACCCGGAGCGTTGAAAAGAATGTCGATGGTGCTTCGACCTTCTCGATTTATACCGGTTTGGTTTGTAATAAGTCCAACCCGTTTTCCCTGGAGTATGTCAAAGCCTCGTTGAGCAAGCACATCAATCCCCACAAGTGTTTCTTGAGGTTCATCCCGTTTAAATGGGAGTGCCGCGGTTTCCTGAGGCCGTCCGAGTGAACCAACTATGACTACAAGGAGTACAATCCAGGCGAAGTGAAGCTGTATGGAGAAGATCGGAACGAAGCGTTTACTAAAGATTTTCGGGTGCATATTATTACTGAGTCTTCAGAATGAAGTCACTTATCTTCAGCAGAGTCATTTCGTCGAATTGTTTTCCCATGATTTGCATCCCTATAGGCAATCCCCGGGAGTCTTTGCCAGCGGGGATATTTATTCCCGGGATTCCTGCTAAGTTCGCCGACGTCGTATAGATATCGGAAAGATACATTTGCAATGGGTCGTCGACTTTTTCTCCGAGGCGGAACGCTGTAGTTGGTGAAGTTGGCGTTATGATGGCGTCAACATTTTGAAAGGCTTTGTCGAAGTCTTCCTTAATTAATCTGCGGACCTTCTGTGCCTTTCGGTAGTATGCTTCGTAGTATCCGGCTGAGAGAACATAGGTTCCCAGCATGATACGGCGTTTGACCTCAGGTCCGAATCCCTCACTCCGCGATTTTGTATACATTTCAATAAGGTCGCGCGCATTCTGTGTGCGATAGCCATAGCGAGCGCCATCATATCGTGCGAGATTTGATGATGCCTCCGCTGTTGTCAGTATGTAGTATGTCGCGATGGTGTATTCCGTGTGTGGAAGATTAATTTCCTCAACAATTGCTCCATTCTTCTCGAGTTTGTGGAGCTGTTTCTCGATCGCGGCGTGAATTTCCGGATCGAGTCCTTCGCTAAAGTACTCTTTTGGAATGCCGATCCGTGTCCCTTTGATCTCTTGATTAAGAGCTGTTGTGAAGTCAGGAAGTTCTATTCTTGCGGAGGTTGAATCGTGGCTGTCATACCCACCGATAACATTCATCATGTAAGCAATGTCTTCAATGCTGAGGGCAAAAGGACCGATTTGGTCAAAGCTTGAGGCGAATGCGACGAGGCCGTAACGAGAAACGCGGCCGTACGTAGGTTTCAGTCCGACGATTCCAGTGAAAGCGGCTGGTTGCCGTATGGAGCCACCGGTATCGCTTCCGAGAGCCACTGGGGCTAAGCCGGCAGCAACAGCAACGGCGGAGCCTCCACTTGAGCCACCCGGTACACGGCTTGGATCGATTGGGTTGAGCACGGGACCGAACGCAGAATTTTCTGTCGAGGACCCCATCGCAAATTCATCGAGATTTGTCTTGCCAATGATGATGGCGCCTGCTGCTTCAAGGCGTTGGATGACTGTTGCATCAAAAATTGCAACAAAGTTCTCAAGTATTCTTGACGCGCAAGTGGTTTTCTCTCCCCGGATAGAAATGTTATCTTTGACGGCTACAACACAACCAGCTAAAGGTGAGGCTTTGTTTTCACGAAGTTGTTGGTCAATGCTCCGTGCTTTTGCCCGTGCGCGGTCTGACATAACGGAAAGGAAAGCATTTAAATGCTTACTTTGTTCGATGCAGCCGAGGTAGTGATCAGTGATTTCTTGAGCAGAGATCTCCCCACGGAGCAGTAATTTTCGCTGTTCACTATATGTCGGTGGCAGTGAATTCACTCGGCTTTTAATAGGCGAACTATTTTGATTCTTTTGATTCTGTTGCCGATTTGTCTTTTTCGTTCACTTCAAGGTTCTCTTGAACTTCTCGAAGCGATTTCTTGAACTCCCGGATTCCCTTCCCAATGCTCTGACCGATCTCCGGAAACTTCTTAGGCCCAAAGAAAATTAGTATCACAAGGAGTATGAGTAGGAGTTCGCCCCCGCCAATGTTCTCAAACATTTTCACATCTCCTTTCCAGTCATGATCAGACTACTCTGGTTTTTTCTCTTCGAGTTTCTTCTGATCTTGTTTATCTGATTCCTCTTCCCCTTCCCTCATCGCTTTCCTAAATTCACGGATTCCTTTTCCTAACCCCTGAGCAAGTTCAGGGATCTTACGAGCTCCAAAGAAAATCAGAATCACGAGAAGGATGAGGATGATTTCTGTTGCGCCAATATTGCCCATCTTATCCTCGCTCTTTTAGTTGAAGTAATTAATGATCGATTCGAAAATCTTTTTTCCGTCTTCATAACCCAAGAGGGATTCTGAAGCTCTCTCCGGGTGTGGCATCATACCGAGGACATTTCTCTTTTTATTAATTACGCCGGCTATATTCAGGCACGACCCGTTTGGATTGGCTTCATCAACAACATCACCATTTGTTGTTGAGTAGCGAAACACAATTTGATTGTCATCCAGAAGCTGCTGAAGTGTGTCATTATCCGCGTAGTAATTCCCTTCACCGTGAGCGGTGGGGATCTCAAGAACATCTCCTTCCCGGCACATTGACGTAAAGGGAGTTTTTGCATTATCGACGCGTATCGTCACCGATTTGCAAACGAAGCGCATCGAAGCGTTGCGCAACATCGCACCAGGGAGCAAGTTAGCTTCTAACAGGATTTGAAAACCATTGCAAATGCCGAGAACAAGTTTCCCTTTTTGAGCGTGGCGGACAACCTCTCTCATGACTGGCGAGAAGCGTGCGATTGCACCGCTTCGCAAGTAGTCGCCGTACGAAAATCCACCCGGGAGTATAATCACATCGATATCGGAAATATCAGTCTCCTTATGCCAAACGTAGCGGACGCTCTTCTCGAAGATATGTCGCAACACGTAATATGCATCGTGGTCACAGTTGGACCCGGGGAAAACGACCACACCAAATGATGGTTTGTTCATACTCCACTCGTCTCGTGCGCTTTCCAGTGTGTCTCTTCCAACTGAGGTGGCTCAGGCATTGGGACGTTCGGAGAAACTTCCATTTTGGTAACCCTGAAATCTTCAATCACCGGGTTAGCCAAAAGCTTTCTGGCGAGTTCTTCAATAGCCTGCTGTGCTTGTGATTCTGTTTCTTCCTCAATCGTGATGTCAATAATCTTTCCTACACGGATTTCTCTAATAGAGGCGAACCCAAGCAAATGAGCAGCATGCAGAACAGCTTTCCCTTGTGGATCGAGGATCGATTGGCGAAGCCTAACAATAACAGTGAAGGTAAACTGGGACATAGATCAGAGATCCATGCTTGTCAATTCTTGATCCTCGTTTGCCGGTACGGCTTCTGGACGAAGAGCACGCTTGATAGCGAGTATGAATCTCCTGAACGGTCCTGATAGAACATAGAGCAGGAGCAAGGGGAAAAGAGCTCTTCCTCCACTTCCGATGGTGACCAGCAGAGCAGCGAGGAATAGAACAAAGCGCCATGGGTGCTTTCGAAGATCGCGATGCGTGAACTTTGGTATCGTATCATATTTCAGCTGGCTTATCATAAGGGCGGGAAGGATCAGTAGAAAACCGGCAAGAAGATAGCCATCAATTGTTGGCAAGCCAATAAGCTCCTCATAATATGTCAGGATGAGTGACGAGATCAGCATTGCGCTGGCGGGGATAGGCAAGCCGCGAAAGTACTCCTTATCGAGCCCTGTTGATTGTATGTTAAACCTTGCCAGGCGAATGCCACCAAAAATCATGACGAGTGAGCTGAGAAGCATGCCGAGCCCGTTGAATTGATATAAGAATGCTCTATAGGCGAGGAATGCTGGTGCTGCTCCGAATGAAATTACATCCGCAAGTGAATCGAACTCAACACCAAATTCGCTTGATGAGCGAGTCATCCGAGCCATGAAACCATCAAGGGCATCAAAGATGGACGCAAGGATAATAAACCATGCCGCAGCAGCGACCGCCCCCTGACTGGCATAAAGGATGGATGAAAATCCGCTGAACATATTGAGAACGGTGAATAAACTTGGGACAAGTGCGCGCGTGAGTTTCATCTGAAGCCTATGAAAAGTGTGACAAATGTTTCTCGGGGATGGCTATGATTGTTTCCCCTGCTTTTACTGAATCGCGAAGATGTATCACAGGTGTATGCGATTTTGGGAACAGGATATCAACTCGAGAACCAAATTTAATCATCCCGCATCGTTCACCAGCTTTGACGCTCTGGCCAACATTCAGCGTGCACACGATTCTCCGCGCTATGAACCCCGCAATTTGGCGCATTAATACCTGAAGCGTTTCGTTCTTAATTCCTATGAGCATCCGTTCGTTTCGTTCCGATGACTTTTCGTCAAAAGCAACAAGGTATTTGCCGGGCACATAGCGCAGATACTCCACGGTGCCAGAGATCGGCACACGATTGACATGCACATTTAATGGTGACATAAAGACACTAACTTGCCAGACAGATTTGCCAAAATACTCTGGCTCATAGACTTCTGCAACAGATAATATTTTCCCGTCTGCTGGTGCAATAATGACGTGGCTTTCGCCAGGCGGGAGAATCGGGTATCGCTCAGGATCGCGGAAGAAGAAAACTATAAACCCAACCACTACAATGCAGATTACTGGGACGAGAAGCTTGAGAAGATTAGGCAGGTCAAGAATCTGCACCCCTGTACTCAGGACGGCGGCTCCAGCTATTGTCCATGCTATAAGATTTCGCCCGTACCAAGCTATTTTCATAAAGGAAACTGCTTACTCCGATCAAACCAACCAAACTATAGTTTACCAAATCAATTTTCCAAAATCAAGAAAGTGCAGTATCAGTCAGCGAAAGAGCCAGGCAGAGGTCGCTTTTCTAAGATAGAAAGCTACGGTACTAATCAAAAATTTGATTTTTTTAAATGAATTCTCTATTATGGTTTCAGCAATTGCTTCTCAGAGGAGGTAGCAGATGGATCAGGTTCGCATTCTGGTTGTTGATGACGATGAAGCGCTCCGCAGCGTTCTCAGTAATGAGTTAAAGAACGAAGGATACATCGTTGAAACTGCCGCAGATGGTGATGAAGCTATTGAAATTGTTAAGCAGCGCAAATTCGATCTGGCACTGCTTGACATTAAAATGCCTCACGTCGATGGCTTTCAGGTGTTGCAATATCTGAAGAAGGAGCATCCTGTTATCAAAGTTATTATGCTTACCGGGTTTGCGGATCTCAAGAATGCAATAGAAGCGAAGAAGCTGGGAGCGGATGATTTTGTTAGCAAGCCTTATGACATCGTAGATCTTGTGACGACGATAGAGCGGGCAATAACATCGGGGCGTTCTAGTGTATGAAAAACGCAGTGGGAAGTGAGCCATACCGCCTTCTTGTTGTTGATGACGATCATTCCCTTCTGGAGGTTCTGGAGAAGGAAATTTCAAAAGCTGGTCCGTATATAGTTGATACTGCCTCTGATGGTGCTGAAGCTATAAAAATGGTGCAGCGGAGGTTGTACGACCTTATCTTATTAGACCTTGCTTTGCCAGTAGTGGGTGGAATGGAGGTTCTTCAGCACGTCCGCACGAATTATCCGTCTACCGAAGTGATCATGTTGACTGCCTATGGAAGCACGCAGACTGCTGTAAAGGCGATGAAGCTTGGTGCATTCGATTTCATTGATAAGCCATTTGACATGGATCACCTGCTTGCCACAATGGAACGTGCTCTTGAACGTCGAAGGCTCTTTCTTGACAATGAATTAATCAAGAGTGAACTGGCACGGCGCGTTGGTCCGTCAGAGCTAATTGGGGAGAGCCCAAATTTTAGGCGCGTTATTGAGAGCGCGCTCCGTCTGGCTGAGAGTGAAACGACGGTTCTCATCCAAGGAGCAAGTGGGACGGGGAAGGAACTTATTGCTCAGATGATTCATCGGCGAAGTGCTCGGAAGGACCGTCCATTTGTGGTGATGAACTGTGCTTCAATTCCGGAAGGGCTTTTGGAGAGCGAATTGTTTGGGCATGAAAAAGGAGCTTTCACAAACGCATTTACGCTGAAGCAGGGGCTTGTTGAAGTTGCAAACGGAGGGACGCTGTTTCTTGATGAAGTTGGAGATATCAGTCCGGTGATCCAGCCGAAGTTACTTCGCTTCCTTGAGACGGGTGAATTCCGTCGCGTAGGAGGCACAAACACTCTTCGAGTTGATGTACGGATTGTGTCAGCGACAAATAAAGATTTGCAGGCTGAGGCTCGTGCCGGACGGTTTCGGGAAGACCTGCTTTATCGATTAAATGTTGTGACAATTCGTGTGCCTCCTCTTCGTGAGAGGAAGAGCGATATTCCCTTGCTTGTGGACTACTTCCTCCGTACGAAGTTCAAGTCACGCATTGCAAAGCGCCTTAGCCCTGCAGCTATGGAAATGCTCATGAACTATGACTGGCCTGGGAACGTTCGTGAACTTGAGCATGTCATTGAAGGAGCGGTTCTCCTTTCCCAGCGTGATACAATAGAGCCGAGTGACTTGTTCCTCAGCATCGGTGGCAATTTAGTGGACGCTGTTGATGGAGGAGCTGATCGGGATAAGGTAATGCCGTTAGATGAAATGGAGAGGATTTCCATTGAACGTGCGCTCAAGATATATCAGTGGAACAAAGCGCAGGTGGCGAAAGCGCTGGGTATCAGCATCCGGACACTGTATCTCAAGCTCAAGCGGTATGGTTTGCCTCTTCACCCGGAGATGAACCAGGGATGAAAGTCGTTTGAGCGCTCCGGAGGAGAGGGCATTTGCAACTCTCAGTTTAATTTTCTAAAATTATTATAGGTGCTCAATGGGGACGTAGTTCAGCTTGGTTAGAACGCCTGCCTGTCACGCAGGAGGTCGCGAGTTCGAGCCTCGTCGTCCCCGCTGAAGGAATAGAAAAGCCCCGATCGTGGTCGGGCCTTTCGTTTAGCAAATGGCTATGACACAAAGTCGGGATGGCCGGATTTGAACCGGCGACCTCCTGCTCCCAAGGCAGGCGCGCTAAACCAGGCTGCGCTACATCCCGCAGAGAGCTTTACTTTTTTAATGAAGAGCGAAGACTCTCTATCTTTGATTCCACTTGAGAGCGCTGTGATGGGGAAAGTTCCATTGAGGAAAGCAACGCGTACTCAGAGAGTGCCTCCGAGATAAGCTCGAGTCGCTCAAATGATTGGGCAATCAGCAGATGCGTCTCAGGTCGTTGTGACATTTCCGGAGAAAGCCGCAGAACCTCTTTCGTTCGCAGGATACATGTCCCATAATAATCGTGGTTGAAGAGCACCTGAGCTCCGGTAAATTCCATCTCTGCTAACTTACTGTTATCCAATCCATCTGCGTTCTGTGACGCATTTGCTGCAGCTGCTTCTTGAGCCTTATCCGAACCGTGTACTACAGTTGTGTTCGGAATGATAATCCCTTCACGTCGATTCCGAGGAACGTTCCGAATGTTCTCCATAGCTAACTTAAGAAGAAGTTCCTCCTGACTCAGCGCCCGAACGTCAGAAAGATTAAGGACAGCGTACTCAGGTATCCTCAGAGTGCTTCCACTTGGGAGGGAAAGTGTCACTGCTGACCGCTGTCCGGTGCGCACAACATCATCATCGGTTAGTTTTTCACCGCCACGTAATTGCACCCACTGTTCAGAAACTCCGTGCCGAACTACTGCGCTTCCTTTCACGGATTTCACAACAAAGTCGCCTGCCTGTAAAAGACCCGGCAGACTAAGGGACAAGAACAAAATAACGAGCTTTCGACCCATGGCTATGTCCTTTCGATAGACAATATAGTATACAAAAAATTTTAATCAAGGTCAATATCTATCACGTGAACCCATCCTTTGATAAGTCCAGATTTTAATTCGACATTTTCAAAATACTGCTCGGCTCCTAATTTCCACGCAGTTTCGAACCCTTTCGTCACTTCAGTAGTCTCAAGGGGAATCCAGATTCTGTCTTCCCCACGGCTATTTTTTCGGATAACGTAACGTTTAGGATTGTTGCTGATCAACGAGCCTAACTTGGGCGGTAGACCAGTGTCAAACATGATGAAAACGTGGGCATTTTCAGGGTCTTCGGGAGGAACAATGTCCACAAAGGCTGAAGCTATTCCAACGCTCTCTAAAATGGAGGCAAACGCAACTGACATATCATCGCAGTCACCCCCTTTCAGCGATAGGGTCTCTGACGGATATTGGACTCGATCGTCGCTCAGACGCGGATCGTTAACGTATGTGAGTCGGTTTGCGAACTCAGAGAATAGTATTTGAGAGCGCAGGAAGGTATTCAGTCTTGGGTCACTCGTGTCAATGAGCGTCTTGTATTTCTCAAGAGCTGATCGAGAGAAAGCGAGGATAGCTGGGTCAGTAGGCGTCACAAAATACTGGAGGGTATGAGGATCCCCATTCCAATCGTTTCGTCCGTGGACTACAACCTGCACCTGAGCTCTGTCTTCAAATGGGACCTCGGGGGATGATTCAACAGCAATCTCCGCAGCGCGCAGTGAGGTTTCTTGTTCTCTCGTGATTGATTCTTTGAACAATGCTGTGAAAGGTATCTCCAGCAGACCATGAGCAGGAATAATTTCGGGTTTCGTTTCAGTGGGCGTATTCATGAAATCGTTTATCATAAAGCTGAGTCGCACATGAACAGGCTCACTTGTAAGATTCCGTACTCGAGCGCGCCCGACCGGACGGTATGCATATACGTAGTACATTGAAGGATAAATATCTGTCAGTTCGATATCTTCAATGCGAGCAACAGGCTCATGGGCTTTTCCGAAGGCAACTTTCAGTGAGAACACAATGCGATCGTCCGTGAATGAATTCATCACCAGGTTACTTATTCCCTCTGTTTCGAAGTCCACGAAAGAGGCTTGATTATTGCGCAAGCGCTGATCAGTGAAATGGAGCCATGCAGCATTCAGTTCCACGAAGCGATACGACCAGCCAATGCCAAGTCCAATAGCTGGAACGATCCTCGATGTTGTTGCATCGATATGTGTTGATTGCCGCAGTGCAATGTTGTAGGGAAGCTGATATTCCCATCCCAGGATCGCGTGCTTTTCTGTGTCGATGTCCAGCGCTAAGAGCAAATTCGCGGTCGGCGAATAAGCGGCACCAATTCGAAGCATTCTGGGCATATGGAACGATAATGAACGGAGATCTGATGGGAGCGTGCGATCAGAAAATCTCAGTAGATTTCTGGTTGCAGCACCAAAGAGTATTGAGGGGCTATATTGCCATTTCACTCCAAGGTCTGCTAGCCACGTCCATTGGGTGTATGTGGAGTCGGCTGTTTGTGCAACGAATTGGTTGCCTGCCTCAAGCTTATAGAAAATCTTTTTCATAGAAATTTCCTCTTGGAAGGTACGAAGTGCAATTCCAAGAGATATGTCTCGGGTTATTTGCTTTGCATAAGCTAACTCGATTGCATCGCGAAAACTGATCGATTTGTCGAGTGGAATCTTAATACTGTCGGGCATGAGGATGGTGTTGGTATCGGGCAGATGGAACGAGAGCATTGCACCGGGCGAATATCGAAATGCGAGTGCGTTTGATTGAAGGAATCGCTTGGCAAGAATTGCATCTTGAAATATGAAGCCCGAGGCACTACGGCTCAATGTCACATAAGTTGAGCCAAGGGATTCCCAATCGCGCACCCCCATAAGTCCGGCGGGATTCAAGTCGATTGAGGCGGCGCCGCTGACTGAGGTGACCCAAGCACCAAGGGCGACTTCCCGCGCTGATGATGGGACTTGTGCTTCGGCTCTCTCCGCTATGACCGAGAGCTGAGTAAGAACAAGCAGGAATAGTGCTTTCGGGCGCATCCTTCTACGGCTTCTGAGATATCGAGTTGATTTTGACCACGACGCTGTAAACATCTGCTGCATAGAAAAGCACAGACCGTGAGTAGCCCTCAGAAGGCACTTTCACACTTACATTTGGAGAAACAAATGTAAAAAGAAATTGTTGGTTCGCAGGAAGCTGGCTAAGATCAAGGCTGGATAGAGTATATTGCCCACCTTCGAATTGGATTTTCCGCCGGTCTACCGAAATTAGAAGATTCCCGGATGAATCGATGCTGCTTATGGTGAGATAAAGAGTAGACGGAGCATCGCATTTGATAACCAGGTCATTTTCTCGGACGATCGTATCACCTGAATTTGGCTTAATGGAGAGATTTGTGATGAGCGTGGTTGGCGTTTGAATCCAGTTCTCGCTGCTAAATCTCACCGTGTTCTGGTAGAGTGTGTCATTTCTTCCGGGTTCGAAGGGGAACGGCTTGAGAGAGTAATAATATCCTTTCGGAGAACCTTCACCAGCTATGCCGGGGATCTTCACATAGTGACTTTTCTTTGTTAATTCCCATCGGTTGATTGCCACACTGCCGAGATCTTTCCCGCTATAGCCGACTGGTATTCCGAAGGCGTCGTTGAACTTCACCTCAGTATCGTTGAACAGAACCACGGCATAGGTTCCTGAATCGACGCTCGTTTCATTAGAATTGACAAAATGGGTGATTCCCACTATGGCATCAGAGAAATTGTCCACACCCGGTGCAGCAATTTTGCCTCTGCTGGTGAAATACACGCCGGTTTCTTTTAGGGGTGCCTCCTCCTGGTCACGGTTACTACCGAGCTCGAAGACCTTATTGTCCCCCTTGAGTTCAACAGGAAAGGGAGACTGACAGCTCCCGAGCGAGAGCAAAATGAATGCAATGAGAGGAAAAATTATCTCCCGAAGTGAACTCTGGCGAAATGGAGCACAGGGATTCATGAAACAAGCTTGCTATTTGTATGTGAATGTAAGATTTCCCACTCTGAAAATCAACATTGATACATGGAGTGGGTAAACCGGTTGGAGGAGCTCAAGACCCTACGATTCCATTAACGGGTTCCCTAAAGTTTCGTCAAGGCTCCAGATGCCGTCGTAGTAGCTCTTCATAACCTCTTCCAGGAAAATATGATATCGTTGCGGAAGATTTTTGAATTTCGGTTTCAATGCTGCGCGCAGCTCGGCGAAAGGGATTTCTCGATTGATTGGTTCCACGGCGTTTGAGAGGTATTCTATTGCTTTTCGCTTGACCCTTTGAAGAGTTCGGGGATCTTCCGTACCGGCGATAACGCGTGCTGTTTTCTCGAGGTCCCATGTCTGCTCTGAGAATGTTTTGAAGAGTATTCCACGGAAGTATTCAGCCACCGTGCCGCGATTTAATCCACCAAGCTCAGATGCGGTCTCGGAAATGGCGTTTCTTGAGAATTGTTTTTCGCGCAGGGAGCGAAGTATTCTTTCTTCGATATTGAACTTCCCACGGATTGCTTCAGCAAATTCTTCCGGGAGATCTTTGATGCGGATGAGATTTCTCTTTTCCGATTTTGCAAGAATCACCGCGCGCTTCATCACGCTTTCAAGCTCGCGGACATTGCCTCTCCATGGGTAATTGAGAAGAGCGTCCATGACATTAGCAGAAATGCCCATCGTTGCGTCTTCGCTGCGGACGAAGTGGATAGCTAAAGCCGGGATGTCTCCTCGGCGTTCGCGCAGAGGCGGAAGCTGGATGTTGAAGACGTTCAAGCGGTAGTACAAATCTTCGCGGAAACGATTTGCCTCCATTTCGGCTTTAAGGTCACGGTTTGTTGCAGCGATAACGCGGACGTTCACTTTTCGGGTTTCCGTTCCGCCAACGCGTTCAAATTCTCCCTCCTGGAGAATGCGAAGCAGCTTTACTTGAAATGCCTCGCTCGTCTCAGCAATCTCGTCGAGGAAGATGGTCCCGTTGTTTGCTAACTCAAACCGTCCGGGTTTCTCCCGTATAGCGCCGGTGAAAGCACCGCGTTCGTGCCCAAAAAGCTCGCTTTCAAGCAGAGTCTCAGAAAGCGCTCCACAGTTGACTGCTATGAAAGGTTTTTCCGCACGTGAGCTGAGGTGATGGATCGCACGAGCGACCAGTTCTTTGCCAGTCCCACTTTCTCCAAGGATCAATACGTTCGAATCGCCGTTGACGATTTTCTTAATGAAGTTCACGACATCCACCATAGGGCTTGAACGCGTATAAATAATCCCTTCGAATTCCAGCGGCATGGCATCGGTGGCAACATCTGATGGATGGTATTCCTCTAAGTCGGCAGCTTGTGTGGAGAGTTCTTCAATTTCCGCATGATATTTTCTGAGTCGATCAAATAATTCTGCTGGCTGCTCTGCTTGTTGCGACTCTCTGTACTCTACCAATTCTTGTTCAAGGGACTGTAGAATTTCTTCCTTCTCCGAAAGAACCATCTGGATACGTCTCTTTTCTTCTTCAAGAGTGAGTACCTTCTCGACGATCACTCGATGCTTGTAGCTGACGCCGAGAAGCGTCCCGCCGATAAATGTGAAGGTAGGAATAACAATGGGAGCAACCCAGTGCAAAAATAGGAAAACACTGAGGCTCATCAAGCTGTACGCAGCGATGAGAACTATTGCCATAGTGACGAGCGATTTTTCGCGCAGTCGAATCGCTAAGATGAAAACTGTATACCCGAGAACGAAGGCGATAATTCCTGTCAACGGGGCTGAGGGCTCTGAGAGGAACCGATTATTGAGGGCGTTATCGAGGATAGTAGCATGGATGCCGATGCTGGGGTACTTTGGATCAAATGGCGTTGCAATGAATCGACTTCTCCCTTCAGCAATCAATCCTACAAGCACAATTTTCCCTTTGAGTTGGTCAACAGCCATCGTTGGCTTCTGATGATGTTTCCACGCATCGTAGGACTGGAGGAACTCTACAAATCTATAAGCGTTCAGCGAGCGGGTTGACCCACAATAATTCAGGGTAACTGTCCCGTCCGGTGCAAACGGAATACGATGCCGTACTCCAGCCGAGTCGATGATGACCGCACTGTTAGCGGTAATATGGATGGCGTTCTGTGAGGCACCATAGAATACTCGAAGCGCCTCAAAGCTCAATGAAGGGAAAAGAGCCTCTCGGTAATTCACAAAGAGAGGGACATGCCGGAGAATGGGTTCGGGGAAAAGATTAGTTTCTCCTAATCCAGCGGCTGAAGAAAGAATGCTCTCTATAGGTGTGTTCAAGTCGAAACCAGCTATGAAACGTTGTGGGTGGCTTGCCGTGTACAGGAATCTGCTCACCGCTTCCGATGGGTGCAGAGGTAATACTGGGGATTCTTCACCGAGGTTTTGAAAATAGCAGGCATAAACTACATTACCCGCGCGTTCAGTAACAGCAGAAAGGAGCCTGTCGTAGTCGGCGAACTCTGGATTCCTTTCACCGAAATAAATATCCATCGCTACGGCACGTGCTCCAACGTCGTGAAGAGCATCAAGCAGGAGGGCGTAATAGTTACGGCGTAGTGGCCAACCTCCAAGAGCTTCGATGTCCTCATTGTCAAGGTAAAGGGCAACAATAGTAGAGTCCATAGGTCTCTCGCCGCGAATTGCAAAGCGGAGGTCTGTAGTGATGTCTTCAAGCCGCTGTAGAGGCTTGGCAAGTAGAAGCAAAAGGAGGGTGATTCCGGCAACATAAACTGCTGCGGCGATATAGTGATTATCTCTTATTTGTTGAAGCAGAGTTTTCTGAGCCCAGGGCTGATCACCCTTAGGTTGAGATGTCATCGATTCATGAGCCATGCTTCAGGGTCTTGCTTTTCTCGATCTTTCCAGAGTTCGAAATGTAGTGTCGAGCCAGAAACAGACTCTCCACTTCTGCCGATGGTCTGTCCTTGTTTTACGTGGTTGCCTTCTGTGACGAAAACATCACTTAAATGGGCATACACAGTCCGGAATCCGTCTCCGTGGCTGAGGATAATAAGCGTGCCAAAAGAAGGCAGCCACCAGATCGCTGCAACTTCTCCATCAGCTACAGCATGGACGTCGGTTCCTGGTGGGACAGCGATATCGATCCCTGTGTTTTGGGTCAACGTTCTCAATTCAGGATGTGTGTGCCACCCGAAGCGGGACGATATAGTGCCATTTGAGACGGGCCAGGGCAATGTCCCGCGCTTGAATGAACCGGCCGATGTTGAAGAGGAGGGGAAGAGTTCCAGCGATCCCGGTTTTAAGGTCTTTTCTCTGACCCGTTCCGCCAGTTTTTGTTCTTTTTTAATCCGTTCACGTTCTATTAACTCAGCGATTTTCCCTTCGAGCGCTTTCTCTGCTTTTTGCTTGCGCGCGAGTTCCTGTCTCCAAATCTTCTGATTTTTTCGGAGCTGTTCAATGACCATCTTCCGTTCGCTAATTCGAGACGTAAGTTTTGTTTCCTCATGAGATTTTTCTGTGATTATGCGGTTATTTTCTTCCAGTTTCTCAGCGAGTAGAATTCGCTGTGCGTTGAGCTGCGATTGGACTTGCCTCATTTCATTCATATCGATATGGTGCTGCTCCGATAAGCGCCTGAGGTAATGGATTCGTATCGCAAGCTCATTGTATGCCGATGGCAAGGGGGGCACACCTACGGTATTTATCCTTCCGTGCATGTACACAGAGCGAACATAGGATGCGTAATCATTCTCTAAAGTCTGTAAGCGCGCCTGGAGAAAGGCGATAGAATCGCGAGTTCGGTCGATCGCTTCTCCTATCAAGGATTGTTCTCTTTTCAGTTGCGACACGAAGCGACGAATGAGCACCATCTGCCTATCAAGGGCGTCGAGAAGAGACAATGAGGCACGCTCCTTTTTCATTGCATCTTGAATTTTCCTGTCGTAAGCCTTGATTTCCTTTCGGAGGTTGCTAAGTTCGTTCTTTTTCTTTCGTAGGTCGTCGGTTGGGTTTGCTGTTGTTGTGGTGAAACCGCCGACGAGGTTCATGAGTACGATGAAGCTAAGAAATGTAAGAAAACGGTGCCTCACTTCCATATCCGGCGTTCTGCATTTTGTGGATAAGTCCACGTAAGGCTGACGTGGTTCTTGTTCACGATGGCTTTATTGAAGTAGAGCGAAATTCTTTTTCGCTCCTGTGGCAGCGTGATTTTCACAAGATGGGGCATAAGAACGCCATTCGCATCGAAGTACTGATGATATTCTCCTACAAGTTTCGCGTGGTGGTATTTGTCAAATTTCGCGTAGCGTTCGATCACCCCCAGTTTTCTATCTATTGTTACCCGGATTATTCCACTGGGTTGGCGATAACTGAATTCCGTTTTGTCACCAGGAGTAGTCTCCTGTGTCTTTCCGGTATCGCTTTCACCTGTAGAGTGAGGAGAGGAGTCGCCGATTCCGGATGAAGTCGTGATCGTCTCGGTTTCTGGGAGTGGCGTAGTAGCCGTAAGAATAGCATTGAGGTTTGCTCCGCTTGGCTCTAAATCCGCCAGCCACGGGAGTTGGACTTGGTCGGCGTTTCCTTCAATTACTTCGTTTGTTGACGGATTGTAGAAGGAAAATGTCTGTCCGGCAATGAAGAGGGAACCGACTTCAACTCCGAATGGTCCTCGCAGGAGGATGAGGAGTGAGTCAGGGCAGCGGAGGAAAAGCTCGAAGGAAATGGTTGCGTTCATTTCTGGAGACTCTACGGTAAGCGTTCCGCTGCCGCTCATTGTTTTTAGGTGAGCAGAGCGCTCGTTTATGAGTGTGATAGCCTCAGCGGCAGACAGTGGTGGCTGGCTTATTTCTCGTGCCGCCTCAGGCAGCATCGAGCAGCCAACAAAGAGAAGCACAACGCCGCCACTTATGATGATGAAGCTTCTCATTTGTGCTTCTCCGCCTGCTCAAGCTTTTCTTTTAGCGATTGGTTGTTCGGGTCGAGAGCTAATGCCTTTTTCCAGAACTCGACCGCCTTCGCGTGGTCGTTAAGCCTCAAGAAGACGTCTCCCATGTGGGCGATGACAGTAGGGCTTGCATCCCCCTTTTCAATTGCTCGAGAGATATATTTTCGAGCCTCCTCGTAGTTTCCGAGTTTATAGTAAACCCATCCAAGTGTGTCAAGGTACGAAGTGTTATCTGGCTGTGCGGCAACTGCCTCATGTGCCATTTCCAACGCACGTTCAAGAGAGACCCCTCGCTCTGCAAGACTGTAGCTATAGTTATTGAGAACTAAATGATTGTGAGGATCAATCCGAAGTGCATGCTCATACGCTTTATCGGACTTTATGGTATCATGGAGGCTATCATATACAAGCCCAAGTAACCCCCAGGCATCTACGTTTGTGGAGTCGATTGACAGGGCTTTTTCAAGTATTTCAGCCGCCTGCGAATTTTCCTGTGCGCGGGAGTATGCAGCACCAAGTAGAAACAGAGTTCGGAAGGTGTTGGGTCTCAGGCTATCAGCCCGGCGGAGAGCCGTGATGGCTTCTCTCGTTTTATTGAGGTCAAGTTCTATGGAGCCGACGTACGACCAAGCCTCTGCGTTTTCTGGCTTAAGTTCTGTGACACGCAGGAAATTTACAAGTGCAATTGAATCTTCCCGCATGAGTAACGCTATGGCTCCGAGGTACCAGTATGGCCTCCAGTCGTTGGGGTGCGATTTTTGAAGGGAGAGGAATACGCTTCTGGCTGCTGGGAGAATGGTGGAATCCTTTTGTGCCTGGTTTAGGAAAACTTCACCAATGTGCACCCTCGCCTCAGTGCTTAATGAGTCTTGAGCTAACAGCCTATCGAAATAGATGCGGGCGCGCGTGAAGTCGCCTTTGAGAAGCTCAATTTCTGCCATTCGTCCGAGGACGTCAATCTCATTTGGCGTTGTCTGAAGAATCTCTTCTAAGACGTTCAGGGCGTTATCATATTGCTTGAGTTCCACATACGTGTCGGCTAATGACCTTCTCAAGACGCTGTTACCTGGATCGATCCTCAGCATTGCCTGAAGCATGTCGGCTTCTTCGCGACGTTGCTGAAGTTTGTTGTAAAGTTGAGCAAGCCTGAAGCACACTTCCCAGCTCGAACCCTGTATTGCGAGAAGCCGTTGATATAGTTTGATTGCCTCAAGAGGTTTACGAGTTTCATAAAGGCGAGCAAGACTATACAGAGCCTGAACGTCAGAAGAATCGATGCGAAGTATAGCTTCGTATTCCTTGATCGCGCTATCAACCTGAAATGCTGCGAGGTAGATGTTTGCGAGATTAAAGTGGTAATTCTTATTGAGTGAATCTATTGCAACAGCAAGGTGTCCATACTTCGAAGCGAGTGCATGCTTTCCAAGCTTAGAGTAATCGGCTGAGATCGCTGCATATAGAGCTGGGTCAGTGCCAAACTGCAACGCATCTTGATATTCAAGAATAGCATTTGCGTACGCCTCTTTGAGATCGTAAATCGCGCCGTCAATAAAATGGGAGAGCATTTCGCGCTGAGCGAAGCTTTCAAGTGTGTCTCGTGCGGGAGCACCATCCTGCTCTGCCACTCTATGCGTAGAGGTACAGCCAATTAAGCTTATGAAAAGAAATGGGATTATACGCGCAAGGATTCTTCTAACTCTCAATCTGCAACCCCTCATCGTGTCAACGCCTCGAAAAATACCACGTCAGAAAATATACCCAATCAGGGAAAGATTCACAAGCGAATTTCAGTCTGTGGCCTCAGTGGTCTCAATTGCGGAGAAACAAGAACGCAGAGCTATGTCGCTCTGCGTTCAAGACCTTATCCGATTCGCCGGGTAAGCGGGATTTCAGGGAAAATATTGCAGATTGTGGACTGGATATCCTGCGACCATAATAGCGCCTACAATTCCACCAAAGATAAAATAAACAATAATTGCAACGACAATCACGACCACGACATAACCTAAGGCTCTTTCCTGCGGCACATTCATGAGCTTTGGTAGCCCAAGATAAAGAAGGTAGAATCCATATAAGCCCAGGATCACAAGCCATCCCAGAATTGGAATGATAGCAAAAATTCCGGCAATCCACATTGGTGTATAAGAGAACACTACACCCTTCATAGCCTGAATCGAGTTTTTCTGTCCACCGAAGCTTGGAGCCAATGCATCAGCAACGAATGCGACGATGTAGACCCCAACAAATGCTAAGATGTACTGAACAACAGCGCCTATAATGGACCAGATTATTGGCATGTGAAAGCTGGTTCCTAAGAGCGTTATTCCAACGACGCTTTGACCTATGATTCCAGCGATTGCGGGGATAAGAGCTAAGATGGCAACATAGCTGAGCAATAGATTTGTAGGGGTTGTCTCTTCCTGCTGGATAATGTCCCATTCTGTTTTGGGACTTACGATGATGTTCTTTACACGGTCGACAAGATTCATGATAACCTCCTCATGGTTGGTGATGTGTGCGTTAATTATTTCTCCATGCCTCTGGCAGTGAATAGAATTATTAGAAGATAAACATTCGTATGTATATTTTCAAGTGGTGCCAAAAGGGTAGTGCTCTGAGCTCCATGCCTTGCGCTCGTTTTGAAGTTCAGTATCCGAAGTTGCTCAGCGCTCAGGATCAGCACTGGCGGCAGAGATAAACTTCACTGCCAGTGCTACGTCTTCGCTGCTTCCGATGTATAGAGGTGTTCGCTGATGAAGCTGCTTTGGTGCGACGTCGAGGATGCGTTTAGTCCCATTCGATGCAGCCCCGCCGGCTTGCTCGGCGATGAATGCCAGCGGAGCGGCTTCATAGTTTAACCGAAGTTTCCCCTCCGGATGTTCTTTATCAGGTGGATACATGAAGATTCCGCCGTAGAGAAGCGTGCGATGGAAATCTGCGACTAGTGTCCCAATGTAGCGAAGTGAATAGGGTCGACCAGTTGCAGGGTCATACTCCTTGAGATACCTTACAAAACGTTTCACTGTATCATTCCATTTATGCCAGTTCCCTTCGTTAATGCTATAGGTGTTTCCCTTCTTTGGCATCATCATGTTCTCGTGAGATAGAATAAATTCCCCGACGCTTGGGTCAAGAGTAAATCCATGTACTCCGCTACCGGTCGAATAGACAAACATTGTGCTGCTTCCATACAGAATGTACCCTGCAGCAACCATCTTATTCCCGGGTTGTAAGCAATCTTCCAGTGTTCCGTCTCCGGCGGGGCTGATGCGCCGGTGTATCCCGAAGATTGTCCCTATGGTAATGTTTGCATCTATATTTGCAGAGCCGTCAAGCGGATCATAAAGGAGAACATATTTTCCCTTCGGATACTGGGGTGGGATTTGAAGAATATCTTCGTGTTCCTCAGACGCCATGACACAGAGATGTCCTCCGTGATCCATCATTTTGTAAATTGTTTCATCTGCAAAGGCATCAAGTTTCTTGACAACTTCTCCCTGAATATTGGTCCTACCAGTTGTGCCGAGGATGTCGACAAGGCCTGCTTTGGTCACTTCACGCCAGACGAGCTTTGCAGCGAGTGCCAGGTCTGATAAGAGCGCGGTGAACTCGCCTGTTGCTTCCGGGTGCTGATGCTCCCCTTCGATGATGTGACGCTCGAGCGTCATGAGTCTTGAAACTTTGGGTGTCATGAATTGATCTCTTTCCAATTGACCTTTTAGCAATCTAAAGAGAAAAGATGAGACTATCAAGAGCTTTGCAGAATGCGATGGTGGACTCAGTTTGTGGGGGGATATCAGGTGCCTCTGACATCTGGGTCCGCATCTGCTGTGCCATAGGCTCCTCCGCCCGTGGCGGAGTCGTTTGCTGAGGCTGAAACCTTCAGGCGAGCTTTTCGGTCTTTGTACTGCAGTTCGTAAAGCTTTGTGTAGATTCCTCCGAGAGCGAGGAGTTCTTGATGCGTTCCCACTTCGCGGATTTCCCCTTTATGGATTACGATGATCCGGTCAACGTGTTGAATTGTCGAAAGGCGATGCGCAATGACTATTGAGGTGCGATTTGCAAGAAGAGTTGAGATGGCTTTCTGTATGCGGAGTTCAGTCTCTGTGTCCACACTTGAGGTAGCCTCATCGAGGATGAGGATTGCGGGGTCGCGTGCGAGGGCGCGAGCGAAGGAGAGAAGCTGTTTCTGCCCGGTCGAAAGCAATGCTCCACGTTCTCCAACGGGCTGCCGATAGCCGTAGGGAAGATGCGAGATAAATTCATCTGCACCAACCATCTGTGCTGCGCGCCGAATGGTCTCTTCATCTATTTTCTCGTCGCCAAGTGAAATATTAAACGCAATATCGCCCGAAAAGAGGAAAACATCTTGCATGACGACAGCGATGTTTTTCCGTAATGATTCTTGATCATATAGATGGATATCTGTCCCATCTATCAGGATGTGCCCTCGCTGTATATCGTAGAAGCGCTCAAGCAGGTTAACAATAGACGATTTGCCAGCTCCCGTATGGCCGACGAGGGCAACGGATTCTCCCGGCTCAATGGCGAAGGAGACATTCTTTAGCACCCACTCCTCATCATTATAGGCGAACCAGACGTTCCGAAATTCAACCTTCCCCTGAAGTCTTTTAACAACGTGAGGGCTTTGCACGTTCACAACGCGTGGGCGTGTATCAAGCAACTTAAATACACGTTCGGAGGACGCCATCGCTGTTTGCAGTATGTTGTACTTGTCGGAAAGATCACGGATAGGACGGAAAAACATTTCCGTATACTGGAGAAATGAAACCAGTACTCCAGCGGTAATTGAGCCCTCAAGAGCGTGACCACCTCCATACCAAATGATCAACCCTGCTGCGATGGCGCTGATGAGTTCCACGCTCGGATAAAAGATGGCATAGTAGAAGATCGATCGAATGTTAGCATCGCGGTGATTTGCATTGATCTCATCGAACGCTTGATAGGTCTTTGCCTCCTGAGTGAACAACTGGACTATCGGCATGCCTACAATATGCTCTTGCATGAAGGCATTAATGCGCGCAATAAGGACCCGGATTGCCCGGTAACTTTCGCGAACTTTCTTTCGGAAGAGAAAAGTTGCGTAGAACAGGAGTGGAAATACGCTTATCGTTACCAGTGTGAGCTCAATATTTATGATCCCCATAAAGGTAAGAATCCAAACGATGGTAAACACGTCTGTGAAAACCATCACAATGCCTGACGAAAAAAGGTCGTTAAGAGCCTCAATGTCATTCGTGACTCTTGTTACCAAACGCCCAACTGGATTTCGATCGAAGAAACGGACTGAGAGGCGGTGGAGGTGTTCAAAGACCTCCATTCGGAGGTCGAGGATCACTCTCTGACCGATCCATTGTGTGTAGTACGAGTTCAGAAATTGCGCTGCAGCTTGAAGGGCAAGCGTGCTGAGGATTCCTACTGAGACCAAAAGAAGCTCATGGAAATCCTTTCGGGCGATCCCATCATCAATAGCGAGCTTTGTTAAATAAGGCCGAAGTGGCCCAAGCGCTGCAATGAAGATGTTGAGTAGAATTGCCAGAACAACATGTCCGCGATATGGGTGGAGATAGCGCAGCAGCCGCTTCATGAGTCGGCTGTCGTATGCTTTGCCGATAACTTCCTCTTCGTGGTACGGTTCCATCGTTGCTTGCCTGCGGATTCAGAGTTGCTCTAATTCTTCTTCGAGGAGCTGCTTCTCATAGAGGTCTGCGTAAATGCCACCTTGTGTCAGTAGCTCATCGTGAGTTCCTTGCTCTGCAACAATCCCGTTGTCGAGCACGATGATCACATCTGCATCTTTGACAGTCGATATGCGATGGCTAACGATGATATTCGTTTGATTCTTCCTGGCGTTGCGGAGCCGATTCAATATGCTCTCCTCTGTTGCAGTATCAACCGCGGAGAGTGCGTCATCGAGTATAAGGATCTTCGGCTTGCGGACGAGGGCGCGAGCGATAGTGAGTCGCTGCTTCTGTCCGCCGGAAAGAGTAATCCCTCGTTCACCAATAATTGTTTCGTATCCATTCGGGAATGAGCGAATCTCTTCATCGAGGTGTGCTATAGATGCAGCTTCGATGATCTCCCTGTCGGAGAGCGGATACGGCGAGCCAAATGCAATGTTTCCCCTAATGGTTGTGGAGAAAAGGAAGGGTTCCTGTGGAACATACCCAATCATGGATCGAAGGATGGACAGAGGAATCTGACGGATATCCATACCATCGATTGAGATAACACCTTCAGTTGGTTCAAAGAGACGCGGGATCAAATTCAGAAGGGTTGTTTTTCCGGATCCTGTATATCCGACGATGGCGAATGTCGATCCAGCTGGGATCTCAAAAGATATGTTACGGAGCACAGTCTCTGTTGAAGGGCGATAAGCGAAGGAGACATTTTTGAATTCGATCGTTCCCCGGAAGTCCGCTTCCCTGATTCCTCTGTTTGTCTGTGCCCCATCAGCGATAGCTGGAGCTGTGTCAAGGATTTTCCCAATTCGCTCCATGGAGGCAGCGCCGCGCTGGAAGATGCTCGTGACCCATCCGAACCCGATCATGGGCCAACTCAGCATGCCCAAGTACAACATGAATGCTACAATGGTTCCAAGACTTGCCATTGAGTGTATAACCTGTGTGCCGCCGTACCAGAGAACAATCAAGGAGGCTATGCCAGTGAGGAGAAACATGAGGGGCCACATGAACGACTGGATTTTAGCCAGACGCATGTTCTTTTTGAGATAAACTTCGCTGAGTTCACGGAATTCTTTTATCTCAAAAAGCTCACGTACGTACCCTTTTACAACTCGAACACCAGATATGCTCTCCTGTGCACGAGTTGTTATAAGTGAATATTGCGCCTGCACCTCTTCAAATGTCCTGTGAACGCGCTGCCCGAGCCAGTAGACGCCAAGCGAGACAAGGGGAAGTGGGATCAGCGACATCAATGTGAGCTTCAGATCGATGCTCAGCATGATAGCAACTATTAGAAGGAAACCTGTAGAAGTGTCGAGTGAATACATGATTCCGGGTCCCGCAACGTTGCGAACAGCGGCAATATCGTTAGTCGCGTGCGCCATAAGGTCGCCGGTGGGAATAGATTGAAAATAGGCTGGTGGTAGCGTCTCGAGATGGCGAAGGAAGTCATTGCGGAGATCGTACTCGATTTTTCGGGAAGCCACTATAATTGTTTGGCGAGTTAAGTAGGTGAAGAATCCGCTGAGAAAAGTTAACCCGATTATGAGTGCGCCGTATTTCAGAAACGGAGCGTGCTGGATGTCACTCTGGAGGGAATTAAAGACCTGCCGGATGACCAGAGGGACAGCAATTGCCAGCACGTTTGCCGCCACAATTGTGAGGAATCCAAGAAGAAGTTCTTTTTGGTAGCGACGTAGGTAAGGAAGTAATCGCAAGAGAGATTGCATGCCTTTACGTAGCTTTGTTAGCCAATTACTTCAAATCCTGTGTACGGATGTAAAACCTTCGGAACAATCACCTTCCCCTCTGGAGTTTGATAATTTTCAAGAAGTGCGACGATGAGGCGCGATGTTGCAACGCCGGAGCCATTGAGTGTGTGAACAAATTCCGGTTTCGATTTACCATCCCGGCGAAACCGTATATTAGCCCGTCGTGCCTGGAAGTCTTCAAAGTTACTTACACTTGATGCTTCGAGCCATTTCCCTTCCGCTGGTGCCCACACCTCAATGTCATAGCATTTTGCCGCTGAGAAACTTAGGTCTCCAGTGCAGAGGAGCATGACGCGGTACGGTATGTTGAGGAGCCGGAGAACTTCTTCAGCGTCGTGGAGCAAGGACTCGTGTTCCTCGTACGATTTCTCAGGAAGTGTGAGTTTCACAAGTTCCACCTTATTGAATTGATGTACACGGAGGAATCCTTTCGTCTCCTTTCCATACGATCCAGCCTCGCGCCGAAAGCAGGCGGAGTAAGCAACATATTTTTTGGGAAGTTCATCTGCGCGGAGCAATTCATCTCGATGGATATTGGTTAGCGGAACCTCCGCCGTGGGAATCGGGAAAAGGTCGTCGAGCTCAATGTGGTACATATCTTCTTCGAGTTTTGGGATTTGTCCCGTTCCCTGCATGGAGATTCGGTTGGCGAGGAACGGAGGGAAGACCTCTACATATCCATGCTGTTTAATGTGAAGGTCTAGCATGAAGTTAATAAGTGCGCGTTCAAGCGAAGCTCCTTTTCCAATGTATAAAGGGAAGCCGCTGCCGCTTATCTTGGCTCCCCGTTCAAAGTCGAGTATACCAAGTCTCTTGCCAAGTGTGAGGTGGTCGAGCAATGTGAAATCCAGTTCCTCTGGATTAGTGAAGCCTATGACAGTCCCATCGGGGGTCCAACGGCGAACCTCGATATTATCATGAGCATCTTTTCCGATGGGGACGCTTTGATGTGGAATATTAGGGATGAGCAAAAGGATAGCTTCGATCTGCTTCTCCACATCGCGAAGTACGCCATCAATTTCTTTAATCTGATCGCCTACAGCCTTCATTTCGGCAATGAGATGTGAAGCATCCTTGTTCTGGCGTTTTAGCTTCCCAACTTCATCTGACACGACGTTCCGTCGGTTTCTCAATGCTTCCCCTTGCTGAAGAAGCTGCCGACGTTTCTCATCGAGTGCAAGAAGTTCATCGAGTCTGTCATTTTCCCCTTTGTTTTTAATTGCTGTGCGAACAACATCAGGGTGTTCACGAATGAACTTCAAATCAAGCATGTGATAAACCCCTTATTCTGTGAATGTTACTGAGTTCCCGCTTCACTACATTGAGACCCTGCGCAACATTGGAGAACCGAATCCCAAGCTCCGTTTCGGCTTTCAGCGTGATGAAGCCGGAGCACTTAGGCCGTTGGGCATCGTTCCGAAGCTCGTCGGAGCTCTTGGGTTGAATGAGTGATGGATCAAAGTGGAAGACTTCTGCAATTTTCACGGCAAACTGGTAGCGGGTTAGACGCTCTGACCCTGAAATGTGATAGATGTCAAATTTTTCCCCTTCAACGATTTTTAAGATTGCATACGCAACTTCGTTTGCAAGCGTAGGGTTTGTCCATTGATCTGTTGGGGCATAAGCGCTTTTCCCGTCACGCAAGTTCATCAGAATGCGGAGAACGAAATTAGGACGTATGTTTTTCCCTGTCCCATAAAGGGACATTGTTCTGACTATCGCAAATGGGACTCCACTGCCACGAAGAACGTTTTCGCCTGCAAGTTTAGATTTGCCGTAATAGTTGATCGGATTTGGACGTGCGCGTTCGTCATATGGACCGTTTTTCCCATCGAAAATGTAGTCCGTTGATATATGAACAATTGCAGATCCGATCCGCAAAGCGGCAGCCACGAGATTTTGGACTCCATGAACGTTCACGTTCCATGCCTGTTCGCGCTCCCGTTCGCAGCGATCAACATCAGTGAAGGCTGCGCTGTTGATGATGACGTCCGGACGAAAACTCTCTAAAAGGTCTCGAACAGCGTTTCGCTGAGTGATATCCAGAGGGACGTAATCATATTCCAGTGGGCTATAGAATGTTTCTTGCTGTCGCGCTGTGAGAAGAAGTTCTGTTTCCGACTCTCGCTGAAAAATCTCCGCAATTTTCTGTCCCAGGAGTCCATGTGCGCCTGTAAGAAGAACCCGCTTCATAGCGACGACCTGGTGTTTTTTCCATGGGACAGCGGACTTATCCCAATCAATTCAGGTAGCCTGTCGATACCCGTTGATCCAGGGTAGGTTGCATTTGCGGCACCTGCCCGTGCGGCAAACTCAAGAGCCCTCGCCTCGTCGTGCGTGCGTGCGTATTCCAGAAAGAAGGCTGCACCGAACACATCCCCTGATCCTGTCGGGTCGATCCCTCGCTTGACCGGATGAGGCGGCTGATCTCTTCGCACTATGTTTTTCTGATCGATTGAATACATTGTAGCTCCTCGCTCTCCGCGTGTGATAAGCACACGATTTGCACCAAGCGCGAAAATCCCCTTCACAAGTCGATCTTCTGGATCATTGTCGAGGGAAATATTCGCTGCTTCATCCTCGTTCATCTGCACCGTATCAATCATGAAGCACCATCGTCTCCATTCCGGCAGGGGACGGTAGTATCGTGTGAAGTCCTCTTTGATTCCCAGCGCTAAACTGTGGATGTCGAGGTGAATGGGCGTGTTCCGGTTTCGAGTCGCCATTCGAATTGCATCGAGGGTATCGATCGTGATATCGAAGCCCGAAATCATGTTTATGAGAATACCGTCAACGTTGAGATACTTCTCGATCGAGGAGAAGGCAATAGGTTCAGCAATGTTTCGCGAACATTCAACACGCCTGTTGTACTCCCCATATTCTATATGTACGCTGTTAGTGAATCCCTCAAATGGATAAATGCCTGAAGGATCTATATTCGGATATGTTTGAAGTTTTGTGAGCAGAGAGGGGTAATCTTCTTTGCCGATGCCGAAGACGGGATAAATAACATCATCTGGCGATGCTAAGGTTGCCAGAGAAGCGAGGCTGAAAAAAATGCCTCCGTAGCTTCGGATTTCCTTCCTATTTCTTGTTACAATTGTATCTAAGACGATGTGTCCAATGACTGCAAATTTCATGTCTTCAGAACCTTGAGCCATGCTTTCGAAAATCACGAATTCGTTCTTTAATTGTGGCGTCGGAGAGCGCAAGGATCTCTGCAGCCAGGATGGCAGCGTTCTTAGCTCCAGCGGCGCCAATTGCCATTGTTGCAACAGGAACGCCTGAAGGCATTTGAACTATTGAAAAAAGGGCGTCTTCTCCCTTTAGCTCCGAGGTGGATAGAGGAATTCCTATCACAGGTAAGGTTGTGTGCGCTGCAAGAAATCCGGGAAGATGGGCTGCCATTCCAGCTGCAGCTATGATGACTGAATATCCTTTTGCCTCGGCCGAGCGTGCGAAGGCTGCTGTCTCCTCAGGCTGTCGGTGAGCTGAAAGCACTTTGAAATCGTGTTCGATGCCGAATTTCTCGAGATACTCTATGCACGATTGCATCACAGGGCGATCCGATTCACTACCAATGACAACCGCAATTTTTGCCATGCCAATTATCCTTTGTTGCCTTCCAGATTATCGATTTTAGTTAGCAGCGGGGCTGCCGGCTCTTACCAGAGCCTGTGTCAGATTGCGGAAAAATTATCCTTCTCAATAACGGACAACCTCCCATTCTGCCCAGGGCGGACTTCGCGATAAAAGCATGAGTAATGCCCTGTGTGACATGCTGCTCCGACCTGCTTGACCTTCAATAGCAGCGCATCCCCATCACAGTCAATCGAAAGATGTTGCACATACTGGAAGTGGCCCGATTCTTCCCCCTTGATCCACAGCTTTTGGCGTGATCGACTCCAGTAGGTTGCTCTTCCGGTTTCAATTGTTCTTCGCAGGCTCTCCTGATTCATGTATGCCACCATGAGGACCTCTCCGGTGGAGGCGTCTTGAACAACTGCTGGAATGAGTCCATTTGCATCAAAGCGAAGTTCTTTTAGAAGGGTTTCGATCATGGGTTGTCCTTTTTATCTCATGCTACGATTCAATCACACGAGCCGCACAGGAATCCCTCGCGTGTTTAGGAACATCTTCACCTCTCTGATTGTGAATGTGCGGAAGTGAAACACAGATGCCGCCAGCAGAGCATCAGCTTTTCCCTTTGTGATTGCTTCCTCGAAATGTTCCAGGCGACCTGCGCCTCCGCTGGCAATGACTGGGATATTCACGTTTTCCGCAATTGATCTCAGCAGCTCAACGTCATATCCTTGTGTCGTTCCGTCTTGATCCATGCTCGTTACAAGCAGTTCGCCTGCGCCGAGTTCTTCTACACGCTGCGCCCATTCTATGGCATCGAGTGGCGTCGGCTTTCTGCCCCCATGTGTGTAAACCTGCCATGACGAAATTTCATCGATCTCTTGATGGTCTTCTTGCCCCTTTGCATTTTCGGATGAGTTCATGCGAAGAGCCGTATTGGAACGTCGATGAGCGCGTCGGGCATCAATGGCAACAACGATGCATTGAGATCCAAATTGTTCTGCACCTCTGCTGATCAGCTCCGGCTGTTCAACAGCGACCGTATTTATGCTAACTTTATCGGCACCAGCCCGGAGAAGTTGTTGTATATCATCGACTGTCTGCACGCCACCCCCGATTGTAAAAGGGATGAAGATTTCCTCCGCCACTCGGCGCGCAATGTGGAGGAGAGTGCGGCGATCTTCTTGCGAGGCTGCGATATCGAGAAACACCAGTTCGTCAGCTCCTTCTTTGTCATAGTATCGTGCTTGTTCTACTGGATCGCCAGCGTCGACAAGGTCAACAAATCGAGTACCTTTAACGACTCTCCCATTTTTCACATCGAGACATGGAATTATTCGTTTTGTAAGCATGGTCGATATTTAAATCTGTGGAAGGGTACCAAGCTCGGCGATGCGCCAGAGTTCCTGGCACGCGAAACGGTTCTCATACAATGCTTTCCCTATAATCACTGAGTCAACGCCATGTGGTTCGAGTGCCTGGATGCGAAGAAGATCGTCGAGGCAAGAAATTCCGCCTGAAAATGTAATGCGCATGTGAGTTGCTTCAGCAAATCGAGTGATGCTCTCAAGATCTGGACCAGACAATGTGCCGTCGCGGGAGATGTCTGTGTAAATCACCCGCTCAAAGCCAAGCTTTTTGGTCCGCTCAGCAAGTTGAACAGGATTCAGTGGGGTTCCTTCTTTCCATCCTTTGATATAGACAGTGTCGCCCTGTACATCGATGCTGAGAGCAATCCTTCGAGGTCCATACCGCTTGATCAAGTCTGCTGTTGCTGACGGATTCTCAACAGCAATCGTTCCGAGGGTGATGCGATATACCCCCGCATCTAATGCCATTGCTGCAAGTTCAGGCGTCCTGAGTCCACCGCCAAATTCGATCGGAATGTCAACAGCATGGACGATTTTCTTCACAATGTCGAAATTCTTTGGCTTCCCCTCCAGCGCACCATCGAGATCAACGACATGGAGGGCTTTTGCATTTTCACGTCTCCAGAGCTTTGCAACTTCAACCGGATCGTCGCTGTAGACCGTCTCCGTTCCTGGTTTCCCCTGGATAAGCCGTATACATTTTCCGTCCTTTATGTCAATAGCTGGAATGACGAGAATCATATTAATTCTGCAAAGTTCTTCAGAAGTCTTAAGCCAACACTTTGGCTTTTCTCAGGATGAAACTGAACACCAAATACGTTTTCCCATTCCAATACAGAGGTAAACTCAGTTCCGTAAGTGGTTCGCCCTGTGGTTGCGCCATTAGGCTCGACGTAGTACGAATGGACAAAATAGAAGTACGAATTGTCCGCTATCCCGGCGAGCAATACTGATTGATCGAGTTTCTTCACGCTATTCCAACCAATGTGCGGAACTTTGACACCTTCCGGGAAACGTCTTACTGTAGATGGGAAAATACTTAATCCTGGGGATTCCCCAGACTCTTCACTGTTCTTGAAAAGAAGTTGAAAGCCCAGGCAGATGCCGAGGAGGAATTTTCCAGCTCGGATGTGATTTACGATGGGCTCGATGAGGTCAAGTCGTCGGAGGTTCTGCATTGCCGCTCCAAATGAGCCGACACCGGGCAGGACTAGCAGATCAGCTGCCCGGACGTCATTCCGGCGATCGCTTACAGAGGCAGGGTAGCCGACTGCAGCAAACGCCTTTTGAACCGAACGAAGGTTATTGATATGATAATCAATTATGACGATGCGCATCTCTATTTCTTTTTCTTCCGCGATGTCTCGAGCAATCCCTTTGTTGATGGAATTCCCTTAACTGCTGGATCAAGCTTAATAGCTTCCCGACATGAGAGGGCAAATGCTTTGAAGAGAGCCTCAATCTTGTGGTGTGTGTTGGAGCCGTACAGCACCTCAAGATGGAGATTTGCTTTCGCATGTTCAGCAAAGGACTGGAAAAAATGCGGAATCATCTCCGTTGAAAGGTCACCGACCTTCGCACGTTTGAAGTCAGCGTGGAAGATGAGTGCGGAGCGTCCTCCGAAGTCGACCACACAACGTGCCAGTGTTTCATCCATTGGGGCAAATGCTGCACCAAAGCGATGGATACCATGCCGGTCTCCCAAAGCCTCTCGAAAAGCACTCCCAAGAGCTATGCCAACATCCTCAACCGTGTGATGGTCATCTACAGATATGTCTCCCTTCGCTGTGATAGAAAGATCGATATGGGCATGATAAGCAAAAAGTTCCAGCATGTGATTGAAAAAACCAATGCCAGTTTCAATGGTATATGAACCAGTCCCATCGAGCTTCAGGGAAAGTCGAATATCGGTTTCCTTTGTCTTGCGATGGACTAAAGAGGATCTCATGCGTTTCTCTTTTGTTCAAAATTTAAGATGCTGAAATTTCGTTTCATTTTCAAGGAATTTTTGTAGAGACGATTTACAGGCAGCTTCTGCCATTTCACATGGTGAAATAACGACAGATATCCAGATGAGCTTGTCGGCGTTTAAAAACAGACATCCCGCCTTAAGCGGGATGTCTGTCGCATGTGACGGGATTTTGTGGAGGGACCGTCACGAGGGAGGATGCGGTATATTTTTAGCGCAGAAGGAGCATCTTTCGAGTCGCTGTGAAGTTTCCTGCTTTCAACTGGTAGAAGTAGATTCCTGAGGGGACACTTAATCCGCGTGCATCGGTCGCATTCCAGGTGATCTGATAGGTGCCTGCACTCATCTCCCCATTAATTAGTGTTGTTACCTTCTGTCCGATAATATTGTAGATCGAAAGTTCGACTCGGTCATTTTTCGGCAAAGTGAATACGATCTGCGTTGTCGGGTTGAATGGGTTTGGGTAGTTTTGTTCAAGGACATACTTAACTGGCGTAGTACCGGGGTCGCTCACTGATAGCGGAGTCTGAACAAGGCTGAGATTAGCGGTTGATGGAGCGGGTGAACCATCCGGGTTGTATCCTGGATTTGCAGTTGTCGATGAAGGTGTTTCATATCCTGGTTTATCAGCAATAACGGTGTAAGTTCCTGGTGCAAGTCCGCTGATTTCGAAAACTCCTTGCGCATTCGTCACAGCATAACCTGCAATAGTGCTGTTGTCAATTGATGATGCAAATACAAGTGCTCCTTCAACTCCAACAGAACCTGAAAGGACCACCCCATTGATCGACGTGAATCCAGAGGATGTCGTCGCAATTGGTTTCACGTAGATGTCGATACCTGTTACAACATTTCCATTCACAGAGACTGGGGTTGCATCTTTCCAGCGGAGCGTTGTTCCAGATGTGCTGTAGAATGATGGAGCATAGGGTCCCACCGGAACAGCAAGGATGATGTACTCGCCATCTGCAAGATTTGTGAATGCATATGCACCTGTGCTATCTGTTTCGGTGAAGGCGATGCCTCTGCGATTATAATCATCGCTGTCGTCGCCGGGGTGATGATGTCTCCATCTATCGCGGAAGGCAAGTAAACGTGCACGGACGCCTACCCCTGTTGTTGAATCTATCACCTGGCCATGGATTTCGCCGAGCGCCAAGGATATAGGAGCAAGTGAGAAGTCGATTCCGGTGGTATCCTGGGTGAGAACAATGATATCAGCCTCGAGGAAATTCGACTTGTGGTCGAAAAACTGTTTTGTGTATCCCGGAGCGACTGCGAGAGCTATGTACGAGCCCGCAGCGAGCTTCACTGAGTAGTTGCCGAGTGAGTCAACATGCACCTTTGTAACAAATCTGGATTCATGCTCAAAGCTGAAGTCTCCCCATAGGGAATCATCGCTTGAGAGGCTGTCGAGCATGGAGTCGTGCATCCCATTGAAATCCTCATCATCCTCCATCTCGCCATTGTGTTCGCCTGAGATGGAGACGTGGCCACTGAAACCAGCCTGCGCTCGTATGAAGAATACAGTGGCGTCCTTAATTGCAACTCCAGCAGTATCTGTAACACTGCCTGACGCAGTATAGGTTTGTGGCACCGGATATGGTCGCAGGATGAAGTTTATGGTGACGGTACCGCTGTCAGGCACTTTGACAGGGGTAGCATCACGCAGATTCCGGGCACCGTTGTACCACTGAGGGTAGTAACCACCGCCCAGCGGGACTGCGCGAGCAAAGTAGGTTCCAGCATCAACATAAGAGATGCTATAGAACCCACTTGAATCAGTCAGAGCGGTGTATACAAAGTGAGGTCTGTTGATCTCAAATAGCTTGATAAGCACACGGGCGATGCCGGCTCCGGTAGAGTCTGTGACAGTCCCGCTCACCGTGGCATTAGTGCCACCAGCAACTCGGATGAAGAATTCTTGATCATCGCTTCCTCCTGTACTCGCTCGCACCGCGACTTTGACTTCAAACCACCCTGTGGCAGTTGGAGTCCACTGAATGAGTCCGTTTGTTGAATCGATGATCATACCGGCAGGTGCACGGACAAGATAAAATGTGAGAACAGCGGAGGAATCGCGAGCAATTGCTCGAACTTGATACGTGTAAAGGACCCCGACGGTTGCTGTCGTTGGAGGTCTTGATATAATTTCAACTTTACCATGAATATTTCCACCCCCGGTCAGGTTGACCATAGCGACATTGCTCCGCGGGGTTTCACCAAATCGTGTGACCGCGGTCACGTAATAAAACCACATTGTGCTTACATTCAACGGAGGAGCATCTGTGTACTCATCGTTGCGCGTAGAATCAATGAGAGTGAACGATCCCATCATGGATGAGCTACGGTAGATTTTGTAGTGAGAAATGTCGTTGTCGCTTATCATAAATGGTTTGTGCCATGAGAGTTCGACTCTCGAATTCTCTTCGACCTGAGCGCGAAGGTCAATTGGCGGCATCAATTGTGCCTGGGCAAGGCTTATAATGGAAAACAATGCAACGCCAAGAAAAACAATGCGTAACCAAAGAAAACGTTTCATGTTAGAACCTCCTGTGATTGTTGATGGCTTCTTTGGTTATGAAAGTTACAAATCTAATGCCAGAATTCCATGGTAGAATTTGCGGCAGGCTTAAGATTTCATGACCTTGGAGATTAGAGCTATGCAAGATTTGCTTTCTGCATGCAAAATTTGCATCTGCTTAAAAATGAAAGCTAATTTGAACTTTTGCCATTCGTGTTCCCAAAACGACTTTTGGCCGGTCTAAATGCGGTGGGAGAACAAGGAAGGCATCCAATTGGGAGTAAAACCAGACCCCTATTGCTGCAACGGCAGTATAAATTTCAGCTTTCTGAAGGCGGTTATATGATGCATACTTGGATTCTATATCGGGAGGCTCCACAGCTGAAAGATAAGCTTCCCGTGCCGACCGTCTTCTCATATCCAGCAAGAGGGTCGTCGTGATAAGGGCGCTTTCCAGAGCTGCCAAAGTAATTCCTTTGATGATTCTGCCCTGGCGATACTGTTCCCACCCGGGGTAGACAAGGACCCGCCACGACACACCGGAAGCGGGAGGAGTAGATGAGGGAGATGCTTTGTTTTGATATGTTTTAAATTCTCCTTTTGCTTCATCGAATACTGCAATGATCTTAGGGGAGACTAACACCGGGTCAAGGGTAAGGTCGGGAGTGAGCTTCAACGCCTCGATGAAATGCTGTTTTGCCTCCCGGTTGCGCCCTTCTGCGACAAGAGAAAAAGCAAGATATTTTTCAAGTTCAGTTCTATACTCTGGCGATAAGGTAGTATCAGTTGAAAGCGCACGTCGGGCTTCAAGCTCCGCACGCTCATACATCGCATTACTGTAAAGAATTTTTATGCGTGCTACTATGGTGTCTTGAAAGCCTTGCGCTCTTAGATAAGGAGAGTATGTCAACAGGAGAGTGAGACCGACAAAGCCAGATGCCATTTTGTGAAAAGCAAGCTTGAAAAGCCAAATCTGCCAAAGGAGGACGCATCGATCGCAGATGCTGTTAAATACTTTTTTCTTTGTCCGGGGCGCAGGCATAACGGTTAATCGACTTTTCAAATCTATGGAGAATTTCTGAAAAGGTCAAGAAGTAATGACGTCTCGAACAGAAGAGTTCATGTGCGGAAGGAGGTTGCTTTAGCAAAGCCGAAATAAGAAGATTTAGCTCTGCATATCCTGGTTGCTACCTCATCACGATCATCTTTCTCACAGCACTGAATTGCCCTGCCGTTAGTTTGTAGAAATAAATTCTGCTCGGGAGTTCTGCTGCGGAGAACTTCACCTCATATGTTCCCGGAGCTTTTTCCTCATCAACAAGGGTTTTAACTTCTCTCCCCAGCACATCGTAGACGACAAGCTTGACCGAGGTGCGTTGCGGAAGATCAAACGCGATTGTAGTTGACGGGTTCCCTCCGTAGGCTGACGCGCCTCTGGCGGAAAGGGGATTGGGGTAGTTCTGGTGAAGGGAGAAGGTCAAAGGTATTTCTTTTCGTGGACTTCCAACTGACGTGATCGGGTGCGCACTGCGGTAGACGCCATGATCTGTGGCAGCGAAAATATATCCGCCTGAATCGAGAATGAACTCATTAACTCTTGTTGACGGCGGTAAACCATCATTGATCTGAAACCAGGTTTCGCCGTTGTCGGTGGAACGCAGGACGCCCATATCTCCGCCGGCGAAAATACCACCACTACTATCGATGAGAAGTGCCTTCACTGTATTGTTTCTCAGCGCCGTATCCAGCTCTGTCCAGGTCTTGCCATTATCCGTGGACCGCCAAATCCCACTTTCAATCCCGGCGAAAATAAACCCCTTCGCGGGCCCCGATTTGCCCACAGCAATTGCATATACGGATTTTTTCTGTAAACCGATTTGCTGCCAATTGAAACCGCCATCTCGTGAGCGAAAGATGCCGCCAACGATGTAGCCCCGTTGATTTCCTGCAAGGAGATAGCCGCTGTCGTCAGTAGCGAAACACGTCACATCTCCAAGCTCAGCGATCTCCCTCCAGGTGTCGCCATTATCTGTTGACCGGTAAATGCCGTATCCAAAGCAATGCTCACTGTAACAAAGCCACATGCCTGCGAAGACCCACCCGCTATCGTTGGTATAAAGAGATACTGCGTATCCACCGTCCACGTGGGCATTATCCCATGTGTTGCCCCCATCCGTAGAGCGGAAAATTCCTTCCGTTCCAGTGCCTGCAAAGATGAAGCCGTTACGTCCGACGCACAGTGAATAAACAGTTCGATCGGTCAATCTGGTGTTCGCCTCAATCCAGCTATTTCCCCCGTCCGTGGAACGGTAAACGCCCTCCAGCCAGAGGCTGGCGAAAAGCTCATCTCCCGCAATACCTGTGTTGCGAAGAGCCAGATCCGTTATGATTGCATCTGCCAGACCAGAATTGGTCACTTTCCAGCTCTCACCGTCGTCCGTGGAGCGATAGACACCTTTGCCCCAGGCTGCCACAAAGACATCTCCGTTGCGGTTGATCGCAAGTGAGGTAAAGGGATGGTAGTCATCAGTGAACAATTTAGTCCAGCTGTCGCCGTTGTCTGTGGTTCGGTAAATGGCCCCTCGAGGACGAGAGTCAGAGTATGCAATTGTTGTTGCGAAAAGCTCCCTACCCTCTTTTACAGCTAATGAGCTCACCTTATGTGGCTTCTCCTGCAAACCGTTGTTACACTGCTGCCAGGTCTCTCCGTTATCCGTAGAACGGAATATCCCCTCCTCCGAGGCAGTACCGGCGAAGATATATCCGCCCTCAGCAAACGAAAAGGAAACAAAATATTTGTTGGAAATTTTCGTCCAGTTAGCCCCAGCGTCGGTGGAACGATATATTCCTCCCGGTGTCCTTGCAAATAGGGTGCCGGTAGGGCTGGCGGCTATAACATATGGAATTCCTGAGCCTGCAAAACCAGTTCGGTTCCAGGTGTATCCGTCATCAGTAGAACGGTAGATGGCTTCTGAATCTACCTGATCACTCACTCCGGCAACGTAGACAGCATTGCTACTGTCGACGGCGAGGGAGTACACTGCAGTTCCGGGTGGAGTAACATCGCGCCAGGTGACACCTGCATCAGTTGAACGGTATAAGACCCCTTTCCAAGTGTATGTGACCCATTTCCGGATGAGTGCAAAAGTCGCCCCACTATGAGAAGCAGCCACTGATTCGATGTACCCCGTTTGTAAGCTTGTCCAGCTCCACGTATCACCATTGTCAGTGGATCTGAACACGCCGCTGTGCGACGTTCCAGCAAAAAGGGTGTTGTGGGAACCGATCGCTAAGCCGGTCACGAAGCCACCGTATGGACCGCTGGTTGGCAACCAGAAATTTGACTGAGCATTCAAACTTGAAATGTTTCCGAGAAAGAAGAGTGCTGCGGCCGCAGCACAGTAGAAAACTGATCTGCTTCGATGTAAGCGAAGCGATTTCTGGATTGTAACATGAATGCTTTGTTTCATGCTGTTGACCCCATGTCAAACTACTTGCCAGTTCTTACTCTTCTGGAGTTGCAGGAGCATTATTATACGCTGCCATGAAAACCCGCAGGAAAAATTCACTTGTGAGATCGGGATTCACAGATGTACACGCTTTTATAGAAGTACTCCCCCTGTTGCTCTAAATGTCCCCGCCTCCAGGCCAAACGAGTGCCAAACCAATAGATACTTAAAGAACGCCGACCCATCAAGTGATGCCCGATGAGCAGCTTTGTACTCCGCCTCAGCATTTGCAATAGCTTGGGCTACAGTTTGTGCATACTCCGTGCGGCTGGGATGGTCCTTATCATCAATCAGAGCCGCAATCTTCTCTCGAAACGCTACTGGCATGTCTGTTTCCTCCTTCCTTTAGGTAGACCATCCAACTGCCACGGACAAATTAACGAACGCAAAATTCTATGTCAAGTAAGAAGCTCGTTGGAACTACCATCCAGAGTCAAAATGGAAGTTCTACCTCATCACGATCATCTTTCTCACAGCACTGAATTGCCCTGCCGTTAGTTTGTAGAAATAAATTCCGCTCGGGAGTTCTGCTGCGGAGAACTTCACCTCATATGTTCCTGGAGCTTTTTCTTCATCAACAAGGGTTTTAACTTCTCTCCCCAGCACATCATAGACGACAAGCTTGACCGAGGTGCGTTGCGGAAGATCAAACATGATTGTAGTTGACAGGTTCCCTCCGTACGCTGACGCGCCTCTGGCGGAAAGAGGATTTGGGTAGTTCTGCAGCAGCATATACGACGCAGGCAATTCTGACGTAGGGCCATTCACTCCGACAGTTGGGTTGATGCTGCGCCACACCTGCCCGTAAGCCATGCCAGCAAAGACATAGCCACGAGTATTGACAGCGAGGAACTTTACGACATCGTTAATAAACCCCCCTCGCCATGTCCATTGGATACCTCTATCAGTTGACTCGAGAATTACCGCCTCGTTCCATCCATGCATCGGGGCACCCCCTCCGCCAAAGATATGCCCCTGTGAATTGATAACAATACAGATGACCTCCACCGGCGAAGGATTGATTACACAAGGGAACGTTGAGTCAGCGTAGCTTGGCACCCAAGTGACCCCATTATCTGTAGAGCGATAAATTGAACCAACGCCGATGCCGCAGTGTGCAATCGTGATTAACGCAAAGATATCCCCCTCTGGACTGCAGGCAATTCTGAATGGTGACCTTCTCGAGAGAAATGACCAGGTGTCACCGTGGTCAGTTGACCTGAAGAGTCCACTATCTACGCTGGTAAAGATGTTCCCATCGCGATCGACTGCAATAGCACGGCATCCAGAACCCATTGCCGGACTATTGATCCGCTGCCAAGCTGCGCTGTCCTTCTTCAAGCGAAATACCCCGGTCTTGAGCAAGCCCACAAAGACGTTGCCCGCAGAGTCAACAACAAGTTCGCTTACCCGATCATTTTCGAATAACCCGATTTGAAACCATGTGCTGCCGCTGTCCATTGAGCAAACGAGCCTGCTGCGATAACCTTGTGCCAGCGACCCTTCCAATACTTCCAATATTGCCGCTATTACTCTTCCATCTGGAGCAGCTAAGAGACGATCGACCTGCGCGCTTGATGACAAACCGCTTTGTCTCCAACTCTCACCATCATCTTTGGAGTAGTATACGTACCCTTGCTCTGTCCCTGCGAAGACGTCACCATTGGCGGCACAGGCCATAGACCTAACTTCTCCAGCTGTAGCATGAGGGAAGTTTCCGAGTTGCTTCCAGTAACTTGATTGAGCGACTGCTTTTGAAACTATGCCTGAAACGCTGGCAAGCACGCAACCCACACACAAAAACCATAAATAAGTCGGATGACGTAGCCTCCGTAATCCTCCAAAGCGATTGGCGAAGAAGAATACCAGTCTTTCCATAAAGCCACCTTCACTATTCTTCTGGAGTTGCAGGAGCATTATTATACGCTGCCATGAAAACCCGCAGGAAAAATTCACTTGTCAGATCGGGATTCAGTGCAGTACAACCTTTGTAGAAATATGATCCACAGTCTCGGTATTTTGGATCCATACCATGGTAATCAAATTGATCAGGGGCAACATGATATGTTACGAAGTATAGGAACTGGTCACCCCAATATTTTTCGTTTGAGAATACCACTCGCATCTGCTTCCACCATGGGTAGTTCGGCCAGCCCGGGGCTTTGTTCCCTGCGCTATCACGGAAGTACCAGTATGCATCACAGATCTCTTGCATTATTTGATATGCCATACCATCTATGTCAATTGCTCTATCAAATACCGCGTAAGGGTCGCTAAGCAGATGGCTTTTCACGTCATTCCAGATTCCCCACGCTAATGCAAGTTCGCAAGCACGGCGGATCGCATATCCTAATGCCCACATATCAGCCATTGCCATCATCTTGACCCGGCTACCGAAAGCAGGATTAGTATTGCCTCCATTTATCCAGCGCTGTACACGTTCGACTGAACTTATCGTAGTTTTGTTCCATTGGTAAGGATGGACTAGGAGAAAATCGGGATCCGAAGCGTCGGGGGCTAGTGATGTAAGCCAGTGGTAGCCTTGAATACCAGGACTACACTCAGGAGCACCTTGAAAGTACGAATTATAATCCTCAGCATGTACACCCCAACTTAACCCAAATGCCCCACCATGGTCATGAGCTGCAGTGGCAAGGTTTGTTACTAATGTAGCAAACTCCGTAGCAGGGGGTTGATTGTTGTACGCAGGATTCTTAGTGTAGTACCACCGCCTCTCCAGAGGTTCTCCATCTCCCTTGCAATATTCGGGAGCCGTGCTGTAACGAGTTGGCTCGTCAAAGAAGTATCCTCTCGGATTGTTGCCGCCAAGAGCAGATTTTAACACATCCACGATTACGTGAGCGGTTTGTGGGTCATATACTACGGAGCCAGCCGGAACGGTGTCCGGATGCCACAATCTGTAATTTGGCATGATATGTACAAAAAGTTGTTCAGGAAGCCACTCGCCATTCACCACGGCTGCCTCCGCCCCTGTTGCTCTGAATGTCCCCGCCTCCAGGCCAAACGAGTGCCAAACCAATAGATACTTAAAGAACGCCGACCCATCAAGTGATGCCCGATGAGCAGCTTTGTACTCCACCTCAGCATTTGCAATAGCCTGAGCTACAGTTTGTGCATACTCCGTGCGGCTGGGATGATCCTTATCATCAATCAGAGCCGCAATCTTCTCTCGAAACGCTATTGGCATGTCTGTTTCCTCCTTCCTTTAGTTAGACCATCTAATTCCCACAGACAAATTAACGAACGCAAAATTCTATGTCAAGTAAGAAGCTCGTTGGAACTACCACCGAGAATCGAGATGGAAGTTCTACCTCATCACGATCATCTTTCTCACAGCACTGAATTGCCCTGCCGTTAGTTTGTAGAAATAAATTCCGCTCGGGAGTTCTGCTGCGGAGAACTTCACCTCATATGTTCCCGGAGCTTTTTCCTCATCAACAAGGGTTTTAACTTCTCTCCCCAGCACATCGTAGACGACAAGCTTGACCGAGGTGCGTTGCGGAAGATCAAACGCGATTGTACTTGACGGGTTCCCTCCGTAGGCTGATGCACCTCTGGCGGAAAGGGGATTGGGGTAGTTCTGGTGAAGGGAAAAGGTCTGTGGAACGCCCTCAGCCTCTATAACAGGCGTGCTGTATATGCTCCTGTATACTCCTCCACCAGTTGCAGCAAGTACGTATTCTCTAAGATCCAGCGCGAGATCAAAAATATGCCCATCTGTCAGCCCGTTATTAATTTCTTCCCACGTCACACCCCCATCCGTCGAGCGATACACACCCCTCCCACTCGTTCCAGCGAAGATGTGTCCTATTGAATTAACTGCAAGGCTTTGGACTATGTAATTCTTCAGATAAGGGATGGTCATCGATACCCAGTTCGAATCATTGCCAGTTGAGCGGTATATACTTCCGCTAGAACTTCCAGCAAATAAATTGCCCTTTGAGTCGATAGTGAGGCAATGTATCATGACGCCCCATAGACCAAACTGTGTCCATGTATGACCATTGTCATCCGATCGAAGGATGCCGCAGCCAGCCAGGTCGGCGGCGAAAAGAGCGCCAGAGGAACTGGTCGCAATAACATAGCTGCGCTGGGCTAGACTGGATTGTGTCCATGTCTCCCCGCTGTCCGTCGAACGCCATACCCCACCTCCCAGGAGTCCAGCAAAAATATTTCTATTTTGACCGATGGCAAGCGACATAACAGTAGAGTTACTCATGCCCCCATTTGTCTGTATCCAACTCTTGCCACGATCCGTTGAGCGGAACACCCCTTTTCCATCGGTTCCAACAAAAATATCACCCATTTGGTTAACGAGCAGGCTTTTGATACCAACCGGTGGACTCATACCAGTGTTGATTTGCCTCCAGCTTGATTCACGCGCATCTGACTGGAATACCCCACCCCAAAATGTTCCTGCATAGACTATACCACTTCCGCCAACGGCAAGGGAAGTGACGTCGCTGTCGGTCAAATTAGTACTTAGCTGAGTCCAACTGTTCCCTGAGTCTGTTGAGATGTAAATACCGCCTCTAATAGTTCCGGCAAATATGGTTTCGTCGGCAGTGACAGCAAAAGAAGTTACACATTCTTTCATAAGTCCTGTATTGAGTCGTATCCAAGTTCTACCGCCATCTGTTGATCGAAATGCACCTTTTCCGTGAGTTCCGACAAAAACTCTACCCTCGGAGTCGAGTACAAGCGAGTAGACATATGTACTGTCCAAGTCGTTTGTAATATGCGACCAGTTTCTTCCGCTATCGGTTGAACAAAACACTCCCCCTGTGTAACCTGCGGTTGGTCGAGAAATACCATAGGCAAGGAAGATAACACCGTTTCGATCAACTGCAAGTGAAGCAATATCCAGAGGTATCCCCCTGATATTGCTGACAAAAGCCCATGTATTGGTGCTATCGTTAAAGCGAAGGATTTTGCAGTCAAAGGAAGAATCAGGAAAACCATAAGCTGCAGCGAGTATTTGCCCGCTTGGAGCGACTGTAAGAGCAACAATGATACCTTTTGGCAATCCGTCATTGACGGGCATCCATGTATCTCCATCGTTAACTGACTGAAAGATTCCACTATCTTCAGTTCCTGCAAAAAGACGTCCGCTTGAGTCAATAGCAACACACGTAATCCAATTAGTTGTTAAGCCCGAATCTATCTTGTTCCAGCTGTTTCCAGTATCTACAGACCTAAATATGCCATTGCGTCTGGTTACTGCAAAGATATATCCCTCTGAATTTATCAGAAGAGATGTTATTTCGTCGGTTGGGAGGCTGACTCTTACTTGACTGGACAGGGTATCGCTGAAGGTGAGCTGCAAGATGCCGTCGGAGCGAGTCCCTGCAAAAACGTTGCCGTGCGAATAGACTGTCAGAGAACTGATCGGACTACCGTATAGTCCGTTCATTTCTTGCCAGAAGACCTGGGCGTGAACAGCACAACGAAAGGGCTGTGTGACAGCAAGAATAGCTACAAGTATATTGACGCTGCCTACTTCATGGATAATTTTCTTTCCTCTCATGGTCTATGTTCCACATAAGTTAGTAGCATGTTTGTTGATGAGTCTCGCAGTAAGTATCATATAGCTATCAGTCTCTCGATTGGAGACTAAGCCTCAGGATAATTCGGTGACGCATTGTAAGCGGCCATAAGATACTGACGATAATCCTCCCCACTGCCGAATTGAGTTCCATCACCAAATATAAAATATTCACCCGCTTCAGGTGCACCGTCGCTCGCATTATCAGGTTTCACCATATAAAGGTTAACATACCTCAGTGCATCGCCCATGTACTTTTCCACAGAGAAGTGTACTCGTGGGACTTTCCACCACTGATAACCTTGCGGAAACCCACCTATAGAAGTAATTTCACTCTGGATCTCGAGCTTATCTTGATAGTATTTATCCGGAGTAAGGCTATTGAAGGGACGGTCTGGATCGAAGCAGCCCCAAGGATCTGTCAGGATATCAATTTGTGCTTGCTCTCTGTATTTGTTCAGCAAAAAGTTTATTGCATATCCGAGCTCCCAGATAGAGAAAGAGATGGTGTCGAACTTAGCACCAAATGCTGGATTATTTTCAGAGCCATAGAACCAGTCGTAGATCCGCCGTATGGAAGTTCTTCCAAAATTGCCAGCGCCATACACGCCGCCTAGGATGTAATCTACCGCATATGGACCGTATACATCTATGGGCACACTTGTATCTTTGCCCGATGCGCTCCCATGACCGCAATACTCGTACCAGATTTCCGGAAACAGACCCCATGAAACTCCAAATGGAACCCCCTTTTCCTTGGCACCTTGACCGAGCGTAGCCAGAAGGTTCTGCAAGTCGTCATGTCGGTCAGTGCCAAGCGGGAATGGATTCTGCATATAGTAGTTGCTTGAAAAACCAGAAAGACGGCTAAACCTTCGTGGCTCATCAAAAAAGTATCTCTTGGTATTCCCGATAACTGCAAGGAGCGTATGAACATTATCAACTGTATAAGAATTGTTGCCTATAAGCGACCAATGCGGATAGAGATTCGCTATTACTTCATCCGGATTCCAACCTGCTTCTATAGCCCCCTCTACTCCAGTTGAGTAATACTGGCCACTTTTCCTGCAGAAAGAAAACCAGACCGTAACGTACTTGAAAAATCTATCGTTATCTAATGTTGCCGCTCGCACAGCAGCAAAGATATCTCTAGAAGAGCTAATTGCATCATCGACGCCGCTTGGGTTCCACTTTTGTGGTGGTTGAGCCGCAATCTTCTCTCGAAACGCTACTGGCATGTCTGTTTCCTCCTTCCTTTAGGTAGACCATCCAATTGCCACGTACAAATTAACGAGCGCAAAATTCTATGTCAAGCAAGAAGCTCGTTGGAACTACCATGGAGAATCGAGATGGAAGTTCTACCTCATTACGATCATCTTTCTCACAGCACTGAATTGCCCTGCCGTTAGTTTGTAGAAATAAATTCCGCTCGGGAGTTCTGCTGCGGAGAACTTCACCTCATATGTTCCTGGAGCTTTTTCTTCATCAACAAGGGTTTTAACTTCTCTCCCCAGCACATCGTAGACGACAAGCTTGACCGAGGTGCGTTGCGGAAGATCAAAGGTGATTGTAGTTGATGGGTTTCCTCCGTAGGCTGACGCGCCTCTGGGGGAGAGCGGATTTGGGTAGTTCTGGTGAAGACGAAACTCAGATGGCATTTCGTGACCGATCTCCCAAACATCCCTTATAGGCTTCGCGCTGCGGAAAACGTGTCCATTAAGTGTTGCGACAAAAATATAGCCTGAGGGATCAACAGCAAAAGACACGACGGATGGATCGGTCAACCCGCTGTTCATCTGCACCCAGTTTGAGCCCCTATCCGTTGATAGAAAGACACCATCACCAAATGTACCGGCAAAGATGTAGCCCTGAGGATCGAGAGCAAGACTGCGTATGCGGCCCTTTGCTAACCCGCTCATGACCCAATGGTTTCCATTATCCGTTGAGCAATATAACCCGGTGTCGGTTCCTGCAAAGATCTGTCCCCATGGAGCAATTGCGATACTGTATACGCAGCTATTTGCAAATCTCACATAGGTCCAACTTGAGCCATTATTCGTTGAGGAATAAATGCCTTGATATGTTCCTGCAAATATGGTTCCTGAAGAATCAATGGCAAGTGCCTGGATGGAAACATGGTCTGGCCCTATCTGCGTCCAGGTATTTCCCTCATCTGTTGAGCGGTATAAACCTTTACGTGGGGCTGCAGCAAAGACACCCCCTCCTGGCACTGCCGCAAGATGTGGAAAGCCGCTCTCATAGAAATACTCAGTGGTGTCGATGAGAGTTGTCTCCGTCCAGGTATGGCCCCCATCTGCTGACCTGCGAAGGCAACCAATAGCCTGCTCGTGCATAAAAGGCATTTTTTCTAGCCACACAACGCTTGCGTATATATATCCCGAGGGACTAAAGGCAAATGCATTAAAGAAATGGTTAGATAGGATCGTGTCGGCCCATGTCTGGCCATTGTCAGTCGAGGAAAAGAAGCCTCCAACACCAAAAATGTCGTAAATATATTCGAAACCCGCAAAGATCCTCCCCTTCGGGTCAAGGGCAAGAGAAAGCATCCCAGACGGATGTATTAGTCCAATACGCTGCCATGTAGTACCCAATAGGCGGTATATCCCCCACATTTGAGTCCCCGTCAGTACATCTCCTGAAGGTGTGACGGCTAAACAACAGGCATGGATATTCATAAGCCCTGAATTAAACTTGTGCCATGTACTTCCATTATCAACTGAGCGGTAAATAGTACCAAGGGGCGGAGCGCCAACTACTGCAAACATCTCACCAGTATTGTTAACAACAATAGAGTGGACTGGAGAGAGCTCAGGGTCACTTGTCGCAAGTACCTGTTCCCAATGGTTACCTCTATCGTTAGAGCGAAAGATTGCTCCGGCACTGGCACCTGTCGAACCTCCTGCAAAGACATTCCCCGAAGAATCCAGAGCCAGGCTATGCACATGCACGTTCTGTAAGCCTCTGAAAGCCCAGCTTTCCCCACTATCTGTAGAACGGTAAATGCCACTATCGGTACCTGCAAAAATCTCACCGGGAATGCCGATGGCAAGAGATTCAATACTTCTTCCCCGAAGACCAACTTGCACCCAGTGGTCACCATTATCAGTTGAAAAGTAAATGCCATCATTTGTACCCGCAAAGACACCTCCGGTAGCATCCAAAGCAAGAGATGCTATTGATTGATTCCCTGGGCCAATTCGATACCAATGATCACCGCTGTCCGTTGAGCGGTAGGTACCGTTGTCGGTCAGTGCGAAAACATTTCCAGTGGAAGTAACTGAAAGAGAGAAGACATAATCAATATTGAGATCTGACCACCTCAATGCTGTCTCCACCCAATGGTCGCCATAATCCACTGAACGATATATTACGTTGTCAACAAGTGTGGTTGCGAGGTACTCACCTTCCCAACAGGTAGCACCGGCATAGATGACCCCATTAGAAGCAACGGCAAGCGAGAATATAGTTCTCCTAAAAGGAACGTAGGGTCCATTTGTCTCTTCCCAGAAATCTTGAGCAGCAGTGATTTGAGCACCAAGAAGAACCGCAAGTTCCATCACGACACAAATGGTCTTTCCGGGCATGCGAATCCCCCTTTATCTTGTGATTTGCATATTTTCTGCAAACACGAGGCTATTCCTCCGGATACACTGGTGATGAATTGTATGCTGCCATAAAGATTTTATCATATGTCTCACTCGTTACGTACTCGTCGCCCCGAAAAAGTATTCGCCGGAGTCCGGACACCCTCCGGGTATATCATTGCAATGGTCTGGCTTCACCATGTAGAGATAAACGTATTTCACTAAATCCCCCATATATTTTTCGGCTGAGCAGTTAACTCTTACATTCTTCCACCACTCATAGTTTTGTCTACCCATGTAGTATTCAATCTTAGCCTTGATATCCAGTTTGTACGGGGCGTAATCCTTATAAGCGATATTTGGATCGAAGCAGCCCCATGGGTTAGCAAGCATATCAAGCTCTGCTCCTTCCCGATTAGGGTAATTTTTGAGGAGATAGTGAATTGCGTATCCAAGCTCCCAAAGAGGAATCCAAATAGTGTCAACCTTTTCTCGGAATGATGGATTATCAGGGGAACCATAGAACCAGTTATCAATATTCGCAACTGTGGATATAGAAGATGGATATGGCTGAATCATGATATAATCTGCAGAAGAAGGGTCAACTGTACTTGACGTATTGGAATAAGGATGTGGCGGGTTCTTGTCAGGGCAACTTCCGATAGCGGTAAAATGACTGCGCCAGTCGTATGAGTGGACTCCCCAGCTTACACCAAAGGGAACATTTCTTGCTCTGGCATTTGAGGCGAATGCTCTGAGGAAGAGGTCTAAGTTCCTGTGGGAATCATATGGATTGTGAGGATAATACTGACGTTTCCAGGCGGGAATCGACTCACCCTTGCACTCTTCCGGAAGTGTGCTGTACTTATAGGGCTCATCAAAGAAATACCGCCTGGGCGAGCCAATTACGGACATTATAGCTGCAATGGTTCCCTCATCGTAAACCAGAGTGGAGTCATATGTTCCCATAGATATGGAAGCAAGCCACATGACGATCAACTCACTGAGGGACCACCCTGCTTGTTGGGCAGCAGCCGGGTCAGGTGAATAAAGGTTGCCGTCCTTTTTTGCAAAAGAATGGATAGTAAGAAGATACTTAAGAAATCGCGCACCGTCGAGATACGCGTTATGGGCTGCCTGATAAACCGGCCTCATAGCGTCTATCGTGCCCTGAACGTTCTCGGAGATTTCTTTGTCAGGCACAACACCCACTAGTTTCTCTCGAAACGCCATTGGCGTGTCTGTTTCCTCCTTCCTTTAGGTAGACCATCCAATTGCCACGTACAAATTAACGAACGCAAAATTCTATGTCAAGTAAGAAGCTCGTTGGACTACCATCGAGAATCGAGATGGAAGTTCTACCTCATCACGATCATCTTTCTCACAGCGCTGAATTGCCCTGCCGTTAGTTTGTAGAAATAAATTCCGCTCGGGAGTTCTGCTGCGGAGAACTTCACCTCATATGTTCCCGGAGCTTTTTCCTCATCAACAAGGGTTTTAACTTCTCTCCCCAGCACATCGTAGACGACAAGCTTGACCGAGGTGCGTTGCGGAAGATCAAACGCGATTGTAGTTGACGGGTTCCCTCCGTAGGCTGACGCGCCTCTGGCAGAAAGGGGATTGGGGTAGTTCTGGTGAAGGGAAAAGGTTGCCGGGTAGATGCGTTGTTCAGAGACGGGCGTACTGAATGTACTTCGATATATCCCGTGAAGAGAAGTTCCAACGAAAAGATACCCCTCCCGGTTAATAGCAATTGATTGAACCGTATTATCCATCAGACCTGCGTCGAGTTGTTTCCAATTAGTACCACTATCTGTCGAGTGCGACACGCCGCCTGGAACAGTTACCGCAAAATAGTGCCCCAGGGAGTTGACTACAAGTGCAGTGACCTTCGATGTCTGGAGGCCAGCGTGAACCCATGAAGCGCCGTTATCCGCTGAACGATATAGACCGCTATCAGTCCCAACGAAGATGTTCCCTGCTGAATCAGAGGTGACAAAGTTAATGGTTTGGGCTGGGCTCCAGATAGGTTGCCAGCGGCTTCCATCGTCCGTAGAGCGATAAACGCTATCCCGTGTCGAGGCGAAGAGAATGCCTACCCCATTGCAAGTGATTGATATAACGGAGCCACCTAAGTTCCCACTTGTAACCCATGTGTCGCCCCCATCCGTCGATTGGTAAACGTGCCCCTGCTTAGTTCCAACAAGTACTTCGCCAGACAAACCGACTGCAACACAGTTGAAGCTAATATTTAAGGGATCCGAATCGCTCAACGCTGTGGGTGCCCATGTGCCACCGTCGTCCGTTGAGCGGTATAGAGTATCCACAAGATTATCTACGGAAAGGGGGGAAGGGTAGAGTGCCGTAGCCGCCAGAAAAATGTTCCCGGAATGGGGGTCATGTGCGATAGAAGTAACGAGTCCACCTATCGATTTCATATCCCAACTTGCTCCATTGTCGGTCGAGCGGTAGAGGCCAGGAGCCCCATCGAAAAAAGGTATACGCGATTGTTTACCTGCTCCTGCTAACAGAGTCCCGTGTGCGCTTATCAAAAGAGATCCAAGCGTCGTGGGGAACGTTCTACCAGGTTGTTGCCACGTTACTCCGCCGTCGGTAGAACGATAAACACCGTAGTAGCTCATTCCGGCAAGGAGATCTCCGCTGTTTGCGGACAACGCAAGCGCATTGCAGCCTACTCCACGTACTGCATGGGTCCACGAGCGCGCGTGGTCTTTTGAGTAATAGATGCCACTGGTAGTATCATAAACACGCCCTTCCGTTCCCGCGATGAGCCAGCCAGCACGGTTTAGCGTCAGGGATCGTACATAAGCCCCTGCCAGCCCAACCAGGAGCCATTGCGAGTCGGTTTTGACGGCGCTGTACATGCCTGAATCCGTACCTGCATAAACATCCCCGGATGAGTCGCGAAGCAGGCAGAAAATCCATCTGTTGCGTAGTGGAGTTTGCATCCATGTATCGCCATTATCAGTTGAGCGATAAAGAGCGCCGCCGCTAATGAGAGATCCAGTAGCAGCAAGAATGCGACTTGAGTCAACAACAAGTAACGAGTTAATTCTCCCTTCAATCCCAGGGATAGACGCCCATGACTCTCCATTGTCCATCGAACGGTAGAGGCCACTCTCAGTTCCGGCTAGTAATGCGCCGGAGGGGTCAATAGCAAAACACCTAACGGCCGTGGTTGACAAGCCGGATGGCCACCAGGTTTCCCCCTTGTCCTCTGATCGGTAGACCCCGCCACTTGTCCCTGCAAGCACAGGGCCAACAGGAGTAGCAACAAATGAGAAAACTGTGAGACTGAGAATACCCGCTTGAACCCAATGATCTCCATTATCGGTGGAACGATATATTCCCCCGGGAAGCCCGCATTCTTCCCTATTCCAAGTAGACTCACAGGTACCCAGCCCAGCGAAAACAACCCCACTGTTAGGTTCAACTGCAATCGAAACGACAGTTCTTTCAAATGGAGTCCAGGGACCGTTTACCGGCTGCCATATGGCTTGAGCAATCATGGGGACTCTGAAAAAGAACGCGACGGCAAGCAACATTGATGCAGAGGTGAAAACCAACCGGCGCGCCCGTTTCATAGTTGATCGCCCTTTCTAGGACTTTTCACAGTATGAATGAAAGTTACGGTCGTCATTTAACTGCTATGACAAAATGAGAGTAACTGTACATGACCACAAACGTTCTAACGGGTCTCCTACGCTTCGGGATAACCTGGGGATGCCTCGTAGGCTGCCATCAAATACTGCCGGTAGTCTTCACCAGTCCCAAACTGAGATCCGTCGCCGTTGACGAAATACAACCCAGACTCAGGGCAATCGTAACTGTGGTAATCTGGCTCTATCATGTATAGCCAAACATACCTCAGTGCATCGCCCATGTACTTTTCCACAGAGAAGTTCACTCGCGGCACTTTCCACCACTCGTAGTCATGTGGGAAACTCTTGCGACCTTGCGAATCGGTACCTTTCTGGACGATTTGGCTCTTAATTTGAATTTTGTCATCGTAGTACCTGTCAGGGAGGACACCATTAAATGGTCGATGAGTGTCGAAGCAGCCCCAAGGATCTGTCAGGATATCAATTTGTGCTTGCTCTCTGTATTTGTTCAGCAAAAAGTTCATTGCATATCCGAGCTCCCAGATAGAGAAAGAGATGGTGTCGAACTTAGCACCAAATGCCGGATTATTTTCAGAGCCATAGAACCAGTCGTAAATGCGTGCAGTTGATAATCTGTTAAGGTGCCAGGCATCGTAAGCGCCACCGAGAATGGAATCTACAACGCCTTGTCCGTCAACGACAACGCTTGTGTCGCCGCGGACGTAATGTGCATTCCAATCCTCTGGAAGCACTCCCCATCCCACTCCAAACGGGACACCCTTTACCTGCGCCCCAGAATGAAGTGTGCTCAGAAGGTTCTGCAAGTCGTCATGTCGGTCAGTGCCAAGTGGGAATGGATTCTGCATATAGTAGTTGCTTGAAAAACCAGAAAGACGGCTAAACCTTCGTGGCTCATCAAAAAAGTATCTCTTGGTGTTCCCGATAACTGCAAGGAGCGTATGAACATTATCAGCTGTATAAGAATTGTTGCCTATAAGCGACCAATGCGGATAGAGATTCGCTATTACTTCATCCGGATTCCAACCTGCTTCTATAGCCCCCTGTACCCCGGTTGAATAGTACTGCCCAGCCTGCCTGCCAAAAGAAAACCAAACAACAAGGTATTTGAAGAACCGCTCACCAGCCAAGGTTGCTGCAGGAACAGGCGCGAACCTCTCCTTAGATGAGCTGATAGCTGTGTTGATATCCTGAGCATCCCATAGTTCCGGCACATGTGCCGCAATCTTCTCTCGAAACGCTACTGGCATGTCTGTTTCCTCCTTCCTTTAGGTAGACCATCCAATTGCCACGTACAAATTAACGAACGCAAAATTCTATGTCAAGTAAGAAGCTCGTTGGACTACCATGGAGAATCGAGATGGAAGTTCTACCTCATCACGATCATCTTTCTGACAGCACTGAATTGCCCTGCCGTTAGTTTGTAGAAATAAATTCCGCTCGGGAGTTCTGCTGCGGAGAACTTCACCTCATATGTTCCCGGAGCTTTTTCCTCATCAACAAGGGTTTTAACTTCTCTCCCCAGCACATCGTAGACGACAAGCTTGACCGAGGTGCGTTGCGGAAGATCAAACGCGATTGTAGTTGACGGGTTCCCTCCGTAGGCTGACGCGCCTCTGGCAGAAAGGGGATTGGGGTAGTTCTGGTGAAGGGATACCTTAGAAGGGAGTAGCGGGGTATTTTCTGTAAGCCCGGTGACCACATCGTGCTCTTCATTTGATTCTGGCGGCTGTTGCCCGAGAATGGAAAGTCCTCCAAAGGCATAAATGCGACCATCGACAACTGCACAGGTAAACTTCTCTCGTGGGTAAGTTAGAGCAAATGATCGGGCGTCAGTTAGTTTGTTTTCGCGTAAGTTAAAGATCTCAACAAGGGACGTGGGGCCAAGTTGAATGGTTCCGCCGATAATGAAAAGAGAATTCTCCGTTGCTGCGCTGCCATAAAAACCCCTTGGTAAAAAGAGGCGAAGATTAAGTTCGTGCCATTGACTTCCTGATTCATATTTTTCGATGAATGGGAGCGGACCTGAGCTATTTAGCCCTCCTATGACTATGATTGCATCGTTGAAAGTAAACGCAGAGAATCCCCATCTTTCGCGGTTAAGTTGAGGGATGGTTGTTTCCCACTGGTCATGCTCAGGGTCGTAGCGTTCGACCGTTTTCAGAATGCCGTTCGCATTAGCGCCACCGATCGCATAAATTCTCCCGTCCAGCACAGTGACCGCTAATCCAGCACGGCGAGTTGGCATCGGTGCTCGCCTTACCCACCTGTTTCGTGTAGGGTCGTACATCTCCACACTGGATAGGTAATTACCTGCATGGCTGCTTTGCCCGCCGAAGACGTAGATCTTATCATCGAATTCTACTGCTGCGGCAAAAACCCTGGGGTCATTTAGAGGAGGGGCATTTGTATCCCAGGTGTCTGTTTTGGGATCATAAACCTCCACGGTTCGCAGAGGTTTCATCTGCATATTTTGCGTAGTGCTGGCGCCGCCAATGACGTATACCTTGTCGTCAAGTACTGCAGAGCAGAGTCCATATCTCGGAGTTGGCATGGGGGCGCGAGAACGCCATTGGGCTTCCATAACTCCAAGCCCCACAATAGATAACATTAAAACAGCGTTTCCAAGATGTCTGAATTTTAACCGCATTATCGATCACTTATTTTATTGCGGACCCTCTTTACCAGAGTTAGATCACGCAAATACCATGCCATAATATCCCTACTTTTGAACTGGTTCAAGTACAACATTCAAGATTACAGTATCGCGAGGGTTAATGGTCAAAACTTTCTCCCATTTATGAAACGCCGGGTTGCGCAGCGAGATCTTATGTTCCCCTGCTTCCAGAGCCAATGGCGCAGAAAGTGGAGTTGTTTCTCGGTACTCGCCATCAACGAAAATCTGTGCCCAGGGCTGAACAACGATTTTAATGAATCCCGGATTGGCGAGGAAATCGATGTTCAGACGGATACGGTCGCCAGGCTTTATCCTGATGGTCTTTGTTATTGGAGAGAACGACGGATTGCTAAATGTTATCTCATGTTCCCCTGCAGAGACTGTGAGTGGGTTACGGAGCGGTGTGGTTTCGATATATTGACCATCGACGTACACTTTCGCCCACTGCGCGCAGGCGACCTCAACTTCTCCTGTCTCAGCTGAAGGAGTCGGGGTTGCTTCAGGTTTCGCATGTGTAGTTCGCTCCTCTGAACTGAGGGAGATACGGGTTCTTAAACTGGATGAGGTTTCTACTTGCTCCCGTCTTGCTGAAGGTGCGCTTTCTGATAAGCTCCCTATTCCTATTGACTCCCGCGAGACTGTTTGAGCAGTTTCCTTGTTGGTACGCTCAGGGATTTGGGAGATGGCTGGATGTACCCTTCCTTTCGTAGACTTTAGAATGGCAAAAAGGATAATCATCGCTGCAATCGCAATAGATATCCCGATGTAATAAACTTGTCCCCTTTTTCCGGATGTCCCAGGTATGCCGTGGCGTGTACTGGGTCGGGAAGGCTTTTTCTCCTTAGCCTCTTTCTCTGCTTCACCCGAGGAGGGAAGGGGTGGTTGTACTGAAGAAGCACCTCCCTTTTCTCTTCCGGAGAGCTGCACGACAAGTTGAGCAAGCTCGTTCTTAGCCGGTGGAATGTTCAGTGCCGATTGAATCTGGAGAAGTTCAGCGAGCACTTCTTCGGCGGACGAATACCTCTCTTCCTTCTTTTTTGCAATCAACTTTGCTACTAACTCGGAAATTGAGGAAGGGACATCTTCTCTGAGTTCTGTGAGTGCTGGTGGGACGAGGGTCTGGATCTTATGCAAGCAGGCTGCGTAAGAATCGCCGCCAAAGATTTTAATGCCCGAGAGCATTTCGTACGCTGTCACGCCGAGTGAAAAGAGATCTGTTCGGGCATCGAGTGGTTCACCCCGCGCTTGCTCTGGAGACATGTATGCTGGTGTTCCGAGAAGAGTCCCTTCTGTTGTCAGCGAACTGGTGCTGGCGATGGAGGCTAATCCAAAGTCTGTCAGTTTCACATTACCTTTTCTTGATATGAGGATGTTTGAAGGCTTAACATCGCGATGGAGGACTCCGTGGGTGTGCGCATATGATAGGGCTTCGAGAACGCCTGAAACAATTTTCAGGCAGATTGGAAGTGGGAGTTTTCCTTGATGATCGAGTAAAGTTCTCAGGCTGATCCCTTCGACATATTCCATAGCGATGGTAATGGATTCGTCGCTTTCATTAAAGTCGTATACATGGACGATTGCCTCGGAATCTAATCGTGCGCCAGCGCGCGCCTCTCGTCGGAAGCGAGCGACAAACTCGGGTTCCGACTTAAGGTGAGGATGGAGCACCTTGAGCAGCACCACTCGTTCGAGGTCTGGCTGGTAAGCTCTGTACGTTGTAGCGGTAGGTCCGTCGCTTAATTTTTCGAGAATTTCGAACTTACCGATTCTCATTTTGCCATTCCTTAAGCCGATATTGAATCCATCGTACCGAGACGCCGAGCCGCTCAGCAGCGCGGGTACGGTTTCCCCCAACATCCTCAAGGGTCTGCAGTACAAGACGCCGCTCAAATTCTTCAAGGGTCATACCTGATTCGAACAGATCGCCGGATGTATAACGCGGCAAACCGAGATCTTCGGGGAGAATTTCATCATGCTGTGCAAGGACTGCAGCGCGCTCGATGGTATTTTCAAGTTCCCGAACGTTTCCAGGCCATCTGTAAGCAATGAGTCGTTCCATAGCTGCTGGAGCAATGCGGGTAATTTCCCTGCCATGCTCGGCACAAGCTCGGCGCAGAAAATATTCTGCAAGAATAGGGATATCGTCGCGTCTTTCTCTCAGAGGAGGGATATGGATGGGCAGGACGTTCAGGCGGTAGTAAAGGTCCTCGCGGAAGCGCCCTTCTTTCACTTCCTGAAGTATGTCTTTGTTTGTAGCTGAGATTACTCGTACGTCGATGGAACGTTTCTCAGTTTCTCCAACGCGTCGTATTTCGCGCTCTTGAAGAACGCGGAGCAACTTTGCCTGCATTGCAGGTGAAATATCGGCAATCTCGTCAAGGAAAATTGTCCCACCATTAGCTGCTTCAAAGAGCCCTCTTTTGTCACTGATGGCTCCGGTAAACGAACCTTTCTTATGCCCGAACAATTCACTTTCGAGGAGCGTCTCAGGGATCGCTGAGCAGTTGACAGCAATAAATGGCTGATTTTTTCTTCGTCCATTGTAGTGGATTGCCCGTGCAATAAGTTCTTTACCTGTTCCACTCTCTCCGAGAAGAAGGACTGAAACATCAGTATCAACAATTCGCATCACGCGGTTTAGAACTTCTTTTATACCCCTGCTCTTCCCGATAATGCCTTCGAAGGAGTACATTCGCTGGACTTCATTTCTGAGGTGCTTGTTTTCAGCCTGAAGATTTTCGTAGAGTTGTGCATTTTCCAGTGCGATAGCTGCGAGGTTTGCGAACGCTGAAAGGAAATCCAAACTTTCCTCAGTGAAGCGACCGCGCGCGGTTCGGCTGTCTACATAGATTGCCCCAATCAGTTTCTCACGTATTCGCAACGGGACGCACGCCACAGAGCGAATCTGTTGCGTCATGATGCTGCGCGAGTCATCAAAGCGAGCATCATCCAGTGCATCAAGCGATAAAACTGGTTCACCACGAGTGAGAACAGTGTTCACAACACTTGTCGAGACCTGTTTCTGGTCAGTTACACTTTCATGTGCAATATTTCGGGCAACTCGCACAGTGAAATCTGATTTATCTTTTTCAGCGGGGGAGCGCAGTAGGAGAAATCCACGCTCTGCGGCAAGGTGCTCCATAGCGATGTCCATCACGCGCTCCAGCAATTCTTCAGTATTGCGGAGGGAATTGATAGTGCTGCTAATTTCATACAACGCTTGGAAATGCTTTGCTTCTTGAACCGGTGTCATGGGACTACAAACGATGCCTCTCTTGATCGTGACCGATTGCCGTAATCATCTACAATGGCTACTGTCCAGTAATACGTGCCGGAAAGGAGCGAGTCCGTTACATTTGTTGAAGTGACTGTATTGGGAATGTTCGACTGTTTCCATACTGTAGTCGGGAGCCCCGCATCAATGCGAACAACCGCTACATCAAATGTGAATGAATACGCCATGTATACAGCTTCCCACCTTAACGTTGGTCGAGCTGAGGCAGTATCCAGACCTGAGGGTGAGACCGCTACGGGGGTTTCGTTGATGATTCGTGTGACGAAGATTGGAGATGATGAGGAGATATTTCCTGCACGGTCACGGGCAAGTATAAAAATCTGTTTCCCGATCAGCCATTCGAGACTTCCGCCCGGAAGTTCCTCTGCTTTGAGTGTAGCATGAAATCGACGATCGAGAAGTGAGTATGACATAGCATGAATAAGGCTGTCAACTGAAAGGATCACGGAATCAATGTCCGAAGCTCCATCTGCATCGCTTACGCTGACAGCAAACTCAGCTTGGAAAATCGGTCCGGGCCACCATTGAGCAATGTGGCTTGTTGTTGCTGAAATATTTGAGAATGTAGGGAGGGCATCCAGGTGAAAATCGGCCCGGTTTTGTTTGCCAAGTTCAACTGTGATTCGAACAGTATCTGCCGCAAACCCAACTTTCTTCGCAACAAGTAGATACTCACCTTGTGGAAGACCGTTTATGCTAAATGAACCATTTTGGTCTGTTAGCGCTGCAAGATGCCCCCCTGACGACGAACTTTGTGCGATCGAGACCAGCGCATCAGGAATTGGTTGGTATGGTGGATAGAAAGTCGATACCGTGCCGGTTATATTCGTGCTGTTGCGATAAGAAGGTGACTGAGGATCCAGTGGATTGTCATGTGGCGCATCCGGGACACAGCCGGTGAAAACAATGGCTATGCCCCCAACCATGACTTGAAATCCAATGGTACGTAGCAACATGAGCCTGCGGATCTCCCTCGTTCTTGCAGCGAAATCAGCTCCTCTGGACTTCATAAAGTAGATTACAAGTTCATAGACTGAAAATCAAGGCACGCTCTCGCTGCAGATTTATTTTAAAAAAGTAGTTGCGTTTATCCTGAGATACCTAAGGAGGGCTGACAATTGCATTCAATGCGAGTTTTCCGTATTTTTTATTATGATGTTAGATGTATATTGGAAATTTCAGGAGTAATTCTGTGAGCGATAAAGCGGCAACAGAGGTAACAATTACCAATGTTAGTGAAACCGAGCGAGAGATGGAAATTGCGGTCGCCGCCGAAGAATTGCTTCCGAGGTTTGAGCAAGCCTACCGTGAGTATCAACCAAAAGTAACCCTTAGAGGTTTCAGGAAAGGGAAAGTTCCGCTCGAGTTGGTTAAGCGCCTCTACGGCGAGTCGATAGAGCACGAGGTGCTTGAAGAATTGGCGGAGGAGTTCTATCGCGGGGCACTTGAAGAGAGGAAGGTCAAACCAATTGGTACCCCTGTGTTGGTGGACCTCAAGTATGAACGTGGTAGCTCAGCACGATTTAAGATTCGCTACGAGGTCGAACCAGAGTTCGAATTAGCAGGCTACAAGGGGCTTCGTGTTGAAAAGCCTATCCATCGTGTTACTCAGGAAGAGATTGAGGGAGAGATTCTTCGGCTGCGTCGTGCGCATGCAATTACGACGCCAGCTGAGCAAGTCCTGGATGATCAATACATTGTGACGGTTGATATTCAGGAGCTTGATCGCACAGGGTTCCCTATTATTGGCAAAAAGGATGAAAACGTACGTTTTTATCTAGGGAGTGAGGAAATTAACCCTGAGATACGCGATGCTCTCACTGCAGCGAAGCCGGGCGAAGAGCGGCGAGTAACGCTGAAAGAGAGCCGCGGTGATCATATAGTTGAGACAAACCTTCTTTTGAAAGTTAATGCTGTAGCGAAGTTCGAATTGCCTCCTTTTGATGACGCTTTTGTCCAGAAGATAACTGAGGGGAGGAAAACGAACACGAAGGAACTTACTGATTCAATACGTGAAGAACTGGTTGCATACTGGGAGCGAGAGGCGGAGCGGGCTGTTGATGACGCTATCGTTGGCGAAATTGTGCGGAGGCACGACTTTCAGCCACCCGAAAGCCTCGTTGAGAGATTTCTCGATTCCTATCTTGAAGAGTACAAGAACCGTCAGCGTGGGAAAAAGCTACCTTCTGACTTCGATGAAGAGAAATTCCGCTCGGATCTTCGACCGACAGCGATATTCCAGGCAAAGTGGTATTTGATTCGCAAGCGAATCATTGAGGCGGAGGGATTGACTGTCGAAGATGAGGATTTGAAATCACTTGCTGAGAGGGAATCTGCACGAATAGGTGTTGAGCGTGATCGATTGATTCAATTTTATAAAACTTCAGAGCAAACGAAAGAGCGTATTCTCGGAGAGAAGCTGATGGCGTTCCTCCGAGCACAGTCAAATATTGTTGAAGTTGAAGCGAGAAACACCCCTTCCTTAAACCTGTAAGAAATTGAAAACCCTTTTTTCTCAGTGGGAATAATTTAGGAGCTGTGTATGAGCCGTGATCAACTTGTTCCAATTGTGATTGAGCAGACGGGTCGAGGCGAACGCGCTTACGATATCTTCTCGCGTTTGCTCAAAGAACGAATTGTGTTCATAGGGACACCGATTGATGATACTGTTGCCAGCCTCGTGATAGCGCAACTTCTTTTTCTTGAGTCAGAGGATCCGGACAAGGACATCTTCCTGTATATCAATAGTCCCGGAGGCACAATTCCATCGGGACTTGCCATTTACGACACGATGCAGTATATCCGTCCTGATGTCTCCACAATTTGTATCGGGATGGCTGCGAGCATGGCAGCGGTTCTACTTGCGGGTGGTGCAAAGGGAAAGCGTACAGCCCTGCCCAACTCACGTATCATGATCCACCAGCCATGGGGCGGTGTTCAGGGGGCTGCCAGTGATATTTCGATTCAGGCAGAGGAAATACTCCGGATGAAACGCCGTCTGAATCAGATTCTCGCTGAGCATACCGGGAAACCTGTAGAACAAATTGAAAGGGATACAGATCGCGACTACTATATGTCGTCAGAAGAGGCGAAGGCGTATGGGCTAATTGACAATATTCTCGTGAAGCGCCAAACGCCGAAGAAGGAACGCTAAGCTCATCGATTAAGAGGGTTTTTATGAACCAACGACGATTTGAGGAAAAAATTCGCTGCTCGTTCTGTGGACGAACGCAGGACGAGGTGACAAGCATTATAGCCGGACCCGATGTCTACATATGCGATATCTGTATACGGAACTCCGTTGAAATTATTCGAAATAACGTTGCAGCCTATTCCACTCGTCACCGGCACGGTCGCGTCGGTTTGAGTCCGGCGGAGATTAAGCATGCACTCGATGAGTACGTCATAGGACAGGAAGAGGCGAAGAAAACACTGGCGGTAGCTGTATACAATCATTACAAGCGGGTTGAATCGGCAGTAGGTATAAGTGCTTTTGACGATGTGGAGATTGAGAAAAGCAATATACTCCTCATCGGACCGACGGGGACTGGTAAAACACTTCTTGCGCAAACACTTGCAAAGATTCTCGATGTCCCTTTTGCCATTGCTGATGCGACAACACTTACAGAGGCTGGTTATGTTGGCGACGATGTCGAGACAATTCTTCTTTATCTTCTCCAGAACGCGGACTACAATGTTGAGCGTGCGGAGCGGGGTATCGTCTACATTGACGAGATTGATAAAATTGCCCGGAAAGGGGATAGTGCTTCCATCACGAGAGATGTTTCAGGAGAAGGAGTTCAGCAGGCTCTTCTGAAGATTCTTGAAGGGACGATCGCCGGGGTTCCACCCAAAGGGGGGCGGAAGCATCCAGAACAAAGTCTAATACAGGTTAACACGAAGAACATCCTGTTCATTTGCGGGGGCGCTTTTGAGGGATTGGACAAGATCATCGCACGGCGGGTGAGTCAAAGCCCAATAGGATTTGGAGCCGACGTCGTTGGCAAAAAAGATTATAACGTTGACGAGCTTCTGAGAAATGTTGAGCCCGAAGACCTTTTGAAATTTGGGATGATCCCGGAATTTGTGGGCCGCCTGCCGGTAATTGCAACACTTCATTCACTCCAGGAAGATGCACTGCTAAACATCTTGACCCAGCCGAAAAATGCCATTGTGAAGCAGTATAAGAAACTCTTCAAGATGGAAGGTGTTGAACTCGAATTTGAAGAAGGAGCACTCCTCGCTGTGGTTCGCCGTGCAATGGAGCGTGGGATGGGTGCTCGGGCTCTTCGCTCAATCATAGAAAATGTGATGCTTGATATTATGTACCGCCTCCCTGAACAACGTAACGTTACTCGCTGCATAATCACCGCTGATACCATTCTTCAAGGGAGTGAGCCTATTTACCTCTACGAGGAGAGGAAAGCCACTGCCTGAGAACCTCCCCTCCGAAGACGGAGAATGGCGCCTGAGCACTCACATCACATAAGAGGAGATGCTTCAGCGACGATTTCCCTCACCATGAGCTGTGAAATTTTCTCTTCCATATGGCTCGCTTCGCAAAGATCTCTCGCTTGAAGATAAGTATGTGACTTCTATTGTCTCACCTCCTCGCCTTCCTAACGTCGATGAGGTAGAAAGGCTCAGTTCCGCAATTGAACATCCTATTGGCTCGCCAGGACTTAAGTCGTTTCTCTCTGAGGCGCGGGATGTCACAATTGTTGTCCCTGATAAGACACGCAGAGGGAGGGTCAATATAGTCCTCCCATTCCTCATTGGAAGGCTCGTTGAGTCTGGTGTCGAAGAGGAAGCTATCACAATTATTTTTGCAAATGGGGCTCATGCAAAACAAAGTGAGGAAGAAAAGCGCAATATCCTCGGCGATGAAATATATCTCTCTTTTCGGATAGAGGAGCATGATGCTTATCACGGGAACTTTGTGGATGTTGGCGCGACGCATTTTGGCACTGAAGTGAGACTTAACGCAGTTGTTGCTTATGCACATCGGGTGATAGCGATCGGACCAATTGTGCATCATTATTTCGCTGGGTTTGGTGGTGGTCCGAAGCTCCTGATGCCTGGCGTGGCAGCTTATCAGAGTATTCTCCAAAATCACCGGCGAACATTGACTCCTGAGGGAAACTTCCATCCTAATTGTGAAGTCGGTGTACTCGACGGAAATCCTGTTGCGGAAGATATCGCTGATGCCGTCCGATTCTTCCCGCCAACTTTCTTCCTTGGTACGATCCATGATGCATCGGGGAAAATTGTGGACGCTGTTGCGGGAGATATTCTGCAGGCGCATCGCCTTGGAGCAAAGAAGGTTGAGCAAATGAATGCTGCTCATCTTGATGAACCGGCCGATCTTGTGATTGCAAGCGCTGGAGGCTATCCGAAGGATTTGAACTTCATTCAGGCACATAAGGCAATTCATCATGCAGCAATGGCGGTTCGGGATGGTGGTGTGCTTCTTATATTTGCTGAGTGTCGCGAGGGAATTGGCTCACAGTCGTTTTTGCAATGGTTTAACATGCCGATCGATGAAATGAAAAGGCACTTGTTCAATGAATATACATTGCACGGGCACACAGCGCTTTCACTTCGGACGAAAGCTCAGCGGATCACAATTGTGCTGGTAAGTTCACTTCCTGATGAAGTTGTTGAGTCCATGGGGCTGGTTGCAGCCCGGACCCCTGAAAAGGGACTTGAGGAAGCACGTTCTCGTTTGACAAACTCATTCAAAGCTATTATCTTGACGGATGGGTCTATTACCGTGCCGAGAATAAAGGGAGCATGAACCGTGCCAATGGAAGTGCAGGTTGACGGAAGGAAACTCTCCATCGTCCAGGGGGATATTACCGAGCAGGAGACGACTGCTATCGTAAACGCTGCCAATAACGGTCTCTGGATGGGGGCTGGTGTAGCTGGTGCGATCAAACGAAAGGGGGGCGAACAGATTGAGCGTGAAGCCGTTGCTCAGGGCCCAATTGAGGTTGGGGGAGCAGTTGTCACAAGTGCTGGTGCGCTCAGGGCAAGGTACGTTATTCATGCCGCTGTGATGGGTCAGGATTTGCGGACTGATGCGGAGAAGATTCGCCAGGCAATGCGGAGTGCCCTTAAGGCTGCCGAGGAGCGCGGCGTTGATTCTGTTTCCTTCCCCGCCCTCGGAACTGGTGTAGGAGGGTTTCCTCTGGATCAATGTGCATCGATCATGATCGATGAGGCAGAAATTTTCCTTCGTGCCACCAGGGTAGTGAATGAAATCCGATTTGTGCTGTACGATGAAGTTGCATTCAGTGTTTTCGCTAAGGAATTGTCCCGCCGTCGGCGCGACTTGCCTTAAAATAATGAGAGGAGGATGAACTGTGAGAGGAAATTTTCAGAGTTGGCTTGGAGTGACATTATGCCTGGTGTGCTTTTCACTTATTTGTTGTAGCAGGGAAACGCCTGCCGTTTTTGCGCCTGTTGAAGTTCCCGTTTCGCCTCCGCCACCGAGTGCTTATGGGCCACCGGTGTCGTACTCACGTGAGGTTGCGCCGGTGTTGGAGATATCGTGTGCGGAGTGTCATAATCCAGACAGCCTTGCAAGTGGACTTGATGTCACTTCGCATGCGGCGTTGTTGCGTGGTGGTAAGCGAGGACCTGCAGTGATCCCGTGGAGTAGTAAGAAAAGTCTCCTTGTGCGCGCGATCACGTCCAGAAACATCGATTTCCCAATGATGCCACCGGGCGAAGGATCACTTCCGTATGATGTGATAATGCGGATCAAGCGGTGGATCGATCAGGGTGCTGCTAACAATTGATGGGAACGGTTCATCTGCATTATAAAGATCACGTAGAGCATTACCAGCGCGATGGAGAGCTGTTCAACTACTTCGATCCAGATGATCCTGTTGCCGCCGATTTCGATCGCCGATTGCACAGGCTGATCGTTAGCCTCTTGAAGCCGGTGCAAGAGGGGATTCTCCTTGACATTGGGAGCGGTGGGGGATGGGTAAGCGAATCGTTAACTGATGAAGATATTCAGGTCATCCATCTCGATCTTTCGCTGAAGAACCTTCGTCAGATCTTGCTCGCCCATCCGCCCCTAACGGACACAGGAGGTGCCTCTGGCTCTACTTCTCACCATGTTTCTGCCATAGTCGGGGACGCTTACGCAATTCCACTGAAATCTGAGAGCGTTAACGTTGTCGTGGCAACAGAGGTACTTGAGCATCTTGAGCATCCCGATGTTGCTCTACGCGAAGTTGCACGAGTATTGCAGCCGCGAGGGAAAATTCTTTTGAGCACGCCATATAAGGAGAAAATTCGTTACTACCTTTGCATTCATTGTAATCAACCAACACCGGCAAATGCACATGTTCAGTCATTTGACGAGAAGCGCCTCGCAGTGCTTTTGCGGGAAAGTGGCTTGGAGCCTAAACGAGTACTGTTCATTGGCAACAAACTTTTTCTCTATACGCGCGCATCCTATTTGCTACGGTGGCTGCCGTTCTGGTTGTGGCGAGGTATTGACCGCGCTTTGAGTTTACTTATCCGAAAGGAAACGCACATCATCGTGGAGGCGCACAAACCGGGTCTATTAGTTTAATGAATTTTCAATCTGAAACGTGTATATTTGGTATTGACCTTTTCAATCCAGCACATAGTGAAATTTGGCAAGGGCGAGTGGCGGAACTGGCAGACGCGCTAGACTTAGGATCTAGTTCCTGAACAAGGATTGGGGGTTCGAGTCCCCCCTCGCCCACAAAGAGCGAGATCAAGGAGACCTTATGAAACTTAACATGCAGTCAATGATGAAACAGCTTCAGGAAGTGCAGCAGCGCATGGAAAGAATCCAGGCTGAATTGGAAACAAAGACCGTGTCCGCTGAAGCAGGCGGTGGGATGGTTCGCGTCGTTGTCAATGGAAGGCTCCGCGTTCTCAAGATAGAGATAGAAAGAGATGCTATTGATCTTGACGATCTTTCCATGCTCGAAGACCTTGTCACTGCTGCTGTCAACAAAGGGATCGAAGAAGCTCAGGAAATGGCACAACAAGAGATGGCTAAAGCTGCAGGAGGGATGATCCCTCCTATCCCTGGACTCAATTTGCCTGGATTAGCTTAAGACCCGCCTATGGGCATTAGATATACATCAGAATCATTAGAAGCTCTCATAGAAGAGTTTGCACAGCTCCCCGGGATTGGTCGGAAATCGGCTCAGCGGCTGGCGCTCTTCATCTTGAAGCAACCAAAGCCAGATGTCGAACGGTTTGCGGCTGCACTTCTTGGAGTGAAGGAAAAGATACACTATTGCTCGATTTGTTGGAACATCACTGAACAGGATCCATGTGTTATTTGCGCTGATCCGAAGCGCGATCGTAGCATAATCTGCGTTGTGGAAACTCCCAGCGACGTCATTGCGATTGAACGGACAAATGAGTACCGCGGGCTCTACCATGTGCTTGGTGGGGCTCTCTCACCACTTGACGGTGTTGGTCCTGAAGATCTCCGCATCAAGGAACTTCTTTCACGCATCGATGAGAGCATTCAAGAAGTGATCCTTGCTCTCAATCCCACCGTTGAAGGGGAGGCGACAGCTTTGTACCTTACAAAGCTATTGAAACCGCTTGGTGTGAAGGTAACGAGGCTGGCGCGCGGGATTCCGATTGGTGGCTCGCTTGAGTACGCAGACGAGGCAACACTCTCCCGAGCCTTAGAAGGCAGAGTGCCGATGTGATGATTAGGCTTGTTACCATTTCGGCAATGCTTGCAACTATCGTTGTAGGAATACTCTCCTCATGTGAATTATTCCAAACACGCGCCCCGGAACCACCCACACAGGCGAGCTCCTCATTTGTTCCCCCTACATCAGCTCAGATCGTTCTCCAGAACCTCCGAAACGCCATCAAGGAACGTAATACGGACAACTATGTTCGCTGTTTTGCTGATTCGTTAACCTCAGCGCATAGCTATCAATTCGTTCCAACAGAGAAAGCAGCCGCGCAATATTACGGTGTATTTACCACCTGGACCCTCCGCAACGAACGGCAGTATTTTGATAATATCAAATCGCATCTTTCTTCGGCATCGGTGCCGAATCTTATATTAAGCAATGATCGGTTTGAGTATCTCTCAAGCGATTCAGCTATCTACAGTGCAACCTATGACCTGTTCATCCCTCATGACGTCGCAGGAGTTCCTCAGACAGCCCATGGCAACTTGCAATTCACCCTCGGAGTTGATCGGAATAACATGTGGATGATTTACCGCTGGATTGATCTATCAACAGGATCCGAGTATACATGGAGTGATTTCAAGGGGAGGTTCAGTTATTGACAAGAGCTATGCGATGCATATCATTTGTGTTTGCGGTATTTCTCGCAATTTCAGTTAGCGGCTGTTTTAATCCATTTGCGCCGCGGCTTGAAACTAATCCTGTTGCAATCGGCTCCGTCTTAGGGAGTCAACAGACAATCGATGGTGTATTCCAGAGCTTTCAGTATGCCTATACATTTAAGGACACGACCATCTACGGGAGGTTGCTTGACGGTTCATTTGTATTTATTTACACCGATTACAACACGGGCACGGATGTTTCCTGGGGGCGTGACGAGGAGATTCATACAACGTATGGATTGTTTGTGAATGCTCAAAGGCTTGACCTTGTTTGGAATAACATTGTTGCTCAATCGGGGGATTCCTTGCGCGTGAATGTAACGCGTGCCTTCAATTTGACTGTGACGTTCAATCCTAACGATGTGCTCCGTCTGGATGGCTATGTGAATCTCACCCTGACGCGACAGTCAGCGGATGCTGATTGGAAGATTGTTCGATGGCGAGATGAATCGAATTACTGAACCGCGCTTAATAATGTAGGAGAAATTTATGCCGAATGAGTTTGTGGCGGTCCCTTCTTATTCTCCACTGCAATACATGAGTCCAGGCTACTTGTTCAGAATCTAACGAATGTCTCTCCGCTTTGCAATTTCAGAAGGCTTTTCAGGGCTACGAAGGGCAGCAGCGATGACAGTTGTTTCCATCGGCACAGTTGCAATTGTGTTGCTGCTGTTAGGTTCATTTGCACTGGTAGTGCTTAATGTTGAATCACTCTTTGGTTCAATCAGGGGTCAGATGGAGCTTGAGGTATTTCTCCGGGACGAAGTTGATTCAACTGCCGCGGTCGCGTTAGGGAGGGAAATACTTTCTCTGGGAGGGGTGGCAAATTTTAAGTATGTCTCGAAGACGGAGGCACTCAGGATATTCCGTGAGGAGTTTGGACAGGACATTTCAAAGGTCTTAACGTTCAATCCATTACCGGCGTCATTGAAGATTCGTCTCTTAGACAGCGCGTTGACAGCATCGCGTGTCCAGGCGATTGTTCGTCAGATCCGCTCATTGCAGGGGGTGGAGGACATTGCCTATCCTCGAGCAGTCATTGAAACAGTTGAGAACCGTGCCCGTGATGTTGTGTGGCTGAGCATCGCTGTTGGTCTGCTTCTATTGGTAGCATCGCTGTTTCTTGTTTCGAACACTGTTCGTCTTGCAATGTACAGCAGGCGATTGATGATACGGCTTCTTCTTCTTGCCGGAGCTACGCGAGGATTTATTCGGGGTCCGTTTCTTGTCGAGGGTTTCTTTCAGGGCTTCATTGGCGGTGTTCTTGGGGCAGTCTTTCTGAAAGTTGGGATCGATGCAATGACTCAGCACCTGGTTCTCGGACTTCAGTGGGGGGCATTGGTTCCATTATGGTTTTATGGTATCGTTGTGGCAGTTGGCAGTCTGCTTGGTGTGGTTGGGAGCGCTCTTTCAGTCCGGTCTTATCTTCGGGAAACCACGGAGACGCAATGAGTCAATTTGATTTTGTATCACATTTTTGATAGATTCATATTTGTTATTTGTTGCTCGCCGTTTGGGAAAACATTTCTATGCACAGCAAAAGAAGCCATTGGATTTTTATTGCACAGTTTCTGCTTCAGAGAAAGGAGGTTTCTTAATGAATGATGCTCGTGTGAAAGAAGGATGGGTGAAGACACTGTGGAGGTACTACCGATTCCCGGGAAGTTGGGCTTGGATTCTTCACAGAATTTCCGGGCTTGTTCTCACCGGATATATCATCCTTCATATTTATGCTTTGACAACTCTTCAGCAAGGAGAGAAAGCGTTCGATGAAGAGATGGCGTTGTTCCTTACGCCAATTTTCAAGTTACTCGAGTGGTTCCTTTTCGCCTTTGTGGTATTCCATACCTTAAACGGTATACGTATCGTTCTTATTGATTTTGCTGATGCATCAAAGTATCAAAAAGTTCTTTATCGGTGGGTATGGGTTTTGAGTATTATCTCGTTTGTTGGGATGGGGTGGTTTATAATGTTGCATTGAGCCACTCGCACCAGAACCAATTTTGATAATGGAGGTTTCGCATGTCGTATCGATATCTTGGCAGTCGTGGCTCAGGCGCACCGAGCTGGTTTTTCCAGCGTGTGACGGGGATCGTTCTTGCTATTGTGATGATATTTCATTTCTTCCTAATGCATACTGATCCCGCCTCCGGTCATACATATCAAGCGGTGCTTGACCGGTTGAGCCACCCGTTTTGGAAGATGTTCGATCTTGCTTTCGTCATGCTTGGCCTGTATCATGGCGTCAATGGGACAATCGGCATCTTCAGGGATTTTGAAATGAAGCCATGGTTGCGGATGGGCATTTATGGATTTCTTGTTGTTCTTGCAGTTTATTTTGGTGTACTTGGATTCACTACTATTTTGAAATTCTAATTTTCCTCTTCATTAGAGGAGGAAGCTTAGCACGATTGATGGGAGAAAGGATATGATTCATCAATATGACGTTGTCGTTGTTGGAGCAGGTGGGGCTGGTCTGCGCGCGGCGCTGGAAATTCCAAACGAATACTCCACCGCTGTCCTGACGAAAGTCTTTCCGACGCGTTCCCACACATCAACAGCTCAAGGAGGAGCGAGTGCACCTTTGGGGAACGAAGAGGAAGATAGCTGGGAATGGTACATGTACGATACAGTGAAGGGGAGCGATTACCTTGGTGACCAGGATGCTATTGAGGTTATGGTTAAGGATTCCTCACGTGCAATCATTGAGCTTGAGCATATGGGTTTGCCTTTTTCTCGTACACCCGAAGGGAAAATTGCGCAGAGACGTTTTGGTGGTCACACTCGCGAGTTTGGCAAGGCTCCTGTGAAGCGTGCATGCTACTCTGCAGATCGCACGGGACATGTTATGCTTCACACCTTGTATGAGAACTGCCTCCGAAGAGGGGTTCATTTCTTTTCGGAATTCTTTGTCACCGATCTTCTCATCCATAAAGGCGTCACCGCAGGTGTTGTTGCGCTGGACATTGCCACCGGGGAGGTCCACACATTTCATGCCAAAGCGGTAATGTTTGCCACAGGGGGCTACGGTAGGGTGTACAAGGTGACATCCAATGCAATGGCATCAACGGGGGATGGATTTGCAGTTGCATACGAAGCAGGTGTACCCCTTGAGGATATGGAGTTCGTTCAATTCCACCCGACCGGCTTGTGGCGACTCGGTATCTTGATTTCAGAAGCAGCACGGGGTGAGGGCGGAGTGCTTCGGAATAAAGATGGTGAGCGCTTCATGGAGCGGTATGCGCCAACTGTAAAGGACTTAGCTCCGCGTGACATGATCTCACGAGCAATTTATACAGAATTCCGTGAAGGTAGAGGTATTCCTGCTCCGGATGGCACATTTTATGTGCATCTGGATTTGACACATCTTGGTAAGGATGTTCTTGAGCATAAGCTCCCTGAGATCACGGGTTTCGCAAAGACATATCTTGGTGTCGATGCATCAAAGGAGATGATCCCTGTTCAGCCAACCACTCATTATGCGATGGGGGGCATCCCGACCGACGTGGATGGGCGTGTTGTTATTGATGCGCGAAACACACCGCTTCCCGGCCTTTATGCTGCCGGCGAAGTGGCGTGCGTTTCTGTCCACGGTGCGAACCGCCTTGGCACTAACTCGCTTGTTGATATTGTGGTCTTCGGCAGACGTGGTGGAAAGGCAATGGCTGAATACATTTCCCGCGAGGTCGGGAGTGATTTTCCTGATCTCCCACCCGATCCGGAGGGGAAGACGCGCGAATTGATCAATCGTTTACTCTCAAGCACAGGAAAGGAGAAAGCGGTGACTCTGCGGACTGAGTTACAGGACACGATGATGGATAATGTTTCAGTTTTCAGAACCGCAGATACAATTAAAACTGCTCTTGCAAAAATCGAGGAGCTGAAAGAGAGGTACAACAATCTTGCAATTGATGATAAGGGGATGAAGTTCAACACCGACTTGATGGAAGCACTTGAGCTACATAACCTTATTGTCACAGCTGAGACAATCGCGCTGTCTGCATTGAATCGGAAGGAAAGTCGCGGTGCGCATTACAGGGAAGATTTTCCGAAGCGAGATGACAAAAATTGGCTGAAGCATACGCTCTTGTACAAGGGCGATGGGAAACCAAAATTCGCCTACAAACCTGTCGTCATAACACGGTTCAAGCCACAAGAGCGAAAATACTGAGGATAACAAATCCCGCTGATAGCGGGATAGACTCTTTTTTATCAATTGTAAAAAGGAAGGAGCTCCGGATACATGAAACTTACATTACGTATCCAGCGGTTCAACCCTGAGAAAGATAAGAAGCCGTACTACCAGGATTTCACTATCGAGGAGACCGATCCTCGGATGAGCCTTCTCGATATGCTGAATGAGGTCAAATGGAAAATGGATGGGACGCTGACATACCGGCGTTCATGCAAACATGGTATGTGCGGTTCATGTGGGATGAGAATTAATGGGAAAAATGGTCTGGCATGCTCTACACTTCTCAAGGACCTCAACACGAAGAAGCCAGTTGTTCTCGATCCGTTGCCGGGCATGCCGATCATCAAGGACCTTGTTGTCGATATGACTGACTTTTACAAGAAGTTCGAAGTCATCAAGCCATATCTGATCACGAAAAGTCCGCCGCCTCAGCATGAGCGTTTGCAGTCCAATGAAGATGCCGAGCTTCTGTTCGAATCGGCAAAATGCATTCTTTGTGGTTGTTGTTCGAGTTCCTGTCCATCGACATGGACAAATGACCAGTACATGGGTCCTGCGGTGCTTCTCAAGGCGTATCGGTTTGTCTTTGATACACGTGACGAAGCACCCGATGAGCGTCTCAATGCTGTTGATCATGAGGATGGTCTCTGGCGCTGCCACACCATTTTCAACTGTGTAGAGGCGTGTCCGAAGGAGATCAACATTACCTACCATATTTCAAAGCTGAAGCAGCGTGCGGCTGAACGTGAAGCTTGACAAAGAGGGCGGGTCACTGACCCGCCCTTTAAGTTTTTGGACGGCTGTTAATATGTGTAAAGGCTACCCTGATTATCTCTACGGTGACTAATGGCTGTGCAAGTAATTGGAGAACATTGAGCTCGCCGAACTACATTGGCCCAAATGTACTTAAAGCTGCTTTAACTTGTCGTCAGGAGTGAGCACGTCGATGAGTATTTACTGAGCGCACTACATTTCTATTAGCTCCGAACCGGAATGAATAAGTTGGTGAGGAAGATGATCTTGTTACAGCGAGTTCGAATAAGCTTCATCCGGAAAGTGAATTTGCCCTACCTCCTCTTCGAGCTTTATGGAGCTTGTCCCAGAAGGCATCCAGTAATTCCGTGATCCCTTCATTCTGAACTGCGGAGATCGGAATTGCAGTGAGCTTGAGGAGTTTGGCTGACCTCACCAGTTTAGCTACCGTCTTCTGATCAACGAGATCGGTTTTTGTGATGACGATCAGGCGCGGCTTGCGCGCCAGTATTGGATTGAACGATCTCAGTTCATGCATCAAGATTTTCACATCATCTCGAAGATCTTTTGTTTCTGAGCTCACCAAGATGGCGAGAACCCTCGTGCGCTCTATGTGCTTCAGGAATTGAATACCAAGTCCCTTTCCTTCGTGCGATCCTTCAATGAGCCCGGGGATGTCCGCAACGACGAAACTCTGATACTCTCTGTATCGGACAATTCCAAGCACAGGTTCAAGGGTCGTAAATGGATAGTCGGCAATTTTTGGATGCGCTGCAGAGATTGTTGCAAGGAGCGTTGACTTGCCAACGTTAGGAAATCCTACAAGCCCCACATCGGCGAGGAGTTTCAGCTCAAGGATCAGGGTCCGTTCCTCACCTTTTTCCCCGGGCTCTGCAATCCGGGGTGCCTGGTTCGTTGAAGTTGCAAATGCGGCATTTCCTCTTCCACCTTTGCCCCCACGTGCTGCAATGAACTCCTGACCGTTCTCCACCAGATCGGCCAGCACAGAGTTAGTCTCAGCATCTTTGACCAAAGTTCCACATGGGACACGTATGATAATATCCTTGCCACTTCGCCCTGTTTTGTTCGATCCTTGACCGTGTTCGCCTCGTTCGGCTTTGTAATGTTTTCTGTAGTGAAAATCGAGAAGGGTTGTAAGCTGCGCATCAGCCTTCAGGATGACGTTGCCCCCGTTTCCACCGTTTCCGCCGTCAGGTCCACCACGAGGGACAAATTTCTCGCGTCGGAAAGAGACAACGCCGTTTCCACCATTGCCCGCTTTAACATAAATTTTGGCGTAGTCTATGAACATGATCTACGTTTGCGAGGCATGCCGCAGATAAATCACTTCCAATAGCCGCCTAACGTATTTCGAGTTCGGTTGGGCTTTCATTTTAATCAGCAGATCATCCAGAACGGAGATTGCTTCGTCAGCCGATGATGCTTTGTTAACTTCGGAGAGAAACTGCCTGAACGCTTCTTCATCGCGCCGGAAAACCTTCTTCACTATCTTTTTCAACTCCCTCGGCGAGAGAAAAGATTCAATCGGGCGGAGCAATGTATAAGGAGCTTGTGCCGATGATGTTGAAGCGATCTGAGGGCTCTTGGGTTTTGTGGCGTCAATGAGGTCCGGCTCAGAGGCTGACTGAGGGTTGGTTTCTGTGGGGGCTGAGGGCTCGCTTATCCGCTCTTCATTGTGGTGTGGCAGCGGAGTAGCTTCGAGAGATGGACGCGATTCAATGAGGGAGCTCATCATTGGGCGCTCAGGCGCCTGGAAGAAATTGAGAAGCTCGGTGTACAGCTCTGCTGGGGAGAGCGTTGCACGACTGAATTCATCTCGAATCATTTCAAAATGATTGTGAATGTCGTATCTCTCCTTGTCTTCGAAGAAAACTACAATCGCATTCGTCGGTATAGAGGCTTCAAGGGGCTTTCCCTGACCTTGATTGAAAAGGGAAAAGATCGGTGATAACAACTTCAGGATTTCATCGGCGGTGTGTCGACGGAGAATTTCTCGATCGACGTTATGCAGGAAGTGGCTCAGAAGGGATGCAGAAATCTCCATTGCTCCAATCGAATCCAGGTAGAAAAGGAGAGCATTTTGCAAATATGGATATGCGTGGAGATAATGACATTTCTTCTCGATTGTTGCCCTCGGTATTTTGTCAAAGGGTGCTGAATTTAATTCCTTCCCCTCAGCGAAGAAATGTACCATTGTCCAGATGGGGCGCAACGTGTAGTTGAAGAGAAAATGCGTCGCAGTGTCAATAAGAGCAGCAAACTCTTCGCTTGAGAATTCAAATGAGGCAATTAAGGCGTTGTCCAGGTGATGCTTAAGGACACGAACAGCGGGGTCTGACTCTCTGAATCTTCGCAGCCCTAACTGCATTGAGTGGTCTTCATCCAGATAATGGGCGACCTCTGCCCGAAGATATGTCTTGAAAGATGAAGGAATATCTGACCGGAGGACATCTCGAAGAACGATTGACGAGCGCTCTCCGATTGTGCGTGCCATCACGCTTTGGATGATTGCCTCAATGTCGTTGTCGAATGGGGATGTTGCGATCGCTTACTTCCCTCCTGTGATAAGTGTGTGTACGCGGTCGATCTCTTTTTGAGCCCCCGCTTTGAAAGTGGCGTCGATGCCGGGTCGGTTAATGATCTCCTGGTACATTTTGATAGCGTCATTATACTTTCCCATCTTCTCATACGACTGCCCTGCCATGTAGAACGCATTTGCGCGCCAGTCGATCCTGGTTGGTTTAGTTGTTAGATACGGCACCTTGAGGAATTCAAGGATCGCGCGCTCGTAATCAGCCTTGTAGAAGTAGCACTCCCCGATGTAGTAACGAATCTCCGCCTCAAGGTCAGGGCTTGCCTCTTCAAGGAGATTTTGAAAGTGCAGAAGAGCCTGATCATAATACCCGAGCCGCTCATAGAGAATACCGACATCGACACGTCGGTCCGGGATAGATGGATCATTTGGGAAGAGTTGAATGAATCGACGAGTATAATCAAGGGCTGCGTCGCTCATGCCGAGGTTCTTGTAGGCTTCAATGAGATTACTCATCGCATATGGGACAATTGCAGTGTCCGCATTGACCCCTATGGCCGGCACAAGTAGACTATCAGTGATGGTGCGGTAAAAACGCACGGCGTCCTCATATTTTTCAGCTCGAAAATCAATATTGCCGAGTGAGAGATAAACGCGGGGGATTACGTCTGACCCTGGGAATTCTTTCAGGATTTTCTGGAATCTTTTCTTAGCTCGATCGGGCTGACCGGTTGCTTCCTCCGTTTTTCCAATCCAGTAGTAAGCCCACGGCACCAGGGGACTCTTCGAATAGTCATTGATAAATGACTCGAATGCTTTCTTTGCTTCATCATAACGCTGCTGCTTAAAGAGAGCCACTGAACGTTCATAGGCGAATTGTGTCTCGTCGTTATTGCTTTTGTATGTTGAGATGAATTCCCTTCTCAAACGATCTGCCTCAGGAATGTCCCCCATTCGGTATGTTGCAATGATGATCTTTGCCTTATACTCTTTTAACTTCTCCGCAGAGGCGACCATTTTCAGCAGTGTGGTGTAGAGTTGGATCGCTTCGGAGTCCGCTCCCTGGAGAAAGAGAAGATTTGCCGCCTGTTCGGTTACGGCAATTGACCCGCTCGCGCTCCCAGCCAGTTCAGCGCTGTGTTGAAGGCTCCAGATCGCAGTGTAAGTGTTTCCGGTCCTCTTTTCTACCGAAGCAAATTGCTGATAGAGCCACGCTGCCTCTTTTCCTCGTGGGTCGAGAATGATAGCCTGACGGTAGGTTCTCTGCGCGTCGAGAAGGCGACCTGCAGCCTCATATGATTCTGCCAGAGCAATGAGCAAGGGGAGACGTGCTTCATCTTCAGCGAAAGGGTCTGCATCGATTTCAGCGAGTTCATGTGTGATGAAGGCGATGGCATCGCTTGTTTTGCCTGCCCGCAGGAGAACTACGGGCAGAAGGGCTCTCGCAGAGTCGGCATAGGAAGTGTAGTAATAGGATTCTTCGATGGTTCTCAAGTTTGACAGGGCATCTTTGAATTGACGATTGGTGACCTCAATGCGGGTAAGATTCCATAGTGCTGCAGGTGTTGCAGGGTTTGCAGCTTTGCGTCGGGCAATATCTGAGAGAACAACTTGCGCTGTATCGATTTTTCCGGCGAGGAGAAGTGATTGCGCAAGGAGGCTCTCAAGCATAGGTCGTTGATCATCCGCTGCGTATGAGAGTGCGTGGTTGAGGCAATTGATGGCAGCGGCGGGCTGATTCAGATGCAATGCAAGTCTTCCCGCCAGTGATGCTGCCGCAGCTTTTGCTGAGTCCGAAGCCGAGGTTGAGGAAAGCACATTTCTTGCTGTGCTGAATGCAAGTGATGTGTCCACTGGTTCCACGGTGCCAGGCAGGATTGTTTCAGTGTGTGCCTGCTTTTCCATAGACTCGGCTGAGAAGAGAAGGAGCTGGAGTTGCATCAGTTGCAGCTCCGATTTCTCCTTTTCAATTGTCAGTGGGAGCGCGCTGCTAATGGCAGCAAGAGCTGCCTGACGTAGAGGGAGGGAAAGCTTGTTTTGAGCGGAAGCATAGAAACTTGCTTTTGCTTTTTGCACAAGCGCTTTTTCTCTCAGTGCAGGCTCACTTGTGATTCTTGATACCTCGCTAAATGTTAAAGCAGATTTCTGAAAATCCTTGAGGTCGCGGTACTGGATCATGCCGAGCTCGAAGAGTGCTTGATCCTTTGATGTCCCGGAAAGGAATTGTCTCATCAGCTCAGCGAGAGCCTCCACAGCATGGTCCGATTTCTTCGTCGAGTATCTTTGGAGCGAATCTCGCAGGGAGACGCTTGCCTCAACAAGATCACTTGCCGGGAATTTCTGGAGGAGCTCATCGATGAAGTTCAGAGCTGATTGAGCGTTTCCTTCCTCAGCCATCGTCTGAGCTGTTAGAAACAGAGCATCGTCCATCCGCCAATTGCGGAGGCTAACAGGGCGGGAGGCGAGAAGTCTTTCGAGAGTTGCAACAGCCTGCCGCGGATTGTGGAGGTCATCCTTGTATAGACGAGCCAGGAGCAGCAACGCTTCTTGCTGCCACTCTTTGGCAAGCTGAGCACTTTGCGAAAGGAGTTGGCTATATTCCACGAGCTGCTCGAGCAGCTCCGCCGCTCTTCGAGGTTGATCTGTGGCTTGGGCGATCCGAGAGCTGAATGCGAGTGCTTTGAGTTTCATTACAGATGTATCTTTTGATTCAACCAGTGGCTCAAGGGAGGCGAGGGCTTCGTTGAAACGTCGAAGTTGTGTGAGTGATTGCGCCCGATACCACCGGGCTGTGAAGTTAGAGTCACTTTCAGGGTATGTCTTTTCAAACCGTTCGAAATCAGAGGCAGCCTCGGCATAGCGACGGAGTTTGAAGTGAGCCACGCCGAGTCCAAACATCGCCGCCGACTTGATGGAAGCATTTGCAGTTTCAGGTTGAGGCTTGCGTGATATTTCTTTCGATGGATGGACATCGGAAGAAGCGATGAGGAATTGTGCCGCAGCCTTTTCTGCGTCCCCCAGAGAAAGTGCAAGAAGCCCCGAAGTTAATGCTATTTTCGCGTTTGTTTGCTTTGAGAGTGTTGAAATCAGATTTGTGGCTTGGTCAAGTTCTCCCGCTTGGTCAAGGATACTCACAAGGGCGAGCTGTGCGTCGAGCTTTTGCTCAGGATCAGATGTAGTGTTAATGATGCGGTTTAGCTCTGCTTTTGCAGCAGCGAGGTTTCCCTGGCTTGCCATGATTTCAGCGAGTTTCATTCGAGCGGTGACGACCTGTGGTGAGCTAACATAATTTTGTAGCACTGTTCGGAGAGATTGCTTTGCATCGTCGGTATCCTTCACTGCAATGAAGTAGCGTGCAGCGTTGAGGAGAGCCTCAGGAGCGCGGGAGCTTTTTGGGTAGAAGACCGTCAGTCGCTCGAATGCAGTTGCAGCCTCTCGGTAATTCTTTTCCAGGGCATAGCATTCGCCAACGTTCCACCATGCTTCGGGTGCTTTGGGATGGTCCTGGTACGTCATGGCAAAATTCTGGAAGGTTGTCCGCGCCTCGCTGTACCGGTGGAGCGATAGAAGTGTTAAGCCAAGATAGAAACGTGCGTCGACACTCAGCTGGCTCTCTGGATAGGTTTCAATGAAGTGTTGAAATTGCGCGCGGGCAAGATCGTACATGCCATCGTTATAGAGCTTGACAGCTAACGTGAAGTCAGAGCTTTCTCCTCCAGTCCGGATTTCCTGCGAGTGCGAAATTAGAGGGATCGCAAAGAGCGCAAGTATTACCGTTAACGAAATGAACTTGTTCATTGAATGCTCTGTCGATTCCATGGCTGAGGAACGAAACGCGTGTTTAAAAAAATTTAGCACAGCTTTCACTCCAAAGCAAGGCACTCATTGCCTTTGTCAGTAAAATCATGTATCATTTTGATGGATTCACGATAGCAGTATCATGGGAGGAGATTTTCATGAGTGCGCGCGTTTTCAGGATTCATCCAGACAATCCGCAGCTCCGCTTGATTCGACAGGCGGTTGAGGTTCTGCGGAATGGCGGTGTGATAGTGTATCCAACTGATACCATTTACGGCATTGGTTGCAGCATCTTCGAAAAAGAGGCCATCGAGCGAATCTACCGGATCAAACATCTTGATCCGACAAAGCCGCTGAGTTTTATTTGTTATGATCTCAGTGATATCAGCACTTATGCGCGCGTCTCCAACTATGCATATCGGGCAATGAAACGTCATCTTCCTGGTCCGTACACATTTATTCTCCCCGCTGCGCGAGAAGTTCCGAAGCGACTCTGGAATAAGAGGCGTGCAGTGGGCATTCGTGTGCCCGACAATGAAATTGCTCGCCTTCTTGTCAGGGAACTTGGTGCGCCAATCGTCAGCACAAGCATCACCGATGAAGAAGGGTTCATCATCAGTGATCCTGAGACGATCGTTCAGCGTCTCGGTGACAAAGTAGACGCCATTCTCGACGCTGGTCCCCTCGTTGGCGATCCATCCACTGTTGTCGACCTGACTGAGGACATGCCGCAGGTTCTCCGTGAGGGGGCTGGTGATGTGAGTTGGTTTAGTGCAGGGTGATCGACTCGTGTTCCTTCGGCATATCGAGGTACGTCCCGGAACTGTACTTTTGGTCAGCTCTGTGCTGGCTATACTTGCTATTTTTAGCGGCGTCGTTTCTCTCGCTGCGGGGAGTGTTCCTGTTAAACTTATAACCACGTTACAAATTCTTTTTAAAAGTGTCGGTATTCCGGTCTCTTCCGAAGCGAGCGCTTCCGAGGGGGTCATTATTCTTCAACTGCGCCTTCCTCGTGTTTTATTGGCGGCGAGTGTGGGAGCAGGCCTTTCAATTGCTGGCGTTGTTTTCCAGGCGATGTTTCGGAATCCTCTCGCTGAGCCATACATTCTTGGTATTTCCAGCGGTGGGACGTTTGGTGCCCTCGTTGCGCTTGGAGCGATTCCTCTGGCGACGTTGAAGCTCGTTAGAGCATTGAGCGTCCCAATTGCTTCGCTCTCAGGTGCTTTGATTGTGATGACGCTGGTCTACGTGTTAGGACAGAAGAGAGGGAGGATTGAGCCAAACCGATTGCTTCTCACCGGGGTGATGGTCGGGGCATTCTTCAATGCATTAATACTCGTACTCATTGTGCTTATGGAGAAGCAGTATCGAAATGCGTTCTTGTGGCTTATGGGGAATCTTTCAGAAGCTACTTACCCCTCCGTGTGGATTGTGATGAGCGTTCTCCTTATCGTGTCCGGACTTATTTTTCTTCAAGCTCATCGATATAACCTTATTGCAATGGGTGAGGAAACAGCTCGTCACCTTGGTGTTGAAACCGAGCAGTTGAAACATATTTCGTACTTTCTTGCCTCGGTCTTGACAGGAGTCGTTGTCTCGGCAAGTGGCGTCATTGGGTTCGTCGGTCTTGTTGTGCCGCATATCTGTCGCCGGCTTTTTGGTCCGGATCATAGAATGTTGATCCCTGCTGCTTTCTTCGGGGGAGCAACGTTCTTGATTCTTGCCGATCTTGTTGCGCGCCTTATACTTTCCCCTATGGAACTTCCTGTAGGTGTCATGACTGCTTTCATAGGCGCACCTGTATTTGTGACGCTCCTGAGGAAAAGCTCGGGTGAGAGCGAATAGCATCTTGCCTCTTTAATATCGGCGACTTCATCTTGTTTGCTGGAGTGTAATTTGCTAAATTAGTTTTACTTTTCAGCCAGAGGCTGGCGAGCCCCGGCTTAGATTCTGTATGGCAATGTTGTTCTCGGTACTTTGAGGCAAGAGCATGGTTAGCGTTCTTCTCGAACATCTCTCTTTTCGCTACTCCAATTTCAGCTTATCTGACATTTCTTTCGAAGTTTCCGCAGGCGAATTTTTCAGCATAGTTGGACCGAATGGTTCTGGAAAGACAACTCTTCTTAAACTGATCGATGGTCTTCTTTCTCCGCAGCAAGGTCGTCTTCAACTTTTTGGCAAAGATATCAGGCGCTTAAAGCGAAGTGAGGTTGCTCGTATTGCAGCATTTGTTAGGCAAGAGGGAGCAGTAGTTTTCCCGTTCACTGTATACGAAGTGGTGATGATGGGGAGGGCTCCACATCTTGCTCTCCTCGGGTTTGATTCGGAGGAAGATCGAAAAATAGTTCACTGGGCAATGGGGGTGGCGCAGGTTTCGGAGATTGCTAACCGGCTGATCACGGAAATCTCTGAGGGCGAACGTCAACGTACCTATGTTGCTCGAGCGCTCGCACAGGAGCCAGGGCTTCTTTTATTGGACGAACCTCATGCACACCTCGATATTGCACACCAGATCTCGCTCTACGAATCACTTCGCCATCTTGCTCGGACACGCCAGCTTGCAGTGATCGCTGTTGCTCATGATCTGAATTTAGCTTCGATGTTCAGCGACCGGATGCTCTTGCTGAAGGATGGGAAAGTGGCAGCGGTTGGGAAGGTTGATGAGGTGATGACGTCGAGACTCATCAGCGAGGCGTTTAATGTACCGGTGATAATCGATAAACACCCGCTTGTGAACACTCCGCGCGTGACTCTCACACCATCAAATGGTATTCCCGACTCTGTCGGGACGAATCGCCATCGACCTCTATTTGGGAGCTGAGAAAAGATATGCGCACTCGAAGGAGAGTTGTTCGGGAGCGGGTGCTCCAGGTTCTGTATGCTCATGAACTCTCAAAGGAACCGGTCGATGACATCATAGCATCGATCATGACCGATCTCGTACATCAACCTGATGCCTATGCATTTGCACGAGATTTAGTTCATCGCGTAGTAGAACATCAAATTGAGATAGACAGGACAATTCAGAAACGTGTAACAAACTGGGAGTTCAGTCGGATTGCTGTCATCGACCGAATCCTATTGCGGATTGGGATTTGTGAGTTTCTATATTTCGAGGATATACCCCCAAAGGTTACGATTAACGAAGTGATTGAAATTGCCAAGCGGTACAGCACGGAGAAGAGTGGTCAATTTGTCAATGGAGTACTTGATTCTGTGCTCGCTGATCTCCGAAAGGAAGGACTTCTCCAGAAATCCGGGCGTGGATTGATCGATGAAACCCTTCGGAAGCATTGAGGGATCATCAGCTCGACCACGATGTTGGTCACGTCGCTTTCAGATTTTTGTGTGGACACTTTTTGACTTCGCCAATACATCATTTTCTGTCCTCATTCTGACGGTTGCGTACTCCCTTTACTTCACAACAGTTGTCACGGGTGGTATAGCGGAGAGTGATTTCCTGTGGGGCGCGTCGTTCAGCATTTCGATGCTTATCACAGCAACCATCTCACCATTTCTCGGTGCCATTGCTGATCATTCAGCCGGGAAGAAACGTTTCCTCCTTGCATTTACACTTCTGTGCATTGTAGCGACATCGATGCTCTATTTCGTCTATGCAGGCATGGTTGTTCTCGGTATGATCCTCTTGATCCTCGCCAATATCGGATTTGAAGCGGGATTGGTATTTTATGATTCCTTTTTGCCGGAGATTACCACGCCGCGAAGCTACGGGCGCGTCTCAGGGTATGGATACGCAATGGGGTATCTCGGTTCATTTGCAACGTTGGTTCTGGCGTACCCGTTCCTGCGGGGTGAGTTTGCACCTGAGAATCTTCTCAACGTTCGGTTGAGCTTCGTCATGGCAGGTATGTTTTTCTTAGTTTTCTCCGCACCACTTTTTCTTGTCTTGCCCGATACCAGGAAAGCCATCAATCGGACTGACTCGTATTTCCGGATCGGGGTAGAGCGAGTGCGGGCTACGGTTACACACCTACGTCGCTACCGCAACATTGCGAACTTTCTTCTTTCGTTCTTTATTTACATTGACGGTGTGAATACCGTCATTGTCTTCGCTTCAATTTTTGCCCGCCGGGTCCTGCATTTTACCCTGGTGGAGATTCTTGTCTTTTTTGTGGCAGTCCAGTCAACTGCTATTGTGGGCTCCGTGCTCTTCGGAATCCTTGCAGACCATTTCGGACAAAAACGCACTCTGAGCATAACGTTGCTCTTATGGATCGCCGTTGTTGTAATAGCTTTTTTCGTCAATGATAAAGGGACATTCTATCTTGTTGGATTCATGGCTGGGGCTGCGATGGGGTCTTCTCAATCGACGAGCCGCAGTTTGATGTCTCGGATCGTTCCTCCTGAAAAGCGGACCGAGTTTTTTGGATATTATTCGTTCTTTGGGAAATCGTCGGCTATCGTTGGACCGTTCATCTTTGGCGTGCTGGCATCTCTATGGAGCGAACGTGTGGCGGTTATCTCCGTTGGACTTTTCTTTGTCATCGGAGTTCTTCTCTTGCAGCGTGTTAAAGATGAGCCATATCAGTCAGAACCCGAGAGCAGATTAGTTCGCCATTAGTGCTGCGGAATGGCTTGCGAGTTTTGAAGTTCAAGTTTGGTTTTGTAGATTGTGCTCAACATGGTCGGACGAAAAGGACACTGGTTTCTTTTCATCTTCCTTAGCCTTTCCTTCTTGATCCCGAGTCGGCTTCGGGCGCAAGCTGTGGAAGCCTACCAGAGCACCAAGTCATTCGTTTCTGTTCGCGTTCTGGCTGTTCCTGAGACTGTTCGTATTGGAGAACAGTTTGAGCTTCATCTCTTTTTCCACCCAGGAGAAGGAATTCATGTAAATGCAAATCCACCGGTAGAGTTGAAGCTGTTGACTCCCGGAGTAAGCGTTAAGCGACTTTCTAACAAAGGGAAAGATACGATGACGTATATTCCACTTGATAAGCCAGTGCGCTTTCGTACAAAGCTTCCCCATTCGATGCATGGAACGGTTTCCCTCAAAGGAGCGGTGCGATATTTCGTCTGTTCAGATGCCGAAGGCTGGTGTACTCGTGTGAAAGAACCGTTTGAAGTTACAATCTTTGTACGTTAGATATGTCCCTTGCTTATTTTATTTCTGATTTGCACCTCGGACTTCAGGATGTTGAAGCTGAACGGAAAAAGGAACAAGCACTCCTGTCATTTCTTGACCATGTGAAAACAGATTCCGAGCGACTATATATTCTCGGAGACCTTTTTGATTTCTGGTTTGAGTATCGTCATGTTATCCCGAAAGGATATTATAGGGTGCTTGGCAAGCTGAGGGAGCTATCTGATGATGGTATGACGATCCGCTACCTGGCAGGGAATCATGATTTCTGGGTGCGAAGTTTTTTTCGCGAAGAACTGGGGATGGATGTGCACATGGAGCCATTTGAGGAGACTTTGAACAGGAAGCGGTTTTTCTTCCATCACGGCGACGGACTTGCACTACACGATACAGGATACAGAATCCTCAAGCGGGTCCTTCGGTGCAAGGTGAATATCTTTCTGTACTCACTCCTTCATCCTGACATCGGGATAGCGCTAGGACGACTTTCCTCCCGACTGAGTCGTTATCATTCATCAACGAGGAACTATGGTGAGGGGGATGGAATGGTCGAGTACGCAGCCCGAAGGATTGCAGAAGGGATCGATTATGTCGTCATGGGACATCGTCATGAACCGATGTTCAAGCCAATAGGAAATGGGATCTACGTTAATCTCGGAGATTGGATAGAGCATCGTACATACGGTATTTTCGATGGAAATGAATTTCGACTGGAGCGATGGGATTGACATCGGAACAACGGCACGCGAAGTTTGAGCCGCAGGCTAATCGTGGCGGCAACGGATTTTTCCAGCAACATCGGAAATTAATCCTTGGTGTTGAGGCACTGCTTCTCGTGCTATGCTTGCTTTATGGTATTTATCTTGTCTCCGGGTTACCTTCACTGGAAGAATTAGAAAACCCGAAGCCAGAACTTGCGACGCGGGTGTATTCAATTGACGGCGAAATTATCGGGCAGTTCTTCATCAAGAACCGTACCCACGTCAGCTTCAGCAAACTTCCGCCGGACCTTGTCAATGCACTGATTGCAACTGAAGATCGGAATTTCTATAAGCACTGGGGAATTGATGTAGGTCGAGTTTTTCGCGCACTTGTGAAAGACCTTATTGCGCTTCGGGCGAAGGAAGGCGCAAGCACAATTACACAGCAGCTTGCGCGAAATTTATATCTATCTCAGGAGCTTTCTCTCACCCGAAAGCTTCGTGAAGCAATTACGGCAGTCCAGATTGAAAGGACCTACACGAAACAAGAGATACTCGAAATGTATTTTAATGTCGCTTACTTCGGGCGAAGTGCGTACGGGGTTGCGGCTGCTTCGCAAATTTATTTCCACAAAGAGCCAAAAGATCTGAGGCTTGAGGAAGCAGCCCTTCTTGTAGCAATTGTTAAAGGTCCAGGCTACTATGACCCATTCGATCATCCAAAACGTGCACTGGCACGACGGGACCTCGTCTTGAGATTAATGAGGGACCAGGGCTACATTAGTGAAGGGCAATATGCCGATGCTGTCTCCCAACCTTTAAAACTCGCGACACCGGAGGAAGAAGCACTGACTGGAATAGCTCCTCATTTTCTCGAATACGTCCGTCAGCAGCTTCTGGCGAAAGCAGAGAAGTACGGCTTCGATATTTACCGGGATGGTCTGAGTGTGTACACGACGCTTGATAGCAGGATGCAGCGTTACGCAAATCTTGCGATAACTGCTCAGCTCTCCGAGTACCAGGCTATGTTTAATAAGCGATGGAACTGGAAAAACCATCAAGACATTCTGTGGAAAGGGGTCGACCGTGCCATTAAGTCGCTTGACCTTTACCGATCGCTTCCTACCCAGGCTGCTCGGGATAGTCTTTATAATGCTTTGAAATCGCGTCCGGCGTTCGTTGATTCTGTTGAAAAATCTCTCTCAACTATACAGGTCGGTTTTGTTGCTATAGATCCAAAAGATGGCGGCATTCGAGCGATGGTGGGTGGGTCTAATTACAAGGAGTTTCGCTACGGGCTGAATCACGTCACGCAGATTTACCGTCAACCTGGATCCGCCTTTAAGCCATTTGTCTACACGGTTGCCATTGACAACGGGTATCCTCCATGCTACGAGCTGCTCAATCAACCTGTTACTGTGCTTCTTGCTGATGGGCGACGCTGGACGCCTTCAAATTTTGATGGGTCAATCGGGGGGAAATATACACTACGCGAGGGGATCAAGTACTCAATCAACCTCATTACGATTCGGACAATTATGGAGCTTGCTCCTGTAAAAGAGGTTGTCGCCTACGCTCATCGCATGGGGATCAAGTCAGAACTTCCGCCATACGAGTCACTGGCACTTGGAACTGGTGAGGTGAGCCCTCTTGAAATCACGGCAGCATTTGGGGTGTTCGCAAATGAAGGGGTTTACGTGGAGCCCAATGCCATTCTCAGAATCGAAGATCGGGATGGAAATGTAATCGAAGAATCAACTCCGGATCGCCGTGAGGTGCTGAGCAAAGAAACAGCTTATATCATGACCACTATGTTGGAAGGAGTTGTCGACGGTGGGACGGGTTCTCGTGTTCGTACCTACTTCCATCTTCCCGCAGCAGGCAAAACAGGTACAACGCAGGATTACTCAGATGCATGGTTTATAGGATATACGCCGTCATTGGTCGCTGGTGTATGGGTTGGTTTTGATGATCGTCGTGTGCATTTCATCGGAGCAGATGGACAGGGTGGGCGGGCAGCAGCCCCGATCTGGGGGCGATTCATGCAATACGTTTACGATGATAATCAGATTAATATGCCACTTGAGTATTTTATACAACCCGAAGGGGTTGTAACTGATACTATTTGTGTGGAGACAAAGAAGATCGCCACTCCTTACTGTCCTGCAACAACGACGGAGGTTTTTAACAAGAAATATCCCTGGCCCAGTTGCGATGTTCATACTGGGCCCGAATGGAGGAGGAGGAAAGAGGGGGAAACAATTCATTTTTAGAAGCAATTCGAGTTTCTTCCCTAAGGATAGCCATGAAAACCGATGGCAAAAAACTTTTTCGTATCGAAAATCCCCCTTATCTCAGAAAGAAAGTTGTTCTCATCACCGGTGCCTCAAGCGGGATAGGTCGCGCTACCGCGCTTGCCTTCGCTGCTATGGGGGCTTATCTCGTTATAGCCGGGCGACGCGAAGGGGCTTTGAGGGAGGTAGCTCAGCAAATTGAGACTCTAAGTGGGGAAGCACTGGTGGTGCCCACGGATGTGACGAATCAAAGCGAGGTTGAGCGTCTGATAAATGAAGCACTCAAAATCTGGGGAAGAATTGACATTTTAGTTGTGAACGCAGGTGAGTATGTGCGATGTCCAATTGCTGAATTGAGCATGACTGAAGTAGAGCGCTCAATGGCGGTCAACTTTTATGGTGCAGTCTCAGTAGTTCTTGCCGCACTGCCTCATATGCGTGCTCAGGGAGATGGACACATTGTGTTGGTTAGCAGCATGGATGGGAAGAAAGGCTTGCCGTTTGAGGCTCCATATGTTGCGGCTAAATCGGCGCTGACAGGCTTTGGTGATGTGCTACGTCAGGAACTCCACGGGACAGGCATCAGGGTAAGTCTTGTTCTCCCTGGTCGCGTGGATACGCCAATGATCAGGGACCTCAGAGTGCCATGGATATCTGCTAAGATTCCTCCGGAGAAAGTAGCCAGCGCCATTTTGCGTACCGTAAGGCGAAGAAGCTCGGTGGTTATTCTACCTTTTCAGGTGAGATTGTTCTATTACCTGAGTGCTCTATTCCCGCGCCTTGGCGATTGGATAGTTCGCTTCTTTCACTTGCAAGGCTGGACGACAACTGATTGAAAAGTCTCTCTCGAACAAAATGTTGTAAATAAACCCAACCTCAGGTCGACATAAGAACACAGGTGTGGAGATGAGCGACTCTTACCTTTTGGCTGTGCCTCCGAGGTATGTTCACACATGGCTGCGGAAGCTCAATGTGTCGTTTGTGCCAGGACCATTGACAAGATCTCTGCATGAAGTGGTGAACAGGTTGTTAGAACGTTTCCACACGCTTGGGCACAAGGTTCAGCCGTCACCTGAAAAAGACACTGACCTTATCCTGACAACTGCACCGTTTGGCGAACCGATCAGTTGGCGAGAGGCTTTGCTTTTTACAGTTCGTCATCGGTATCGGATGAGGCATAACCCGGTTATCTACACTTTGCTTCATGTATCGCGTGGACGCTTTCGTCGTTTCCTCGAACATCTCAAGAAGGCACTGGGGAGGGAATCCCCTTGTCGAGAGGATTACGATTTTCCCGGTTTAGTTCCGCATGCTTACAAGACAATTTATGAGCAGGGGAGGCGTGGCGGTCCTATCCTCGCACTGGAACGAATCCTTCAAGCACAAGCAAAGAGCATTCGCATTCTCCTGGTGGTCGGGGATGAGCATCCAATAGAAGCCTACAATTTTGATCTTGTCGGTGCACATCCTCGCACTGATGCAAGTGATCCACAATTTTTCTATGATGACATCGTCCTGCGGATGGTTACAGCAGCCAGCACGGGTCAAGTGACCGAGCACCAGGTGGTGGGAGATCCTATCCCATACACTCTGTGGCAATCCCTCAAAACACCTTCCGCAATGTATCAGGCGGCGAAACAACTCGGCAGCCGGAATTTCTTCACCGATGCTGTTCGTATTTCTGACCTTGTTCACGTCCCTGTATTCACCGAGGTTATTGCTGCACAGTACAGCGAGGGATGCTTTGCCACCTGGGACGCATCTTTGAATGCACTTGTTTCCACGATAACTGGCAGTGCCCGCCCTTTCGACAAGTACAATGTGACAGAGAATGACCTCACTGTGATCGTAGGGGTAAGACCGGATGGAAAAGGGGCGCTTGTCCGCCATGTAGAAGGGAAAAGAAATGATCCACCTTCTTCCGAAGCCGTTGAAATGATGAATATGGATGGATATCTACCAAGAATAACTCTTGAGGTGGAATCAGGTAAGCGTGTTCATGTACCTGTTGTGCGATCCAAGCTGCATGGTCACCGCGGCGTGGCAGCGTACGATCCAGGCAGGGTGGAATATACCCCTCTGGAAGAACCTTACCTTCATTATCCTGTCTCATGTTCAACTGATGCACAAGCACGTGCCATTGTTGAGGCATTCGCACGTGCGCAATCTCTGCAGAATCCGGATGATCCACGACAAATTGCCTTTACCGTGCTGCCGGGACATGGGATCATGATTGCAGAAAAATGGGTTCCAGGCAAAGCCCCTTTCCAGATAGTCTGGGAATACATGGATGCCGGTTATCTGCAAATAGAAAATTTGATCCCACAAGGACCTTTCTCATACGAAGAATCGCAGGACGGGAGATTAGTCCGCTCATACTCAGATTCTTTGACAATCTAGGAAGATATTCCCCAGTCGTTTAGCTTAAATTGAATTTCGACTTCAAAAAATATATATTAAACATCGGTGGAGGGAGACTGTTTGGAGATATCTTAACCTGAGCGCCCGGATGGCGGAATTGGTAGACGCGCTAGATTCAGGGTCTAGTGGTCGCAAGGCCGTGGGGGTTCGAGTCCCCCTTCGGGCACAAATGAGTCCGAAGGCATTGCCTTGTACAGGAATTATGAGATATTGCTCGATCTTTCTAATCCTCTTCCTATTGTCTTTTGCGGGCTGCGAGCATGGACTTGTTCCGCCAGAAGTACAGCCGGGTTTCGGAGGAGTGATAAGCTATCAAGGAGCCTGGCCTGCGGATACGATTGATCTTAGGCTTGTAGCTTCGAAGGCATACCGGCGATTTTCCTCAATGGATGAGATCATCAGACTTGTTCTTGTGACTGACTCGGTGAAGGTATATCCACCTATCGGGCAAGCGGGACTCAAGATGGGGGTGAAAGAGACACGCTATCAGTTCTTTGTCGAACCCGGAGAATATAAACTCGTAGGGCTTTTCTATCGATATGGCTCTCAAATCTTCCATGATTGGCGACTTGTTGGGTTGTATGGAACATACACCTCGAGCGAGCTTTTCCCCACGGCAGTAGTTGTTAAGCCCGGTGAGTTTGTTGACGGGATTGACTTCCTCGTCGATTTTGATAACCCGCCCCCACAGCCGTTTTAGCTGGCACGTCACATGTTAATTGCTAAATTTTTAAGGCTTTCTTTCATAGTCTCTATTGCAGCAGCTTTCTTGTTCCCGACTTTTGCAGCACCGGTGCGTCCTGCCTCTGTATTGGTCCTGTCTCAGCGGGAGGAGAAAGGGAGAATTGTTGGCTCAGTTGTGAGCGCTGAGGATGGTTCCCCGCTTGTTGGCGCAACCATCCTTATCCAGGGTATGGTTCTTGGAACAACGACAGACGCAAGGGGTAACTTCACCTTGAAAGACGTTCCCGCAGGCAAACACTTGTTGGTAATTTCCATGGTTGGCTATCGCCGTGCTGTTGAGAGCATTCGTGTATCTGCTGGTGAGGAAGTGCATGTGCGAATCCAACTCCAAAGCACACCTGTTGAAGAGGCTCCTATCGTTGTCACAGCATCGAAGCATGAACAGGTAGCGCAAAATACACCAGTGAGTGTTAGTGTTATGAGAGGGAAGTGGCTTGATGATAGAAATGTTGTGACACTTGACCGTGCACTTCGGTATGTCCCGGGTGTTGTTGTAACAGAATCTCAGGTAAGTATCAGAGGGTCCTCAGGCTATAGCCGCGGTGTTGGCAGTCGGACTCTGATGTTAGTTAACGGCGTTCCAATGCTGACAGGGGACACAGGTGAAATCATATGGGAGTTGATACCTGTGGAGTGGGTTGACAGGGTCGAAGTTGTAAAAGGGGCGGGCTCAGCCCTTTATGGTTCAAATGCCATCGGAGGTGTAATCAACGTCGTCACGAAGGATCCGTCGGTGCAACCAGTGACATATGTTCGCGCCTTCGCTGGTCTGTATGATTCTCCTTATTACCCGGAATGGAAATGGAGCTCCTCGCACCAGAGCTTTGGCGGATGGTCTATTGGCCACTCTCGATCGGTGGGGAAGGCTTCCTTCTTTGCTTCAGTCAGTCGCACCACAAATAGCGGGTACCGGGAGAATGATTATTATCAGCGGTGGACAGGGTTTGGCATTCTCAAATTGAATCTCACTACTTCTCAGACTGTATCGCTACTTGCTGATGGCCTTCTTCAGCGACGTGGCAACTTTCTCTTCTGGCGTGATTTGCGTCATGCACTACAGCCACCGGATGAGCAGCTGTTGCAACGGGTTAGCTCCGATCGATGGACACTTGCTCCGATGTATCACTACGTAGCAAGCGAACGTCTTTTAGTGAACGCCAGGCTGATGATTCATTCATCACATTGGGAAGACAACATAAATAATCCAGGTGGCGTCGGTAACTGGGCGACAACAACCCTTCTCGATGGGGAACTCCAGGCAAACTATAGCTCTGTGCATGGGATGCTATGGACGTTTGGGAGCGAGTTTTCAGGCTCCCGTGTGAGGTCGAATCTATTTGGTAACCCCCATGGATGGACAGGAGCGTTGTATGCCCAGGATGAGTTCTCTCCTTCGAGAGCGATTCGCCTGACAGTTGGAGTTCGTCTTGATTTGCTGAAGCAGGATACAATTAGCACACAAGGGCAGATAAACCCTAAATTTGGGATGGTGTATACTTTGCAGGAGGGGACGGCTCTTCGCCTTAGCGCTGGAAGTGGATTTCGTGTACCCTCATTTGGCGAGCTTTTTACAACAACGAGCGCAAGTGGGTTCCGTGTTATTCCCAATCCTCGGCTTAAGCCTGAGCGGAGCTGGAGCTTCGAAGGCGGAGCCAACCATGAGATTCCATCTCTTGGTGTGCTCGATGTTGCTGTCTTCGACAATGAATTCTGGGATTTAATCGAGGCGCAGTTCGTCCAGATTATGACAAATGGGTACACCGACTACGTTGGGCGGTTTGATAACGTGACCCGGGCGCGCGTGCGCGGTGCCGAAATTTCACTCCGAACAGGCTTGTTCCGTGGTGCTGTCACGGCTGAGTTCGCGTATACGTTTCTCGATGCTCGTGACCTGCAGACAAATGATGTGCTTAAGTACAGGCCCAAGCACGCACTCTATGGTTCAGTCGGGATTCATCCCTCGTGGTGGGAGATGGGTGTTGATGTTCGCTATTTGAGTCGGGTTGAACGCGTTGACGAGGAATTTGTCAAGCTTGGGATTGTACGCAACGGCGACGCCCGTGTGCCAATCTTTGTAACAGACTGTCGGGCTGTGTTTCACGTTACACCATTAGGCTTCCCAATTGATGTTGGGCTGATAGTAAACAACATATTTCAGTATAATTACGTCGAGCTGATTGGCAATCTTGGTCCAATCAGGAATTATACAGCTTATCTACGCGCGTCGTTGTAAGCAAGAAAACATAGTCGAAACAAAGGGAAGGGATTTCTGTGCTTATAGATTCTCATGCGCATCTAAATGATCATAAATTTGATGCAGATCTTGACGCTGTCATTGAGCGTGCAAAAAAGGAAGGAGTCGAGATCATCATTGTCCCTGGTAGCGATGTTGCCTCAAGTGAGAAAGCGGTAGATCTCGCCGATCATTATGAAGAGGTTTATGCATGTGCAGGTATTCATCCCCATGAAACCGGAAAGGCGGAAGAGGGTGACCTCCAGAAGATATCCGAGCTGCTCAAAGCTAAGAAAGTTGTTGCTGTAGGAGAGATTGGCTTGGACTTCCACTACGATTTTTCGCCGAGGGAAATCCAGCGCACTTATTTCCGCAGCCAGCTCGATTTAGCTGCAGAGGCGAACCTACCTGTAGTGATCCACAGCCGTGAGTCAAATAAGGAGGTTCTCGCTGAGATTGCCTCAGCGGTTGAGCGACATCCAATGTGGAGACAGGATGTGGTAAAGCATCCACATAATCGGTATCCTCAGGCTCGTGGAGTTCTCCACTCGTTTTCTGGCACTGTTGCGGAAGCATGGGAGGCGATCAAACTCGGCTTTTTGATTTCCATTCCGGGCTGGGTCACCTTTAACAAATCTCCCGCTGCTGAACTTGTGCGCAGCATTCCTGTTGAACATCTTCTTATCGAAACAGACGCCCCTTACCTTGCGCCTGTCCCCTATCGAGGTAGGCGGAATGAGCCTGCCTTTCTGCCGTATACGGCTGAGGCAATTGCCACCTTACAGGGTCTATCCGTGGAGGATGTTGCCCGAGCTACCTCGTACAATGCGCGACACCTTTTCCCGCTGTCTGTGGGACAGTTTTCCCCTGGTGGTTCTGATGTTCCGGGGATTGCGTACAAGATTCGAAATTCGCTTTATCTCAATATCACCTTACGCTGCAATGCGGACTGTATTTTCTGCGACCGCAAGGGGGATGCTGTTATCATGGGGCACAATCTGAAAATTAACCGCGAGCCGACAGTTGAGGAGATCATTGCTGCCATTGGTGATCCGTCTCGGTATGATGAGGTGGTATTTTGTGGTTACGGTGAGCCGACGATTAGAATTGACGTAGTCAAAGAAGTGGCGCGATGGCTGAAGTCAAAAGGGGTGAAAGTTCGGTTGAACACAGACGGGCATGGGAACATTATCAATCATCGGAACATTGTTCCTGAACTTGTTGGACTCGTTGACGCAGTTTCTATCAGTTTGAACTCTGCTGATCCGCAGCAGTACGGTCAGCTTATGCAAATCAACCCTGACATCTATTTCCCGGCTATGGTTGAATTTGCGCGTGAGTGCGTTAGACTCATTCCTGAGGTTACAATGACAGTTGTGGCGATGGATGGAGTAGATGTGGAGAGAGCGAGGAAATTTGTTGAGGAAGAACTTGGCGCGCAGTTTCGCGATCGGCCGTATTTTTAAAGTCTAATAGGACCGTGCCAGAAGATTTTCACAACTTAATGCGCCTATGGCGGACGGCTCGATCAACCTCGACATCTGCGGGGCGGGGGGTGTTTTCTTAACAAACTTATGATTCATAGGAGGAACTAAAATGAAAGTTCACAGAAAATTATTCCTTTCTTGGGCTTTCATTGCCTTGGTGACATTATCAAGTGCTTATGCCCAAAGCCCTGATGCTATGGTTGGCAAGATGCATTCCAAGAGATTAGAGCCTTTCCATGGCCAAATGAACCCGACAGAATATGCAGTAGCTAAGAGACGAGCAAAGACCCTGGGTGGTAGTAGAAACACCACTCTGATTGGCCGGTGGGCAAATGGTCCCTGTTATGCGGCTGCTGTTGCGGGGAAGATGGCCTATTTTGGTAATGGGGGCTATCTCGAAATAGTAGATTTTTCCAATTCGGCAAACCCCGTTGAATTAGGGAAGGTACTCACGCCCTCCGTTGTAGAGGGTGTTGCGGTGAGTGGTAGCTATGCCTATGTGGCGGCTGGTGGCGATGGATTGCGCATTATAGATATTTCTAATCCTTCAAGTCCGAGGGAAATTGGCTATTTTGGCACCGGGGGCTACGCTGAAGGTGTTGCGGTTAGTGGTAGCTATGCCTATGTGGCGGATGGTCTTGACGGATTGCGCATCATAAATATTTCTAATCCTTCAAGTCCGAGGGAGGTTGGCTATTTTGATACCGGCAGCCATGCTTATGGTGTTGTGCTTAGTGGTAGCTATGCCTATGTGGCGGATGGTCTTGACGGATTGCGCATCATAGATATTTCAAATCCTTCAAGCCCTAAAGAGGTTGGCTATTTTGATACCGGCAGCTTGGCTCTTGGCGTTGCGGTTAGTGGGAGCTATGCCTATGTGGCGGATTATGGCGATGGATTGCGCATTATAGATATTTCTAATCCTTCAAGTCCGAGGGAAATTGGCTATTTTGGCACCGGGGGCTTCGCTGAAGGTGTTGCGGTTAGTGGGAGCTATACCTATGTGGCGGATGGCGATGATGGATTGCGCATCATAGATATTTCCAATCCTTCAAGTCCGAGGGAAGTTAGCTATTTTGATACCGACGGCTATGCTTATGGTGTTGCGGTTAGTGGCAGCTTTGCCTATGTGGCGGATTATGATGATGGACTGCGCATCATAGATATTTCAAATCCTTCAAGTGCGAGGGAGGCTGGCTATTTTCGTACGGGCGGCGCGGCTTCTGGTGTTGCGGTCACTGGCAGCTATGCGTATGTGGCGGATGGTAGTGCTGGATTGCGCATCATAGATATTTCAAATCCTTCAAGTCCGAGGGAGGCTGGCTATTTTGATACCGGCAGCTATGCTTGGGATGTTGCGGTTAGTGGTAGCTATGCCTGTGTGGCGGATGGTGATGATGGATTGCGCATCATAGATATTTCTAATCCTTCAACTCCGAGGGAAGTTAGCTATTTTGATACCGGCGGCTATGCTTATGGTGTTGCGGTCGCTGGCAGCCATGCGTGTGTGGCGGACGGTAGTGATGGACTGCGCATCATAGATATTTCAAATCCTTCAAGTGCGAGGGAGGTTGGCTATTTTGGTACCCGCGGCTACGCTGAAGGTGTTGCGGTTAGTGGTAGCTATGCCTATGTGGCAGATGGCGGCGATGGACTACGCATCATAGATATTTCAAATCCTTCAAGTCCGAGTGAGGTTGGCTATTTTGATACCCGCGGCTACGCTGAAGGTGTTGCGGTTAGTGGTAGCTATGCCTATGTGGCGGACGAGGGTGATGGACTGCGCATCATAGATATTTCTAATCCTTCAAGTCCGAGGGAGGCTGGCTATTTTGATACCCGCGACTATGCTTATGGTGTTGCGGTTAGTGGCAGCTATGCCTATGTGGCGGATCATGGTGATGGACTGCGCATCATAGATATTTCTAATCCTTCAAGTCCGAGGGAGGCTGGCTATTTTGATACTGGCGGCTATGCTTATGGTGTTGCGGTTAGTGGTAGCTATGCGTATGTGGCGGATGCGAGTGGTGGGTTGTACATTATCAGGAATGACCTGCTAACACCACCGTCACCACCTACACTTGCATCACCCTTGGATGGGTCAACGGCGGTGCCGATTCATTCCGCGGTCTTGGTGTGGAATGCAAGCGAGCGCGCCATCTCGTACCAGGTGCAACTATCCAGGGACAGCTCGTTCGGTTTCGCTCTGGTTGACACCTCAGGTGTGAGGGACACGCTGCTTAGCCTTCCGCGGCTGCTGAGTTCGACCGACTACTACTGGCGCGTCAGGGCGTGGAACGATGGAGGCTGGAGCGATTGGTCGGCCATGTGGCGCTTCCGTACGGCAGTTGTGAGCGGTCTCTTTGCCGATGGAACAATACCTGATCGGTTCCAAGTGAGCCAGAACTACCCGAATCCCTTTAACCCGTCAACTACTATTTCATTCGATGTTCCGCAGCAGTCGCATGTGAGGCTTGTAGTCTGTGATGTGCTGGGTAGAGAAGTGAGAACTCTTGTTGACGAAGAGAAGCAGCCGGGTAGATACTCCGTCACTTTTGATGCGAGCGACTTGCCAAGCGGAGTATATTTGTACCGTATGGTGGCTGGCGGTTTCGCTCAGGTCAGAAAGATGGTGGTGATGAAATAGTGGAGGTGAGAAGTGGGCAGGGTTGAACTAAGAAGCAGGGTGGAGCGGTAATTTGTTTAACACAGAAAGCACGGAGGGCACAAAGTTACTTCAGCTTGTACTGATCATATGTTTGCTGGTGAGATGGATCGTATGCCGCTAATGTTGCGTAGACAGACCGATTTGGATATTGTAGAAAGAGATCGGCGATTTCCATATACTTTGTGTCGAAGAAGATCTTGACAAGAAGGCTCTGGGCGTCGATGGTGGAGCGTAGGTCGGAGATTGTCTTTAAGCTTGTCAGAACAGTATCAAGTGCAGCACGAGAATCGGTTCCCATCATGTCGAGTCCGTTGTAATGGTAGTTATAAAATGTTTGTCGGAATACTTGATATTTTGCACTAAGCAACTCGTTAATGAGCCGCATTCTCGTATAAGACGCTCCGGATGGCTCCCAGCCGGTCGGGCTGTTCGTGGCAGCGAGGTTTGCTATCTCAGCCGCCTTCTGGAATTCTTTTGTCCCGCCAAGTGGGTCAAATGAATCGTTGTCAAAGCCGATGATCACGTATGCATAGAAGTCAAGTACATTTAGTAGAGCATCAGCGCGATACTCGTTGTGATATAAAGGCTGATTTTTCACATACGTGAATTGCCACTTATCATCCATGATGCGTAGAATCGGCGTGTCATGGTTTGATGCGCTATCATTTACATAAATCGGGCGCTGTGAGCCGACAAATGCTTGGACGGTATATTTGTTGTCGCCGCTGGCACCAAGGAAGAAGATATTGATTGAACACTTGATTTTCTCGTTGCCGTAGTTTTTCCCAGTCCAGCTGTACTGATTCATGTAGTTCTTTACCTGGTGCGCGAAGTCAGTTAGTTGTTCTTTGTTGTACGAAGGGAGTGATTCATAGTTAACCGTGACATCGCAGTCAAGCTCCTGAGATAATGAAAGGAGGGGTAGGAGTGGCGCCAAAAGCGCCATGAGAACAAACATAAACTTGGGATTCATGCTCATGCCTCTTATGTCACATCAATGTCACAAAAAGAATGTAGCAAAATCACTAATAGTGTTCAAGCTTCTGCTGGTTACCTTTTTAATTTGCTTAGGGGTACTACAAGCCCGTGCGAGTTTTGAGCTGGGTCCGGAGACAGCTCGTGTTGCGGTGCTGGCGCCGCGTGCGCTCTCACTTTCTTCGCTGGAAGGACTCTGGGGGAATCCAGCCTGGGCGAGCGCGATGCGAGGCTTCGGTGCCGAAGTGGGTTATACTCCGGGGATGTTCGGATTGCGTGAACTTTCATCAGCTTCGGCTGGAGCAGCGATTTCAACGAAGCTCGGGACAGTGGGCATTATGGTTGTAAGCTCGGGGTTCGAGGCATATCGAGAATTCACTGCGGGTGGCGTCTTTGCTGACAGGATTGGTGATAGATTAAAGTATGGCTTTCGGTTAAACGTTCACAGGCTCGACATCATGAATTACGGCGCCGCCACAACCATGAGCCTCGATGCAGGCGTAAATACCGAAGTGCTTGATCATGTGGTTCTTTCGGCATTCGCTTACAATGTGTTCGATAGCAAGATTGGTTCGTCGCGTGAACCGCTTCCGCAAGGATTCTCACTGGCAGTTGCCTATCAGCCGATTGAGGTGTTAACACTTGGACTCGGTGCTGATGCTGATCTTCATTTCCCCGCCTCTGCCCGTGGGGTGGTTGAATATGCCTTCTCTGAGGCAATTGCGGTGAATGGGAGCTTTGAAACGCAGCCTAATGCGTTTGCTCTCGGAGCACGCATTCACACCGGGATGTTCACTGCACACTATCAAGCTCTTATCCATCCTATCCTCGGACTTACACACTTTTTTGGCATCTCGATTGAAACCGCTGGAACACATAGCTAAGGTTCTTTCTGCCCTGACAGTTTCTGTTGACATTATGCTGTCGCAGCCTCCGTTTCTTGTCGACACTACTAACGCCATAGTCGAAGATGAAACTCTTAGACCCTTAGAGTTAATGTTTGATGATCAATTCATAACGGTTTCTGCTATCGAACAGATTGATGAATTTCAATCTCATCGGACTGATCTCAACGCCTCTTCTATTGAGGATCTTGCTGTGATCCCGGGTCTTTCCCGGTCTGATGCAGAGGCGTTTATTGTTTGGCGAAATGAGCACGGGCAGATTCGGCGTTTCGATCAGCTTGAGGAAATTAAAGGGTTGTCGCTTAGTGGGCGGGAGATGCTTCGCAGGTTCGGCAGCATTAGAACAGCTTCTCTTCCCGGATGGCTTTCGAGCCGTTCGCGAACTGGTTCTTCACTGGATGAGGCATCAATCTCTCTTCGTTCACTGGGAATGTATCAGCGAATGAGACTCAGCGTTAATGATCGGGTCGACGTTGTTGCTCTTACAGCGAAAGATGGTGGTGAACCGTACGTGACTGATTTTGCCTCAGCGAGCGTCACACTCCGACATATCGGATTCATCCGTGAACTTGTTGTGGGCGATTTTGTTGCAAATATTGGTCAGGGTTTAGTAAGTTGGCGTGAAGGGATTTTTCTGAAGTCTGCAGAACTGAACGCTGCTTTGCGGACGTCAATGCCTGTGCTTCAGCCTTTTGGTTCGAGTGTTGAGTCAGGATTTTATCGCGGCGTGGGGTTGGAGGCTGAGTTTGGTCCATTGCGTATGCTGTTGCTTGGCTCCTCGCATGCTTTTGATGCAAGCGTCGATTCCCTCGGAAAAATTACGAGATTTGTCACAGATGGCTATCATCGAACCGCCTCAGAGCTGCGACGCAGATTGAATTCGCGAGAAAATGTATTTGGTGTGAGCGCTGCGTACTACACTGGGAATCTTACTCAAAATGACGGGAAGATCATGGAACGATCTCATGTGAGAGCCTCACTTTTCGTTGTGGGATATGACCGCGATGTAATGATGAATTCCCTGCCACCGTTTCGACGAGCAGTCACTGGCTCGCTTGCAGGTGAGTGGCATATGTCTGCAGCGTCGCTTGTTGGTGAACTGGCGTGGTCCGCTGGTGGATATCCTGCTCAGCTCATAGGATTTCAAGCCAGAGTTGCTAAGTCATTCGACTTTCTTTTGCTCGCGCGCAATTACTCTGCAAAATTCTTCTCTCCACACGGCTACGCTTTTGGCGAGCGAGGGGACCTTGTCAACAACGAGCGTGGGGTGTTTGCTGGTCTCCGCTGGCTTGCTGGAAAGGATTTGGAGCTATCAACGTATGTTGACTATTTCCGTTTTCCGTACCCTACGGGGACTGTCTCCTTTCCGCAAAATGGAGCTGAGATTTTTGCGCAAGTGTTGTGGCGAATAGCTGACCAGACTGTTGTATCGGTCCGATTTCGATCGCGCTCAATCGATCAAATGGAAAAGATAACGGACGCTTTCGGAAGGGGCCGTGCTGTAACCACGATTTTCCATAATAGAAGTGCTCGAGTCCTTCTCACAGCAAATCCTGCAGCCCGTATTGGTGTTACTTCATGGGTTGCAACGGTATGGACGTATGACGATGCTCTGCGACATGCAGAGAAAGGATGGTTATTCGTTGAAGATGTAAGCTGGAGAATTCATGTGCGCGCATTATTGCATTTCCGGCTGTTGTTCTTCCGAACGGACTCCTATGATTCTCGGCTCTATGAATATGAGCCAAGTGTTGCCGGGACATTTGATTTGCCTCCCCTCTATGGTCGAGGCAAGCGGTGGTTTGTCATTGCCAGCTATGCTCCGTTTTCGTGGCTGCGAATTTCTGGAAAATTAAGTGAAACAGTGGATGATGCCGGGACGCGGTCTGGGCGAGGAACACTCCAGGTTGATATTCAGTTCTAAGAGGAGGAAGCAGTGTTCGCAGGATCTTTGACGAGATTGTAAAGATGGCGAGGAAGCGTGTGGTCATCGGAATGAGTGGCGGAGTTGATAGCTCCGTTGCTGCGGCTCTCCTTCTCAAAGAAGGATATGAAGTCATTGGCGTCACAATCAAGACGTACAATTACGAAGATGTTGGTGGCAATGTGAAGAGCGACCATAGTTGCTGTTCCCTTGATGGAATCAATGATGCTCGAAATGTTGCAGCACAACTTGGTTTTCCACACTATGTATTGGATCTGTCTGAGCCATTTCGCAAAGAGGTCATCAACCATTTCATCAATGCTTACCTTGGGGGTAGAACGCCGAATCCATGCGTTATTTGTAACCGAAAGATAAAATGGGAGGAGGTGCTGCATCGTGCAACTCTCCTTGGCGCTGACTACGTTGCGACAGGCCATTATGCTCGTGTGCGCTACGAAGATTCTCTTGGAAGATTTGTCATTTCGCGCGGCGCTGACTTGACAAAGGATCAGTCATACGCTTTGTGGGGACTTACGCAAGAGAGTTTGAAAAGAACAATCTTTCCATTGGCTGAGTTTACCAAGGAACAAGTGCGTGCGCTTGCTGAGGAGTTTGGCTTGAAAACTGCTGGGAAAGGTGAGAGCTACGAAATTTGTTTTATCCCCGACGATAACTATGAGCGGTTCCTCCGTGAACAGGTACCGGACTTGGGAAAGCGCGTCGACGGCGGGCGAATTTTGTACGATGGCGTGGAAATAGGACGGCACCGTGGCTATCCTTTCTACACGATTGGACAGCGCCGTGGGGTTGGCGTTTCCATTGGAGAACCACTATATGTCACCCGGATTGATCCCGAGCAGAATGTTATTCATGTTGGGAAAGAATCTGCGCTTTATCACTCTGGACTTATTGCCGGGCAGGTGAACTGGGTGAAATTTTCCGGTGCCGTCACCCCATGCCGCGGCTTGGCGAAAGTACGATACAAAGATTCGGGTGCGCCGGCAACTCTCAGAGAGCTGCCGGATGGTCGTGTTCTGGTTTGGTTTGATGAGCCGAAGCGCGCCATCACGCCGGGCCAATCGGTCGTCGTCTACGATGCTCATGCCCCTGATGACATAGTCGCCGGGGGTATCATTGAGTCGGCAATTGACGAACCTTATGGATAGAAGTATGACCGGAACGAAATTATTCTGGATTTGAAAAGACAACAATCGGGGTATGCTATGTCAAAAGAGAAACTCACTCCAGTAGAAAAACTTCGCGAGCTTAAGGAGAAGGCGAAGCTCGGCGGGGGACTTCATCGAATTGAAGAGCAGCACAAAAAGGGGAAATTGACGGCGCGAGAGCGCCTGGAAATCCTTCTTGATGAAGGGAGCTTCGTTGAGATGGATCAACTGGTCCAGCATCGCTCCCATGATTTTGGACTTGACAAAGAAAAATATCTCGGCGATGGTGTCGTCACGGGATACGGTTACATTGACGGCAGGCTTGTTTTTGTGTTCAGCCAGGATTTTACAGTGTTTGGCGGATCGCTCTCTGAGGCTCACGCAGAAAAAATTGTGAAGATCATCGATATGGCGATGAAAGTCGGTGTCCCACTCATTGGCTTGAACGATTCAGGTGGAGCACGGATTCAAGAAGGGGTGGTAAGTCTTGGCGGATATGCAGATATTTTCTTGAGGAACACTTTGGCTTCAGGGGTCATTCCACAGATTTCCGCCATTATGGGTCCGTGTGCTGGTGGAGCGGTCTATTCACCTGCTATCACGGATTTCATTTTCATGGTGAAGAATACAAGCTACATGTTTGTGACTGGACCGAATGTTGTAAAGACTGTGACACATGAAGATGTGACGTTTGAAGAACTTGGTGGGGCACTTACGCACGCTACAAAAAGCGGAGTAGCACATTTTGTTGCTGAGAATGAAGCCGAGTGCCTTCTGGGCATTCGCAGACTTCTCAGTTACATACCTTCGAACAATATGGAGGATCCGCCACTTGTCGATACGAAAGATAGCCCTAACCGGCGTGACGAGCGACTAAACAACATTATCCCTGAAAATCCGAATAAGCCATATGACATGAAAGAGGTGATCAAGTCTGTCGTTGACAACGGTGAATTTTTTGAGGTTCATGAATTGTACGCTCAGAACATCATCGTTGGGTTTGCGCGGCTTGGAGGTCGGTCTGTCGGCATTGTTGCCAACCAGCCTGCTGTACTTGCGGGGGTGCTCGACATCGACTCGTCGATCAAGGCAGCTCGCTTCGTTCGCTTTTGCGATGCGTTTAATATACCTCTTGTTGTCTTTGAGGATGTCCCGGGTTTTCTGCCCGGAACCGACCAGGAATGGAGAGGGATCATCAAGCATGGTGCCAAGCTTCTCTATGCATTCAGCGAAGCTACCGTGCCAAAGGTAACTGTCATTACCCGAAAAGCCTACGGTGGTGCTTACGACGTAATGAACTCGAAGCACATTCGTGGCGATATGAATTTCGCCTGGCCTACAGCGGAAATTGCGGTGATGGGACCGAAAGGAGCGGTAGAGATTATTTTTCGAAAGGAAATTGAGAAAGCGGCGGATAAGGAAGCATTGGTTGCACAGAAAGAGGAGGAATATCGAGAGAAATTTGCAAGCCCGTACCGTGCTGCTGAGCGTGGATATATCGACGATGTGATCGAGCCAAGCGAGACCAGGCCACGACTGATCAGTGCACTTAAGATGCTTGAAACGAAAGTCGACATGAACCCGAAGAAGAAGCATGGAAACATACCGCTGTAAGGTTGAATAATTGAGCTGCCTCCTCACTCGACTTCTGCGTAAAGGCAGGGTCTGAGGCGGATGTGGGTCAGCCCAAAATTGGACTTCTTGAGCGGAAGGGCACGTTCGCATGCTCAAAGTCAAACAGAAGATATCAGGATGTTTCTGTTCTGAGGAAGGAGTAAAATACTTCCTTATTCGTAGCTCTATCTTTACTGTCAAAAAACAGGGGAAGAACGTATTGGAGTATCCAAGCAAGACGCTTCAGATACCCAAAGCGGAGGCTATTTTGTTGTCTGGGTGATAGGCTGTGCAGCTACAGGTAATCAACAAAAGACGAAAATTGAAGCTAACGAGAATTTACTTGACTCTGGTATGTTGCTTTATTACATTGTGGCGGTAGCGTTAGGAGGTGGACGTTGCTACCAGCATGTCATGAATCCAATACACTTAAGTAATCCACCAGGCTACCAAAAGGTATTGTCTATGCTATCCTTAGAATAGTTAATTAGTTATTTGAAAACAAAAAATCAAGAAAGGAGTGATTGAAATGAAAAGGACATTGATTTTATTGCTAACACTCCTTTCTTGGAGTGTTAGCTTAGCTCAAGAGAGAATTTCCAGTATCTCTGTTTCCCAGATTGAAAAGGTTTGGCCTCCTGATAGTCTTCTGTCTCAGAGAAACTATATCTGGAAAATTGTGAGATACGGAAATTATTTTTTCGGAGCCACCGGTCTTAACGGAGGAGTAGTTCGTTCAACTGATGGCGGTAGGAGTTGGGTTTTGTTGCCATTGCAGGTTGGACCAATGGATATTTGCATTACTACAAATGGTACTGTAATGGTTGGGAATTACGGTTATCCTAATGTTTATGTTTCCACTGATTTTGGGAATAGTTGGAAAGGAATTGATTCACATGGAAATTTTGGTGCTACCCTTCTTGCCTTACCTGATGGATCAGTATTATGCAGTGGACAGTATAAGATGTATAAGAGTACTGATAATGGAAATACCTGGACAAAAGTAGCCGATAGCACTGTTTTTGGTGAAAATTCTTCGGTTTCAATGTTTTTAACCAAAAACAGAACAGTACTCACTTTTGTTTATGGGGCAACTGATTCAACAATAGGCATTTTCCGCTCCACTGATGGGGGATTGCATTGGGTGTATTCACAAGGTTCCCCTAAAAAATATCCTATAAATACTGATATCGAGATTGTCACCTATTCCCAACTCAATAATGGAACAATCTATGGATTTACCAGAAGAGATGGACTCTATAAATCCATAGATGACGGGATAAATTGGGAAAAGATATTTCCTTACTATTACCTCGACATTTATTTTGTTAGTTATGGCGGCGGACTTCTCGCTTCAGATAACCTAGGATTGTTTTTAGGCGGTGCCAGCAATACTGGCTATGGTGGTTTGATATGGTCTCCTGATTATGGACAAACCTGGCAAATTTTTATGCCAGAGTGGAAAGGATATATGATTGGAGCCATTGTCCAACTTGATTCCAATCGAATCCTGATTAATGCCAATGGCTACCTCTATATCTTAACAGTTGATGTTGTCACAAAAGTTGAAAATTCAGAAAACCAACAACTTCCATCTGGTTTTGATTTAAAGCAAAACTACCCCAATCCATTCAACCCGACAACAACGATTGAGTTTCAAATTCCTGAACGGAGCTTTGTGAAATTAACAGTTTTCAACACTCTCGGTCAGGAAGTTGAAACTCTTGTGAACGAGGAAAAGGCAGCCGGAACCCACCGAATTCAGTTCAACGGTTCAAATCTTCCCAGCGGCATCTACTTCTATCGTCTTGAAACTTCTAAGTTTGTTGAGACGAAGAAGATGATTTTGATGAAATAACTTTAGCCCGTAGGTTCTACCTCCGGGCTTTTTTATTTTTTTATCAATTGCCAATGCTGCTGCTTCTGGTCATCCATCAATGGCAGTTAGTATAGGCACTAATTCCAATGCCAATGACTGGGGTCATTTTCAATCTTCGGGTATTGGCAGCGTTGGCCCTGGTCAAACAAAAAATCTTTCTGGCAATGATTTGTTTTTTGTTTTAAACTCAAGCAAGACAATCGCCAAAGACCAAACCGTCACTATTGACAAGGCTTTGATTATCACCGCTCAAGATGCCAATGCCCCTGTTTCTTCTTGGCTATCCCCTGCTTATGTAACCACTTGTATCATAGGAGGAGCTAAGGATATACGGAGGTTTCCATAAAAACAAAATTAATCCTGCTCATACTTGCGCTAATTTTCTGTGCGTCTTACTCAAGCGGGAACGACGGACAGGTGGCGCGCAAAGGCATCGGCGATTTGGCACCGACGGCCTCGGAGAACGCTAGTACCCCAGCACCGATAACGACGGGTGTCGCTGTAAGCGTTATGATTGATGAAGCTCGGGGAGCAAGCGTCTATTTTCCTATCATAGCCGGTCGGAGGTTTCGGATTGAACCTGAGTTGGGTCTGTTTGCTTTGCCAAATGTGCCCAGTCAGCGTTTGGGGATACAGGTCAACCAGTATACAGCCACCTGGGGGAAGCTCGGAGTTGGGCTGTTCTATGTTTGCCCGTTGGGGGCTTACAGCAACGCCTACTTCGGTCCGAGGATTGCCAGAGTTGCAACGGGGTACCTCTTTTCCGATGAAGTTGGTGAATTGCCTGAGAGGAAAGGCTACCTCATCGCACCGAGTGGTGGTCTGGAAGTCGGCTCATCACATTTTACGTTCAGCCTTGAATTGCAGCTGGATTATATCAGGGTCAAATGCTACAATGACCTGGTCTATGATGATGGAAGGCATCCGCCGGCACCATCTGCTGACGTTGTTACTCGCGCCGGGTTTGCGATCGGCGTCCAAATGTCTCTTCATTGGTATTTTTAGATGGAGCAGATCATTCGGTTACCTTCGATGCTAAAGAATTGAGAAGCGGCCTACATTTCTACAAACTAACAGTCAACAAGTCTACGCGCGCAATGAAGATGGTTTTGCAGAAGTAAAGGTACGCGGGAATGCGCCCTTACTCGTTTATGCTGATCCCTCCTCCTTGCTTTCGCGTCTGAATTTTTCTAAACTATCTATCGAAGATACGGCAGAGTCCATGTACCGAATTCTTGCCATTAATCCAGGCTCGACCTCTACTAAGATCGCCCTGTATGAAAATGAGGCGCCTAAGTTCCAGTCGAATCTTTTGCATTCCCCTGATGATTTAGCGAGATATCCCACCGTTTGGGATCAGTATGAGTTTCGGTTGACAGCAGTGCGGTCGGAACTCGGGGCATGGAACATTGGGTTGCATCAGCTTGATGCTGTCGTTGGGCGAGGTGGGCTTCTTCGGCCTGTTGAAGGGGGGATATATCGAGTGAATCAGCGGATGCTTCAGGATGCACGCGCAAATCTTCAGGGAGAACATGTTTCTAACCTCGGATGCGCCCTTGCCTATGAAATTGGACGGGATAGGAATGCTCCTGCTTTTGTTGTTGACCCGGTCTCGGTAGATGAGTTTGAACCCCTGGCTCGCTATTCAGGCCATCCACTCATCGAGCGGAAGGCTTTGGCACATGCATTGAATATTCATGCCGTGGCTCGCCGGGCTTCTACAGCATTTGGTAAGAAACTCGAGGAGACGAACTTCATTGTCGCTCACCTTGGCGGAGGTATTTCTATCGCACCTGTACGCGGTGGACGAATTATCGATGTCAATGATGCAAGCAGCGACGGGCCCTTTTCTCCAGAAAGAACTGGCGGGCTGCCATTGCAGCAGTTTATCTCACTCTGTTTCTCATCCAAATATAGCGAAGCGGAAATGCGGAAGCTTGTCATGGGCAATGGCGGGCTTCGAGCGTATCTTGGTACCAGCGATGCTACAGAAGTTGAGCAGCGCATTGCTCAAGGAGATAAAAAGGCGCATGAAGTTTACGAAGCTATGGCATACCAAATTGCAAAAGAGATTGGAGCGATGGCGACAGTCCTCTCCGGTCGTGTAGATGCGATTATCATCTCTGGTGGATTGGCAAATTCAACAATGCTGGTTCGGTGGATTCGTGAGCGGGTGTCATTTATTGCGCCGGTCATCATTATGCCTGGGGAAGATGAGATGCAAGCGATGGCTGCAGCTGCCCTCCGCGTCCTGCTGGGGGAAGAGGAAGCAAGAGATTATTAGAGGAGAAGCTTTATGTTGATGCGAAATGCAAATCCTGATTTATTAGAGGAAGTTCTTAAGAATAAATTGGTGATGTCGGGGAACGAGGCAGTTGCCCGTGGCGCGTTTGAAAGCGGAGTTCGGTTTGCCTCAGGGTATCCCGGTACTCCAAGCACGGAGATTTTGGAAGCTATTGTTCAGTATCCGTCAATTCATGCAGAATGGGCGCCCAATGAGAAAGTTGCCCTTGAAGCTGCAGCGGGGGCTTCTCTCGCAGGCAGCCGTTCTCTGGTCACCATGAAGCACGTTGGATTAAACGTTGCGGCTGACCCGTTTTTCAGCCTCGCCTATTCCGGTGTCAACGCCGGGCTTGTTGTCGTCTCCGCAGATGACCCGGGCATGCATTCTTCACAGAATGAGCAGGACAATCGGCATTTTGCTCGTGCAGCAAAAGTGCCAATGCTGGAGCCTTCGGACAGCCAGGAGGCGAAAGAATTTACCAGAACAGCTTTTGCAATAAGTGAACAATACGATACGCCGGTTGTGCTTCGCTTAACAACACGCATTTCCCATTCCGAAGGGATCGTTAAGCTTGATGAACCAGTTGACACCAAACGCCGTCGTTACTCGAAGGATTTTCGGAAAAATGTTCTTCTTCCTTCGAATGCGCGCGGACGCCATGAGTTTGTTGAGAGGCGAATGCGTGAACTCGAGGAATCCGCTGTGGCGGACAATTCCCTTTTTCACCTCAATCGGATTGAATTCGCTTCGCGTGAAATGGGAATCATCACAAGCGGTGCTGCATATCAATACGCCAGGGAGGTCTTCCCAACTGCCTCATTTCTCAAGTTAGGGTTAACAAACCCACTTCCGAAAAAGCTTATCCGCTATTTTGCCTCACAAGTTAAGAGACTTATCGTGGTCGAAGAGCTTGATCCATATCTGGAGGAGCAAATTCGTGCTATGGGGCTTTCTGTGGCTGGCAAAGAGTACATACCGACGACCGGCGAGTTAAATCCGGATATTGTCGCTCGGGCATTTGGCGATGCCGGGGTACTTGCAGATTCAGGTAATCGGTCGATGACCGTGGAAATCTCTTTGCCAGCAAGGCCGCCAACATTGTGTCCGGGATGTTCTCATCGTGGGGTTTTCATGGTGCTTAAGAAGCTTCGGGCAACGGTCACAGGTGATATTGGCTGCTACACCCTTGGCGCTTTACCTCCGCTTGAGGCGATGGATACATGCCTTGACATGGGAGCAAGCATTGGGATGGCGTACGGGATGGAGCGGGTGATGGAGCCCGCCGACAGGAAAAATGTCGTCGCAGTCATCGGTGATTCCACATTTATTCACTCCGGTATCACCTCGCTCATCAACATCGTTTATAATAAAGGGACTACAACTGTGTGCATTCTTGATAACCACACAACTGCGATGACGGGGCACCAGCCGCACCCAGCCACAGGTAGGACTTTGAAAGGTGAAGCAGCACCCAAACTTGATTTCGAGCAGCTCGCTCGAGCCATTGGAGTTCATCGTGTCAGAAAGATTAATCCATTTGACCTTGAGGAAACCGAAAAGGTTTTTCGCGAAGAGATGGGGGTGGATGAACCTTCAGTGATTATCGCAGATGCGCCGTGTATTCTTCATGAGAAGATTGACTTCGGCGGACCGTATGAGATCATCGAAGAAGAATGCCCAAAGTGCGGCCTCTGCGTCAAGGTGGGATGCCCGGCTATTGGAGTTAAAGAGAACGGTATGCCTTACATTGACCCGCTCCTCTGTCCGGGATGTGGGTTGTGTGCGAAGGTGTGCAAATTCGACGCAATTGTTCCAGTATCGTGAATGCAGTTCGCAGTAGTCGGACTGTCTCGACAACAAATGAAAGGGGAATAGCATGAGGAAACTGTTCGCCTGGCATTCTGTGATTTTGGTTGCTTTTCTCGGGGGCTTCCTGACGGCAAGTTGGAGGGCTTCGGCGCAACCGAGACTCGTTCTGAAACCGGGCATGTCTGTGGACTTCGGCTCCGTTCAGCGCGGTGACACTCTGCGCAGATCGATCACGGTTCTCAACGCCGGGACTGACACACTCATCATTTCGAATGTTCAGCCGAGCTGCGGATGCACGGCTACACTGCTTTCCGACAACATAATTCCACCGAATGACTCAGGTTCTCTTGAAGTCTCTTTTGATGCCACCCACTACAAAGGGAGAGTCACAAAGTCGGTGACAATCAGTTCTAACGATCCGACTAACCCGAGACTGGTTTTCTCATTTTCCGTCTATGTGACTGTGAATGTCGATGTAACTCCAGAGTATCTCGTTTTTGCTAACGTTAAAAGAGGGAGCACAATGACCCAGAATATCAAGATCACGAATAGGTCGAAATCGGTACTTCGGATAAAGTCGGTTGACAATAAAGTCGAAGGGTTATCGATCTCTATTTTTCCGAAGCTCATTGCTCAAGATAGTTCTGCAACGCTGAAAGCGACTTTTGTTGGTCAAAAGCCCGGTTCAATCGACGGGATTGTTACACTTCACACCAGCGATCTCGAACAACCAATTGTTGACATCCGTGTGTATGGATTTGTTCAGGAATGAAGTATGAATGATAATGTCAGCGTTCTCATCTGCGGGGTAGGAGGGCAGGGTATTCTTCTCGCAAGCGACGTGCTGGTCGATGTTGCATTCGAGGCAGGGCTTGATGTGAAGAAGAGCGAAGTCCATGGTATGTCTCAGCGCGGCGGAAGCGTTGTGAGTCATGTACGGTTCGGGAGAAAAGTTTACTCCCCCCTCATTCGAACAGGGGAAGCCGATTTTCTCTTCTCCTTTGAGCTGATGGAGACGCTCCGGTACATTGACTATCTTCGACCAGATGGCTTTGCAATTGTCAATGATCAGCGGGTTAACCCGACGTACGTAAGTTTGAAGGAAGCATTTTACCCGTCGGAGATCGGTCAGTATTTTGAGGGTCGAGTTCGCCCGGGCGGAGTCATCATTGTTCCCGCCATTAAGCTTGCTCAGGAGCTCGGGAATGTTCGTGCGGCTAATGTTGTCATGCTTGGCGTCCTTTCGAAATTCCTTGAATTCCCAGAGGAACTATGGTTGCGCAGTGTGGAAAGAAATGTTCCAGAGAAATACATCGGCGTGAACCTCAGTGCTTTCCGTGCAGGTCGCAATTACAAATACGATGTCAGCAACCCTCCCTTAGAAGAGCTGAGCCAGGTTCCGGTGAATCAGCAATCAAGTGCACACGTTGAGAGCTTTGGTCCCGGAAGAGGGAATCCTTCCGGGGAGGGCCATGAGGCGAAAGGTAGCCAAATGGAAAATCATCCCACAAGCCTCATTCAGGTATCAAAGCCTATACGCACATTTGGAGAGCTTTTTGCCGTTGTCAAAGGCTTGCCCCGTCGGACAGTAGTGGTTGCCGGGGCTGAGAATGAAGCGGCGCTTGGTGCGGCGCTGGAGGCTCGTGCCCAGGGGATCGCCGACGCTATCCTCATCGGTGACGAATTTGTGATTAAGCGGAAGGTCACCCAACTCGGTGGCAACCTCGAAGGGATTGAGGTCATTCATGAAGCTGATGAGAAGCAAATCGCTCGCCTTTCTGTTAAATTAGTGCGTCAACACAAGGGGGAGATTCTTCTGAAAGGACGGGTGGACACTTCGACTCTTCTCCGTGCTGTGCTTGATGCTGAATCAGGTCTGCGGACCGGGCGATTGCTCAGTGATGTGTTTCTATTTGAGTATATGAGTGACGGCGAAACGCGACTTGTAATGATCACAGATGGAGGTGTCACATTAGCTCCGGATATCCATCAGAAAATTGAGATTCTCAAAAATGCTGTTGATGTTGCCCATGCCCTCGGAATCGAGCAGCCACGTGTCGCTGTTCTCTCTGCTTCGGAGGTGGTTAATCCACAGCTTACTTCGTCGATGGATGCAGCTGTGCTAACTGAGATGAATCGGCGGGGAGAGATTTCAGGATGTGTTGTTGAAGGCCCGCTGGCGCTTGATCTGGCAATTTCACCCGAGGCGGTTCGCATTAAAGGGCTGTCATCTGAGGTGGCGGGGAGAGCAGATATCTTGCTCGTCCCAAATATTGAGACAGGGAATGCGCTTGCAAAGAGCACAACTTATTTCGCTCATTTTCCACTTGGGCACGTCATTGTTGGAGCCGCGGCGCCAATTTTGATTCCCTCTCGCGCAGATGCAAAAGAAGCAAAACTGCATTCAATCGCGCTCGGTGTGTTGATGAGTGCGTACATGGAAGCTCACTGACCCATGCGCAAAGTTATTGTCCCGCGTTGGCGCAAGCGGGCTTGAGAGATGATTTATGTTGAACCACAGAGAACACAAAGGACAAAAGGAGGACTTTTTGAATTCATTATTCGTTCTTAGTCCTCTTTGTACGCCTTGTGGTAATAGACAATTTAGATAAATTATTGTTTTCACTCACATAAGGAGGTAAAATGCACTTGGAACACAGCTTCGCTAAGCGTATTGGGTTCGCTTTCATTTTGTTCAGCATTTCAATGGTTTTGGAACCAACTTATCTCGTAGCTCAACATGTAAAACGTGACACGCTTACGGTTCAGTTAAGTCCAATTATTGTTACCGCATCGCGCACGCCGATGATGAAGCGCGATGTCCCGGCGACGATCACATTCATTCCTATGCAGGAAGTACGCTCGCTTGGTTCGCTCAATGTTCTCGATGCTGTGGCACGCGTTACCCCGGGGGTATTTATCACTGAACGTGGCGTTCTCGGCTTCGGTATCGGATCAACTGCTGCTGGACGCGTGAACATTCGCGGAGTTGGTGAAAACCCTAACACTGGTGTGCTTGTCCTCATTGATGGGCGTCCTAATTTCGCTGGCTTGTTCGGCCACCCTCTCCCTGATGCCTATGCTGCTCTGGATGTAGACCATGTTGAGGTTCTTCGCGGACCAGCCTCTGTACTTTATGGGAGCAATGCTCTTGGAGGGGTAGTTAACATCATCACAAGAAAGAGCCCTGCGAAGCCTCTGACTTTGCGAGCAGATGCTCAATACGGGTCGTACAACACGCAATCGTATTCGCTCCATGCCGGTGTACGGCGTGGGAACTTCGAGGCGGTGGGAGCTGCGTTGAGAAACCAAACAGATGGGCACCGACCTAATTCAAGCTTTCGGCAAACAAATGCATCTCTCAATATCGGGTATATGATTACTGATGTGATGAAACTTCGTGCTGACGGCTACACAGCGGCGTTCACTGTGTATGACCCTGGACCAGAGACAAAACCAGTTGTAAATGGCTGGTACGATGTAAAACGGAGTGGTATTGCATTGACTCTTGAAAATAATTTCCATTCCGTTGCAGGTAGCATGATGCTTTTCTTGAATTACGGTGAGCATAAAATTTATGACGGTTTCCATTCGTTTGACCGACTCTTTGGATTGATTCTGTACGAGACAGCTCGTCTTATCGAAGGTAATGAGGTATCATTTGGCTTTGATGTGAAGCGATATGGCGGCACCGCTTCAAATGAGAAATCCAATAAGAACTTTGGGTCTCATTACATCACCGAATGGGCACCATACGTTCATCTTGACCAGCTATTTGGCTCTCAATTTATTTTCTCCGCCGGGGCTCGACTGGAGCATAACTCAGTTTACGGGGGCGAGTTCGTCCCTGCCTTTGGATTGACATACCACCCGTTCCGCCAGACATCGTTGAAGCTTTCCGCCGCCAAGGGCTTCCGTGATCCAACGATAAGGGAATTGTATCTCTTCCCTGCTCCAACCCCGACGTTAAAGGCGGAGCGGCTGTGGAATTATGAAATTGGCATTGAGCAATTTCTTGCTCGATGGCTCGATGCTGAAGGGAGCGTATTTTACGGAGAGGGGGATAACCTTATTCGGCAGGAAGGGATTTTTCCAAACGTGACGCTTCGAAACTCAGGGCATTTCATCCATCGCGGAGCCGAGATTTCAGTCCATGCATTTCCTGTTTCAAGTTTGTCAATTCGAGTTTCCGCCTCATTTCTTAATCCCGGCAACGAAACGCAGGCAAATCCGAAACGTAAGCTTGGCGTCGTGGTAGGCTATTCCTACAGTGGTGTTGATGCTATGGTAGATATTCAACACGTTGCCGGTTTATACGGACAAGATTTCTCTCAGACCCCTTTGAAATCTTGTACGCTTGTTGATGCGAGGCTCCAGCTACGGGTGATGGACTATCTTTCTTGTGCCATCAGTGCGAGAAATCTTTTGAATACGGCTTATGAGGTCATTGCTGGTTATCCCATGCCGGGCAGGGTCCTGATGGGTGAACTCACCATGGAACTTTGAGCAAATCAAGAAGGCGAGTGATTCGCTCGCCTTCTTTCGCTTCTAAAAAAGACATTGTCTGGAGGAACAATGACAGAGTGTGTATTTTGCAACATCATTAATGGGACGTTGAAGGGGGAATTTGTCTATAACAGCGACGAAATTGTTGCGTTCAAGGATATTAATCCACAAGCTCCAGTTCATATCCTTATTGTTCCGAGGAAACATATAGCTACCATGAACGATCTAACTGAAGCGGATCGGGCGCTGGTGGGAAACATGTTTATCGTTGCAAATCGTCTCGCAAAGGAACTGGGTATCGCCGACCATGGGTACAGAGTGGTGGTCAATTGTAACCGCAACGCTGGCCAGGCAATTTACCACCTTCATCTCCATCTCCTTGGTGGCAGACGGTTAGGCTGGCCACCGGGGTAGCTGACGCTGGTGTGCGAGTCCGGGATGTAGTTGGCTTGACATTAAGAAATCTTACTTGTATATTTTATATCATTTGAATTCATCGAGAACAAAGGAGCCAGGGTTATCGAATTTTCGTTAGAGGTTCACGTCTCAAGTGCCTGAGGCGTTTTTCGTAATTAAATGAGAACAGTGTTGGAACCTTTAACGATGGTTTGGAGTGCCTGGCTCCATTTTATGGAGCCGAATCGGAGATTCGGCTTTTTTGTTCAGTGTTTTGGAAAGAGAATTCATGATCGCTGAGCAGATAGAGGAACTACGGGTTCTGTTCTGGAGTCGCACAGCGCGACAGACGATGATCCTATTCGCTGGACAAATATTGAATGTTCTTCTCGGTGTTGCTGTCACAGCGCTCAATACTCGCTGGCTTTCTGTCCGTGATTTTGGAACTTTGAACATCCTGAGTGCGGTTGTTCTTTTCATAGCGTGGTTCTTTGACTTTGGGGTGTACCACGCGGGCTCAAGGTTGGTGGCAACAGTCCGATCAAGAGTGGAGGAACGGAAGCTTGCTGGCGGCTTGGCTTTCATCAGTCTTGTGCTTGGACTCGCTCTAACCGTGCTGATCGCCATCGTTAGCCTCTTCATTGATGGACTTCTCCATATGAGCATCGGAGGGACGCTTCTTTTGCTCTCTCCACTTGTTGCTGTCTTTCCATTCCAACTCATGGTCGCAATGGTGTTGCGAGGGAACAACGCAATTGAAAAGCTTTCACTCTATGCGTTCGGTCCACGCCTTTTGTATCTACTTCTAATGATCATCGCATGGAGCCTCATAGGCTACAGTGTGACAATGGCTTTTGGCTTGAATCTTCTCTCCCTCCTCTTGGTAACAATTGGATTTCTTATCTTTTTGAAATGTGATTTTCATGAGCTTTCGTCCACCTTGAAGCTCATTTGGCGCGAGACGAAGGAATACGGTTTGAAAATCTACTATGGTACCCTTGTTGATAATCTCACAAATGGAACAGATAAGATCCTTATTTCCTACTTTGTTGGAGCTGCACCTGTGGGGTTATATTCAGCAGCAGTGATGTTGACAACTCCTATTGCTCTTTTTTCGAAATCACTTGCAACGAGCGTGTTCAAAGGATTCACAGCGGTTGATCGCATACCATTTCGTGATGCAATGCTAAACTTTGTCTGGCTCATTGGTGCAAGTGCGGCTCTGCTGCTCGGAAGTGGAATATTGATCAAGCTTATATTCACGGAGAAGTATCTGAGCATCCGTTCCTTTCTACCTCTGCTGGTGCTGGCATCCATGTTCAATGGAGCTAACCAGCTTTATCACGTCTTCTTCATGGCACACCGGCGGGGTGAGATCGTGCGAAATATTTCTATCATAAGCTCCTTGATAAATGTTTTTGGCAATGTCGTGCTTATCTCACTTTTTGGTGTGATCGGTGCAGCATGGTCAATGATGGCTACTTATTGCGTGAATTTCCTTTTAAATCTCTACTATTATGAACATGTGACTCCATCGACGGAGGTAGCATGAACGTGCCTCGTCCTCATAGGTTCATCTTTCTATTAGCGCTGGCGTTGCTCTTCGTCTCATCTTCGCCAGCCGGGTCAAAGCAAACGTCCTTTGCCTATCCGATAACAGGGAAATCCATTTATGAGCAGAGTGGGGTCCGAATTATATCTTCTGATGAATCGCAGATCACATTAGAATTTACTCCGCATCTCAGTTACTGGGATACGATTCGATATTCAGGTGGTGAGGCTGTAGCAAAAAACGAGTTTCTCTTGCCGCATTTTCTCGGAGAAGCCTGGTCAGGATACACTTCCGGGATGCCGGACGCTCGTTCAATGAATGTTCTCGTACTTGTGCCGGCTGTTGAGGGCACGCGACTCGAGGTACAAAGAGTTGAACAGATGGAGCGTGTCGGTGACCTTGCACCAGTTCCGTATGTCGAATCAGATGGTCACGGATTGCAGGAGTTCCGTTTCGTTTTCTCCGATTCATTGCGTCGGGTCTCTGGAAGATTCCCGGGAGCGTACGTTGAGCTCGCACCTGATGGAGTGCCGCCAACGGTGGGACGACTTGTGACGCTCAGATTTTATCCGATACAGTATGAGCCGGCATCTCATCGGATTTTTGTAGTGGCGAGAATTGTTGCTACGCTGTATTATGGAAAAAGTGTTGGCTACGCAGCACCTCAGCTCGATCCCCGTTTAGCGTCGGTTGTGATCAACTGGAAGTCAGCTGCAACGCAGCCCCCTGCTGTAGCAGCGCAACGGAGAGGCGCTCCAGGACACAGCGTTCTGGCTACAGGGGAGTGGTTTCGCATTGAGATATCCGACGAAGGCATGTACCGACTTGATTATAATGCTTTGAAATCCGCTGGTATTGATGTTGATAATCTTGATCCTCGCACACTGAAGATTTACGGAAATGGTGGACGAGAGCTGCCGCAAAGCCTTGCTGCTCCTCGAATTGATGACCTTGCCGAGAACGCTATCGAAGTTGTTGGTGAATCCGATGGGAAATTTGATCCAACGGACTACGTCATTTTCTACGGTGCCTCGGTGCGAGGATGGGAATACGATCCCGCGGCACGACGATATCATCACTACTTAAATCACTATACCGAACGGAATGTTTATTGGCTGACGTATGGTGGTCAGCCGGGCAAACGGATGCAGCAGCTTCAATCGCTGAGTGATCCTGATCCGTACCGACCTGCGTCATTTACTGATTACCGTGCTGTTGAAGAGGAAAAGACGAAGACCGAAGTCAAATCGGGACTCGATTGGTTCGGGGAAGAACTGAAAGCTCAATTTCCCTCAATAGTTTACACGACAAAACTTGATGGCATTGTTTCAGGCAGCACGATTTCATACGATGTGATGCTGGTTGGGAGAGCTTCTGCTGTGACCCATTTTGACATCCAGGAAACCGACTCATTGATAGGCCGCCTTTGGTTTCAAGGAGTCTCTTTTTCAGATCAGGTGGGTTTGTGGGCATGGCGTAGTGAAGGGCGCTTCTCGGCTTCTGCATCTCGACTACAAGGAGACCGAAGTCTTCTGCGCTTTGTGTATTACCCTAACAGTGACGCCGACCTCGGTTTTATCGACTGGTTCGAAATCTTTTATCAGCGCCGGTTCGTGGCAGTTAATGACGTGCTGCATTTCCGTTCTCCGGATATGACGGCAACGGTTGAATACACCGTCACAGGTTTTTCAAACAGCGATATCCATGTGTTTGATGTGACCGATTTTGCCAACTCTGCGGAGATTACCAATGCGTATGTGAGTGGCTCAACTATTCGATTTCAGGCGGGGGTATCAAGTGGTTCACCGCATGAGTACATTGCAGTAGGTCCAGCTGGTTATCTAAGTCCCAGTTCCATATCGAGAGCGGGAAACTCTGATCTGCATGGCATCATAGACGGTGCGCAAATGGTAATCATCACCCATCCTCTATTTATGAGTGAGGCAAACCGACTGAAGGCACACCGTGAGTCGTTTGCAGAAAATCGTCTCAGCACGATGGTTGTAAACGTGTTCGATATTTACAATGAGTTTGGCGGGGGATTACCTGATCCAACGGCGATCAGAGATTTTTTGAAATACGCCTATGACCATTGGTCAACACGACCGGAATATGTCCTTCTTTTCGGAGAAGGAGAGTATGACTATAAGAACATTACAGGCGCAAGTCACGTGTTTGTCCCTGTGTATGAGACACCCGAGACGTTATATCAAATTGAATCATATACAAGCGACGATTATTTTGTTCTCTTGACGCCAGATGATAGACGCATTGACATGGCGATCGGACGCATTCCGGTACGAACTCCAGATGAAGCTCGTGCTGTTGTAGATAAAATCATCGCTTATGAATCACAGCCTGAATTCGGCATGTGGAAAGATCGTGTGACCTTCGTGGCTGATGATGGCTTGACTTCTTACGGAGATGATGGGTCGGAGCACACCCGCCAATCGGATGAGCTTGCTGAGAGCTTCACACCTGCTCTGTATGAGAAGCTTAAGATCTACCTGATTGAATATCCGACCGTTATTGGTGCCTCTGGGCGACTGAAGCCCGATGTGAATAAAGCGATCATCGATCAGATCAACGAAGGAACCCTGGTAATGAATTGGACAGGGCACGGAAACCCGCACGTTTGGGCTCATGAACATGTCTTTGAAAACTCGACAACCATACCGCAGCTCGTTAACAAAAATCGCTTGACTTTTTTTACCGCCGCAACGTGCGATTTCGGTCGCTACGATGATCCAGAAGAGCAAAGTGGCGCCGAACTCCTGGTATTAAAACCTGACGGTGGCGGCATTGGAGTTATGACAGCTACCCGCGCTGTTTATGGATTTCTCAATGCGATCTTTGCAAACGCTTTCTACCAGGCTCTGTTTATGCGCGACTCTTCCGGGCTTCCTTCGCGGATTGGGGATGCACTTTTTCTTGTGAAGCAGACACGTTTTGAGACTAACGATAGAAAGTTTCAGCTTATTGGCGATCCAAGCATGCGTTTGGCTGCCCCGCGATTACTTGCTTCCGTTGATAGCATCAACGGACGAGCTTCCGATTCTTCATGGATTCTTCGTGCCGGGGGCTTTGCCGTTGTTCGAGGAAGCGTCCATGCAGGGAATGATCCGAATTCAACAGTTCTACAGACGTACGATGGCACCGGTTCCATCATGGTTCATGATGCGTTCAGAACCGTGACTGTGCCGGAGTGGGCTTTCACTTTCCGTGTTCTTGGTGGAACTTTATTCCATGGTCGTGTCAGTGTTAACGGCGGAACATTCAAGAGTGAATTTATCGTCCCTCGTGATCTTTCCTACGAGAAGGACAATGGTAGGATCTCCTTTTATTTCTGGAATGACCATGTGGATGGATGCGGATATACTCAATCTGTTGCCTTTAGTGGAGTTGATACCTCAGTTAATGTTGACACTGTGGGACCGCAGGTAGCGATCTTCATAGGAGACCGTAACTTCAGAGATGGTGATGTCGTCGGGGAGAACACAAAGCTCATTGTTGATCTTTATGATGAGCATGGAATGAATCTTTCAAGTGCAGGTGTAGGTCATCAGCTTCAAGCATGGCTCGATCAAAGCGACCAGGGGATTGACCTTTCGAATTATTATACCGGCGAGTTGAACAGCTATCAGCACGGGACTGTGGAGTATCCGCTGCGTAATCTCAGTGATGGTGAACATACGGTTTCGGTACGCGCCTGGGATGTGTTTAATAATTCCACCACGACGAGCGCCGCATTTCGAGTTGCAAGCAGTGCCTCTATGCAGGTTTTCAATGTGCTGAACTATCCAAACCCATTTAAAGATCGCACGACGTTTACTTTGCAGCAGAATCAATCTTCCCCGGTTGATGTGACAATCAAGATTTATACAGTGGCTGGTAGATTAATCGCCACCCTTCAAGAAAATGGACTGGTAGGCAATTTCCTTACAATTGGGTGGGATGGACGTGACCAGGATGGAAATGAGATTGCAAATGGAGTGTATCTTTACAAAGTGATTATTCGGACTTCTGATGGGGGTCTTTCTACCGAGGTTCTTGGAAAGCTGGCAAAGGTTCAATAGTGCATTCTTTATACTGCACGGTAGGCTTGATGCCGAGAGGACTTATTTGATAATCCACAAATGAAATTGTACATTCATATTGTCACGCTTTCTCAAGCTCTGAAAGGGCTTTGGGAGCAGTGGACATGACGAAGTTTCATCAAGTAGAGGAGAAACATCCATGAAGAAGATGCTGTTGCTCGAGGCAGTGACGGTGATTCTAATTGCTATTGTAACGATGGAGGGATTTGCTCAGGGTGAATCTGCAGTTCCTTTTCTGCGGATTTCACCGAACTCGCGGAACAGTGGCATGGGGGAGGCTGGCGCCGGCTTAGCAGATGATGCCTCAGCTATTTTCTGGAATCCTGCTGGATTAGCATTCCAGACCGGGCAGGAGGTAAGCCTCACTCACTCGAACTGGCTCCCGGGACTCGGGCTTTCTGATTTGTTCTATGAGTTCGCAAGTTACCGTAACCATATTGAAAGCCTTGGTGGCACCCTTGGGGCAAGCGTGACTTATCTTAATCTCGGTGAGATTCAGCGAACCCTATCAAGCCCGGAGCCTATCGGAACGTTCAAGAGCTACGAAGCCTCCGTCGCTGTTGCGTATGCGACAAAGGCGACCGATGATCTTGGCGTAGGGGGGACATTCCGCGTGATCTACAGCGCTCTCTCACCCATCGGAACCGCTGAGGAACAAGGGAAAGGCGTCGGCACCACGGTCAGTTTTGATTTATCGCTCCTGTATCGGCCGTCAACGCTTCAACTCCCCGTCGTGGGATGGAACCTCGGGAAGAAGCTTGGCGTTGGTGTGAATCTTTCGAATATCGGTCCAAAAATTACGTACATCGATGCTGCCCAAGCTGATCCACTGCCGACAAATTTCAGACTGGGACTTGCGTACAAGGTTATTACATCGGACTTCAATAATTTGACCGCGGTGCTCGATGTGAGCAAGTTGCTCGTCAGTGTGAACCGTGATCCGTTCTACAAGGCAATCTTCACTGCATGGGCAGATCAACCCTTGCGTACAGAGCTCAGGACATTCATAACTTCCGGCGGACTTGAATACTGGTATGGTTCGCCTAAACTGGTTGGCTTACGGGTTGGTTATTTCTACGAGGACCCCGATTTTGGAAACCGACGCTTTATGACTTTTGGAGCGGGTATTCGTTGGAATATCTACGGGTTTGATTTCAGTTACATCTACACAACCTCCGAGGAAAAGCACCCGCTCTCAGATACTCTTCGATTTACACTCCTGATCAGCTGGGGCGGTACTGGCGAGTGAAGGCGGCAATCCAGGTATTGTTTTTAAAAATGTATCGAAAAGTAGCGTTGCTCCTGCTCCTTACGACAGGAGCATTCGGCGTTGCAGTCGCTGGCTCCAGATGGAGTCTTTCCCATCCACTCTCAAATACTTCGCCTGCTGTACTGGAGCGGAGCTCTATTGGAGATACCATTCATGTTCTCGCTGTTATGGTGGAGTTTCAGAGAGACAGCGATCCCCGGACAACAGGTGATGGAACGTTCGACCTTACCACACGGGCAGATTCAATTATTGATCCACCTCCACACGATCGTGCGTACTTTGACGCGCATCTACAATTTGCAGCGAACTATTACCGGAAAATATCGGACGGCAAGATTAACCTCGTCTGGAACGTCCTCGATCAGGTCGTGACTGTTCCGAAACCGATGTCAGCTTATGCCCCTGCAATTGGGAGCAACGACCTGAGCAATCTTGCAAATCTCCCCATCGATGCCTGGAGAAAAGTTGACTCGCTTTTTCATGGAGTTGATTTTAGTGCATATGATTTGTTTGTCATTTTCCATGCGGGTGCCGGTCATGATGTGAATTTCTACGGTGCACCTGATCTTGATCCAACGCCATTCGATCTCCCATCGGTTTATTTTAGTTTGCAGTCGTTTCGATATGTCTTTGGTTTCTCATACATGGGGATTCCTGTTCGTGGGGGCTCGTACTGGATTACAAACTCTATCATCATGCCTGAAACCGAGAGCCGAGAGGTTACTACCGTCGGAGGAACTACATTGCTTCAGCTCAGTATTAATGGAATTCTCCTCGGCAACATCGGGAGTTATCTTGGTCTACCTGATTTATTTGACACAAGGACAGGAGCTTCAGGCGTCGGTCGATTTGGTTTGATGGATGGCGCCGGGATGTTTAGCTTTAATGGCTTGTTCCCCCCTGAACCTTCGGCATGGGAGCGCATTCAACTGGGGATCGCATCACCCATCGATTGCGCACCACAGTTGACAACATACTCGCTCCCGGCTCACCTTTCAGGTCAGGAGCCGGTGATCTTGCGAGTCCCTATTTCTACTCGTGAATACTTCCTTGTGGAGAATAGAAGTCGCGACCCTGAAGGCAATGGCGTGACACTGACCATACTCTTTAATGGAAAAATAGAGAAAAAACATTTTCAACGCGATACTGTCGGCTTCAACGCTTTTGATACAAAGCAAATCTATGGTGTAGTGATCGATGTTGATCATTTTGACTGGAGCTTGCCCGGTGGCGTTGATGACCGTGGGACGTTCTATGATGGCGGAATACTGGTTTGGCACATTGATGAAAATGTCATTAGAGCAAATTCAGCAACGAATACGATCAATGCTGATCCGGGGCATCGTGGTGTAAACCTTATGGAAGCTGATGGCTCGCAGGATATCGGACAGAGCTATGGAGATCTGCATCCGGGGCAGGGGAGCGAATACGGAACCCCACTGGATTTTTGGTTCGAAGGAAACCCTGCACCTGTCTACCGTAATGAATTTTCATCAACCTCTCATCCGAATAGCTTGAGTTATTCCGGAATCGATGCTGGTATTGTGATCAGAGATTTTTCCTCGCGTTCGCCTGTCATGACGTGCTCGGTGAGCCTGGGCAAGTCATCAGTCCAGCCACTGTCTGGTTTCCCCGTCAGAGTTGGTGCATGTGATCGCTTCACTACACCGGTGGCTACGGATTTAACTTTCGATGGTGAGCCCGAAGTGATTCTCAATGCGGGTGGCAGGCTTCTTGTCTTTGGAATAAATGGCAAGTTGCTTTGTGACTCCGCAGGAGCTGTTTCATATCAAGTAAAATTTGTTCCGGCAGTCAACGATAAGCGGACACTGATTGCTGCTGCAACCGATAGCGGCGTGGTCATAGCGCAGATAGTACTCCAGACTGGGAAACTGAGTTTCAATCCCGCCTTTGTTTCATTCCATGCTCCTGTCAGCACCTCTCCAATGTTCGTCGGGGATACAGTTGTCGTGGGTGACTCGCTCGGGTATGTGCATTTCGCACTGTTTACTGGATTGAGCTGGACTGTTTCCACCGGGCTCTCCACGATTGTTGACTTGATGTCATGGACTTCGCTGTCTGGGCGTAAGTACTGGGGAGCTGTCGCAGCACAGGGGATCACCTGGTATGCGATAGATGATTCTCTTGGCTCGGTGACGAGGGTGTCAAGAAATATCGTTTCCGGCACGGGCGCCAGGAACTTTTCTGGTGGGGGCTATCCTGATGCAACAATCGTTGATGGGGCAATTGTTCTGTTCGACGACGGCTCGATAAGCGAGTTGCCGACCGATAGGTCGATTTCTGCACAAGAAGCTATGGGTACTCCGCCACCTGGATCCGCACTTCATCCTCTCGATGTAGGTTATGGATCACACGTTGTTTTGGCAGACCTCAATGGACCAAAAGTGGTCGGTGGTTCTCGGGGAGCCTTAGTTGCTGTGAACAACATCGGAGCGATAGCCGATGGTTTCCCATTCGAATCTCGACTGGGACCTATTTCCTCTGTCCCCGTTGCTGGAAAGACGAGCGAAGGGAAAGGAATTGTTGCAATCGGCGACTCCTCTGGGGGTGTTCATCTCATTGGCGAGGATGGGATGGAATTCCAGGGCTTCCCGTTGCAAGCTGGCGATGCTATCATTGCGCCTATGTCCCTTTCTCCAGCAGACTCAGGTTCGTTTTTGTTTGCCGCCAGTACGGATGGGTATCTCTATGCGTGGAAGACAACAATTTCTATGCGCGGCTCTGGTGCCCAGTTCTTAGCTGCGCCGTCACATACAAATTGGACGGCGTTCAGTCAGGTTGCGCCCATCCCTGAGGCGACATCACTTCTTCTTGCATCTCGTACATATAACTGGCCTAACCCAGTTTACGGAAAATCAGCTTATCTTCGCTTTTTCCCAACGTCAAATGCACATATTACCATCAGCATTTTTGATCTCTCAGGGTACAAAGTTCAGGAACTGACAGCAGATGGGGTCGGCGGGATCGACAATGAGATACCGTGGGATGTATCGAACTTAGCCAGTGGGGTCTATCTTGTGAAGGTACATGCGGAGTCAGGGTCTCGAACAGGGGATTTGACTTTTAAGGCGGCTATTGTGAAGTGAACTTGTTCCGAGCATCTCTGTTTTTGGTAGTGATGGAATGCGCTTTTGCTCCCTTACTCAAGTCGCAAGAGCCGGAGTTTCATCATCCAGAGGCTGAATGGTATACGATTGAGACGGCCCACTTTCTGATTCACTATCATGCGGGTGAGGAGCGCAGCGCGCAGCTTGCTGCAAAGATAGCTGAGGATGTTTATCTGCCAATTACGGAGTTGTATCACCATGAACCTGACCAGAAGGTGAGCATTGTCATCAGGGATTTCGATGACTACTCGAATGGAGGGGCATATTTCTACGATAACAAGATCGAGATCTTTGCGCCTGCCCTCGATTATGATTTACGCGGAACGCATGATTGGTTGCGCAACGTCATCTCTCATGAGTTCACTCATATTGTGCAGATACAATGCTCAATGAAATTTGGTCGTCGGGTTCCGGGCATTTATCTACAATGGTTAGGCTATGAATCGGAGCGGCGCACCGATGTGCTTTATGGATATCCGAACATTCTCGTGTCGTATCCGGTCTCCGGGTTCGTTGTTCCAGCTTGGTTCGCTGAGGGGACAGCTCAGTACAATCGCCCTGAACTCGGCTACGAAAACTGGGATTCTCACCGCGACATGATCCTGCGCATGGAAGTTCTTGAGCACAGGCTACTTACCTGGGATGAAATGGGGGTCTTTGGCAAGACAAGTCTCGGAAATGAAGAGGTCTACAACGCCGGCTATGCTTTGTCAAGTTACATTGCCTGGCGCTTCGGGGAAGAGAAGCTACGAGAGCTGTCAAGGCATCTGGCGTCAATTGGAACATGGACGATAGATGAGGCTATGAAAGACGTCCTTGGAATCTCCGGGAGGGACCTTTACCGGGAATGGAAGGCTTATCTGGATTCAACATACGCTCGCCGAACTGCTGCCGTTAGGGCACACCTTGTAGATGGGGAAAAAATCGCTGGAGATGGTTTTGCGAATCTCCACCCGGCTTTTTCACCCGATGGGTCAAAGCTTGCCTATCTCTCGAACAAACGGGCGGATTACTTTGGCTTGACGGCGATCTATGTGCTTGATCTTTCAACAAGTAAAGAGAAGCGACTTGCTCCCGGAGCTCGGAAATCTTTCAGCTGGTCCCCTGATGGGAAGAAAATTTATTTTGCACGAGTAAGCCGGGATAACCGACATTGGTCAAACGTCTTCGATCTCTATGTCGTTGATGTAGCATCAGGGAAGGAGAAACGATTGACCTACGGTTTGCGCGCCTTCAGCCCTTCTGTTTCACCTGATGGCACAGCGCTTCTTTTTGTGACCGGAAAAGATGGAACATTGAATATTGCACGGTGCGACTCTTCAGGAAGAAACGTCACTATGCTTACGAATTTCGCCAACGGTGAGCAAGTCTATTCACCGCATTGGTCACCTGACGGGAAGCAGATCGTTTTTGCATATTCCAATCGTGTGGATCGTCATGTTGCTCTTTTGAATGCCGATGGAAGTGGATTCCGTTTTCTCCCTCTCAATGGAGATGCTCGTGACCCCATTTTTTCCCCCGATGGCAAATGGATTTATTTTGCCTGGGATACAACTGGCATTTTTAATGTTTACCGTATGTCCGCTGAAGGAGAAAATATTGAGCAGCTGACGAATGTCCTTGGTAGTGCATTCATGCCGACGGTTTCTTCCAGTGGTGCGTTAGCGTATAGCTCGTATGGGGCTGATGGCTTCTCGATTCATCGGATTGCCCAGCCTCACTCTATTCAATCGCGCTTTCACTACGTTAACGAACCGCTCTATCCAGCACGCCAGCTTGCCAGCAACTCAAGTCAATCAATGGTCGGTGACAATCATAACGGCATCGATTGGATTAAGCTCCAGAGGTACGACGATCGAATAGTCCCGTCGTTGCCATCATATCGATACAGAAATGTCTTCTCATCGCTAACCCTTGTTCCCTTCATCCGAGTTGACAACTATAATCCTCGCAACAAAGGAATTGATGTTATCAAGCCCGGAGCGTACTTCTTCTCAAATGATGCTTTGGGGAATGTTGGAATCTTTGGTGGTGTGGCAGTGAATCGAAAGCTTGAGCGTGATTTATTCTTGATATTCAGCTACGGCGATCGGTTGCCTGGTCTGTGGAAACTTGGCGTTGCACCAACCCTCTCGTTTGAAGTTTACAATATAACACGGGCTGCCACGGGCTTTATCGGACTTGAAACATCAACTATTCCTGTCGATGTCACATACAACTTGCTGGAATTTGATGTTGCCGCCCAGCAGCCCATTTTTTCCGAGAAGAACATTCTTTCGCTTCGTTATAGCCACAGTCGTTACAGTGCAGATATTGGGACATTTATTCTCCCGATCAGTCGTATCCCTGTTCCAGGTACGCGTGATCAGTACTTTATTGGTAACAGCGTCAAGATCAGTTTAGCCCATACGGATATACTTCCATCCCGTGATGAAGAGATCAATCCAATTGGGCGCAAGTTCACGGTGCGCTATGCGTATGAGTTCAGCAAACTCAGCTCAGGTGAATATGAGGCGTCGAGCGCTGGTCTTGTTCCCAAGTATGATCTGTATCGATTTCATCGCGCTGAAATGCTCTGGAATGAGTACCTGCCACTTCCCATCTCTCACCATGTGCTAACAGTTGGGCTTCGTGCTGGAACAATTTTTGGACCGCCTGTGCGCGATTTCTTCGATTTCTATGCCGGCGGAATGATTGGCATGCGCGGATACCCGTTTTATGGTCTAAGCGGGAATCGAATTGGCGTTGTGAGCGTCTCCTACCGCTTCCCTCTCTTTCGACATATTGATCGCCAGATTGGATTTGTCTATGTTGACAAACTGTACGGGTCAGTTTTCAGCGATTTTGGGAATGCTTGGACAGGTGTTTTGAGCCCGCCTCTGGCGGAATGGAAAAGGGACGCAGGTGCGGAGTTGCGATTAGAAACATATTCATTCTACTCTTATCCAACGCGGATCTTCGTGAGTGCTGCTTATGGGTTTGATAGATACACAAGGGCGATAAACGGCGGCAATTTTACTTATGGGCGCGAATGGAGGTTTTATGTTGGAGTCCTCTTCGGATTTGAATTTGAACCGTGAGGTTGAAGATGAAAACCGACTCTCGAAAATATTCAAGGGCTTTTCTGACGTACTATAAGGGCTTAGCTGTTTTTTCTCTTCCCCTTATGACCCTCCTGATGGCGACTTCTGCACAGGCGGGTAATCTTATGGCACTCGGGCGCCATGATGCTGTTGTATCGGTGCTGGCTCAGACAGTCGTAAGAGTAGGGGATCAATTCCGCCAAAAGAGCTGGTGGGTCTCCGCCAAAGTTGGTGGTGGATGTGATTACGGCGCAAGTCCATGGCTGATGGATGCTGAGAAACCAATGCTCACAGGAAATGTTCGAGTTGATTTAGAGCGAGTTAATGCATCCCAGCCCCTTTTGGGCACACTTTGCAGAGAAAACGGACTCTATCCCTTTGGTGGATCCGGTGATTCGATAGAGAATTTTCAACGCCGTTCGCCGTGGGCAGCGGCTGGTCTTGCTGCTCTGCTACCTGGCGCCGGGCAGCTCTACAACCATGATTACTGGAAGACCGCAGTCTTCCTTACTGCTGAAGTTGCCGCCTGGACAGGATATTTCATCTACACATCGAAAGGAAATCGGCGAACTACTGAGTTCCAGAATTACGCTGATAAGTATTGGAGTGTGGTCGAGTATGCGAACTGGATAAATGCAAATGGAAAGACCTACAATCCAGAGGTCCCCTACATTCCGATTAATTCAAATGCAAACCTTGCTCCGTGGGACCGGGTGGACTGGGTTCTGCTGAATGCTGCTGAGCGAGCTGTCGGAGAGAAATTTGGTGTCTTTACTCATATACTCCCACCGCATGGCGAGCAGCAATATTACGAGCTGATCGGCAAGTATCCGCAATATAATCCCGGCTGGGATGATGCAGATCGCTCACATGTTTCAGATGATAATGTTTCTCCTCATTTCCGCTTTTATTCTAAGATGCGAGGTGAGGCAAATCATCTCTATGCTATTGCAAGCGCCTCAGCAGCGATTGTTATCGTTAATCATATCCTCAGCATGGCAGAAGCGGCATGGAGTGCATCTCGACACAATCGTATCCATGCCGAGCTTGGTCTGAATACAGAGGAATTTTATGGCGAGGTGATGTATTCTCCCGGACTAACCATTCAGGTGCGTTTCTAAGCTATTTCTGCACGCGAATAATTACAGCTATCCCGGCTATGAAGAAGATCCCATTGGCAAGCCACGCCGTGATGAAGGGATTGAGTGCACCATTATATCCAAATACCTGACTTGCTTTCATAAAAGCCAGATAGATGAAGCTGATGGCGACACTGATCCCGAACTCCACTGCTAAACCGCTTCGGCGCTTGACTGATGAAAATGGAACCCCAAAGAGCACCACGATGAAATTTGCAAAAGGGAAGGAGATTTTGCTGTAGAGATCAACCAGCCATCGCGAGACATCATTGCCACTCTTTTCTTGATGCTCGACGAATTGCTTCAGATCACTGTAAGACATCTCGGCTGGTTTCTCCTGCATTGTTGCAAGGCGTTGAGGAGTAATCGTGAGGGAACGAAGTCTGAGGACATTGAATGGACGAGCCGTTTGCTGAAGTCCGTGGAAAGTTCTTTCGATGCCGTTAGAAAGAATCCATACCGAGTTGGTTGAATCCCATATCATCGTTTGTGCATCGTACCGTCGCAGAAGTTCGACTATGTTCGTATCGCTGTAATCCTGCACGCTGATACGGGACGCGGTGTTATATCGCTCATCAAAAAAACCGATGGTTACTATACGGGTCGGACCATCTTGAAAATAGAGATTCGAACTCGTCATTGTTGAAAGGTTCTTCCCGAGGTACTGTCGCTCAATATTCAGTTTTTCTTTATTGGTTTTTGGAACTACCCAGCCATTGAAGTACACGGAGAGAAGACTAATAAACAGTGCGATCGTAAGGAACGGGACCATCAATCGGTACAAGCTGACGCCACTCATTCGAATGGCGATGAGTTCATTTTGGTTGGAGAGTCTGCCGGTGGTGAAGAGGCTCGAAAGAAGCATCGCAACTGGCAGCATCAAGATGATCATCTCGGGGGTAAAATAGAGGTAATAGAGAAGCAGGATGTGAGTCCCGACATTGTGATCGAGGAAGTCATCAAGGTTCTCCATCAAGTCAATTGTAATAAAGATGAGTAAAAAGGCGATCAGCGCGAAGAGCGTTGCGAGGAGGAATTGCTTGATGATGTATCGATCGATGATCAGCATTCGAGTCCCCTACCGTTCGTATTCTCCAGATACCTCGGTGATTGGTGAGCGCCAGGATTTCGGGATCAGGCCCCTGAGCATAGCCCAGTTGATAATCAGGCTCTCCCTTGCTACGCGGATTGTGAGGTAAATGCCAAGCGCACCTATAATGATGTTAGCAATCCACATGCCGATGAATGGTGTCACAAGTTCGCGGTCAGCCAGCTTTTCGCCCCCGATAAGACATGCCCAGTACAGGAGGAAAAATCCTAAGCTTATTCCACCGGCGACGCCGAATCCTCCGCGGCGTGCCATGACTCCGAGAGGAGCCCCTATCAGAACAAAAATAATGCAAGCAGCTGGGATAGAATATTTCTTGTCGATTTCCACAAGGTAAGAATTGGTTTGCTTGCGGAGATATTCAATTTGCGAAAGCTGAGTCTCGATAGTCGAATTTAAAGCTCGTATTCGGGCGATTGCATTCTCGATGCGCTCACTATATGTCAGCGAACCTGATGAGGATTGCTGAGAAGAGTGTGCTATCGACTCAGACTCTCCCCTCTGGAACGTTTTTCCCGCTCTCAAAGGTATCCGCCTATAGCGGATCTGAATACCATACGGACTCATCTCTTCGGGACCGAACTCGGGAAAACGCTTGCGGGTCTCTCCGATTGCTTCCTGCTGAACTTTGCCCGTAAGGAATTCCTGAGTAGTTCGGTTGACTGCCTGCGCAATAAACTGACGAGCTTGATCAATCTGCCGTTTCAGACTGTCGACAATTGTGTTCATCGCCTCGACGCTGAGCTCTCGGTCGCCACGGGAAAAAGCGTTGTCAGGTGAACGCTCAAATGCGAATCCCTGTGTGCTGGTAATGATCCGGTATCGATTGAATCTGACAAGCCGGGAATCACGATAATCAGCGGAGAGCTCAAAGATCTCCCCGTCCTGAAGATTCATGATAAGCTTTCGGTAATCTGGCGAAAAAGAGATGTTTCCGCGTTGGGCAGTGATAGTTACATGCTGTCCGGGCTGCGTATAGTCGAAAATGGTGATCCCTTCGAGGTCGTTTGAGTGTTCGAATGTTTTGCGAACAAGAATGCTGTAGCCTGGCAGGTCCTGATTGAACAACCCAGGAACAATTGTAAAGGTTGGCTTCTTGCGCTGGATATCTATAGCGAGAACCTTCGCTTTATGATTGGCATCGGGGAGCACATCGTTGTCGAAACGATAGAGCAGGTATGTTATCACAATGCTGGCGACGAGAACTGGTGCCATCATTCGATAGAGGCTTACACCACTTGCTCGCATCGCTGTGATTTCGTGGTTCGCCGACATGTTCCCAAACGCCATAAGGGTTGCGACAAGAACTGACATCGGCACAGCTAAGACCACCATCCACGCTAAATTGAATGCAATGAGTTCAATGATGACCCAGAGCCCCAACCCTTTGCCGACCAGGTCACTCAGGAATTTCATCAGAAACTGGAGGACGAAGACAAACATCAGGGTGACCAGTGAAAAGATAAACGGGCCAAAATGATTGCGCAAGATGTAACGCTCAATTGTCATACCAAAAGCAATATACCGAAGATGCAGAACTTTTGCCAACATCTCTGTGCCCGAGACAAGATTAAGACGTGGGAAGATCTTGATACTTTACTCGTTCCGAGGTAAATTTTATTAATACCGTTCACGCAAGAATGTTCATTGCATGAGCAAAGTGGTGCCTCTGTCGTGGAACGAATTCACTCTTTGAAACTTTTCGACAAAACATTCATTGCTTTTTTCGTTACTTTGGATGTTCTTTTGCTGCTATTTCATCAGAATGTAGAGCACCAAGAGTTCGCCTTTGGCGGATTCATTGCACATCTTGCAGTCGTTGCCTTGATCATTTTCATTATTCCCAAATTATCTCGCGCTGAGAGCATGCTCTTGCAGTTTCTAAGAGATTGGTATCCTGTTTTAAGTTTCACATTTATATACTGGGAAACTGGAAACTTTATTCACATGATTTTCCCCTGCGAATTTGATCGGTTTATTATTTCCTTCGAAACCGCTCTTTTCGGTATTTCCCCTAACGTCTGGGTTCAGCAATTTGAGAATTCTTTTCTTACTGAATTGATGCAACTCTCTTATGCAGCTTATTGGGTTCTAATCCCAGTAGTAGGTGCAATGTTTTATTTTAATCGCCAATATAAGGAATACGAAGTTTTAATTGCATCTATCTCTATGGCGTTTTTCATCTCTTATCTTCTGTTCATTTTGATTCCAGTGGTCGGGCCTAGATTTGCTTTAGCGGATCAAGTTGGCGGATTATCTGATGTTCCGTCTGGTGGAATTGGTGCGGTCGTTCGTTCCTTTGTCAACAAGGTCGGTTTGCGGGGCGGGGCTTTTCCAAGTTCACATGTCGCCGTAGCTATGATTCTCCTTCTATTCTCATGGCGTTTTTACCCTGTGATTACAAAGATTATATTTTTCCCCATAGTGACGCTGTTGATGTTTGCGACTGTCTATTGCCAGTATCATTACGTTACGGACGTAATTGCAGGGTCAGTGATTGGCATTTTCCTCGGGCTTTTGGGGTTAAGGTGGCTGGGCAAGGACAAATGTTGATGTCAATTTCCCAGCGCAGTCCCAATTTTTTCAATATTTGCAATTTTCTTTTGAATTCGTTACAATAGTTTCGTCGTTCAGATGTTTTGGGGGTGACGCACAAGAGTCTTCGATATAGGTTTTTTATTCGGTTTTTGAGAGACCCCAGCTAAAGCTACTTGCGGGGCGAAGGGAATCTTAGCGAAAGCGAAGACTTGATGCGTCGACAAAGGATTGACTCAGGAACGAGCTTCTCTTCATTGGTTTTTCCTACCTTTTTTGCAGCTTTCCTGCTCATAGGATTTGTGCTGCCTGCAGTGCCACTGGATTCACCGTCTCCGGAGCACCCAGCTTCTCCTCCATCGAAAGTGGAGCAGGGTGAGGGTGTTCATCAGGGTGGTGGATTAACTTTGTTCTCCACTGATGATGACACACTCAGGTCGCAAATCACACGTCGACGCCATGGCCGCAGGGTTGTTGGTGAACCTGAAGTACCTGTAAGTGAGTCGTTTAAGGCGCAGCCAACATCATCGTCTTCTGATACCCTCAAGGGGTCCAGGCACGCTCTTACAGCGTTGGATTCACTGCTTCTTTATCCACCTGACTCAACTGCGAGGATTAAGAACTTTCAGTATGTTCGGCACGATAATCTTGCAGCCTCGCTGTTTCCGAGCTACTCCTATCCGCTGTTTCTTCGTAAGCCACCGGTCTATCAGCGAAGTGTGACATTGGATTCTACTGGAAATTTCGTCACGGTGCGAGAGACAGTTGACGGCAAAGATGTGAAGATCCCGATTACGATGCCGCTTGATGAGTATATCAAATTGAGGATGGAGGAAACGGTACGAAATAACTGGGTAGCCCTTGCGCATCGCTACGAATCCAATCAGAAGAAAGATGAGTTGGGAAGTCTCCTCAGCACGATTACGAAGATCGAAATTCCGATTCCGTCCAATCCTCTCATGAGTATTTTTGGAGGAGGTGGAATCCGGTTGAACATTTCGGGCGCTGTGGATATCCGAGCTGCACTACGAAATCAGCAGATGCAGCAGGTCGTGACTTCTCGACTCGGGAATGTCCGCAATGAGCCCGATTTCAATCAGGAGGTGCAGATCAACGTCAATGGGCAAGTGGGGGATAAGCTCAATATTCTTGCTGACTGGAACACGCAGCGAACTTTCGACTACGAAAATCAATTGAAGATCAAGTACACAGGCTACCCGGATGAGATCATCCAGAGTGTTGAAGCAGGCAATGTCTCCCTTGTGACTCCATCTTCGCTCATCGGTGGAGGTCAAGCACTCTTTGGCATCAAAGCTGCTGCTCAGCTTGGACCGCTTCGCCTTACTACGATTGCGTCGCAGAAGAAGGGACAAACAAAAGAGATGACCGTCTCGGGGGGATCCAGGGAAACAACTTTCGAGCTGCGTGCCTATCAATACTCGCAGAATCACTTTCTCTTGGATACTCTGTATCGGTCCGCCTTCGAAGATTACTACGGTCATGCTGTACCCATTGTACACACCGATCTCCATGTGACAGATATTGAAGTATGGGTGACACGACCTGGTTTTATCCCCGACCCAAATGAGCGCAGTGCTGTTGCATACATTGATCTTCCGCCTCTTCCTCAAGGTGGATACTCAGATTCACTGCGCAGCGTTACCTCCGGAATTCCCGGGCGCATCGAAAGTGGGCAGTTCATTCGACTTAAGGCGAATGAGCAGTATTTTCTTAATGCTGATGCTGGCTACATAACATTGAACACAAATGTGCAAAACGATCAAGCGATTGCGGTAGCGTATCGCACGCAAGGTGGTAATGTCTACGGCGATTTTACAAATGCAACCTCCGATACTGCAAGATTGGTTCTTAAGCTTATAAAGCCCAAGAATTTGATTCCGGATTACAAAGAAGCTTGGAATTTAATGCTGAAAAATATTTACTCCGTTGGAGGTCGAAACCTTAAAAAGGAGGGGTTTGATCTTAGCATTTATTATCAAGTTCCCGGTCAAGAGCCCCAAGATAATATCATGGGGATTAATCTCTTACAGGTTTTGGGCTTTGACAAGGTAGATCAGTCAAGCAACCCAACACCTGATGGGAAGTTTGATTTTATCCCGGGGAAGACGATTGACCCAAGTCGCGGTGAAATTATTTTTGCGTCGTTGGAGCCTTTCCGGTCGGGGCTGATCAAGTATTTTCAAGAACATCAGTTAGCCAACGTCGACTCTTTTATTTATCCCCAAGTTTATGATACTACGGTCAATGGTGCACAGAGCAACAGCCAGCGAGACCGATTCATTATCAAAGGGAAGTACACTTCTGAAATCTCCTCTGTTTATAACCTTGGTTTCAATCTTGTTGAGGGGAGTGTACAGGTCCTTCTCAATAATCAACCACTGGCGCCGAATGTCGACTACACGGTCGATTACATTCTCGGGCAGGTTGTCATTCGTAACCAGGCTGCTCTCAGTCCCGGTGCAAACTTGCAGATTAAGTACGAGCAAAATGACCTTTTCCAGCTTGCGTCGAAGACCCTTCTTGGAGCTCGAGGGGATTTGCGACTTGCAGATAATGCCCAGTTAGGTTTCACCCTTATGAATCTCAATCAGCAGACGCTAAGCGACAAGGTGCGTTTGAATGAGGAACCGATTAGCAATACGGTCTTTGGGATCGATGGCTCGGCGACTTTTGATGCGCCAATTATCACCTCTGCTCTCAATGCACTTCCACTTCTCCAGACAAGAGCACCATCGGCGATTTCGCTTAGAGGGGAAGCGGCGTACATGCTTCCTAACCCTAATACGAGGACGAGTCCATTTCCCGTGGACCAAGGCAAGGGGATTGCCTTCATTGATGATTTTGAAGGAGCACGGAAAACCATACCGATCGGTATCGGATATACGCAATGGCATTACGGTAGCGTGCCACAATATGTGCCCGGGCTTGATCCTGACTCGGTTCACACACTCCCTGATACAACGAAGATGTTTTCCCGCGCTCGCACAATCTGGTACAATGTGCTGCCGAGCGATGTCAGTGCAAGCACAATTTGGCCCAACAAGTCTGTCGCAATTGAACAATCACAAGTGACCGTTCTTAATGTCGAGTATCATCCGGAGGAACGCGGCGAGTTCAATTACTCAATGGACCTTGAACATACTCTGTGGGCAGATAAGACAAAGAACTGGGGCGGTATCATGAAACTCCTTTCGACAACTGCGACAAATCTTCTCGATGAAAATATTAATTACATTGAAATTTGGATGCAGGTCAACGGTAATCCCGGTAAAGGCAAAATGTACATAGATCTCGGGCAGGTGAGTGAAGATGTTATCCCGAATGGGAAGCTGGACACAGAGGATGGGTCGGTGCCGACATCGCCGTTGCCCAACGGGGTGCTGAACGACGGGGAAGATGTTGGTCTTGATGGACGAAGCGATGCTCAGGAACGCCAGGACCATGCTGCATTCATCCAGAAATATCCCCAGTATGCTAACGATCCAAGCGGAGATGACTGGTCCTACGCCACTGGAGATTACTCTCATATTAATGGAACAGAAGGAAATGGTATTAGCGAGGCTGGGCGACTGCCTGATACAGAGGACCTAAATCTTAACGGGGTCGTCGACCAAGTGAACAATTATTTTGAATATGAAGTTGATCTCGATACGACGGGTGCAGCGGAAGGTCTGAAGCCGCAAATTGTCGGCGGTGGCAGCCACGGATGGTACTTGTTTCGCATTCCTCTGAGAGACTATGCCAGAAAAGTCGGAACCCCGAGTCTATCTGTTGTCGAATATGTCCGGGTATGGTTTTCAGGAATGGATAGCCCGGTCCTGCTCCGCATTGCCGACTTCAATCTTGTTGGGAACCAGTGGCAGGAATTAGCAAAGGGAGATTCAACGCTCTCAGTCACTGTGGTGAACATTGAAGACAATCCTGATTATGCGGCGAGTAATCCTCCAGGTTATCGGCAGCTTGATCGCACACGCCCGGATCAACATATCCTCTCGAATGAACAATCGCTCTCACTTGTGATTAGTCATTTGAAGAGCGGTGATTCACGTTATGCTGTTCGGTACTTCCCATATCGCCCCCTTGATGTTTTCAGTTACCGATCGATGAAAATGTTTGTGCATGGCGATTTGAGCTGGTCATACGTTGATACCAGCAGATATGATGCCGAGTTGATCATGCGGTTTGGAAATGATACGCTGAATTACTATGAGTATCGTGAGCCGATCCATCCCGGCTGGGATCAGGTCAATAACAACGTCACGATCGAGTTTACAGAACTTACAGCTTTGAAATTACTGCGTGACTCTGCAAATGTCCCTGTCCAGCGTATTCCAACGCAGAACGGACCGCCCGGCTCAACATATTCTGTGCGTGGCAATCCTTCGCTGACCCAGATTAAATTCATTTCTATCGGCGTTGAGAATCCTGCCAATAAAGGTAAATCGGATCTCAACGGCTCAGTGTGGGTGAATGAGTTGCGCGTCACTAATGTGGAAGATACTCCCGGGTGGGCATATAAAGCTGATGCTTCGGTGAAACTCGCTGATCTTGGAAACGTCTCGTTTACGATGGCGACGACCGACCCATTCTTCCATGCACTCGATCAGCGGTTTGGTAGCCGCGCACTTTCGCGCGACTGGAGCCTCAATGCCAGTCTGAACTTGGAGAAATTTCTCCCTGCAAAATGGACAGGGACTGCCATTCCAGTGAACTTTTCACACGTTGAGACAATTTCCAAACCTCGCTATGTCCCAAATACTGATGTGCTTGTCACGGAGGCGGCAAAACGACGAGAAGAAGCCGTTCTTCGTTCCGGCGGTGACGATGCTGCCGCAAAAGCTGCAGCGGACCGAACGTTATTTGAAGCTCAAACAATCCGCATCAGGGATTCGTATGCTATCCCGACTGTGAAGATTGTCATACCATCGGAGCACTGGTGGATTAAACACACTATCAACGAGACATCCATTGGTTTCACCTACACAAGCTCACAGGAGCGTAGTCCGGCTATTCAGATGAGCCGTAGTTGGGCATGGTCCGGTAAACTCCTGTATTCCCACCAGTTCCCACTCGATGCATACATAAGCCCATTTGAAAAACTTTTTGACCATATCTTTCTTCTCGATGCCTATAAAGGCTACAAGATTTTCTACGCTCCACAGAACTTCACTTTCTCTGCTGAAGTGAATCGTTCGCGATCACAGGAAATTGCACGCCCATTGTCAGGGCAAACGATAATTCAGAAGCCTATAGCGAGGAATTTCACTGCTTCGCGTGGATTCGCATTTACCTGGAAATTCTCCGAAGGTGGACTTCTCAGCCCATCGATGGATTACTCAATGAGCGCTGCGAGCAGTTTACTTCATCTCGAATTGGACTCACTGGGGAACCAGCGTCGATTCTCCACTATACTCAAAGATATTTTCCTCAGTGATCGACTTATAGACTTCGGAATAGACAATGGCTATCAACAAAAAGTTGGATTCAATGTTCGCCCTAAACTGCCGCCCATAATGAACATCGACCGATTCATCGATATGACAGCCCAATATGTGTCGAATTATGCGTGGCAGAATAACTTCCAGCAAGGGGCTCTTGGGAAAAGCTCACGGGTGAACACGAATTTAACCTATTCCATGAATGTGAAATTGAAGCAGATGACCGACCCATGGTTCGCATCGATTACCTTGCCATCTAAGACGGGAGGTGCTGATGTACGGCGGCGCAGCAAGGAGGAAGAGGAAATCCCCGATACTGCTCGGGCAACGCGAAGTGAAAATGTTGTCGGAGGGATAGCAACACACGGACTTGATTTCCTCAAACAATTTTTGAGAATATTTATAAAAGTCCCACTCCTGGACTACGAGAATATCAACATCACGTTCTCACAATCGAATACAATACAAAACAGCGGTATCATAGGTCGAACAGGTTTTATGAATTTCTGGGGAAGAGTTCCTTTCCTCCAGAGCAGTATTGCGGACTACGGGCCCTCTTTTCTATACCAGGTCGGTCTGGTGAGTGACCCGAGCGCTCCCGTAAGACGCTTCGGGCTTTCGCCGCGATTCCCCTTCGTCTCGCTTGAAACAGATCGAGGGATGCGCGCTCCTAATGGAAACCTCGTCGACGTTTTCACGCAGTCGAATAGAATCAGCTTGAAAACTTCTCGTTCTCTTTGGGAAGGAGCAACTATCGATTTTGTGTGGAACACTGGATGGGATTACAACCGAAATGAAAATCTTTTAACTGATTCCCTTGGCAAAGTCCAGGTCAACAGCGTCGTCGCAACTGGAACTGTTGATCGCTCATTCATGACGTTTCCATCGGTCCTTTTCTTTAAGTTTTTCGAAACGGATCTTAGCCAGGTGGGTAAAAAGTATGAAGCCGCACTCCAAAATTTGGACGATACTCGTTCGCCCGGGGAGAAACTTGCGACAGCCTTTGAAGAAGGGATGGAAGCCTTTCCTCTTCTCAGGAAAATTTTCGGTGCCTATACTCCCCGCATGAACTGGACTTTCCGGTGGGATGGCTTGGAGAAGCTAAGCTTCTTCAGGAGTTTCGCCAGCCGTGTGTCACTTGACCATGCCTACGGATCGACATACTCTCAGCGCTGGCGCTCAAATCCTGCCGGTGGCATCATTGTTGACGCTCAGAAGGTCATGTACAGTTTTAATCCTCTTATTGGATTAAACATCACCTTCAAGGAATTATGGAAAGGAAATGCGTCAGCAAATCTCCGATATAACGCAGGCGAAAGCTACGATCTGAGCACATCATCGCGGAATCTCGTCGGATCTGCGACGCGAGAGCTTTCTCTCACAGCAAGCTATAGCCGACGTGGCTTTTCTATCCCGTTCTTTGGAATTAGCCTGACGAACGAGCTTGAGGTCAGCCTTTCAGTAAGTTACAGCAAAACCTCACGGCGAACTTACGACGTCAATGCACTGGTGACAAATCCTTCAGGCACACCGCTGGAAGGTTCGTCACGCACGGTATTTGAGCCTCGCATCAAGTACATCCTGAGCTCCCGGGTTACAGCCTCCCTTTTCTACAGACGTATAGCGGTTGTTCCTGATGCAGGTGGTTCGCGAATCCCTGGTTCGACGACAAACGAAGGTGGACTTGATCTCCATATCGCAATCCAGTGACCAATCCCGCAAGAAGAATGAGATTTGTCATTTACGATTTTGTCCAGGATGTCTCTCTTTGCTCATATGAAAAAAAATTTGGTGTGGGGGTATAAGATTGTTTGATTGATTCTCTCTCTTTCACTCGTTAATTTATCCTAGTACGTATAGGTGATCCGTTGATGGCTGAAACCAAAGGTCGAATTCTCTGGGTCGATGATGAGATCGAGCTCCTCAAGCCGCACGTTCTGATCTTGCAAGAGCGTGGGTATCAGGTAGATATTGCTACCAACGGTGAAGATGCCTTAGAAATGATCCGTGAAAATGTCTACGACCTGGTCTTCCTTGACGAGATGATGCCAGGCATGGGAGGGTTGGAAACTCTTGCAGAGATCAAGAATGTTTATCCGTTTCTCCCTGTAGTTATGGTGACAAAGAACGAGGCGGAGAGCCTCATGGAGGAGGCTATTGGAGAGAAGATCAGCGATTACCTCACAAAACCTGTCAATCCAAGTCAGGTTCTCCTGACAAGTAAGAAATTTCTTGAGCGCAGACGGATCGCAACAGAGTATGCGACGAAGAATTACCTTGCCGAGTTCCAGAATATTTCGCAGCGACTCCTTTCTGGACCCGATGCTGAGGACTGGATTGAAATTTATAATTCCTTGACAAGATCCGAGATGGAGCTTGACCACCACCCGGAATTAGGGCTTCACCAGATGCTTTTCGACCAGAAGCGGGAAGCAAATGCTGCCTTTGGCAGATTTATAGAGCATTCCTACCGTGACTGGATTGAATCGGACAGCGATCATCGCCCCGTCCTTTCCACCGACGTTGTTCGACACGCACTCCTTCCTTTACTTGAGAGCGACGCTTCGGTATTTTTCTTCGTAATTGATTGTCTGAGGTTAGATCAATGGCTTGGCATGGAGTCGCTTCTACAGGAAGATTTTTTCATCTCCAAAGAATACTACTATGCGGTTCTTCCAACTGCGACGCCTTATGCCCGCAATGCGATTTTCAGCGGACTTTTCCCAATTGATATCGAGAAGCGGTTTCCCGATCTCTGGAGTGAGGGGGAAGACGATGAGAACAGCCGGAATCTCCATGAACCTGATTTCTTAATCGACCAGTTGCAGCGCCGACGAGTGGTCGTTAAGCCGGAACCGAAGTATATTAAAATCCTTGATCCAGACTTTGGACGGCAGACGGAACGTAATATTGTCAACTTCACAAAGAACAAGCTTATTGCTATTGTGGTGAACTTTGTTGATATGCTTGCCCACAGCCGCTCCGACCTTGATATTTTAAAAGAGATTGCTCCAAACGAAGCTGCATACCGTTCATTGACAATGTCCTGGTTTGCCCATTCATGGCTTCTTGGCATGTTTCGTGCGTTAGCAAGACAGCCGAGGGTGAAGATACTTCTTACGACAGACCACGGAAGCATCCGTGCCTTGCGTGGAGCTAAGGTTATCGCCGACCGTGAAGCATCAACTAATCTTCGATACAAATTCGGGCGCAACCTTAAGGTCGACGAGAAGCAAGCAATCTTCGTAAAAGATCCTAAGGATTATAAGCTTCCACGGCGACTTTCAACAACTAATTACATAATCGCAAAGGAGGATTACTACTTCGTCTATCCAACTGACTACCATAGATATCTGAATCAGTATCGAGATACATTCCAGCACGGTGGTATCTCCATGGAGGAGGTCATTCTTCCAATTGTGACGATGGAGCCTCGATAATTGGACATGACAGTCACCACTATGGCTACAAGTGTGTCGCGGCGTGAAGTCCTGGTGTCTCATAGTGAGGAAGAGACGCGGCGCATCGCAGCGGCATTCAGCAACGATCTCCAGCCGGGGGATGTTGTCGCCCTGTATGGACAGTTAGGGACGGGAAAAACTCGCTTTGTGCAAGGGATTGGAGAGGGGCTTGGTATAACCCACCACATCACGAGCCCTTCATTTACACTCATCCACGAGTATCGCGGCGGTAGATTGCCACTTTTTCATTTTGACCTTTATCGGATTGAAGATGTAAGTGAGTTCAGTGAAACAGGATACGAAGAGTATCTTTACGACGATGGTGTGACCTGCATTGAGTGGGCTGAGCGAATGGAAGGGCTGTTGCCGGATGGCACTGAAAACACCACGGTGCTTTGGATCCACCGCTTTTTTCGTGTAGTCATGGATTATGGGGAGAGTGAATCGGAACGCTTTATTACAATTGAGGAAATCTCGTGCTGAATTCGCTCTTATGATTTCACCAAGGCATAATTTAATGAGCTGCGCAATTGATTGTTCTTGGAATTGAGACATCAACTGCGGTGTGCAGTGCTGCCCTGTTTGACGAACTGACCGGACGGTACGCTGAAACGAGTATTTCCGAGAAGAACCTGCATGCTGAAAAGCTCGTGAGCATCATTGATCATCTTGTACAGGATTCAGACCGAACGCGTGATGCGATTGGCGGGATCGCCGTTTCTATAGGTCCTGGTTCGTTCACCGGGCTTCGCATTGGATTGAGTGTTGCAAAGGGGCTGGCTTTTGCTCTCGATGTTCCTCTAACTGCTGTTTCAACGCTCTATGCCTTAGCTTATAAGGCATTTGCAATGAGCGGTGAGAACGATCTGCTCGTGGTTTCAGCCCTTGACGCGCGACGTGATGAGGTATATGCAGATATATTTGTCTTTGGAAATGGGAAAGTTGTTCAACGTGAGATCCCCGCTTTCGAAGAAGCTGTGAGTGTGAGTAGATTTCTTGCGCATCTTGAAAGTGCGGTCGTTACGTACAGTGGAACACCTCTTGTTCTGATTGGTGATGGGGTGGAGAAACTTCAGCAGGCAATTATCCAATTGCGTACTGTGCAGAATCAACAGCAAGGAGCTGTTGAGATGCGGGTTTTACCGACTTCTACACGATATCCGAGTGCATGGAGTGTGGCTCAAGTGGGGGCAGCGCAGTTACGACGGGGGGAGGTTTCGCGCATCGAGACTCTTGAGCCAAAATACGTAAAGGAATTTGTTCCTGGTCCTACAGGTATGCGTTCTCCTGAAACCAAGAACATCTGAAGAAGGAGTCAAGCAATGGGGGCATGGTTTCGCCGGTCGAAGGAAAACATTGAAAGAACTACCATCAAGAAAGATATACCCGGTGGGTTGTGGGTAAAATGTGATGGCTGCGGGGAAATTATCCACCGGACGCAACTGGAAGAGGCTTTCTATACCTGCCCGAAGTGCAATTACCATTTTCGTATAGGGAGCCGTGAGTATATCGCAATTTTACTGGATAAAGGTTCTTTCAGAGAAACGGACAAGAAGATGCGCTCCACAGACCCGCTGAAATTTGTGGACACCAAGCGGTATATCGAGCGACTTCGAGAAACGATGAAAAAGACGGGGCTCAATGATGCAGTGCGGACGGGGACTGGAACGATTGATGGAATCCCTGTGGTGTTTGGTGCAATGGATTTTGCCTTTATAGGTGGGAGCATGGGCTCCGTTGTTGGTGAAAAAGTCGCACGCGCAATTGACAGGGCGTACAGGATGAAGCGGCCACTAATTCTTGTCTCCTCAAGTGGAGGAGCCCGCATGATGGAAGGGGCACTTTCACTCATGCAAATGGCGAAAACAAGTGCAAAGCTTGCACGACTTGCTGAGGACGGAGTTCCATATATATCGATCCTTACCGACCCAACTACAGGAGGTGTGACGGCAAGCTTTGCAATGCTTGGGGATGTGAATATCGCTGAACCAAATGCGCTCATCGGGTTTGCAGGGCCACGCGTAATCCGTCAAACAATTGGGAAAGATCTCCCTCCAGGATTTCAACGCTCCGAGTTTCTCCTCGAGCATGGATTTATCGACCTTATTGTCCACCGGAAGGAGATGAAGGAAACAGTAAGTCGATTGCTCCATTTGATGTTGGACTAAGAGGGATAGGGCTGTCGCTTTGTCATAATTTTCGGTTCTGTTCAGCTATGCAAATCATCACGAATATTTCTGCCATGCAATCTCTCGCAGATCAATTACGCTCTGAGAAAAAGCGGATCGCCGTTGTCCCAACAATGGGGTATTTGCATGAAGGGCATTTAAGCCTCGTTCGACTTGCGAAGCAACATGCCGATGTTGTTATTATGACTATCTTCGTGAACCCCTTGCAGTTTGCTCCAGGTGAGGATTTTGAGCGATACCCAAGGGATTTTGAGCGTGACCGAAGGCTTGCTGAAGAAGCGGGAGCGGAGGTAATCTTTGCTCCCAGCGCCGAAGAGATGTATCCAGAAGGATTCAAGACTTTTGTAGAAGTAGATCAGCTTTCTCGCATTCTCGAAGGTGAGTTCAGGCCAACGCATTTTCGGGGTGTGACAACCGTGGTGTCGAAACTCTTTAATTGCACAAAGCCGCACGTTGCGGTTTTTGGTCAAAAGGATGCCCAGCAAGCAGCAATTATCAAGCAGATGGTGCGTGATCTGAACTTTGATATTGAGATTCTTGTAGGCCCGATTGTGCGGGAGCCTGATGGACTAGCGATGAGCTCAAGGAACGTTTACCTTTCGGAAATCGAACGTGTTGAGGCACGTGTGCTTTCCGAAGCTCTACACTTTGCCCGAGTGCGAATTCTAAACGGAGAGCGAAATGTAATTGCTCTCCAATCCGCAATGCAATCGATGATAATACAGAAGCCATCCGCAAAGATCGATTATATTGCTTTTGTTTATCCAGAGACATTTGCTCCGGTAGAGAAGCTCCAATCAGGCGATCGTGTTCTCATCGCATTAGCAGTTCGGATTGGCACAACCCGACTGATTGACAATGATATTGTCGATGTACCATAGAGGTAGGAAATGCGGCGCATTGTAATGAAATCGAAAATCCATCGAGCAACTGTCACGAAAGCAGAACTTTACTACGAAGGGAGTCTCACCTTAGACGAAGCTCTGATGGAGGCTGCAGACGTTCTTCCATTTGAACGTGTGCAGGTTGTCAATCTCAACAATGGGGAGCGATTCGAAACATATGTCATTGCTGGAGAACGAAACTCCGGGATCGTTTGTCTGAACGGGCCGGCGGCTCGGCTCGGGACCGTTGGTGATGAGATCATTATACTTACCTATGGAGCGTACAGTGACGACGAGCTGCGGTCTTTTCGTCCCACTGTTGTTCACGTGAATAAAGAGAACCGTATCATAGAGATAGTTAAAGGGAATTCCACAATCTAAAAGGTGCCATGTGAAACGGAGAAAATTTGCCGCAATTATTATGGCGGCAGGGAAAGGGACTCGGATGCAAAACCCGGAGATCCCGAAAGTTATGTATACACTGAACGGCCGACCAATGATTGACCATGTCGTCGAACTTGCTTTGAACCTGCGCTCGGCTCGGACTGTGGTTGTCGTAGGCCACCGAAAGGAAGTAGTGATTAACCATATTCTGAATCGAGTAAGTCGCGATGTGGAATTTGCCGAACAAGAAAAACAACTTGGAACTGGCCACGCTGTCATGCAGACAGAAAAAGCCCTCGCTGGCTTTGAAGGTGATGTCCTTGTCCTCTCTGGTGATGTCCCACTTTTGACTAAGGAAACGATGATGCGCTTCATTGAGCACCACTATGAGACTGGGGCGGTTGCCACCATTCTTACCGCTGAGATCGATGACCCCACAGGATATGGACGAATTATCCGCAACGGCGATGGAACGGTCAGGAAAATTGTTGAACACCGGGATGCAACGCCGCAGGAAAGGGAGATTCGGGAAATTAATTCCGGAATTTATCTCTTCGACAAGAAACACCTTTTTGAAGCATTGAGAAATATTGAACCTCATAATGTGCAAAACGAATATTATCTCACCGATGTGTTTGAATATTTTTGGAAACACAACCTCAAAGTTGCCGCACTGAAGGCGCGGGATTTTGATGAGATTCGTGGTGTGAATACTGTGGAACAGCTGGAGAAAGCTCGGGAGGTAATAGCTCGGCATACTGATAATAGAAGTTGATCCACCAAAGGCAGACAAGGATTAGTTTGTAGTTATACGCTTCGGCAGCTTTCCTGTCTTGCCGCCCGGATACAGCGCCGGCACTGGGCTGGTTCGATATGAAAACCATGTTGTTTGACATTTATTTTCCTTTATTGTAATTTATTTCCCAGAAAGGTAAGGGGATAAAACGATGAAACGGGCGTTTTGTATTGTGGCTCTTGTGCTGGCATTTTTGGGCTCTTTTGTCACAGCGAATGCGCAGTTGAAGACTCAGCTTCCCGAAGCCGGTGTCACCCAGTCATTACTCCGCAACCCAACTACATCATGGCTTGGCTTGTTGGACCCATCTCGATTCCAGATGCGGCATTCTTTGTCCTTTTCCTATCTGAGTATTGCTGGGAAAAGTCTTGGCATAGGGATGTATACGAATAGCATGTTCTATCAAATCAGCAATCCTCTCAGTGTCCGCCTGGATGTGAGCATGATTTATTCGCCGATGAGTTCGTTCAGCCCACAGGTCCAGAATTCCCTCAATGGTATCTTCATCAATCGTGCTGAGATTAATTATCGGCCTTCAAAGGATTTTCTTATCCAATTCCAGTTCCGTCAGGCACCGTTTGTCTCGCCGCTGGCAGGATGGTATGGGTTGCCTTACTACAGTGGATTTCGAACTGGGTTGGAATCAGCAGGTGACCTTCCTTAATTTTAAACCTCGTGGCGAGCTGGAAAATATTTCTGAGGCTCTTTCCGGCGACAACAATTCCAATTGCTGTCCATCAGTTTCGCAACAACTTTTCTTCTTGATGCGGTGCTGTCAAACACCGAGAAGGTGCGCTTCGTTTTTCAGAGAGCCGATGAGCCTATTTTCAAGACTATGATGATCATCTTGTCGAGGCAATTGCGCTTCCAAGTCGCCGTGCTCTTGGAGGAGGAGTGAGCGTGTATCCAAGAACAATTGCTAAGAAAGCTGCACAACTCGCATTAGCAAAGAAAGCCCATGACGTGCTTGTCATGGATCTCCGCAAGGTAACTTCCATAACAGATTTCTTCGTCATTTGCTCTGCTGATTCAGATACCCATGTGAAAGCAGTGGCGGATGCCGTTCTTGATGGGTTGAAAAAGTCAGGTGTTACCGCGTGGCACGATGAAGGTTACGAAGCCTTGAATTGGGTTCTCCTCGACTACGTTGACGTCGTTGTCCACATCTTTCGCCGAGATATTCGGAAATTTTACAACCTTGAGAGACTCTGGGCTGATGCAGAAATTGAAGTTGTAGAAGACAAGCAGCCGAAGGGTTCGCAAGTACAAGCTCGATCTCGCACAACGAAGAGGAAAGAGGAGAAGGGGTGGAATCAAAAATGATATCAAGAGCCGCAGAAAAATTGCTCCCGTCGTTCCGTCGTGCGCTCGTTGATCTGGGGTTCCCTGATACTGTCCCCGTAGCCTTTGAGAGACCGCGCTTGGAACAACATGGTGATGTGACGACGAATGTCGCTCTGCTTCTCTCGAAACTTCGTAAACAGAGCCCCCGGGAACTTGCTCAGATGATTGTGAAGCATCTGAAATTTGATCCTGTGGTGGAGCAAGACATTGCTCGCATCGAGATTGCCGGAGCCGGGTTCATCAATATTTTCTTCTCTAAGGAATTCTTCCAGCATGAGCTTGGAAAGATCCTGGAGTCTGGAAAATCATTTGGCAAGTCATCTTCGGGGGCGGGGAAGAAAACGCAGGTTGAATTTGTGAGCGCCAATCCAACTGGTCCACTGACTGTTGGTCACGGTCGAAATGCTGTGTTTGGAGATACAGTTGCCAACTTGCTTGAATGGACAGGGCATGATGTAACTCGTGAATATTATTTCAACAACGCCGGTCGCCAGATGCGAATACTTGGGGATTCAGTGAAGCTCCGTTATCTTCAGCTCCTTGGTGAAGACGTTGAGTTCCCGGAAGAGTACTATCAGGGTGAATACATTCGTGACATCGCTCGGCACCTGGTCGATATCTATGGCAGCACCCTCCGAGATGAGCCACCGGAAGGGAAGTTCAAGGAGCAAGCTGAGAAGGAAATTTTTGATGACATCAAGCGAACACTCCGTAGACTGGGCATCGAGTTCGACGTTTTCTACAATGAGAATTCTCTATACGAGACCGGCAAGATTGATGAGGTTGTTCGTGACCTCCGCCAGCGCGGATACGCTTATGATAAAGATGGTGCAGTTTGGTTCGCCGCTTCAAAGTTTGGTATTGGTCAAGATCGTGTAATTGTGAAGAGCACCGGAGAACCGACGTATCGCTTGCCCGATATAGCATATCACCGTGAGAAATTTCGCCGTGGATTCGAATTCATCGTCGATATTTTCGGCGCTGACCATCACGCGACGTATCCAGACGTTCTCGCTGGTCTGAAAGCTCTTGGCTACGATACAGAACGCGTGAAAGTTCTTCTCCACCAATTTGTTACCATTGTGCAGAATGGTGAAGTTGTGAAGATGTCAACTCGTCGTGCAAATTTCATCACTCTCGATGAGCTAATTGATGAAGCTGGGCCCGATGCTGTCCGCTTTTTCTTTTTGATGCGAAGTATTGGAAGCCATCTGAACTTTGATCTTGGACTTGCAAAGCAGCAATCAGAAGAGAATCCTGTATACTATGTGCAGTATGCCCATGCACGGATTGCAAGCATTCTCCGGTATGCTATGGAATCGGCTTATCAGACTGGAGAGGAAGTTGCTTTGGCTGCGAAGAAGATCGCTGAAGGTGAAAGCCTTGCGGATATTACTCTTGAGCGCTTGACCTCGCCAGAGGAACTTAATTTGATAAAAAAGCTGGTTGACTTTCCTGACATAATTGAATCTTGTGCACAATCCTTTGAACCTCATCGACTGTGTGAGTACTTGCACGATGTTGCAGAAGCATTTCATCATTTCTATCACATCCACCGGGTGGTAACGGAGGATGTTGAGCTTTCGAAGGCGCGGTTGGCGCTGTGTGCGGCAACGAAACAAATACTGGCGAACGGATTTGCTGTACTGGGAATTTCTGCACCGGAGCGAATGTGAAAAGATAAGTCGCGTCGCTCAATGGAACCTTAAAGTTCTGTTGTTCTGTCTACTTCTTGCACCACTTCACCAAGCCGCTGCTCAGAATGAAGCGGGCGTACACAAGTACTACTTCTACCACAACTTGGGTTACGGTTCAGATGCTCTGATGAACCCTCTTTCCCTCCTCATCAACAGCGGTTTCGGGATTTTACAAGTCGAGGGCAGATCGAGAAAATTGAGCGAGATTGACTACGCTATCGGATGTAAGAACGTTGCCTGGAATGTTCTGAGTCCAATTGCTTCTATCAAGGTCTACGGTGTCGGTGATTTTCTTGCCAATGAAGTAATTCCCTTCAGTTTAGGACGGAAACATGGACAGTTCTGGCCTAACTATCAAAATCACCTGATCGGCGGAGGGATGTCATATCGTGCAATGGCTGAATGGTATGAGACGCACGGATTTGGTTACCCGCGAACGTTAGCCGCTATTACTGTGATGGCAACTCATTTCCTGAATGAGGTTGTTGAAAATAACAGTTATGTTGGGCGTACCGTTGATCCAATCGCCGACTTGTACATATTTGATCCAGCCGGGATTCTTCTTTTTAGCTCTGAGTCTGTCTCAAGGTTTTTTGCTGAAACGCTCCATTTAGCTGACTGGTCATATCAGCCAGCATATAATCCAAGATCGCGGACAATAGAAAACATGGGGCAAAATTATTCAATAAAATATAAGCTTCGTGCCTCTGGAAGGCTCAGTATTTTTTATTACTTCGGAATGAGTGGCATTCTTGGAGTTTCATACGAATTTCGCCGGAGCGAATCATTTTCGCTCGGCATGGGACTTCGAGCAAAGGGGATTGTTAGACTTGATGAGAAGACTAATGCTCTACTTGAAACAGCAACTCTCACGTGGAACGCCGGCTTTTTCTATGACAGAAATAATTCTCTTCTCTTTTCGATTCTGAGTTCCGGTGTGAACAATTACCGTGTGATAGCGAATGTCTATCCTGGGTTGATCTCCTTTGGTAAGTTTAGCCCTGGTGTTTTTGCTGCGCTCAGTCCCGATAATAAAATTGTCGCTGGCTTGAATGTTGTGTATTTTCCATTTGGTCTTGCAGCCAATCTTCGATAGCTTGACGCAGATAGAAATCTCAAGGTCCCCTTGGGCGGGACGATTGATAAACTGAAGTTATTTTCGTAATTTATTTTTGTCGAAATGTTTCAGTGTTCGTGCTTGTCAATAATTGATTGCCTGTTCCGAAAGGACTTAAGTGCGCCAAGATATTCTTGTTCAGGACCAACTGAGAAGGGGAGGCATGATATTTTCCGTCATTTCGATACGGCCTTTATTATCTGTAATAACCCACATACCTTTTGAGCATCCTGTTTAGTTTTCCAACGGAGTATTCTATGAAAATTCATGAGTATCAGGCAAAGGAAATTTTGAAGCGCTATAGTGTAGCAATTCCCAGAGGCAAAGTTGCTTTCAGTGCCGACGAAGCAGTTGCTGCGGCGCAGGAGATCGGCGGGTCGGTGTGGGTGGTGAAGGCACAAATTCATGCAGGAGGGCGTGGAAAGGGGGGTGGCATTCGCTTAGCTCGAAGTCTTGAAGAAGTCCGCCAACATGCGAGCGATATGTTAGGCATGCGGTTGATCACCAACCAGACCGGTCCTGAGGGGAAGATTGTGAGGCGCCTTCTTATTGAGGAGGGGATAAACATTGCAAAGGAGTTATACGTGGGCATCACCCTTGACCGATCCAGATCTCAGGACGTTGTCATGGTGTCAACTGAAGGCGGCGTAGAGATCGAGAAAGTTGCTGCCGAAAGTCCGGAGAAAATCTTGAAGGAGGTTGTTGAGCCAACTGTAGGATTCATGCCATACCAGGCAAGGCGACTCGCTTTCGGTTTGGGACTTACTGAGAATGCTTTCAAGAATGGGATGAAATTCCTCACGGCACTTTATAATGCATATATTGCAACAGATGCATCGTTAGCGGAGATTAACCCCCTTGTGCTCACAACTGATGGCGAGGTTCTCGCGCTCGATGCGAAAATGAATTTTGATGATAACGCACTTTATCGACATCCGGAGATTGCTGCGCTACGCGATTTAGATGAAGAGGAGCCGCTGGAGATCGAGGCGTCAAAATACAATTTGAACTACATAAAACTTGATGGCAACGTTGGGTGCATGGTGAACGGTGCTGGGCTTGCCATGGCGACGATGGATATCATTAAACTGGCAGGAGGGGAACCGGCGAACTTCCTGGATGTTGGGGGCGGGGCAAATGTAGAGACCGTTCAGCACGGCTTTGAGATTATTCTTTCTGATCCTAATGTGAAAGCGATTCTTGTGAACATCTTCGGTGGAATTGTTCGCTGTGACCGCGTTGCTCAGGGAATTATCGATGCCGCGAAGAATGTCACGATCAATGTGCCAGTGGTGGTACGCCTTGAAGGGACGAATGCAGAGGAAGGAGCGCGGTTGTTAGAACAATCGGGGATGCGGTTTACCGTCGCTCACGGCTTCAAGGATGCAGCGGAGAAGGTTGTTCATGCTCTTCAAGCATGAGAGCAAAATTCCGCTCTGAACCGGTATGAGTCACGAACAATATGAGGCGGTAATTGGTCTGGAAGTTCACGCTCAGCTTCTGACTGAGTCAAAGGCATTCTGCGGCTGTACGACTAAATTCGGGAATGAGCCGAACAGCAACGTTTGCCCTGTTTGCCTTGGAATGCCCGGTGTTCTACCGGTTCTCAACGTTAATCTTGTGGAATTCGTTATACGGATGGGGTTAGCGACAAACTGTAAGATTGCAGAGCGCTCCATTTTTGCTCGGAAGAATTACTTTTATCCTGATCTTCCAAAGGGCTATCAAATTTCGCAGTATGAAGAACCGATTTGCTCAGATGGTTTCGTTGAAATCGAGTTAGAGGATGGTACTCGAAAGGCGATAGGTATCACGCGTATTCACATGGAAGAAGATGCTGGGAAATCAATCCATGACATCGACGTTGATACGCTGGTCGATATCAACCGTTGCGGCGTTCCTCTTATTGAGATAGTCAGTAAACCTGATCTTCGTTCGCCCCATGAGGCGTATCTTTATCTCCACCGAATTCGTCAGATCGTGACGTATCTTGGCATCTGTGACGGTAACATGGAGGAAGGGAGTCTTCGCTGCGATGCGAATGTTTCAGTTCGACGGAAGGGTGAGACAAAACTTGGGACAAAAACGGAAGTGAAAAATATGAATTCGTTCCGCAACGTTGAGCGGGCTCTGGAATTCGAGATCAAGCGACAAATTGCGGTTCTCGAATCGGGCGGCACTATAACCCAGGAAACGCTTCTCTGGGATGCTGATCGGAACATTGCTGTATCCATGCGTTCGAAAGAGGAAGCGCACGATTATCGATATTTCCCGGAGCCAGATCTTGTCCCTGTTGTGGTTGATAATGCATGGATCGAACGCGTGCGAGCTGAGCTCCCTGAACTTCCATTGGCTCGGCGTGATCGGTTCATCAAAGAGTATGGAATCCCGCGGTACGATGCAAACATTTTGACTGAAGAAATAGAGCTTGCTGATTATTTTGAGGAAGTGTGCCGCTGCCTCACATCTGCGTCGAAAGGACAGTTTAAAGCGGCGAGTAACTGGGTGATGGGCGATGTGCTGCGCGTCCTGAAAGAGCAGAAGATTTCTATAAATGAATTTCCTGTGAAGCCTGCTGACCTCGCCGAACTGTTGAACCTTATCGCTGATGGAACAATAAGCAGCACACTCGCAAAAGATATTTTTGAGGAAATGTGTGCGGGCGCTGGCAAGCCAGGAGAGATTGTTGCAGCTAAAGGTTTTACTCAGCTAAGTGACGAAAATGCGCTCACAACAATCGTTGAACGTGTTCTCGCCGAAAATGAGAAAGAAGTTAAGAGCTACCTTGAAGGGAAGGAGAAAATATTCGGCTTCTTAGTAGGACAGGCAATGCGTGCCTCCTCTGGCAAAGCAAACCCTAAGTTGTTGAACGAAATTCTCCGAAAGAAACTTGACGAAAGACGGAAGGGGTTATGAGCGAAGAGATAGCCATCTACCGGATGAAACGAATTTTAGTACCGACCGATTTTTCTGAGCATTCTCGAAAAGCTCTTCAGTATGCGACGTTTCTTGCTGAGCTTGGGAAAGGCTCCATTACCCTGCTCCATGTTGATGAGTTCGACGTTTCACCTCTGGGATATTTTAAGATCGAAGAAGAAAGTGTGCTTGCGTACAGACGGAAGAAAGCAGAGTTCTTCCAAGAGAAATTCAAGAGTTTGCAGCGCGATATTGTCCCTGATTCGGTTCCACTGGAGACGCTCGTCCTCTCAGGCCGTTCCTACAAGGTGATCATTGAGGAAGCTGAACGTGAACACTATGATCTTATTGTGATCGCTACCCATGGGCTGACAGGAATTTCATCGCAGATTCTGGGTAGTACGGCAGAGCGAGTTGTACGGTTCTCTCGAATCCCCGTGTTAAGCTTGCGGGATAGTGACCCAAGCCGTAAAGTGAAGATATCCCGAGTCCTTTGTCCGACAGATTTTTCACCATCAGCAAATATCGCCCTTACGTATGCCCTGTCACTGGCTCATGAGCTCCATGCCAAATTATATGTTCAACATATTAGTGAGCTTGAAAGTGGCGCTGATGAGCGAGATGTCATGCAAGTGAAACCGAATCTCGATGAGTACTACGAGAAGGCGGAAGAGGTAAATGCGGAGTTTATCTTCGATCGTGATATAGAGCCGAGCAATTCCATCATCCGGTTTGCTGAAGACCGTGAGATCGATCTCATTGTCATGTCGACTCATGGGCGCAAAGGGCTTCGCCGCGTTTACATAGGAAATAATACTGCCGAGGTAGTTCGACAGGCACCGTGTCCTGTGCTCACGGTAACTCATCCTCTGCACAAGATGGCTTTCGCACGTCCTGCTACACAAGAAGCGCAACCATTCCCCATCGCGAAAGGATAATTTCGTTATGGCGCATCGTCGCATCATAATCGCCGGTAACTGGAAAATGAACAATGATATCCCAGAGTCAATCGCTCTTGCTCGTGAATTGAGAGGTCGGATTCCAGAGCTTGATGATAAACACGAGGTTGTCCTTTGCCCTCCGTTTACTTCGCTTGCTGCAGTGTTCAACGAAATCCGAGATACCGCGATGAAGCTCGGTGCTCAGAATCTCTATCCGGAACATCACGGTGCGTACACAGGGGAGATTTCTCCCTCAATGCTGAAATCAGCGGGGTGCGCCTATGTGATCTTAGGTCACTCCGAGCGCCGCCGTTATTTCAATGAGACCGGGGAATTTATCAACCGAAAGGTTCACGCTGCACTCAGGGAAGATCTTCAGCCTATTATCTGTGTGGGTGAAACATTGCAGGAGCGCGAACGCGGTGTAACCGCTGATGTCGTAACGCAACAAGTCCTTGAAGTTTTAGCTGGCATTAATGAAGCCCAAATCCAAAGAGCGATTATCGCCTATGAGCCAGTGTGGGCGATAGGAACTGGACGCAATGCAACTCCAGACCAGGCAGAGGAAGTTCATCTGATGATCCGATCGCTGTTGGCGGAACGTTATGGCTCTGCAGTTGCTGAATCGGTTACTATTCAATATGGGGGGAGCGTAAATGCAGATAATGCAGCAGCTCTTCTGGCTCAGCCTGATATCGATGGTGCCCTGGTAGGGGGTGCCTGCTTGCGCGCCGATTCGTTTACCCAGATAATAGAGGCGTCGCTCACTGAAAAGCCGTAATTTTCAATTCACGAAGACGACCTGTCAGAATAATCACATCTGTGCTAATTTGGCATACTTTACGGTTTTAGCAAGGCGGATTCTGAGAAGTGGGCTCGTTATTGATTTCAGCCAATTTTTTTATTAAATTTAGTTATAGTGTACACTATTGAAGTGGTTGCATTATAAACGTTTCATGCGCATTGAGGCCGTCCAGAGTCACCTTTTCGAGCCTGTCTCTCGTCGTTAGCTTTCTAACGCTCTTCTCCCAGTGTCCCCCTAATTCTGCTGTAGCAGCGGAGTTTCTTGAGAATGGGAATGCGAGGGTTAGGAACTATTACGCCAGCACCTTTCGCCATTCCGTTACTCGCAGGGCGATTAACCTTGCTGGTACATGGCAAGTTAGTGAAGACGGTGAGCATTGGCGTAAGGTTAAGGTACCAAGTGCTGGTCTATTTTACGGAAAGATGATTTTTGTTCGGACATTCGAGGTCCCAGATTCGCTCCTTGGAGCTTCACGTTTCCAGCTTGTCGCAGATGGGATAAACGAGCGGTGCGAAATATGGATTAACAATTCATACATCGGGGAACATGAAGGTGGATATACAAGCTTTGCACTTCCTGTCTCCTCCGCGAATCTACGAGCTGGGAGTGGGAATACCATCAAGATCGTTGTCGATGATCGACTTAATGTCCGGCGGACGCTTCCTCCCCAACAGCAAGTCTTCGGGTGGAAAACATATGGAGGAATTTATCGAGACATATTTCTTCTCGCTACGCCGCTAATTTCTATCGGCGATGTTATTGTTGACCCTCTCTATGACATCAAAGCTCGCCGGGCTGATGTAAATCTGTCTGTCAATTTTGAGGTCACGGCGAAGGAAGCGATTTCAGAAGCAAGAGCTGGAGGGAAGAGGTTCCTGATTTATGCTGAGGTGTATCAGACATTCCCCGATGCTTTTGTAGCGCGATCTGCGGCAATTGAAGTAGATCCGGTAACCCATGCGTCTCAAAAGCTCAGCATATCGATTGCAAATCCGAGCCTGTGGTCACCTGAGGATCCCCACCTTTATCAGGTTCGGGTTGTGCTTGTCAGTGCAAAAGGTTCTCTCTTGAATGAACTTGTTGATGAATATTGGACAAGCTTTGGTCTGCGCTCACTTGTTGTTGAGCGAGGGCGTCTTCAGCTCAATGGTGAGCCTCTTATTATAAAAGGAATTGCATGGGTTGAAGACTCACCTGAGTTTGGCAGTGCATTGAGCTATGAGGTGATGGAGAAGGATATTGCGCTTATCAAAAGTCTTGGTGCGAATGCTCTTCGTGTAATGTTTCATCCACCTCATCCCTATGTGGTTGATCTCTGTGACCGATATGGGCTTTTGCTTTTTGAGGAAATCCCGGCTTGGAACGTACCGGAGGAGCTCCTTGAGGAGGAAGGATTTCAAGAAGCGGTTCGAAAGTCTCTTCGAGAGATGGTTGGGCGTGATCGAAATCATCCATCGGTTGTCGGATGGGGATTGATGAGCTCATTTGATTCATCAATTCAGAAAGCGGAGGAACTTCTTTCGGTCTTGGCTCAGGAATTGCATGATGCCGGTGATCATCATTTAACCTATACAGTCACTTCGCTAGTGAAGACAGACCGGTCTGGCGATGCTGTTGACCTACCAATGGTTGATTTACAAGGGTCGGAAGCTGACGGGCTGAAGCAGGCTGCATTGCTGTGGAATTCCCGTTATCCATCGAAGCCATTTCTGGTTGGTGCGTTTGGCGATGTTGTGGAACACGGAAATCACCGTGGCTACAGCGATCCATATTCTGAAGAATCCCAGGCAACGCGGTTTGTCCAATACGGCGGGATTATTCGTGAGTTAAATCTTTCAGGAGGGTTTCTCCTGTCTTTTGCAGATTGGCGAGGTGATGTCCCAACTATGGTTGAGCCTCCGGGGGAGAAAGCCCTTTACAGCCTTGGTCTTCTCAGTTATCAGCGTGAGAAGCGTATTGCCTACTCGGTGGTTCGTGCGATGTTTTCGGGTGAACGAGTGCCTGCGCTTCCCATTGGCTCGAGCTCTTCCCATACACCGATGTCATTTGTTCTTGTAGGGCTTCTTTTGTTGATCGTTGTGGTATATTCGCTTAACCAGAGCAGGCACTTTCGTGAAAATGTTTCCCGGAGTCTTTTCCGCTCGTACAACTTTTTTGCCGATGTTCGTGATGAGCGAATTACTTCAGCCCCTCAGGTTGTTTTTTTTGCGGCTCTGCTTTCAATGATAGTTGCGTTGATTATTGGCAGCATTCTTTACCATTATCGGTTCGATGCTGTTGCTGATCGACTCCTCACATTCCTTTCAGTCTTCCCATCCGTGAAGGCTGTGATCATTAATCTCACCTGGACGCCGACGACCTTTTTGCTTTATGGGACACTCACTATTTTTGTGCTTGGACTCCTATGTGCGTTGGCTGTGTGGGTTCTATCTTTGTTGGGAAGGACTCGCATTCGGTTTCTCCAGGCGTTCCAGGTTGTTGTGTGGAGCGCAAGTCCTGCACTCTTTATGGTGGTTCTCGGGATGATTTTTCTCCGCCTGATGGAGATTCCGCTCTACGTGATTCCGCTGCTTATTTTTGTTGCCATCATAGGATGTTGGACTTTTTTGCGATTTTTCCGAGCACTTACAATTGTGTACGACGTTCCGAGGGGGCGATTTTATGGCTTAGCCGTTCTTCTTCTGGCAATGTTGGCATTGGTCGTCGGATTGATTCTGAACCATGAGTTGCTCACCTACGGGTATCTCCGTTTTCTTCTTCACTTCGCAGAAGGAACAATTGGAGGGTAGGGAAGCGACCTTTATGTATCTTTCCAGCGTTGAGATCATAGGTTTTAAGTCGTTTGCTCAAAGAGTTAAGCTGCAGTTCGACAGCGGGATCACTGCTATTGTTGGGCCCAATGGGTGCGGCAAGACTAACATCGTCGATGCAATACGTTGGGCGCTTGGTGAGCAACGTTACAGTATGCTCAGAACCGATCGCATGGAGGACGTGATTTTCAACGGAACACGGTTAAAGAAACCGCTCGGGATGGCAGAGGTCTCGCTGACGATTCAAAACACAAAGAACATTCTCCCCATAGAATACAGCGAAGTTACGGTGACACGCCGTGTGTTTCGCTCTGGTGAAAGTGAATACCTTCTTAATGGGTCACTTTGTCGTCTCAAGGATATTCTTGATCTGTTCATGGATACGGGGATGGCGGCTGATGCATATTCTGTTATTGAGCTGAAAATGGTGGAGACAATTCTTTCTGATCAAGCGGACGAACGGCGACGGCTTTTTGAGGAGGCTGCCGGTGTTACAAGATATAAGCACCGCCGGAAAGCTGCATATCGAAAACTGGAAAGCGTGCGTCAGGATCTCATCCGTGTGAACGATCTCATTGCAGAGGTGAAAAAGAAGGTAAACTCACTTGAACGGCAGGCGAAACGAGCTGAGGAGTATAACGAGCTTTCGCAGCGTCTCCGGGGTCTCGAAATTGCTCTTATGGCGATGGATCTTTATCAAACCTTTGCTGACATAGCTCCGTTAGAGGAACAGCGCTCGGCGCTTCTGGACCGCAAAAAGGGTGTAGAAGAAACTCTGAGAGAAGAAGATGATCACCTTGAGGAAGCGCGGTCTCGGTTTAGCGTTGCAGAGGAAGCTCGCCGTTCAGCGCAATCTGAGGTCGAAGAACGCAGGGAGGCGCTTCACCGAAATGAGCAAATGAAACTTGTGGCTGCAGAGCGGCTCCGCGCATTGGGCGAACGTATAAGTACACTTGAAGGTGAACTGAAGCGGTTGGAAGAGCAAAGGCAAAGGGCTGAGGAAGAGCTGGCACATCTCTCTGCTGCTGTTGCGGAAATTGAGGCGCATTTGAAAGAATCACAGTATGCCCTTGAACGTGAGAAAAGCTCTCTTGCATCGATAAGTACTTCTCTCCAGGCAAAGAAGATAGCTCTTGAAGAGCATCAGACTATGCTTCGCAAGCAAGAGCAGGTGTGCAGTGGATTGGAACGAGAACTTGACCAGGTCGAAGCACGGCGTCTTTCCATTGAAGAGCGCATTTCGAGTCTTGAAGAAGCAATCCGCCGAAGTGAGCTGTCACTTGCAGAGATCGATGGCCGCATCCGCGACCGATCAGCTCGCGATAAGCAAATCAGACTCACTCTTGCCGAATTGGAACTCAGTCTTGCACAAGCGGAGAGACAACGAGCTGAACTTGAACGAGCGATTGAGGCGTTGCAGTCACGTGAGAGAGATGCGCTGCATGCTTTGAAAGCAAACGAGGAACGTATTGCACTTCTCAAGGCTTTCCTTGAGCAAGGGGAGGGGATCCCGGAAGGAACGAAATTCTTGATCGAGCATCATGGTGACTCACTTCTTGGGACTGTTGGAGAGATTCTTTCAACAGCTGAGCAGTACCGGGTCGCTGTTGAGGCAGCTCTCGGCGAACTTGTGCATGGATTAATTGTCAACGGCGGTGCTCAGGCGGAGGAGCTGATTCGCCAGTTAAGAGAACATGAAAAAGGTAAAGCATTGTTTTTGCTTCTGGAAGAGGTCCCACTTCTTCACCGTCAACATGAAGTAATCCAGGCACATGGCGTCATTGGCTGGCTCATTGATGTTGTTAGCTGCCGGCAGGAGTATCAGCCGCTTGTGGAAGCTCTTCTTGATCGCTATTTGCTTGTGAGGGATTTCTCCGCTGCAGTTGACATTGTCCACCGGTATCCCGATGTCCGCTGTGTGACATTGCTGGGCGAACTTCTTTCGTCTAAAGGAGAAATTCGTGCTGGCAGTCGGCGAATCGATGAAGGGGGTCTCATCGGGACAAAAGAGCAAATTCGTGAGCTTGAGGAACGAAGAACTGAGCTTGAACAAGGTCTTACCTCAATTCGCACGCAGCTCAGGAACGCACAGCAAGCTCTGGAAGCAATCGAGATAGGGTCTCTCACTGAAAAGCGGAAAGCCATTGAGCATGAAATGATGACGATAGAAGTTCAGCTTGCCCAGAGCGAGTTTGAGAAACAGCGGATCAACGAATCGTTAGGCGGTCTCCGAGATGAGCTTGGAAATCTTGTCTCCGAGCGCATGTCACTTGAAAACCTCATCGCCGAGCAGCGACAGGCGTTTGAGCGTCAGCAGGAAAATCTCTCTGCTTTGCGCAAGACAGAGAAAGAGTTGGTAACAGAGATTCATCTGATCGACGATGAGTACACTCGACAGTCAGCAAGGGTCAACGAGGCTGCCCTTGCTTTTGTGAGTCTCAAGGGTGATCTGCAGAATATTCGCCTCAAACAAGAGCATGCGTTGCGTGTTATTACCGAGGCTGAGCATGGCATCGCCCAGCGAGCATCTGAACTGAACATTGCTCATGAAGAGGAGAATCGGACGAAGTCCGATCTACTATCGGCTGAGGAAGCGATCGCTGTCTGCACTCAAGGTCTTGAATCTGCAAGAGAGCACGAGCAGGCAGCGGCGGCGGCTGCGAAACTTGTTGCAGATGAAATCCGTGCTGTAGAAGGAAAATTGCGAGAGGCTCGTCGGCGTCATGAGGAAATTGTCGATGAGCTGCATGATTTAGATGTGCGTATATCGGAACTCCGGATGCGAGGGGAGAATCTTCGGATTCGAGCGAGGGAGGAATTTGAAATTGAGCTTGAGCCGCGAATTCCAGCTGATTTCGCTGAAGGTGAGCTTGATGCTGTTGCAGTTCGTGAAGAGGTTGCGACGATAAAATCGAAGCTTCGGGCACTTGGGGGTGTGAATTTTGAAGCTTTCAGCGAATTCCAGCAGGAAAAGGAACGATTGGAATTCCTCATCTCTCAACGGGATGACCTTTTGGAAGCGGAGCACACACTTTTGCAGACAATCGAAGAGATTAACACAACTGCTCAAGAGAAGTTTCTTACAACATTCGAGAAGATCCGGGAGAATTTCGCTCTGACGTTCCAGAGCCTCTTTGACGAAGGAGATGAAGCTGATCTTCGGCTGGAAGAGGGGGTTGACCCGCTTGAGGCAAAGATCTTCATTGTTGCTAAACCACGCGGAAAGAGGCCTCAGTCCATTGAACTTCTCTCGCAGGGAGAAAAAACTCTTACAGCAATTGCACTTCTCTTTGCTATCTACCTTGTGAAGCCAAGCCCTTTCTGTGTGCTTGACGAAGTTGATGCTCCTCTTGATGACGCCAACGTGAGCCGCTTCACACGGATTCTGAAGAAATTTTCAGACAACACTCAGTTCATCGTGATAACCCATAACAAGCGGACAATGGAAGCCGCAAACGTTCTTTACGGCGTCACGATGGAAGAAGAAGGAATCTCGAAGGTCGTCTCAGTGAGGTTCAGAGACGAAGTTCTTGTGCAATCATGAGTTCGCCAACAATGGGAGATCCGACGTGCTGCTATCGAAGCTTGGTTTTCTCGGTGACAACGGAGGTTACTTTGATAAATTCATCGGCTGAATCAGAGTTCATTGTTCGCTTTGGTATTCAGAGAAGGAGTAGGTGTGCAGCTTAAGATCTTTTGCGATTTCGACGGGACAGTTTCCCAAAACGATGTAGGGAATCTCCTTTTTGAGACGCTTGGAAACGGAGAATCTGAATCTATAGTTCAGCTCTGGCGAGATGGGAAGATTTCGTCATATGAATGTTTGAGACGAGAGTGTGAAACTGTTCCACCGTTGAAAGATGGAGAGCTGGAATCATTCGTTGAGTCGCAGGCTCTTGATCCGACATTTGCGGAGCTTGTTCGCTTTTGCAAGGGAAGGGGAATAGAGCTTACGATACTTAGCGATGGTCTTGATTACTACATTGATTATCTACTCAAGCGGGAAGGGATGACAGACGTTCCCTTTTTCGCAAATCATCTTGAATTGACGATGGATCGCAGGCTTGTTGTTTCATTTCCCTATACGGACGAAGAGTGTTCAGTGTGTGCAAACTGTAAACGGAATCATATGCTTGCCGGATCAGGTGAGGATGACATCATCGTTTTTATTGGTGATGGAAAGTCAGACCAGTGCGCCGTGCAATATGCTGATGTTATCTTTGCAAAGAGGGCACTGGCGGAGTATTGTAATCAAGAACGGATCCCGTTCTATCCATTTCAGACACTTCATGATGTAGTGGAGCAGATCGAAAACGTTCTTGCTCGTAAACGACTCCGGAAGCGCTGGCGGGCTGAGCTGAATCGCCGGAAGGTATTCCAGCGGTGACGACTATGGACGTCCGATTGTGGTTGTTCCAAAATCGGAGTTATATGCCGATACCATTCTTGCTGGTGATGCTTGTGTTTGCTCAGCCGACCTTCAAGAGCATGGTCATCGGGTTTGTTCTTGCACTTGTTGGAGAGGTGATTCGCCTTTGGGGAGTTTCATTCATTGGCTCAGAGACACGAACCACGGGAGAAGCTGGAGCTAGTCAATTAGTGACGGTTGGCCCGTACGCTTACGTGCGCAATCCTCTTTACATAGGAAACATACTGATCTACATTGGGTTCGGTGTTATGTCCAACGCCTGGTTTCCCTGGCTGACGGTAATCGCAGCAGCGTATTTCGTCTTTCAGTACTCTATGATTATCTCACTTGAGGAGGAAGTTTTGCGGCAGAAATTTGGGGAGCGCTATGAAGCGTACACCCAGAAGGTTCCTCGATTTTTTCCGCGGATCAGGAGAGGCTTCCGGGAAGTTAATTCAGGGCAGCAATTTAATTTGCGTCGGGGGTTTATCTCTGAGCGGAGGACGCTACAGGCGTTTGTTCTGGTAAGCTTTGTTGTTTTCATTCTTTGGCTTGTGAGAAAATGATTCAGCGGGTGCTTATTGTTGCTGGAGAAGCTTCTGGCGATGTCCACGGTGCCAGAGTGGTTCAGGAGATCTTCCGACGAAATCCGGATGCGGAGGTCTTCGGAATCGGCGGAGAGGCAATGAGAAGAGCGGGGATGGAAATCCTGTATCCTGCGGATGAGCTATCTTTCATGGGATTTTTGGAGGTTGTCAGGCATTTACCGTTTATAGCGAAGGTACGTGCGGGCCTTTTGCGAAAGGTAGATGAGCTGAGGCCTCAGGTTGCTCTTCTGATTGATTATCCGGGATTTAATTTGAGGTTCGCCCCTGTGCTGAAGTCACGAGGAATTCCAATAGGATACTATGTCAGCCCGCAAGTTTGGGCATGGGCAAAGGGACGTGTGGATCGGATGCGTGGTCTTGTTGATCGGATGTTTGTTATATTTCCGTTTGAGGTTCCGATCTATCAGGCAACAGGGGTGCCGGTGGAATTCGTGGGGCATCCACTCCTGGAAGAGTTGGAGCGCCTTGATGTGCCCGTGAGCATGGAGGAGGAGAAAGCGTTTCGATTGCGTCACGGCTTAGATGCGAACGCACCGATTGTCGCTCTCCTTCCGGGAAGTCGTGTCCAGGAGGTAACCCGCATCTTACCGATTTTGCTTGACGCGATGGAGCGCCTTCGACGCGTGAGGGCAGTCGCAGCCGTCGTTGCGGCAGCAACGACAGCCCCTATTGAGCTCTATGAACGATTCATTCATGATAACTCTGTTCCTGTTATTAGCGGAGAGACGCATGAGTTGCAACGTATCGCGACGTGTGCCGTTGTAGCTTCTGGAACTGCGACATTGGAGACAGCGCTTTATCGAACACCAATGGTGATTGTCTATCGAACATCGATGGTTACGTATTGGATTGCACGGCTGTTCATTCGGATACCGTTTATCGGGCTTGTCAATATTGCAGTAGGGCGAGGCGCTGTGCCCGAGCTTGTTCAACGTGATTTCACCGCAGAATCGGTAGCCCGTGAAGTTGAGTTACTCCTTTCTGATGACTCGCCTCAGGCGAGTCGCAGAAAGATGCTTGCTGCGTACGACGAACTTCGGTCTCAGCTTGGTTCTCCGGGAGCATCGTCACGGGTTGTTGATGGTTTAGAAACATTGTTGCGAAACCAGAGATGAGGGATTCAGGCGAGACTGTCGACATATTGACAAAAGGGGAGCAATCCGTAGATCGGAGATTTCTTCGTCATCTTGGGAAGCATATTCTATGGATTGTAACATGGCTCCTGTGCAAGTCTCTCCGTGTTCGGGTTGTGAACAGCGGAGTTCTTTCATCACTTGAGTCCAAAGGTGGGAAATATGTTCTTGCATTCTGGCATGGGTCGATGCTTTACATCTGGTATCACCATCGTAAGCATGGGCTGGCTGCTCTTGTGAGCAAAAGCGAGGACGGTGAAATCCTTTCAAGGACTCTACGACACTGGGGCTATAAAGTTATTCGAGGTTCAAGTTCTGCCGGTGGCCATGAAGCAATGGATCTGATGGCCGATGCCCTTAGAGCAGGGCATGCGCTTGCTATTACACCTGACGGTCCGCGCGGTCCGTACCATGTTATGAAAATGGGGGCTGTGCGACTTGCACAGAAAACAGGTGTGCCGCTTATTCTCTGCGCCTCGAAGTTTCGAAAAAGGATCCTTCTCAGGAGCTGGGATCGTTTTGAAATTCCGGTGCCATTTTCAGATGGAGTTCTCATATACGGCGAGCCGGTGATGATTCAGCCCTCACTTTCAGGGGAAGCACTTGATGCTGAACTTCGACGCATTGAGAAGATGCTCTGCGCACTGGATGCTGAGGCACAGCAGCTTGTGGATGACGCTTCTGTGAGATGGAAATCCTTTCCCGCTCATGGCTGGACAAGTCGCTGGCTGCTTGCCCCGGTTGCGTTGCTTTATGGGATTGGAGTTGGAATCAGAAATATGCTGTATGATATAGGTCTCTTGAAAGAGATACGGCTACCGGTGCCGGTGATTTCAATTGGGAATTTGACCGCCGGTGGAACCGGGAAAACCCCACTGGTAAAATATATGGCGAAATATCTTCGTGAGAAAGGATGGAATGTTGCCGTCCTGAGTCGCGGATACGGTCGTAGATCGAGAGGGACAGTTGTTGTATCAAAACCCGTTCTGCAAGATGACCGTCTGCCACGGGCAGTGGAAGCAGGGGATGAGCCTCTGGAACTTGCTTCGGTTGTCCAGGGATTGACTGTGATTGTTGACCATGATCGAAGACGCTCAGGAAAGTATGCAATGAGCAATTACGGGGCGAATGTCCTGTTGCTCGATGATGGATTTCAATACCGTGCGTTACATCGCGATCTTAACATAGTGCTGGTGGACAATACTCGACCTGTCCACCGAGAACCTCTGCTGCCTGCCGGCCTTCGTCGTGAAGCGCTTCGTTCGCTACGGCGTGCGGATATTGTTGTGCTCACTAAGGCTTCTGATGAGATTCTTTCTGAACAAAATGAGAGCGAATTGAAAAAATTTATCAAGGCTCCTCTATTTCGGACTGTTCACACCCCTGCAGCCGTCTGGTTTCCACTTCGAAATACGCGGGAAACCAGCAAGTGGCTGTCGAACAAGAGAGTTGTCCCACTTTGCGGGATCGGCGATCCGGAATCATTTCGTTTGATGGTGCGTGCACTTGGTGCAGAGATCGTTCAGATGTTTGTCTATCCCGACCATACATTCTTTTCAGAAAAAGATATTTTTGATGCTTTATCAGTGGCTCGCGCAAAGAGAGCTGATGCACTCGTCACAACACGGAAAGATTGGGTGAGGATTGAGTCATTAGACCGAGTTGTCTGGAGTAGCTTTCCAGATGTTGACCTCGCCGTACTGGATATTGAGATTTGCTTCCTTGGGAGCGAAGAGTATTTCTGGGTCTTAGTTGAGTCTGCTCTGGGCGGATTAGAAAAAGGGGGGACATAGATGGTTCGAATTGGGGTCACATATTGCGGCACCTTTGAGCGATATGCGAATTGGGTTTCTCAAAGCGATGATATCGAAGTTGTACAATTGAGAACAGGTGAGCATCGCCCGGAGGAACTCGAGCGCTGTGCTGCTTTGGTTCTTACAGGTGGAGAAGATGTACACCCACGGTTCTATGGGCAAGGGGAAAAGATTGCGGAACTTGACCCAAGAGAGATCAACGAAGCGCGGGATGAGTTTGAATTTGCGCTACTTGAGCGCGCACGGAAGTTGGGGATGCCTATTCTGGGAATTTGCAGGGGGTTGCAGGTTGCAAATGTAACGTTTGGAGGCTCACTGATCATAGACATTGAACAGGCAGGGTACAAGAGTCATCGCAAGCTTGCTCCCCAGCAAGACCGAGAACACGAAATTGCAATTGAACGGGGGTCAAAGCTTGAAGCCCTCCTGGAACTGCGATCAGGGGTTGTGAACAGTTCGCACCACCAGGCGGCGGACCAAATTGGGCAGGGTCTCCGTGTTTCGGCGTGGTCTACTGATGGAATTATTGAAGCAATGGAGCCGCTTGATGACACGCCGATGCTTTTTGTGCAGTGGCATCCTGAGCGCATGAGAGATATTACTAATCCATTTTCCGTCAGAATCCGTTCATGGCTTTTGGATGCAGCTTCTCGATTTCTTATTACAGAACGCAGATAACAAAGACTTATTTCAGAACATCGTCACTATAGTTGGAGGATAGAACGTATGGCAAAATCAAATGCTTCACGATCAGTTGGCAGGAAATATGTTTACTTTTTCGGTGGAGGAAAAGCCGAAGGAACTGCAGAGATGAAGGAACTCTTAGGCGGTAAAGGGGCGAACTTAGCAGAGATGACAAACATAGGCCTACCCGTGCCGCCTGGGTTTACCATTTCCACTGAGGTCTGCACGTATTACTATTCCCATGCGAAAACGTACCCAAAGGGCTTGGAAAGAGAAGTTCTCAACGGTCTGCGGAAAGTTGAAAAGCTTGTCGGCGCCAAATTTGGTGACGCATCGAATCCTCTCCTTGTCTCTGTGCGTTCAGGGGCGCGTGCCTCAATGCCGGGGATGATGGATACAGTCCTCAATCTCGGACTCAACGATGTCACTGTACAGGGACTTGCTCAGCAAACTCAGAACGAGCGTTTTGCATGGGATGCGTATCGTCGGTTTGTGCAAATGTACGGTGATGTTGTTCTTGGTCTGAAGCCTCAGTCGAAAGATGAGCACGATCCATTTGAGGTGATAATTTCGCGGAAGAAGGAAGCCAATGGGCTCCGATACGACACGGAGCTTACAACGGAACAGCTGAAGGAACTTGTCACGGAATTTAAATCTGCAATCAAGGATCGCACAGGTAAGGATTTCCCTGAAGATCCGATGGAGCAGCTTTGGGGGGCAATTGGGGCAGTCTTCGGCTCGTGGATGAACGAGCGCGCTATTGCTTATCGAAAGCTCTACGATATTCCCGAAAGCTGGGGAACTGCTGTCAATGTCCAGGCTATGGTTTTCGGCAACCTCGGTGAAGATAGCGGAACAGGTGTTGCGTTTACTCGAGACCCTGCAACGGGCGAGAACAAATTCTATGGCGAGTTTCTCATGAACGCACAGGGTGAGGACGTTGTAGCTGGAATTCGCACACCTCTGAAGATCGAGCGCTTGAAGGATATCATGCCTAATGTCTATGAGCAGCTTCTGGAAGTTAGGTCGATTCTTGAAAAGCATTATCGCGACATGCAGGATATTGAGTTTACAATTCAGAGAGGTAAGCTCTATATGTTGCAGACTCGAGTTGGAAAGAGAACTGGTTTTGCTGCCTTCCGCATCGCTGTTGATATGGTCAACGAGAAATTAATTACCCCTGAGGAAGCAATACTCCGTGTGGAACCTGAGCAAATGAATCAGCTTCTTCGTCCGATTTTTGACGCGGAGGAGAAACGGAATGCTATAGAGTCGGGCCGATTGCTCGCAAGGGGGCTTAATGCTGGTCCGGGCGCTGCGACAGGTCGTATCGTCTTTAATGCACCAGATGCTGAGGAGTGGGCGAAGCGTGGTGAAAATGTTATCCTCGTCCGTCTTGAAACTTCGCCTGAAGATATAAAAGGTATGAGCGCTGCTCAGGGTATTCTTACAGCGCGGGGAGGGATGACGTCCCACGCTGCCCTTGTAAGCCGACAAATGGGGAAGGTTGCTGTTGTTGGATGTGGAGAGCTTCAGATTGATTATCCATCACGGACGCTTGCGGTAAATGGGAAGTTGCTTAGAGAGGGGGATTGGATATCGCTTGACGGAACAACAGGCGAAGTTATCGAAGGACAACTTAAGACGATCCCGTCGGAGATCATTCAGGTGCTTCTTGACAAGACAATGAAGCCCCGAGATTCTTCCGTGTATCAGCAATACGAACAAATGATGTCGTGGGCTGATTCTTTTCGGCGGCTACGCATTCGCACAAATGCAGATCAACCTGATCAAGCATCAATAGCTGTTGCATTTGGTGCTGAAGGGATTGGTCTTGACCGCACTGAACATATGTTCTTTGGAGAGGGGAAAATTGGTCCGATGCGTGAGATGATTCTGGCTGACACAGAGGAAGAACGTCGGCGTGCACTTGCAAAACTCCTTCCCCTTCAGCGTGCTGATTTTGAGGGACTATTTCGTGCAATGAATGGGAAGCCGGTAACTATCCGCACGCTTGACCCTCCACTACATGAATTCCTCCCACAGGAGGATCGTGAGCAACAGGAACTTGCCAGTGCGATGGGAATTTCGATCGAGAAGGTCAAACAGCGGGTGGCGAGCTTGCATGAATTTAACCCGATGCTCGGGCATCGAGGCTGCCGCCTCGGCATTTCATATCCGGAAATTACCGAGATGCAGGTGCGTGCGATCTTCGAAGCAGCATGCAATGTGAAGAAGGAAGGGATCGTTGTTGAACCGGAAATTATGATCCCGCTGGTTGGATTCGTAAGTGAATTGAAGCAGCAAGAACAGATTGTCCGCCGTGTCGCCGATGAGGTTATGCGTGAGCAAGGAGAAAAAATCCCTTACCTTGTAGGGACTATGGTGGAGCTTCCTCGAGCCGCTGTTACAGCAGATGAAATTGCGACAGTTGCGGAGTTCTTCTCCTTTGGAACGAATGATCTTACACAAACGGTGCTTGGGATGTCCCGTGATGATGCCGGCAAATTCCTGAATGAGTACATTGAGCGTGGGCTGCTTGAGAAAGACCCATTTCAAACCCTCGACGTTAAAGGTGTTGGGGAACTGATGCGGATTGCTACAGAGAAAGGGCGAAGTGTCAGGCCGGATCTCAAGGTTGGAATTTGCGGGGAACATGGCGGCGATCCAGCGACAATTGAATTTTGTCATGCAATCGGACTCAATTATGTGAGCTGCTCTCCGTTCCGGGTGCCAATTGCGCGATTGGCTGCTGCGCAGGCAGCTTTGAGGTCGAAAATGGCGCCAATGGCTACGGAGAATCGAAAGGCGAAACTCTCCCGAATGACGCGGGAACTCAAGTTGAAACAAAGCGCAAAACCAGCAGTTCGGAAGAAAATTGAACCGAGGAAAGCAAAGAAGAAAGCAGCCCGGAAAGCCCGCTGAATGGGGATCGTCGAAGAATGAGCAACGTGGAGGGCGAGAGAAGATCCGGAAGAAAACTTCCCCGAATGATCTTCACGAACCTTCCACTTTCTTTAGGGAACAATGTAATTGAAAAGGAGCTATCATGAAGCTCTCTGATTTCAAATATCCATTGCCGCGTAACCTCATCGCTAAAGAACCGGTTTCTCCGCGTGATAAGGCACGCATGCTGGTGGTACACCGAGACACAGAGACATTTGAGGACAGGCGATTCTCCGACCTTATTGAGTATGTGTCAAGAGGAGATTGTCTGGTGGTCAATGAGACACGCGTGTTCCCAGCGCGTCTGTTTGGTCGCAAAGAGAAGACCAACGCAAGAATTGAAGTCTTCCTCTTGCGGGAATTGAATCCGGAAGAAGGCATCTGGGATGTTATTGTTGATCCCGCACGTAAGGTTCGGATTGGGAATAAGATTTTTTTCGATGATAACCGAACATGGTGTGAAGTTATTGATAATACAACATCGCGCGGGCGCACGGTCCACTTTGTGTATGAAGGAGATATCTACAAAATCATTGAAAGAATAGGTCAGATGCCTTTACCTCCGTATATTAAGCGAGAGCCAACAGAGAAGGACAAAGAGGATTACCAGACCGTATATGCTCGTGTTGTCGGTGCCGTTGCAGCTCCGACCGCAGGACTTCATTTTACAAAACGTCTCCTTGCAGCTCTCGAAAAGAAAGGAGTTCGGATTGCACCGCTGGTTCTTCATGTGGGTTTAGGGTCATTCCGCACAGTTGAAGTTGAGGATCTCACAAAACACAAGATGGATTCTGAATACTTCGAGATCAGCGAAGAATCGGCAGAGATAATTAATAAGGCAATCGATTCGAAGCACCATGTCTTTGCGGTTGGGACGAGCGTGGTTCGTGCTCTGGAATCGAGCGTGACGACAGATGGGCACGCAAAACCTGGAAGAGGATGGACCGATAAGTTTATCTATCCGCCGTACGAATTCAAGGTCGCGGATCGATTAATTACGAATTTCCATATGCCTGGGTCTACGCTCCTTATGCTTACCAGTGCCTTTGGTGGACATGAGCTTATCATGCGCGCTTATAAGCACGCCATCAAGGAAAAATATCGCTTTTTCAGTTACGGTGACGCTATGTTAATTCTTTAGGGTCTGGCACGATGCCTGTTAAAACCATCATTATTGTTTTCATCAATCTTTTTGTCATCGGGTTGTTCATTTTCCTCTGGCGGAAAAAGAATCTGTTGGTTTACTTCACCGGCGGGCGTTGGTGGCTCACGTGGCTTTCGGTCGGAGTTATCACGTTGATGGATGAATTGACGTCGATTTTTTACGCACCGGGTGAAGGATATATCTTTATCGGCATCGAGGCGATTTTTTACATCGCTTTCGTCTCCCTCCTCATGCGGTTTCTTTCAACCCGCATGGTGGAAATTGCGGAAATTCTGGATCATCACAAGATAAAAGGTGGCGGGGTTTACTCCTTTTCCTACTTTGTCCTTGGACCATCGATGTCATTCATCGCCGTTGCTTCAATTCTTGTCGATTATATCCTGACAGCCAGCATATCGACTGTCAGTGCGGTGAAGAACGGTACAGCATTTGTGCCACTGACATCCAGCGAAGAAATTCTCGTTGAGTTATGTGTTGTGTGGGGAATTGCTTTGTTGAACATCCTTGGTATCAAGGAGAATGCTCGATTCACATTCATGATATTTACAGTGGCAGCAGTCATTTTTGCAAATCTTATAGCCTCTGGCATTTTCAATCTTGACCACCGGGCACTTCAGGTGATGGGACAGAGTTTTGCAAAAGCAGGTGAAAACATAGTTCGAAAAGACCCTTTCACAGCATATTCACATATGATCGCAGGCATTTCAAGTGTTATCCTTGCGTATTCTGGAATTGAATCAGTTTTGCAGACAGCAGGTCTCACGCGAAGCTGGAGGGACATATCAAAAGCTTACATTTTTCTTGCGTTGACTGCTGGTATTGTTACCCCTCTTGTATCTGCTTTAGCCCTTTCTGCTCCGTTCGATTTACGCGCGCATAGTGGCGATCTGATTGCCTACTATGCGTTTACACTTAACGGCGTTTGGTTCGGGGTCATTGTTGGCTTCCTGGCAAGCGCGACGCTCATCATGGCAGTGAACACCGCATTTGTTGCTATGAGCGAGCTTATTGAACGTGTCGCTGATCGATATGGTTTCCACTGGCTGACGAAACCTAATTCGCGCCAATCACTCTACCGTATTCACATTGGTGTAGCGTCGTTCCTTTCATTTTTGATTTTGGTGACACGCGGCAATCAGACCGTATTAGCCGAGATGTATGCCCTTGGCTTGTTAGGAGCATTTAGCATCAATATTGCAAGTCTGCTTATCTACCGATACTTCCTCGGCACGAAAGAAATCCGCGAATATAATACCTCCCGGGTTGGCACACTTCTGCTATTTATTATCCTCCTGAGTTCTTTTATCTATCTCTTGATTCACAAACCGTATGGTCGCCTCTTGTGGGGAGGCGTGACTCTTTTTCTTCTATTGGTAGGTGTTGTTTTCGCTAAGCGGCGCGCCCCTGAGCAAAAGGAAATCCAGAAAACGGATAGCCCCATGGATATCGTTTTTGCTCTTGCCGACAGTGGGGCTGATCAATATCATATCTATTTCAAGCGACCGGCTGAAGGTATAGAACAACTGCAGCCGGGCTCAGTCTACGTTAGCTTTTATTCTCCTCGAGAAGGGATACCCGCGCGGCTGAACTCGTCTCATTTCCGGTTCCCATATCAGCGAGCGACATTGTTTAATCGGATTCTGGCTATTCTTTATATGCTTCAGTATGAATTTCCTGATAAACAAATCACAGTTCATCTTGGCTGGCCCACCTCTTCATGGCTTGACCGACTTTCCATTGGTGCAATGGTTTTCAGTTTAATGCGCCTTCCGCGATATTTTCCGCATTTCAATTTTGTTATTGAATATTTTCGTCCTCTTTCACGCACTGTTCTTGCGCAGCCTGAGTTACCAATTGCGAAACAATGAGGCTTCCGTGAAACGTGTTGCTGTTATTGTGGCTGGCGGTCGAGGAGAGCGATTTGGGGAATCGGTACCAAAACAATTTGCCCTTCTTGGCGGAGTTCCAATTCTTCTTCGTAGCCTCCTTGCTTTTGAACGAAGTGAATGCATTGACGATATTATTCTTGTGGTTCGCGAGCAGGATCGCAAGCGTGTTCAGGAAGTTATAGGAACAATTTATTCCGGCGGAGATCATCTTACGAAGATTCGAGCAATCGTACCCGGTGGAGCAGAACGCCAAGATTCGGCGTTTTCCGGCGTTCAAGCGGCTGAGGTAGCCCCGGGGGATTTGATAGGTATTCATGACGTTGTCCGACCTTTGGTAACTACGAAACTTATTTGCGACCTTTACAAAGCAGCTGAGAAGTTGCAAGCGGTAGCACCTGCTATCCCTGTGGCAGAAACTGTGAAACGTGTTGATGGCTCGGGCAGAGTTCTGGAGACCGTACCTCGAAAAATGCTTTACCTCACACAAACCCCACAGGTTTTTGAAGCAGACCTTCTGCGAAGAGCGTTTATCAAAGCTAGGGAGGATGGATTCTTTGCCTATGACGATGCTGCCCTTGTTGAGCACCTTGGGCATCCTGTTACGATCATCCAGGGCGATCCGTATAACTTAAAAATTACGGTTCCCGAAGATTTAGTAATTGCTGAATGCGTGTGGCGTCAATGGCGGCGGTAAAAAGATGATCGGTGTTGCATTTTAGCGCTTGATAGTTTATATTTTTTCCCCTTCTGAGCGGAGCGAAGGATTATGCAGCTTCTCCTTGTTGTGCTTTTGAGTTATTTGGTTGGTTCGATTCCTACGAGCATCATTGTTACTCGATGCGTGAAAGGAATCGACATACGTTCGGTAGGGAGTGGGAATGCTGGCGGCACAAATGTTGCCAGAACCCTCGGCTGGCACTACGGTGCTTTTGTCATTCTGTTTGATGGGGCGAAAGGGTTTTTTGCCTCCGCAGTGATTGCACCCTTAGCAATGGTTCATCTGTTTCCGTTTCTCGATCTCCCTCTCCATAGCATTGTGCTCAGTCAGATTCTCGCTGGATCCGCCGCCGTTGCCGGACATGTATGGACTGTCTTTGCAAACTTCCGCGGGGGGAAAGGGGTGAGTACTGCAGCAGGTATGATGTTAGCCGTTTCCCCAGTGGAGGTTCTTGTTTCGCTTCTCGTCTTCGCAATTGTGATTATTATCTCACGATATGTCTCGCTTGGTTCCGTAAGTGCCGCAGTGGCTTTTCCATTAGTGCTCATAATACGTGAGAATGTTTTCGGTGTTCGTATTGCTGAATATCATACAATGTTGGTAGTTAGTCTGTTGCTTTCAGTATTTCTAGTTTACACTCATCGCGCGAACATCAAACGGCTTATAGAGGGTCGAGAGCATAGGCTTGAACGGCTGCGCTCATAGTGTAGGAGGTACAATAAGTCAATGAGGATCTCTGTGATAGGAGCGGGAAGTTGGGGAACTACGCTCGCTGTGCTACTTACGCACAATCACTTTGAGGTCACATTGTGGACTCACCAGCAGGAGGAAGCAGAGGAGATGCGCGGGAGGCGTGAAAATACGACATTTCTCCCCGGCGTGAGGATACCTGAGTGTGTTCATATCACCAGTGACCTTGAGGAAGCGACGCATTCCCGTGATATCCTTGTGCTTGCCGTCCCCTCGCAATTTCTGCGTCGTGTTCTCAGCGAGATGCCCGAGCCAGCCTTCGTCGGACTTGATGCCTCGATTATTGTCAACGTTGCAAAAGGGATCGAGCGTGGGACGCTCATGACAATGTCAGAATTGTTGCGCGATGTGTTCCCGCGCCTTGCTCCTTCAAAGGTCGTTACACTGTCTGGACCGAGCCACGCAGAGGAGGTGAGCCGTCAAATTCCAACGGCAGTTGTTGCAGCGTCGGTAGACATCCAAACTGCAAAAGTTGTTCAGCGCGCCTTTAGTACCTCCTATTTCCGTGTCTACGTTAACGATGATATCCGTGGAGTGGAACTGGGTGGTGCTTTGAAAAACGTAATTGCCATTGGAGCGGGGATCAGCGACGGCGCCGGATTTGGAGATAATACAAAAGCTGCAATCATGACTCGAGGGATGGCAGAGATCGTGCGGCTCGGTGTCGCTCTGGGGGCGCAACCAAAAACTTTTGCCGGTCTTTCAGGCATGGGTGACCTGATCGTGACGTGCATTAGTAAGTACAGTCGAAACCGATATGTCGGAGAGGAGGTGGGAAAAGGAAGAAAATTAGAAGAGGTTCTATCATCAATGGAAATGGTTGCGGAGGGTGTTGAAACCACCCGTTCAGCTGTTGAACTATCACACAGATACAACGTGGAAATGCCGATTGCAGCCGAAGTCTATAAAGTACTTTTTGAGGGGAAAAATCCTCATGATGCAATGGCTGCTTTAATGTCAAGAGACCTTCGTGAAGAAGGATAGGCTTTTGAAAGCGGTCAAATCTTAATTACTTTGTATTTATCGTAAGAATAAGGAGGAATGGAGATGAAATCGGGAAAACTGCTTGCATTTGTCCCGCCGTCAGCGGCATTGATTACGCTCGTTATCCTTATTGGGGGATGTAAGAAGGAAGAAGGTCCAACTGCACCCATCATTACCGCCATCACAGCAAATGGCAATTTTGTCGCACAATCCCGAACGCAAGTGACCGGCGTTCTTTTTGTCGTAGATCAAAACGGAAGCCCAGTTGGAGGCTTGACAGCACAGAACCTCGCAGCGCGTCTTCGGTGGCTCCCGAAAGGCACTGGCTCCGCAGGGGAGGTCGTTGGGACAGTAAATATCCAGGCTTTCTCCTCAGCGGGGAAGAATATCGCTGTTGCATTAACAATGGATTACAGCGGCAGCATGTTTGTTGGTCCTCGTGACTCAGCGAACCCCCTGAAATATAAACGAATTGCCGATATGGAGCGTGCTGCGAAGACATTTGTGAGCAACATGCGTTCAGGCGATGTTGCTGAGATCATCAAGTTCGGGTCAAATGTTGAAGTAGTCCAGCAATTCACGAACAATAAGAACGCTCTCCTTGCAGCCATCGACACAAATAGCTATTCGCGTGGAATGACAGCGCTCTACCAGTCAATTTATCAGGGGCTTATAGACGCAGCCCAACAACCGGCTGCCTCTTATGTCAGGGCAGTTGTTGCATTTACCGATGGAGGGGAGAATAATTCCACTGTATCAAGGAGTGCGATGCTCCGGCAATCATTCAGCAATGGAATTCCGGTTTACACGGTTGGATTGCTTGACAGCTCCGATCACTCGACGCCGCCCGGATTGAATAGCTACGAGGAATGGGATCTTGTGAACATCGCTGATACAACTGGTGGCTTTTACTTCTATGCTCCGAGTGCAGCTGAAATGGCCCAAATTTATCAGCGTATTAGTGGGGTGATTCAAGGCGGTTACACGGTGACGATAAATTGGCCCGCAACTGGACTACCGCCATCTGGGACCACTGTTACGATGACCCTGACCATCAGTATTGGTGGCGTTTCAACAACTATAACAAAATCATACAGTATGCCGTAGATTATCCTATCCAATCATTGTGATGATTATCAAAGCTCCACGTGTGGAGAAATTGGGCGAGTGTCTTTCGAGAGCGCAGACAAATCGAATTCAACCCGGTCTGTCTGAAACTACTCAGCCGACACGCTTCCCAGGACTTATGAATTTAGAGACGCATCTCTGTCTCTGGCAGGATGCGTCTCTTATTCGGCTTGTCTGCTTTAGAACCGTAGTAAACACCCTTAACGCGCTGTTGATTTTCTCGCAAGGAAATTGTAAATTATTTCGGTGTCTGGGCGATTAGCTCAGTTGGTTAGAGCGCACGGTTCACATCCGTGAGGTCATAGGTTCAAGTCCTATATCGCCCACACATATTGAAGTCCCTTTAAGTCCTATCCAGCGAGGTAGGAAAGGGAGCGTGTAAGCGTTTGCAGCCTCCTATTCCTCCGTGGATAGGAGGTTTTCTGTTTTTCGAAGCAGTTTTGTTGCGAGGATTGTCGATGCGTAAGAAGGCGGTCATCATGGACGAACGGGCTATGGGGCGGACTCTCGTTCGTCTCGCCCATGAGATTCTTGAACGCAACAAAGGGGCTGCAAATCTTGCCCTCATCGGGATACGAACACGGGGGGAGTACCTCGCTCGGCGTCTTGGTAATTTAATAAATGGAATAGAGGAGCTATCTCTCCCAATTGGTGTTCTTGATATTACATTCTATCGAGATGATCTCCGTCGTCGCATGAAGCTACCGGAGGTCCGCGGCACAGAGGTCCCCTTTTCTGTCGATGATCGGGATATCATCCTTGTCGATGATGTGCTTTTTACAGGCCGCACGATACGGTGTGCGCTTGATGAACTCATGGACCTTGGAAGGCCTGCGACAGTTCAACTCGCGGTGCTTGTTGACCGTGGTCACCGGGAGCTTCCTATTCGCGCGGATTTTGTTGGCAGGAGCATCCCGACATCATTTGGTGAAGTGGTGCGAGTCCATGTGAAAGAAGTTGACGGCGAAGATGCTGTTCTGCTTATGGAGGAAGAGTAAGCGATGACAGTGAGCGAAAGAAGTCAGCCATTTTCCATGTTAAAGCATCATGGTGCCTCGGCACTCACATCTCCACATTTACTTGGTCTTAATGGGATTCCACGGGCGGACATCGAGAAGATTTTCGATACAGCCACTTCGTTTAAGGAGGTCCTTGAACGTCCAATTAAGCGGGTTCCCTCCCTTCAGGGAATAACGGTCGTGAATTTGTTTTTTGAGAGTTCCACTCGTACGCGGACGTCATTTGAGTTGGCAGAAAAGCGGCTCTCTGCTGACGTTGTCAATTTTTCTGCAAGCGTGAGCAGCCTCAGTAAGGGAGAAACGCTTAAGGATACAGCACGAAACATTGAGGCAATGAAAGTCGATATGGTCGTTGTGAGGCATCCTGCTGCTGGGGCTCCGCACTTCTTAGCACGAGTGCTTCACGCCCATGTCATCAATGCAGGGGATGGAGCACACGAACACCCAACGCAAGCTCTCCTTGACATGTTTACGCTCAAGGAGAAATTTGGCTCGCTGGAAAATCTCCATGTCGGAATCGTGGGCGATATTGCCCATAGTCGAGTAGCATTGTCAAACATTTATGGACTCACACTGATGGGGGCAAAGGTTTCTGTGTGTGGACCCCCAACGATGATTCCTCGCGAGATTGAATCTCTTGGTGTGGATGTCTATTATCACGTCGATGAACTGATTCCACGTGTGCAAGCTCTCAATGTGCTCCGAATCCAGTTGGAGCGTGACGCCGGGGCGAGGATTCCATCCTTGCGTGAGTATCGCACGTACTTTGGGATCACGCGCGATCGATTAGAACGAGCCTCGCAACCCATCACAATTCTTCATCCAGGGCCAATCAATCGCGATGTCGAACTGTCTGCTGAAATTGCTGACAGCGAGCACTCGTTGATCCTTGATCAAGTTCTTAATGGCGTTGCCATCCGAATGGCTGTCCTCTACCTTCTTTCCGTGAGCCACAAGGGAGCGGTTTGAGGTGTAAAGCCGTATGGAACAAACCATGGATGTACTTTTTAAGTCTGCGCACATCATCGACCCGACATTGGGTATCGATGCGGTGATGGATATTCGAATTGAGAAGGGTATTATTAGTGCCATTGGTGAGCGACTGGGAGGGAATGGAAGACGGATTGATCTTCGTGGAGCGCTGGTCTTCCCCGGCTTCATGGATATGCATGTTCATGCCCGCGAACCGGGATTCGAGCATAAAGAGACTATCGCGACTTGCGTTGCCGCTGCGATGGCTGGTGGTTTCACAGCGATTCTCACCATGCCTAATACCGAGCCTCCCGTTGATGATGCTGCAGTTGTACGTTTCATTTCTCAGCAGGGGAAACAGGCATCAGGAGGCATAGTTGATGTTTACCCTGCTGCGGCGGTGACAGAAGGGCGGGAGGGAACGGCTCTTGCTCCTCTTGCAGAGCTGCACGACGCCGGAGCACTTGCCTTTACTGATGATGGAAATCCTGTTGCCTCTGCGGAAATTCTTCGAAGGGCTCTTGAATATGTGAAAATGTTTGACGGACTCATCATACAGCATTGTGAAGATGAGACACTATCGCGTGGCGGCGTGATGCACGAAGGGAAAATTTCGACACAACTCGGCCTGCCGGGAATTCCTAATATTGCTGAAGAAGCTTGCCTTGTGCGCGACCTCCGAATTGTAGAATTTGTCCATGGAAGATACCATGCACAGCATCTAAGCTCAGGTGGATCTGTCGATATTCTTCGCGAGGCAAAACGTAGAGGGCTTGCCGTAACTGCCGAAGTTACCCCTCATCATCTTGCACTCACCGATGAGTCGATTTTGACGTTCGATACTAATGCGAAGGTGAATCCTCCACTTCGGAGCAGGGATGATATGATCGCTCTTAGAGAAGGACTTCGTGATGGATTCATTGACGTTATCGCAACTGACCACGCTCCTCATACATTTGACGAGAAGGAAGTGGAATTCATTGCGGCACCGTTCGGCATGGTTGGGCTGGAAACAGCTGTTGGCGTCGTCATTACAGAGGTTGTAAACAGCGGCTATCTTCCTCTGCAGAAGCTTCCTGAGGTTTTCTCGGTGAACCCCCGAAAGATTCTTGGACTCCCGATCGTGAAAATCGCAAACGGTGAGAAAGCTAATCTTACCATTGTTGATCCTACACTGTCATGGAAGGTTGAGCCGTCGCTCTTGCGCTCAAAATCGAAAAACACACCGTTTGCCAACCGTATACTCATTGGAAAGCCGATCGGGATTTATAACAATGGTAGGATGTTCCTCACCCAAGAAGTGCACTGAACCATCGACATATCTGTACAGTTGAGAAAACAGACCACCCATCTCGTAACTAAGGGCTGAGTTGGTTTCATCGAGAAATGCCTGTCAGTGTTGATGACTGTAAGTATTCTTTCGGTTGAGCTTCTGGCACGAGAATTGATATCCTTCCAAACGGTGGTATTTTCTGAAAGGGGAAAATCATGAAACCAACTCTCGTCATCGCTGCATTTTCTGTTGCGTTTCTTATTTCGGGATGCGACATTCATGTTGAACCCTATGACTATGTCGCCCCGGCTCCTCCACAGGGGGTTGTTGCTCTGGCTGGAGACAATATGGTTAAGCTCACATGGTTACCAAATAATGAACCCGACCTTGCCGGGTACAAAATCTATGTGAGCGGAACTTATTCTGGTAGATACGACCTCATTGGCACAACTCGTTCAACGCATTTTGTCGACCGGGACGTTATTAATGGCGAAACGTACTACTATGCTGTTACCGCTTATGACCTTAACGGCAACGAGAGTGATCTGAGTCGCGATGTGGTGTATGCGACGCCGCGACCGGAGGGGTACGGAGTAGTCCTCTATGATTACCACACCTACCCGAATCGCGCTGGATATGATTTCTCGACCAATACGGTTGGACAGTATGATGATCAGTACACGGACGTATTCTTTGACAATGATCACGGTGTTCTGTATCTCGATGTGTGGAACGATACGGATATTCAAGATATGGGTTATACGCGTTCACTAGATGAAATTCTCCACGCTCCAACAATGGGGTGGTCACCGACGAAAGATGCTCAGGCAATTTTGGGGCATACGTACGTGATTCACACATGGGATGGACACTATGCCAAATTGCGTATTGTTGGGATTTCAGCCACCAGGGTTGAATTTGACTGGGCGTATCAGCTTGTCCAAAATGATCCTGATTTGAAAACGCAACAACGAACTACCCTAACACGGGTGTGGCATTGGGAGCATTAAAGAGGAGATGCGTCATGAAACCGATGATGGCGATCATTGCAATGACGGTAATTGCAGGAGTATCGTACGCACAACCATTTGGTGTGGCTAGTGAGGCAATTGGCGAGCCGCTCACCGTGGAAGTGTGGATGAACAAGCCCGAAGGATCTGTGTATTATCCAGGTGAGCCGACAAGCATTTATTTTCGAACTAACAGAGATGCATATGTCACAGTGTATGACATCGAGACCGATGGACGTGTTCGCATTCTCTTTCCGGATGAATACTCGGATGGGTATGTGCATGGAGGCATTATTCATCGTATTCCTGAACATGGTGGCTGGTATCATCTCGTCGCCTCGGGTCCAACGGGAATAGAATACATCCAGGCGGTGGCGACAGATGATCCGGGCTACGTCCGATATCGCAGGGTGAACTTTCGGATTCGGTTCAGCATCACAGTCAAAGGTGATCCTTTTCTGGCAATGAACGGTATATGCGAACGCATTGTGCCAGAGCGTTATGGACGTGTTGTGGCGACAACATGGTTTTTCATTGGCGAGCGCGTTCTTTATCCTCGCTATCTCTGCTATGATTGTCATTACCCACCTCCAGCGTGGCTTCATCCGTATGTTTCTGTTTGTCCACGATATGAGGTTATTGTTGTGCACCGAGCTCCTTACTGGTGGAGAGACCGCTGGATACCTCCATTCAGGTTACGTATCTTTGCCTCGCCCTTCTGGAAAGTTGTGCCGAGAGGAGAGCGCCGTTATCGCTCGGAGGAAATCTGGCAACCTTCTGGAGGGTTTGAGGGGGCAAGAAACTTTGGTGGATCTCGGGAGCCAAGCAGAGAGGCACGCTGGCGATCAGATCAGTACAGTCGAGGTAGAAGAGGCGGCGACCATATCCGGCGGGGGAGCGTTGATGGGCAAGATCGGTCGAGACTGAGAGAACTGTCGAGACCCGACATTGATAAAGCCGGATCCTCAAACAGGGACTATGTTCCGCGGCGTGATGCAGAAAGAGGTGATCGATTGCAGGAAAACAGGACTGGTAAGCTGCAAAGGCAATCTGAGAAGATGGGGAATTCGTATGGGCGAAAGCTTCGTCGAGAGCCCTCTCCCGCTTACCGTGGAGAGCGCTTTCCGTGAATTGATTTTTTCATGTGTTAGCAGTAACTTGAAGCCGTGGCAGGATCAACTATGAAGCTGGGTATATTTGTGTTGTTGAGTCTGCTGTTTATAGCTCCAGGAGCTAATTCGCAGGTAGTTCGAGGGCGTGCGCTGCCTGAGAAAGGGCATCGAGTTAGTGACAGTTTACGGCGTCTGCCACTGCGTTCAACTCCTAAGGTTACTCAGAAGGAACAGTGGGAGATTTTCCAGTCCGTTCAGCGTGGGATTTCCAGAGGGGATGCTGCAATGTTTGCAAAATATTTTGGAGCTCAAGTATATATTTCACTCCGTGACAATGAAAGTGGTGTCTTTAGCAGTTCTCAGGCATTTTATCTCCTCTCTAATTTTTTTTCGCTTCATCGACCCATTGGCTTTGAATTTACAACTTTCGGTGATTCTGACGATGGACCCTATGCCACAGGTGGTGGTACGATTGTTATTCGTGGTGTCCGAGAGCGAATCCAGGTGTACGTTTCGCTGAGCCATACTGGTTCCCGCTGGGTCATCGCTCAATTGAATATTTACTGAGGCGTCAATGGCGGTCCTGCCTGAACATAACCGCCAGCGGATTTTCACACTCATCGCTTTCTTTCTCGCCATTCTTTTGATCATTGCTTCAGCTACCCTCGAAGTTATCAAGTTTCACATAAGAAGTTCTTTAAGAGAGCAGTGGTCCATCCTGGAGAGGCAGATTGCCACTGAAGCAGCTCATGAATCCGTTCTTCGTTTCCAACGACTTCAGGAGCAGCTTCAGGAACGTCTTCGAACATCGATCGAGAAAACCCATCTTTCTGATATCGTGCAATCCGATTCAGTTCCTTCGCCGGAACTGTTTGACGCCGCTGAACGCATGCGGGGCGATGCTTCAGAGAGCGTCGAGATTCTTTCCACCATGTTAGAAGGGAGCGTAATTGCCTGGGCGGGTCGGACAATTGATGTTCCTCATGAACCACTTGCTGCTGTTCGAGATGGGAAAAGTGCAAGTTTCATTGACGTTGGAGCTATAAATACGTATTTGGTTGTCCTGCTTCCTGTTGGAGCACCTTCGAGTCTGCATCGTTTCGCGGCTCTTCTGGCAGTCCCAATTGAGATAAACTATCCAATTGCGAACCGGTTTGTTCGAGGGAGGCATTTTTCTCGTGAAGTTTCCGAAGAGCTCGGTGCGGATGTCCGTTTTGTATTCCGCAATGTTGCTCTTCCTGCTGCAGATTCCTCAAGCATCGTTCTCCCGCTTAAGGGATTATCAGGTAAGCAACTTGGACATGTTGAGATCTCTCCTCCTCCTTATGAAGTATATGTGGAGTCGCAGCAAGACAGGATCGGGAACATTGAGGCAGTTTTGCTATCGATCGCTGCGCTAATTCTATCTTTTTTGTCTGCAAGACGAATACTGATTTTACCGTCGGTGGCAACGCGGAGTGTGCTCCTTTTGTTCGACTTATGGGCGTTGCGGATAATATGGCTGCTTAATGATTTCCCTTTTAACATTGTTGTGCGGGAGCTTGGTGACCCATCATTTTTCGCTTCAAGATTTGCTTTTGGTTTGGCACGTTCCCCGGGTGATTTTCTTTTGACATCACTTGCATTTGTCACAAGTGCAGCCTTGTGTGCCAGGGAGTTTCTTTCTGGGAAGTTCCTACTCGCTACTACGAAACCAAGTGCGCTCATCAAGATTCTCGGGGTTCCTTTAGGACTCATCGTTGGAGGGTCGCTTTTCTGGGGTTGGCGCGGAATTGTTGCAGCCGTGAAAAGCGCCGTCATGGATTCAACCCTTGACTATGGGAACTCTGCCTCACTACTCTTTTCTGCTCCTGAGGCAGCCGTTGTCATTTCACTCATTGGACTTGTTCTCGGGTTCCTGCTTGTGGTGGGGATTATCATTCAGAGTCTCCGATTTGTTTTGTTCGATAATAAAACAGTGAAAACCCATCAAGTGGTTGTATTGGGCTTCATGCCTATTATTGGGGGGATGGTAGGATGGTGGATTTCTCCGCAACCTCTCATGGGTTGGTATGTCGCACTGCTTCTGTTGATATTTGTGATGCTCGTGAGCATACTTTTCACGAGAGTCAGGATACTGGTTTGGTGCTTTGTATCGGTGATTACCTCGGCATTCATTGTGGGTAGTTTTCTTGCCCGTGAGCAAGTGATTCGAACTCAGCAACGGATTGAGCTCCTGGCATCCAATTATACAAAATCTCAGGATACGTGGCTTACATACTTGGTTCAGGAAGTTCTCCGCTCAGCAGAGTCGTCTGCTATTAAGGAAATCATGAGCGGCTCCAACATGTCCACAACAGATGAGGAGCGCTCGATTTTGGCGTTTCTTGTGTGGGCGCAGAGTGTGCTTGGAAAGCAAGGGTATGGAGCCGCCATCAAGATTTACAATGCCGATAAGCAAGTAGTGAGTCAATTTGCAATAGGCAGACAGAGCAAATCAGTGTCTCCTCTATTAAGTAATACAGTTCGGCAGCCAACCGTTTGGGTAGCTGTCGAACACAGAGCCAAAGTCTACCTTGGTGTGGCTCCTATCAAAGGGGCTAATGGTGAAATCCTCGGGTATGTTGGGGTGGCAGTGCCATCGAGTGTCCCATTGCCCTTCTCTGGTGGAGTTCCAGAACCACTTCTTTCTGAGCTTTCAGTGACGCGCCTTGACCCTCTTTTCAATTTGCGGGTGGAAAGGTCGATCGACTTGCGGCAAGAAGGTGATTCATCTGCTTCTTTGCACAGGGAGCTTACAAAAGCGAGACAATATCCTCATTGGGTTACCAGTGGGGTTACATCGTTCTCGTACCTTGTGAATGACCCGAGCGACCCTCATGTGGTGTGGGCATTTTCCATTGATCGACCCGATCAGCGATGGGATGCTTTTGTTGTTTTGAAGGTGATGATTCTGATGACCGAGGTTTCTCTCGGCATTGTCGTAGTACTGATCGTGGCTGGTCTTTTGTACCGGCGCCGATTTTCATTTCGGTTGCGCCTTCTGGGAGCCTTGTTGCTGGTCTCCATTCTTCCGGTGCTCTATCTTGCGATTGAGGACAGCCATGATGCTGAACGTCGATTCGATGAATTCTTGAGTTTACGTTTACGAGATGCCCTTGGCGTGGTTAGCCGGCTGTTTCCGCTCCAAACCATGTCTATAAGCGCAGATAGCGTTGCCGAGCAACTTGCTCGTGCTGCAAACGTTGATGTATTGCTGTACCGAGATTTTACTCTTGTTGGCAGCAGCACCCCGGAGTTATTTAACTCTGGCTTGCTTGACAATCGTCTCAACGGTACAGCTTATGCAGCCATTGTGCTTGAGGGGCGCCAATTCTTCCAGCATTTGGAGAGGATTGGAGATTTCACCTACGCTGTAGGGTACACGCCGGTCCGACTACTTCCTTTTGATGGCAAGAGAGGCGATGAGAGACTAATTCTATCCATTCCACTCCTTTATCGTCAGGGACAGGTCGATGAAGAGATCGCTCGCAAAAACGTCTATGGGATCTGGCCTTACGTGGGTATGATTGTCTTTGCTGGGCTGCTTGGTTGGGTGATTTCGCGAAGGATCAGTGCTCCTGTGCTGCGATTGACTGAGGCGGCTCGTAAGGTATCAAGAGGTGACCTCACCGCCTCCGTTACGTATTCTTCACGTGATGAGTTAGATGAACTTGTGCAAACGTTCAATCTCATGGTGAGGGATTTACGTGATTCCCAAGCTGCTCGTCTGCGAGCTGAGCGCGAAGCTGCATGGCGCGAAATGGCAAAGCAGGTAGCACACGAGATCAAGAACCCCCTGACGCCAATGAAACTTGGCATCCAGCAGCTTCTCGAAGCCTATCGTGCTGGTGATCCACGATTCAGCGAGCTTCTTGAACGAGTGGCAAGGACGGTGGTTGACCGCATTGAGAGTTTGCGGCGAATTGCATCTGAGTTTTCATACTTTGCACGGATGCCCGAGCCTCAATTTGCAGCCGTGAATCCAAGCGAACTTCTTTCAGAGGCTGCTGCGCTTTTTGAATCAGAAAGCGACGTTGCATTTGTCCGTGATTTTGCAGATACTTCTTCTGTAGTCCTCGCCGACCGCGACCAGCTGAGCCGGTTATTCATCAACGTTATCCGCAATGCTATTCAAGCAACACGTCAGACCGAAGGAGCTCAGATTGTGCTCCGCACAGAGCGAGCTAATTCTGTAATTATAATTTCAATCAGTGATAATGGTCCTGGGATTCCTCCAGAGGTTCGTCCTCACTTGTTTGAACCGAATTTCTCGACTAAATCAGAGGGCATGGGTCTCGGTCTGGCGGTCGTGAAACAGATCCTCGAGCTGCACGGCGGTGAGGTTGAGGTCGAGACTGAGGTCGGGAAGGGGACAACATTCTCATTCAAATTTCCAATCCTTGCAGTTCAAAACGCTGTTGACGGAGGTTCTTATGAAAGGTAAACGAAAACGCCGTGAAAATAATTATTCAATGGAGTCGTATCTCATTTATGGACGAGCTCGTACCCCGAAGTGGGATTACAGTCACCATTTAGTTCCTCCTATCACATCAAGTTGTACGTATCGATTGGATTCAGCTCAGCGCGGCGCACAAGGATTTGTGGAATTTGCACATTCCAATGATGAAGTCACTGTTCAGTCAAAAGCGCCTATCTACATTTACGAGAGGCTTGGTGAGCCAACGAAAGACATGATTGAAGAAACCCTGGCTCATGCAGAGCGTGGAGGGACAGCCGTAACGTTTGCAACCGGAATGGCAGCAGTATCTGGTGTGCTGGGAATTCTGTGCGCAACAGGTGATGAGATCATCGCTCATCGGATGCTTTATGGATGCACCTATTCGCTTCTTACAAATTGGTATCCTCGATACAAGATCAATGTTCGATTTGTTGATCTCACAAATCTTGATTCACTTCATCGTTCCATCACTCGGCGCACACGAATTATTTACTTTGAAACGCCTGTCAATCCAACTCTTGAACTGATTGATATCAGAAAGATTGCTGAAATCGTTGCTGAGGAAAATCGCAAGCGGAGTAAAGAGCATCGAATCTGGGTTGTCGTCGACAACACTTTTGCCACACCATTTTGTCAGCGACCGCTTGAACATGGAGCCGATTTTATCGTCCACTCTTTGACTAAGAACATTGGGGGATTTGGAACTGACATGGGGGGTGCAGTGGTTGGGCCGATGTGGAGCCGTGATCGACTTCTTCTTTATCGGAAAGACTTCGGCGGCTCGCTCTCCGCTAAAAGCGCCTGGCCAATTCTTGTCTATGGTCTCCCAACGCTTTCGCTTCGAACTCGCCAGCAAGAACGATCAGCAATGGAAATTGCTCGTTTCCTTGAATCAGAAGAACACGTTGATTTCGTCAATTACCCTGGTTTGCCGTCTCATCCTCAGCATGAACTGGCAAAACGCCAGATGCTTGATTATGACGGCAATTTTGCGCCAGGTTTTATGATTTACTTCACAGTTAAGGGCAGAACGCCGCGGGAACGGAAAATGCGCGGAGAGAAAGTCATCAATTATCTTGCAAAGAATGCTTACACTGTTACCCTTGCGGTAAGTCTCGGCAACATACGTACACTTGTTGAACACCCTGGATCGATGACACATGCTGCGATCCCAGCTGAGGAACAAGTCAAGAAGGGGATTGATCCTGGAGGGATACGACTATCGATTGGGCTGGAGCGCGTCGACGATATCATTTATGATCTGCATCAAGCATTGAATACGCTATGAGAAGCAGTGGAGAAGACAGATTTCACAATCAGACCAAGAATCTTCTCGGAGCACCGAGAACTTAAATTTGCATTCAGCACTCGGCGGGGCGGCGTGAGCCCGGAGCCTTTGGGACTGAATCTCGGATTTGTTCCGGCGGATAGCCAGATCAACGTGCTTGAAAATCGTTCACGGTTTTTTGGCGCGCTCCGCATCGACATTGCAGATCTTGCCATTCCTATTCAAAATCACACTGGCAGCGTGCGTCGTGTGTATCACGCTGGCGGCTACCTTAACACTGATGCATTGGTCACAGATACCATTGGTATTTTTCTCGTTGTGACTGTAGCAGACTGCGTGCCCATTTTCCTTTTCGACCCTGTTCATCATGCCATCGCAGCGATTCACGCTGGATGGCGAGGTACCGTTCAAAGGATCGCAGAGAAGACTGTCCGGATGATGAAGACGGAATTTTCCACTGCGCCGGAAGATCTACTTGCGTATCTGGGTCCATCCGCTGGTGTTTGTTGCTATTCTGTTGGTAATGAGGTCGCATCGCAGTTTGAACCGCATTTCGTTTTCACTGACGACCAAGGTAAACCCCACGTTGATCTCAAGGGAGCTAATTCTTCACAGCTACTCAACGCTGGATTAATTGATGCGCATCTTGAGGTTAGCTCGCACTGCACGATCCACGAAAGTGAGCTATTTCACTCGTATCGGCGTGATGGAGAAAAGTCCGGGCGAATGATGGGAGTCATAGGACTGGTGCGATAGGTGAAGTTTTGTGCAGGTGATTCACTCATAACCCCTCAGCTTGCCGTAACCCCTCAGCTTGCCGATGGGGCGTTTGCTTTTCAAACAGTGCTTTGGTATATTAACCATAACTTGTTGAAATACAAACAATTATAGCTATGTGCGGTATAATCGGTTATGCCGGATATCGACCCGTCTTTCCGATTCTCCTCGAAGGATTGAAACGACTAGAGTATCGTGGATATGACTCCGCAGGAATCGCAACTATCCTTGATAATCACCTACTGATTCACAAGAAAGCTGGCAAGGTAAGCCAATTGGGCTCGACGGCGCCTGCTGATTTTCGAAAAGCAACTATTGGTATTGGTCATACACGATGGGCAACGCATGGAGAACCGTCCGACTCAAATGCTCACCCCCATTTTGACTGTTCAAGAGAGATCGCTCTGGTTCACAATGGTATCATCGAGAATCATGCAGCTATTCGTGAAAAACTGGAGTTGGAGGGGCATCAGTTCCGCACGCAAACCGATACAGAGGCGCTTGTTCACCTTATTGAAGAGATGTTTCACCGTGCGGGCGATCTTTTTGAAGCAGTACGCTTGGCACTCCATGAAGTGACAGGGACCTATGGTATTGCAGTCATAAGTTCTCTGGAACCGGGGAAGCTCATTGCTGCTCGACGAGGAAGCCCTCTCGTCCTTGGCGTTGGTGATGGGGAATTCTTCATCGCTTCTGACCCTGCTGCGATTATCGCCTATACCCGTCAGGTAATTTACCTGGAGGACGGGGAAATTGCTTGCATCACTCCGTATGGATATACAATGCGGACATCGGACGACGAGGAAATTGTCAAAAAAGTTGAAGAGATTTCCCTTGAGCTTGCGCAAATTGAAAAGGGCGGTTATGAGCATTTCATGTTGAAGGAAATTCATGAACAGCCTGAAACCATCACCAATGCTCTTCGCGGACGTTTGATTGAAGAAGAGGGGACATCTCGCCTCGGGGGTCTTCGTCATCTCACAGATCGTATTCTGAATGCACATCGATTTGTCATCACAGCATGTGGTACATCGTGGCATGCAGGGTTGGTTGGTGAATACATGCTCGAGCAATATGCGCGCATTCCCGTTGAGGTGGAGTACGCTTCGGAATTTCGTTATCGTGATCCGATCCTTACTCCCGATGATGTTGTATGGCTTATCAGTCAAAGTGGAGAGACTGCAGACACTGTTGCAGCATTGCGTGAAGCTCGAGCTCATGGAGCGACGGTCGTCGGGATTGTTAATGTGGTTGGGAGCACTATTGCTCGTGAGAGCGATGGTGGTGTTTATATCCATGCAGGACCAGAAATTGGTGTTGCATCCACGAAAGCGTTCACATCGCAGTTGGCAGTCCTTGCATTGATCACACTTATGTTAGGTCGTGCACGAGGTATCATTGACCGTGAGCAGGGACAACTCATCATCAGAGAATTACAAGCATTGCCAGAAAAGGTTGAAAGAATCTTCACGCAGGATCAAATTCTCAGGGAGATCGCCGATGAATTTCAGTCGACAAAGAATTTCCTCTACCTTGGTCGCGGATACAATTTTCCCGTCGCACTGGAAGGTGCCTTGAAACTGAAGGAGATTTCCTACATTCACGCTGAGGGATATCCGGCTGCGGAGATGAAGCACGGTCCTATAGCACTTATTGATGAGAATATGCCAGTTGTTTTCATCACTCCACGTGACGGAACGTACGAGAAAGTGCTCAACAACATTCAGGAGGTGAAGGCTCGGAAGGGAAGGATCATCGCTGTTGCTGATGAAGATGATGATCAAATCAATGGACTTGTAGATTTCGTCATTCGTGTTCCTCATACGCTGGATTTCCTCACACCTATCCTCACGATTGTTCCACTCCAGCTCCTCGCATACTACATTGCCATTCAACGTGGTTGTGACGTAGATCAGCCACGGAACCTCGCGAAGAGCGTGACTGTGGAATGAGAAGGTTTTGAAAACATGCCTTGAGCATCTTATGCTCTGCGCATCTGATGCAGTCAGTAAGGAGCTACATCGCCCGCCATAGGCGGGAACGGATTGGAAATTTCAAATTGGAGATTTCAAGATTGAATGAAGAGCATGTGATTTTTCTATATTCACGAAGCACGGGGGTTCTATGAATCGTCGTAAAGTTCTCATCATGGGTGCGGCTGGTCGGGATTTCCATAATTTTAATACAGTCTATCGTGATAATGAATTCTATGAGGTTGTTGCTTTCACCGCAACGCAAATACCGAATATTGAAGGACGAAAGTATCCTGCTGTGCTTGCCGGAGGGCTTTATCCGGAAGGTATACCAATCTATCCGGAATCGGAATTGGTGGACTTGATAAAAAAATACAGTGTTGACGAGGTTGTATTCTCATACTCTGATGTCTCGTTTCAGTACGTGATGGAACGGGCGTCGCTGGCGATGGCAGCAGGTGCGGATTTCCGCCTGCTCGGAACAAGGCATACAATGTTGAAAGCCTCCGTTCCTGTAGTTGCTGTGGTGGCAATCCGGACAGGGTGTGGGAAGAGCCAAACTTCAAGGAAGGTTGCCAGGCTTCTACGGGAGCAGGGGTTGCGTGTTGTGGCAGTCCGTCATCCCATGCCGTACGGTGACCTTGTGAAGCAGCGGATTCAGCGCTTCGGCACAATTGATGACTTGAAGAAGAACCACTGCACGGTTGAAGAGATGGAAGAGTATGAACCTCACATCATTCACGGCACAATTGTCTATGCAGGGGTTGACTACGAAGCCATTCTCAGAGAAGCTGAAAAAGAAGCTGACGTCATCGTATGGGATGGCGGGAATAACGACATGCCGTTTTTCCGTCCAGATCTTATCATTACAGTCACCGATCCTCATCGCCCCGGTCATGAACTTACCTATTACCCTGGTGAAACAAATCTGCGGATGGCGAATGTTGTTGTGATCAACAAGGTGGAAACAGCTCAGCCGGAAAACGTGAATATCGTTCGTGAGAATGTACGACGCGTGAATCCATCGGCTACTATTGTAGAAGCTGCATCGCCGATCAGGATAGACGATGAAACAGCCATTCGCGGTAAACGTGTCCTCGTTGTTGAGGATGGCCCAACTCTTACGCACGGTGGGATGTCGTACGGTGCAGGGATTCTGGCAGCAAAGAAATACGGCGCTGCAGAGATCGTCGATCCGCGACCCTACGCTGTGAAATCAATTGCGGAGACATTTCAAAAATATCCGAACACAGGCTCACTCCTCCCAGCAATGGGATATGGGACTGAACAAGTTCGGGATCTTGAGAAAACAATCAACCGCGTTCCATGTGATACGGTGATCATCGGTACGCCTGTCGACCTTCGCCGGGTGATCTCCATCAACAAACCAACTGTGCGCGTGACGTACGATCTCGAAGAGATTACCAAACCAGATCTCCGAGAAATTCTTAAGAATTTTATGGACACGTTTCGACACTAAGTTGAAACTCTCATCTGAACAGGAGGATTCTGTGCATACTAAAGATTTCATATCAATTCATGATCTAACCGTTGACGAATTTCGTTATCTTTTCGATCTTGCCCGTGACATAAAGAGGCACCCGGAGGTCTATGCCTCGTCCCTCAAAGGGAAGACGCTCGCAATGATCTTTGAGAAGCCCTCGCTCCGAACTCGCGTGACGTTCGAAGTTGGAATCCAGCAACTTGGTGGATTTGCTGTTTACCTTTCACCGTCGGATATCTCGCTTGGAAAGCGTGAATCGGTTGCAGATGTGGCGAGAAATCTTTCGCGGTGGGTAGATGCGATTATGATTCGTACGTTCGGACATGCTATCTGCACTGAGCTTGCAAAGCACGCTTCGGTTCCCGTCATTAACGGCTTGACCGATCTCCTGCACCCATGTCAAGCGATGGCTGACTATTTTACGATGATGGAAACCAAGGGTTCGCTCAAAGGACTTTCAGTAGTGTTCATAGGCGATGGAAATAATGTGGCTCACTCGTTGATGTTTGGCGCAGCAAAGTCAGGTGCTTTTCTTACCGTCGCAACGCCGCGTGGCTATGAGCCAAAGAAAGAGATCATTAACATGGCGATGGAAGATGCAAAGGCGACCGGTGCTCAAATCCGGCTTCTCAATGAACCAAGGGAAGCAATTCGTGGTGCCGATGTCGTCTATACTGATGTCTGGGCAAGCATGGGGCAGGAGGCGGAAGCCGAGACGCGTCGAAGAGTCTTTGCCCCGTATCAGGTGAATGCTGATTTGATGAAGCTTGCGAAGCCTGATGCAATTTTCATGCACTGTTTGCCAGCCCACCGCGGAGAAGAGGTTACCGATGAAGTAATTGATTCCCCGCAATCTGTTGTGTATGACGAAGCAGAAAATCGTCTTCATGTGCAGAAAGCGATCATGGTTGATCTGATGAAAGAGCGTCGAGGACAGTGAATGCCGAAGTTAGCCCTCATCGCTATCGGTGGCAATTCATTGATTCGTGCGGGGGAGCGCGGGACGATTGCCGAGCAGCGTGAAAATGCTATTCTGACGGCGCGCTATATCGCAGAGCTGATCCGACATGATTATTTCATCGTTCTTACACACGGCAACGGGCCTCAAGTTGGCGCGCAGCTTCTGCGTTCGGAATTGGCTTCCACCCAGGTCTACCCTGAACCACTCGATGTTTGCGTTGCTGATACACAGGGTTCTATTGGATATGTATTGGAACATGCGTTGCAAAGGGCGCTTGACGAAGCGAGAATACATATTCCTATTGCAACAATTATCACGCAGGTCGTCGTTGATGAACACGACCCCGCTTTTTCTCAGCCGACGAAACCTGTAGGTCCATTTTATTCAGAGGAGGAAGCACGGCGCAGGGAAAGGGAGTACCAATGGAAGATGGTCGAAGATGCTGCACGTGGATATCGCCGCGTTGTCCCATCCCCGGAACCATTGGAAATTGTTGAGATCGAGGCAATCCGAAGTCTGGTGCTTGATGGCTATATCGTTATTGCCGCGGGTGGTGGGGGCATCCCTGTTGTCCGACGCGATGGATACCTCGTGGGAGTGGAAGCAGTTATCGACAAGGATCGAGCTTCGGCATTGCTTGCCCGCATGCTCAGTGTCGATACATTCATCATTTCCACCGATGCTGAGAAAGTGTATCTAAATTATAAAAAGCCTGATCAGACAGCGCTTGACTATATTACGGCTTCTGAAGCTCAACGATTTTATGACGAGGGGCATTTTCCGCCAGGAAACATGGGACCGAAGATCGCTTCTGCAATTCGTTTCCTGCAAGATGGTGGAAAAGAGGTCATTATCACCTCGCCTGAACATTTGCTTGATGCAGTTCTCGGGAAGACCGGAACACATATTTTTGCTGATCGCGGAGGCAGGCAATGAAACTCCGGCACGTCATTGAGTCCCAGCAGTTCACGTTACCGATGCTCATGGAGCTCTTTGCTCTCGCAGGACAAATGGAAAAGATTCTTGCTCGCGGTGGCACACAGGATTATCAATCAAAGATCATGGCGTCGTTGTTTTATGAGCCTTCAACGAGGACAAGATTTTCTTTCGAGTCGGCAATGCTCCGTCTTGGTGGACGTGTTCTTTCCACAGAGAATGCAAGAGTATTTTCTTCTGTCACCGCAGGCGAGACACTGGAGGATACGATTCGCGTTCTCAATAATTTTGCGGACGTTATTGTTCTCCGGCATGATGAAGTTGGGGGCGCTAGGCGCGCTGCGGCAGTTTCCTCAGTTCCTATTATCAACGCCGGAGATGGGAAGGGAGGACAGCATCCGACCCAGGCGCTACTCGATTTGTACACTATCTACAAGGAGCGAGGTGCCATTGAAGGATTAAAGATCGCCATTGTTGGGGATCTTGCAAATGGTCGGACGGCGCGATCACTTTCTTATCTACTCGGTAAGTTCGATCGCGTTATGATCTACTTTGTTGCTCCAACTGAGCTCCAAATGCGCTCCGATCTGCTTGATCACCTCTCTGAACACAATGTCTGGTTTACATTGGAATCGGATTTGTCAAAGGTTATCTCTGAAGTTGATGTGGTGTATCAAACACGGATTGAGAGGGAACGGCTTGGTGGTCATGCCAATGACTATGAAGCTATCGCCCGGTCATATTTCCTCGATCGGTCGATGGTTGCGAGAATGAAACCGGATTCAATCATTCTACACCCCTTGCCGCGACTTAACGAGATTTCTCCGGAAGTCGATGCCGATCATCGAGCGGCATATTTTCGGCAAGTGCGGAATGGGATTGCCGTGCGGATGGCGATCTTGGCTGTGGTGTTAGAGAGTTGAGTTTTTTGCAGGAAAATTATATCTTAGATAATTCCAATACATAGGAGGGACGCGTGGTGGAGAATCACTCGAAACCTTGGGCTCTCATTCTGGGAGCTTCCAGTGGATTTGGTGAAGCGACAGCAATTGAGCTGTCGAGGATAGGATACAACGTTTTCGGGGTTCATCTCGATCGTGCAGCAACAATGTCGAATGTGGACCGAATAATCTCCGAAATCAGATCGGCGGGGTCGGAGGCTGTATTTTATAACGTGAACGCGGCTGATCCGTCGAAACGGGAAGAGGTTCTAGATGACATTGCGAAGCGCCTTGCGAAGGACCCCGATGCTCATATAAAGGTGTTCCTACATTCTCTCGCTTTTGGGACGTTGAAGCCCTTCATTGCCGATGATCCGAAGGACGCAATCACTCAGGCTCAACTGGAGATGACCCTTGATGTGATGGCAAATAGCCTTGTCTACTGGGTTCAGGGGCTTCTACAGAGAAAACTGATGCGACGTGGTGGACGCATCTTTGCGATGACAAGTACCGGAGGCCATACAGTGATGCCGTTCTACGGTGGGGTTTCTGCAGCGAAGGCGGCGCTTGAATCCCATATCAGGCAACTTGCAATGGAATTGGGCCCACTTGGTATCACAGCGAACGCAATCATGGCGGGGGTGACTGATACGCCAGCACTCCGGAAGATCCCTGGCGGACTCAGGCTATTGAAGGGGGCGGAGTATAAGAATCCCCATGGGCGACCCACTAAGCCCGAGGATGTTGCGAAAGCCATTGCGATCTTGAGCGATGACCGATCGTACTGGATCTCTGGCAATGTGATCAAGGTGGATGGTGGAGAAGATATCGTAGGTTTCGTCGCGCATGAAGGTCCTATCCACATCGATTGATCGCTCCTGGTTATACATTTTCGAGGAACTTCGTTTTGCCTTCATAAATGGAACAAGAAGATATGGCGTACAGGTCGGTTGTCTGCGTAAAACAGGTGCCGGATACCTCTAATATTTCCGGTGAGGTAATGAAACCCGACGGAACAGTGAACCGTGCAAAACTGCCGGCGATCTTCAATCCCGATGATCTCGTGGCTTTGGAGCTTGCTCTGCAGGTGCGGGATGAGTATGGAGGGAAGGTTTACGTGATCACAATGGGACCTCCACCAGCGGCTGAGGTACTCAGACAGGCTCTTTATATGGGAGCAGATGAGGTTGTCTTGATCAGCGACCGCCGTTTTGCTGGAGCGGATACTTTAGCGACTTCCTATGCTCTGAGCATGGCGATTCGGAAGATAGGCAACGTTGACCTGGTCTTTTGTGGTCGACAAGCAATTGATGGGGATACAGCGCAGGTGGGTCCACAGCTCGCTGAAAAGTTAGGGGTTCCGCAAGTAACGTACGTGGAGAAAATAGAAAAGATCGAGGGTGGCTGGCTTCATGCAAAACGAAGAATCGACGGCGGTTATGAGCGTGTCCGCGCAACATTGCCGGTGCTTCTCACGGTGTTTGGTGATGCTGCGATTCCGCGCCCATTCAATGCAAAACTTATGATGGAGAAGAAACGCGCGCGATCTCGATTCGAACTTGAACGCATGAGTGGAAACAACCCTCTCTCATTTTTCTATAATGACCCCGGAACACTTGAGAAGAAAGGTTTACTCATTTTCACCTGGGGCGTAGAGGATATAAATGCAGAAGAGGAAAGGTGTGGTCTCAAAGGTTCACCAACTCAGGTGTACAAAGTTGAAAATGTTGTGCTCACCAGCCCAGAGCGAAAGAGATACGAGCCAACGAAGGCGGACTTAGAGAAGCTGATCGATGAACTAATGACCGACCACATATTTGGTTGAAGGCAATGGAAAAAATCTCCGGTATTTGGGTTTTTGCTGAACAGGAAGAGGGGTCACTCCATGATGTCGGGCTGGAGTTGCTTTCTAAAGGACGCAAGTTAGCAATAGCACTTCAAGCGCCGCTGGCGGCGGTCCTTATTGGACATAAAGTTCGGCATCTTGTTCCGACCCTTTACTCCTATGGTGCAGACTATGTATTCCTTGCTGATCATGAGGACCTGGAGCATTATCTCACCTTGCCCTATGCGAAGATTCTTACCCGGCTTGTGCAATTTCATGAACCTCGTGTAGTGCTTTTCGGGGCGACGTCGATTGGAAGAGATCTTGCACCACGCGTGGCATCAAGCACGCGCTCAGGATTGACGGCTGATTGCACTGACCTGCAAATTGCAGATGTGACCCAGCGGGGGAGACTCTATAAGAACTTGCTTTTGCAAATCAGGCCAGCATTTGGGGGGAACATCATCGCAACGATTATCTCTCCCGAGTCAAGAACCCAAATGGCGACCGTGCGTGAGGGGGTGATGCGGGTCGAAAAGCCCGATTCTGGCCACCAGGGCAAAACTATTGAAGTGGATGTAAATCTAAGTGAAGAGGAATTCGCTGTCCAGCTCATAGAGCGGTTTAAGGAGAAGCCAAAGGTAAACCTCAAGGCTGCCAATATCATTGTGGCTGGCGGTTTCGGTGTTGGCAAAAAGGAAAACTTTCGACTTATCGAGGAGCTGGCAAATGTACTGGGTGGGGCAGTTGGAGCTTCCCGGGCTGCTGTCGATGCAGGGTTTATCAGCCGCGATCATCAGATCGGCCAGACAGGGACCACTGTTCGTCCTAAGCTTTATATCGCATGTGGAATCTCTGGAGCTATACAGCACCGCGCAGGGATGAGCGAGTCAAAGAAGATCATAGCGATAAACAAAGATCCGCACGCTCCGATCTTTGACATTGCTCATTACGGCATCGTGGGGGATCTCGTTGAGGTGATCCCGAAGTTCATCGAGGTTTACAGAGAGAAATCGAGATAGAATCCTGCTCGAAGGATTCGCGCAGTAAAGGAGCGAATATGTCAAACTTTTTCAAGGACAACGAGGATCTTCTTTTTCAATTTGAGAATCTGCACCTCGAAGATGTGATTCGGTCGCGAGAGAATGATTTTGTAGACACGAAATCCGCCGAAGGGCGGACTTATGCACCTTTCGATGTTGAGGATGCAATGGATAATTATCGGCGTGTCCTGGAACTCATGGGGGATATCGCCGGGGAATTCATTGCGCCGCGAGCTCCTGAAGTCGACCGCGAAGGAGCCCATTTCGATAATGGGAGGGTCACGTATGCCAGAGGGACCGCAGAAGCCCTCGAGCGGCTTTCGCAAGCTGGACTCATGGGGATGACACTCCCAAGAGAATACGGCGGACTCAATTTCCCAACCACGATCTACATGATGGCGATCGAGATAATCTCTCGTGCCGATGCTTCTCTCATGAATATCTTTGGGCTGCAAGATATCGCGGAGACTATCCACAGGTTTGCTGATGCAGAAATCCAAAGTGAATATTTACCCAAGTTCTGCAACGGAGAGGTCACTGGTGCGATGGCACTGACCGAACCCGACGCAGGCTCCGACTTGCAAGCTGTCAAGACCCGTGCATTTCAAGATGAAGCTGGGAACTGGTACCTGAGCGGTGTTAAGCGATTTATCACCAATGGTTGCGGAGATGTGTTGCTTGTGCTTGCGCGCTCGGAAGAAGGGACTGAAGATGCACGTGGATTAAGCCTTTTTGTGTGCAATCGTGATGGTGTTCAAGTGCGGCGTATCGAGAACAAGCTCGGCATCCACGGTTCACCAACTTGCGAGATCCAATTTAACAATACGCCGTGCAAACTTATTGGGGAGAGAAAGCGTGGCCTTATTACCTATGTCATGTCGTTAATGAACGGTGCACGCTTGGGTGTTGCAGCCCAAGCTCTTGGAATCGCCCAGGCTGCCTATGTCGAAGCGTTCAAGTACGCACATGAGCGTGAGCAATTTGGTAAGGCAATTTGCCATTTCCCTGCCGTCGCTGAAATGCTGATAAATATGAAGGTGAATATCGAAACTTCACGTTCCCTGCTGTATGCGACAGCGAAGGCAGTCGATAAGAGAGATGAACTGGAACGTCAATTGAATCGGGCGAAAGCGCTCGGGCAGCCGTTCAAGGAATTAAATGATAAGCTCAAACAAGCGACACGAGTCACCGCATTCCTCACTCCCTATACGAAGTACATGATCACAGAACTCGCAAATCAGATTTGCTACGATGCGATCCAGGTGCACGGTGGAACTGGATTCATGCAGGAGTTTAATGTCGAGCGACATTATCGGGATGTCCGCATCACCACCATTTACGAAGGAACCTCACAGCTTCAGATCGTTGCGGCAACAGGTGGAGCTACAACTGGTGTCCTGGATTCTCTACTTGATGAATACGAACAGCAGTCTTACACAGGCGAGCTCCAGCCGCTCCATCAACAGTTGATTGAAATCAGGGAGCGATTTAAGGAGTGTCGGGACTATCTGGCGAAAAAAGATGACCCTGCTTATCAAGAACTTCGGTCACGCAATCTAGTTGAACTGTATGGCTCGCTGTATGTTGGCTATCTCATCCTTAATGAAGCGAAAATCTCAGAGAAGAAGTTGCTCGTCGCGAAGAAATATATCTCCGATAGCTACGCGAAAGCTCTCATGCATGCTGAACAAATACTTCACGGGTACGATACGATGCCAATGTTTAAATTTGTGACGGCAGTCTAATTTCAGCGTCTGAGCGTGATCAAAGAGATCCATACATTGCAATGATCGATGCTTTCTCATTTCTGTTCCTTAAGTAACCCCTTCCTTTGATGCTGCCCACCGCTGAGAGCGTTTCGAACCATTCTTAGGTGGCGAAAGCTATTCAAGCTGATGATGCCCATTGTGGAGCTGGGTGTAAATTCTCCGCGCGGGCGTTCATTGAGGAACTTGCAAAGCTGGCTATCAACTTGATTTTCTTCACGCTGCTTGATATATTTCTAATTGCATTTGGCTATCCCCGGAAGCACAAGGAATAAGCGGACAGGTAGCTCAGTTGGTAGAGCAATGGACTGAAAATCCATGTGTCGGCGGTTCGATTCCGCCCCTGTCCACATTATTGAGATCAACCCGCATAATTCTCTGCGTCAGAGCGTTTGTTTCTCAGTAGAACCGGTCTCCACGAAAGAGGTAGCCTATAAACGTGCTCCCCATCCTCTTGTCATCAGTCCCGTTATCCGTCCGTCGCTGGACATTGCAAAATGTAAAGCGCAAATTGAAGAATGAAAAATATAGCAGATGATTTGTCAGAACGATTGTTGGACTTCGGAGCGGGAACTATTAAGTACAGATATAGAATTAGAATTTTGGCATTTGAAATTTGCATTTTCCGGAGGAACAAAGAACAAGTTGCAGCGAAGGGCAAATAATTTCGCAATTTGAATTTTGATATTTTCGTTTTTCAGCGAGTCCTGCGATATAACTCAACATCGTGGCTGCCGTCTGCGGAGTTTGATCCGCTAAAGGTTGGACTGACACGAACACTCCAGCGTTTTTGATGGATAAGCACTTGCCCGGCAGCCCGAAGGTTTTCGTTTGTGTCGTTCTCAGAAGCAAAAGCGGAAATTGACTAATGACTGAGTGCAGAGAGTAAAATGATAGAACCTCCTACTTCCTCTGAAAGACCGCCGCAAGTTCAGGAAAGTACCAACGCCGTTATCCTCGAGCATCAGCACTTTCAACAGCTTCTGGACGTTTTGAGGAAAAAAGGATATCAGCTTGTTGGACCTACGATTCGGAATAGCGCTATTGTGTATGATGAGCTAACTTCTGTCGCTGATTTACCGATCGGCTGGACGGATGAGCAGGAAGCGAGCACATACCGTCTCAAGAAGCGACAAGACAAAGCGTTTTTCGGATATAACGTTGGTCCCCAGTCCTGGAAGCAATTTCTTTTCCCACCGAGAATACGGATCTTTGCTGCCAAGAAGAATGGAAAAGGGTGGGAGATAGAGACCGATCCTTCAAACACCTCAGGAGTACGTTACGCTTTCATTGGTGTTCGCTCTTGTGAACTCAAGGCTATTGAAACCCAGGACAGGGTGTTCAACAACGGGGAACATCTTGATCCTATCTACAAGGTTCGGCGAGACGGCATCTTCATTGTTGCTGTCAATTGCACTCAGGCAGGAGGCACCTGTTTTTGTGCCTCTATGGGGACGGGCCCAAAGATTCGCGGAGCGTTTGACTTAGCGTTGACGGAAATAACTGATGAAGCCGTTTCTTACTTTGTTGTCGAGATTGGGAGTGAGTGCGGAGCCGAGGTCATCAGTGAAGTTCCGCACAGAAGAGCAGAGAAGCATCATACTGATGCCGCCGATCGAATTGTGGAGAACGTGGCTCAACATATGGGGAGGACCATGGACATAAATGGTCTCAGAGAGCTTCTGTTATCTCACATTGAAAGCCCTCACTGGGATGATGTGGCGCGCCGCTGTTTAACATGTACAAACTGTACGTTGGTCTGCCCAACCTGTTTTTGCTCAACGATTGAGGATGTTACGGATTTAAATGGAGAACGTGCTGAGCGCTGGAGACGATGGGATTCCTGTTTCACAGTGGACTACGCGAGAGTCGCAGGAGGAAATTTTCGACTCTCTCCTAAAGCTCGGTATCGACACTGGCTAACGCACAAACTTGCATGGTGGGTTGAGCAGTATGGGACATCGGGGTGCGTCGGCTGCGGGCGCTGTATAACGTGGTGCCCGGTCGGCATTGATATCACGACTGAAGTCAAGGCAATCCGTAATAGTCACGCTAAAAACCAAGGATAAGAGGAGAGCAAGTATGCAACCTGAAAACCTCGCTGAAGTTTTAAGAAATCACCCCTTCCTCAGCAGTCTTCCTGAACAACATTTACAAACGCTTCTTTCCTGTGCCTCGAACGTCATGTTCCATGAAGGGCAATACCTTTTTCATGAGGGAGAAGAAGCAACCAAGTTTTACTTGATTCGAACGGGCAAGGTTGCATTGGAGGTCCATGCCAGGGAGCGAGGTCCAATTCGAATACAAACAGTTGGACCGAATGAGGTCCTCGGTTGGTCCTGGCTGATCTCGCCATACCGCTGGCACTTTGATGCTTTTGCTGTTGAAGATGTTCGTGCGTTTGCCCTTGATGGGACGTGTCTTCGCACAAAGTGCGAGGTTGATCACGATTTTGGCTATGAGATGCTAAGTCGCTTTGCGCAGGTTCTTGAGCAGCGTTTGGTAGCCACTCGTTTACAACTGTTGGATGTCTATGGCTCATCATATGCAGGGGTTCGCGCATGAATGAGGAACTTGCCGTTTCTTCAAGACGATTAGTTGATCCCCTGTTACCGCACCCTGTGCCCATTCGGCGGGTGGTATGGGAAACGGACGATACCTTTACCTTGCTTCTTGAGCCAGGTGGAGCAAATGGCGCGGACTTCTCTTTTGCCCCTGGGCAGTTCAATATGCTCTACGCCTTTGGCGTTGGCGAGTCAGCGATTTCTATCAGTTCAGATCCGTACAAGCCAAACATCATTGCTCATACAATTCATCGTGTCGGGGCTGTAACGAGTGCTCTCTCACGACTAAAGCGAGGGAATTTTGTTGGGCTGCGCGGACCTTTTGGAACTAGCTGGCCTATTGACAAGGCGAAGGGAAGGGATATCTGCATCATTGCCGGAGGAATTGGGTTAGCTCCGCTGCGTCCGGCTCTCTATGCTCTTTTTCACAGGAGGAAGGAGTATGGAAGAATTATGTTGCTTTACGGCGCTCGCAGCCCACTGGATTTACTATATCGTGTCGAGCTTGAACAGTGGGGTAAACACTATGATGTTGATGTAGTTGTGACAGTCGACCGTGCTGATTCATCATGGAAAGGACATATTGGGGTTGTCACGGGTTTGTTCAATTATGTTAAACTCGATGCTCCGGCTACTACGGCAATGGTGTGTGGTCCGGAGATCATGATGTATTACGCTGTGGAGGAACTTCTTCAGCGCGGTGTGTTAGAGGAGAATATTTATCTTTCCATGGAACGTAATATGAAATGCGCTGTCGGTTTCTGTGGCCATTGTCAGTTTGGTCCGAAGTTTATTTGCAAAGATGGTCCGGTGTTTGCTCTGCCGCAAGTACGTTTCTTTCTTGATAAAAAGGAAATCTAATGACTGCACGGAAACCGAGGATTGCCGTTTTCAAATTTGCCTCTTGCGATGGCTGTCAGCTTTCGCTTCTTGATGCTGAAGATGAATTGTTGACCGTTGCTGAACTGATCGATATAGCCTATTTCCCCGAAGCAAGTCGCCGCGTGAAGAAAGGTCCGTATGATATCGGGCTTGTCGAGGGGAGCATTACGACCCCTCATGATGTTGAGAGGGTGCGTGAGATAAGAAAAGTCTGTCGCACGCTGATCACTATTGGTGCATGTGCGACCGCTGGAGGCATCCAGGCTCTTCGCAACTGGAAGGACGTTAAAGAATTTATTCGTCTTGTTTATGCCTCGCCCGAGTATATTTCCACACTCGATCGATCAATGCCTATAGGCTCATATGTTCACGTTGATTTTGAGCTTCGTGGATGCCCAATCAACAAGTACCAGCTTATCGAAGCGATCAACGCATTCCTTTGGAACCGTAAACCCAATATTCCAACGTATAGCGTTTGCGTTGAGTGCAAACTGCGCGGGAATGTATGTGTTATGGTAGCACACGGCACGCCCTGCTTAGGTCCTGTGACACAAGCCGGTTGTGGAGCTATCTGTCCATCTTACCAGCGCGGGTGCTATGGGTGCTTCGGTCCAATGGAAAGTCCAAATTCACCTTCTTTAAGCCGGCACTTTGCAGAAATTGGTCAGAGCAAGCGCGACATCATGCTGGCGTTCCGTGGTTTCAATGCGTACGCAGAAGCCTTCCGTAAGGAGAGCGAAGCACATGAAGGATAGCTTGCTCCATCATTCTAAAAATGAGGCGAACTGTCTCTTGCAAATGCGGTTTAGATATCACAATATGAAAGTGAATTTGTGGGTAGTATGAAGACGAATTCGACGACAATCAAAGTAGATTACCTTGCACGTGTTGAAGGGGAAGGTTCAGTTTTCATCAAATTGAAGAATGGCGTCGTTGCGGATGTAAAGCTGAAAATCTTTGAACCTCCCAGATTCTTTGAGGCATTTCTCCGCGGTAGAAAATACTCTGAGGTACCCGATATCACAGCACGTATCTGCGGCATTTGCCCCATCGCTTATCAGATGAGTTCAGTCCATGCGATAGAAAGCGCCTTTGGCGCTACGGTCGATGGCTCACTCCGCTCGCTGCGCCGTTTGATTTATTGCGGCGAGTGGATCGAAAGTCATATGCTCCATGTGTACATGCTTCATGCACCCGACTTTCTTGGATACGATGACGTGCTCCAATTGGCTAAGGATTATCCAGATATCGTTCAGCGCGGTTTGAAGCTTAAGAAAGTCGGGAATGATCTTGTGGCGCTACTCGGGGGAAGAGAAATCCACCCGGTCAATGTACGTGTTGGTGGATTCTACCGAGTCCCAGATAAGAAGGAGCTTCAGCCAATAGCTGAAAGATTGAAGTGGGCTCGGGATGCAGCTATTGAGACGGTTCGCTGGGTCGCCACCTTCACATTTCCAGAACTTGATCAGGACTATGAGTTTGTGGCTTTGCGTCATCCTGATGAGTATCCGCTCAATGAAGGGCGTCTTGTATCAAACAAAGGGCTTGATATTCACGTCAGAGAATATGAATTTTCCTTTGAGGAAGAACACGTCCCCTATTCTAATGCACTGCATTCTATTCTCAAGGGGAGAGGGGCGTATTTCGTCGGACCTTTAGCTCGATTCAATTTAAATTTCGACAAGCTTTCGCCACTTGTGCAGGAAATAGCAAAGGAAGCCAATGCGCTGCCGGAGATCCGTAATCCATTTAAAAGCATCATCGTTCGTTCTTTAGAAACTCTCTACGCATGTGATGAAGCTCTGAGAATCATCGAACAGTATGAGCCTCCCGAGAAGCCTTTCGTAGATGTTACTCCACGGAGAAGCTTCGGTTTTGGGTGCACGGAGGCACCCCGAGGAATTCTTTACCACCGTTACCGATTTGGTCCGGAGGGCGCTATTGAAGATGCAAAAATTGTGCCTCCAACGTCACAGAACCAACGCACAATTGAGAGTGACTTACGGAATTTGGTTTCCACCTACAGCTCTCTGCCAAGATCTGAGCTCACCTGGAAGTGTGAACAGGCGATCAGGAATTACGATCCATGCATCTCTTGCGCTACACATTTCCTGAAACTCGAAATCGAACAAGAATGAACCCCGTGATGGAAATCTCAAAAGGACGCATGGAAAACAACTGTAGGATCCTCGTAGTTGGCATCGGAAACGAATTCCGCGGCGACGATGGCGTTGGGCTTTACATAGCTCGAAAAATTAAGGAGAAGAATCTTCCAAATGTTGAAGTTGTTGAAAGAAGTGGAGAAGGTACCGAATTGATCGATTGCTGGAAAGAATTTGACAAGGTCATTCTTGTTGATGCCTTCCGTTGCTCTAATACATCCCCAGGAACAATTTACCGGTGCGATGCTCAGACGGAACTTCTTCCCAAACACTTCCTTCCATATTCAACGCATGCATTCGGTGTTTTTGAAGCCATCGAACTGGCAAAGACAATGAATCAGCTCCCTCCTCTGGTGATTTACGGAGTTGTCGGCAAGAATTTTGGAACAGGCATTGGACTTTCTTCAGAGGTCAAGAAAGCTTCACAGGTAGTTGTGGAGCGTATTTTTCTGGAACTGGAGCGACTGCTGTTAAGCACCTCAAGCTTGAAGAAAGATTAGTAAACACCGATATTCATAAAGAAGACATGGACTTCCACATTGCGGCATGCTGATGGAGCATCTTGAACGCCTTGCAACACCGAAGCAGGTCGAACAGGCAACGTTAACACAGCGTTTACGGGTGACGATTCGAGGCGCTGTACAGGGCGTGGGTTTTCGTCCTTTTGTCTATCGGGTTGCGACTGAGTTAGGTCTCTCAGGTTGGGTGAGTAATTCATCCCAGGGTGTCTTTATTGAAGTGGAAGGTAACCGGCGGCAACTGGAATTATTCCTTCAGCGGATCAGGCAAGAAAAACCACCTCGATCGTTTATTCAGAGTTTGGAATCCTCTTTTCTTGATCCAATTGGCTATGCTGCGTTTGAAATTCGTGAAAGTACTGCCACTGGGAAGAAGACAGCCCTTATACTGCCAGACATTGCCACCTGTCCAGAGTGCCTGCAGGAAGTTCTCGATAAAGCAGATCGACGTTATCTCTATCCGTTCACCAATTGCACAAATTGCGGTCCTCGCTTCAGCATCATTGAAGCATTGCCGTATGATCGCCCCAACACGACGATGCGAAACTTTCAGATGTGCGATGAGTGCAGAAAAGAATATGAAAATCCTCTGGATAGACGTTTTCATGCTCAACCCAATGCTTGTCCCAGGTGCGGTCCCCATCTTGAGCTGTGGAATCGCAATGGGCATGCTCTTGCGATGCATCATGAAGCTTTGCTTGCCGCTGCCGATGCCATCCGAGAAGGGGCAATTGTTGCACTCAAGGGTTTGGGAGGATTTCACCTGATTGTTGATGGTCGTAATGAGGAGGCGGTACTTAGACTGCGGCAGCGCAAACACCGTGAGGAAAAGCCCCTCGCTCTAATGTTCCCCTCACTTGATGCAGTGAAAGCAGTTTGTGAAGTCTCTGACCTTGAAGAGCAACTTCTGCTGTCCCCGGAATCTCCTATCGTGCTCCTACGTCGTAAATCAATGAGCGGTCGGCTTAGTAATTCCGATTTCGGCATCGCCCCTTCTGTTGCTCCTAATAACCCGAACCTTGGCATCATGCTCCCTTATACTCCGCTGCACCATATTTTGATGTTCGAGCTGCGCTTCCCGATTGTGGCAACGAGTGGAAATCTTTCCGATGAACCTATTTGCACCGATGAATATGATGCTCTTGAACGACTTGGTAAAATCGCAGATTTGTTTCTTGTCCACAACCGACCTATTGCTCGCCATGTTGACGATTCCATTGTTCGTGTGGTCATGGGGCGTGAGCTTGTATTGAGGCGTGCTCGCGGTTATGCGCCGCTCCCTTTACCTCTCGGTCGTGTAAACGCGAAACCACATCCAAAGGAAGGATCTGCACGCCCTTTTCTTGCGGTGGGAGCTCACTTGAAAAATAGCGTTGCCGTTTCCTCAGGTCATGAAGTTTTCATCAGCCAACATATTGGTGATTTAGAGACAGTTCAAGCATTTAATGCCTTCAAACGTGTGGTTCAAGACATGGAGCATCTCTATGAATTGCAACCGAGCGTGGTAGCATGCGATGCACATCCTGACTATCTCTCCACTCAATTTGCTGAACAGCATGGTTTGCCACTGATTCGCGTTCAGCATCACGAGGCGCATATTCTTTCATGCATGGCTGAAAATGAGCTCGAAGGAAAGGTCCTGGGAGTCTCCTGGGATGGCACCGGCTATGGATTGGATGGCACAATCTGGGGAGGTGAGTTCTTGCTGACAGAGTGGGATTCTTCTGATGACGAAGATCGGGACGCTGAACCGCCCGGGAAGAAAGCTGTAAAGGTATTTTCGACATCCTCACGGATTGCACATCTACGTCCCTTTATGCTTCCTGGAGGAGAGACGGCAATTAAAGAGCCGCGTCGAACTGCCATCGGAGTCCTCTATGAGGTTTTCAGTGACGAACTTTTTCATAGCAAAAGAGTTTCTGACGCTTCCGATATTGCCAGGGTGCTACCGCTTCGGGCTTTTTCCACTCATGAGCTCGACGTCTTGCAAATAATGCTGAAGAAGAAACTCAACGCCCCCGTGACCTCAAGTGCCGGCAGGCTCTTCGATGCGGTTGCAGCGATTGTTGGGCTGCGTCAGGAAATAAAGTATGAAGGGCAAGCCGCAATGGAATTAGAGTTTGCCCTTGATGGAGTTTCAACGGAAGAGACGTATGAATTCACCATCCATAATGGACATTCCACCATGATTGTTGATTGGGAACCAATGATACGTGGGATCATTAATGATCTCCATTGCGGTATACCCGTGGGACATATCTCGGCAAAGTTCCATAATACTCTGGCTGAGATGGTCGTCGAGGTTGCCAGGTATGTAGGTGAAGAACGGGTTGTTCTTACAGGCGGATGTTTTCAAAATCGTTATCTTACTGAGCGCGTAATTCTTAGATTGCGAGGAGAGGGCTTTAAGCCTTACTGGCACCAGCGAGTTCCACCGAACGACGGTGGCATTGCGCTGGGTCAGGCATTTGCAGCTACTCGCTTTGTAAGGGAGCACTAACCATGTGTCTTGCAGTCCCGGGGAAGATCATAAGCATTAATGAAAGTGGTGATGCCGGTTCGTTAATGCGGTTTGGGAAAGTAAGTTTCGGCGGCATTGTAAAGGACGTCAACCTTGCCTACGTGCCCGAAGCCAAAGTCGGCGACTATGTTATTGTGCATGTGGGATTTGCTATAAGCATTGTAGATGAAAAGGAGGCTGAACAGGTGTTTGAATACCTGCGACAGATGGGTGCTGAGTAATTGTTTCGAGGTTCATGATGAAATTTGTGGACGAATATCGCGATGGCGAGACTGCTGAGCAGTATGTTCGCGCTATAGCACGGATTACCACGAAGCCGTGGACAATAATGGAGATTTGTGGAGGACAAACTCATACCATTGTAAAGTTTGGTGTAGATGAGATGTTGCCGAAGGAGATTACACTGGTCCATGGCCCTGGCTGTCCTGTGTGCGTTACTCCGATCGAACTAATTCAGAAGGCAATTGAAATCGCCTCTCGTCCCGACGTGATTTTCTGTTCTTTTGGCGATATGCTGCGAGTCCCCGGCGGTGCAGAAAATTCCAGAAGCACCCCTGCTGATCTTCTCTCTGTTAAAGCAATGGGAGGCGATGTTCGAATTGTCTATTCCCCATTGGATGCTCTTAAGATTGCACAAGAACATCCAACCAAACAGGTGGTTTTCTTTGCTGTGGGTTTTGAAACGACTGCCCCGGCAAATGCTATGGCGGTGTATCAAGCAAGGCAACAGGGAGTCAAGAATTTCTCTCTCCTTGTCGCTCATGTCCTTGTACCTCCAGCTATGGAGGCGATCCTTTCTTCACCGGAAAATCAAGTGCAGGGCTTTTTGGCAGCTGGACACGTGTGTACTGTGATGGGGTACACAGCGTATGAGCCAATTGCCCATAAGTATCACGTGCCAATCGTTGTCACCGGCTTCGAGCCGTTAGACATTCTTCAAGGGATATACATGTGTGTCAAGCAATTGGAGCAAGGACGGGCAGAGGTGGAGAACCAATATTCACGCTCTGTGCGTCGAGAGGGGAATCAAGCTGCGCAGCAGATTATGCGTCGGGTGTTTCGTGTGATTTCCCGGAAGTGGCGAGGAGTCGGAGAAATTCCACAAAGTGGATTAGGCTTAACTGAAGAGTATGCTGAGTTTGATGCGGAAAGACGTTTTGGATTGGCGGGCTACAGTGTAGAGGAGTCTCCGGAGTGTATCGCAGGACTGGTACTTCAGGGTGTGAAGAAACCTCACGATTGCTTCGCTTTCGGGACTATGTGCACACCCGAGCACCCGCTTGGAGCACCTATGGTCTCTTCCGAGGGTGCTTGTGCGGCGTACTATCGGTATCGAGGATTGAGTTCGCGGCAGATCACACCCTCTACGAAGAGAGCAGACAAGTAGATTTCTGTTCAAACAGGCTAAACGCAAGAAAAACAAGGCTGAAGCTTTTCAGGGTTATTTTCTATGAAACAAAGTTCTGAATTTACTTTATCGTGCCCAATTCCGATTGAGGAATATCCTCATGTCCTCCTCGCTCACGGCGGGGGAGGGAAGCTTATGCACCAATTGATCGAGAAGATGTTTATCCCGACATTCAATAATTTGCTTCTAAAAACGCAGCATGATGGCGCCGTCTTTAATCTCAACGGCATAAGGCTTGCCTTCACGACAGATTCCTATGTAGTCAAACCACTCTTTTTCCCAGGAGGAGACATTGGAACCTTGGCTGTCTATGGAACGGTTAACGATCTTGCTATGTGTGGGGCAAAGCCGTTGTATCTCAGCGTAGGGTTCGTCCTTGAAGAAGGACTTTCAATGGAAACGCTCTGGCGTGTCGTACAATCGATGCAGCGTGCAGCAGAAAAAGCCCACGTTCAACTTGTTACTGGCGATACTAAGGTCGTTGACAGAGGGAAGGGAGATGGGATATTTATTACAACAGCTGGCATAGGGATCATTGAGCATGAACTTGCCATCGCACCTGATTCTGTGCGGGTCGGTGATGTCATTTTGCTGAATGGTGACATAGGTAGACATGGGATCGCAATTATGGCTGAGCGGGAAGGACTTGCTTTTGAAAGCACGGTTGAAAGCGACTGCGCTCCTCTTGCCAGCCTGGTGCTTCAGCTTCTTGATGCGAAGATTGAAATTCACTGTCTCCGCGACCTAACGCGGGGCGGCTTAGCCAGCGCTTTGGTGGAAATTGCACAGACTGCTCACGTCCATATTGACATTGATGAGCATATGATCCCGGTCAGTGAGGAAGTGCAGGGTGCATGTGAAATCCTTGGTTTCGATCCGATCTATGTAGCAAATGAGGGGCGCTTTGTGGCTTTCGTTGCACCACACGACGCTGAACGAGCCCTCGCTATTATGCAAGTACATTCCTCAGGAGCAAACGCGCAGATCATAGGTAGAGTGGAGCCAACTGAAGGATTTCCCTCCAATGGTATTGTAACGATGAGAAGCAAAATCGGTGCAAGGCGCGTTGTAGACATGCTGAGTGGGGAGCAATTGCCGCGGATTTGTTAGTTTTTCGGGGATGTGAATATTTACGCCATTTCATGAGTTTCCTCATAGATTGCAATCCATTCTCAAATTTCTTACTTTATTTTTAGCTGTTATATCAGCAGCCGGAAATTAGGTGGCGCTTACAGCGCGAAGGCAACATATACAGGTTTTCCTTTGTCGAAGAGCGATGCTGGAGATACGTTAAACGGAAGTGGCGACAAGAGCGCCAGGGGTTGAGTAGCTCATGAATGAAAAGCTGTACTTTAAAACGAGCAACATAGAAATATACAACGACGATTTTATAACCACCCGGTGTATTGAGGAAAATTCAATAGATTTGATTGTAACTTCGCCTCCTTATAACGTGGACATAAGATACAATTCTTATGACGATAAGATCCCGTATAATATTTATCTTGAGTTTACAGAAAGGTGGCTTGAGAAGGCGTATAAGCTTTTAAAGGACGGTGGACGTTTCTGTTTAAACATTCCGCTGAGGGAGAGCGATGAGCATGACAATTAGAGAAATAAGATCTGAAATGGAGAAGATTTATAAAGAAAGGGGCGCTTGGGACGGCGGGAAGGGACCCTTTACGAGGGAGGTGATAAGACGGAGAGAATTAGTCTTGATGAAGCAGCAATTTCTTTACAGACTGGAAGAGGCGAAACTTCAGAACAACAAAGCCTTTGAATCCTTCTGTCTTGATATGTTAAAGACGATAAACAAGTACTTGAAGGAGTTGTGAAATGAAGTTTGCTGATCTGTTAAGGCTTTATGAAACGTTGAGGGTGAAATATGGAGCACATACAATGACCGTCTCTCTGACTTCGTAAGGGGGTCGATACGGGTTGCTTAATAGAGAGATTGTAAAAGAATTTTTGGAAGAAAAGTTGGAAGGAATGGAAATCCCCAGCGATATTCCTTTTAACGATTTGGTAGAAGCCTTCTGTAGATATGCCGAAAATGACTATTACGAGTGGCTGAAAGATAACTACGAAAGTTTCTTCCATTCCCTATCCGAAGCCCAAACGGACTGGAACTGGATACGCGAGAGGATTAGAGACTATCTAAGTCAAGAAAAATGATAAGAGAAAATGGTAAATTTTCTGACGTAGGTTTTCATATTTCTTACACATACGAAATCAATAGCTACATAAACCGACGCGGCACTCTTAGCGACGAAGACCAACCATGAGCAAGTCGAAACCTTCGCCTGATACAGCATATATTCTTTCTCGTTGTTGCTCCCTTTGGGCGCGGCAGCGTATGTGTTGACGGTAGCTGAAATATGTGGCGTGCACAAGTTGAAGGAGAGAGTGTTTTTCTATGCGAAAAGAGATCATCATTAATGCGGCAGCCGACGAGATCCGCATTGCGATTACTGAGGATGGAAAGCTTGCAGAGTTCTTTGCTGAGACCCCCGAAAAAGATCGAATGGTGGGGGATATTTACCTCGGGAAAGTTGCCCGAGTTATGCCCGGTATCAGAGCTGCCTTTGTTGATATAGGCCTCAAGCAAGATGCCTTTCTTCATTTCTCAGACATCGGACGTTCTCTGGGTGAATACTCATCTCTTATTGGAGATGACTCTGACATAGAGACGGAGGAGGAAGCTGAGCTTGTTGATATAGAGGCTCAGGAAGAACATGCGGCATCTTTGTACAAGCCGCGTGGCTTAGAGCCTTCCTCACTTCGAATGGGGGAGCCCGGCGGTGGCGGGCAGCGCGAAGAACTTGAGGCTGTTCATCTCGAGCCCGGGCAAGATATTATCGTGCAAGTCACAAAGGAACCAGTAGGGAATAAAGGTGTACGGGTCACGTCCGAGGTTTCACTTCCGGGACGGTTTCTCGTTCTTCTGCCATTCGATGGTAAGATAGGTGTTTCGAAGAAGATCACAAACTATCGCGAAAAGCGCCGCTTACGTCGCATTGTCCGGGGGATTCTTCCTGAAGGGTTCGGAGCAATTATACGAACAGTTGCAGAAAAGCAAGATGAGGATGCGCTGAAGACGGATCTCAAACGACTTCTTGCGACATGGAATGAGATCGAGCGAACGGTGAAAACCGAAACGCCACCAGCACTTCTGTACAAAGATTTGAGCACTACATCAAGCGTCATCCGCGATCTATTTAACAGTGAAGTGGCAAGAGTGGTTGTTGACTCGAGGAAACTTTACCATGACATCACAGCGTATGTTCGTACGGCATCACCAGAGATGCTCGATCGTATAGAGCTGTATCGAGGCAAAGAGCCAATCTTCGACGCTTTCGGGATCGAAAAGGAGTTACAGACGGCTTTTTCACGGAGAGTCCCTCTTAAAAGCGGGGGATACATCATCATCGAACAAACCGAAGCGATGGTGGTGATTGATGTGAACAGCGGGCGGTATGCAGCACGTCGTGAACAAGAATTGAATTCTTTGCGCACAGACCTGGAAGCTGCGCGTGAAATTGTCAGGCAATTACGGCTGCGTGATATCGGTGGAATCATTGTTGTTGATTTCATTGATCTGGAGGATGAACGCAACAGGAAAAAGGTATATGATGAACTTCGAAAAGAATTTCGAAAAGACCGTGCAAAAACTACCGTTCTGCCCATGACGGAGTTTGGTCTTGTTCAGATAACGCGCCAGCGTATACGACAGGGAGTTATGCGGACGTTCACGGAACCGTGCCCATGCTGCGGAGGCAGCGGTGTTGTTCTCTCGAAGGGAACAGTCGCTAATCAGATCGAGCGATGGATAAGACGCTTCAAAACTGAACATCGTGAGTTCCGCCTCGTTCTTCGTGTGAATCCTGTGGTTGCTGAATATCTTGGTGAAGGAACTATCAGTCGACTCACAAAAATGATGCTCCGGTATTTCATCTATATCAAAGTAGAACCTGATCCCTCATTACCCGTGCATGAGTTTCGTTTCTTCTCTCAGCGCCAGAAAAGAGACATCACGGATGAGTACAAAGGAACATAAAACAGAGGGTTATATGAAATTCTTCATCGATACAGCGAACATCCATGAGATCAAGGAAGCAGCTGAACTTGGGGTCCTTGATGGTGTCACGACGAACCCGAGTCTTGTTGCCAAAGAAGGAAGAGACTTCCGCCAGCTCATCGAGGAGATATGTTCCATTGTGGATGGACCTGTCAGCGCTGAAGTTATATCCACCGATGTAGCGGGAATGGTTCGTGAGGCTCGCGATCTTTCAAGGCTCCATAAAAACATCGTTGTGAAGATTCCTCTCATCAAGGACGGGTTAAAGGCGGTCAAGCAGCTTTCTTCGGAGGGGATTCGAACGAATGTCACGCTTTGCTTCTCGGCGCCTCAGGCAATTCTTGCAGCGAAAGCGGGGGCAGCATTCATCAGCCCATTTGTGGGTCGACTTGATGATATCAGTAGCAGCGGAATGGAACTCGTGAAGCAGATCGTGACAATCTACAGGAACTATCAATTTAAGACCGAAGTGCTTGTTGCAAGTGTGCGACATCCACTTCATGTTGTGGAAGCAGCAATGATGGGCGCAGATATCGTCACAATGCCGTTTAGGGTCATTGAGCAAATTATCAAACATCCTTTGACGGACATTGGGCTTGAACGGTTCCTTGCTGATTGGAAGAAGATGCAAGCCTGAAAGACTATTTAGATGAAACGTACACCATTTTATAACATTCATCGCCGGCTCGGAGCAAAAATCGTGGAATTTGCCGGGTTTGAGATGCCGCTCCAGTATTCGAGCATCATTGAAGAGCATCTTTGCGTTCGGAATCATGTCGGAGTTTTTGATGTTTCTCACATGGGTGAGATTGAGATTAGTGGTTCCGAAGCAGCGGAGTTCGTCCAGCGTATGACGGTGAATGATGTATCGAAGCTTTTCAATGGGCGTGTGCAATATTCGGCAATGCTCTATGATGATGGAGGAATTGTTGATGACCTCCTGGTCTATGAGTTCAGCGACCATTTTATGCTGGTGGTGAACGCTGCGAACAAGGACAAGGATTTTGCCTGGCTTCAATCGCACGCCCGGGGTGATGTTCATGTAAGAGATTCAAGTGATGAAGTTGCTCTTCTGGCTGTTCAGGGCCCGAAGTCACTCGCAACCCTCGAACGCATTTCATCAGTTGATCTATCGGCGTTAAAGTATTATCATTTTCTAAAGGGAACAATTGCTGGAGTTGAAGCTACCATTTCTCGAACTGGATATACTGGCGAACTTGGTTTTGAGATCTACTTCGAAGCTGATAGCACAGCAGCAGAGAAGGTCTGGAACGCGGTCATGAACGCCGGGTCGGAATTTGCCATCAGTCCGGCTGGCCTTGGCGCTCGAGATACTCTGCGCCTCGAAATGGGATATTGCCTTTACGGGAATGATATTGACGCCACCACAAATCCACTGGAGGCTGGCTTGGGCTGGATCACGAAAATGGGAAAGGGGGATTTTGTTGGGCGTGATGCTCTCGTTCGGATTCAGCAATCCGGCATCGGGAGGAAGTTAATAGGATTTGTGATTGATGATCCCGAACGGGGAAAAAGTGCTTTCCCACGGCATGGTTACGATATTGTGATGGCTCAAGCACCACACGAGAAGCTTGGTCATGTGACGAGCGGAACCTATTCACCGGTTCTGAAAAAGGGAATCGGCATGGGGTATGTCAGAAAAGAGTTTGCAGAGCCAGGTACAATTATTGCGGTGGACATTCGCGGCAACCCCGTAAAGGCGCGCGTTGTTCATCTCCCATTTATTGATAGAAAACCATTTTAAGTGAATCGATGAAAATTGATGTTTATTTTACACCAGCGCATGTTGATGAATCACTGATTCGCGAGCGGGTTGTTGTGGTCATCGATGTTCTTCGTGCTGCGACTTCGATTGCCACTGCGCTTTTCAATGGGGCACGAGAAATTATACCTGTTCAGGATGTCGAAACAGCTCTGAAGATTCGCAACAATCTCGGTGAGGACGTTGCGCTTCTCTGCGGCGAGCGGAATGGAAAAGTAATCGAGGGGTTTGATCTTGGAAACTCTCCGTTGGAATATTCCCGTGAGAAAGTCGAGGGGAAGGTGTTGATCTTCAGCACGACTAATGGAACAGTTGCGATCACAAAGGCTAAGCAATCAAGAGAATTGGTTGTCGGAAGCTTTGTCAATTTGAGCGCCGTTGCCAGATATATTTCAGATCGGTCTGAAACAGATGTGGCAATTATCTGCGCCGGTAAATTAAACATGTTCTCTTTGGAAGATGCTGTGTGTGCTGGAATGATCATAGATCAGTTAGAGATTCAGATGAATCTGCCTGTTGCCCTTGCGGATGGCTCACGGGCAGCACAGGTGCTCTACAAGCGGTTTGAGCGGTCGATCTCAAAACTCCTTCAAACAACCGATCACGGCAAATACTTAAGTGAGATTGGCTTTGGAAAGGACCTTGAGGTCTGTGCGGCTGTTGACTCAGTCCCTACAGTCCCTGTGCTTGTGGACAACAGGTTTCTTAAGACTTACCAATCGCGGGAGGGGACGGAGCAATAGAACAGGTGCGCGTTGTTGGGCTCTGAAAGGTGAGTTGCCGGAGGGGAATGCAAAATAGGTTATGCCGACACGATTGAAGGAACGAACATCATCAAGAGAAGCTTCTGCCGTGCGCTCGCACCGGAAGCTCCAGGTCATTGCTATCCTGCTAATTCTTATCGGGATTCTTCTGGGAATTGGGATTCTATCCTATACGCGGGCTGATGAAATTAATGCTGATACCCGACTCATCGACCTACTGGGTATTTTCACGAACGACCCTCAGATCCGTGCAAAGGCGGAGGCAACACACAATTGGCTTGGACTTGTAGGTGCGGTCGTCTCCAATTTTCTTATCAATGGCACACTTGGATATTTCTCACTTGTCGTCCCCCTTCTTTTTCTTGTCTGGGGGTGGGGTTTGCTCCGTGAAAGGTCGATTCGCAGATCCCTGTCGTTGAGCATATACCTTTTCATGATCGCTTATCTCAGTTCAACGGTCATCGGGATGATTCGTGTGATCACCTCACATCAGTGGCTCTCACTGGAATGGACCGGGGCAATTGGTGAATTTAGCGCCCTTGTCTTTTCAAGGCTTCTTGGTGCCGTTGGTGGCTCAATTGTACTTGGAACTGCACTTTTCATAGTTTTCTTTTTAGCCTATGACCTCGATATACGTCATACAGTAGAGCGTGTGCGATATGCCTACGATCGGGTACTCGATAGGATTTCCAGTGCGAGATCACGTAAGCGCGATGCGGAAGCCGGGCGTAAGGCAGAATCAAATGTTGAGGTTATCAAGCGCCCGGAAGAGGGTGAAGAGCAGCGCGAACAGATTAAGCCACCCTCTTCGCCCCTGGCACGTACTCAATTGTCGGAAGCGCTTGAGAGACTTGTAGAGGGTGAAGAGGAGACTGAGGCAATCACTCCAGAGCCTGCGCCTTCTCCTGAGAGAGGAACGCAACTCCGTGTCCTCCGAAGGCAGGCGCCTTCATCTGAAGATAGTTCAGAGAAAATGCCCCCCATAGTGTCGGAAGTGATGGAAGAAGAGATCGATTATTCTCCACCAACCATTGATCTGCTTGATCCATCGACACAGAGCGAAGCTATAAATGATGAGGAGCTGAAAGAGAATGCTGAGCTCCTTCGCGCGAAACTTGCAAATTTCGATGTTGAAATTGAAAGCGTCAGCGTCACCCCTGGTCCGGTTGTGACCTTATACGAACTTGTCCCGGCTTCAGACGTGAAGATCAGTAGAATTACGAGCCTGGCGGATGACCTTGCTCTTGCTCTGAAGGCGCGTGGAATTCGGATCATCGCGCCAATGCCGGGGAAAGGAACGATTGGTGTCGAGATTCCGAATGCACATCCTGCCGTTGTCAGGTTCCGCAGTGTTGTGAACTCCACAAAGTTTCGGGAATTTCAAGCTCCTCTTCCTCTGGCAATGGGGAAAACTATTTCCGGAGAGGTCTACGTCGATGACCTCGCGAGAATGCCTCATCTGCTAATTGCTGGCGCAACTGGTTCTGGGAAAAGCGTTGGCATCAACACCATTCTCATGAGTTTGGTATATCGACTTCACCCTGCTGATGTAAAATTTGTGATCATTGATCCGAAGAAGATCGAGCTGTCTCAATATGCGCTTCTTAGAAATCATTTTCTTGCGCTTTCCCCTGACGTTGACGAAGAAATCATAACAACTCCTCAAAATGCTGTCAGCGCCCTGAAGAGCGTTGAATTGGAGATGGAACATCGATATAGTCGCCTTGCGGCGGCAGGGGTTAGAAGCATCATCGATTACAATGAGCGTGTCCGCAGCGGTCGTCTGCATGACACCGAAGAGATCAAGCATTGTCGGCTTCCATATCTTATCGTCGTAATTGATGAGTTAGCAGATCTCATGATGACAGCGGCGAAAGAGGTTGAAGAACCTATTGCCCGACTTGCGCAACTTGCGAGAGCTGTTGGCATTCATCTGGTCGTTGCGACGCAGCGTCCGTCGGTCGATGTTCTTACCGGTGTGATCAAGGCTAACTTTTCTGCGCGGATTGCTTATCAGGTTGCTTCGAAAACTGATTCACGCACTATCCTTGATATGAATGGAGCGGAGCAACTTCTCGGTAGCGGAGACATGTTGTATCTTCCATCCGGAAGTCCTAAGCCGATACGCATTCAAAACGCATATCTGTCTCCTGAAGAAGTTGAACGGATTACCGAGTACATCGGTCATCAGAAAGGTTTTTCGCAACCGTATCGGCTACCATCCATAATTGAGCGAAAGAAGAACGACTTCAGCAGTGGAAGTCGTTCCGGGCGCGACGAACTTTTCGAGGAAGCCGCACGCCTTGTCGTGAGACATCAGCAAGGGTCAGTGTCTCTGATCCAGCGTCGATTGAAGGTAGGCTATTCGCGAGCAGCGCGATTGATCGATGAACTTGAAGCCCACGGGATTGTTGGAGCTTTTGATGGAAGCAAGGCTCGGGAAGTGCTCATAGAATCAGAAGAGGAGCTCGAACAACTCTTGCGGGAGTTGGAAAAGGAATGGAAATGAAAAGATATTTAATTGGTAAATTTATTTTTCGCCCAAGCGGTCTCAACATGAAGCGAACGATTCTTATAGTTGCTCTGGCAAGCGCTATGCTCGGCAGCGGGTTTGTTAGTACTCAAGCTGTAGATGATGTTACAGCGGTTGATATACTCAAACATCTTCAAGAGACATATCGCTCAGCAAAAGATGCAACAATAGAGTTTACGCAAACGGTGAAATTCACTCTGACAAACGCAGTTCAAACGTTCCATGGAACGCTCTTCATGAAGAAGCCGAATTATTACCGCTTTGAGAATGAAGAGCAGACGATTGTGACTAATGGCAGAATCGTGTGGTCCTACTCTGCAGCAAATCATCAAGTTGTCCTCGACGATTATCATGATGATCCCCATGCGTTTACACCTGATCGGTTCCTCTTAGGCTTACCACGGGACTACTATTCTGCGCTCGTTGGCAAGGAAAAGCTTCAAGGAAAGGAGATGTATGTTCTCAGACTCGTGCCGAAGGAGGAACAAGCCTTTGTGCGGTCGTTGAAGCTCTGGGTTGATCCTGAGCAATGGGTAGCACGGAAAGTTATTGTGATCGATGTAAATGAAACGGAGACAACATATATGCTCGCTCGGATAACGTTTAACACTGGTCTTGGCAATTCACTATTTGAGTTTTCTGCACCGAAGGGGACCGAGGTTGTTGACCTTCGGAAACAGAAATAGAATCTGAATTTCGCCGACGAGCTATTGATGAAATTCCTTCGCATGCGTGTTCTTCGGGTTTTCGGTGTTGCACTTCTCACTTTCGGATTTCTTTATCTCGCATTTCGTGGGACCCGTGTTGACAGGCTGTTTGATGCTCTCTCTACAGGGAACTACCTTATTGCCTCAGTTGTGATTCCAGTTCTTCTTCTCAGCGATCTTTTTAGAGCATGGCGGTGGAAATACTTGCTGGCACCACTAAAAGGAAACACGAAAGTTCGGAATCTTTTCTCTGCAACAATGATTGGATACATGATCAACAATTTTGTCCCCCGTTTGGGGGAACTCGTGCGTCCGTACGCTCTTGGGAGGCTCGAACATATCTCAAAAAGCGCTGCCTTAGGGACGATAGTTGTTGAGCGCGCCATTGACATTATGACATTTTTGCTATTGCTTGGCGGATTGCTCATTTTCGATGAAAATTCCCTCTCCTCAACGTTTCCCTGGCTATCACACACAGGGTTTGTTGTCTTTCTTATTACGCTCTTTCTTTTGCTGCTTCTTTACCTCGTGGTGAAGAAAAAGGAACCAGTGCTTCAGCTCTATCGGCGTGTCTTTCGATTTCTCCCCCTGAAGATGTTCGAAAAGGGCGAAGCTCTTCTCAGTGCATTCGTCGATGGATTTCGTGTAATCCGCCAACCGCGGTTCTACGTTATGATCGCTATTTTGAGCATCGCAATTTGGGGCCTCTATCTTCTTATGATGTACGTCCCGTTTTATGCTTTCGGATTAGCGCACAGAGGACTTGGTCTTGGAGCGGCGGCAATATTGCTCGCTGTATCTTCAATCAGTGTTGCGATACCAACACCCGGTGGAACGGGCACATTTCATTCACTTATCACTGAAGCACTGGTCCGTTTATACGGCGTGAATCATGAAGTTGCGTTGAGTTACGCCACGGTCACTCATGGAATGGGATACATTGGAGTGACGGTGGTTGGCATCATATATTTTCTAAGGTATAACATTCACATATCGGAAGCTATGGCAACAGAAGCTGTTACTGAGGCTGAGGAAAAAAAGGAAAGTGCAAAACCGCAGCTGTCCGTTGGTGCTCATGACGCTGCACCAGAGGAGAGCATCTCAACAGGAGAGGAACATATATGAAGCTTGGAGTTATTGGGACAGGATATGTGGGACTGGTAGTTGGAGCCTGTTTTGCCGAGAGTGGCAACGACGTTATTTGTGTTGATGTCGATGAGAAAAAGGTTCGGCAACTGCGCAGAGGGATCGTTCCAATTTATGAGCCGGGGCTCGAAGAACTTGTGAGGAAAAATCTGAAAGAAAAACGTCTCACCTTTACAACACGCTTGAAGGATGCTGTAGATGAGGCTTCGGTCATCTTCCTCGCGCTTCCTACGCCTGCTAATGAAGACGGCTCTGCAGATCTTCGATACGTGCTCGATGTTGCAGCGAAGATTGGCAAGCTAATGCGCAAGCCCAGAATCATTGTGACCAAAAGCACTGTGCCGGTTGGTACGGCGGAGAAGATTCGCGAGGTCATACGGAGGGAAACAGACATTGAGTTTGATGTTGTAGCCAATCCGGAATTTCTGAAGCAAGGGGCTGCTGTAGCTGATTTCATGTCGCCGGACCGTGTCATTGTTGGGACGCGAAACCCCGAGTCAGCTCGCATCATGCATGAACTTTACAAGCCCTTCATGCGAACCTCCGACCGCTTTATGCTCATGGATGAACGAAGTGCTGAACTTTCAAAATACGCTGCAAATGCCTTGCTTGCGACAAAGATTTCCTTCATGAACGAAATCGCAAATCTCTGTGAACGTGTTGGAGCTGATGTTGATCAAGTTCGCCGCGGTCTCGGAGCCGATCCGCGTATCGGCGCTCAGTTTCTTTTTCCGGGTGTTGGATTTGGTGGTTCGTGCTTTCCAAAGGACATTAAAGCGCTGACTAAGACCTCGCATGAAGTTGGATATGAGTTTCGGATTCTCAAAGCTGTTGAGGAAGTGAATCAGCAGCAAAAGATTCGTCTTGTTGAGAAGGCACAAGCTTATTTCGGGAGCCTTCGAGGAAAGAAATTCGCCGTGTGGGGGCTTAGCTTCAAACCGCGGACCGACGACCTGCGTGAGGCTCCGTCTCTGGCTATCATCCATGAACTGGTGAAGCGGGGAGCGAATGTCACGGCGCATGATCCTGTCGCGATAAAAAACGCTAAGGAACTTCTTGGTCGGATGGTGACTTTTTTTGACAATTACTATGATGCGTTGAAGGGAGCCGATGGACTTTTCCTCGTGACGGAGTGGAATGACTTTCGTCACCCGGATTTTGATCGGATGAAAACCTTGATGCGTACGCCAGTAATCTTTGATGGAAGAAATATCTATGAGCCAGAGCTCCTCAAGCAGCACGGATTCACTTACTTTGGGATAGGGCGGTAAAGCGATGAAACAGGTTGTGCGGAGAATGCTGAAAGGCAAGCTTCTCGGTGGGAAAGCGGAGCCGATTTCCGTTGAAGAGGTGCCGCCTCCAGCTCTGAGCTCGGGTGGAGTCCTCGTGAAGGTTGCCTATTCCCTTATCAGTGCTGGGACAGAGAGGTCGAGTGTTCGTTTCGGGAGGCTGAATCTTATCCAGAAAGCTCGCTCTCGACCAGAGGACGTCAGGCGGATCCTCCATGAAGTCCAGCAATATGGCTTTTTGACAACATACCGAAAAGTAGTTGGGAAATTGAGAATCCCTTCGGCGCTTGGATATTCTCTTTCCGGGGTTGTGCTTGCAGTGGATGATTCGGTGCACGAATTCCAGCCCGGGGACCGCGTCGCCTGCGGTGGAGCTGGGTATGCCAATCATGCCGATATCGTGTTTGTCCCCAAGAATCTATGTGTGAAACTCCCCCCGACGGTGCCGTTTGATGATGCTGCATATACCACTGTTGGTGCAATTGCAATGCAGGGAGTCCGCCAGGCTGAAGTTTCCCTTGGCGAATCAGTTTGTGTGATTGGGTTGGGATTAATTGGACAAATCACCGTCCAACTTCTCAAATCAGCTGGATGTTGGGTGATAGGAGTTGATCCCAGTAAGGAAGCGGTGGAGCTTGCAAGAACCTATGGAGCTGATCTTGCCTTTCTCCGGAGTCCCGAGCAGAACGACCTTCGCAATGCAATCTTTGCTGCGACACGTGGGCGTGGTGTTGATGCAGTCATCATCACAGCATCGACACCTTCAAATGATCCGTTTGTTCTAGCGGGAGAGATCGCCCGTGACCGTGCGAAAGTTGTTCTCGTGGGCGACGTGAAAATTGATGTCCCGCGTGAACCATACTATAGGAAAGAACTTCAGATTCGTCTCTCCCGCTCATATGGTCCCGGTCGATACGATCCTGTGTACGAAGAGAGAGGTGCTGATTATCCAATTGGTTACGTTCGCTGGACGGAGCGACGCAACATGGAGGAGTTCGTGGAACTGCTGGCGGCGCAGAAACTTAACGTCCACTCACTGACAACACATGTGTTTCCTGTCGATGAGGCGCCAAAAGCGTATGAACTGATCTCCGGAAAATCAAGAAGGAGTTCTCGGCATGTTCAACATTACGTGGGGGTTCTCCTCAGGTATGAGCAGCCAGAGGCTACTCTGCCTGCACACAAGCCCCGCCAGAGGAGTGAAGCCCCAATAATTCGATCACTTGCTCCAGCCCTTAATATCGGTTTCATTGGTGCGGGGTCTTATGCCCGGAGTATGCTTCTTCCACACATCCGGCGGATTTCTGATGCAAAGCTTGTTCATGTTGTCACAAATCATGGGCTCACAGCCAAGGCAGTGGCGGAGCAGTACGGGTTCGCCAGCTATAGTACAGAGCCTCTTGATGTGCTCGAAAATGAATCTATTGGCACCATCTTTATCGCCACACGCCATGGCTCTCACGCAAACTACGTTGTCGAAGCTTTGCGTCGCGGCAAGAACGTTTTTGTTGAGAAACCTCTCGCTCTTAACGAGGTTGAATTAAGAGAGATAGAAATGGCATTCAGGGAAGCTCGCAACGCAAATCCGAGTCTGAGGTTAATGGTAGGATTTAATCGAAGGTTTGCACCGAGTTTCGTTGCACTGAAGAGGTTCTTCAGCGGGATCAAGGATCCGCTGTTGATTCAGTACCGAGTTAATGCTGGTTTCCTTCCTAAGGAGCACTGGATTCATGACCCTGTTGATGGAGGAGGGCGCATCATCGGCGAGGTGTGCCACTTTGTTGATGCCCTCGAATTTCTGACGGGCAATCATGTTAAAGGAGTTTTTGCTCGCACTGTTTCATCAACAAATGAGGCAATGGTAGGAGATGACAATCTTGCTGCCATACTCTCAATTGAGGATGGAAGCATGGGAGTCATCACATACCTTGCCAATGGAGACGCCTCTGTTCCGAAAGAGCGAATTGAGGTCTCCGCTGGTCTGAGGACAGCAATCCTTGACAATTTCACATCTCTCGTTCTATACGCTGCCGGGAATCAAGAAAAGCTGACATGGGGGACCATAGAGAAAGGTCAAAGAGAGATGATAACGCAGTTTCTGCACATACTACGCACTGGAGGAGACGACCCTATTCCGTTTGATAGTTTAAGAACAACTACTATGGCAACCTTCAAGATTATCCGTTCACTTCGAGTAGGTGAACCCATTGCGATTTAGCTCTGTTTCAGAAGCAATTCTTCTTTCTCTGTCGTTGATGGCGTTCCCTATTCATGCACAGACAGATAAGGAAGGAGGGCAACATGTCGGTCAGTTGGCAGTGGCAGCTGGGATGGGTGTCACCGAAATTATTGCCTACGATGTGGTGGACTACCTCAATCAATTCATCCTTCAACGAGAGAATCGCATTGAACAATTTGGGACAGCTTCCGAGTTTTTTGCTGCTCCTGAGCTCAGGCTTGGAGATAGCTTTTCCACAAAATTTGAGTACGCATATCTGTTAAAATCGTATCAGATTATCCAGGCTGAAGGCACACATGACGTCGCATATGCTGTTCACATGCCAACCTTCGTTTTACATCGTATCATCGATGGTGATGGTTATGCACTGAAGTTCGGTGGCGGAGTGGGGTACTACTTTGGTTCGTTCAATGAGAAACTGAGTGCTTATGGTATGGATCGGACACTTCGAGCTTCAGGTGTTGGGATAAAACTTGATGTCGAGGGGAATACAACACTGGGTGATAATCTTTTCGTATACCTTGGTGTTGACGCGCGTTGGTCGTTTATCCCAACACTCCGCGATGGGAGCGGAAACAACATTATTATCCGAGTTCCAAATGAGAGAGCACGTGAGGTCTCTATGAGATTCTTCAGCGCTGGTATTAAACTCGGGATCTTATTTGTATTGCGATGAAAAGATTGTGATCATGTTTAACAGCATTCTATTAGGCGTTCTTCAGGGGTTAACTGAGTTTCTTCCGGTAAGTAGTTCGGGACACTTGGTGCTGGCTGAGCACCTTCTTGGTGTCCGCTCGCGGGGTGATATTGCGTTTGAGGTTTTCCTTCATTTGGGAACGCTGTTCAGCATACTGACTCTTTTTTGGAAAGATATTGTTCGTATGATCGAGTCTGTTGCGCGTACTGTGACTGTTCCTGCTGCAATGAAAGAAAACTACAAGCATGACGCAGACTTGCGACTTACATGGTATGTTGTTCTTGGGACACTTCCTGCAGCCGTAGTTGGCGTTCTCTTTGAACACCAAGTGGAGTCACTTTTTTCTGATCCGAAGCTGGTTGCGGATATGCTCATTGTTACAGGGGTTATTCTTTATTTGACGCGGTTTGCGCATGTTCGAGATAATGGATCAATGAACGGATTTCAATCATTCATCATCGGCATCGGACAAGCAGTCGCTGTGATCCCTGGCATTTCCCGTTCCGGAAGCACGATCAGCACAGGCATGTATTTAGGAGTTCAACCTGAGGAAGCAACCCGTTTTTCATTCTTGCTCGCGGTGCCAGTCATTGCTGGAGCAGCCTTGCTGAAAGCAAAGGAACTTTATGCAGCCCACACCCCTATTGCGGATATAACCCCTATGGCAGTTGGGGCTGTTTTTGCTTATCTTGTTGGTATCCTTGCGATAAAGTTCCTCCTTGGTGTCGTTCGGCGCGGAAAGTTCCTGTGGTTTGCATACTACTGTATAATAGCAGGTATTGCAGGCATCATTTTTTTGTAGAACAACTAACGAAAGGGTTCAACATGAAACGAGATCTGGTTCTAATTGTTCTCCTGTTGGTGGCTCTTGCAACCACAAAGGCTGGGGTGTCTGGTCTCAACGTGAAAGAGATATCCGGTTCATCTGAAAAAGAGATTGCTGTCGTTGAAACGAGCATGGGGACGTTTGAGATACTACTGTACAGGGCGGATGCACCTAAAACCGTCGAGAACTTTGTGAGGCTTTCGCAGAAAGGTTATTACAATGGAATAATTTTTCATCGTGTTGCAAAAGGATTTGTAATCCAGACCGGTGACCCCACTGGGACTGGTTCGGGTGGTCGGAGCATCTGGGGGAAAGAGTTTGAGGACGAGCTTAATCCTGACACACCCAGCTATAAGGAGGGCTACGTGAAGGGGGTCGTGGCAATGGCAAACCGTGGTCCGAACACAAACACGAGTCAATTCTTCATTCTTCTGAATGATGCTCCCCGCTTACCGCATAATTACACAATCTTCGGAAAAGTGGTAAAAGGAATGGACGTCGTGGAGAGGATCGGCCAGGTTCCAATCACCCCTCAGCTTGGTCCAAACGATGGCAGACCCTTGAAGAATATAGTGATAAAGAAGATAACAATTCGTATCATAAAATAGCTGCTCATCGGAAAATGTTACACAAGTTCCTGCACATTCGTGGCGTACACGGATAGGTAAGTGAAAAATCGTGAAGGAACGTACCTCAAATCCCGTAGAAGTTTTTCGGGTTCTTGATACGGAAATTCGAGCCGGAAGAGTGCATCCTGTTTTTCTTCTTTACGGTGAAGAAGAATTCTTTGTGCGCAAATCCGTTGACGCTATCGTTGCTGTTTTGCTGGATGTTTCAGCTCGAGCGTTTAATCTTGATATATTGGACGGCCAAGATACTGATGCTGCTACAGTGCTTGCTCTTGTTAACGCCTATCCTCTGATGAGCGAGCGTCGCATTGTCGTGGTCTACAATATAGATCGCCTTGCCGATCCTGCACGTCTTTCTAACTACATAGGACATCCATCACCAAGTACTGTGTTGATATTAAGTGCTGAGAAACCAGATTTCCGACGCAATCCATTTTTAGCTATGAGGAAAGCTTCATCGCATGTTCGCCTTGTTGAATTCCGTCGGCTCTACGTGAATGAGGTTCCACTGTGGATTGTAGAATACGGAAAACAGCTTGGGCTTTCGCTGACGTCAGGGGCAGCACTCCGATTGCAAGAGCTTGTGGGGGATTCTCCTCGTGATTTGGCAAGCGAGATAGAGAAACTTTCCATCTTTCTCGGTGAAAGGCGTTCAGCGTCTGAAGTTGATATAGATGAAGTAATTGGTTTATCACGTCTCTATAATTCTTTTGAGCTCTCGAGAGCAATTGGGGTAAGAGATCGGCGCACGGCTTTTATCATTCTGGAGCGTATGCTGAACAGTGGTGAACCGCCCGTGAAGATTGTTTCGATATTGGCGAAGTTTTACCTTACGCTTTTGAAAATCCAGGATCTACTCAAGCAAAATTATTCTGATGCTGACATCGCTAATCGAGCACGAATTTATCCAGCAGCTGTGCGAGAATATCGCCGTTACCTACAGAGCTTCGATACGGGAGCGATCCAGAAAGGTATCAGGTCTCTTTTTGAAGCCGACCTGGCATTGAAATCAAGTAGTGCTGATCCACGAGTAGTTATGACCGTTCTTGTGCATCAACTCCTTCGGTAGGTGCTGTGAAAGCAGCGGCTTGAATATACGCAGGGACCAAGGCCTATGGGCTTTAATTGCGGCATTATTGGGTTACCGAACGTTGGTAAATCGACGATTTTTAATGCGCTGACAGCCGCAGGAGCGAACGTGGCTAACTATCCGTTCTGTACAATTGAACCGAATTTTGGCATTGTTCCTGTTCCTGATCCTCGACTCGATCGACTGGCAGCAATCTATCAACCTGATACGGTTGTACCAACTACGATAGAATTTGTTGATATTGCCGGACTTGTAAAAGGTGCAAGCAAGGGAGAGGGCTTGGGCAATCAATTCTTGAGTCACATTCGCGAGGTCGATGCAGTCGCTCATGTCGTTCGGTGCTTTGAGGACGAAAATGTTGTACATCCCACTGGAACGATTGATCCTGTCCGCGACATCGAGATTGTGGAGACCGAACTCATCATAAAAGACCTTGAAACCGTGGAAAGGCGCATTGAACAGATGGCGAAACGAGCAAAGAGCGGTGACAAGAAAGCAAAGGAGGATTATGAACTCTTCGTTCGTATGCGTGATCATCTCTCCTCTGGTCGATTGGCGCGTTCAATGAATAGATCTGCTGAGGAAGCTCTTGTGCTGCGTGAGCTTCACCTGCTCACTGACAAACCGGTCATGTATGTTTGCAATGTGGGTGAAGACGATCTTAAATGCGAACCGGCTTCTGTCGAGTCGGTGGTGCGCTTTGCTGAGAGAGAAGGCGCACGTGTTGTTGTTGTATCTGCAAAAATTGAAGCGGAGGTTGCTGAATTACCGCCGCAGGAGCGAAAGCCTTTCCTGGAAACACTCGGCATCACTGAATCCGGGCTCGAACGCGTTGTGCGGGAGGGTTACGCTTTGCTCGATTTGATCACATTTTTTACCACTACAGGTAAGAAAGAGATTCGTGCATGGACAGTGAAGCGTGGAAGCACAGCATCCCAGGCGGCTGGAGTTGTACATACAGACTTTGAACGTGGATTCATCCGCGCGGAGATCATAAAGTACGAAGACCTGATACGACTGGGTTCGGAACAGGCAGTGAAAGACCATGGTCTTCTCCATATCCAGGGTCATGATTACAAAATGGAAGATGGAGATATCGCTCATTTTCGTTTCAATGTCTGAAAAGATGTCACCTCTTGATATGAAGCTTGCGAGGATATATCTAAACTGCTAGACAAATCTACATGCGTACAGTCACACTCATTCCCGGTGATGGCATCGGTCCTGAAATTGCTCAGGCAACATTACGTGTGATCGAAGCCACTGGAGTAAAGATAGAATGGGAAAAGGTGGAAGCAGGAATTGTTGCTGTTGAGAAGTACGGAGATCCGCTCCCTCAACATGTGATTGATTCCATCCGTCGCAATAAGGTTGCTTTGAAAGGACCGCTCACCACACCTGTTGGTGGCGGCTTCCGCAGCGTTAACGTTGCTCTGCGTAAGGAATTCGATCTCTATGTGAATCTACGCCCCGTGCGGTCGTTTGAGGGGGTTAATGCACGCTATACAAATGTTGATCTTGTCATTGTAAGGGAAAATACAGAGGAGTTCTATAGCGGCATTGAGCATTATATTGACGCAGCGAAGAGCGCTGCGGAAACTATTGGAGTTGTTACTCGAATGGGGTCGGAACGGATCAGCCGCTACGCTTATGAATATGCGAAAGCCCATAAGCGCAAGAAAGTTACGATTGTTCACAAGGCGAATATCCTGAAGTACACTGGTGGACTTTTTCTCGAAGTCGCTCGTTCTGTTGCATCTGAATACCCTGATATCAAGACGGAAGACAAGATTATTGACAATATGTGCTTGCAGTTGGTCATGGATCCATCACAGTTTGATGTTATCCTTACCACTAATCTCTTTGGCGATATACTTTCCGATCTTGCTTCGGGATTGGTTGGGGGACTCGGGCTTGCTCCGGGGGCAAACATTGGGAAGGAGGTTGCAATATTTGAAGCTGTGCACGGGAGTGCGCCCGATATTGCCGGTAAGAATATTGCCAACCCCACTGCTCTAATCCTTGCTTCAGCAATGATGTTAGCACATCTTGGCGAACAGCAAGCAGCGGACCGAATTCAACGAGCCATCGCTGATGTTTTAAAAGAGGGAACACACGTTACGCGTGATTTGAATCCTCGTTATCCTTATCCCGTGGGCACTCTGGAAATGGCGGAGGCAATCGTACAGAAGATGTGAGGCGGCTTCTTGTGCTGAAGTCACGTGCAAGCCTTTCCCTTCTATGGAAGGCATTTCCGACTATCTCCAAATGCGATCGGGATCTCGGGGGAGTGCTCAGCTAAGTGTTTTCCCCACTTAGCTTGCAAGTCGTTAGCCAGCAACGTAGATTTGAAACGATAGCTCAAAGTTTATCTGCGAAGGATAACATTGCAGCAAACAGTCTGTTCAAATGCAGATTGGAACAATCCATATCGATCGTCCTGTTCTCCTTGCTCCAATGGAGGATGTAACTGACGCCGCTTTTCGGTTGATCTGCAGGCGGAACGGGGCAGACATTGTGTACACAGAATTTGTAAATGCCGAAGGACTGGTGCGGGATTCTTCAAGCAGCTTGCGGAAGATCGTGATTTTCCAAGAAGAACGCCCAATCGGCGTTCAGCTGTATGGAGCAGAAGTTTCATCGATGGTGCGGGCAGCTCAAATCGCCGAAGAGGCGCAGCCTGAACTTATTGATATTAATGCAGGATGTTGGGTAAAGGATGTGGCTCTTCGGGGCGCCGGGGCGGGGCTGCTGAGAGAACCGGAAAAATTGGAAACGCTCGTGCGGGCTATCGTTCGAAGCGTGCAGCTTCCAGTCACTGTGAAGGCGCGCCTTGGCTGGGATCGTTCATCGATTAATATAGTTGATGTTGCAAAGCGCGTCGAAAATGCGGGGGCATCAGCACTTACTGTTCACTGCCGCACTCGTGCGCAGGGACATCGAGGAGAAGCTGACTATTCGTGGATACCTGAAGTTAAGCGCGCAGTTCGTATCCCCGTGATTGTAAATGGTGATATTCGAACCCCGCAGGATGCAAGAAATGTATTTGAACAAACCGGTTGCGACGGGATTATGATTGGAAGAGGTGCAATTGGTAATCCATGGATTTTTAACCAGGTGAAATATTACTTGCAGACCGGTAAAATGCTCCCTTCTCCGACGCTTTCAGAACGTATTGAATTGCTCATTGAGCATCTTCAATTATCTGTTGCGCTGAATGGGGAACGGCTCGGCGTCATAAAAATGCGAAAACATCTGAGTGGGTATCTCCACGGACTCCCAAATGTTGCACATTTGCGCGCTGAATTGATGACGATCTCAGAAGCCCAGCCCTTCGTTGAGAGACTTCATGAATTTCGTGAGAGGGCTTTGGCGACGACGGACCTGACGGCGTTGTAAAAAAGGCTGACTCGTGTAACGATAGCCGACAAAGTTTTTGTCACAAGCTTGCACGCAAGAGTGCCACCGGTGGCGGACCTTCCCTTAGTTAAGTGTCCACCTAAAGAGATACGAGCCTACGGCTTACTTGTTTCTCTCATACTCTTTCAGTAATTTCGCAGGTAAGTAAGAAGTGTCCGTTTCTCGGAAACAACATGAGCCTTTATAACAGGGAGAGTGCTTATGGATAAGAAAGAAGTAGCGCAAATTCTCGAAGAGATCGGAACACTCCTTGAGCTCCACAACGAAAATCCTTTCAAAGTTCGTGCGTACCACAACGCATCTCGAATCATCGGTGGACTTACTGAAAGCCTTGATCATCTTGTTGAGACGGGCGAACTGCGGTCGATCAAAGGAATTGGTGAGGGACTTGCTGAGAAAATTACTGAGCTGGTGAAGACGGGTCATCTTAAGTATTATGAAGATTTGAAGAAGTCATTGCCACCGGGATTAGTAGAAATGCTCGCAATTCCCGGCCTTGGTCCGAAGCGCATCAAAATCCTTTATGATAAGCTCGGCATTAGTACAATTGGGGAACTTGAATACGCCTGTCATGAGAATCGGCTTCTTGATCTCGAAGGCTTTGGATTAAAAACCCAGGAGAACATTCTAAAAGGAATTGAGCAAGTTAGGCGCCACAGTGAAAAACATCTTTACCCGGCTGCGCTGGAGGCTGCTGAGCGTGTGCACGGTAGCTTAGCAAAAGTTAAGGGAGTGATCCGCTCAAGCATTGCGGGAAGTCTGAGACGGAAAAAAGAGATCATCGGTGATATCGATATTCTGGTCAGTGCTGAGCCGAAGTTTGTTGACAAGATTATGAGTTCCTTTACTTCCCATGAAGACGTGGATCGAATCATTGCCAAAGGTGAAACGAAATCAAGTGTTCTTCTCAAGAGTGGAATCAATGCAGACCTTCGCGTAATCTCTGATAAGGAATTCCCGTACGCGCTTCACTACTTTACCGGCAGCAAAGACCATAACATCGCAATGCGGACGCTGGCAAAGAAAGCTGATATCAAGATGAATGAGTATGGACTTTTCAAAGGTCCATCGGAAAAATTTATTGCATGCAGGGATGAGGAGGAAATTTTTGCAACATTTGGAATGTCGTACATACCGCCGGAACTTCGCGAGGACATGGGGGAGATTGAAGCGGCGAAGGCAGGAAAGCTGCCGGTGCTCCTTGAAGAGAGCGATCTCCGCGGAACATTCCATTGTCATACGAAGTACAGTGACGGTGTTAATACGATCGAGGAGCTGGTGAAGGCGGCGAAAGAACTCGGATGGGAATATCTCGGCATTGCCGATCATAGTAAGTCCGCTGCATATGCCAATGGACTTGATGAGGGGAGAGTGAAAACACAATGGAAGGAGATTGACCAACTTAATGGTAAGCTGAAGGGATTCCGCATTTTCAAAGGGACAGAAGCAGATATTCTCCCTGATGGGACGCTCGATTTCTCTGACAAAATTCTATCAGGCTTTGATTATGTTGTAGTCTCTGTCCATAGCAAATTCAAGATGACCGAACAGGAGATGACGAAACGAATCATCAAGGCGTTGAAAAATAAGTACACAACGATGATCGGTCATCTCACAGGTCGTCTTCTTCTCTCCCGCGAAGGGTACCCTGTCGACGTGGAGGCGGTGATCAATGCAGCTGCTGACTACGGGAAGATGATCGAAATCAATGCTCATCCACTTCGTCTCGATCTGGACTGGCGGTGGTGCAAGTACGCTAAGGAGAAGGGTGTACTCATCCCTATTAACCCGGATGCGCATAATGCTGAGGGTTTGCGAGACACTTTCTACGGAGTTGGCGTAGCGCGGAAAGGCTGGCTCGAGAAGAAAGATGTCGTGAATACATACAATACTTCTGAAGTGGAGAAACTCTTTGAAAGAACTCGTGCATGAGAGCGCTGAGACCCATGATGTGCTTGCGCCGCGCAAGAAAGAGAGAACTCATATCAGAATCAGATTTGTGTCTGTACGGGATATTGGTGTGACAGGTAAGGCCAAAGAGAGGAATCGAAATGAATTACTGGTTGATAGTTGGAACAATCGAAAATTGGAAAGAAGCATTCCAGCAAAGCAACATCTGGGGCTTGCGTGAGAGACAAAGATATCTTTGGAACGCTCTTCAAGAGAACGATGTGGTCCTGTTCTATGTTATGCGACCGGTCGCAGGTGTAATTGGATACGGAACGGTCAAAACAAAATTTCGTCAAACGCAGCCCCTCTGGTCGGAAGAAGTCATAAAAAATGAAGTGATATGGCCATGGCGCTTTATGTTTACCGTGGATCACTGTTTGGCGCCCGACAGGTGGGAAACAGACAGATTAAGTTCGGAACTGCTAAGATTCAAAGCGGGCTTGAGCTTTCGGCAGATCGATCCTTCACTTGCTCAAGAGATCATTTCGAAATTTAATGAGCGTCCTGCTGCGGAGGTACAAGAATCCGTAACCCATAAACAGATCAAAGAAAAGCTGCTCGAAATAGGCAAACTGCAAAACTATATTGCAGAAGAAGAGTACCAATTTGAGTTGGGAAGGCTTGATGTGGTTTGGAGAAAAGTCGAGCGGTCTGTTCCGCTCTATGTCTTTGAAGTAAATGTAAAGGGAGATTTTTATCACGACTTGGCTAAGTTAAAGCATGCGTTTGACTTATGGCATAGCCATATCTTTATAGTTACATCTCAAGACCATCTTAATAAGATAGAAACCTTACTTTCTGGAAGTTTTCACGAAATTAGAGAGAAATTGAAATTTATTAGTCAAGAGAGAGTGATAGAGCTATATGAACGCAAGAAGAGCTTTTTCGACCTTGAAAAAGAGCTTGGCATCTTTTGACCCTTAAGGAGGCAACTCATGGGTTCGCATGTCTGGACCGACCGATGTCCGTTTTGCCATTCCGGAGAAATGAGGATTTCAGTCAGCAGCAATTTTTATTTTGAGATAATCTGCCCGATGTGCGGTTATACAAGATGGGTTGAAGAAAAACTGCCAGATGAACACGATCTAGAGTTAGTAAAGCAATCGCTAGCGAAGATGAGCTATGAAGAAAGACAGAAGACAGCGGAACTCTGCTATGAGGAGGGGGTTTCATTCGTAGATCGTCTGAAAAATTTAAGTGAAAATCATCAAGGGGGAGATGATACCGACGAAATTGGAGCTTGACATTGTTTGGGGAACAAATCGTCAGATGGCGGCTCTCAAACCTGTAGCACGAGGTGAACCATGAAAAGGTCTTCAACTTCAAGAACAAGGAAAGACCACAAGGAAGCAAAAGATGACCTCTTAGCTCGAACGGACGAGATCCTGAAGCGCTTGCATAAGATATACCCACATCCAAAAATAGCTCTTAACTTTACTAATCCGTTGGAGCTCCTCGTGGCAACGATACTCTCTGCTCAATGCACAGACGAGCGGGTGAATGCTGTTACGGCAGAGCTTTTTAGGAAATATCGTAGTGCGAAAGACTACGCCACCGCAGATTTAGCAAAATTTGAACAGGAGATTAAATCTACTGGCTTCTACCGCAATAAGGCGAAGTCTATTATTGCGGCATGCAAAGCTATCGTTGAAAAGTTTCATGGAGAAATTCCTCAATCGCTTGATGAGCTTGTCCAGCTTCCGGGCGTTGGTAGAAAGACAGCAAATGTTTTGCTGGGAAATGCTTACGGAATTGCCTCCGGAATAGTTGTTGATACGCACGTTCGAAGAGTTGCGGATCGGTTAGGACTATCATCTGAAACAGATCCAGATAAGATTGAGCAGGACCTGATGAAGCTTGTGCCGAAGCGGAAGTGGATTGATTTCGGGAATCAGTTGATATGGCATGGGCGACTAATCTGTCAGGCGCGAAGCCCTAAATGCGGCGAGTGCGTGCTCAATGATCTCTGCCCATCTTCGACCGCCTGAAAGATGATAACGGAACTGTGATGATCGACGTGTTGTTTTTGTAGCAGCATCACACATAAGGAGGGGTTATGGACAGACATGACAAGATATCGCGCCGTAAGTTCGTTCAAACGGTAATTGGAGGCGCCGCTGCTGCCAGCATCGCAGGCAAACTGGAACCTTTGGAGACAATCACCACAGCGCTTGTTGAGAAGCCCACTATGCCGAAGCGCCCACTGGGCAAAACTGGCTACTCCGTGTGCATCTTCAGTCTTGGTGGACAGGCAACGTTAGAACAGGATGGACGCCGCGATGAGGCGGTCGCTATTATCAACCGTGCCATCGATCTTGGAGTGAATTACATTGACACTGCAGCGGCATACGGTGGCGGAGTCAGCGAGAGCTATATTGGTGAGGTAATGAAGACCCGCCGCAAAGAGGTCTTCCTCGCCTCAAAAACCCACGATCGAAGCTATGATGGTTCCATGCGTCTGCTCGAACGCTCGTTGAAGCATCTCCAAACAGACCACCTTGATCTCTGGCAGCTCCATAATGTGCGTACCCAGGAAGATCTTGATCGAATATTTGCAAAGGATGGAGCGATCCATGCTCTCGAAAAGGCACGGGAGGAGAAAATAGTTCGGTTCCTCGGGATAACAGGCCATCGTGATCCTTTCGTCCTCCGGAAGGGCATCGAGCACTACCCGTTCGATACAATACTCATGGCGCTTAATGCTGCCGACAGGCACCATGCATCCTTCATTGAGCACCTTCTCCCAGTTGCTGTTGAGAAGCATATGGGGATCATCGGGATGAAAATTCCCGCTCGCGGTAGAATCTTCCGCGAAGGGGGTATTACAACAATGGAGCAAGCCATGCGCTATGTGTTGACGTTCCCTGTAAGCACAATTATTATCGGAATTTCAACTACCAACGAGCTTGAGGAGAACGTGCGAATTGCACGTGAGTTCAAACCATACAATAAGGAGCAGCTGGCAAAAATTGAGGAACTAACCAAACCTTACCACTCAGAGGCAAGCTGGTTTAAAGCCTATTGGTAGATTGGACTTGTCTATATTGCTGAGCTCTGTGAGTAACTCTCAGAGTTTCAGAAGCGCATGTTTAGTGTGAGAGAAATTCCTTTCGATGACGGGCAGAGCGTTACTGTGACCCCCTTTTGTTTCTCCGCGAAGTAAATTGCTTCTCCAACAGCAAAGAGATGGGCAACCCCGGCGACCAGGAGGTACGTCGTCTCACGAGTCCCGCGGTGTACGAGGCTGCCGCTCTGGGAGCCCGTTAGGTGCAGCCCCAGGCTTGTTGCCCAGATGCCAAAAATTACTCCACCGTGCACATACTCCCCGTTGTACACCTGCCCCATGCCGGGAAGAAGAAGCGAAAGAAAGCCCGCAGCAAATGGGTCGCTCGGTCTGCGTGCTTCCGCAGGCTTGTTTAGTGATGAAGTAACTTCAGAAGGTTTTTCTCCGGATAAATTCTGCACCGAGACGAGATCCTGTATCGCAATTGGGATATTCCCTGTCTGTGTACGAATGACCACGAATCGTTGGTCATATTCAATGACGGTTCCTTCGATTGTATCGCCGCTTCTCAGAATGAATTGATGCTGTGAGCCCATCTTGAAAAGGGTGTCAGGTAAGACTCTTTTTTTGAATTTTAGAATTGCTATGGTGCCATTGTTCGGGATGCGCCACTCCGACGTTGAGATATACTTGAATGTTAGATCTATGTGCCGACCTGCGGAATCGGCTGAGATTTTTTCAACAGCAGTGACTGGAATTCCAAGAGCGCTCGCATCAGGGTACTTATCGGGGCGTTCGAGACGAAGAAGTGTGTCAACGCGTTCGACCGACTCGCCAGTTAGCAGGTGGCCATTCTTCAGACAGATGGTAACTTGCATAATTCCACCTCGGGCGGACTCTGTGAAGAATGACAGGAAGAGGACAAATAAGAAGGCAGAGCGTTTCATAGCGCTATTCCTGTGTGAATGCATCGTAGAGAATGCGTGATGCGCGTGCCACAGCGAGCACTGCTTTGTTCTCTACAGTCTCACTGGTATCTCTGGAATTGTCAGCAAAGATCGCATAGACGTACGTCGTTTTGGGACCATAGACAATCCCGACATCAATTTTCGACTGGCTCACCCAGCCGGTCTTATTTGCGACGGTAATTTGTTCCCCTGATTTCAGGGAGTCATACGGCAGATACCTCGGTGCCATCGTGATGTCTTGTTGTTTTTTCAACATGTCGATCATTTGCTCGCTGCTTTTTTCATCTACAAGTTTCCTTGTTGCAAGAAGCTCAAGCAGGTGCATCATGTCATTGGGTGTTGAGTAACCAACACCATAGCGGATTGATTCCGGGGTTTTCTTTTTAGTTGCCCAGGACATCAATTTATTGAGAATACGTGTATGATGGAGCCCCAACCGATCCATCAGCGAGTTAACCGCTGCCAATTTCTCATCATGGTCACGTGCAAATGTATCAAGTACGAGATTTGTTGCGGTATTGTCACTTAGAACGATCATGAGCATTGCTGCATCGATCAGTTTTAGTGCGGCGCCATCCTCGTAGAACTGCAGGATACCAGAGCCGCCATACTTTGTGCTGTCAGTGAGGAAAATTGTATCGGTTGGATGAAGTACTCCCTCGTGGAATTTCTCAAAAAGGGTAACGAGCACCGGGAGCTTTATCGCGCTTGCCGTCGGGAAGAGGGAATCTGCATTGACAAGGATCATTTTGCCGGTGGCAAGATCCTTCGCCGCTACTCCTATGCGCCCTCCAAAAGTGGCAGCCAGTGATGCAATTTCTTCTTCTGGAGATTTGCTGGGAGATGCGGGTTCAGCCAGGTTCGGGACCGGCACGGTGAGTGCAGTGGCGGTGAGAACGTAGCTGAAAAGCACCGTCAAGAATGATTTCATGGAAGTTGGTTCCTCCATGCGGGAAGATTGTCAATCAAGCTATGAGCCGTTCGTTCTGCATCGCGGCGCTTGAGATGTTTCTGCGCCATGAGTGCAGAGACCGTTGCTTCGAAGACTTCATTGTATGGTTTATACGAGCCATCGGGATTTGTGCAGTACCGGCAGCGAGGGTTCGTTGGATCAGATAAACCGTGGTCCTCAGGTGCTCGCATCGGGTAGCCGCAGCTTTCGCATGTTATCACTGTCGATTGCATAGTGTTCCTCGGTATCGTAAAACATTTCCACTTTCCTTTTCAGCTAAGACCGCCTATCGATAAGTTTACTAAACTGTAACGCATTTTCATAGCAATAGCTGTTGTTAAAGATAATGTAGCTTTCTCCTCGGTGAGCTTTAACAATGTTTGCAACTGTCCTTAGTTCATCCGCGGAGAAATTATACTGATACATGCTTGGTTTCCCAAATCCGTGGAGGCGATAGTAAGCAACCCGAGCAGGTCCTGCCCATACTGTTTCATGCCGCAGTGGGTCGACACAGGAAATCAGGTTAAGTCTTTCACAAACTTCCCTGATTGTCACTGGATTATCCCACCAATGTCCACGTGGTTCCCAAACGAACAAGATTTCCTTCGTACTATGTTTCTGGAAGAATGCGTTCATTCGATCGATATTTTCTTTTGTGGGCCCGAAACTTGCGGGCGACTGAAAAAGCACGATGCGCGCACGGAGTGCCGAGGCGATGTCGAGTATCCGCAACATAGGGTCGTGCGCAGCGTCAGAGAATCGGGCGAGGTGTGTGACTACCCGAGAAGCTTTGACAGTAAATTCGAATTTCTTATCGACAGCGTCAGCCTCGGTGCGCCAGCGTTGCACAGTGGAAAGGCGCGGAATCCGATAAAAAGTAGAATTCAGTTCAACACACGAGAAAAGTTGAGCGTATGCCTGAAGCTTTGACTTGTAAGAGGACGCAAGCCGATCTTGGAACTCCTTTTCTCGCAGGTAGCTCCATCCAGCATTGCCAATATGGACTGAGCTGAGTTTCACTCAGTTAGTGGACATAACGAATATGACCTGCTTTGGGAAAGCTTGTACACCCAAGTGGCCGGTAGAGGATTCGAACCTCTGACCTTCCCGCTTGGCAAAGCGGGACGCTCTGAATCTATGTGTGGGCGGTAGAGGATTCGACCTCTGACCTTCCCGCTTGGCAAAGCGGGACGCTCTGAATCTATGTGTGGGCGGTAGAGGATTCGAACCTCTGACCTCGTGCTTGTAAGGCACGCGCTCTGCACCAGCTGAGCTAACCGCCCAATCCGCCTTCGGCGGATACATTCCCAGGTGAAATAAATATAATCGCCTCACTTACAGTAAGCAACAATGTGGAGACCTCTACGTGTCGTTCAAATATCCAAAATGCTATCACAAGTGCTAATGGATAAATCTCCACCTCACTCGTTGGTTAAAGTGAGACCTATGTCATCCAATGGAAGGATCGGCAAGGGCTGACCGTTGTGCTTAAGCCAGAATTCAACGAGATCCATGATGTTATACTTAGTGACTGGAGCTTTGATCCCCAAAAATTTTGGCATAAACATCTGTGGATTGAACAGCCCTAACCTTGGATACTCGACCACATTAGCTTCTTCGCTCTTCTTGATCCCCGCTTTATCCATAGCAATCCTCAGAGCGAGACCAAGCCCCCCAAGTTCGTCAACTAATCCAATCTTCTTTCCATAGTATCCTGACCAAATGCGTCCCTGTGCGATGGAGTCGACCTCATCATATTTCATCATTCGACCGACCGATACCTTTTCGACAAATTCTTTATATAGATCCTTAATAGCGAATTCAGCGCGTCCGCGTTCCTCAGGGGTAAAATCCCGGTCCGGCAGGACGATGTTCAAGAAGGGGAATGTGGCTCCAAATCCTAAATCTGCATGCTCGCCGGTTTTCACAAAATCAGTTGACATGCCCAATTTCTCCTTGAAGCCTTTATTGTAGACCCGTCCACCAATTACGCCTATTGATCCTGTGAGTGTATTCGGGGCAGCAACTATTGTGTCTGCGTACATCGAAAGCCAGTAGCCACCCGATGCCGCAACAAGCCCTTGCGAGATGATAACCGGCTTTTTACCCTTTGCCTTCTTAAGAGCTTCTGCGATGTAATCTGATGCTACTGGATCTCCACCAGGCGAGTCAACGCGAAGGACGATAGCTTTTACACGCTTATCATTGACGGCAGCTTCAACGTCTTTCACAAGTTTCCGAGCAGTGATCCCCTCATCCATCGCACATACCCCGAGAGCATAGATTACCGCTATTCGAGGTTTTTCTCCCCAATAGTTGTCGGGGGGGAGGTTAAATGTCTCCAAACCTTTCTGACTGATAAAGCTCTTCGATTTACCCTCGAGTTTCTTAACGATATCTTTGACGGCGTCCCAGCGGCCGAGTGTGTCAACGAGTCCTTGTGCAAGCGCCTCCCCCGGAAGGAAAAATACTTGGTTGTTGACAAGTTGTCCAAACTTTTCAGCACTCAGCTTCCGAGCCTCAGTGATATCAGCTCTAACGAGGCGGAGAAAATCATCGATCAATGCCTGTCGCTGCTCACGATCGGCATCGGACATCTTATCTCGTGAAAATCCCTCGTAAGCCGATTTGTACTTGAAGAAGCGCAATTCATCGAACCCGATGCCCAGCTTTTCTAATGCTCCTTTCAGAAATGTTCTGCCAGCGACAAATCCCTGAAGCATTACTGTTCCTTCTGGGTCCATTACGATCTTATCAGCAACAGAGGCAAAATGATAGACATCGATGTCAGGGCGATCTATAAATATCACGACGTGTTTTCCAGTTGCTTTGAATTCCTTGAGTTTTTCCCTCAGCTCCCAGAGTTTCTCGCGATCAGCGCTTATCCCGGAAGAGTTAATAGCAATCCCTGCAACTGCCGGGTCAGATTTGGCAGCGTCGATCGCTGTTAGAAGGTCGGCAACGGTATTGGACTTATCAAACAAACGATAGCGCTGATACTTAATCGGTCCGCTCAGATTTAACTCGAGGTACCTGCTTCTTGCTAAAAGGGTGGATCTCAAGATGTTCCGATCATATCCACCGACTCGGATGCTGTAAGTATTGTAAGCGTGCCCCTGATTCCGGTCGTAGCGTGACTGAGTGCCTAACCCCACATGTCCGAAACTGAACTGAAATCCGAGTGTGAACGCCTTCGAATCAAAATATCTTCCGAAGAGCCGTATTCCAGGAAGTGGCTCGACAACGATGCCAGCGCTCCAGTTCCCATTTCTTAATGGTTGATTGTTTTGAAGGGCAAAATCGGCAAAGAGGGTGAGGAGTTCCGTGCCCACAGGTCTGACCGCAGCGACAAATACACCTTCCTTTGCATCATTCTCAGTTGCGACGGTACCGATGAACTCCGTGGAAATATACCGATTCGGCCTGACCAATGTCCCTACTGAAACAAGATCGGTTCTTCTAAAGAAGGTTCTATCTCCGGTTGACCATCCGTAGCTTAATCCGCCACTGAATGATTTATTACCAAAAGCGGCGGATATGCGGTAGTCTGTGATGGATGCCCGAGCATCCTTCTGGTGGATCAGACCAAACCCAAGGTTTGGGACAGCAGCAAATAATCCCCACCGCTTAAAATCGTTCCAACTTCCAGTCGCATCGGACCATGTGAAGAGAACATCTGGCGCATTCACATACTCAAGCAATGCCGGATTGTCGTATCCATTAAGCCCGAATCTGAATGCGCCCGGAGATGCAAGGAGAAAATCATAATACACATGATAAGGTGGGATTGTGGACTGACCGAAAGCGGGAAAAGCTATTAGAAGGGTCAGTGCAGCTGCGGTAAAAAAGAATCTCATGTTTTTTCTCCTGCTAAGCAAATTGGCGTGACGTTTCGGCGCGACAGCTGCTAGCTCGGCACCTCAGGCAGCCGTCATTGTTCTTACGCGAGGATATGGTACACAGGGGCAAGTCAGTGACCTACCCCTGATTTCTGAATTAGCAATTAACCGAGAGCCGCAAGAGCCTTCTCTATGTTAGGCACAGCGAGGACTACCGTTGCTCTTTCAGCTCCCTCAAATGTTGTGGCATAGGCATACTTAATGTTGATCTTTGACTTAGCCAGTTTTTCCGTAATCTCAGCAAGTGCACCAGGCTTATTGTCCAGCGTAAGAGCTATGGCCTCTTCTTCAGCAAAACGAATCTTTGCTGCTTTCAATGCAGCCTTTGCTTTGTCCCTGTCATCAACGAGAAGCCTTACTCTCCCTTTGCCTCTGACTTCTGGAGCAAGCCCTGCCTGGATGTTGACCCCCTCCTTCGCTAGAACTGAGCAAATTCGTGCTAATGTGCCCGGTTTGTTTTCTGCGGCAATCGTAAGCTGGGTTACCTTCGGCATGATTAGTCCCTCCCTGACTTTTTGAAATGGTTAATTATTTCGTGTCTTTCTCCTGTCCGGTCATGTTATTTGAACCACTCAACCGAACCCGCGAGCATTTTTTCCTATAATTCGATGCGCTCTCAGGTCCAGTACGTACCGAGATTTTTCCATGCCTTCTGGCAGACTCCTCGAGAGCGGGAGACGGGACTCGAACCCGCGACGTCCAGCTTGGGAAGCTGGCATTCTACCGCTGAATTACTCCCGCAACCTTAACCTTCGAAAATATATTGTCAATCAGTGATAAATGCAAGTTGCTGGGGTTGAACTTGTCCCGGATACGCATTAGATTGTTCACAAGCAAACAACTCCTCTGTTGAGAAGACACGGGATTCTCGATGAGAAAGAGATTCTTGGGGCTTCTTTTGCCAGGGGATATACATAGGCTGGACGACCGGAAGCCCGCAGTTGGCTTCGCAGGTATTCTTCCTCTTTTGCTTCTCGTTATTGCTCTAATTTTGCGATTGCACGACCTCGGTCGTCAAAGTTTATGGAACGACGAGATGTTCACGCTGAAATTGATTACTCTCCCGTGGGGTGAATTTTTGGATCGTGTAATGAAGCATACAGCACACCCGCCCTTATTTTTTGTTATGGAAAAGATTGTGACTATGCTCACAGGAATTTCTGAAGCCGGGCTGCGATTTCTGCCGACTCTGTTCGGCGCCGCAACGGTGCCAATCTTGTATTTGTTTTTAAGGGCAACATGGTCTAAAGAAGCTGCGCTTATTGCCGGCGCGTTAGCGACGCTGTCTCCATACCATCTTGCATATTCACAAGAGGCACGTCCCTACTCACTTGCTATGTTCTTCACTGCGCTTGCGACATTGCTCCTCTTTCGGATTGTCCGCCTGAGGCGGACTGGCGCTCAGGACTCCCCGGTAAATGGCGCCGCTTCTCCGGTGGAGAAGAAATCGTTTCTTGCATTGATGCTTGTTGATCTCGCTGGACTCTATACGCATTACTGGTATGCCTTCGTAGTGGCGTCTCATTTTGTTGCCGTTCTTCTTGTACCTTCGCTCCGATCGAGGTGGCGTTGGTTTCTTGCAATCTGGCTAATTGACGGAATGTTCTTTCTACCCCAACTTTGTTTCGCGTTCCCCCATGCAGGAAAAGTTGCAAGTGCCAATTGGTGGTGGGTTGAAAAGCCCAGCCTGTTCAATCTTTTTAGAACCTTCTTAGCTTTTACAGGAGTTTATTTTTCTCAGGCTTCGGCAACCTTTACTATGTCTATTGGGGTGACTATAGTTGGAACGGCAATCGCAGGTTTCGCACTTTTGCTATTGTTTATTCATGCGGTTTCTTTTCGAAATGAGCTGAATATAACCTTGGTCTCCTTGCTTCTTCTACCTCCCGTTATTGGATTCTTAATTTCGCTTTATCGCCCGGAGATCTATGTTTGGTATCGCTATCCGAGTGTGGTTCTCCCCCTGTTTTTTGCTGCTGTCGGAGTTGGTTGTTCTTTTCTTCGACCGTCAATATTGCGATGGTTTCTTGTAGGGCTGCTTCTCAGCACACAGGCAATGGGAGTGTTTAAGTACTCATCGTGGGATAAGGCAAACCCAAAGTACGTTGCTGCATTTGTGACAAGCCTCGATCTTGGAAAGGGAGACGTGCTTATCCGCCCCTGGTACTTTGCAGATTTATTAAACTACTATTATCGCAGCACTGTGACACAATTAGAAGAAGCTGATGGTATCGACAAACTTGAGCCAATGATCCGAAAATCCAAACGAGTTGTGCTCATCACGCTTGATATACACAACGATCTTCGTGACTGGATGACTACGCATTATGATCAACTTGAAGAGAAGCATTTCCCCGGTGAAAGCCACATGGGGATTCTCGTAGATGTGTATCGGGGAGGAGTTCCTCGTGATATTCCTAACTATGTTGACCGCTGAGAAGGCGGATGGCTAAGGCTGCCGCCTGTTTGCCACTTCGCACTGCTCCCTCAATAGTTGCTGGAAGGCCAGTGGCTGTCCAGTCACCCGCCAGGAAAAGCCCGCGAACGGGCGTCTGAGGTCCAGGGCGTAGTGCATCGACCCCTGGTCTAAGCGCAATGGTAGCGGTTCGTTCTTTTATAACAAGGTAGTGCAAGAGAGAAGCTGTGCGACTTTCCGGAAGAACTGCATGGAGATCTTGAAGAGCAACGTGGAGAAGGTGTTCTTTTGGGAGGTGTATGAACGAGTTCGCTCCGCTCATGACAAGTGTCAGATGCGTAGGTGTGTGAGAATCTTTTGTTCGAATCATCCTCGTATTGAAAATCCACTGGAAGTTTCTCCCAATGATCGCTGCAAATGGGAGCTGAGTGAACGCCTTGTTAAACCAGAGATGCACGTTGATAATTGAGGAATCACGCAGCGTCTCCATTTGTTGGAGCAGGAGTGAGATGTTTTCAGAGAGATTAGATGAACGTAGCACCTGCAGCGCTTGCCGATGAGGTAGCGCGCAAATGATTGCTCGAGCAGTTATCCGTCTCCCATCTGCTGTTGTGATTATGAATCTCTCGGGGTGTGAATCTCCTTTTTGGACATCATATATGCTATCAATTCTTTCGACCGCACTATGTGTCAAGATCGTTCCGCCATGCTGGCGGACATAAGTCTCAGCCGGCATACGAAGTAATTGGCTTAAGCTTGTGAGCGGGAACGCCAGTGATGAATTCTCACGCTTGCCATGGAACATTGCTTTAAGTGCACGTTTGAATATTTCCGCACTTGTGTGCTCCGGTGAATCATTGAGAATTGCGAGCGCGATGATGTTCCAGAAACGCTCTTGCCATTCTCTCGGTTGACCATGGTCTTGGAGCCATTGAGTTACACTCTTGTTCTCTTCCCTCTTCTTATCTGTTAAGAGGCGATACATAGTTGGGATGATTGTGATTCGATCTGTGAATTTACCTATTGGGAAACTCAGTAATCCTCCGAGGAGGTGAAACGGTGTGGGGAGAGGTGGGCAGCTCAACTCAAATCCGTCGGGGACGAGTTGTCCATCGAGAAAACGGACACGAAGAGATTTCTGGACTTGAAGTAATTGCTCTGATCCGATAATGCGAAGAATCTCGCGGGTGGCTGTGTAGCATCCCATGAGAAGGTGTTGCCCATTGTCTACCTCTTCTCCTGTTCTCAGATCGAAAAAGGAGCGTGTACGTCCACCGAGGTGCGGTCTCGTTTCAAGGATGATAGGTTTGATACCAGCACGGATGAGATGGATTGCGGCGGAAATGCCAGCAGCCCCGCCGCCGAGGATAGCGACAGCGGTATTCATTTGCGAGAGGCGAATTTGGAGTTGATCCAGAACCGGAATACAATAGCGGCTTTTCTAAGAGTCGGAACCGTTATGCGTCGCTCGAAGACGTCGAAATTGCTTTGCTCAATTGCCTCGAGGAGTTGTTCATAAACTGTTCCCATTGCGCGCGCGGCGATCATGTAAGGCTTATCTTCGTTGACAAGCCGGTCTCTGGCTAGGGAAAAGAACTTACGGGCGCGCTCTGCTTGAAAGCGCATAAGTTCGATGAACTCTGGAGTTCTTTCTCGGCGAAAGAGAGCCTCCTCTGTGTATCCAAATCTCCGAAGGTCTTCCTGAGGAAGATACACCCTCCCACGTTTGGCATCATGACCTACATCTCGGATGATGTTTGTAAGCTGGAGTGCCGTGCCAAGGTTGATCGCATAGTCCTTCGCACGTTCAGTCTTGTAACCAAAGATCGCAATAGAAACAAGCCCTACAGTTGATGCAACATGATAGCAGTATTCCTGCAATTCCTCAAAGGTCTCATACCGCGTCTTGGCAAGGTCCATTTCCATACCTGCAAGCAGGTCTCGAAACGGCTGCAGGGGAATATGGAAGCGCTCGATAACGTGCACAAGCCTATTCAGAATTGGTGAGGAAGATTCTCCACGCAGGGCAGCATCGAATTGCCGCATAAGTTGAAGGAGCCGCGATCGTTTAAGAAAAGGATCCCCGGGTTCATCTACGGCATCATCAGCCGCGCGGAAGAAAGCATAAACGGCTTTCATCGCTTCTCGCTTATCTTTGGGGAGAAGATAAAATGAATAATAGAAGTTACTTTTCTCGGCAGTCAGGCTGATTGCATTGTTTAAGGTATCAGCCATAACGTTCTCGTGTTGGTGAGAGCAGGATTTTTGGTAATAGCCGGAGCATGTTGGACTTTCGGAGCCGGGGCCTTCGTTCAAGGACGTTATACTGGGAATCTCTTATAAGAAGAAGGACTTTTTCTCCACTGTAAAAAATCACGCTCACGTGAAAGCGCAGCAAGCCGTGAATCTTGTGTAGAAGCGGCTTGCCCATTTCGAAGAGGTGTTCTGTTCGATGCACTTCAAGAGCGAGCAGATGCTGGAATCCTTCGTTGATCTTTTGCAATCGGAGTTCCTCTAGCCCATACCCCGTGGCTTCCATATCCTCCGCGGGCAAGTAGATGCGATTGCGCTGCAGATCAACGAAAACATCTTGCCAGAAATTTGTCAGCTGCAGCGCTGTACATATATTATCCGATAGATTGTCAAGTTCAGAATCCTCGTATCCAAAGACGCGGAGAACTATTCTTCCCACAGGATTTGCAGACAGTCGAGAGTAGAGAAGTAGGTCATCGAAGCACCTGGGCTGTTGGTGTTCAACATCCATGTGGAAAGCCCTGAGCAAGTCCATGAAAAAGAGGGGAGGGATTTTGAATTTCGTTATTGTATCGTATAGCGCAATGAAGATGTTTTCGGAAGGTGGATCTCCATTGTATGTAGATTCAAGTTTAGCTCTTAATTCCTCAAGTCGATGGTGACGCTCTTCTCTTGAGAGGGATCCTTCATCTGCGATGTCATCTGCGGTGCGGGCAAAGGCATAAACAGCGGCGAGAGCATTCCGCTGTCTGTTCGGAAGCAGCAACGAGATCACCGGGAAATTTTCGTAGTGTCTCCATGCAAGCGACCGGCAATATGCATACGCTTCCGAAACAGTTGCCTGTGAAGCGTGTTGTATCAATTGACCACTAATTAATTAAGCGCTGAGTTTCTCGACTGCTATTCTTATGCGTTGCAGAGCCTCTTTAATATTGTCAACAGAGTTCGCATATGAAAAGCGAATAAATCCGTCACCGTAAACACCAAACGCTGTTCCCGAGAGAGCAGCAACCCCAGCCTCGTGGAGCAGATAGTCGGCAAGTTCGCGCGATGTTTTTCCGGTTCCAGTGATGTTGGGAAACACATAAAACGCGCCATGCGGTTTTAAGCATCTGAACCCGGGGATGCTATTCAGACCATCCACTATAACGTTGCGTCGACGGAGAAATTCTTTGACCATTTCTTCGGCAGCGGTCTGAGGTCCCTGGAGAGCTTCAACGCCCGCCATTTGTGTGAAGCTCGCCGTACATGAATTGCTATTGATTTGAAGCTGTGCAATCCGTTCGGCTAATTCCACTGGCATTACACCGTAGCCAAGACGCCACCCAGTCATTGCATATGTCTTTGAAAAGCCGTCCAAGATTATTGTTCGCTCCTGCATGCCAGGGATAGAAGCGATGCTCTTGTGAGAGTATCCGTCATAGATAATGCGGCGATAGATTTCATCCGAAAGGACAATAAGATCATGCTCCTGCGCTAATCGTGCGATCTCCTGCAAGTCTTCTTCTGTAAGCACACCTCCTGTTGGATTATGAGGAGAATTTAAGACTATCATTCTTGTCCGTGCTGTGATGAGGTGCCTCAATTCATCGAGATCGAAACGGAATTCCATTTCCTCCCGCAGAGGGATAGGCACAGCCTTTGCACCGATAAAATTGATTACTGATTCATAGATTGGGAAACCGGGATTAGGATAGATTACCTCGTCTCCCTCGTTGATGCATGCAAGGAGAGAAAAGAACATAATTGGTTTTGCCCCCGGAGTGACAACAACGTTCGATGGCTCTACCGGAATTCCTCTGGTTCGACTTGTCTCTTCAGCGATTGCCTCTCGAAGTTGGGGGAGTCCTGCTGCAGGACCGTAATGCGTGTAACCATTATGCAGCGCTTTCACTGCGGCTTCTTTAATATTCTGCGGTGTATCGAAGTCAGGCTCTCCAATTTCAAGGTGGATTATGTTGCGTCCTTCGGCTTCAAGCGCCTTAGCTTTGACGAGCACCTCGAAAGCTGTCTCCGTGCCAAGCCGATTCATGCGATCTGCAAGCTGAATCATAAAGCCTCCGAATGAGATTAAGACTAATTAGGGTCGCCCTCTGCATCTTATTTGCCAGCATCACGACGTTTCATGACTTTTTTTACTGCAGCTGCAATTTCTTTATGGGTAAGGCCGAATGCCCGCATGAGTTCTTCCGGTTCCCCAGACTCACCGAATCGGTCATTGACTGCGACAAATTCCATTGGAACCGGGTAGTTCTGGACGACGACCTCTGCAACAGCGCTTCCCATGCCAGCAAAAATTTGATGCTCTTCCGCTGTAACAATGGCACCTGTTTCTTTTGCCGCCCGAATGATTGTCTCTTTGTCAATTGGCTTAATTGTGTGGAGATTGATGACCCGAGCGTGGATCCCTTCCTTTTCAAGTTCATGTGCGGCAACGAGTCCCTCCCAGACCATCGATCCGCAGGCGATGATGGAAACATCGTTGCCTTCATGAAAAACCTCTGCACGACCGATCTTGAAAGGGGTTTCTTCAGTAGTGAAAAGCGGGACAGCCTCACGACCAAATCGCAGGTAGACCGGACCAACGATTTCTTCGGCAGCAGCGATCGTGGCTTTCTTCATCTCCACTGCGTCGCAAGGGACAATGACCGTCATATTTGGCATCACACGCGTAGTTGCAATTTCTTCAAGTGCTTGATGTGTGGCTCCATCAGGACCAACAGAAATGCCGGCATGCCCTCCACCAATTTTAACATTCGCCTCGTTATAACACACAGAGACGCGAATCTGATCGAGATTTCGCGCTGAAGCGAATGCACCGTATGTTGACATGAAGGGGATGTAGCCTATGAGGGCAAGCCCAACTGCAACCGTTGTTGCATTTTGTTCCGCAATTCCAAGGCTGAAAAATCGCTCTGGAAACTTATCACGGAACATCGAGGTCATCACCGAACCTGTAATGTCCGATCCGAGGACTACGATACGTGGGTCCATCTCTCCAAGTGCGACAAGCCCTTCACCGAAACCGTATCGGGTTGCTTTCTTCTGTGGCGGTGATGTGACGTCAAACATACGAAAAACTCCTTTCATTGAAGTTCAGCGAGGGCTCGTTCCCCCTGTTCTTTTGTGGGTGGCTTCCCGTGCCAGGAGCAGTCGTTTTCCATAAAGGAAACCCCTTTGCCCATAATGGTTCGCGCAATGATCGCAGTTGGTTTCCCTTTGGTTTCTCGTGCCTCCGCAAATGCGGAGAGAAGCGATTCCATGTCATGACCATTCGCGTTGACGACATGCCACCGAAAGGCGCGGAGCTTCTCATCAAGTGGATCGATGCCCATTACTTGTTCGGTGATGCCATCAATCTGGCAGTAATTTCGATCGACGATCATTGTGAGATTATCAAGTTTGTAGTGTCCTGCTGCCATGATAGCCTCCCATATCGAGCCCTCCTGCAGCTCACCATCTCCATTAAACGAGTAAACGCGCCAATTTGCTTTTGAAAGGTATTTCCCGCCAAGAGCCATACCGACTGCAATGGAAAGCCCCTGTCCAAGAGATCCACTTGAGGTTTCGACCCCGGGCAAGCCTTTATCTCGGCCCGGATGGCCCTGCAGACGTGAGCCGAACTTTCTGAGAGTCATAAGTTCCTCTTTCGGGAAGAACCCTGCCTCTGCCAATGTTGCATAAAGTACAGGGCACATATGCCCCGCCGAAAGAACGAGCCGATCACGCTCTTGCCACCACGGGTCATCTGGTCGATAGCGAAGAACGCCGCCGAAATAAAGGACAGTGAAAATATCAGCGGCGCCGAGAGGCCCACCAGAATGACCCGACTTTGCTTCGACAAGCATGCGGATGATATCCCGTCGGATCTCTTTTGCCATTTCGCGAAGTTGAGTAATCGAGAGTTTCCGTGGTTCCATAGCTGTTATCTTTCATCAATCAGAATTTGTTCCGGATTAAATAACAATGGTTGAGGACAGTGCCGCGAAGAACTGTGCTGCCACAACAAAGCAAGTATCTGTGTGATAGCTGCCGTTGGTTTAGTATGTGGATTTATAATAAGACACCGTGACGACATACAACGGAGAGCACGCTTGTGTCTATGTAGAAACTGTATTAATTTACGTTAGATCATTTTGAGAAGCAAAGAGTCCGCGTGCGGCGGATTTATGAAAGCCGTGACGAAGCAGATGGCAATATTTGAAGGTCTTTCTCCTGAAGGTTTCGCTTTCATGCGGGCACTCAGGCGAAACAACAACAAGCGATGGTTTGATGCGCACAGAGATATGTATCAGCGCGGGCTTGTCGCTCCGGCGCGAGCACTGGTGTCGCAAATAGGTGAATTTATCCATTTTCTCAACCCAGCCTTCGAGGTTGAACCTAAATTCAATAAAGCCATCATGCGTATCACGAAAGATATGAGGTTTGCAAAAGGATCTCCTTATCACGATTATTTCCTTGTTCGGTTTGGACGGTGGAAGATGGACAGTGAGCTCTTTGTCGCGTGGACCGCAGAGGGGCTGGAGGTTGGTGTGTTTGTGAACAACAGTCCGCGTAGCGATACTTCTTATTTCCGAACAAATGTTAGAGAGCATGTGGATTTCTTTATAAAGACTTGTGAGGAGTTTGGAATCGGAAGGAAATTTTCGGTGTTTGATCTCGGGGACGAATACGAAACAGTGATTCCTCATTTTAATGTGCGACGAGATTGGCACAAGCTCATTCCACTTAGAATGTTCCTCATTGAGAGATCGTTTAAACCGACCGATCGGCGAATGTATAGTCCGGCATTTCTTGCTGAGATTATGACGATCTTCACACGATTATATCCTATATGGATTTTTGCAGCTTCCGCTCAGGTAACTCACGATCTGGAGCGCTATCGATTGCTCATTGACCCATTGGATTTGCCTGAATGAGTTGCTTCTCCTCTGGTGATTTTGTAAATTTTCTTAGCTTTTTCATACGAATGGTTCGGAGAGGTGGCCGAGTGGCTGAAGGCAACCGCCTGCTAAGCGGTTATAGGGGCTAAAACCTCTATCGAGGGTTCGAATCCCTCCCTCTCCGCCAATTGCACAAAATCCGAGCTTTTTCCAGAGAAGCCCCGGATATCGACTTTCAATTTGTCCCTTCGTCGAGTGCACACCCGCCTATCACCCGAAATTGGCAAGCGGGCAAAAATTCCTTCCCTCAGACTCCTTTCCTTTTTGCTCCGCCTGACTTGAAGAATGCAAGAGATGATTGAAGTTTAATCACTTAACTATTGAAGGTCGGGGCGCAACTGAATTGACTGGGCGGCGATGCTTCCGTCTGAATTGACGGTATCAATGACAGTGATATTTTAACCAATTTCAAGGTCGCTCAAGGCACCAACCACCGATTTTGTGATTTCGGTTGAGTCGGAGAAGAAGAACAATTTTCGAACCCTCATCGCTGACTCTTATGGTAACTGATTTGTCATCTTTGGCGATTATGTCGCCGGCAGTAAATGTACCCACATTGCCTCTTCTTTGTTGTTCGGCGGGAAAACCACCGACGTCTGCGCCAACCTCTTGAAGTCGCTGTTGCCGTTCTTCACGAGAAGGATTTTGCAAATTCTGAAAAACCTGCTTGCGAAAGACGAGCTTGCCCGCCAGTGGGCGGATTGCTTTGAGCGTATTTCATCCCGCCATTAAATGATCTGCCACCGACCACCACTGCCGCTCGAATAACGATTGCTATTAATTTAGTCGTACTGAACGAAGTTGAAGTATTCATACGACTTTTACATTTCACTAATTTTCAAGATCGCTCGACCAAGACGATCTGTTTTATTAGATTTCAATTTTAAAAAAAAGGTAGCTTCCGGTTGCTAAAAAGAATGCGGCTACGATAGTTAAGACTGTGAAATCAACTGGAACCCCGAAATGGGCTCCATTTGCCAGTGTCCCGCGAAGCCCATCTACGCTGTAAGAAAGAGGGTCGAGTTGTGCCACTGTAATCAACGCCTTAGGCAAACCTTGTAAGGGGAAAAGCGCGCCGGAAAGAAAGAAAAGCGGCATCACCAGAAAATTCATAATTAGCTGAAACCCTTGCATATCCTCAAGAATAGACGCAATAGCTGTTCCTACGGCAGTAAAAAGCAAGGCGGTCAAGACAATAAAAATCAAAGCCAAAGGCAAAAGTATGAGGCTTACCGGTCTGAATCCGACGATAAACGAAATCAAAAAAACAATTATTCCTTGCAAGGAAGCAACGGTGGCGCCGCCCAGCGTTCTGCCAAGCATAATATTAAGTCGGGATACTGGCGCAACTAAAGTTTCTTTTAGAAACCCAAATTGTTTGTCCCAGATTATTTCAATGCCAGAAAAGATTGCCGTAAAAATAATACTCATCGCAATGACGCCTGGCGTCAGAAATTCAATATAATTTCCTCCGCCAGCGCGTTGATAAATTGGACCGAATCCAAATCCTAAAGCCAAAAGAAAAAGGAGTGGCTGAGCCAGAGAGCCGATAATCCGCGACCTAGAACGAAAATATCTTTTTAATTGTCTTAACCAAAGAATATAGATGGCACTCATATATTTTTTATCTCCTTCGCATCCGGCGGCGCATCCGCAGATGATCAACTGGACTTGCTTCTTCTTCGCGAATAGTGCGACCAGTAAGCTCCAAGAAGGCGTCTTCAAGGGAAGAAGTGTTTGTTTGTTCTTCTAATTCTGCTGGCGAACCTTCAGCAATAATTTTGCCGTGATCGATAATCGCTACCCGCTGAGCCACCCGCTCCACTTCCTCAATATAGTGAGTGGTAAAAAAGACCGTCATTTTTTCTTCTTTATTCAAATCTTTGATGTAGTTCCAGATATGACTTCTGGTCTGAGGATCAAGCCCCAGAGTTGGCTCATCAAGAAAAAGAACTTTAGGGTGATGAATTAAGCCCCTGGCAATTTCAAGCCGGCGCTTCATCCCGCCCGAGAAGTGTTTAACTAAATCATTCCGGCGGTCCCAAAGTTCAACAAATTTCAGCAATTCTTCAATTCTCTTTCTTCTCAAGTCTTTGGGGACTTTATATAAAACTCCGTGAAATTCCATATTTTCATAAGCGGTAAGCTCGTCATCTAAACTCGGGTCTTGAAAAACAATTCCGAAAGAATGCCGGACTTCGTTTTTGTCAATCACCGGATTACAACCGTTCAATTTCATCTCGCCCGATGTTGGATGTAAAAGCGTGGTCAGCATCTTGATGGTAGTTGTCTTTCCGGCGCCATTGGGTCCCACAAAAGCAAAAATTTCTCCTTCTTTCACCACAAAGGAGATATTGTCTACAGCTACCAAATCCTCAAACTTTTTTGTTAAATTTTTAACCTCGATAATATTATTCATAGTTTAGTGCTTAAATGGGATTTGACAGGGTTCCTCTCCGAGCGGACTCGCCTTTTTCTTTTTGAGAAAATCTATAGCGATAATTGGCAGTTTGAAAGATCCAGGTCTTGAAACTTTTTTTCTTGCCTGCCGGCTTTGGGTGGTGGTGAGTGTGCGTCCGATGAAGGCGGGCGCAGACATCAGAGTTCAGCATCAGGATTTTGGTCAAAGTAATTTCGAATTCCTCTCTCCACCAGATCGGGTGCAGTGGCAATTTCAGGAATGAGTTCTCATCAAATGCTAATTGGCGTCAATGACGATTGCAAAGCTTATTGGCAGATTACTACTAACTATTCGGTTTGGCGAGGTGGACTTTGAACCACACACGTAATGGCTCTCGACGTTCCCCGAATCCTTGCGGCGAAGCGCCGAAAGACCGCCTCATTCCACCCCCGAAACCACGACCGAAGCCTTGTGACCGGCCTCCGCTGAATGGACCTCCAGTTTCGACGCCAATGCCAACAGTGGCACCGAGTTGTGTCCCGATGCCGTAAAGGTGTGGGCCGTTATCCATAAGGGGGATTTGGACAATATAGAGCATTGTGCCGTCTCGGTTCTTGATCTTCACGTCGATCCCCTTTGTCTCCACCATCTTCATACGGTGTTGCTCGTCTTTCATCGGGCCGAAGATTTCAATATCGTCAGGTAGGTTCTCGGGGAATTTCCATGAGGTATCTGGCATTCTAGCAGGAAATTGGTGCCTCCCACCGAACGCTGGGAACCAATCAGTGACGGGGTAGTGAATGCCAAAACGTTTCGCCTCGTTTCCCTGATAATCGAACCAGACTGTAAGTCCAAAGCGAACGATTTGTTGTTGCGTAAGGCGGTCATTAGTAGCAAGTGATAGGTAGAGGTATTCGTTATCGTTTTGAATGTCTACAACCAGATTTTGTTCTCTCAGATACACGGAACTGTCCGTTCCTGCTTCGCCTGCTCCAGTGTGCCAGCGGCTCGTCAGTTCTAACGGTGATGAGCACCCTGCGAGAGTGACCAACAAAAGAATGAAAGCAACAACTAATTCTTTTTTCATGGTACAGTTCTCCTGAATTACCCAACCATGCTCTTGAGGTCCTGGCGATTGACCCTACACTCAAATTAGACAACAGGATGCGGATGGAAGTTTAAGAGCTCTGGCGTTCCAGGCTCACATGCCAGTGGGAGAGGATCTCGCGATAAGCTATTCTTCTTTGAGCCAGGCAGCGCGACGATCCTCCCCGCTGCAAGTGGAAGAGCAAAACAACGATGCTCGACGCGGATTTCCAGATTTCCCGACCTGATCGCCGTGTAGCGTCGCATTTATAGGTTGGTTATCAACCCTATCAAACTTGCGTACGAGGCAACGCCACGTCATAAACGTTCATTCTCACTTTCCAAGGCTAAGAGGCCAGGGCTGCGGAATAGAAAGAAACATTACTGCGGAAGCCATCAGCGCGATGTTTTTCATGAAATTTACCATCTGACCCATCCTTTGCATCTGGTCGGTGACAGCCCAGAAGTCATGCATAATAAATGTCACAGGAAGGAAGAAGATCACCAGAGCGATCACACCAATGGTCGGTTTATATCCAGTGATAATACTAACACCTCCGATGAGCAGCAATATGCCGGCTATGATCACAGCCCCTTCTGCTAGCGGGACCCCCTTCGAAGCTGCATATCCAGCCATCATCTTATACTGGAAAAAGTGGTTGCTGGCGTTAAACAGATAATACAGACCCAGCACAATCCGTGCGAGCAAGAAAATGATTTCCATAGGTGTTGCCCTTCTGTTGTTGTGAATGAATTAGTTGATTTGACATATGTAAATATATCGATATGTCTTAGCAAAAACAAATTCAGCCAGCAATCTTAGTAAGGCTTTTCACAAACTTTGATAATTCTTCTGTCATCTCCTTGTTTATTGAGAGGTTGACATAGCGTCCCTCTTTCTCGGCGTTAACGAGTCCTGCGTCGACGAGCATCTTAATGTGATGCGATACCGTAGGCTGGGATAGGTCAAAGATTTCTCCCACTTCCATACATGTCACTTGCTTGCGACTGGCAATTTCCTTGAACAGACGAATACGCGTTTTGTCAGCGAGTGCCTTCATCGCTTTCACAAGACGATCTTCAGAAGACGACATATGCAATCCATTGAGCTGTTGTTATATCGAAATATATCGATATGTCGTTACATATGCAAATCTTCTGATCAAACGGTGGCTGATTGTGAAAGTCTTTTGTAAATTCCTCGTGATAAGTCCGGAATCTGATTCGGGCTTCTCATCCATGGGATGAATCTACTTGACTTACCTGAAGGAGTTGCTTATCCTCGTTGGATTTTGTAGATTTGCTTTGTTTTTCATTTGGAGGACAAATAATGACCAATCCAGCTCGATCAAAAGATCAAAAGAAAGCTATCTGGTTTTTCATTTTATTTCTTGGGGCTGAGCTACAGCTATTTTCCCAGGGAAAAGTTACCGTCGTAAAGGACAGCCTCTTTTCTCCAAGTGTGAATGCCTACATGAAATTCAATGCCGTTCTACCAGCGAATTATTCTGTTACTGATGAGCGTTTTACCACTATATATTTACTGCACGGTTACGCTGGTGATTACAAGGATTGGGTCACCCACACGGCACTTGTGAGATATGCAAAGGATTACAACTTCATTATCATTACTCCGGATGGTAAGAACAGCTGGTATACCAATTCACCAGAAATCAAAAATAGCAACTATGAGGATTACATCGTCAAGGACTTGATTCCCTATGTAGACAAAAAGTACAAAACGTTAAACACGCGGCATGGGAGGGCGGTTGCTGGGCTTTCGATGGGTGGGTATGGAGCGATTAAACTTGCACTGAAATATCCGTTCGTGTTCTTCTATGCTGCATCACTTAGCGGGGCGCTCCAATTTCCTAAAGATTTAGAAAATGTTTCCGGAGATCTTCATGAAAGTCTAAAATCTGCTTTTGGCGAAAAGAAAAGCGACCACTGGTCGAGAAATGACGTCTTCTCTTTGGTGGATAGCGTATCGAATACAAATATGCCTTATCTATATCTTGCCGTTGGGAAAGACGATCTGTTACCCGGAATCATAGAGAGTAACAGGTCCTTCATAGAAAAGCTCCGCAGGAAGGGTGCATTGTACGAATATCATGAAACCCCCGGGGGACACAGTTGGGTTTTCTGGGATAAGGAGATTGCCAATGTGCTACACAGACTTTCCAATTTTGATCCATTGAAACCATGATAGAAGCTGAAAGTCAAAAGCTATACTTGATCTTAAAATATAGCTCATCATTACCTTTTACGCGACCAAAGGTTGTAGTGGATGTTCCGTCGATGATGTAGGCACCTATGAGTAGCTCTGCATTGTCGATCGGGTAGTAGGCAATCTCGGGTCCGAGCACAAAGGCATAGTTATCCCGAATATTATTGAAATCCTTGACTTCAATAGCACCACCCGCAAATGTGATTTTCAAAGCGTCGTTGAGAAAACTTTGCCGAAGAGCAAAGACCAGATAATCTTCCAAATTGGCATTCCCTCGCTCGTGGAATAACCCATGAATATATTGTGCGTTCACGTATAATCCATTTGAAAATGTGTAATCGCCTCCGATGACATATTTTATGTACGGCTTGTTGTCCAAGGCAACTGCAGTTTGCTCTTGAGTGTTTATCAGGCTCGCGATTGAAGTAACCAAATTGTATTTCTCAGGCAGAAAAATAGCTGCTTCCCCCCATATACCAATGTTAGAAATTTGACCTGCGAAGTCACCACCAATTACCTGCATCCTTGGATACTGCAAGGTTGAACTCACATCAACCGTTCCAAGTGTATCGACTGGAAAAATCGTTACTCCCGTAACGATTGGTAGATCATCTCTGCCTCTGAAGTAGCTGAGTGAAACATCATAGTCTGCCACAGTTGTTGCAATCTTGAAAGCATACATGGAGCTTCCGCTGAAATTATTTTGGGGCAATATAATGACATCACTTGAAGAACGAAGCTGCATCCCGGTAGGGAGCAAACTCGGCTGTTCCAAAGCTTTCATCCAGTCCGCTCGAGGAAGCGCTGCAGGAGCAAAGACCGGGATGTAGATACCTGTAAGCGTACAAGACCCAAGATAATAGGAAACCTTAATGGCGTTACTGCCAAGATGCCTGCCAAAATCAAAAATATCTTCAAGGTCCTTGGGATTAAGATTATCCGTTGGATTGAATTTGTCGGCAGTGCCCCATGCAATACGCTGACGGCCGATTCGAACATCTAACTTTTTCACAAGAAAATCCGAAATGTCAACGTATGCCTCATATAATTCTAAGCCCCACGGCTGGACCTTGTCTTTTTCCTTACGCTGGAGGTCAGCAATCGTTTCGGCACTGGGGAACCCAAATCCACGTACGAATAGGTCAGAATATAGTTGGACTTTCTCTGACGGTTTCGCCTTCAACTGGAGGTCGACCCGATTCTCGTTCCATGTAAACGGATTGCCTTCGGTCTGCAAACGCATGCGGATATCAGTTCGAATATAACCCCCAAGCTCGATCTGTGCATATGTTTGCGAATACAAAAGGGAGAAGCATGCGACTAGAAAAAATTTTGCACAATGCATAACCTGCTCCTTACATTTTATTCAACAGAAGTTCTTTGAAGAAATGATAAATGAAGTAAGCCATGGTGAACATGAAGATAGAGGCACTCACCCATTGAATAACCACTCTTCTTTTTGGCAAATGAAAGAGCCTGACGTGCCGGATGGTTTGCAAGACAATATACTGGCACAATGCCGATCCGAGTCCTACGCCGACGCTGAACAGAGTAAATTCACGAACACCTGCATCTGTTAAAACGGATGAGCGGAGGACTTGTGCCATATTCACCCAAAATGCTAGCATGGTCGGATTGCTTACAGTAGCCATCAGCACAACGGGGAAGTACTTTAGATGCGAGGTCCATTTTTGTTCGTGATTATTGGGAGGCATTGTTGAGCTATTCTCATCTGTGACCGATGGTTCTTTCTTAGGTCGAAAGTTTTTGTATCCAAAATACAAGAGAACAATCAAGCCCATACCCTGCACGAGTGATCGGATCTCAACTGAATTGATAACAAGGGATATACCAATTAATGCGAGTTCACAATATGTTGCATCCAATAATGCCGAAAATAATCCGATCATTAGACCCGCTGAGAGTCCATATTTCATCGCACGATTGATCATTAGCTGACCCACCGCGCCAATCGGTATGGATATGACCAACCCCAGCACAAATGCAGTCACAAAGACGTGTAGCATGACGATCCTATATGTTTTTGCTGCTGCTTTGAATTACGGAGCGAATTTCGGAAAGAGCAATATTTGCTGCCTTTTCCCCGGAAGCTATCAATTCGTTAGCGCGATGGAACTCTAAAACATTAAATCCTTCGATCACGGGTGATATGAGAACATGAGCAGGCCATTGCGCAAGATGAAGGGCTTGGAGTCTTGTCTCTACTGTAGCGACTGATTGCATTAAAGTTTGAAGCAAGTGGGGAGGCTCGACATCCGTTGTCGGAGACGCTGAACTTTTTTCTTTTCCTGGTCGCTTGTTCTCATTAATTTGCTCCGGACTTGTTGACGTACCCGTCTGCTGCAGAAGTCGCTCTCTCAGCGTTGCAACCGTTCTGTTAAGCCGAAATACGCCTTTACTTTCCTTTGGTTTCCCAACTTTGGATGGAGCTGGTGTAACGTTCACCGCGATGATGACATCCGCCCCAAACTTGTGGGCAATGCTTACCGGCAACGGGTTCACCAAACCACCATCCACCAGATAGCGATTCTGGTAATGGACAGGTCTGAAAAGTCCAGGTATGGCGATGCTTGCTATGATCGCCTCAACGAGCGGGCCGCTGTCATGGATTACCTCCTCACCCGTTGTCAGATCGGTAGCCACCGAAGCAAAAGGAATTCTTAGCTGTTCGATCTCGAGATCACCGAGGAATTCTCTCAGGTAGGAACGAATTCTGTCGATATTCACAAGGCCAGACTTTGGTAAGCCAGGGGCAAGCATCTTTGCTACGAACTTTTTGTTCACAGAAAGTGCGACCTCCTCCATGAGATCAACTCCTGTACCGGCAGCGTAGAAACCCCCAACAAATGCTCCCATGCTTGTACCAACGATGAGATGGATTGGAATGTTGTTCTTTTCCAGCACTTTCAATACGCCAATGTGGGCCAGTCCGCGAGCGCCACCGCTACTCAATACGAGCGCAACCTTTGCTTTGATCATATCAATCTTCCTATAACATTGCGGGCAATGATAAGGAGCAACATATAATTCTTCATGACCGATCTCGAAATCTGATAGGCTTCCCGCCAATATTTTCGCATTGCCGTGTTAGCAGAATGCTTATGTAGTTTAATCGGATGCAAGAGCCCCCAAAGATAAACATACTTGATCCGTTTGTTTTGAGCAGTATAGAACAAATTGATTATGGTCTCCACGCCGTATCCCGAGTTTCTGATTTTTTCAGTTACTGGAAGGATATCTTTCTTGAAGACAGCACGTTCTCCTGCGATTGATTTAAATGGATTTATTTTCTTGTCGAGAACATTTTCGGTCGGATGCCCGATTACCATATCTGCTTTTCCATCCCACAGTGGACTTAACAAGAGGGGAACATAATGCTGCTGAAAATTCAAGAGGTCGGCGTCGACAAAGAGTAGAATTTCGCCTTTCGCTTTCATTATTCCCTCAGCCATAGCAAATCCTTTCCCTCTGTTATGCGGAAATTCGATAACTTTTACCTTGGGTTGGTTTGCGAACTCTTTTAGGACTGCACCTGTACCATCGGTTGAACCATCATTGATGACAATAATTTCATTGACTTCCTTTGCGGCGATCAATGCCCTCACGACTCCGGATAGTGTTTCTTCTTCATTGAAAGCGCACACAATGGCGGACACTGAATAATTGCTGTTGGTCACTATTTGCTTCTCCCATGACTTTGTGAAAGGTTCAGTCCATGCAAGGTTTACTGCTGTTTTCATTAGGCTGTGGATGTGTCCTGTGTTTTTCATCCTGGTGCTCCACATAAAGCTTCTCCCATATTGGATCAAGAAGTTCAGCAACCTTCTTGTCATATTGAATCATTGCATTGTAGTATTCTGGGTCGCGAAGGGCATCTTCAGCCGAAGGGTATCCAGGTTTAGCCCCGGTTTTCAAGAATAGCTCATGCGCCTCTTTATGGTGGTCACGGATGAAGCAAGGTCGGATTTCGTTACCGCGACAATGTGGCTCCGCCATGTAGTTGTATGATAGCTGCCAATCACGTATGCCTTTGAATAAATCAGAAAAGAGCGCATCGGTTAGTGTCTTGCCCTGGGCATAGAGTTCATTGACATTATCTTTCCAGTAGGGGACAAACACGCACGGATAGATATTGCCATTCCAGTCAATGTAGAGATACCCACCGGAGCGGCCTGCTGAAATGCAGCCGGAAGAGAAAGTCCCGCCGTTCCAGAAATCGGCTACAAACCGGCGCTCTTTTCGAACCAGTTCCTGTTCTCTATCCCACATTTGTCGCCTTGTAATAGGAGGAACCTGCCACGAAACATCTACTCCACGGCCAATAGGCATGTACTGGAATATCCACTCATAGATTGCTCCCCGTTCGTCGAAATAGTACCTAACCATCTCCTGTGAAACCAACAGCTCTGCATTTGCAGCAGTAGCAGTTACCGAGATACCGAAAGGCACACCCGCATTCCTCAGGTTTTCAAAAGCGGACAGGATGCGTCTGAACGTACCCTTGCCGCGGCGCTCGTCTGTCTCTTTCTCAAAGCCTTCCACTGAGATGGCTGGGGTCATATTACCAACCTCAGCCAGTCGCTCCGCCGTCTTTTCATTAATGAATGTACCATTGGTGTAAACGAGAAAGTATTGTTCCTGGTGGCGTTTTGCGATTTCGATGATGTCCAAACCATCGTCATGCCACATAAACGGTTCTCCGCCAGAAATGACGGTGAACCAACTTCCCCATTTCTCATATTTCTCCTGAAGAATCTGTTCAACGGTTGCGGCTGATAGATGTGGCAAGCCTTTCGGAAGGCTCGCAGCGTAGCAATCTTTACACTGTAAATTGCATCTACCTTCAGGTGAAAGAGTCAAGAAACCCGGTGGTTCTATGCCATATTCGTCCCGGAACTTGCGGCGTGCTTCTTTCGCACCGCCAAATCCTAAGAACTCCCGCAAAAATAAATTGATCATTCTGTCTCGCACAGCAGGTGAGCCACGGTCATACGCCTTCAGGGCGGCACGTATCACATTGGTTGCCATATAAAACTTATCTTCCCGCTCCCGTCTTGGCCCTATCTCTATCGGGTTCCCTTGATCAACCATGAACTTGCACGCCACCTTCTCTATAGGTGGCAAAGCTATCTTCGAAATTGCATTCGAACTAAGGAGACGCAAAGTCTGTTTAGTTATGAAGTAAATTGCGTTCTTTTCGTTCAGTTTCATTTTGCACCTCCAATTTTTTTAAAATGCGTTTTATGGCATCCTGGAATTTACATTCCAGGGCGGTTTCCAACAGATATTTTCTCAAAGATGCTTAGTATTTCTCCAAATTTCGTTCAGTGAAAAGATCATCTGAAAGATTGCTGTCAAATTTTATCTCGCTCAGAACCATCTTTGTGCTATGTTCGTCCTTGAGGTCCTTCATCTCAGCTTCCTCCGAGACCCAGTACTTGCCTACTTTCTCGATGTTCCTTCTCTCCATGATTTTCCAGAGTTTTCCGGCTTTATCATAAAACTCGGTCTTCACGGGATAGAAAATGTCCTTGCGTATCCAGATTTTCAGTTTGCCATAGTCCTTGCTTCTGCCCTCTTTCGGCGTCAGCTCTAATACATAATGCTCTGGAGTGGTTTCGACGAGCCTTGGATTATAGTCATCCGAATACTTTAATGTGCCTATATCGTCGTATGTAAAGTCCGTGCCTGCGAATTTTTGATTCTTCACATGTGAGGCAATCCGCCGTACTTTCTTGAACGCAGGCAAGTATATGTATTGCACATCGTTGGGCAGCCCAAGGAAGCCGATACCTCGTTGGTCGGCTGGGGCAAGGAAACGGACAAGTCTCTTATTGTCACCTTTCTGCAGCATCGTGATGGTTCTTTCCTTTTGATTGCCTTTGCTATCAGTGAGAACAAGCTTTGCTCTAAGATCCTGATCCTTGGGCGCATTGATTACCGATTCAAATTTTGTCAGGATTTGTTCAGCGCTCGGTTGCTGTGCATTCAAATGTACTGAAATTTGAGCGGCGGTGATAAACAGGGCGACGACTACGGTGATATGGCGATTGACTCGCATATAGGTTCTCCTTGTGTTAGTTCATTGGATTATCGTTTATCATGCTTCGGTGGATTCCATCCATTTCGGTCCCACGATTTTAGTTCGATGTCAATTGTTCCAAGAATAACGTTCATTTTTGCTCGTATTGGGATTTGAGCGGTGTCGTTGCTGAACCAGCCTTTGAATGGGCCGGTTAAGCCAAAGATTCCTGTGAATTCGGCAGTTCCATCGAACTCGATTACATCAATTGGGTATTCAACAGCAGCGATGTTGACGCTTGTCCGCTTCTTGTAGAAGTTCAGATATGTTGTTCCACGCGAGCCGTCAACCATGGTCGGCACGGCGATTTGCTTGCCACTTTTGACGTTGGCGCGTGCGAAATATAGAAGTGACAACCCGTCCTGGGTCTTGCTTTGTATTTGAAGAGTGTCAACGTGTTCCATTTGAGCATCAGTTTTATAAGCACTATCGACAATCCCTTTCTTTATGAGCAAAAATCCTTTTTGCCGATCGAAGTCATATCTGAGTATTCTCCAATGTTCTCCTTGCTTCTCCCACGCTGTGAATGATTGTGAAAAGCATTCTTTGTCCATTGTGGTTTCAAAAATGGAATGAAGGTTTACAAAGGGAATCCCTGAGTACGAGTCGATATATGCTATAGCAGTATACCGGGTGCTGTTATCGACATTTTCTGAGCTAAGCATTTTAGTTCGGATTGTACCGATCTTGATGAACCACCAGCTGACTTCGTATGTGAGATCTTCACCTACCTGAAAGAAATCTGCGTCCTGCGCATTTATTGGTTTAATGAGCACCATGGAGATCAGTCCAAACACAACGCCGCAGAAATAGATGGATATCTGTGTAAGCTTTTGCTTTCTTTGTCTCATTGCTTTGCTGTATCTGTTTTATTCTGACTCTTGTTGGATGCAAAATTTCCTATGAATTTCGCTTTAGTCAACAGTATCACAGCTGGTAAGAAAGTGATAGCACCAACACTGCTGGCGACCATTGTTATTGCGATTAGCATTCCGAAGCGCTGCAAAGGGACAACTTCGGCAAGGAGAAGAGTAAGGAATCCCACCATCACAGCAAGTGCATTGATAAGAATAGCCCTGCCCGTTGTCTCGAGGGTTTTACGCAGCACATGTGGAACTTTATTATCTCCCTCGCGGTCATCAGAATTGTCTTGTGAAAATTCCTCTTTGAACCGGTTTGTAAAGTGAATTGAGTAATCGATGCCAACACCAATAGCAATGCTTCCAACCAGCACAGTTGCAACATCCAGGGGAATTCCTGCAAATCCCATAAGTCCGAAATTGACGACAAGAGTTAGCAGGATGGGGGTAACACTGATAAGCCCACCAACGACGGAGCGAAGCTGGAATGAAAGGAGAATCAACACAAGCACTATTGCAATAACAAGACTTTGAAATTGACTGCGCATGATGCTGCTGTCTAAGTGCTGATATATGAGCCCCATCCCTGTCTGGCGAAAAGAGAAGTGAAGATGTTCGGGATCGTCGGGATGTTGCTTACCGAAGGAGAGTTCTTCGTAAACCCGGACTGGTATAGCAACGTTTTGCTGCTGAAAATCAGCTATGGCATCTCGTACTTCGTTGAGGAAGGAGGGGTCTCTCTGCAATTCACCTGGGAACACTGGGACGAGTTGAGCAATGCTGTTCTCAATGCGTCCTGACGGCTTGCTCCCTTCTTGCCCGTTGAATTGATATCCGGTTTGCATGAGAACGTTCGCCACTTCATTTTCATCGATGACAGATTGTGGATACCTTTTCCTTGCCCCCCATTGTATGAGTTGTGCCGCTCTCTTCGCTTTGTACTCCGTAAGAATCTTCCTGTCGGCTTGTGACAATGAGTTGTCGGAACTGAAATTCATAACAATAAGGTTTGTATCCAGTGTGTTGATGTAGTTCTCAATTGCGTCGATGACGAATCTGCCTCGTTTGGTATCCACTGTCCCCAAGGTCGCTTGAATAACTCCTTCAGTCTTGTCAACATTGACAAGCTGGTCCATGATCTCTTCCCCTTCAAGAAAGAACCACAGGTTGGTCACCTTGTCTCTTGAATCAGGGATGGTCTTCTGATCATTCATGACTTCATGCATTTCCGCAATAAGGCTGGATGCAGATTGAGCGTTATGAACGTCACTTAACGACTCGAGGAATTTTCCCATACGCCACATCTCTTTCAGCACAAAAGGATTCTGCAAGTCGCCCTGAACAAAGATTGTAATTGGTATTGAACCTCCGAACTTTTTCTCCATAAGCTCCTGTGCAGTCCGAATGCTGGCGCCTGGCTTAAAGTAATCCACCATATTGACTCGTCTATCAATGCGCGGAATCCCAAGGATGCTGATGATAATCACAATAATCGTCCCGATTACAATAAGTCGCTCATGCCTGAAAACGAACTTAGCGACCCGATCCATAAATTTCGCTACAAAAGCCGCGTTCTCAATGAAACCGGTTTGTCCACCCTTTTCATCACGTAGTAGTGATAGTACTGCAGGGACAAATGTTACAGAGATGATCAGGGCGAACAATACCCCAAGTGCTGAAAAGAGCCCAAACTCGCGGATCATTGTGAGATATGAGCCAAAGATGAAAGATAAAAATCCCACCATTGTTGTTAGAGCAGCAAGCAAAATAGGGACTGATACCTCACTCAATGATTTTGCAAGTTGCTCTGCATTGCCATTGCCTGATCGCACATCCTCATCATATCTGCTGATCAAATGGATCGTGTACGCACTTCCGACAGCAATTAGGATCACGGGAATAATATCCGAAATTACGGTTAATGGAATTCCCAAAATGCTCATGCTGCCAAGTACCCAAATCATGCTCATAAGCACGGTGAGAAGAGGCAAGGCTACACCGCGGAGGGTTCCAAAACTCAGGATAAGCGTGATGCCAACAAGAGCACTTACAATTGGAACCAGGGTCTTAAGGTCTTTAAAGATAAGATCGGTGAGTTCGATCATCTGGAAAGGGATGCCGCTGAAATATACTTTTTCCGGTAACTTTGCCTGTTCCGTGATCTGTTTCAGTTCTCGGGCAACCGCTAACCTGTCCGCACTCTGTTTGATTCGACAAATAATGAGCGCCGCCTTTGCATCCGATGAAACGATTCGGCCTACGTATAGGTCTTTCGAAAGGGCATATCTTCTTAGGTGATCCAGCTCTTCAGCAGTTTGCGGCAGATTGTTTTCATCTATCAGCTTACCAACTTCAAGTCCATCGTTGGTTTTCTTAATGTCGAGGATATTGGTGAGGCTTGTTACTTCGGTTACGCCATCAACGAGTTTGAACTGCTCAGTAAGATGATTGATGTGCTTAATAGTTTCATGAGTGAAAATATCGTCCGACTCAAGGGCAATGAAAGCGAGTGAATTGCCTCCAAATTCTTCTCCGACTTTGTTGAATAATTGTACTGCAGGGTCATCCTTTGGTAGATAGCTCAGAATATCGCTGTTCACCTTGAGATTGGTCATCTGGTAGCCAAGGACCAGCGACAAAAGGATGGTCGCGATTACTATATGAATTCGGTTCTTGAGTACAGCGGAAGAAAATTTTTTGATCATCTTTGATTGCTTCGACTGTATTGGTTTTTTGGTCGATTCTCGGGCAAAAAAAATTTATCTTGTCTCAATCCCTTTGAATAACACATTGATAAGTGAATTGACACTTTTTTCAATGTCGGACAAGGATGTTTCAACCGTCCACGGATATTCCAAGCCTTTCAAGGCCGTTACGATAGCAAATGCAGTCAGCCCGGCGTCCTCTACCGCAAAGACCTTCAGCGCGATCCCTTCCTCTAAGATGGCTTTGACTAAGTTGAGTTCCTCCTGAAAACTTTCTCGACGAGCCTTCTCAATGAACGGATAGTGTCTAAGATAATCATCTTTCAGCGCACTGTAGTAATTCGCAAGCTCCTTTAGAAAGCGCATTCTTGTTAATACAAAGGCTCGAAATTTTTCTTGAGGCGTTTTAGCCTGCTGGATGGCTTCGTAAATCTTCTCTCGTAAGTATCGGGATTCTTTATCAATTATTTCGGCAAAGATTTGTTCCTTGGTTTTGAAATAGTGGTAAATCGTCCCCTTTCCAATATGCGCCAGTTTCGCAATCTCGTCTACAGTTGTCTTCTTCAGTCCAAACCGAGCGAAAAGATTTTGGGAGGCTTTAAGTATGACCTCTTTAGTGTTTATCATGGCATTTCTATATACGATGAATCGACTAAAATGGTTTCAATGTACAATGTAGCAAAAAGAGTCTAAATTGTCAAGAAAGAGTGTTGCGTTTGCCTGGCATTCAAATCCATTTCGGGATTCGTCTGTAGCAAACATAGGGAAGGCCTCTGATAGTTGGTTTAAAGAGGTCGACCCTCCGGGGGTTCGTCAAGATGTGAAAAAATGTCGGGGCGGGCGGATTTGAACCGCCGACCCCCTGGTCCCGAACCAGGTGCTCTAACCGGACTGAGCCACGCCCCGACTGTTGCTTTACAAGCAATTCTGGACGATATTTATTATACTCAAACTGGGAGAAAGAATCAATGTTTCTGTCCTCGCTCCCGAGGCTGACGTTCCTCGCATTGCAACTTCTCATCCTCTATTGTTTCATTGCCGACATTGTCCCTGCCCAAACCTTTCGCATTCTTCGACCTGTGCGTGACAAGTGGGAGACAAATGGGAGTTACCTCTACGCTGAGCCAAATATCAGGGACCCTCGTCACGGACACACAGGAATTGACATTCTTGTTAGGTTTGATTCCGTCTTCGCAGTCGCTGATGGTATTATAAGGACGATCTCTTACGAAGAAGGGGGAGCGGGCTACTACATTTTCGAGGAATCGCGGTGGAACAACCAGCCGGTCTGGTACGGATACTTTCATCTCAGCAAGAACAATTTGAAGCATGTCGGTGATTCGGTGAAAGCTGGAGAACTCATTGCAATCTCCGGAAACACCGGGTATTCAACTGGACCACATCTGCATTTTGAAATCCGTGTTGGATCTCCGGACTATTTAGGTCCGGAAAATCGCCGCAATCGTGAGTTATGGTTCGCGATGGAGGGGATGGGGGCAATTTACGGGCGCGTTCCGAATGCGGCAAATGCGACCCGCGTTGACATCTACCCTGACCCGAAGCCTCGACCTCCTTATACAACTACATACTCCTATTCACTGACCTATACTTTTGATAGACTGATAGGGAGTGATGACATCTACAAAGAGAATTATGCTATTGGAGATGTGAAACCGGGGACGTACATTATCACAGCTCTGGGAGGACTGTAAAGACGGCAAGTTCAGGTGACTTCCGGCGCCGTAGTTGATGCCGATAAGACATCGAATGTCGAAGATCCTTCTCTTTTCAGCCCGGGCAGATTTTTCCTTGCACAGAACTACCCCAATCCGTTCAATAGTTCGACGAGAGTTGCATTCTATGTGCCAGGGGAGAGTGCAGTTGATCTCTTTGTTAGTGACGTTCTTGGTAGGAGCATTCGCCATTTGTGGAAGGGCGAAGCTGCAAGAGGATGACATGAGGTCGAGTTCGATGCTGTAGCTATGCCTAGTGGTGTTTATTTTATTGTTTTGTCGGTTCCGGGGGAATTTTTTCAGGTGCGAAAAGCTTTGCTACTGAAGTAGTTTTTTCTAGCTATTGCTATCTTGTCCTTAGAAAAACTTATTCGAGCTGGAGGTTGAATAGCTCTGGCTGAGGTTTAGATTGAAACTCTCCAGTCTAATCGGTATCTTTTAATAGGGGAGAGTTCGCAGTGGACTATGAGCAAATTGAAAATGGTGCACCAGGCGACACGGATTGTTGTGGCAATTATTGGCCTCCCTAATGTTGGTAAATCTACGCTTTTCAACCGGATTGTTGGCGAGCGTGATGCTATTGTCCACAGTATTCCTGGTGTCACACGGGACCGGCACTATGCGGAGGCGGAGTGGGCAGGGAAGACCTTTGCCCTTGTTGACACTGGTGGGTTTGTCCCTGATTCCGATGATTTAATTGAGCGCGCGGTGCGAGAACAGGCAGAGGTTGCAATACAGGAGTCGGATGTTGTTCTCTTCGTTGTTGATGCTCAGCATGGACTTAATCCTGTTGAAAAGACCATCGCCGGGCTACTGCGAAAATCCGAGAAGCCTGTCATCCTATGCGTTAACAAAGTAGATGCCGATACTCATGAAGTGAATATTCATCAATTCCATGAGCTTGGACTTGGCGACCCGATAGGAATTTCAGCGCTTTCCGGTAGAAATGTTGGAAATCTGCTCGATCTTTTGGTTTCAGCTTTTCCATCGAATGGTGAAATTGCAAATGAGCTGATCAAAGGAAATCAACGCAACGATCGGCTCAGAATAGCGATTGTTGGAAGGCCCAATGTTGGGAAATCCTCCCTGGCAAATGCGTTATTGGGCGAGGAGCGGATCATTGTTACTGAGATACCCGGGACAACCCGTGATGCCATTGATTCGGTCTTGCGATACTATGGTGAAGAGATTGTTCTCATCGATACGGCGGGGCTTCGAAAGCATGCCCGGATCGCTGAGAGCGTTGAATTCTTTAGCGCGCTGCGTACCCTCCGCAGCCTTGAACAGTGCCATGTTGCTATTGTCGTCATTGATGCGACGGTGGGTTTACAATCGCAGGATCTGAAAATCATCGAGGAGGCGATTGAGCGGAAGCGAGGTATAATTCTGGCTGCAAACAAGTGGGACCTTGTGGAGAAAGATTCTACAACTGCTCAACTTCTTGAAGGTGAGCTTCGAGGCAAACTGAGGCGCTATGATTTTATCCCCATTGTTTTCGTTTCTGCGAAAACAAAGCAGCGTGTATTTCGTTTGGTTGACCTGGCAAAATCGATAAAAGCGGAGTTGCAAAAGCGCATAGAGACATCGACCTTGAACAACGTTTTGTTATCAGTTGTCCGCGATCACCCGCCTCCACCTATAGGTATTCGAGAAGTAAAAATCTCCTTCATAACACAGGCGAAAGGAGATTCACCGGTGTTTATTTTCTTCACGAATCATCCTGATGGCGTTTCGGAATCGTATGCTCGATTTCTTGAGAATCAAATTCGTAAGCAATTTGGTTTTCTTGGAGTTCCCATTACGCTTCGTTTTCGAAAAAAGAGTTGAGCACCCATTGCGGAGAAATTGTAATCTATGAAGAACCTTATCCTTGTGGATCATCCTTTGATCAAGCGTGATTTGACCATTCTTCGTAGCCGCGAAACGCCGCACGATCTGTTTCGGTTAACTCTGCGGAGGCTTTCGACGCTTCTTGCCTTTGCGGTAACGAGGGATTTATCATTGAAAGAATCGAGTATCTACACACCGCTGGAGAAGACGCGCGGTTATCGGCTTAATGAGAGCGTTATTCTTGTCCCGGTTCTCAGGGCTGGACTTGGTATGGTTGATGGGTTCGTTGATCTTCTTCCGGAAGCGAAAGTGGGGCATATTGGGCTATTTCGTGATGAGGAGACGCTCACGCCTGTGGATTATTACTTTAAGGTGCCCAAAGGTCTTAGCAGAAGTCTGGTGATTCTTCTGGATCCGATGTTGGCAACAGGGGGGAGCGCTGCGGCTGCAATTGATTACTTGAAAGGACGTGGTGCCAGGAAAATCCGTGCCGTTGGGATTGTCGCAGCTCCTGAGGGGGTCAGACTTCTCTGGAAGAAACATCCCGATGTTCCGATATTTGCTGCAGCTCTGGATCGTCAACTGAACGGCAAAGGATATATTCTCCCCGGCCTCGGGGATGCTGGCGATCGTATTTTTGGTACCAAGGAGTAACATTTAGTGTCGAACTTCGATCACATCGCTGACGTTGTTATATTCAGACGGGTTAAACAAGGATGATGCTTCCATCGCTACATACAGGAGCGGGCACGTACGAGCGAAAGTTAGATGACTTGCTTCGTGCCTGTCACTTGAATCTTTCCAGTGTTGATGATGACCTGATTCGTCGCGCGTATTGGTTTAGCTTCAACGCTCACAAGAATGATTTTCGGGCTTCTGGAGAACTGTATTTTAACCATCCTTACAATGTTGCTCTTATTATTGCCCGCGAAGTTCCACTTGACGATATCTCGGTTGCCGCGGCATTGCTTCACGACGTTGTCGAAGATACAGAATTTGAATTGAAAGACGTCCGGGCGGAGTTTGGCGATACCATTGCTGAAATTGTTGATGGTGTTACAAAGATCACTGACATTTTTCGTGGGCACGAGATCACTCAGGCGGAGAATTACCGAAAGATGCTCCTTTCCATGGTTCATGATGTGAGGGTTATGCTCGTCAAGCTCGCTGATCGCCTTCACAACATGCGCACGCTCGATTATCTTCCATCAGAAAAACGTCTCAGGCTTGCCAAAGAAACTCTTGAGCTATATGCCCCTTTTGCCCACCGATTCGGTTTAGCGAACATCAAATGGGAACTTGAAGATTTAGCTTTCAAGTATCTTTATCCGGAAAAATACGACGAGCTGAAGCAACAGATCAGCGCCAAGCGGCGAGAACGAGAACACTACATTCGTCGTTTCATTGCTCCTATAGAGGAAAGGCTGAAAGCTGAAGGGTATAAGTTCGAGATCAGCGGTCGGCCGAAAAATCTTTATAGCATTTATAACAAGATGGTGAGTCGAAATAAGCCGCTTGATGAAATCTATGATTTGTTTGCTATTCGGATCATCCTTGACACGCAGAACAACACAGATTGCTTTGCTGTTTACGGAATTGTGTCCGAAATTTACATTCCGATCCCTGAGCGATTCAAGAATTACATTTCTGTTCCTAAGAAAAACGGATATCAATCGATTCATACGACGGTTATTGGTCCTGAGGGGAAGATGGTTGAGGTTCAAATCCGGACCCGGGAGATGCACGAGGTAGCCGAGCGTGGCGTCGCCGCCCATTGGAAGTACAAGGAGAATATCCCGAAGGTGGATAAAGAACTTGAGGAATGGACCGCATGGGTGCGTGAGATTTTTGAGCCTCGCTCCAGCGACGAGGCGCAAGCGAAACAGGTCCTTGAGAGCTTTAAGCTTCATTTGTATCAAGAGGAAATTTATGTTTTCACTCCCAAGGGAGACTTGAAGATTCTGCCTCGCGGTGCCACGCCGGTTGATTTTGCCTTTGAGATTCACTCTGATATTGGTTATCATTGTATCGGTGCGAAGGTTAATGGCCGTATCGTCCCTTTGAACGCAATTCTTCACAGTGGTGATCAGGTGGAGATAATCACGTCGAAGAACCAAACACCAAGCGCTGATTGGGAGAAGTTTGTCGTCACACACAAAGCTAAGGCTCATCTCCGCCGATGGATGAAAGAGGAAGCGCGTCTCGCCGCTGAGCGTGGAAAAGAAATCTGGGAACGAAAACTAAAACGACACAAGGTTCACCTCACTGATGAGGATTATGGAAAGATTTTAAAAGAGCTGAAGTTGGAAAGTCGTCAGGCACTCTATACACGAATTGCCCATGAGCAAATAGATCCCGACGAGATATTACGATTCTTTGAGCGTTCGGCTGAGGAACGGGCAGCTGGAGAAAATCCGGATGGCGGGGCTGGTAGCTCCGGCAATCTTTTCACACAGTTTGTCCGCACTGCGAGAGATTCTCTTGGCAGCATTCTCATTTATGGTCAGCCTGCCTCTGCGGAGAAGGTTATGCACACCTATGCAAAATGCTGCAATCCCGTCCCCGGAGACGAGATTGTTGGATTTGTCACCATCGGCGAGGGAATAAAGATCCATCGCAAAACGTGCCAGAATCTTGAGCGTCTTCGGGCTACGGACCCCGACCGCGTTGTGGAGGTGAATTGGCCTCCTACAACAGGACAAGAGTTTTTGGCTGGTATCCGAGTGGCTGGGGAAGACAGGCCTGGTATGCTCAATGAAATCACTCATGCTATCTCCTCCTATAACAACACAAATATTCGCGCTGTGAACCTTGATACCCATGATTCCTTGTTTGAAGGATCGATCTTGATCTTTGTGAAGGATATAGAACATCTTAATCATCTGCTTGATCGCATTAGAAAGATCAAAGGTGTGTTAAGAGTTGAACGACTTGAAGAATAGTTCAGGGCAAAAACCGATGGGAAGAATCTTAGGGATTGATTACGGCTCGCATCGCGTGGGTATAGCTGTGAGTGATCCATCACGAACAATTTCTCAGCCTCTCATGACCCTGATTAATGATGATCAACTTATGAAAAGATTACTTGAGATAGTTGATTCTTACGAGGTGGAGGAACTTGTTGTTGGAGAACCGCGGACACTAAAAGGGGAACTTGGTCAGAGCGCCGAAGAAGTGCATGAGTTCGTTTTCAAGATCAGGGAATCGTGCGGAATTCCAGTAAAGTTGTGGGATGAAAGGCTCACCTCTGTTCAGGCGCGTCTTTCAATGCTGCAGATGGGGTTGAAGAAAAAACAACGCGCACAGAAAGCCACTGTTGACAAGGTTGCAGCCGCATTGCTGCTTCAGAACTATCTCGATGCGCTGCAAATGGCAGAAGACCCTTCTTCTAACAATGAGAGCGCGAAGCACGAATAAGATGAGAGAGTTAATTTCCTGGATGTTGCATCACAAGATTGTAGGCACTTGCCTACTCTTTTCTCTTTTCATAGCCATTGAGCTCGGAACGCTCCCTTTCAAAGAAGTCGCAGCTCTTCGCACTATCAATCCTCGATGGACTGCTCTTATGGAGGAGCGTAAAAAGCAGGCAGCATCCGCATCAACGGGTGCACGGAGGAAATCTTTTACCGTTCGGCAACATTGGGTTCCGCTCGATCGGATCTCACCAAATCTTGTGCACGCTGTGATCACTGCAGAAGATGGTACTTTTTACCAGCACTGGGGTGTCGATTGGTTTGAGGTGAAAGAGTCGATCGAACGAGATCTCGAAGAGGGGAAACCTGTCCGTGGAGCGAGCACGATAACTCAGCAGTTGGCGAAGAACCTCTTTCTCTCAACGGCTAAAGATCCCATGCGCAAAATACGCGAGATTCTTATCGCTCTTCTCATGGAATGGCAGCTCTCCAAACGTCGAATACTTGAACTCTATTTAAACGTTGTAGAATGGGGCGATGGGATTTACGGTGCAGAGGCGGCGTCGCGAGCCTACTTCGGAGTTCCCGCAGCTTCGCTTTCTCGTGAGCAGGCTGCACGACTTGCTGCTGTGCTCCCAAGCCCGCTTCGACATAAACCGAATAAAGACCAGCGTTACGTAGCGCGACGCTCGTCACTTATTCTCAGGAGAATGGAGGTGCGAGGATATTAAATCCGTCTGATAAATGGTTGGAGAGATTTTAGATGAACACTCAAGATGTTCTGGACTTGATAGAAGAAGGGGAAGGATTCCATGTGGAGTTTAAGAGAAAGGTCCCTTCACCTCAGAAGATAGCCAAATCATTGATTGCTTTTGCAAATACGAGAGGAGGTTGCATTCTATTTGGCGTTGACGATGACGGTTCAATCATTGGCGTCGAGAGTGAAAAGGAAGAAGTTGAACTAATCAAGACGGCGGGCAACGTGTTTTGTGATCCGCCTGTTCCAGTGCACATTGATATAGTTGGGTACAACGGAAAAGATGTGATCGTTGCTACAGTTGAGGAGAGCCGCGAAAAGCCACATTTCTTCCGTAATGATGGAGATGAAACAGCCCCGCCGAAAGCCTATATTCGTGTTCATGACAAATCAGTGCTCGCAAGTCGTGAAGTAGTTCGAATACTTCATGATGAGGACCCTGATGCTCCACCGCTGCGAATCTCCATTGGGGAGAATGAGCGTTTTCTCTTTCGATTCCTCGATACCCATGAACGGATTACACTCCGCGAGTTCGCCCATCTTGTCAACATCTCTGAGCGTCGCGCGTCACGGATTCTTGTGCGTCTGGTACGTGCAGGCGTTATACGAATCCACACGGAAGAAAAGGAAGACTTTTACACTCTCGCTCAAGATTTGAAACCGCCTCAAGCAAATGAACTCTTTTCACGGTGAGGCTCTCAGACTGTGATGGATTCGTACAAGTTCAAAGAGAGCAATACCGTAAGCGAGCGCCGCGTTCAGCGCGCCCCTGGCGGTTTCGATTGCGTACATTTGAATTTCATTACCGATGATAAGGGAGAGGGGAAACGAGGAATGAAGGATGCAGGCGCAAGGTATGCTGACGTCGGTTTCCTCCGGGGCGCGTACAGTGACTCCTTCCTCCCGCGGAACGTGGACAACCTTTATCGGATTTCGAATATATTCCCGGGAACCTCTTTGTTGGTGCGAGTGCCGTTTTTGATCTCAGGGCAGAGTAGATGCGTTGTATAGCCAGTGAGAATGAACGGCTCGATTGGAGCGCCATCAGAAGTGAAAAAATTGTAAAGACTACGAACGTCCTCGAGGATAGAGATTACTGGAACGCGGAGCGTGTCTTGAAGCTGCTCAAGCGTGGATCGTCCTTGGCAGATCTCATTGTGAGTAGGTTTGGTGATAGAAACCTCAAAGATTCTTATTCAAAATGCAGGGAGTAACATGTTGCGAGGCAAGTTAATTGTCATCGTGGCTTTCGGAGTTGCATTTTCAGGATGTGCGTCATTGAAAAGAGCAGTTGAACATATCGAGGCAGTCAAGCACTTGCAGTTCAAATTGAATTCTATCTCAGATTTCTCCGTCTCGGGTGTCTCTCTCTCACAGAAGACGTCTGTAAGCGAGATCACAGCAAGTGAAATGATCTCGATTGGAAAGGACTTCGCTGCTCATCGAATGCCAGCGCGTTTTGTTCTCAATGTGGATGTTCGCAATCCTAATACTGCACAGTCTGGTTTTTCATTAGTGCTCAGAGAGCTCCGGTGGCGACTTGTGATTGACACTACATTTGCGGTCAGAGGCAAGGTAAGCGGTCCCGTTCATGTGCCTGAGGGAGGGACGGCTGTGGTGGTCCCGTTGCCAGTCGAGGTTGATCTGTTTGAGGTTTTCCGAGGTGAGAGCCTGCGGAGTCTGTTAAATCTTGCACTTGCTCTTGGTGGGAAACGTGGCTCGGCAGCGCACCTTCGGCTGTATGCCCAGCCGACGGTGGATGGCCCTTTTGGTCCAGTTCAGTACCCGAAAGAGATCGAGGTCATTGATCGTGAATTTCGTTAACCCGGGGCAGGATCACAGAGTGGTGTATTTGATTCGCGTATGAGAAATTCGTATATTAAAGCTTTAAGAAGTTATGAAAAGGAGGAAACGGGGCATTATTATTGCGATTGATGGCACTGCTGCTTCTGGCAAAAGCACCACCGCTCGTGCACTGGCTCGCTTGCTGGGCTATGGTTATCTTGATACAGGTGCGATGTACCGTGCCATGGCTTTAAAGATTATCCGTGCTGGTATTCGACTTTCCCCCACAACGTCTGCTGCGTCATCGTTGACTACTGAGGTTGCCCCTGAAACGCTCTCACAGATTGATTCCATTGCGGAGAACACCTCCATTTCAGTGAGAAACGAAAACGGTTCGGTCTTTGTTTACCTTGACGGAGAAGATGTCACAGATTTGATCCGGACGCAGGAAGTTTCATCAATGGCGAGCATAGTGAGTACCTTACCTCGGGTGCGCGAGGTCCTCGTGCGCGAGCAAAGACGAGTGGGGAGGGAGGGGGGAATTGTTGCAGAGGGGCGGGATATCGGAACGATCGTCTTTCCGGACGCTGAGTTAAAGATTTTCATGACGGCATCGTTAGAGGAGCGTGCGCGCCGTCGGAAAAGAGAATTGCTTCTGCAGGGTGTTGAGGTGTCACTTGAAGAGGTGGAGCGCGAACTGCGCGAGCGCGATGAGCGTGATTCATCGCGTGCACATAGTCCGTTGCGAAAGGCTCAAGACGCAGTGGAACTTGATACGACCAAGCTTACAATTGATGAGCAAGTAAAAATTGTCATGGACCTTGTGCAGAAGCGGATCTCCTCAGGCAAAACATGGAGCTATGGGTTATGGAAATAAGAATGGAAGCAAGAGATGAAAATTGTCGTTGATAAGAATGCGGGATTTTGTTGGGGAGTTATACGTGCAGTTGAGTTTGCAGAAAGCGCGTTGGCGCAATTTGGGGAACTGTATTCGCTTGGTGATATTATTCACAACCCTGAAGAAATCAAGCGACTTAGAGAGAAGGGACTGCAAACTATTAGCCATGCTGATCTACCCAACTTAGCAGGCAAGCATGTGTTGATCAGGGCTCATGGAGAGCCTCCAAGCACATTCGCTTTTGCTGAACGCTATGGGATCCATCTCATAGATGCCACGTGCCCGGTGGTTGCGAAAGTTCAAGAGCGAATTCGGAGATTCTATAACGAGGGATATCAGATCGTGATCTTCGGTAAGAAAGAGCATGCAGAAGTAATTGGCCTTGTCGGTCAAACCAATGGCGAAGCGATAGTAATCAAGTCGCTTGATGAGATTCACAAGATCGATCTTCGGCGCAAAACTGTTCTTTTTTCCCAGACAACAATGGACAAGCCCACATTCTATCGGATAAAGAGCGAATTGGAAAAGCACGTTCGGGAACTTATCGTAGGTAGCATCGAGGAAGAAGCCCTCGACCACTTTCGAGCAAAGGACACGATTTGTGGTCAGGTATCCGGGCGCGATAAGAAGCTCCGCCTATTCGCGCGCGAGCACGATGTTATTGTTTTCGTGGCTGGAAGGAAAAGCTCGAATGGCAAAGTGCTTTTCGAAATCTGCCGGGAAGAAAATCCCAGGACTTACTTTGTTGAAAATGAATCTGAGGTCAACGTTTCCTGGTTTGAGGGGGCGAAGAGCATTGGTATAACTGGAGCCACATCAACGCCGCAGTGGCTCATGGAAAAAGTTCGAAACTACCTTGAGGAGGAGATTCGCTCAGTTCCGGTGCCGAATTCATAGAGTTTCAAAAGCCATCAGGTAATTAACTTATGTTTAACACAAATCCGCCAAAAGCGGACTCTCTGTACGGTACGGTGTTCTTGGTGGCTTTCATCGGAAATACGGAGAGATAATGTGAGACGTCAAGAACATCGGCATAGCTGAAGCTGGTCGATGTTCATGTTCGCCACTTTTCGGAGGTTGAATGACAGAGGGACAGAATCCACAAGGTGCAAGCAGCCTTTCCATTTCAGAGCAAGAGCCGGCAAATGGGACAGGGGTTACGGAAGGAACGAATCCTTCGAATCCCTATCGAGTACGTTCATCAGACACTCAAGAAAACGAGTACACAGAGGAGGAGCGTCAGCGACTTCAGCAACTTTATGATGAGTCAATGGGAAAATTCTCCGAGGGGGAGATTGTCCGTGGCACCATTATCGCAATTACTGAGACAGATGCCGTTGTGGACATAGGCTTCAAGTCCGAAGGGGCAATTCCTCTCTCTGAATTTACAAATCCAGAGGAGCTCAAGATCGGTGGGGAAATTGAGGTATTTTTAGAGAGCGTCGAAGATAAAGATGGCAAGCTAATTCTCTCCCGTAAGCGTGCAGACTTCATGCGCATATGGGAAAGGGTGATTCGCGCTTATGAGACCGGTGAAATTCTTCAGGGCCGTATAACCCGCCGCATCAAAGGGGGCATGGTTGTAGATCTTATGGGTATAGATGCGTTCTTGCCGGGTTCGCAAATAGATGTTCGGCCTGTTCGGGACTTCGATTCCCTTATTGGTAAAACGATGGATTTCCGCGTGGTCAAAGTGAACCGGCCGACTGAAAATGTCGTCGTCAGCCATCGCGCCATCGTGGAGGAATCGCTCGCTGATCAGAGAAGAGCTATTCTCGAGAAGTTGGAAAAAGGGCAGGTGTTAGAGGGAACTGTTAAAGCGATAACAGACTTCGGAGCATTTATTGACCTTGGTGGTGTTGACGGGCTGATTCATATCACAGACCTCTCCTGGGGACGTATTAATCATCCTTCAGAAGTGGTTAAACTTGATCAAACTGTCAACGTTGTCGTTCTCGATTTCGATGAAGGGAAGAAGAGGATTTCTCTTGGCTACAAGCAACTTCAACCACATCCGTGGGAAAACATCGAGCAGCGCTACCCAGTCGGCACTCGCGTCTCCGGCCGAGTTGTCTCCATGACGGATTACGGTGCATTCGTTGAGATAGAACATGGCATCGAAGGGTTGATACACATTTCCGAGATGAGCTGGACGCAACATATTAAGCACCCATCCCAGATGGTTTCCATGGGTCAAGTGGTTGATGCAGTAATTTTAAGTGTTGACAAAGAGAACAAACGGATCTCGCTTGGCATGAAGCAACTTGAACCGGATCCATGGGATACAATCATGGAGAAGTATCCAGTCGGATCACGCCATGTAGGGACCGTGCGGAACCTGACAAATTTTGGAGTCTTTGTCGAACTAGAAGAAGGTATCGACGGTTTAGTTCATATCTCCGACCTCTCATGGACGAAGAAAATCCGTCATCCCGGTGAGCTTGTGAAAAAGGGACAGCGCCTTGAGGTTGTCATCACCGGCATCGACAAGGAACAGCGGCGCATTTCACTTAGCCATAAGCAGGTTACAGAAAATCCCTGGGAAAAGTTCGCTGAACTGTATAAAGTTGGGGCGGAGACGGAAGGGAAAATCGTCCGCATCATTGAAAAGGGAATCATTGTAGAACTCCCCCTCGGTGTGGATGCTTTTGTACCTGTCTCTCATCTTTCTGCGACTCCCCTGAAGAACATTGGTGACGCTTTCAAAGTAGGGGATGTTCTTCCTCTGAAAGTGATCGAGTTCGATAAAGACACAAAGAAGATTGTCCTCTCAGTCCTCGAATATCTCAAGGATAAAGAGCAGAAGCTTGTTGATGAGTACACTCGGAAGCACCGTCTGCCCTCAATGACGTTAAAGGACGTAGCTGCTTTGACCAAGAAACGTGCAGAGGACATGGAAATCCCTGAGCTTGAATTTCCAGAGGCTCCTTCGGATGAGGAGACGAAACCGACCACGGAAGAAAGACCCGAAGTAACATCTGAGACAAAGCCTGAGGAGCCGACAAATCCCGCGGCTGTGGGTACACAAGCCGAAGCAGACTCCGGAGCTTCGCCTGCAGAAACATAGAGCTTCGGTCTTTACTTGTTTCCTTGGGGGGTTGATGAAGCGTGTTGGGTTTTATACATTGGGCTGCAAGGTAAACTATGCGGAAAGTGCGTGTATCGCCGCGATGTTTCAGCAGCATGACTTCGAGCTTACAAGCGAGCCGGGTGAAGCCGATGTTTGGATTATCAATACTTGTAGTGTAACAGAAAATGCAGACAGAGAGTGCCGACAGCTCATACGCAGGATACATCGGAAGGCTCCAGACGCATTTGTTATCGTTACCGGGTGTTACGCCCAACTCCAGCCAGAGCGGGTAGCCTCCCTTGAAGGTGTAGATGCTGTTCTCGGGTCCCGAGAGAAAAGCGAAATCTTTGAGCTTATCTCTGAGTTCAAACGCCGGGACGTTCCATTGATCGCTGTCTCTCCGCACAATCAGCTTGATCATTTCTGGTTAGCGGATTCAAGCGGCTTTGGTGAACGGACACGAGCCTTCCTGAAGATTCAAGATGGATGCGACTACAACTGCTCATTTTGTGTTATTCCGCAAGCAAGGGGGACCTCAAGAAGCGAGCCGGTTGACAATGTCATCATTCGCGCACGGTCGCTTATCGAGAGGGGATATAAGGAAATTGTGCTCACCGGGGTGAATGTTGGAGACTATGGGAGAAAGATCGGTGGCAGTCTGTATGACCTTCTTTGTAAGTTAGATGAACTTGAGGGGCTGCAGCGCCTTCGCATCAGTTCTATTGAGCCCAATTTACTAACAGATGAGATAATCAAGCTTGTTGCTCATTCAGAGAAAATTTGTCCGCATTTTCACATACCGCTTCAGAGTGGAAGCGACACCGTGCTTGCGCGAATGCGGCGTCGATACAAAAGCGTACTTTATCGCGATCGTGTTGAAACGATCTTATCTTACATTCCCCATGCGGGCATCGGTGTTGATGTGATCGTTGGCTTCCCGGGTGAAACGGAAAGAGAATTTGAGGAGACATATCGATTCCTTTCGGATCTACCTGTCTCTTACTTCCATGTCTTCAGTTACTCGGTGCGACAGAACACGCCTGCAGCATCGATGGGGGGAGTGGTCTCCCCTCAGGAGCGCGAACGTCGTAGCAGAACCCTTCGGGCGCTTGGTGTTATGAAGCGCCGTCGCTGGATCGCAAGGTATATCGGTGACCAAGTTTCTGTGCTTCTGGAGGGGGACTATACAGATGACGGTGCATTCATGCATGGCTTCACACCAAATTATATGCGGGTACGTCTTCCAGCACAGCGAAAGCTCGAGAACGAGATAGTCACAGCCCGCATCGTGGGGCTGCTCGGTGATGTTGCGCAAGGTACTTTCTGTCCATCTGAAGATGAGGTTTTGATCCCCCAGGTTAATCTATGAGCCCGCTGCTATATCAAAGGAGTTCATGGTGAGAATCAAAGATGTCGCTGCGGGCAGTATCGCTGCCAGCCTGAAATTGAGATCAGGGGATGAGCTTGTTGAGATCAATGGACATCGCATCAGGGACGAAATTGACTTGAGATTTTATGAGGTTGACCAACACATCGAATTGAAGTGCGCTCACAATGGGAAGGTCGCTCTTTATGAAATTGAAAAAGAGATTGATGAACCTCTTGGCATTGTACTCGATGATATGAAGGTTCTCCGTTGTGGCAATAACTGCATTTTTTGTTTTGTTGACCAAAATCCCAGAGGATTACGTGATGCGCTTTACATACGTGATGGAGATTATCGACTTTCGTTCATGTACGGTAACTACACGACCCTGACGAATGCAGGTAATGCAATTCTTCGACGCATTGTTGAGCAAAGACTCTCACCACTTTACATCTCCGTACACTCAACTGTGCCGGATATCCGTCGTAGACTTCTCGGGTTGAGGAAAGATGATCATCTCTTAGAAAAAATGCGCTTTCTTGCCAATCATGGCATTGACATGCACGCGCAAATCGTTCTTTGCCCCGGGATTAATGATGGAGCCTCGTTGCAGCAAACGATACAGGATATGTGGGAGCTTCGAGACCATGTCATCTCACTGGCAATTGTCCCAGTTGGCTTAACTGACCACCGGGCGAGCCCTGTGCCGTTGCAGCGCGTCGATAAGCTGTATGCAAAGGACCTGCTTCAGACCGTGCGTGGGTGGCAGGAGAGGTTTCGCGCCATCGCAGGCAGAAATTTTGTCTATCCTTCCGATGAATTCTTCCTTCTTGCTGAGGAAAAGATACCTGATTCTGGATACTACGATGGTTTCCCACAAATCGAAAATGGTGTCGGAATGGTGCGATCGTTTCTTGATCAGTTTGCCCGTGCCTCAAGCCAATTTCCGCGTCGCATTCCTGAACAAAAAACTATAACTCTTGCAACAGGTGTTCTTGCTTCCCCCTTTATCCGAGACGTTGTCGCTAAACGTCTTTCGAAGATCACAGGTTTAGATGTGCGTGTTGCTGTGGCTTCCAATCGTTTGTTCGGGAAAAGCGTAACGGTGGCTGGTCTCCTTTCCGGGAAATGCTTCTATGAGGCACTCCATGACCAACCACGAAGCGATTTAGTACTGCTACCGCCAGATGTTCTCAATGAAGATGAACTTTTCCTTGACGATTGGACACTTGATGAGCTTTCAATGAAGTTAGACCAGAACGTGCTGGTGTTTGATGGAAACTGGGGGCATGTTTTCCGAATCCTTCACAAAAAGGAGAATTTACATTGAGCTTACAGAGAGTAGTCATTTTCTTCATTGCCTTTGTTTTATTCAATCAACTTCTGCTTGGTCAATCATCGCTCAGCGTTGGCGATTTCTGCCGCGCGGGCGGGGTAAAGCAAGACCAATCTACCGGTCGTTGGCGGTCTTTGGATCATGATACATGGAGTTGGCTGAGCGGAAATGAAGATCGCAAATGGGTGCTTGGAGCAGCGTTGCTCTCGTTGGCGGTTCCCGGAGCCGGACAATGGTACACCTCCGATAGGCAGTCCGCTTTAATTTTCCTTGGCACAGAAGCGACACTATGGTTGGGCTATGCAGCGGTCGATGCATATGGAAGATGGATACAGACGGACGCAAGGACATTCGCTGTGGAGCATGCGAGCATCGATCCAGCAGGTAAGAGCAACCAATTTTTTGTTGATATTGGGAATTTCATGAGTGTATATGATTACAATGAGAAGGAGTTAAGGGACCGAGCGCTCTCGAAGGTGTATGACCCTTCGCAGGGCTATTTTTGGCGATGGGACAATGTGGGCTCTCGATCTAGCTACCGCTCTATGCGGGTTGCGGCCGATGCGGCGTTCAATGCAACAAAATTCATCATTGCCGGAGTAATTGTTAATCATATTGTCAGTGCAATTCATGCGGGCAATCGCGCTGCCAAATGGAATGCATCTATTGAGATTTCTTCTGTGACCGGAGCTGGTGAGCATGGACGAGCCCCCTCAATTGCTTTTTTAGACCATAGATTCGTAAGTCTTCGGCTCAGATTTACATTCTGAGACTTCCAAATACCTCCCCGAAAATTATGAAGACGTTCAAGCTTGTCATTGAGTATGATGGGACAGATTTTGTAGGTTGGCAAGTTCAACCAAATGGACGGAGTGTCCAAGGAGTTCTTCAGGCTGCGTTAGCTCAACTTACTGGTAGTAATGTGTCGGTAGTTGGGGCAGGACGCACTGATGCCGGAGTCCATGCGCGTGGACAAGTTGCGCACATACGAGTCGAGACCGCGCTTGATGCCGAAGCGATTCTTCACGGATTGAATTCTCTACTTCCAGAGGATGTTGTAGTCCACGACGTAGTTCAGGTGGACAATACGTTTCATGCCCGATACAGCGCACGCGAAAGAACATACCGCTACATCATTGTTCGTCACCGAACTGCAATCGATCGCCGGATAGCATGGTATGTGAAGTACCGGCTTAACGTTGAGCTGATGCAAAAAGCTGCGTCAATGATTCTCGGGGTACATGATTTCCGATCCTTTGCAGCGGCGAAGACGGAAACAAAAAATTTTCATTGTACCGTAACCTATTCAGAGTGGACAGAGGTTGAGGATAAGCTCGTCTATGAGATTCGGTCAAACAGATTCCTCCACGGGATGGTTCGTGCCCTTGTGGGAACGATGGTTGATATTGGTAGAGGACATATCGCTCTCGAAGAGTTTCCTCGCATTCTTGAGTCGAGAAATCGAAGCCGTGCAGGCATCTCTGCCCCATCTCACGGACTTGTTCTTGAATCAGTTCGCTACTGAAGCCTTTCCAAACGAGGGTTTGCTTTGAGGTACCCTATCTTGTAAATTTTCCTTGTCCGAGAGTTCCCAGCAGCTATTTGGTCATTCTATAAGGATTCTGCGCACAGAGAGCTTCGTGTTCAGTAGAAAACGTTAAACATTGCTTATGACATTCATCTACGCTGCCATCGTAATTATTCTCTTGGCTGGGCACTTCTTGATCTCAGCGATTCAGGGAACCGTGCAAGAGAAGGAAGAGAAGATAGGGACACGCTGGAAACTACCTTCAATTAATCTTGCTCATTCAATAATGGGTCTGTTTGCGGGCCTCTTGTTTTTCGCTTTTGCGAGTCAGATTGCTGGGCAGTTAGGTATCTCTGGCGTGTCGATTATTCTAATGCAGGCAGTGGCAGTCATTCTCTTTGTGCTTGTGTGGACTGCGTTACATTTTGCTGGCAGGCGCATTGGTGTTGCTCGCCTTTCGGCTTCACTTTCTATATTTTTCCGTGGAAACTTACTTGAGCGAGTTTTCAGCTTGAGTATGAACGATCGCGAGGGCCCTTTAGGAGAAAGAGGAGCAGGCAGCCCCTTCATCCGCAGCGAGCTGTACGAGCAGGAGCTTATACGTGGCGTGTTGGATATCAAGGAGTTGACGGTGCGTGATGTGATGGTTCCTCGTACAGAAGTTGTGGCTGTCGATATTCGTACACCGCGGGATAAACTTCTTGAAATTGTCACTGAGGAGGGTTACTCAAGAATTCCGGTCTATGATGGGACAATCGACAACGTTCTCGGCGTAATTTATACAAAGGATCTCATTGCTCTGCTCCAGCATCGGAATGTGATTGTGCTGGAGGATATCGTTCGGCCAGCGTATTTCGTGCCGGAGACAAAGCAGCTTGGAGAACTACTGAAGGAAATGCAAACGCAGCATGTCCATCTTGCGGTTGTTATTGATGAGTTTGGAGGTGTAGAGGGGATTGTGACGTTGGAGGACATTCTGGAGGAGATCGTTGGTGAGATTCGTGATGAGTATGATGAAGAGCCGGAAGAGATTATTGCTGTACAAGATGGTGGGTTCCTTGTCGATGCGAGAACACCGGTGCGACGTTTGAACGAACGCTTTGGTGAGATCTTACCAGAATCGGATGAGTACGATACAATAGGCGGGTTTGTGGCGTCACACGAGGGTCGAATACCACGCCTGGGTGAGGCAATAAATGTGGGTTCCATCCAGATCATCATCACGAAACGATCAAAGACGGCGGTGAAACAAGTCAAGCTTGTGTTTGCTCTTCCAGGAGACTCGCGGTATGAGCGATGATAGATACATCATTTCTGCGAGTCGTCGGACTGACATCCCTGCGTTTTTCGTACGCTGGTTCCTTGAGCAATTGCGCGCTGGGTGGGTTGATGTTCCCAACCCGTTCTCAGGAAGGCTCCAGCACATCTCTTTGCAGCGTGATCATGTCCGTGCGATTGTTTTTTGGTCGCGAGATTATGCGCCTCTTCTTCCGCACCTTGACGAGATTGATGACCGCGGATACCCGGTTCTTTTTCATTTTACTATAACAGGCTTGCCGAAGGTTCTCGAACCTCATGGGATCTCGGTTGCTCGTGCCGTCTATCTTGCAGAACGGCTCTCCATGCGCTATTCCCCCGGGCATGTGTTATGGCGTTTTGATCCGGTCATAATTTCCAATGAGACTCCACCGTCATGGATAATCAAGAAATTTGATGAGACTGCTCAGATGTTAAAGGGAGTGGTGCGTCGCGTATACGTGAGCTTCATTGATTTTTACTCGAAGGTAAAGAGAAATCTCAGTGCACTTCAGAGTCAGACAGGAATACAGGTCGTTGACCCACCAATTTCCGAGAAGCGTCTGATAGGTCAGGAGCTCGGTTCGATTGCAACGCGCTACGGACTTGAGATTTATTCGTGTACTGAGCCGGCTCTCGTTGGAGCTGGAGGTATAAAAAGGGGAAGTTGTATTGATGCTCAGCTTCTTGAATCCCTTTATCCCGGAGCTGGCTATGGAGTGCCTGAGCATCCGACACGAGCCGGTTGCGGATGTTTCGAGAGCAAAGACATCGGAATATACAACACCTGTTTTTTCGGCTGTCGTTACTGTTATGCGACAAGCTCTCTTCAGCAGGCGAAAAAGCGCGCGTCTTTCTATAAGATTAAGCGCAGTGTGGCTACACCTGCCGATAATGGGAAATCTATTCAAAGGGTAGAGCAACTTTCACCGCTGATAGCGACACAAGCATGATGGCGCTTCTTTCATTGATTGCTGCTGTATTCCCGATGGTGGGGTTTGTCATTGTGGTGTGGTGGATGGATCGTTATGACCGTGAACCTGTTTCACTCATTGGGCTGAATTTTTTGTGGGGAGCCTTTGGGGCAGTAGCTTTAGCGATCATTGGAAGCATCCTTTTAATAGCAGGAATTGCTAACCTTATAAAGGGGAAAGAAGAGATCGAACTTTTGAGCACCGTTGCCGTTGCTCCGGTTGTTGAGGAATCAGCAAAGGGGCTTTTCCTGCTGGTGACTGCCACGTCGCGCTGCTTCGACAATGTAACTGATGGGGCTGTCTATGGAGCGTCAATTGGATTTGGTTTCGGGATGACTGAGAATTTTCTCTATTTCTTATCAATCCCCCTGGCTGAAGCTTGGGTTATCCTTGTTATTATAAGAACGTTTTTCTCGGCGGTGATGCATGCAATGGCGACTGGTGTTCTTGGGGCATTTGTTGGATTTGCGAAGTTTCGCCCTCGGCGGCAACAATTGTTTCTCTGGTGGTTCGGTTGGTTGATAGCGGTGGGGTTCCATGTTGTATGGAATTCTTCAGTTTCATTCGAAGGAGGTTTCGGGTACGGAGTTCTGTTTATCATCGTTGGAATATGTATTCTACTGGCTCTCTTTCAGATTTCTCTTCTTTACGAACACCGTGTTCTTCTGAGAGAGCTCGGCGAAGAATCGCTTATTGATATAATTCCAGTAGACCATGTTACCATCCTGTCAAGTTTCCGTCGTCGAAAACGTGGTGGGTGGTGTCCCCCTGGCGTGAATCGAAAAGCCTACATCCGCTTGGCAACAGAGCTTGCCTTTCGCAAACATCAAAGCCGAATTTGCCAGCCATCAAAACGTGAATTATACCTCGACGATGTTGGGAAACTTCGCGAAAGAATCTTAATGCTTCGTAGAGCACCTCTTTTAGATGCTGACACTCGACCAATGGAAAGTGTATGACCACTGTAACGAGCCAGCGCGTTTTACGTAACGCAACGATACTTTTCATTTCACAAGTGCTGACCAAGCTCATTGCCTTTGTGAATTTTCTTATTCTCACCCGGCTGTTGGGAGATCGTGGATTTGGCGAGATGAGCTTTGGACTCTCGTATGCTGTGCTGTTTATCGTGATTTCAAGTTTAGGCGTGGACACGATTGTCATTCGGGATATCGCTCAGAAGCAGCAAGACCCCGAGCTTCTTGTCGGCAACTCAGCAGCGCTCAGATTTGTTTTGACTCTCCTTACGTTAGCGATGGCAATTGGCAGTAGCTTTGTCTTTGGATACTCGGGGTATCTCAGGCTTGTTATTTTTCTCTACGCCATCGTGGTCATGGAAGATGCTTATGCACGCTTTCTGCTTAACGTCTTCAGAGCATACCAGCGTATGGAATATGAGGCAATCGTATTGTTGGTGGAGAAGATTTTAATTTTTGGTGGACTAGTTGTGGGCTTTCTGCTTCGCATCAATGTTTATCAGGTGGCGCTGGTCTATATCGGAGCCGGGGTCATCAAGCTTGTTCTCACTGTTCTTCTGATGGAGAGGCGGTTCCTTCATCTTTCACTTCAGTGGGACATCAGGTTCTGGCGATCGATTCTCCGTGAGTCCATCCCATTTGCGGGCATCATCATGTTGGGGACAATTAGTTGGAAAATCGACACTGTGATGCTGCAAGCGATGAAAGGAGAGACTGTTGTTGGTTGGTATGCAGCACCATATCGAATCATTGAAACGCTGCTATTTGTTCCTGACGCCGTTGGCTCTGCTTTGATGCCTGCTGTGGCATCGCTCTTCGTCAGTGCTCGATGGAAGGTGGCGAGTGGCGTTCGACAGGGAATTCGATTGCTCGCCTTCGTTGGGATTGGGCTTGCAATAGGTGGAACAACGTTAAGCCGTGAATTGCTTACTCTTATTCTTGGTCGCCATTTTGCCCCATCGATCCCGGCATTTCAAATCTTGGTCTGGGCGATGGCTTTTATTTTCATTGAGTATGTGACAAATAACACTCTCACCGCGACACATCTTCAAATGAAAATGATATTAATTTCAGCAATTGGGGTCATTGTCAACGTATCTCTTAATCTTTTTCTGATTCCCAAATATAGCCTCATTGGGGCAAGTATTGCTACCGTGATTACAGAAGCCTGTAATGTCACGTTAGGTTTGTACTTTATCTGGAGGTTGCTTAGAGAGTCAATTCTCTCCGTCGACATTTTTAAGTATATCCTTGCAGGCATCACAATGGGTTTGGCGATTATCGGACTTAAGTCGTTTAGCTGGATAATTGCTGGGCTTTTAGGATCCGTGATTTATGTGGTTGCGGCATTTCTTCTGAAGGGAATACGACAAGAAGATATGGCTCTCGTAAGAGAATTCATTGCTCGACGTGGAAGAGTTGAATGAAGAAACTATGGACCCGTTAGCCAAGGTGCTCTTTTACGAATATCCGTCGCATAGCCTGGTGCCCGGCGGGGGACAGGTTCAGCTCTCACGAACATTTCAAGCGCTGAGAACGCTCGGGGTGAATGTTTCTCTTTTCAATGCATGGTCTACACCTGATGGTGTTGGTATCTTGCATGTATTTGGGAGCGAATACTTCAATTTCGAAATTGTTCGAGTCGCAAAAACGTTAGGCTGGAGAGTCGTCATCTCACCGATATTCTTTGCACGAAATGAGCGCGTTAGCCGACTATGGGGAGCCATCGACCAATTTCTTCCTTTGAGAACGTCATTTGGGCTTCGACGTGATTTGCTTCGCATGTGCGATGCGATCCTTCCAAATTCTTGTGCTGAGTTGGAGCAACTTTGTAGGATCTTTGGCGTTGATCGAAGGAAATGCTTCGTTATTCCCAACGCCGCTGAAGCTCGCTTTGCTGAGGCGTCCCCTGAATTATTTGCTGAGACGTACGGCTTGAAGGACTTTGTTCTCTCCGTTGGACGAATTGAGCCCAGGAAAAACCAGCTGCGTCTTGTTCAGGCTGTTGGCGGAAGCAAGATTCCACTTGTTCTCATCGGAGAAAAAGTTGATCAGCATTACGCTGTTCGAGTTCTAAGAGAGGCAGGAAAATTTTCGAATATCTATTATCTTGGTGGGGTAGACCATGAGGATGAGCTGTTAGCCTCTGCGTACGCAGCGGCGCGTGTGCATGTGCTGGCAAGTCTTGTGGAAACACCCGGAATTGCAAATCTCGAAGCAGCACTCGCAGGGTGCTCCATCGTCTCACCAGACGTTGCGCCAGCACGAGAGTATTTCGGTGGATATGCTCACTACTGTGACCCTCTGGATATTAAGTCAATAAGGCTTGCTGTGCAGCGTGCTTTCGATGCTGGCAATAGCGACGAGCTTCGGAAGCATGTTCTTGCCTGTTTTACCTGGGAAAGAAGTGCAAAGCTTACTGTTCAAGTCTATGAGGAGATATTGAAAGATAGGCAAAATGAGAATAGCTGTTAACGGAGCAATTATCGGGGAAAAGCCTACCGGCTTGGGTGTCTATGCAACCAACGTCGTGAAGGAGCTTGCTACTCGCTGTACTGAAATGATTGTGTATACGTCGGTGCCGGTTGATGGGGTCCCTGTTGTGCGGCGTATTCCCCCCTTGGTTCGGCCTGAGCTCAGGTTGAAGGGACACGCATGCCGCCTGCTCTGGACGCAAAGTGTGCTTCCATGGCACATCATGATTGACTGTCCCGATGTTCTGTTCAATCCATTGCCAGAAGGTCCGCTCTTTGGCAAAATTCCAATGGTGACGGTCACACACGACCTTATCCCGCTGCGGTGTCCCGATGAATATCCTCGGCAGCAGTATTACTTTCGGTATCTCGTCCCCGCTGTTCTCCATCGCTCCCGAAGAATCATTGCCGATTCGACAGCGACAAAAGAGGATATCCAGTCATTTTACGGAATTGATGGTGAACGCATTGCAGTAGTGCCGGCTGGCTACGATCGGACGATATTTGTTCCTGAAGGCGACCGCTGGAGTTTGTCAGCGATCCCGACAAGCATGGATGGGCATTATCAACTGAATGGGTACATTCTCTATGTCGGGAATTTATTTCCCCACAAGAATCTTGCCCGGCTCATCAGAGCGTTTCGCAGCTTCTGGCATGAATTCCGTATTGCGCTTGTCATTGCAGGTGACCGTGATCCTCGGTTCATCTCTTTTCTTGAGTCAGAAATAGGGTCGGCTCCAGTGTTCATAATGAACTACGTGAGTGCTTCGATATTACCAGCCCTCTATCGCGGAGCTGAGCTATTTGTGTTGCCGTCGCTTTACGAGGGTTTTGGACTTACGCCCCTGGAAGCGATGGCTTGTGGCACACCGGTTGTGCTTTCACGCACTCCTCCTCTCACTGAATTAGCTGGAGATGCTGCATTGTACTTCGATCCAATGGATGAAGTATCAATTGCAGAAGCATTGCGAATGGTGCTTGCAGACAGCGCGTTGCGGTCGTCTCTCCGCGAGAAAGCGCTGCGGCGGGCTCAGCTTTTTTCGTGGGAGCGAACAGCGAGACTTGTTTTTAATGAACTAAGCGCAGCAGCGAATGTTGAATAAATTGAACGCGAAATAAAATCTAACAAACGAAGCTTGACCTGAAGGAGCGCGGTTGAAATGAGGCTTGGAATTTTTGGCGGTTCATTTAACCCTCCCCACATTGGGCATTTGATTGTTGCTGAACGAGTGAGGGAATCTGTTTTGCTCGATAAAATTCTGTTTGTCCCAGCGGCTGTCCCTCCTCATAAAGGTACGGTTGATCTTGTCGATGCCCGGCACCGCTTAACGATGGTGCAACTTGCGATAAAGGATAATCCATTCTTTGAAACCTGCGACTGCGAAGTGAAGCGAGGGGGTATCTCCTATACGATTGAGACAATCCGTGAACTCAAGGCTTACTACCCCGGGAACGAATTTCACCTCATCATTGGTCTGGATAATTTCCTCGGATTCCACCGCTGGAGAGATCCGGAGGCAATCCTCGCCGAGGCAACGCTCATTGTAATGGATCGCCCTGGCTCCAACGAAAGTGCGAATACTTCTCCCTACGTTGATCGAGCATTATTTGTTGAGGTCCCCCTGATAGAAATTTCAGCTTCAATGATACGTGAAAAAGTGAAGTCAGGAGAATCAATACGGTATATGGTTCCCAGAGATGTAGAAGAGTATATTTATTCGCAGAGCCTATACAGGTGAGAGGAGAAAAATGAAATTAAAACTTAGCTCCGATGTTCAGTAAGATTGAAGTTAGGCATCACAGCTCAGTCTTCGTCCAAGGAGAGAAAAAATGCAAGATGAAGCTAGTGATTGACAGAAGAACTGCCCTTTGATCCCACAAGTCGGGACAAGACCATCACCTGATGAGCATCATCTTCTTTGTCTCGGTGAAGTTACCGGCGGTCAACGTGTAAAAGTAAACCCCACTCGGTACCAACTGTCCAAACTGATTTTTCCCATTCCATTTTACTTGGTGGATTCCTGGATCAAGTTCTCTGTTGACCAGGGTGGCAACCTCTCTTCCCAGGACGTCAAACACTTTTACAACTACGTTTCTACGGACAGGTAATGCAAAAAGAATATCTGTGTATGGATTTCCGCCGTAAGCGGATCCGCCTCTGGTGGAGAATGGGTTGGGATAATTCTGGTAAAGTTCAAATCCATAAGGTACTGCCTCCGGCTCTTTGATAGAGGTGGTGTGAAGTGGATAACTTACTCTCAAATTATCTACATAGATGGCGCCACCGTATGTTTTGTTGAAACTACGTCTGACCCCTCCGCCAAGTAGAACGCCAATTTGAGTGAGCGTTATCGGATAGTTGAAACTTGAGGAACTGCTTGATGCATATGCAGGTATAGGAACGAATTTGGTTGAGTCGTTTGCGAACACTTTGGAATAAAACTGAAATTGCCCACCATCATCGTCGGTTACTGTAAAGAACACCACATGGGATAGCGAATCGGCTTGAACATCTATCCATAAGGAATCGGGCACGCCGTAGATGGGGGTCTGTGTGTTCAGGTAGACATAACTCGGATTCAGATTGTAAGTGAATTTATAATTGATCTTCAGCGACCTCTTTCCGATTGATGAGCGATTTTCCGCCAACGTAACAAACGTGTTCGCAGCGTCCACATTCGTGAAAGTAAAAGACCAGCCTGTTGTGCTTTCAATGGAATCTAACGGGGCGAAGCCTCTCCCAATTTGTACACTCACTTCGGCAGTGTCTGTAAGTCCAAAATACGAAGCTGCTATGAAAGTGCTACCCGACTGTCTCCCATGAAACACGCCATTGCTGTCGATTGTACCTACAGCCGTATTCGTGGAAAACCATAGCACCTTTGACTTATCAACTGACCGTTGCATCCCGTCAATGTCATAAGCTTGCACTGTAAATGTTACAGGACGAATGGTATCTGTAACTACTTTTCGCGGAATGATTACGATGTTCCGGAGGCCCTTCACGACAACGAACGCTGAGTCGTGGAGATTCTCATAACTTGCAGTGACATATCCGCTGTCGACGGAGCTTCCTGCTTTGAAAAGTCCATCAGGTAATATAGTTCCAATCCGTGGGTCAGCACTAAAGTGCACCTTAGAAGAATCAACTTGAAGTGGATTATAATATTTATCCAGTACTGAGATGCTGAATCGAAAGGTCTCTTCTTTGAAGATCCTTAGACTCTTCGGCTTAATCTCAATGGAAGATGCCACAGTGTCTCGCCTTGCGGTTGAGACAACGAGCAAAGCATTTGTCACTCTGCGTTCAGTCGGATCAGAGGGCTTATTGACGACGGAACCACGCACCACCATTGTTGTTGAGCCACCACCATCGAAGTTGATCCCGTGGTAGACTCCAAGATGAATCATCAATGCGGCAAACTCTTTGAGAGTCATCCCAACGCTAAAACCAGCTTGACGACCATCCACTGTGATTAGATAAAGTTTAGAACTATCAGCCGAAATTCCGGCACCTGTTCGCGGATGTCGCTCGTATGTGTGGGGCGGTCCACCTTCCTCCGCATACCCCTGATCAACATAGTCAAGTCCGTTGAACACTATCTTCGGGAATCCTCCAAGCATTTCTTTCAGCTTAGTAAGACTCGGAGTTAGATGCAGCGCAATTTTTACTGTGTCTCCTTTATGCAGTTTGCTTGATAGGAAAGTAGACGCGACTCCATGTCCCGAGAGAACCGCACCACCTTTCGGGATCGACATATTTCCAACATATCCCACTATGGTATCAACAACGCAAGCGACCGTGTCATTGGCAAACCATTCGCCAAGAGGGTGCACCTTCACCTCGGTCCCCCATTGGTTTGTGCCTGTGCTGCTTCCCATATAGGAGTTGTAAAGGATAAGTGCATCAGTGTATCTCCACTCGTTGACTCCATTGATATTGACCGCAGTGTCACTGGTTATGAGAGAACCGCTGAATGACACAATGCTTAAGGAAGGATGCTTGTCCATGTCGAAACCAAGAGTAGATGTTTGGATTGGTCGGCGAAGTATTTCACCATTTTTCACCTGGACGTTGATAGGGCGGTCGCCAAAGAAATCCCCATTGACTGCACCGACAACGAAATGGCCATCGTAGGTACTTCTATTTGCCATAGAACTTGTCGTTTCAAGTCCAGTAAGTAGATCCTCCCCCTTTGCGGTCTCAATCTTCACAAATGGATTTTTTAGATCGACTTCAAGGACGTTTATGTTCCACGGGACAGAGGAAACGTAAATTCTGGTATAAACAATCCCCGGTCCGACAGGCTTGCTCATGAGTGTGTCATATTTGATTTGACTCAGTGAGATTAATGGCGTAAGTGCAGCAAGCCAGAGTGATGCCGTTACAAGCCACAACTTGCTCAATGTTCTGTGCTTCATCTCATCCCCCTCTATGTTTGATTGTGACACATTACCTGATGAGGACCATTCTCCTTGATTCGGAATAATTTCCTGCGATTAGCCGTATTAAGTAAACTCCACTGGGTAAATTGGAACCATCGAACTGGCTCTTGTAGAAACCAGGTGAGAGTTCTCTATCAACCAGGGTGGCGACTTCTTGACCAAGCATATCGTAAACACGGAGGGATACTTTTGCCTGCGATCTAATTGAGAACTCGATTGTGGTGGTTGGGCTTCCGCCGTAGACGGATCCACCTCTAACGGAAAATGGATTCGGATAGTTTTGCAATAAACCATAGCCATACGGCACAGGGCTCGACTCTTGTTCGACATAGCTCGGTGTCCAGCTCACAGCAGCGTATTCGTTCCAGGTATCTGACGTCATTACATGGTATGCCCACAAGCTCACGCCTTGATAGTGGTATCCCTGGGCTACATTGCAAAAGCTACTTATATCGCCCGGATAAATAGGGTTGCCATAATCGAAGGGGCCGCCCTGTCCAATTGGAACTATTGGTGTTGCAACAGCCCATATGGGGTACCAGTATCCAAACTCGCTTTGCATCCTGTTAACTTCCTGCTGAGGGGTAAGTCTTCTTGCCGCCCAGTACGTCTGGGGCATGTTCACATCCGCTCTTTTAAGAAATGCTACCCAGGGGAAAGTAGAATGCACGCTAACACGTGCCCACGAGGTAAGTCCTACAAAGCTTTGCAAATGATGTGCCCTTATGCTATCCATGTAACTTGCTGCAATGACGCTACGATTCTGCAATGTATCAAATTCTATTTCAGCATCAACAAGCAAGCCATCCAAGCCCGGTATATCAAGTATCATGTTAGCCACATCTGCTTCAGTTACACCAACATTCCAGTGCGGCTCGCCATAAACATATTGAAATCCAAAGAGCTTTATTCCGTTCTGGTGGAATATTTTTACAACGTTCTCCATCCCGCCATAATTAGCTGCCCAGTTATACAGAGATTTGCCTGGTCTATTATAGTAGCTGTCACTATCACCTATCTTGATAACTACCCAGGTCACTCCTGAATTTTTCAGACGATTAATTATAGTCGTCAGGTCACCACCCTCTACATTCCAGATCATCCAGATCCACATCCCCTTTGCTGCTGTTGGGACGAGAACCTGGGCAACTGCAGCCGAGAAGCCCGTGAGTACAACGAGCAAAAAAATGATTGCTAATTTGACTTTCATTCCAAGCCTCCGGCGTTTTCTTTTCCACACTGAGCTACTGAAAATGAATAGAGTATTTGATTGAATTGCTTTATGGATGAACTGGTTGGGTCTTGCATCATGTTCAAGAGAGACGACTGAATCTCTTCCCTGGTCAATTTCTTGTCGTCGACCACCTCGCCGGGCTTGCCCGATTGAACGTCTTGTACAAGGGATATGATGTAATAACGACCCTTCTGAAGTGCGTAGCAATTAACCACCGCCTCCCATGTGCCCATGCCTGCATAAACTGCCCAGTACTCTCTTCGGAATTTCATTCCATTTGCCGCAATGGAATCAGTTAGTAATCGGTTAGTTAACAGATTAGGCTGAACATTTTGATTCAGAAAGTAGCGCCCGCCGTAAGAACCCGGTAAATACACAAATGGTTCACTGGACACAGACACATAAGCGTATGGTGTAGACCCGTTCAGTCCGGATAAAGAGGAGAACTTGATTAGATATGTTGCACTGTCTTCTCTCACAACCTCACCTGCAGTCTTGAACGAAAAACCAAAAGACTTGTTCGCGACCGTTTTCACTGATGATGAAGACTGGTCTTTGAGTTGTTGACCAAAAGCAAGGACATTGTAAGACATAACCAATACTGACACTGCAAGAATTTTGCATTTGGTAATCATTGTGTAACCCCCTTTCCATTTATTTTATCAGCAACATTTTCCTTGATTCGGAGTAACTTCCTGCAATCAGCCGTACTATGTAAACTCCGCTGGGTAGACTGGAGCCATTGAACTGGGTCGTGTAGAACCCCGGAGCGAGTTCTCTATCTACCAGGACAGCCACTTCTTGCCCGAGAACATCATAGACACGGAGAGATACTTTTGCCTGTGAACCGATTGAGAACTCGATGGTAGTAGTGGGGTTAAATGGATTCGGATAGTTCTGATACAGATGATAACCTTCAGCAATAGGAGGAGTTTCCACGACTCCGGTGGTTGAGCGTGTCTTAAATCGCCAGACCTCTGACCATTTGCTCGAACCGTAGGCATTTATTGCAGCAACCCTCCACGCATAGACTGTGCTTACCTGAAGAGAATCTTTTGTGAACTTGTAAGTTGTATCAGCTACCAGCACTGTATCAAGGATTGGTGCGGCGAAGTCGATGCTCCTCGAAACCTGAAGCCTGTAGTTTACTGCCGCTGCTGACGGATGCCATATGAATATTGGCTTGACCGAAATTCCCGAAGCATAGTTGCTTGGAGAAGCAAGGAGAGGAGTCCTGGGAAACGCCGTGGTGTAATTCCACGTGTCACTGAACTGACTTGATCCACCTGCATTATTAGCTGCGACCCTCCAATAATATTTCTGCAGCCCCTCCATTCCAGTTATAAGTTTAAAGGTGTCTCTGTATGCAGGTTCATCCACCAGAAGGTCACTTGCAAAGCTTGAATCCTGCGAGACTTGAACTCGGTACGAAGAGGTTAGGTACGAGCTGAACCACCGCAGCACAACTGTATCGCGCTCATTCTCAGAACCATTTGCAGGTCCAGCTAAAAGGGGTGGCTGTGGTGCAGAGATGGTTACAGTGTTGCTCAATGAGCTTTCGTTATAGTTGCGGTCAAGAGCTGTGACGATGTAGGAATATGGACCATTGCCTGGCGGGGTAGGAGGGGAGGTGCTCCGACTTCCCTCAATTGAGATGATGTTTCGAGCATCTGCGAGTTCGTCAGGAGTGATGTTTGAATGATCAAACCGGTAGATGACGTAACGCGTAGCTGTGTCCCCATCAATTGCAGGAACTGGAAGATCCCATCTGAGAATTGGTGGAGCATGCCCAGCTTGTGCATATTGTAGATTTTGTGGAGCATTAGGCGCAATGGAATCTTTCCATGCCATTTGGGGGAGAAGAGATGGATAGCGATAGTAAACGAGCTTCAGTGAGTCAGCGAAATGTCCATCGTTAGCGGTTATGTTCGAAGCCCGGAAGAAAATGCTTCCACCTACCTTTTCATTTGCTCTATTCTGTCTGATCTGCCGTTCAATTTCTCCGGGTTGCCAATTCAGGATTCTATATGCAGCTTGTCCCACGTATAAGTGCCTCCCGTTCAGTTGCTCTGCCCGCTCTGCCCACCATGGCATTAATTTGCCATAATCCTGACCGCCTCCATTGGGCCAATAGAGCTGTGGTGCAATGTAATCGATCGTTTTTGCAGTAAGCCAGGCAAGCGCATCAGCGTACAGGACATTGTAAGCATCAAGTCCAGTAATCCCTGAGGGAACACCGTTTTTCCATATCCCGAACGGGGAGATTCCAAATTTCACCCATGGCTTGACCGCATTTATGCTGTCGTGCACCTGTTTGATCAACAGGTTGACGTTATCACGTCGCCAATCTCCTCGATCTGTGAATCCGCGATTATAATGAGCGAAAGTTGAATCGTCTTGATTTGTGATCTGATCGGGAGGGTAGGGATAAAAATAATCGTCGAAGTGCACACCATCCACATCGTATCTTCGAACGGCATCCATAATTACTGACGTGACATAGTCTCTAACTTGTGGAAGTCCCGGGTCAAGGATCTTGAGCGTGCCGAAGGTCAATATCCAGTCTGGATGTCTGACAGAAACGTGATTGGTGTCGAGCTGATAGCTCCCAACGCTTCTAACAGCTCTATATGGATTGAACCATGCATGGAGCTCCATACCGCGTTTGTGTGCCTCCTCTATAGCAAACTGGAGCGGATCATAGTATGGATAAGGAGGCTGCCCCTGTTTGCCCGTTAGCCAGTATGACCATGGCTCAAGTGTCGATTCATAGAATGCATCACATTCAGGGCGAATTTGAAACATGACCGCATTTATGCCGGCGCTTTTGAGCTTGTCAAGAAGCGTCACCAGCTCATTTTTTTGTTGATACGCTGGGAGTCCTCGTTGAGAAGGCCAGTCCAGATTGGTGACTGTGGCTATCCATGCTCCACGAAATTCACGCTTGGGTGGAGCGGAGGTTTGAGCGCCTATGTTCGATACAGCTAATATCAGAAGTAGCGATAAGCAATTTCGAGGGTGCATCATCTTTCCTTTGCAATGTTTTTCTTCCTGCTATCAGCAAGCCCACGAGAGCGGACTCGATTGAAACTTCGACCAATTCAATTCTCCCTGCCAACCGAGCTCTCGTCGTGACAGCCGAAACAAGTTGCCTCGAGCCCTTTGGGAGCCTCGGGCGGCTTTGTCGAAGTATTGTCACCCTGAGCCCTTCGGCGAGCTCAGGGCAGGCTCTGTCGAAGGGTGACAATGGGATAGTTTAACCATTCTTTCAAAATCGCCAGCGATCAACGCTTCCTTTTTTTGCCTTGACCAGCCTTTTATTTGTTTCTCCCTGGATATGGCTTCCCTTGCGTTCTTAAATTCTTCAACATACATCAGCTTCACAGGTCTCTTGTTGTGTGTATAACACCCTTCAATTAAGCCCCCTTGGTGCTCGTAGAAACGTCTTTCGACATTATTGGTTATCCCTGTGTAATAGCTGCCATCTGAGCAGAGCAATATATAAACGTAGTAACTCTTCATTTGGTCGATCGGTGTGTCATGGTTCGACAAGCTCACCATTACATGCTCGCCATCACATCTTAATCCACGCCCAGGTGCGCGCACAGCAGCAGGGGCAGCACCACCCTGAGCCCTTTGGCGAGCTCAGGGCAGGGGTGGCAATTGGGGCCATCTTGCCTTTTAGTCAGTGTATCATGGTTCGGCGCGCGTCCCATCCACTTCTGGGAGACTCACGCCTAAGGCTCACCATGAGGCCTGAGATTCCGCCTGACGTTACCGTGCGTGGCTTTGCGATGAACAAAAAGGGCGCTTGCAAGCTCAAAACTCACAAACGCCCTTCATAAATATCAGACATACCTACGTAACTAACCGGGATTCAATCACTTCATCAGAATCATCTTCTTCGTCAAATGGGTCCCTTCCGGTGCATCCAGTGTGTAAATGTAAACACCTGAAGGCAAATTGCCGGCATTGAATGTCACAGAGTGATACCCAGCAGGTTTGTAGCCGTCAACTAACGTTGTAACCTCTCTGCCGAGCACATCGTAGACTCTCAATGTCACCTTACCCGAGTTCCTCAGAGCGAAGTCAATCTTCGTTGATGGGTTGAACGGATTCGGATAGTTCTGAGAAAGCTCATATGCGGCGGGTAATCCCCTTGGTTCCCTAACTCCCGTGGGTCTGCGGACGAACATCTCGACCGGAGTAACATCGCTAATATTGAACGCAGCGACGTAGACAGTGTCACCTGTTGGACTGAAAGCTATGCCTCTCGGCCGGGGGTCTTTTGTGACATCACCCACCCACTTAATACTGTCGACGATCGTTTTCGTGGCAAGGTTATATGCATACCACGCATAGGGGCTGTACGGTGGATCCGGCAATCCGGAAGTTGTGTTTCCTGAGCCTACCCACATCCACCCTGTCTTTGGATCCCAAGCCATCGTCTCAACGACGAACTGAGTCAGGATGGAATCCTGCAAAACGTATGGACCGAGTGATCCGTTGTCGCTGTGGTAGACGTAAACCTTTCTCAAGCTGAACCGCGGTACATAAACATCGTTTCCATTTTTGGATACGAGGATGTCACGTCCGTAGCCATCCACAGAACTGGCGACGTTGCCGGCAGGAGAGAAGTCGGGGTTCAAGACTGCTACTGCGCCGCCCGGGAGTACCGGTGCGAGGAAAACCTCCCCCAATGAGTCATCAGCGACACTGGCGAGAGAGCTTGTGTACCCTGAGATGGGGTTCCAGACCCGGTTCATCCCCTGGCCAGTCTTGTAATTGATTCTCCAGACTCGAGTGCTCCATTTCACAGAAAGAATGTTCCCCTGGTAATCGGTTCTCATCCCGTAGCCGGCGCCGTTTAGTGTATCTGTGATGCCGCCCGCGCTTAAGGTCTTGATCGGAGAAAATGGAGCCGGCGTGCCGTTTGGATAGAAGACATAGATTGCACCCGTCTCCACTCCTGGAGCCAGGCTGTCGTTGGAGCTGCTGTATGACTGTATCCATACCTTGCCTTCGGGGTCAACTGCGATACCGTTGTTGACGCCTGCTGGGAGTTTGAAACTGGTATCTGGGAAAGCTTTTACAAATTGCCACTGGCTAATGGCAAGTGGAGTCGCGACAATCAACAGAATCAAGATAAGAGCAAGTTTTTTCATTCCTGACCTCCGTTTGACTAAGTTTAATGGTTGAATAACGTGAGCAATTTTCTCAACGCTCAACTGGTTAACCTTATACAGGAGCCCCTTGCATCACCTCCTTCAATAGCGATTTCTCATATAACGATGGCCTCTATTTGTTATTGTGTTCCGTAATATGGAGCGCCGGTCTTTTTGGTGTCGATTCTCAGTAGTTTCCCGTCGCCTGTGCTGGCAAAGAGTGAACTTCCACTCCCCCAGGCAAAGATCTTGCACGAAGGGGAAAGTGTTGCAGTGTACGCTGTGTATGGTGTTTCATACGAGCCATTGGGATGAACGATCAGGAGAAAAACACCGGGAGCATCGTTTCCAATATAAAGATCCCCTTCCGAGGAGAAAGTGATTGCCAGTGCAGACGGGGCAGCTCCGTAAATAGCGGAAAAGTCGAAATAGACCTCTGGAGTACCCAGGCTATCAGCAAGAATCCGAGCGCGCCAAACTTTTTCAACTGAATCCTTCCGAGCTGCGAAGTAAAGATAATTGTTGAAAACCCGTAGAGAATGAATATTGGCTGCAAAAGGAAAAGTTTTGGTCGATTTGTCCGGTTTTATAAGGTAAATAAAATTATTGTTCCCACCAGCCCAGACATTTTTACTTTGGTCAAAGTCAAAGTCGTATATCTGTACTCCTACCGGGAATGCAACCCATACTTGAGCAGGACCTCCGCCAGGTGCAAACCGATACATTGCCCGGATATTTCTTGCTGCGTATAGATAGCCGCCGGGACCAAATTTAAGTGATGTCCATCCGACAGCACCAGAAGTTCTCGGTGCGTAGCTCGTTCTCACACCATCTGGAGTGAGTTTATCGATTCCATTGTCAGAGCCGCTGGCAACAATTGAGGCATACAGAATGCCAGATGCATCCGTTGCAAGCCCGAGAACGGCCTCACTTGGCAGGAAGCTCCCGAATGGAGCAACGGCTGCTTTTAGCTTGTAACGATACGGCTCACTGAAAAGCTCCGCGCCGATAACAGATACCCTGATCTGTACGCTATCCCCGATGACAACCGGGGATTGGAGAGCAAGCTGAGTTGAAGTCGCGCTGAGAATCCTGGCGATCCCTGCATTAAAGAAGACAATGTCCTCCTGTGGATTCGGCGAGAAGTTTCTGCCGGTTATTATGATCGTATCCACAGCCGCAAGGGCACTATCTGGCGGGAAAACGCTGTCGATGACAGGTTGCGGCTTACTCTGCCAATTCGGGTCATACAGGCTGGGAGCACTTTCATACTTGCAGCCGATCAATGCTGTCAGAGAGAAAATCGTGAGCAATGATGACACGAGAAGGAACTTAGTTTCAAGTGTGTTCTTCATGGCGCATTCCATATTTTTAGAGTTCAAGGAATTCTATTCCGTGTGCTATTTCAAAGCGAGAAATGAAATCCAAGTCGATGAACATTTGCAAACGTCTTAAACGGCGTAAAAGAATAGTCAAATCCTAAGGTAGTCCCGGCAATTTCTTTTTGCAAACCTATGCCGGCGGTGAATCCATACTCATCGTTATTGAACATATATCCAGCACGCAGCATAACAATCTGTGCAAATCTGTATTCTGCACCGATGTTGACCTGCTCAGGATAATCACGTGGATGAGTTGCATCGACGGAAAGAAGGAGTGAATGCATATCTTTGTCGACGTCGGTAAGGTCAAGTACGTCCATCGCAAACCCGATCCTGAAAATAAGCGGTAGCTGGAATGACTCCTGTCGGTATTTCAACTCGCGAGCGAAATTGCGCACGCTCATCCCAAAGGCAAGACTTTTGAATCCGGTTTTGTATATAATTCCGAAATCAAAAGAGGGGACATTCAACTTATTGTCAACTCTGATCAGATTTCCAGCGGAGTCCAATCCCACTGCGCTCATTCCGAGTGATTGGTAGACAAAGTTGACGTTTCCCCCGACCGCGAACCTGTCACTCAATGCGCGAGCATATCCTACCCCTACAGCAAGTGCTGTCGGCTTAAAAGTACCGACGTCAAGAAATCCTTGCTCATTGTTTGCACGGACCGTTTCCTGAAGCTCTCCATAATCTACAGAACGAAGTGTGACGCCGAAAACGCCGTAATCTCCATGAAAGGGGCTGAAGGCGATGCTGCCGAAGACGTGGTTGATGTCAGCGATCCAGTTTACCCGACCGAAAGAGATATCCGCAAAGCTACTCAATCTCGCCATCCCAGCAGGATTGTAAAACATCGCCGTTGATGTTCCTTCCAGGGCAGTGACCGCTTCGCCTATGGCTGCTATTCGAGGGTCAGGACCGACGCTAATAAACTTCATCCCGGTTTGCGCAAGCTTCTGCTGTGCAGACGCAGAACTTACTGCGATTGTAAACAAAAGGAACAGGCTTGATAAGAATATGATAAACCTTTTCATGGTCATTGTCCTTGATCGTTTGAGACTTTCATCTGATGACAACAAACTTTCGTATTGCCCTTTCGCCATTGGGCGTCTCAATAACAACGATGTACACCCCACTCACAATGATCTGATTATACGATGTCGTTAGGTCCCAATATTCATCACCGCTGCCATTGGTATGCTCGATTGTCTTGATGAGTTCTCCGAGCTCAGTGTAAATTTTGATAGTGCATTCGCCGGGGATATTCAGAAAACCAATCTTGTTAGGCTCATTTGGGTAGAGGAGGCGATTGGGATCAGCAGCTATGTTGTACGGGTTCGGAACAACCCGGATGGCGTCCAGTGAGCTTCCCGGTGGCCTCAGAAGATATGCGGGGTCATAGGATTGAGTATAATAACGACCGCTGACCAATCCTCCATCTCCAACAGAAACGATGTAGTAATAATGAGCAACTCCCCGCACAACAGAGGTGTCCCTGTAACTGTTCTGAGTCGGCTGGGCTTCATAAATCAAATGATAAGTGCTATCGTAACGTGCCACAGCTCTGTAAATTCTAAAGCCTCTGAGCGTGGGGTCGTTAGGGATATCCCAGGTGAGAGTAATGCGATCGCCGCCAGAGGTAACATTAAATGATGAGGGTGGCAACGGAGGCTGAGGGATGTTATAGCCAGAGTTGTAGTTTGCTATCGCACGTCTGAAAGTCTGGAACAGAGAATCTCGTCCCGTGTACACCCATTCGTTCTTTGTTTTCTGGACACCCTTGTATGTAATGGGCGCTGTGTTATTCCCTCCACTTGCCTTATACGCTCTGCCAATCTCAATGCAGGCTTCACGGTCAAGACCCGCTGCTGCCTCAGCCATCACAATGTGGATGCTCTGACCCGGTCCAAGACGATAAGGACCGTATCCATTAGCAATGGAGTAGCCACCTGTTGTTCCCAGAGCTGGGTCACCCCCGGGTCCGACTTTGTCGGCGTGGCGTGGAGACATGTGCCCTGATGCCATCCACGCATATTCATTTTGCATTTTCGGGATGTTGTACTGATCGTTCTGGGAATTCAGTGGATCATCAGAGCCAACGTACATTGTAGTGCTTGGCTGGTTAGGATCATCTGTTGTGTCTGTTGCGGATCGGTCGGCGTGAATGGTCACAACGCCAACGAACTGAGCCGCGCCTAACCTACCTGTTGTATCAAACTTATCTACGTATCCATACGGGTCTGGTTCCCAGATAGGTCCTCCGATGTTATCGTACTTCGTAAAAGGTGGATATTTGCCGTGCCATGAATATTGTGCGCGAATATCATTGTCTTTATTCCCGGGAAAGAACGTTGTGGAGGGATTTAAGCCATCACCACGGGCATCGTTCATTGTATTGATTCCCCATCCGGTAGCGTTGCCAAACACGTATCGGGTCTGTGCGCATACCGCATAACGGTATTGAAAGAAAATGTACAGACTGTCGAGAGTTTGATTAGGCAGCTCAATCTGCGGGTCGGCGTCTATGTTTCCAGTATTTGTGAACGTGTAATCATAAATGATGTAGTTGTCATTGTACTGCTGACTGAATGCAAGTATCTTCCTTGTCATCGTCAAGCCTATTGAGGTATTGACGACGTTGTAGATCATTCGGTCAGCTTTCAATGCTGGATCGACCGCATCATTATCATTCGGTTTACTATAAGAGAGGTTTCCGTCCACAAAGACCTTAGGTGGGTCGAAGCGGCTGATCGTCTTGAATTCGAGGGGGAAGAACTCACCAACTCCTGAAACCCTCGGTCCGACGTGCACCACTTTTGCAGGATAGAATCTCCCTTCTGCATCAGTGTAGTTTTTTACGCCTATCCAGAGCCCCTTCGCCGCCTCCATATCCTGATACGGGTAAATAGCTGGCCATTGCAAGCCGTCCTGTTGAACTTTCACTCTCCCCTCCTCGATTTCGCACCCCATATTTGAATACCAACTTTGCAGCGAGCCAACAGCCATCCACTTTGTGGCAAATTGTGCTTGAGCCGCGGATGAGATTAAGAGGAATAAAGTTATGAAGAGTGAAGCAAATCGGCTTTCTGTTGTGTGTTGCTGATATGAACCCAAAATCATTTCTTCCTCGCCATGGTTAAGTAATGTAATGAACTTTCTATGGAATATCGTACGAAATTCTGATGCCCCAGAATATATTTCGTGGATTTAGAAATGCGAGCTGGTAAAGGTTTGGCATGTCGATGTACGGTTTGTCGTCGCTCCTGTAGTCTCCGGGCTTATCATTACCGGGTGTGTTTGGATACCCTAACTTTTGATTTTGTTGATCACCGGCAATTTCTGCAGGAAGATGCAACGACATCATATACGCCTGGAAGTCTTTGGAATCGTAAAAGCCGATGAACGGATACATATACTTGATGTTGAACACGTTGTATACATCTGCAAAGACTTCGAGATTGGCACCTGCAATCTTGAATAGCTTGCTGATACGTATATCAAAATTCATGTAATCCTTCCACTGAATATTATACTGAACTCCCGGGATGTACGCACCTCCTGTCCATGTGAAGTATGTTCCTGCTTGCCAGGATCCCAGGAGGTTCAGGTGCCAGCCGGAAAGCGGGCGTATCACACCGAGCATTGGTCCGAAATCATATGGTGTGAAGAAATCAAGATTGAGCCTTGCATATGGTCTTGGCACCGGCTTTGTTTGGTATAAATCGCTGTAATGAGTGCGCATATATTGTCGCATGTCAGCCGGGCTTTGATAGTATGTTTGATAACCAAATCTGCCATACGTCGAGACCATATACGTATAATTTACAAAACCTTGAAGCCAGTTTCCGCGGGTTTTTGAGAGCGTCACCTCGAATCCTCTGATGTCCTCGTATAGATTGCTTGTACGCAGAGAGTAATTCACTTTGGTGTCGCTGCTTATGTAGGTTGTGCTGGTACGTTCTTGTGATACATCTTTGTAATACGCAGCAATATGGATCAGGAATTGATTGAACAGCGATTGCTCATAGCCAAGCTCATACGCCACGGTTCTTGGGAGCGGGGCATTTGGATCCGCCATCCGGGTAACAGCGTTATTGTCTGAAAAGCGGCGGATGAGATACAGGTCATCGGGGGTCGGCATTGACCGGAAATGCCCATAGTTAAAGTAGAGCTTTGAATTTTCTGTTATTGGGAATGAGACCCCAAGACGAGGGCTGAGTGTGATGATATGCTTTGTCGGTTCATGCTGCAGAAGGGTATCCAGTCCGAGGGAATATTCTCCTGAGAATGCGGGGTCATATGGCGTAAACTTGTACCAGTATCCTCCAGCGTGAGAGTAATCGAGTCGAAGTCCTACGTTTGCTATCATTCCCTCGAATTCGAGTTTGTCCTGGACATATAGGGCGCCACGCGTTGGGTAGGTATGCCAGTGAGACCACGAACGACCGCTCGGTAGATAGGCATCAACTGATGCGTAACTGACATTATTATCGGTGTAAACGAACTCAAGACCAGCTTTAACCTGGTTGTAGCGGTCGAGCTGACTCGTGATATCAAACCTCGCCTCCCAGACGGTAACTTTGCTACTATCGCGGGAATTACTCATTCCCACACTCATCCTCATCCCATCGATCGCATAAGATGGTTGAGGCCAGAATCCAAACGGTGCTTCATCAACGTAGTAGTAGTTTCCGAAGCGGTAAATTCTCGAAGTGTCTCGAAGTCTACCGGGATTTGTATTGTAGGCAGATCGAAATGCGCGCAGCGAAGCCTCGTAGAATGTCGATGGGCTTAGCACATGTGATAATTTTCCTCCAAGCATCGTGTAGGTAACAGTACTTGGTGCCCAGTAGTCGTACGTGAACATACGGCTGTCAATATAACTGACCTGCGAAAAAGCTCCCGCGATATCAACCGATGAATTGAATATCCCCGGCAACCCAGCATTATTGTCGTTTGTCCCGCTCTGCTGGCCTCTCAATCCTTCGACCATTAATTTCATGCCTTTGCCAACGTCGGATGTTAGTTTCAACTGGAAGCTATAATCTCCGTAGCCATCTTTCGAAAGAGGAACAAAGTACATCGTTCTCGTTTGTCTGTACGAAGTGAAGAATCGGAGATCACCTAACATTTTCCCTACACCCGGAACTGGGCCACCAAAGCTTGCATCGACATCGTAATCGGGTTTGGTGATCTCAAATTGTTTCCGATGTTGCCAGAGCCAGAGTCTCTGAGCCGCCGTAGGCGTCAGAAACTTTGTCGAGTCCCCACTTTGGAGAGACTTCTGTGCGATTGAGATCCATCCTTCGAATTCCGGGTATTGTTTTTGGGTGTATGCATCCCACGCACCATTCTTTGTCCCTGTCCAGCAAACAGCTGGATCGAGATAGGGACGCACATAATAGAAATCAAGTGAGTTCAATGGGGATCCGAAATGTTTTGGTCCGGGACGTCGGTAGCGCGCAATCAGACCAACAGTATAACGATCGGTACTACCTTCCTTCGTGACAATGTTGATGACGCCAGAACGAATATTCCCATATTCAGCATTGAACCCGCCGGTTTGAATTTGAATGTCTTTGACAGCAGTGTAGCTGATGGTCGTAAACGGAGTATTGTTTCTTTCGTCACGTAGAGTAAGTCCATCAAGCATGAACGCGGTCTGGTCACTTCCACCACCACGTATTGTTAAGCCCTGGATACCAGCTTGCAAACCTATGACAGTTGTCACGCTAGTTGTGGGTAAAGGCTGGATCTGCTCAATGCTTAAATTGGTCGTGCTCGCTGAAACGTCCTTCTCGATCACAGGCCGCGTTGCAACAACTGTGACTTCCCCTGTCGTGATGGTAGCTTCATTCAGTGAGAAGTTTACTGTAGTTGTTTGATCAATGTTTACGCGAACGCCAGAAATTGTGGAAGGTGCATATCCTACTAAAGAAGCTTTGAGACGATAGGTACCGGGAGGAACACTGAGGATAACGAAGTAACCGTCAACGTTTGTAGAGGCGCCAAGTCTCGTTCCCTCAACTATCACGTTGACGCCAACTAACTTTTCACCTGTTTGAGCATCTCTAACGGTTCCATCAATTTTCCCAGTTGTTCCTGCAAAAGCTAAAGCTGCTACAAACAAAAGGGTGATAATCAAAGAGACAGTAACCACCTTCATGAGCTGCTTCTCCTCTTTTACAGAGTGAAACAAAAAAGAAATGATGATGTGCTATTAGCGGTGTGCTGAGACGCGCGATATCGCACCGTCGGTTGAGCATTTAAATCCTCCGATTTAGAATATACAAAAAATATAGAGTGATGTCAAGCTTTCGGGAAGACTTTGCTGGCTTAACTTGACTAATCATCAAACAGAATCTTTATAGACCCCACACACGGCGCATTCTTGTTGTTAGTTATTGATCTTGTGGCGCTGCATTTGCTTAGCTGGGGACATGTAGCCCTCCAGTTATAAAGGTTTTGCACTCTTGAAACAAACCTTGCATCTCTTCCGAGAATTTTGCACAATAATGGCGGCGCTTTATATCGCCTCTCTGCTAAAGTTTAGCGAGTTCTCGTTCATTTGACAGGTTGGTACTATGAATCTTTCTCAGAAGATCAGTCCCTTACTTATCCTGGTGCTTATTTTCCAATGCGTCAGCAATTCACAAGAGGTTTCGCTTCTGCACTCAGCTTTTGAATCCGCAAGCAAAGAATTCAGCGTTCCAGTTGAAATTCTTAAAGGCATTGCATTTGTTGAATCGCGCTGGACGCAGATTCAGCCTGATGCAGATTCTTCCTCGGCAAACTGCACAGGGATGCCCCCAGCCTACGGGGTCATGGGTTTGCGGGATGATGAATACTTTGGACATTCACTTGTCGAAGCAGCGCAATTGATTCATCGTTCGCCCGAAGAACTGAAGCACAATCCTGCTGAGAATATTCGTGGAGCAGCCGCACTATTGAAGAAGCTTGCGGCTACTCATTTGAAGAAAGCCGGTGCTCAGCTTGAGTCATGGAATGACGTCGTCGCCGCTTATAGTGGGATTCCCCAGCAGGCTATTGCGCTACTTTACGCACAGGACGTGTATCGGGTTCTTGCCTCGGGCTGGCATTCGGAACGGATTGATATTGAGCCTCACACCATTCAGATGAATCTGAACTCGGATTCCCTCATACGGGCAATGGGAGGAGAGCCACTTCCACCATCTCTCTTGTCCGATGACTATCCACCGGCAGTCTGGGATTCAAGTCCGAATTTCAATTCGCGTGGGGGAGAAGCAATTACCCGGGTCATTATCCATGACACAGAAGGATCGTTTGCGAGTGCTCTCTCATGGCTGAAGAATCCACAGGCTCAGGCGAGTGCTCATTACATCATCCGCAGCTCTGATGGATATATTGTTCAGCTGGTGCGGGAACGAGATAAAGCATGGCACGTAAGGTGCTGGAATCCATTTACGATTGGCATCGAGCATGAAGGGTATGTGGATAAACCTTCATATTTTACTGACGTGATGTATCGCTCATCGGCTGCACTGACGCGCAGCATCACAAGAAAGTATGGCATTCCACAGGATTTGTATCATATCATCGGGCATGGTGTCTGGACGCAAAGGAGCATCTGGTCGGTAATTCGTCACGACCAGGATTTTGCACGATATGATTCCACAAGCACCGACTATAGCTCATGCAACAATCATACAGATCCAGGTCAGTACTGGAACTGGCAATACTATCTGGCTCTTGTTAAAGCGGATAGTACACCGCCGCGCATCTTAACTATGGCTCCTCCCCCCGGGACCATTGGACACAAGGCATACAAACCCCTTGTGATCACTTTTGATAAGCCGATGATTCAGCAGCAGACGAATGCAGCGCTTCACATAACTCCACCAATACAGGGGACGATCACCTGGTCGAACAATTATCAGACGATGACGTTCACCCCCAATCAATTTTGGAATTTCTCGACCACGTATACCATCGTGCTCGACACAACGGCTCTGAGTATCACAGGAATTTCCATCGATGGCAATGGAGATGGCAAAGGGGGAGACCCTTTCATAGCACAGTTTACAACCACTGGAGCTGATATTACACCTCCACGTATAGTCAGCATTTATCCATTGTGGGGGATGGGTGATGTGTCAATATATACATCAATGCGGATTGTGTTCGATGAGCCAGTGCAGTGGTCTTCACTTGCTGGGCGCGTTTTGCTGTACGACGACAGCAGCCGTATAGTCAGCGTGACTGAGGCTCGAAGCGATACAGTGAACGATTTCAATTACGTCACGTTCAGGCCTGCTGCTCCGCTTCGCTTTCACGCAGGGTATGCGATCAAACTTGGTGCTGGTATCAAGGACCTTTTCGGAAACGCAACGACGAATGATGAATGGATTTACTTTTTCACACAGAATGAATTTATTCCTGGCATTGTTGTTGATAGCTTTGAATCTCAAGCCGGTTGGCAACAGCCGATGGAGAGCACTGCAACAATGGGAGCTGATTCCGCTGGAACAAAATTTACCATCTCAAATGAACGTGCCTATGCAGGGCGCTATGCGGGTAAACTTTCATACGCTTTTCTCTATGATAGCGGCGGGGTTGTGTGCGAACATAATGCTGGAGGGTTTCCTATCGAAGGTAGGTCGACGATTGGTGCATGGATTTATGGTGATGCGAGTGGCAACACTCTGGAGTTATGGTTTTCGCCCGGTGACACAAAGATTGTAATCGGTCCCTTAGTCTGGTTTGGCTGGCGGTACGTGAATGTTTTCGTAAGAGATGTGCCGGGAAGCAGCCGCTCTTTAAACAGCATCGTCGTCCGGCAAGTGCCGGGAGCTCCCAAAAGCGGAGCCATTTTCATTGATGATCTTCAAGTCAACGGATTGATCTCGAAGGTGGAATCGCAACCGTTGGTTCCTGAACGAGCTTATCTCAATCAGAACTACCCGAACCCGTTCAATTCCTCCACGATAATTTCATTTGGCTTAGCGGAATCAGCGCCTGTAGCGCTGAAAGTTTACGATGTTCTTGGCAGAGAAGTGGCGACACTGGTCAGCGGTAAAATGGCGGCTGGAACACATAGGGTAGCGTTCGACGCCTCTCATCTTCCGAGCGGTGTATATTTTTATCGGCTTGAGGTGAATGGTGCAACTCCTTTTGTTTCAATAAAGAAATTGGTTCTTTTAAGGTAAAACCACAATGAAAAACCGATTGGGCATCTTTCTTGCTATTCTCGTCTTCACTGTTAGTGGTGCGCGAGGAGAAATTTGGAGCCAACTTAAGCCAAAGCCTTTTGAGCCTCTGGCTCATAGGGTGCTGACACCATGTGTCACGGTGAAGATTTATTTCGAGAATGACTCCCTTGAGCAACGTGATGCTGTGGAGATGGGGCAGCATGGGGAAATTGTTCGTGTGTATCCCATAAAGCGATGTATTTCTGCTCTCCAGTTACCCACAGCGGCACTTCAGGAGCTTCTGAAGGGGCCCACCGGGCAAGAGCGAAGGCAGGGCTACGACACTAATCTTGAAGGACTAACTCTCCGACGTTTTTGGGTTCGTCGGGGTGTCGCGACGGTTGAGCTGGTAGGCGAGCTTCGCTTGCGTGGTGAGCTATCCGGCTTGCGACTTCGACTACAGGTGGAAAAAACGCTCAAGCAATTTCGCAGCATACGGAAAGTTGTAATCCGTGTCAATGGGAGAAGAGATTTTGATTCATTGAGGTGACAATGGCAAAGGAGAAACCGGTTGGATTCATTGGCTTAGGAACAATGGGTAAGCCAATGGCAATGAACCTTGTGAGAGCTGGCTACGACCTTATCGTCTATAATCGGACACAGGAGAAAGTGCGCCAAAGCGGGCTTGTGGCAGCAGGGGCGAAGGACGCAGCTTCCCCCAGAGAGGTTGGTGAACGTGCTGAGATAATTTTTCTCATGCTAACTGATCCCGCTGCAGTTGAAGAAATTTTATTCGGGAAAGATGGAGTTGTTGATGGTGCCAGAGCGGGTGCCCTAATTGTGGATTGCAGTACAGTTTCACCAACGTTTTCACGGTCACTTGCTGGAAGACTCCGTGAGAAAGAAATAATGTTCCTGGACGCCCCTGTTACTGGCAGCAAGCAAGCAGCAGAGAATGCGGAGCTTGTTTTCCTTGTCGGCGGTGAGACGGAAAACGTCGCAGTTGTGAAGCCGTTGCTCGAGAAAATGGGGAAGGCGGTCTTTCATCTCGGCGGAGTAGGTATGGGATCCTCAGCAAAGCTGGCGGTGAATCTGATACTGGGAACTATGATGGTGGCGCTTGCGGAAGGACTGCACTTTGCTGAAAGCTTGAGAGTTCCCCGCGAAAAACTTCTCGAAGTCATTAGCATGAGCGCGATACAGTCGCCTCTTTTTCGACTGAAAGGAATGGTGATCCAGCAAGAGGATTACACGCCAAGCTTTGCTCTTAACCTGATGCTGAAAGATTTGCGCCTCATCAATGATGAAGCGGCGAGGAGTAATACACCCTTGCCGGTTACGGGGTTGGTGAAGGAGCTCTATACTTCGGCAGTGGCGAATGGATTTGGCGGCGAGGATTTTGCTGCCGTCTTCAAGTTCTACAAATTTCTTAAGGCTGCTCCGAAGAAAAAAGATTAACCACGGAGTTCAAAAATGGAATATGTTTCCCCCCAGAAGTTGGTTATCGGAGCTGTTGGAGAAAACCTTCCAGCGCTGCGTCACCTTGTAGACAGGGTGTTGACCTGGCATGAGATGTGGCGACAGGGGGTATATCCAGACGATTCCCCGTGGGAGGGGATTCGACTTTCGAGTGACGAGGAGGAAAAACTTCGCTGCGCGCTGGATGAGTTTCTCAAGCGTTTCTCGGTGAATCTCCCATTTTTCAGTCCGCGCTACGCAGCGCAGATGCTCAAGGACCCTTCAATCCCCGCGCTACTTGGATACGTAGCGGCACTTCTCTTGAACCCAAATAACCATGCATACGAAGGTGGACCTGCAACGACTGAGATGGAGATGGAAGTTATCGGCGATCTGCTGCGATTCATGGGCTTCGGGAGCGGCTGGGGCCATCTTACCAGCGGCGGCTCACTGGCGAACATGGAAGCACTGTGGGCTGTCCGTGATTTTCGAAAGCGAGGAATTGCTGTCTTTTCTCGCGGCTCGCATTATTCATGGAAGCGGATCGCATCGATCCTTCGAGTTGATGGATACGAGGAAATTGATGTCGATGATCACTACCGAATTGATCTCAACCATTTGGAAGATGTGCTACGAAAACGAAACGTGATCTTTGTCATGGCGAATCTCGGAACAACAGGTGTCGGCGCTATTGACCCAATCAAGGAGATCGTCGCACTGCGTGAGCGCTACGGATTCCACCTTCATGTAGATGCGGCGTATGGTGGATACGCCCGAAGTGTTGTTCTTGAAGAAGGCTATTCGGTGCTTCCTGAAAGTGCCGTTCCCTGGTTAAGGAAATATGTCTACGACCAGCTTGTGGCTCTGAAGCATGTTGATTCAGTGACAATCGATCCCCATAAGCATGGTTTGGCTCCGTATGGAGCTGGCGCGGTGCTTTACAAGGACCAGCCATTACGCGATGTTATCCTTAACACTGCCCCTTATACGTATCACAAATTGGACAAGCCCAACATCGGCATGTGGACGCTCGAAGGTTCGCGACCTGGAGCCTCCGCAGCCGCAGTTTGGCTCACCCATAAACTTATTCCCCTTTATCAGCGTGGCTTCGGGGAGATTTTAAAGGAAACAATGGAAACAGCCAGGGAATTTTCCAGTAGATTAAAGGCTACCAGTCATCTTGTACCGTTAACAGAACCCGACCTCGACATTTTATGCTTCTACGATGGTGCACCAGAGGGAAAGCTCAGCGTGGTGAACGAACGAACTGAAAAGCTGTATAAGAACTTTTCGGTAGAAAATCCGAAGGCGCCTTTTATATTCTCTAAGTTTGTGATCGCCGGGCAACCTCTCAAATGCCTTTTCCCAGGGCATTTGCACGATGTGGAAAGTGTGACGGTGATGCGTGGAGTCCTCATGAAGCCGTACTTGAGAGAGTATGCGGGGAAATCGTATCTGACAGAGTTGCTGTCGTTGCTGGGAGCAAATGGAGATTCAGGGAGGTGATGGAAAGCTGAAGTGTTGGCGATATGTGGTCATCGTAGTTCTTCAGCACGCGCAAGTTCGAAATATGAAGAGACGGGACTGTGGCTTCACACAAGCCGAGCATAATTTGCCAAAAGAAGTCAAAACTGTTATATTAGATCTTTGCAAGGCTTGCCGTCCGCGGGTGGCAAGTGGGGCTCTGAGCCAGGCGCTGAGAGCCATAGTGTTTCAGCAGCGACCCCTTGCGTATTGCGCCCATGGCTCAATTGGTAGAGCAACTGACTCTTAATCAGTGGGTTCCAGGTTCGAGTCCTGGTGGGCGCACGAAGTTGTCTTTTTGCGAAGTGGCCTTTGATGCTAAAGCATCGTAGTTCTTCAGCACTCACGTGGATATCGCATCTCTCAGCCCGCCTTTGGCGGGTTCTTGATTTCCATGGCGCTCTTAGCGCCACATTGTAGCTCGCTAAGGGAGACCCCTTGAGGATTTGAAACGCGGAGCTTCTTAGGTGAAATTTCTTTGTGATCTTGTACGCAAAAGATTTGATGCTTTTGCTCTCCTTTTCGTTTTAGCGTATGGAGTTCTTGCGAGCGGCTGTGGCACATCGCTACCAACAGGCGAGCCGCAGATGGGACGTGACCAACTTGTTTCTCCACTGGCGCATTATCATTTTTTAAGCTATCTGAATGAAACTGGCGAGAGAATTTTTCGATTCTTTTCTCGGATCGCCTATGATGACGTTGTGTTTGTGCTGGATACCACAGGGCGGTATAGAGCGAGCTACGCTATCTCAGTAGATTTCTTCAATGATGAGAGCATTCAGGATTATGTGACTGGAAGAACGATTGAGCGTTCCCTGACAACTGCATCCTATGCGGAAACAAATTCGCTCACAAAGTTTGACACAACAGATGTCCCTCTATCAGTTGTTCCCGGTACATATTATGTCGTGATTCGACTAGTTGATCACAATAGTGGCCGGGAATCGTTTCAGCGGTCGAAAGTACGGGTGAAAGATTTCTCAGGTGGTGGCATCGTCCTCAGTAGTGTATTTCTCCTTTCCTCTTCTGCATATCTACCGCAGCGAACAGGTAAGTATGAGTCGCTGGATGAGATTGCTGATCTCTCGAAGAACTTTGTTGCTGCAGTCGAAATGAAAGCGAATCGCGCCGGGAGCGCTCGTGTTCAGTTCTCAGTGGTTTCAGGGAGCGGGGGCAGCGCGCTTGATAGCACCATCGTTACATACGTAGACTCAGGTCAGATTCTCTGGGAGTCAATGGAAATTCCATCTGATAAGTTGACCTCCGGATACTATACTGTCATTGTTCGAGCAGTTCTCGATACAGCCTCAGATACGAGTGAAGGAAAGTTTTCTGTTGCGCAAACTCTTCTCCCGACAGGGAAGCTGCAACTTGAGGAGGCTATTGACGAGCTATCGATCATCGCAACATCAAGTGAACTCAAGAAGCTCAAGGAAGGATCCTTCGCTGAGCGGCAGGAGAACTTTAAGAAATATTGGCTAGCGATGGCAAATGGGGACGAGAACCTTGCGGAGGCTCTTATGCGTGAGTACTATAATCGTGTAGCAGCAGCAAATGAACGCTTTTCCTTCGGAAAAGTTTCGGGATGGCGAACTGACCGAGGGAGAGTTTATGTGAAGTACGGCACGCCCAGCAGTGTTGAACGCTCCCAACCAAGTTTTTCAGGACCGATTTTCGAGATTTGGAATTATTATAACCTCAAGAAACGCTTCATTTTTATCGATCAATTTCAAACTGGTGATTTCCGTTTGTACAGGGAAGAGTAGCTTCCATGGAGAGCGCGATTACCGTAAAACCGTTTCGTACCAAGACTGAAACATATAGAGAACTCTTGCCTCAGATAGAGTCATTGATTTCCGGTGAACCTGATCTCATTGGAGATCTGGCAAATGTTGCATCGGCTTTGAGGTTCTCTTTTCCATATTACTCATGGGTCGGTTTTTATTTCAACTTAGGGAGTATACTATTACTTGGACCGTTTCAGGGGAAACCTGCTTGTACGAGGCTCGAAGTGGGGAAAGGCGTTTGCGGCACGGCGGCAGCTGAGAATCGTACTGTGATCGTTCCCAACGTTTACGAATTTCCCGGGCACATCTTTTGCGACGAGAGTTCGAAATCGGAGATAGTTGTTCCTTTAAACAAAGATAATAAAGTCCTTGCCGTGCTTGATATTGATAGCTATGACTTTAATCAGTTTGACGAAGTTGATGCGCTGTGGTTAGAGAAAATTGCACAACGGCTGAGCTATAGCTTAGCGGATTCTCTGATCTCATACTGCTCATGGGTTTCAAGGCGTTTTCATGGGGCAAAGTAGTTCAACCCGTCCGGTGGCGCTTGTTACCGGCGCAGGACGCAGGCTTGGAAAATACATCGCGCAGGGATTAATTGAAAACGGGTATGACCTTCTGGTCCATTTTCACGCCTCGGAAGAGGGCGCTCTATCATTGGTGGAGCTTGCCAAACGGAGTGGTGGAAATGCATCAATAATCAAAGCTGACCTGTCGACAGTTGCGGGAGTTACCTCACTTGCCGAGAAGGCTTTCGAGCGGTTCAGACGCATTGACCTTCTTGTGAACAATGCCGGCGTTTTTCTTAATGGAAGTGCGTTAGACGCTTCCGAAGAAGTGTGGGATATAACGATCAATGTAAATCTTCGTGCGATGTTTTTTCTGTGCCAAAGAATTGGGCGCCAGATGCTTTCAAACGGTGGGGGAAGAATTATCAATATCGCATCCCTCGGCGGCATTCAACCATGGGTTGAACATGCACCATACAGTATCTCTAAAGCAGGGGTCATAATGTTAACCAGAATTTTTGCAAAGGCACTTGCTCCATACGTTCTTGTCAATGCAATTGCCCCGGGGCTTATTCTTATGGAGGACGAAATCACTAAGGTGCAACATATCCCTGAAGAGAGGATCCCTCTCAAGCGTTATGGCACCCACAAAGATATCGTTGAGGCTGTGCTATTTCTTGCCACGCGAGCAAGCTATACTACTGGACAGGTTTTGATGGTCGACGGAGGTCGTTTTTTATCCGCCTATGGTGGAGATGTGGGATGAGAAAGAAGCTTAACACAAATAAGCCTGTTAAGGCTTACAAGAACGTCGATTTCCTCATCAGTCCTGATGCACGAACAATCCGAATACTCTCTGAGTTTCTTGAGCCTATGAGAAGGTTCAGGATGAACGGGATCAAAGACACAATTGTCTTTTTTGGCTCAGCTCGTGTTCGACCTCGCCGGGAAGTGCTTCAAATTCTCCGATCATTGAAACAGAAAGCAAGAAAGGAAGGGCTGAGTCGTTCCTTGAAAAGGAAGCTTGATGAAGCTACGATCGACTACGAGATGTCAAGATATTACGAAGATGCTGTTGTTTTGTCCCGGCTGTTGACCAAGTGGTCTCTCAGCTTGGTTGATGGTCACCGGTTTGTGATTTGCAGCGGCGGGGGTCCGGGAATCATGGAGGCAGCTAACAAAGGGGCATTTCTTGCTGGAGGAAAATCGATTGGACTTAACATCAGTTTGCCGTCAGAGCAGTATTCAAATCATTACATCACACCAGAGCTCAACGAAGAATTTCATTATTTCTTCATGCGCAAGTTCTGGTTTGCCTACCTTGCAAAAGCGCTTGTGATTTTCCCGGGCGGCTATGGTACACTTGATGAACTCTTTGAGATGTTGACACTTTTGCAAACTAAGAAGATCAGAAAGAAAATGTCCATTGTCATTTATGGTACTGAGTATTGGAATAAGGTGTTAAATTTTGAAGAGATGGTTCGTCACCATGCGATTTCTCGACGTGATTTACGGTTGTTGAAATTCTGTGATAATCCACAGGAAGCCTTCGAGTATCTGAAAACTGAGCTTACGAAAAATTACCTCAGTGGGGAGGTGCAGGCTGACAATGTTGAATCTTGAACCTGAGATTCGGTCGATTCTGAAGCTTCTGGATGATTCCGATGAGATCTACGCTTCCGTGGCAAACGAGCTTATCCGGCGAGGGAGCACGGTAGTTCCAACGTTGCGATTTATCATCACCCGCGGAAATAAACTTGAAGCCCGGCGAGCACAGGAAGTCCTCGCGGCAATTGCCTTTGAACTTTCAGAGCGAAAGCTCCGCGAAGTCTTCGAGGAAAAGGACGATAAGCCTGATCTCGAAAAAGCCGCTCTTGCTGTTGCATTGGCTGCATATCCGGAGCTTGATCCTCGCCCCTGCTCTGAGTTGCTTGACCTGTTAGCGTTTGAATTAGATTCACGTATTGATTCTGCAACAGCGCTGTCGGAAATTCCTCTGATATTCGGGAAATACATCGCAGTGGAAAAGCAGTTCAAGGTCAATCGTGGGTCGTTCTACGATCCTGACAACAATTATCTGAACAAAGTCCTTGAACGGCGAAAAGGATCTCCAGTTTTAATAGCTTGTCTTTATCTTTTGGTCGGCGACAGGCTGAATCTCCCGGTCGAAGGGATAGCGCTGCCATCGCATTTTCTCGTTCGTTTAAAGCTCGACGGGAAGGAGCTTTACCTTGATCCCTACGAAGAAGATGGGCGGGCGTTTTCACGCAAGGAATGTTATGAAAGATTCCTCCGCTTTGGAGAGCCAGCCACAAATGTTGGCGCTAAGAGCCCTATCTCCGATTTCCTTGTGCCCGTTGGAAGAGAAGAGATACTTGTACGAATGCTGAACAATCTCATCTCCGCATATCGCTATAATGAGGAATCCGGCCAGTGGCGTGATTATGTAATGCATTTTCAACGGCTCCGAGCCCTGGTAGAGATGGGGTCGGGGCGTCACAAATGAAGTCGCTGCGAGGCGCTCCTCGTGCCACCTGTTAAGTGAGCAAAAGGTTTCCTTGCGATTGTTGTGGCGGTTTTGTATCATATTTGTGCTTGGGGGTGACCAGGTCTCGACGGGATGAGGATGGTCAGAACTGCGTACCGTGCTTTCCGTGTGCACGTTAAACAAGCGGAGAAACCAATAAGTGCGAACTACGATTACGCACTGGCAGCTTAAGCCCGCCCTGGGCTCGCTGCCCGTCCTTTTATGTCCGCTGAAGGCGGATCCGCGGCTCTTCGAGTGCCACGGAGCTTCTCCTACCAAGCCATTAAAGGGCGTCGATCATGGTGGGATAGTTAGTGCTTTTTCCCGGTGAGCGCTAACGAACGGTGCTGAAAGCGCCGTGAGCCGGGATAGCCTTCTGCTAGTCGCGCCGTCCGACAGGCAGTAGGTGAAAAGAGAAAAGGCAGGCTGCGTACGGAGACGTTCTGATGGTCTTCTTCTCGGACGCGGGTTCGATTCCCGCCACCTCCACTTGGCTTTCCTTCAGCGAGGACCGTGAAGTGATAGCTGCAAATCTTAAATTTTTCCTCCTCCTTTCGTTCCCATGGCAGACTTCCCTTAGAAAGACAATTTACAAATGCTGCCTGTCCCGCGAGGGGTGAAATCTATTGCGTCCCCAGGTACCTTCCTGACACAAGGTAGTTTTTCACATAATCTGTCACAGCTTCTTCAAACGGAGTGAAGACGCCGCTGAACCCAGTTTTGCGGAGCTTTGCTAACTCAGCTTTTGTGAAATACTGGTACTGAGCCCTTATCGATTCCGGCATTGGGAAGTACTCGATTTGAGGTTCTTTACCCAGCGATAGAAACATTGCTTGAGCGAGCTCATTAAACGAATGAGCCTGTCCAGTTCCAACATTGAAAATTCCATTTGAATCCGGGTGTTCGATAAAATATTGCACCACTTGTATCACGTCTTTGATATAGATAAAATCACGCTTTTGCTCACCATGAGCGCAGTCTGAGCGATGGGACTCGAAAAGTCGAATTTTGCCCTCTTTGTATATCAAGGGAAAAGACCGATAAATTACGCTTGCCATTGTCCCCTTATGATATTCGTTTGGACCGAACACGTTAAAGAATCGTAAGCCGGCGACTTTGTCTGTCAAACCATGTTCCAGCACCCACATGTCAAATAGCCACTTTGAGAAACCATAGGCATTAAGTGGTCTCAGATGAGGTGTGAGAGCATCCTCATCTGAGAACCCGAGGGTGCCGTCACCATAGACTGCGGCAGAGGATGCGTAGATGAATCGTGCTCCACGATCGATTGCCCACTCACAAAGCTTCCTTGAATATTCAGTATTCATCTGAAATAAAAGATCAGTATCGGTTTCCGTAGTATCGGTGCGAGCTCCGATATGCAGCACGATGTCGATCTGCTGCGCCCAGGGTTCAGTATGAAGCTTTTCGAAAAGTTTTTCTCGGTCGACGAACTCCAGAAAGCGGCATCCGAGTAGGTTCTTCCATTTAGCGCTCGAGCGCCATGATGCTTTAGCACTCATTTCGTTGGTGCCAAACCGATCGCAGAGGATCAGGTCATTGCGGCCCTGAGTGTTCAGTGACCATGTTAGCGCGCTACCGATGAAGCCAGCTGCTCCAGTAATTAGTATCATGATTATTCTTCCTTATAGTTCTTCACAACCAACGTTTCAGTAATCGCAAGGCTCCCTGATTCCATGCAACACGATGGGTGACGCCCGCCTCGACCGGGATAGTTTCCTTGTTGTCTATGTACCATTGATAAGACCGAATCAAAGCTTGCGCATTGCTGAATCTCGCTTTCCATCCGAGTGCAACCTGGATTTTCTCAGTTGAGACAAATGAGTCTTTGTCGGCTGTGCCATAGACCCATTTGTACAAGGGGGAGACGCCAAATGCCTCAAGGAGGGCAAGTGTGCCTTTAGCGAACCATGCTGGGATAGCCAGCACACGTGCTCCTGTGTTTGCATACTCGCAGAGCGCCATTAAATCTTCATAGACCGTTCCAAATTCTGTTGCACCAATGTTAAACGTATCGTTGACCTTCTCGGGCGGGGAAAATGATGCCAACCAAATTGCCTCGACAAGGTCTTCGACTTCGAGGAGCTGGTAATGATTTTTCCCTGAGCCAATCATTGGGATACGTTTCCCGCTCTCCACCCAATCGTAGAGAATCTGAAAAACGCCGAGGCGCCCAGTCCCTATGAATGTTTTCGGACGGAGTACTGATACGATGAATCCCTGGCTCCGATATTCGCCGCATATTTGCTCTGCTTTGATCTTGCTTTCTCCATATGCACCAACTCCGTTGAGCTTGTCTGATTCTTCGATTGGATGTTTCTTTGGTATGCCATAAACCGCTGTTGACGAAATATAGATCACGCGCTCAACATTGTTCGCTTTGGCGGCTTTCAGCACGTTGGATGTTCCATTGATATTCACGTCAAAAATTTCTCTTTTCTTCCACAACGGTAGAGCAGCTGCTGCGTGAATAACTAAGTCGTATGATTTTGCAGAGAGCAAACGATTCAGCCCATCTAAATCGCGGACATCCATTTGAAGAAGCTCAACGTTTTTGGGATAGTCCCCCGGATCATACTTGGCGATGTCGATGAGTGTCAGTTCAACTCCGCGCCTCGCAAATGCGTTTGCAACATGGTAACCGAGGAATCCAGCACCTCCTGTAACGAGGATTCTCTTGTTGCTCAGCATCATATTGCTTCTTTCCATGTCTTATTTTCATGTTCAATATTTGAACTGATGTAATTCCGGAAACAATAAACACATCGTTTAAGAGTCTTTCCCGTCAGCGGGCTTGACAGTTAATGAATCGTCACGTGTAAAAGTAAAGAGCGTGATTTCAGGAGGACAGTTTACTCTCATTGGCAACCCTACGGTGCCAATCCCACGTGATACGTATAGTTGAGCGCCCTGGTTACGGTACAAGCCAGCAACGTAGTAAGAAAACAAAGAGGCAAATGCAATAGGAATCTTGCCCAACCGGGCAAAGACAATTTGTCCACCGTGTGTATGACCGGCAACGGTAAAATCAACTCTCTTTTGCGCAACCTCTGGAAAGTTATACGGCTTGTGGCTCATGAGAATTCGAACTACGCCATCAGGCATCCCATAAACGGCTGCCTCCAAATTGTCGCCATGACCAAGATCATCAATGCCGAGGAGAGCAATTGCCTCGCCGTTGCGGCGAAGCATTAGGTGTTCATTGCGTAAGACCTTTATCCCTATTTCTTCAACGCGGCGAGTGATTTCATCAGCGCCGGCATAAAAATCATGATTCCCGAGAACCCCATATATACCGAGAGGAGCGGAGATGTCTTGGAACGCTTCGGCAAACGGATGAACTTCATCCTTGCGGAATGTTACAAAATCTCCGGGCATAAGTACAAGGTCCGCATTCAGCGACTGGAGAAGTTTAGCATACATCACCATTTCAGATTTCGGCATGAACATTCCAGAATGGATATCGCTTATCAGTGCTACTGTTGTTCCTTCAAATGATGAGGGGAGATTCTTAAGCTTTATGGTTCGGCGGGTCATTTCGCACCTCGTTTGCAGTAGAATTCCATCGAGCGCTCCAATAAATGAATAAGTAGCAGCCCCAACGAAAGCTGTTTTGAGAAACAGGCGCCGGGAACGGCTGTAAGGTAATTCTTTCGCGAAATTATCTGCTCCTTTCATCTCAGTTCTTATTCGAAGGAATATGTTGTAAATTATGGAAAATAGTCCTCTCGCTAATTGAATGACGATAAGACAGACCACTAACAACAGTGAAGCTCCTTGCCAGATATAGAACATTTTAAGCCACAAAGGCATTGGAGGGTTTTCTCTCGCGATGGAGTCCGGGATAAAAATGAAGACAAGCGCAGGAAGATTCATCACAGCGAAGGTTACAGCCATTGCAACACGTTGCCAGGTCTGAGATTTTGAAAGGATATGGTTTCTCAGAAAAAAGAACAGAAACCATTGTTCCGCAGAGATGAAGAGCAGAACGAGAAAACGAAAAATGATATAGCGCGCGACCATCTGTCTATACGAGTCCTGGTTCCTCAGAGATTGAATTATACATCATGCTTTGATATATTTCAACTTAGCAATGGTGAGCAGAGGTATGTCATTGTCGATGAGGCGCTTGATCAAGAGAGGGGTAATAGTTCTTGCCCTTTTCTTTCTTATGGTTTTGCTCTTAGATATTGTTTTGATGCCCTGGTATGTTAACGAAGGGGGCACAGTACAAGTTCCGGAGGTCACGGGTAGGAGCGAAAAAGATGCCGCTGAGATACTTCAGATGGCTGGATTGGCACCGAAGAATGGTGGGGTGCGTCCTGATTCGAAATATCCCTCTGGATTTGTTATTCAGCAGAACCCTGAAGCAGGTGCAGTGGTCAAGAGGGGGAGAAGGGTTTATCTCGTGGTCAGTGGTGGAGAGCCGAAGTCAACGGTCCCGAGCTTGCGTGGGAAGACGCTTCGTGATGCACGATTTGCCTTAGAACGAAATGGATTTGCTCTTGGGACAATTGAGTATCAAGCTTCGGACGAATTTCCCGAGAACACAATCATCGACCAGTCCATCCCTGCTGGCTCGCAGGTTCGGCGTGGTAGCGCAGTAGCAGTTGTTGTAAGTTCTGGGCATGCCGGCAATCTCACGGCTGTTCCAAACGTTTTGGGGCGCCCACTTGTGGAGGCGGAACAGCTGCTGCGAAAGGAGGGCTTTCAGCTTGGCAAAGTGACATTCCAGACATCAAGCCAGTACTTGCCAAATACAGTGCTGGATCAATACCCGCGTGCCGGGATACTTGCAGCTCCCGGAAGTAGCGTTGATCTGTTTGTTGCCCAAGCAACATCCGGCTATCCGCCCACAGAAAACTGAACTGTTTTATGAAACTCCTTGCAGCATCAATTCTCTCAGCTGATTTCTTGCACCTTCGAGAAGAAATAAGTGTTCTTGTTGGCGGTGGCGCAGATTGGATCCATATCGATGTGATGGATGGTCAGTTTGTGCCGAATATTACATTTGGCCCATTCATGGTTGCAGCCGTTCGAAAAGCAATTCCAACTCAATCTTTGTGTACCCTAGACGTTCATCTGATGATTGTCGAGCCAGAGCGCTATCTCAGAGAATTCCGAAGTGCTGGTGCGGATATTATCACTGTCCATTGGGAAACATGCCCGCATTTGCATCGAACCGTGCAACAGATTAAGGAGCTTGGAGCGAAGGCAGGAGTAGCAATTAACCCGTCCACACCTGTTCGCGTGCTTGAGGATATTGTCCAGGATGTGGACCTCGTTCTTGTAATGTCCGTGAACCCCGGCTTCGGAGGACAGAAATTCATTCCCCGATCAATGCATAAGATTAAAGAACTGGTCGCTCTCAGAAATCGAGAAGGGAGCTCTCCGTTAATCGAAGTCGATGGCGGAATAACATCGGAGAACATAACCGCAGTTGCCGCTGCTGGAGCTGATGTGCTCGTAACCGGATATTCTATATTCGGGCATGGAGATCTTGAAACAAATGTTCGAGAATTGAAAAAGAAACTTTTAGGATCTTGAGAATCCATGAGTCTTATTCTTCGTAATGCTCATATTGTTACCCCGTTTCGTATCATCAACCATTCCTCCCTCGTAATAGAGCAGAATCGGATCAGCGCAATTGGCGATGAGAGTGTGCGAAAGATCGACAACTCTCGTGACACTGTGCTTGATCTTGAAGGACTGTATGTGGTTCCGGGATTTGTTGACCTCCTTGTCCATGGCGGAGCAGGGTATGGTTTTACTGATGATAGTCCAGAGGCTCTGGATCAGCTCTCACGATATTTTTTCTCACACGGGACTGTAGGTCTGCTGGCTGGTCTCTATAGTCAGGAAGAAGCCGCGCTGAGTGATGATATTCGACGTATTCGGCAGTATGTTGAAACTCATCCCGACGGGAACATCTGGGGAATTCATTTGGAGGGCCCGTTTATCAATCCTGAATTCAAAGGGGCAATGAGAGGAGAGTGGCTGTGGCTTCCTGATGTCGAGCGATGGCGAAGGTTATATATGGCTGGGGGGAGCGCTATCAAGATGATGACCATAGCGCCGGAACTTCCGGGCGCTTATGAAGTGATGCGCGAAGCAGCCCGAATGGGAGTGGTGCTATCGATTGGCCACTCAGGTGCCAGCTTCGAACAGATTGATGAAGCCATTGACAACGGCGCCGCTCATGTAACGCATCTATTCAATGCGATGAAACCGTTTCATCATAGAGAGCCAAGCCTCATTACGGCGTCGCTCTTAAGAACGGAGCTCAAAGTTGAGTTGATTGCTGACGGGTTCCACGTCCATCCGGAAGTTATGCAGCTTCTTTACCACATTAAAGGAGAGGGAGGGATTGTTCTGATCACTGATTCCATCCTTGCGGGGGGAATGCCAGATGGAACCTATACGTTTATGAACCAGGAGATTACGGTAAAAGATCGTAAGGCTTTCCTCCCGGATGGTACGTTGGCGGGCAGCACGCTTACACTTGAAGCTGCTGTTCGCACGATGGTCAAGGAAGTTGGCGTTCCCATCACCTCTGCTGTGAGGATGGCATCTCTTAATCCTGTGAGAGTGCTTGGTTTGGAGCATCGTAAAGGCATTGTAGCCGTGGGGAAAGAGGCAGATTTAGCTGTGCTTGATTCCGATTTCAATGTGCATCTAACAATCATCCAAGGCTCAATTGTATACCGGTCCCCACGATTTTCCTGAAATCACTCTTCATAGTTTGGTTATCTTTGCATTATGAACTTTGAGGGAATCATGAAGTTTACGCGAATAGAATATGCTGTTGCAGGGCGTGTCGGGACAATTTCTCTGAATCGCCCTGAGAAACGCAATGCTCTCGATGATGTCATGGTGGCAGAGTTGACCCAGGCTTTTATCGCAGCAGCAAAAGATCCCGGTGTGAAGGTAGTGGTGCTCCGCGCCAACGGTCCTGTTTTCTCCGCTGGAGCAGATTTGGACTATCTCCAGCGCGTCGCAAAGTTTGACTTCAACGCAAATCTTGAAGATTGCCAGAAGCTCATTAGACTTTTTGTTTCGATTAATCAGATGAAGAAGCCAGTTGTTGCTGTTGTAGAGGGACCAGCTTTAGCTGGCGGTTGTGGACTTGCGACGGCTTGTGATTTTATTATTGCTGATAAAGAGAAAGCGGAGTTCGGGTACCCTGAGGTACGCATTGGATTTATACCAGCGATTGTGCTTGTGTATCTCCTGCGCCGAGTGAGCGAGAGCCAGGCAAAGGAACTTGTTTTCACCGGTAAATCGATCAGCGCTCAGCGAGCATACGAAATCGGGCTGGTGAACGAGGTTGTCCCGACAACGGAAATGAGCGCATTCCTCAGTCGGTTTCTTCAGGAACTTGTGGAGAAAAGCAGCGGAACTTCCATTAGCCTGATGAAGGAAATTTTTGCGAAGCTTCCTGGAATGAATTTGAGCGACGCGCTTGACTATGTGGCAAACATGAATGCTGTTGCGCGGATGACAGACGATTTTCGAAAAGGTGTTTCGGCATTTCTCAACAAAGAAAAAATTATCTGGTAAGGAATTTTTATGATGATGCAAAACGATCTCAGGACGTTCATTCGAAGCGTTCCGGATTTCCCGAAACCGGGGATAGTCTTCAGAGACATTACTACACTTCTCAAAGATAAAACGGCTTTTCACCAAGCCGCCAATGCGCTGTTTGAGCCCTATCGGTTTGAAAAAATTGACAAGGTAGCCAGCGTAGAATCAAGGGGCTTTATCCTCGGATCGGTGCTTGCTTATCTGTTGAACGCTGGCTTTGTGCTTATTCGGAAGCCGGGAAAGTTACCTGCTACAAGCATTCGGCAAGAGTATGAGCTTGAATACGGGACAGATGCCGTGGAAATTCACACTGACGCTATTACCCCTGGAGAGCGCGTTCTCGTTCACGATGACTTGCTTGCAACTGGAGGAACTGTTCTCGCGGTATGTAAACTCATCGAACGGCTTGGTGGAGAAGTTGCTGGACTTTCGTTTCTCATTGAACTGGATTTCCTTAAAGGCCGTGAGAAATTGCAACGATATAACATCCACTCGCTCATTCATTATAGTTCGGAAGGGGAACGGTAACTGAATTAATCCCTCATCTCACGAGTAAAGCGCCGTAACTAGGTCCTAAAGAGTCCTTCCCTCGGTTTGCCTCAAGATTTTCCATGGAGGCTTGACAAAGCGTAGGATTAAAAAAAGATTAAAGTTTGCTAATGACCTCAAGGTTTTCCATGCAGACTTGACAAAGCGGATTTAGTTCATTATATTATGACTACCTGGTCATCTTATGACCACTGAGTACAACTTATGAACCGAGAGTCACATAGTCTTACAGAATCTCCAGCGAAGCATCTCCCGCGGAAGGAGAGGGAGAAGCTCTTACGTCGTCGAGAGATCATAGAGGCAGCCAAGCGTGTGTTTGCTGAGAAAGGCTACAGAAACGCTACACTTGAAGAGATTGCAGCAGCAGCAGAATTTGGCAAGGGCACAATCTATAACTATTTCGAATGTAAAGAAGAACTCTTTATTGCCATAATGGATGGCACCTTTGATGAAGTGACTGAACTTGCATCGAAGGCAATGGCAATAAGTGGAGTTTCCCGAGAGAAGTTCAGGCAGCTTGCCTTCAATTTACTCCTTTATTATAAGCATAACCTTGATTTCTTCCGTTTGCTCATGCGAGAGGTAAATCAGTTTCAACTTGAAGTTCGGAAAACGAATGTCAAGCGAGTTATGAATAGACTTCTGCGGATTTCTGAGATTCTCGCCGAGGCTCTGCGCCGCGACATTCGTGCGAAACGAGTAAAGAACCACAATCCATCGATTATGGCAACTATGTTTCTCAACCTCATTCACAGCTTCTTCATGAGAAATATGCAGACCTGGCAAACTATGTCTGAAGCTGATCTTCAGAACGCTGCTGATTTTATCACCTCGATCTTTTTCGATGGAGTTGCAGTCCATGCTCACTAAGAACAAAGGAGTACCAGCAGTGATGCAAAGATATTTTTGCTTCCAGTGCAGTATTATACTGCTTATAGTTTCTCTATGGATGACAGCACTTCCGGCGTTTGCGGAAGAGCCGCGTGAAATTACTCTTGATGCTGCAATTTCGCTGGCTCTAAAACTCAACAAACAATTGTCAGTAGCTCAGCTTGAGATGGAGAAAGCCCGTGCGAAGTACCATGAGGCACTTGGCGGGGCATTGCCCAAACTAACTGGATCCGGTCAATATACGCGTAATATTAAATCACCAGTATTTTTCCTACCGAACGCGATCCTCACCGGAGGTAGAATCCGAGAAGGGACAACGCCTGTTGCCTTCGCCCAGAAAAACAGCTACCTGGGTTCGATTTCTCTCAGCCAGCCCCTTTTCATCGGGCAGGTCTATGAGGGAATCAGCATAGCTTACACGAGCTATAACCTCGCCCTCGAGTCATATGAGTCGGCGAAAACTCAGACTGTGCTCAACGTAAAACGCGCATTCTATGGCGTTCTACTCGCTCGGGAAGCTGCAGCCCTGGCTGAGATGAGCTTAAAAAACGCTGAGGAAAATCTGAAGAACGTCCAGCGGATGAATTCGCAAGGACTTGTTTCTGACTACGACCTTATTCGAGCTCGCGTCCAGGTGGATAACCTTCGTCCTTACGCTATGCAAGCACATGATCAGTACGAATTGTCAAAAAACTACCTGAAGATGGCAATTGGGCTTTCCCCTGATGAACCGATCACTGTTCTTGGTGACCTATCATTTGCACCAAGGGACTCGGTGATAAGTGTCGAGGATGCCCAGCGAATCGCACTTGCAAACAACTATGATCTTCGGCAACTGGAGTTTCGAGTGGAGCTGGCACAACAATCCGTGACGCTCGAGAAGTACGGGCATTACCCGTCACTTGTAGCTTTCGGAAATTACCAATGGCAAGCGCAGGCAGATAATTTTCAATTCAGCGAGTACCTTTGGGCAAAGAGCTTTGTCCTTGGGATTCAACTTCAAATTCCTATTTTCAACGGGTTCCAAACCGCATCGAAAGTCCAGCAAGCAGAAATAACGTTTGATGAAGCGAAGAAGCAACGAGATGCGTTCGTTGACAAACTGAAAACGGATGTCGCCAGTATTGTCTACCGTGTTCAACAAGCTCGTAAACGGGTTGAAGCTCAAACGCAATCCATTGGACAGGCTGAGAAAGCTTATCAGATTGCAAGGAGTCGCTATAACGCTGGCTTGGGAACACAACTTGAAGTGAATGACGCTGAAGTAGCAATGACCCAATCCAAGGTGAATTACCTACAGGCTGTCTATGACTACCTGATCGCACACGCTGAACTTGACCAGGTTCTCGGCAAACAAGTGTCGCTCCAATAATACTGAATGCGAGTGTAAGCGGTAAAGGAAAAATCTTGGAGATAAAGATGATGAAAAAGAATCAATTCTGGAACTACGGGGGAGCTGTTGTTCTCCTTCTTATTGTTGGAATAGCAGTTGGCTGCAAAGGAAAGAAAAACGTCAGTGAGCAAACAAATGCAATACCAGTAGAAGTCACTGTAGCCACTGCTTCTCCAATTGAGAGAGTCATCGAGCTCTCGGGCACCATTGATCCAATGGCAAAATCAAATCTTGGGTCCCAGATCTCTGGTCGTGTGGACAAGATCTATGTGAAAGAGGGGGATCACGTTACCGAAGGTCAGTTGCTCGTTCAGATGAACGATGCCCAGCTCACGCAGGCAAAAGTGCAGTACGAGTTAGCTGACCTCAATTATAAGCGACTTTTAGCTCTTTCAAAAGAAGGAGCTGTATCGCAGCAGCAGCTTGATCAAGCTAAGACCGCCTATGAGGCAGCGAAATCATCTTACGAACTTCTTCTCACGAACACACAACTCCGTGCTCCATTTTCTGGCGTTGTGACCGCAAAGCTGCTTAATGAAGGGGAGATCTTTGCCTTGTTCCCAGGAGCTGCAGGGTCTCCTGCTATCTTAACACTAATGAATATCTCGACGGTGAAAATCATGGTGAACGTCCCCGAGAAAGATGTTCCGCGCGTGAAACTTGGACAACGTGCTGTGATAAGAGTCGATACGTACCCGGGAAAGCTCTTCGAAGGGAAAGTGACACGGATTGACCCGGCCTTGAACCCTGTTACACATACATTTTTGGTTGAGATTCGGGTTCCAAATCCACGTTCTGAACTTCGTCCGGGAATGTATGCAAAAGTCAACCTTTTCGTGGGGAAGTCCAGTGGTATTCTGCTCCCTATTGACGCCGTCATCAAAGTCCCGGGCTCGAACATTCAGTACGTATACACAGTAGAAGGGGCTCTTGCCCGCCGTCGTGAGGTAACAACCGGGCAGATCGTCGGATCAACTGTTGAGGTAACAAGCGGCATCAAGGTTGGAGACGAGGTTGTTACCGTTGGACAAACTCGGCTGAAGGATGGTAGCCATGTCACAATTGCAAATTCAATTCAATAAGCTGAGCTGAAAAGGAGGGAGAGTCCAATGAGTCTGCCAAGTGCCTCAGTTAATAAGCCGATTACCACTGCAATGATTTTTACCGGGATCCTTATTTTTGGGATCTTTGCATTTACCCAGCTAGCCATTGATCTTCTTCCTGTATTTGAACCCCCTGCTATCAGCGTTATTACGCTCTACCCGGGTGCTGGAGCTGAGGACGTCGAGTTGAAGGTTTCAAAGCCGATCGAGGAGGGACTAAGCACTGTCAGCAACGTAACGAGGGTGACCTCGAGCTCAAAGGATAATATTTCTGCTGTCACAGCAACGTTTGCGTGGGGGACAAATCTTGACGAGGCATCGAACAACATACGTGACGTTCTTGAGCAGGTGAAACCTCTTCTTCCCACGGACGCTGAGCGACCGATGATCTTCAAATTCAGCAGCTCAAATATCCCCGTGGTGATGCTCGGCGTGACAGCGGAGGAAAGTTATCCAGCCCTCGGAAGAATTGTTTCTGATCAGATCACAGACGCTTTGACTCGTCTTCCAGGTGTCGGAACCGCTTACTCGGTTGGTGGCCCAGAGCGGGAATTCTTAGTAAGGGTTGACCCAAGCCGCTTGCAAGCTTACGGTTTGACGATCCCTCAACTGGCTGCAGTAATCGGCGCCGAGAACATTACAATGCCCGCCGGGCAATTAAAGCTCGGAAGAGGTCAGTATAACGTCAGAGTTCCTGCAGAATTCGGGTCGATTGAAGAACTCCGCAATGTCGTCGTCTCACAATCGCGTGGGAGCCTTGTTTATTTGAGAGACGTTGCCCAGGTGCAGGATACACTTGCTGAACAAACGTCGATGGTTCGCCTTGGTGGGGGAAAGCGTGGAGCGATAGTTTTTGTTCTGAAACAATCGGGGACAAACAGTGTTCAAGTTGCGAACGAAGTTAGACAGCAATTGGATAAGATCCAGACGACGCTTCCCTCTGATGTAAAGCTGAGCATTCTCTTTGATACTTCCGATTATATTAAAGCGTCGCTGGTGGAGCTCTCAAGAGCCCTTGTTTATGGAGCAATATTCGTTGTTCTTGTCGTTGCTGCTTTTCTCAGGAGACTTCGCGGTAGCCTTATCATCATCCTCACCATCCCTGTCTCTTTAGTTGTCGCTTTCATTTATCTCTATGTATCCGGGAACACAATCAATATCATTTCGCTTTCGAGCTTGGCAATTGCTGTAGGAATGGTAGTCGATGATGCTATTGTGATTCTGGAAAATATTACCCGACATATTGAGGAAGGGGAGAAGCCTAAGACCGCTGCAGTCGTTGCCTCAAACGAGGTTGGTTTGGCTGTTATGGCATCGACGCTCACAATTGTAGCAGTGTTTCTCCCGATAGCATTTGTGAGCGGTATCGCTGGAATCTTTGTCAAGCAGCTCGGCTTTCTCGTGACGTTCATGATCGTAACGTCTTTGTTTGCCGCTCTTTCTCTCTCACCGATGTTAGCTTCGAAGCTCTTGCGATCGCGTGAGGAGGAACAGGCTCATCCAAGTCGATTCCAGAAGCTCTTTGATATCAGCGAGCAAATTTTTCGGAAAGTTGAAAGCGGGTATGGAGACCTCCTGACATGGGCATTGCACCACAAAGGGGCGACAGTAGCAATTGCAGCGGCTATCTTCCTCTCCTCTGCAATGCTGTTCATGTTTATAGGGACCGAATTTATCCCCTCAGGGGATACAGGTTCTCTGCAGGCTGTCATAGAACTGCCTGTCGGGACAAACGTTGACTCAACAACATCTGTTGCCTTCCGTGTTCAAGATATCATGAAAGAAGAGGTTCCCCCTCAATATCGAAGAGAATTGTATTTCCGCGTTGGGCAAAGCGAAAAGGGATTTGCGACGGTGACAGGTCAGAAGGAAGGTCCAAACATTGCTACCGTTGGGATGCGGCTTGTGCCACTCGATGAGCGTGGAGATTTGACCGTTGCGAGACTTTCTGAAAGGATTCGAAAACGCATCGCGCAGATCCCTGCCATTGTCAAATTCGATGTTGGAGGGGGTACTGATCTCAACGCAGTTCTATTCGGCGGCGCAAAGCCATTGCAAATTGAGATCTATGGTGAAAGCATGGATAAGACTCTCGGAATCGCTGAACGGGTTCGTCGAATCGTTGCGGAAACTCCGGGCGCAATGGATGCGTCGGTAAGCTGGGGAGGCGACGCACCTGAGTTCCGAATTGTTCTTGATCGAAATCAAATGACGTCCCTCGGGTTAAATGCATCTATGGTCGCAGCGGCGATTCGCTCCAGCGTGTACGGTCTGAAAGCAAGCGAATTTCGAGAAGTTGGACAGGAATATGATATCTTCATCCAGGTCCCTCCGGGATTGCGGAACAACGTTGACTACCTGAAAACTATCCCAGTCAAGTCGATGACAGGACAGATTGTTCCGCTCCAGAATTTCTCACACATCGAAGAGGGCTTCGCTCCTATTGAGATCCAGCATAAGAACAAACAGCGGGTTATGTACGTAGGGGCAAACATCCAGGGGAGAGCACTTGGAGATGTCATCAACGATGTTCAGCGCAAGATCAGAGAAACAATTGATCTTCCTCCTGATGTGCAGATCAAATACGGCGGACAGGCTGAGGAACAATCGAGCGCTTTTCGAGACCTTCTGAGATTCCTTGTTCTCAGCATTATCCTTGTTTACATGGTGATGGCTGCACAATTTGAATCGCTCCTCGATCCGTTCGTTATCATGTTTTCCGTTCCCTTTGCCTTCACTGGCATTGCATGGGCGCTTCTGATTACCGGCACACCGCTTAGCTTAACTGCGTTTATCGGGATGATTCTTTTAATTGGCATTGTAGTGAAAAATGGAATCGTCCTCGTAGACTATACGAACATACTCCGCGCTCGAAGGTATCCTCTCTTCGATGCAGTTGTCCAGGCGGGGAAAAACCGACTGCGCCCGGTGTTGATGACATCTTTCACAACTGTTCTTGGGAATTTGCCCCTGGCGCTGAGCAAAGCGGAAGGCTCCGAATTCTGGAAACCCCTGGGAATCGTCGTTGTCGGTGGTTTGACGGTATCAACACTGGTCACACTGGTCATCGTGCCCACGGTTTATTCAATCTTTGAGGCAAGAGCGAAACGCGATATTAACCGAAAATAAACTAAGAGAGGAATAGAGTATGGAGCGCGACAACTCAGCGGGAAAATCCCTTGAGCCGCCACTAAAGATGGTTATGATTATCGCAAACGAGGGGCTCATGGATTTTATTACTGAAGCATTTCGTGTGCTTGGAATTCGCGGATACACACGCATTGATAACGTCAAAGGGGAGGGGAGTATTATGGGAGAGCCCCATTTAGGTACCCATATCTGGCCTGGAATCAATTTGATGTTTATCGTAGTTGCTAATGCAACTACTGCAAGGGCACTACTGGATGAGGTGCGGAAGATTGATGAAAAAGAAGGTGAGCCAGGTATAAGAGCCTTCCTTTTCAATGTAGAGGCAATAGCCTGATGGATCTTAATAAGCAGAACCGAAGGCTTGGTCCCTGGCTGCAGTATAACAGTTGCTTTTAAGCAGCGTCTTTTGTAAAATTGGATTTACAGAGCATATTGTTCTTTGCTTCTTGTACAATTTTCTGAACTTGGGAAGGAGGTCTAGCTATGGCAGCAATCCTTGACCACACCAAACTTTATCGTCTCCCGTGGACGCTTCCAGATAACGCTATTTCGTGGCTCGAACCCACGTTCTCATGCAACCTCTCATGTGACGGATGCTATCGTGCAAACCTACCGAATGCTCACAAGCCAATGGAGCAAATACGTCATGAACTCCAGATTTTCAAATCTCTTCGCAAAACCGATGGTATATCAATTGCAGGCGGAGACCCTTTGCTTCATCCAAACATTGTTGATATCGTCCGTGAAATTGCTGCTGACGGGCTCAAACCGATAGTCAACACGAATGGGATTGCTCTTACGAAAGAGCTCCTGAGTGAACTCAAGAAAGCAGGTGTAGCAGGATTTACCTTCCATATCGATAGCAAGCAACACCGACCTCACTGGAAAAATAAAAACGAGCTTGAGCTCAACGAGCTTCGACTCCACTATGCTGAGATGCTTGCTGAGGTCGGAGGTATCTCCTGCGCTTTTAATGCAACTGTCTACGAAGATACGCTGCAGTATGTCCCAGGCATGTTACTGTGGGCACAAGAACATATCGATATCGTCAATGTCATGGTGTTCATTGCATTCCGTGCCGCTGCTCTCAATGACTTCGACTATTATGCAGGAGCGGAGAAAATTGACATGACGTCGCTTGTGTATTCAACTGTCGAGCAAAAGCAACGCGATATTATGTCTGAGGACATAGTGGAAACTATTAGAACGGTCTACCCCGATTTCAGTCCCTGTGCGTATCTCAATGGCACCGAGAAACCAAATTCATTTAAATGGCTTCTGACCGGACGTATTGGCACGAAGGAGCGGATCTATGGCTACGTGGGACCAAAATTCATTGAGCTCGCCCAGACCGCTCATCATCTTACAAAAGGTCGATATCTTGCGTACACGAAGCCATCTGTGTTGCGCAAGGGGAAACGCATGCTTTTCCTTTCCCCCATTGATCGCGGTTTGTCTCAGACATTGTCCTCCTATGTTGCTGCTGCTATCCGCAATCCCATTCGACTTTTCAAGCCGCTTTATTTCCAATCAGTGATGATCATACAGCCGATCGATGTCCTGGCTGATGGGAGAATGAGCATGTGCGACGGATGTCCCGACATCACAGTATGGGGAGATGAGATTGTCTGGTCATGCCGGCTTGAGGAGCAGATGCATTTTGGCACGTTTGTACGCGCTGTCCCGAACAGGCGAGAAAAGTTCTCTGAGAAAGAACTTTCGTTTCTTCAGCAGTGGAGCAATGGCAAATCGCGCTGAAGTGGAAATTGACAATGGAGCTAAAACGTAAACTCGCTGCGGTTGCGATCTACGCCATCGCTATGGGCTATCTTGAGGCAGCAGTAGTCGTCTACCTCCGAAACCTGTACTACCCTGATGTATTCACGTTTCCACTTAAACTTCTTCCGCTCAAGATAGTGATTGTTGAACTTGCTCGTGAAGCATCAACACTGGTTATGCTTGGTGCAGTTGGATATCTGGCAGGCTCTCGTGGGTTCGTTCAATGGCTCTCGTACTTTGCCTTCGCATTCGGCGTATGGGATATCTTTTACTATGTGTTCCTGAGAATCACGATGAGCTGGCCCGCGTCGTTACTCGATTGGGATATTTTGTTTCTCATCCCGCTGCCATGGGCTGGACCGGTGATTACGCCAATTCTTGTCTCCGCTGGTCTTATTGGAGGAAGTATTCTTGTTCTATGGAGAGATGAAATTGGGAAACCAATCAAGTTAGCGGGACTTCAGTGGGTTCTTCTTGTTTGCGGTGCTCTAATAATCATTTTCTCATTTCTTTGGAACGCCCCAGCACTTGTGCGCCAGATGGCTCCACGCACATTTCCATGGGCGATCTTTATTTTTGGCTATGCTCTCGCAGGCATTGCATTTTTGAGTTCCTTCCGGAACCGAGCCTCAAGCAGAATGTAAGGCGGTTGCATTCTTGAACTCCGCTCCGTAAATTGTGTTCGCTGGAAGATTTAATAGCCTCGTATTTTTATGAAAACCATTATTGAACCCTTCAAGATCAAATCTGTCGAGCCAATACCTTTCACAACTCTTGAGCAGCGGGAAGAAATTCTTCGTGCAGCAGGATATAACACATTCCTCATTCGCGCAGAACATGTCACGATTGACCTCCTTACCGATAGCGGGACCGGTGCAATGAGCGCAAAGCAGTGGGCTGGTATCATGGATGGGGACGAAGCGTATGCCGGAGCGCGGAGTTTCTATCGACTTGAAACAGTGGCGCAGGATCTGTTTGGGTTCCGGCACATTATTCCAACTCATCAAGGTAGGGCAGCAGAACGAATCCTCTTTTCGCTTGTAGGTGGGAAAGGGAAAGTTATTCCAAATAATACACACTTTGACACGACGCGTGCTAATATAGAGTTCACCGGTGCTGAGGCAGTTGACTTGCCAATTGAGGAAGGGAAGCATCCGGAGTTAGTGTACGATTTCAAAGGGAATATGGATGTCGAGAAACTCAGAAATTTGATCAGTGCTCGTGGATCGTCACATATACCACTTATTATGCTCACCATTACGAACAACTCCGGCGGTGGACAGCCTGTGTCAATGGCAAATATACGCGCTGTGAGGAACGTTGCAAGCGAGCACGGCATCCCACTTTTCTTTGACGCTTGCCGTTTTGCCGAGAATGCGTACTTCATAAAAAAGCGAGAGCCAGGTTACGGTAATAAATCAATCCGTGAAATCGTGCAAGAGATGTTCTCTTATGCAGATGGCTGTACATTCAGCGCCAAAAAGGACGCTCTGGTGAATATTGGTGGGCTCCTTTGCATGAATGACGATGATCTTGCAACAAGAGCGAAGAATCTTCTGGTGATCACAGAAGGGTTCCCCACTTACGGCGGTCTTGCCGGGCGAGACCTTGAAGCAATGGCGCAAGGTTTAGAGGAAGTTCTCGATGAGCGGTATCTTGAATATCGAGTGCGTTCTGTTGAGTATCTTGGGGAAAAACTCCTTTCCGAAAATGTCCCGATCCTCCAGCCAACAGGGGGACATGCTGTGTACCTCGATGCGAAGCGGTTTGCACCACAGATACCACAAGAACAATTCCCAGGTCAATCAATTGTCGTCGAGCTGTATCGCACCGGCGGTGTACGAGCAGTCGAAATCGGAAGCGTGATGTTTGGAAAACGTGACGAGCAGGGGAGGTTCATTCCGCCATTACTGGAGCTTGTTCGACTTGCGATCCCAAGGCGAGTGTACACGCAGAGCCATATCGACTATGTGGCGGAAGTCGTGAAAGATGTCTATCAAAAAAGGGATGGACTTCGCGGATATCGCATTGTTTATGAAGCTCCGATGCTCAGACATTTCACCGCACGCTTTGCTCCAATTGATAATTCCGCAACGGAATAAATGGTAATGTTATATTCACGGTACTCTTGTGCGTGCTACATTGTTTGTGATAATATGATCCTCTCGGTGTGCCACCTCCGATAGCTTATGGGATCTTCCAGAGTTATTACTATAAGAGGCGCAAAAATACTGGCGGACATTCTCACCGCATCGCGCTGTTTTCTTGCTTTTGTTCTTTTTAGATTGGGCTTGCAGCGCGATAAGCATACTCTGCCGGCTGCAATGACTGTGTTGATATTAGCGTGGATCACGGACCTACTGGATGGTGCCTTAGCACGCCGTGATCCGCATCCACGCCACACATTAGTTGGAGACCACGACTTGACAGTTGACGTGGCTGTTTCGCTGGGGGCACTCGGTTATTTAGTACTGTCGGATTACCTTACTCTGGTGAGCGGACTTACCTACGTAGCTCTTGCTTCACTGCTTATTTGGTATTATCGGTCGCCTGCATTAGCTATGGCGGCTCAAGCTCCACCTTATGGTGGTATGTTATGGGTCGGATTGCACGACGCTCCTCTTTATGGCTGGTTAGCAGTTGTCTGGATTTGTTTGGTCGTTATTCTCACTTGGCCAAGATTCCCCCGAGAGGTTTTGCCCAATTTCCTGCGTAGTATGCGCAATCTTTCTGCACACCGTCGGAGATATCTGTGAAATGTCGAAACTTGAGTTGGTAGGCTCTAACTGTTGAACAATGGAAAACCTCATCCAGTGCACTGTTTGTGGTCATAGGAACACGGAGCTTGCCACAATTTGTAAATCGTGTGGCGCATTCCTGCAAAACCGCCCAACAGCTCTAAACCTCTTTGAAACTGTGTGGAAACTTATTAACTCACCAAAGCAAGCATTACGCGAAGTTGCACTTGCTGAGCATAAAAATTACGCATGGCTGTTATCGGTCTTTGAAGGGATCGGGCTAACCTACCTTTCCCTCGCTGTTCGTACAGCGGATGAAATGGAAGCTACTTTGGGAGATTCCCTTCTCACAGGGGCTATTGCTGGTGCGATAGCCGGACCTATTGGCGTCTCCCTTTTGTCAATGATTCTCTTCGCCCTCGGGTTAATCTTCGGACAGCGATTAATGTTTAAAAATATCCGAAGTGTCTTAACCTATGCCCTGGTTCCAGTGGTAATCAACCTTTTTACAGTGTTCCCGCTCCAGATTATGACGTTCGGTGCTTTCTTGTTCACCCATAACCCATCTCCTTTTACTATTAATCCAACCGTTTTCATAGCCACTGGACTAATAGATTTAACTTTTGGGATTTGGCAGTTATTTATTCTAATATTGGGTCTAAACGTCTTTTTCTCTAATTCTTTTTATAAGATCTTCGCATCTATCTTCGCATTAGTATTGATCTCTGCTGGAACTGAGCGTTTTCTTTTATCTCCTATTGTTCATCATTTTATGGATAGGATGCTACGATGAAAAGGAACTCTCCCGTACGCGTTGTTCAATTTGGCTTTGGAGCAATAGGTCAAGCATGCGCCAGGGAAATCCAACGGCGCAAGTGGGCCAGGCTTGTTGGGGTTGTTGATAATAGTATTGACCTTGCCGGCAAAAGTGTTGGACAAATACTTGGCATCAGAGAGCTAGATGAAATGCGAGTCTCCAGAGGACTTCCCTCCATTTTGCGTCGTCAGAAAGCTGATGTCGTTGTTCATACTACCCAGTCATTTTTGGTAGATGTGCAGAAGCAACTTTTTGCTATCGTTCGGGCAGGGCTTCCAGTTGTTTCTTCTACGGAGGAACTCTTTTATCCCTGGTCACGGAATGCACGGTTAGCACAGAAGCTCGATGCCTTTGCAAAAAAGCACCGTGTTGCAATATTGGGAACAGGGGTGAATCCAGGATTTGTGATGGATTCACTTGTGCTGTTTGTGAGTTCTGTATGCACAGATATTAGTGCTGTTCGCGTAGAGAGGGTTGTTGATGCAGGGCGCCGCCGATTACCCTTGCAGAGGAAGGTAGGAGCCGGGCTATCGCCCTCGAAGTTCAGTGAGATGAGATTAACTAATCGCTTAGGCCATATAGGATTAAGAGAATCTTTTGATTTCATTGCTAACGCCCTGGGGCTAGCTTTTGATCAAGTCGTTGAAACGCTCGACCCTGTTATTGCTGAAATGCCTTGTACCACCGAATTCCTTCGCATCGATACGGGGCAGGTTGCGGGCATTCATCATGTTATTCGTGGTAGCCGAAATGGGGTTGTGCTTCTTGAATTGGATTTGAAGATGTATGTAGGTGCGGGAAAAGAATTCGATTCCATCATCGTAGAAGGGGCGCCGCCTCTGCGTCTTCACTTTGAAGATGGGATACATGGAGACATGGCTACAGTTGGCGCTCTTGTAAATGCAATTCCGCGTGTGCTCACTTCCCGTCCCGGCCTGCAAACGATGAAAGACTTACCACTTCCGCACTTCTTCTCTGGAGACGTGTTCACCTGATGATCAGACTGTCGCGAGAAGAATTTGAAGCCATCGCGGAGGAGACATTTGCACACCTTCCCGCCACTTTTAGGGACCGTGTGGATAATGTCGTCATCGTCGTGCAAGACTATCCCGCTGAGGAAGATTTACGTGCGGCACGTATTCGCTCCAAACATCATTTGCTTGGACTTTACTCCGGGATTTCGTATCCACATCGAAGTGTCTGGTACGGGATGTCCCCTGTGACCCCCGATGTAATCAAACTTTTCCAGAGGAATATCGAGGATCTGTGTACGGATCTGGAGGAACTAAAGGGGAAAATCGCTGAGGTACTTCTTCATGAACTTGGGCACTATTTTGGGATGAGTGAAGAAGAGATTCGTCGGGCACAACGTGAATGAAAATATCAACTCCGTTTTTGTATATCTTTGGCTGAGAATCTTCGTCCGCCGGAGCCGGAAGGGTAACAATTATGAAACTTTTAAGTGACTATGAAGCACCTACAAAGGAGCACTACAGGATTCTTTTCCTCTCTTGGGCAGGATGGGTGTTTGATTTCTATGACCTCATCCTGTACACATTTCTCCTTATGCCGATTGGCAATGAGCTTCATCTTTCCAATCTTGGCCTGTCATACATTCTTGGTGCTTCACTTACTGCAACTGCTCTTGGAGGAGTGGTGTTCGGTATCCTCGCAGATCGTTATGGTAGGAAAAGGGTTTTGGAATGGACAATTCTAACCTACAGTATAGGAACATTCTTCTGCGGTTTAGCACCAAACTTTTTCATTCTCCTTTTTTTCAGGGTCGTAACCGGCATTGGAGTAGGAGGGGAGTGGGCGACAGGACAAACTCTCATCGGTGAGACGTTTCCACCCAAGATGAGGGGGAGATATGGTGCCTTTATGCAAACCGGTGCTCCTGTTGGAGTAGCTCTGGCATCCATCATTGGGGGATTCGTAACTCCATTGATCGGTTGGAGGTCCTCTTTTATGATTTCTGTCTTGCCAGCCCTTCTTGTTGTGTTCATACGGAGGAAGCTTCCGGAATCAGATATGTGGCTTGAAAGGAAAAAACTCCTTGATGCAGGACTCCTGCCGAAGGGAACTGCTGAAAGCGAAAGAGCAAATCAATTTGTTCTTCTTTTTTCAAAACAATTTAGAAAGACATTTCTCTTCGCTCTTATTCTCGCAATCTTTGATATGTCAGCCTACTGGTTCACTTATTCGTGGCTTCCTGGATATCTTCATCAACAAAGGCAGTTTTCCATGGCTAAGTCAGGGTTGTGGATGCTGGTAACACAGACGGGTGGATTCTTAGGATATTTCACTTTTGGCTTCGTTGCAGACAAGCTTGGACGGCGACCTGCGTACACGATTTATTCTGTCGTTATGGCGTTAGGGCTCGTCATGATAACGCTCATGTGGGATGTGGTTGTTATCTATCCTCCCATAATTTTAGCTTTCATGTTCCTTGTGGGTTTTGGAACAGGCATGTTTGGTGGGTACGGACCATTGTTCTCGGAACTGTTCCCAACGAAGATTCGCAACACAGCTATGGGATCAGCGTTTAATCTGGCAAGGGGTGTGCAGTTCTTTACCCCGATTGTAATTGCGGTTGTGGCAGAGAGCTACGGGCTCAGCGGAGGAATCTCACTCGCTGCTCTCTTTGCTCTTCTCACAGGCTTATGGATATGGACATTCCCGGAGACAAAAGGGAAAAGATTAAGGGCAGTTTGAGCGCTTGACGTATCGGCATCAGAATGCTATAGTCCCCTGAGGTGGATTGTTAGCGGCGTTTTTCGAGTTTGACTGTTACTGTAAATGTCTGATTGTTCCGCTTCACAGTTATCGGAACTTCTTCACCGGGACGATGCTCGCCAAGGGCGTAGGTAAAGTCGTACAGATTTTTGATTTCCATGTTGCCGAATTTCACAATGATGTCACCGGCCTGAAGGCCAGCTTTCTCAGCGGGGCTTCCATGCCGTACCCCCGCAATCCGAAAACCACTTACCTGCTCACCAAAATCAGGGATAGTCCCCACGTATACTCCATATCCCCTTCCCTCTGTTGAAGCAGGGGCTGATTCAACTCTTGTGAAAAGTGGGCGTACACGCATTGTGTCAATAGCGAACGCAATCTCGTTAATATACTGAACGAGCCGTGCCTCCTCAGAAGCATTGATTTTATCCCAGGTGTCGGTTGGACGGTGATAGTCCTCATGAAGACCGGTGAAGAAGAAAAGGACTGGGAGATCCTTCGCGTAGAACGAAGCCTGATCGCTAGGACCATAGCCTTCGGGATTAAGTTTTAGGTGAAACGACGAATCGGAGTTAAATTTAGCAAGCAGTGTTTTCCACTCTGGAGATGTCCCGGTACCGTAGATGATAAGCGTGCTGTCTTTCATGCGACCAATCATATCCATGTTGAGCATCCCGATGGTCTTTTCGAGAGGGAATGCTGGGTGTTTCACGTAGTACTGAGAACCTATTGTTCCTTCTTCTTCTGCCCCGAATGAAATAAAGATGAGAGTTCGCTTAAGTTCATCAGCTCGCTGCGCGAAAACCCTGGCAAGTTCAAGCAGCCCGGCTGTCCCAGAGGCATTATCGTCAGCTCCATGATGAATCGCTATCGTATCAGGCATCATTGAACCTTCACCACCCCAGCCGAGATGGTCATAGTGTGCACCAATGATGAGTACCTGGTCACGTAACATAGAATCACGTCCGGGCAAGTACCCAATAACATTAGCTGTCCTGGCAGGAATCTTGCGCACATCTGTCTGCATAGTCAACTTGATGCCCGGGATTTCCCGGCTTACAGAAACCTGTGTGGAGTCGAGCTGCTTTTGAAGAGAACTTAACTTTTCATCAAGGAAAGGTTCGATAAATTCTCTCTTAAGGGCGATGACGGGAATACCAACATCTCCCGGGTCATTATCATACCGAAGTTTCGGAAGCGCATCCTCGTTGTCCTGAGCGGGCCCAGTAATTAGAACCAATCCTGCTGCACCTTTTTGTCGCGCCGTTATTGCCTTGAACCGTGGCAGCGAATACCTTGAAAATCTTCCGTGAACAATTTCACCTTCCGGGCTGTATCGGAAAGCCACGGCAATTTTCCCGGTCACGTCAATAGATTTGTAGTCATCGTAGCCAAGGTCAGGTGCTGAAATCCCGTAGCCGACAAATACCAGAGGTGCACTTGCTGTGGTGTCTTTCGTGAAGGAGAGCGGTACGAAATCTTTTCCAACTGTTAATATTCTCTCCTCATGTTCCGTTTGGAGAGTTAAGGTTGCAGCGTTGTGTTCGCCAAGCTTCACACCGGAAATGAAGGCGAAGTGCTGAAACCATGTGCCGTTGTCACCTGCAGGTAAGAGGTGGTTTTCTTCGAAAATTTTAGCTATGTACGCGGCAGCTTTATCTGCAGCTGGCGTACCTGCGCGGCGGCCCTCGAGTGAGTCCGATGCCAGAACCTTTACATGATTCAGAATGGCATTAGCTGAAATTGATGGGAGATTGGTTTGATCGTCTGCGTGAAGTGTTCGGTTGCTGAGCGTATGGTTCGAAATCTTGGATTGAGATAATACTATTTGCCCTGACACACTCAAGATTCCCGTCAGTAATAGAATCAGTGCTCTTGTTCCAGCTCTGCTGAGATGAGAGCCAGCACATCTTGAAGCAATGTGGCAATTCAGCGGATTCATCGGTCACTCCTTAATTTATGGGCATTTCTTTTCTCTTGCTTTTACATATTTCGACGAAATGTCTGTGCATCGAATGTTTGTCCATTGATATCTCGTGAGGCATCGGATGCAAGATAGAAAAAGATATCGAGCACCTCTTCGGGCTTTGCGAGCTTGCTTTGGTCCTCGTGTGGGTATGCTTGTCTTCGCATCTCTGTTGCCATAGCTCCGGGATTTACAGAGTTCACCCGAACCCCTGTGCCCTGCAATTCATCTGCCAATACCTGAGTGAACCCTTCAATGGCGAACTTTGAAACCGCATAGGCACCCCAATTAGCGCGGCCATGTCTGCCTACAGAAGAACTCACATTGATAATCGAACCAGTGGAATGGCTGAGCATGATTGGCAATACAGCCTTTGTGACGAGAAAGGCTCCAGTTGCATTCACATCAAGTACTTCACGCCATATCTCTGAAGGATATTCTGCTATTTGTACTCTTGGACCTAGTATCGACGCATTATTGATGAGCACATCTATTTTGCCAAAGTGCTTTAGAGCCTGTTCAACAGCTTGAGATATATTTTGCTCGTTTCTTACGTCTCCTTCAACGATCAAAGAAGGATAGCCTTTCCCAGAAATATCCTTTTCTAATTTGTTTAGTTCCGATGAACGCCGCGCAAAAGCTATCACCTTGGCTCCTGCTTGGGCGAAGGCGATGCACAATGCCCGCCCTAACCCACGGGATGACCCGGTGATGAGAACAATTTTGTTTGACACTTCCCACATTGTTGAGGATATTTATGGGACCCAATCGGCGATGAAAACGTTCATCTCGTGAGGTGCCTTCGCATTCCGATTTGAGCAGAAGATGATTTTCTTCCCATCATGGGTGAACATTGGAAAGCTGTTAAACGTGCCAGCGTAGGTAACCTGTTCATCTTCGCCGCCGTCCTCCCGAATCATTCGGAGTTGAAAAGACCGCCGCTGTGGATCAGAGACATTGGAGGCATAAATGATGTGCTCGTTATCAGGATAAAAAAATGGGGCGAAACTCGCAGCTCGGTGGTTTGTTACCTGGCGAATATTCTTCCCATCCGAATCAGCGACGTAAATTTCGATTACCACTGGTTTTAGGAGGCGTTTTGCTAAGAGGTCTCGATACTCGCGGATTTCTGCTGAGTCTTTTGGATAGAACGCTCGGTAGACCACTTTTTTCCCATCCCACGAATAATACGGTCCACCTTCGTAGCCGAGGCTATCTATGAGACGAGTAATGTGCCCGCCATCAAAATCCATAGTGTAAATGCCGAGATCGCCGTTACGAAATGAGGTGAAGATTATTTTAGCTTCCACGGGAGAGACGGTGGCTTCCGCATCATATCCTAAATTGTGGGTGAGCTGACGCAGATTCGAACCATCAGGCTTCGCCTTGAAGATTTCATATTCATCATAGAATTTCCAGACGTATCCTTGCCTAAAGTCAGGTGGGGGAGGGCAAGCGGTATCTGTGAGATGCGTAGAAGAATAAATGATCTCCGAATCACCGAGCAGGTAATAGGAACATGTTGTTCGCCCCTTTCCGGTGGACACCAGCTTCACATTGCTTCCATCGATATTCATTGTGAAGATTTGATCGCATTTAAACGGAGGGCGTGTTGACTGAAAGATTATTTTCTTTTCGTCAAATGAAAAATATGCTTCTGCGTTGACGCCGCCAAAGGTTAGCTGCCGTACGTTCGCAAGATGTTTTTCACGCGGGTCGTGAATGGCTGAGACCGGCTGTTCTTTGAGATCTTGCGCGAAGATGAAAGGAGCAGCGATGATTGTTATTACGGCAAGGTATTTCGAATGCATAGTTGTTTCTCCTCGTGTATAGTGTGGATGATTTCGGGTAAAATTTAGCCCCCGATGTCAATAAATGCAAGGAGCAACGTATCAATGATTTCATTTAGTGCTGTCTTTGAGAAACACAAAGATAAGCGAAGGGAACATTTGAGCACGCTATTGCGTTTATCGTTTTAAGATCGTATTTTTCTACAAATGATGAGCCGCGCACAAAAACCTGTTGCCTTCTTTGTCCTCGCTTTAACGTTGGTCACTGCCTTTGCAGGATCAATGGATATATTTTTATTCACATTTTCCCATTCGTACCCAAGAATAAGCTCCCATACCCATTGCTCAAGCCCCTCGAATCATATATCCATTAATGAATTTCTTGCGTTGCTCTCTTTTCGTTTCATTCCTTATTCCCATCCTGTTCGTTCACCAGATTTTGATTCTCGCCTTTTTGTCGAAGAGATCGCTGAACCTCTTGTTTCATTAACTTTTCGTTCTGTTCTTGACCATCCTTATTTCCAAAAGCGTGGCCCGCCTGAAATCGCTGCTTCCGTGGCCGCTGCAAACTGACTGACACGTCATTGAACCGCAGCGGAAACTCGCAGCTTTAATTTAAGTGCGGTGCACTTTTTTCAGTGCAGTGCTGGACTAATAGATTCTTTGATAAGCCGAACGCGTGTTGTCGGCGTTTGTCGGGCTGATCAAGAAAACAAAAGCATGGAGAACGACATGGAAAGAAGAGTTTTGTTTCTCATAGGATTCACTTTGTTTACCTTGGCGAATCCGTTTCAAACGTTTGCAGCATATCCACCGAGCAAGATAAGCAATAGAGCAACCCTGACTGGGAAGGTGGTAGAGAAGTCAGACGGTCATCCACTGGGATACGCTGAGATCATCGTGTACAAAGACAGCGTTATTGTAACTGGTGGTATTGCCGATGAGCTTGGAAACTACGTATTGAAGAATATTGAGCCAGGCGGCTACCGTATTGCAGCGGTACTTATTGGATTTAAGAGAGAAGAAGTCACAGCGGAGCTGCGCCCTGGCATAAATACGGTTAACTTTGCCTTACGACCTGCAGAGATAACATTATCTGACGTGACCGTTAGTGCACAACGTGCGGCAGTAGCTCTCGATGTGAAAACGGGCAGTCCTGTTTTTGTGGAGAGGGACTATCACGGTTCACCGACGAATCTGACCACAAACATCATTCAACAAAGCATCGCTGGCGCCGTTCAAGCTCCAGCAGGTGAAATCTATATTCGAGGTCAACACAAGGCTTACACTTTTTACATTGATGGCGTGCCGGTCCCTCCCAACATTAGCGGAAGTATGAACGAGTTGTTTAGCCCAAGCATCGTCAATCGAATTTCATTCCTGACTGGAGCTTTACCGGCTGAATATGGTAATACATCATCACTCGTTGATGTCCGGACCAAAATCCCTATCGGTCCGATTGGGGGCAGTGCCTCAGCATATTACGGTGCATTTAACTCCTTTGGTCAGTCGCTTTCATTTCACAGTCATACTGGTAACTTCGGGTTCTTTTTTGCGGGTACACACCAGCTCACTGATAGACGTCTTGATACTCCTCTTCCTGATATTTTCCATGACCACGGTGAAGACCTCTATGGGTTCGGTAAAGTGCAATACATAATTTCACCAAATGACGTCTTGATGCTCGACTTAAACTGGAGTAAAACGAAGTTCCAGGTTCCGTATGATTCTACCGGCAGTGCTTTTCTCGACGACACTCAGACCGACGTCAATAGTTTTCAAAATCTTATTTATCATCATGCATTAGGGAATGAGGCAAGTTCAGGCGAGTTTTCTCTTGCCCTATATCATAGACAAGGTTCGCTTGTGTATATACCGGGCGCTGGAGACGTCCCTGCATTTTATTTTGCGGGAGACACAATTGCATATAATATCAGAGAAGATCGATCGTTCAATGTTTATGGATTTCGATCAGATATCTCATTCCCTGTGCAGGAGAATTTTTCCATTAAGTTAGGTACAGCTGCAAGCTTAACACGCGGAAGAGAAGCATTTTTTGCATTCAACGCCTCTACTTTAGGACCACAGTCAATTCAGGAGCTGAAAGGGCATGACCTCGGAGGCTATCTTCAGACAACGTACTCGCCCCTCTCGTTTGCGCAGCTTGATGTCGGCGTGCGGTACGATTACCATAAAGTGTACGGCTCTTTATCCGAGTCTCAAGTTTCGCCGCGCATTAAGCTGAGCATTATGCCCAATGTATCAACAAATTTGTATGCTTACTATGGGCGCTTGTTTGTTCCAGTAAACATTGAAGCACTAAGGGAAATTACATCAGCTGAAGGACTCGTAGGACAACCGACGGAAGCTCTTAGAAGTAATTACTTCGAAATTGGCTTCTTGAAAAGTTTCCCGGTTGGCTTGACGATGAAGCTTTCAGGATATTACAATGAAGAAAAGCCGGGACTTGACGAGACCACCATTCCGGGAACTGCAATTGTAACTGATGTCAACGTCGAGAAAGTCTTTATCCGCGGTAGTGAACTTTCTCTTTACTACGCGCCCGAAGGAGATATTTCAGCATATTTGAATTTGACATTGAGTCATGCACAAGGAGTCGGGGCAACAAGTGGAGGCTTTCTCCCCGTTGAACCGCCGACAACTGCTTTTGACCTCGACCATGACCAGAGAATTACGTATGTGCTGGGCATTGACTACCATCGGGATGATTACTATATTAGCGTACTGGCAAGTTATGGAAGCGGGCTAACAAGTGGGGAAAACCAACATGTAAATCCCCATCTTATTTTTAATGGTTCTATAGGGGGGACCTTCCGTGCCGGTCGAGTACTGATCCGCCCTGAATTTTTTGTCAACAATATTCTAAACCATAATTATCTTCTGAAGGGAACATTCTTCAGTGGCGCTATCTGGGGAGCCCCGAGAACGGCGGTATTTCGAATTAGTGTTTCAATCTGACGCTGAAGAGTTTAAATGCGTTCCACTGATGCAAGCGGCGGGGGGACCCCTCGCCGCTTGCATTTTTATTATGTCTCTAAAAGCCATGAATCAACAAGCAAAATTAAAGGAGAGACCACTTATGGAGAAACGAAAGACGGCGATAATTACCGGAGCAACGGGGGGACTTGGGAAAATAGTCACACAAGTCTTCCTAACGAGAGGCTGGAATGTCGTGGCAACATACCGTTCGGATCGAAGCATCGAACGCCTGAGGAAGGAGCTGCAACCAGGCATTCAGCAACTGCTGGCTGTACGTGCTGATGTGACGGATGCTTCTCAAGTTAGTGAAGTATTTGACAAATTGCTTGAGAAGTTTGAGCGAGCTGATGCTCTTATAAACACGGTAGGAGGGATATGCCGAAGCGCGCTCGCGCAGGACATAGAAGAATCCGACTGGGATTTCATGATGAACGTGAATTTGAAATCCACATTCTTATGCTCAAGAGAATTTCTCCGTCGTCATCCGAAGGATGGATCTTATGGGAGAATCATTTCGATTGCTGCAATGCCAGCACTGAAGCCGACAGGAGGGAGGGCTGCTTACGCTGTTTCTAAGGCAGGTGTTATCACTTTCACACAGGTACTTGCGGATGAGCTCCGAGGCAGCGGTATTACTGCTAATGCGATTGCTCCAAGTATCATTCGTACAGAAGCCAATATTGCATCCATGCCTGGTGAATATCACTCAAAGTGGGTTTCACCGTATGACATTGCAGATGCCATTCTCTTCCTCTGTTCAGATGCTGCATCTTCAGTAAACGGACTTGTAATTCCGATGTTCGGTGGCGTGAATTGATTTTTAAGTGAGAATTACCTATCATTACAACGTGGGAGCTTAAGAAGCCTCGGAATGTGTGGCGAGCAGCTGCAAAAGGTTCTAACCCTTTCAATAGACTCTAATGCGATTGGAGTTAAGAGGGAGCGGCGTTTCTCCCTTTTTCTTTTCTGGAGGTTTTATGTCGTTAAGTGAACGTTTGAGTGAGGATTTAAAGACGGCAATGAAGTCCGGCGACAAAGTCAGACTGGAGACGATTCGGATGCTTCGCGCTGCCCTTACGGAAAAGGTCGTTGAACGTAGGGGTGCTGATGCAGAGATGAGGGAAGAGGATGAATTGTCGGTCATCCTTTCTGCTGCCAAGAAGCGTAAAGAAGCCATTGAGGAATATCGACGCGTAGGTCGTGAAGACAAAGCGCGTGAAGAAGAAGCGGAACTGTTGATCATCCAAGAGTATCTGCCAAAACAATTGTCACCAGAGGAAATTGCTGAGCATATCAAAGCCGTTGCTGCGCAGATTGGAGCTGCGACTCCGAAAGATTTTGGGAAGCTTATGGCAGCTGTTATGAAAGATCTTAGAGGGAAAGCTGATGGGAAGATTGTTCAGGAATCAGTCAAACAATTTCTTGGAGTGTGAAAATGTCGAGCTTTGACCTTATTGTTCTCGTAGTGCTAACAGGATTCTTTATATGGGGATTTGTGGAGGGGGTCATACGAAAAGTTCTTTCACTTGTTGGCGCAATTGTTGGGATTATCCTCGCTGTCCGTTGGGCTAATGATGTAGGAGCGTTTGTGTCGGAGCTTGTCGGTGTTGGGTCTCTTGCGGGAGAAATTGTTGGCTTCTTGTTTATTGTGATCCTGACGATGGCGGCTGCTAATGTTCTGGGACGGTTCGCCACAAGAATTAGTCCCGGGCTTCTTAAGCTTGCAAACAAGATCATTGGAGGGGTTGTAGGTGTTGCAGAAGGGTTTCTTGTCCTGAGCGCTGTTATACTGGTTCTTTCTATTGTTAACGTCCCCGGGAAACAAACACAGCAGGAATCTCGTTTGTACCAGCCGCTAAAGAACTTCGCCCCGTGGTTGGTGGAAGCAACTACAGCTTTTTTCCCTGAGACTCGAACCTTCCATCAGTCAATCCAGAGGGAGCTTCAAAGACTTCTTGGGTCGATCCCAAAGGAGAAGTGATCTCTCGATGTGGAACCCCGTTGAAAAAGATTTTGCGAACGTAGCTGCTGTTGAAGATGCGCTTCAAGTTGCCTCACGAAAACTCGAATTCACTGTCGTTCTCGCTCGCATCGGTCGTTACACACTGAGTGACCCGGCAAGAGAACGGATAGAATTGCTTCGTCCTTCCACGGATCGCGGATGGATCTCGAGCGAGCTCAAACGCGTAAGCGAGATGAAGCTCATTGTGGAATCCGATGATGATCTTCCACTTGACAGCATCAAAGATGTTCGACCTTCGCTGCGCCGAGCCACAATAGAAAACAGCGTCCTCTCGCCGGGAGAGCTTCTCGATGTCTACAAGGTTCTGCAAACAAGCCGCCTGGTCCGGGCATATTTCCAGAAACGGTTGAATCGTTACCCTAGACTTTACGAGCTTGCCAAAGGCTTGTACACCGACAGAGTTCTTGAACATAATATTGAGCGAACAATCTCCGAGAGTGGGACAGTCAAAGATTCTGCCAGTCATGTATTAGCGTCTGTTCGGCAGGAGATAGCTCGTCGATCAGAATTATTGCGGCAAAAACTGGAGGCTATCCTGCGCTCCGCGGCTGCTGATGGAATGATTCAGGAAGAGATTATCACTACGCGTGATGGCAGAATGGTGATTCCAGTGAAGGCTGAGCATAAGCATCATGTCCCAGGGTTTATACATAGTACATCCGCAAGTGGTGCGACGGTTTTCATTGAGCCCGCTGAAACGCTCGAAATGAACAATGAAATTCGCTCGCTTCGATTTGATGAAGAGCGTGAAATAGAACGCCTCCTCCGGGAACTGACGGCGCAAGTAGGCTCCGTTCAAGACAAAATCCTTTCTTCATTTCACCTTCTCGTTGAACTTGATGTGCTTCGCGCAAAAGCAAAATACTCCATAGAAATTCTTGGGTCAGAACCGCAGATTGCAACTCAGTACACTATCCGTCTCATCGATGCGCGACATCCGCTCTTGCTCCTTAAACATGGACTTAATGGCGTTGTTCCACTCTCTTTTGAAATTGACCAGTCAATACGAACTGTTGTAATCTCTGGACCTAACGCTGGTGGAAAAACAGTTGCACTGAAGACAATTGGACTGCTGGTACTTATGATGCAAGCCGGCCTCCATATTCCAGCCCATGCAGATTCCTCCATCCCTGTGTTTGACAAAATTCTCGTTGATCTCGGGGATGACCAATCGGTTGAATCGGATCTAAGCACATTCAGTTCACACATGTTGAACCTCAAGTCTTTTATGGAAACGGCTTCTCCCGGAACTTTGATTCTTATCGATGAAATCGGCGCTGACACAGATCCAACTGAGGGAGGCGCCATTGCGGCAGCAGTTCTGGAGGAGCTAACATCTACTGGGGCGATCTCAATAGCCACAACTCATCACGGATTTCTGAAAGCGTTTGCTGCTGATACTCCGGGAGTTATGAACGCATCAATGGAGTTTGACCAACGAAGCCTTTCGCCAACATTCCGTTATCGCCCCGGGGTTCCCGGGAGTAGTTATGCAATCGAGATTGCTCAACGTCTTGGAATCCCGAGGGGCGTTATTGCCAGATCACGCAAATTTATTGGAGAGGTGCCTACAAAACTCGAGTTACTTCTTGCATCAACGGAACAGAAATCTCAGGATCTTGAGCGACGCTTGAAACAAATAGAGCGTGATGAATTGCATCTCCGACAGTTGATTAGTCTCCACGAACGCCGAGATAGAGAATTGAAGGAGAAGACAAATTTGATCAAGCAGGAGGCTCTTAAAAGTGCTCAGGAGCTTCTGCAACAGACCAACCGAACCATTGAACAGACAATCAAGGAGATACGCGATAGTCAGGCGGAAAAACTCACCGTCCAAAAAGCTCGTGCCTCGATCCGGGAACTGAGGGCGAGCGTTGAAGCTGAGCTTGAAAGGATTGAGACTGAAAAAAGGAAAGACGAAGAGGCCCCTATCACAGCAGGCTCGTTTGTCAAGTTAAAAGGATCAACTGAGATTGGCGAAGTCCTTCAGGTTGACGAAAAATCACATGAAGCGCTTGTCGCTTTTAACTCGCTAAAACTTCATGTTCCGCTTGAAAGACTTCAAATTACATACAGTAAGCCCGATTCATTGCAAAGTCTACATAGCATTAGTTCGGACCGCGAGATAAGCAACGAAATTGATATCCGCGGTATGGGTGCGCATGAAGCTGTTTCGCTTGTCGATAGATTTCTCGACAAAGCTTTCCTTGCTGGTCTGCACCGAGTGCGAATTATACATGGCAAAGGAACCGGCAGACTCCGCAGCCGAATATCCGAATTACTTTCAAGAGACAAGCGCATTGAAAGCTACCGCCTTGGCGATTGGAATGAAGGAGGCAGCGGCGTGACAGTGGTTGAGCTACATAAGGATTAAGACGACGGTCAGAATCCTTTGGGAGACAAAGAGTTGCAGAGGCCGTTTCAGAAAATACTTGTTGCTAACCGAGGTGAGATTGCTGTTCGAATAATTCGAGCCATCCACCAGATGGGTAAAAAGGCTGTCGCCGTTTATTCTGAAATTGATCGCAGAGCCCTTCACGTGCGGTTAGCAGATGAGGCTTATCTTATAGGCGGGGCGTCATCGCTTGAAAGTTATCTCAATCAGGACGCGATACTTGACGTCGCTGTTAAAGCCCATGCCGATGCAATCCATCCCGGCTACGGTTTCCTTGCTGAGAACGCCGAGTTCGCTAAGGTAGTGTCTGAGAAGGGATTTGCATTCATTGGTCCACCTCATGAAGTGATTCATTTGATGGGGGACAAGACTGTTGCACGCAAGTTAATGCTTCGTGCTGGCGTACCGGTGGTGCCGGGAACCACTGAACCTTTAGACGCGGATGATCGTGCTATTGAAGCTGCGAGCGAAATTGGCTATCCGGTTGTGGTAAAAGCAGCAGCAGGGGGAGGTGGTAAAGGAATGCGAATTGTCAGGAAGCCTGATGAATTGCTCGACGCTATGCGAACTGCAAAGGAAGAAGCTCAATCTGCTTTTGGAGATAGCCGCATTTACTTGGAGAAATATCTTGAAAAGCCACGACATGTCGAGATGCAGATTCTTTCAGATGCATATGGTAACGCAATTTATTTGGGTGAACGAGAATGTTCGATTCAACGGCGGCATCAAAAGATCGTCGAAGAGTCTCCCTCAGTGCTGCTTGATGGACCTTCCCGGAGGGAAATGGGGGAAACCGCTATAAAGGCAGTAAAAGGATGCGGCTACGTGAATGCGGGAACCGTTGAATTTCTTGTGGACGCGAATCGGAATTTCTATTTTCTTGAGATGAACACACGACTGCAAGTTGAACATCCTGTGACGGAATTGGTAACGGGCATTGACCTTGTAAAGATGCAAATTCTTATTGCCGAGGGTCTGCCTCTGCCGATCCGCCAGGATGAAATCGTTCGCTCCGGACATGCGATTGAGGCACGGATTTATGCGGAGGATCCGTTGAACAGTTTCTTCCCGTCTACCGGAATCATTGAGCGTTTTCGAGCTCCGGGTGGTCCCTGGATTCGTATCGACAGTGGAGTTACTGAGGGAAGTGAAGTGTCAGTGTATTATGATCCACTTATTGCTAAACTTATCGCCTGGGGAAAAGATCGTGAAGAAGCGCGGCGCCGGCTTGTGCAAGCATTGGAGGAATTCGAAATCACAGGCATTCGGCACAATATCCCTGCTCTCTTATCCATCTTAAACCATCCGAAGTTCGTAGCAGGAGAAATTAATACACATTTTATGCAGGATTACCTTCAAACGGAAGATCTACTGAAAGGCGATTTAACCGAAGAGGAGCTTGTGGCGGCTGCAATTGCTGCGGCGAGATTGAGAAATAGTCAAGAGGTTTCGCAATCTGCGTTTGAGCAACGTCTTGTTCAATCGCCTATAGGAGAAGTCAATCGGCGACGGTGGGTGCAAAAGCGTTACGAAAATCTGAGAGGTTGACAGACGCTTATGGCTGCATATACGGTACGTATTGGTGAAAGAACCTTTGATGTGGAATTCGGACAGAATGGAACGCTACGAGTCGATGGCAAAGAGCGAAACATGAGCATTGATATGATTGGTAGGTCTGAAATTATTGTTGCGAGTCATGACAGGACGTACTCGTTTGCAGCATCAAGTCAGCAAGAGAACACCATTCATTTGTTTTCTCGAGGTCGAGTTGTAATAGCAGAAGTTGAAAATAAGCGGGCACAGTTGCTACGAAAGCTTCGTGGTGCTGCAGTCCCCGTGCGTCATGGTTCAGACATAAGAGCCCCCATGCCCGGGTTGATTGTCAAAGTTGGCGTGAAAGAAGGGGATGAAGTCCATCCCGGAACAAGCTTGCTGATCCTTGAGGCAATGAAAATGGAAAATGAGCTTCGGTGTGTACAGCGCGGTATTGTAGAAAAAATATTCATCAAAGAAGGAACGGCGGTCGAGAAGGACGAGCTTTTGCTGAGAATTGTGTGATTTTGGTAGTTATGCCAGTATCGCCACGTGCCGCGATGGCGCAACCGGGCAGCTGGGACGAAAAGGGTTGTGAAAGGAGCTGGAGTGGGGAAAGGGGCGGTGAAGGGTTCATAAGGGCTTTGTAAATGAAGGTCCGTCTGAAAATTACATAATATTTCTTATAGGTAAACAAAACGTCGGCTTATGCTGTGAACAAAATTGGATTTCTTCGTTCAGGTTCTTATCTTCTTACTATAATTCCTCGGCGCTGCTTTCAAATGGCGCCGTTGGTAATATGTAACCACAAAAACAGGAGGTGTCTATGAAGTTGCGCTTGTTTATTCTTCCCACCATGCTCGTAATCGGAACACTTGTTTTGCCAACAAGGCTTCTCTTCGCAAGTGGTTTTCAAATTAATGAGCATGGAGCCCGCGGGATGGCTCAAGGTGGAGCTTTTGCAGCACGAGCATCCGACCCGTCAGCGATTTTCTATAATCCTGCTGGACTTGGTTTCCTCGGCGGCATGAATATTCAGGTAGGAACGACTCTCTTTTTCCCGTCAAGCAGGTTCCGTGGTCCGCTTCAGTTCAATACGAACGCGGAAACGAAGATGGTGAATCAAGTCTTTTACCCATCAACTCTCTATGGCACATATTCGATGGAGAACGGCTTCGCCTTTGGACTCGGGGTCTTTAGTCCGTATGGCTTGGGTTCAGAATGGCCCAGCGACTGGGTCGGACGTGGTATAGCAACGAAAACTGATCTCAAGACATTTTACATCAATCCAACGGTTGCGTACAAGGTTCTCCCACAGTTGTCCATTGGTGCGGGTTTTGATTTCGTATTCGGCAGCGTAGTGCTCCAGCGCCAAATTGTGAACTTCAATCCAGAAGGTAGCCTTAAACTTGAAGGAGATGGAACTGGCATAGGATTCAATGCCGGTGTTCTTTTCAAGCCAAGCGAATTGTTTTCCATCGGTCTGTCCTATCGAAGCAAAGTGAAACTTGATCTCAAAGGAACCGCAACATTTACAGTCCCTGATCAAGCGAAGCCTCTGTTCCCCGGTGGAGACGTGTCAACCACCATGAATATGCCCTCAAGTATCTTTGCTGGTCTGGCGCTGTTCCCGATGAATAACCTTGCAGTCGAGTTCGATTACCAGTGGGTTGGATGGAAGGTATACGATGTTTTGCCCATTACATTTTCCAAAACGACAAGTGCTCAGCAGAACACGACACTCCCCCAGGATTACAAGGATTCATATATTCTCAGGGTTGGCGGCGAGTATTTATACAAAGACTGGGCATTCCGTGCGGGGTTTATTTTCGATAAAACACCGGTACCTGACAAGACCCTTGACCCTATGCTTCCTGATGCGGACCATTATGACTACAATATCGGAGTGGGCTACAAGGTGTCCCAAAATCTTACTCTTGATTTTGCATATATGTTTGCAAGCCTGAAGCAGCGGTCGACTAACCTTGGAGACACTCAGATCGGATTTGACGGCACATATAATACGCGCGCTCATCTTTTCGCCTTGAGTGTTGGCTATCGTTTTGAGTAGAAAATCAAGCTTTCCCGCCGGTGGCGGGATGAGGGCTGACTAAATTCATGAGCACAAACAAAAATTGGGAGACGACCATGAAAAGAGTTTTTCGTATTTTGGCAAGTTCCCTCCTGTTACTTACTCTGATCCTCAGCTTTCAATCGTGCGAGCAGTCGACTGAGGTAGGCAAACCGCCGAGCAACGGACAAGCAAACTTCACATCATTTGTCGCGATTGGAAATAGCTTGACCGCCGGATATCAGTCCAATGCACTATTTCAGAGTGCCCAAGTGTACAGTTTCCCTGCCTTGATCGCAAAACAAGCTGGTGTGACCGACTTTCAGCAGCCGCTGATTTCTGATCCGGGCATTGGAGGAAGAATCCGCGTAACAAGCCTCTCCCCTCTCACATTTACTTATGACAATCCAGCAGGAGGTCAACCAACGAATATTAATTTGCAACGCCCCTATAACAATCTGGGAATTCCTGGAGCACTTCTCTGGATACCCAACCCATCTTTAGCACCAATTTCAGATCTCACTGATACTTCCGACTTCGTGACGAGCCCAACGCGAAGAGGCAACCCTTTCTTCCAGATCGTGCTTCGTAACCCTGCACTTGGGAAAAGTATTCTACAACAAGCAGCCGCACTCCATCCAACGTTCGTGACATTATGGATCGGGAACAACGACGTTCTCGGCTATGCAGCAACTGGAGGCGGCTGGGTGAATGGCAACAAGATTTTACAGCCGACCCCGCCACAAATGTTTTCCTCACTTTACAGTGCGGTTGCAGCAGCATTGAAACAGACGAACCCTAATGTACAGGTCGTCGTTGCCAACATTCCGGATGTATCTGCAATTCCATTCTTCACAACCGTGCCACCGTACATTCTGAACCCCCAAACAAACCAGCCTATAATTGGGGATGATGGTAAGCCTATTCACTGGCTTGGCGTTAACGATGGTGACCTTGTAACATTGCGTGCGCTTCCATTGATCCAGAGTGGGTATGGCATTCCACAGATACTTGGTGGAAATAACAAGCCGCTGCCGGATTCAGTTGTTCTGGATGTCAACGAACAAGCGACCGTACGTGGTGCCATCACTGCGTACAACTCTGCTATTGCCAGTGTGGCTTCACAAAATGGATTTGCGCTTGTTGATGCCTACAGCATCATGAACGACCTGAAACGTTATGGGATGCTCATTGCTGGACAAGAGTTCACTGCTGAGTTTATCACCGGTGGATTCTTCAGCTACGACGGTGTGCACCCTTCCTCTCGCGGTTATGCGATTGTCGCTAATGAGTTCTTGAAGGTAATCAACCAGAAGTGGAACGCTAACATTCCTTATGTTGATGTGATGTCTGTCCCTGGTGAGCCTCTTGGGAAGCGTCCGTCTGTGAAGGGCCTCCCTAACATTCCTAAGGAAGTTATTGATCGTACAGTGGAGCTCCTTCTGCCGTAGACTGAAAGACTCAGGAGTTCTTAGCCCGCTCATACATCATATTGAGGCGTGAGCGGGCTTTTTTTCTGTGCTGCTAACTTTGTCACACAAAATGGCTACATTGCAATGTTGCTCCTGCTTCATTACAATGAATAAAGATTGCTATCTGCGTGAGATTAAGCAGCGGGCTATAATTTAGCGAGCGTAAGTCAGGAGGTGATTTTGAAATGCCAGAGCTTCGACAGAGTCGAGTGACAAAGGACTGGGTGATTATCGCGACAGAACGAGCAAAGCGTCCTGATGAATTTCGTCTCGAACGACAAAAAAAGGAGCTTCCCGAGCATGATATGAAATGTCCATTCTGTCCCGGGAATGAACACATGACGCCAGCGGAGACGCTTGCTTTTCGTAGTGGTCTCTCCACGCCGAACGGACCCGGCTGGCGACTTCGAGTTGTTCCTAACAAGTTTTCGGCGCTCGTTCCAACAGGTTCCTTTCAGCGACACCCTGTCGATGGGTTCTACCGCCGAATGGATGGGATAGGGATACACGAGATCATCATTGAATCGCCACAACACAATGTTTCGCCTGCGACTATGCCCGAGACACAGGTTGAGGAGATATTTCTTGCCTACCGAGAGCGATACAACGCCATTTGGAAAGATGGACGTTTCAGCATGGTGATCATATTTCGAAACCACGGTCCATCGGCAGGGACCTCTATGGAACATCCGCACTCTCAACTCATTGCTACTCCAATAGTCCCCACGCATATTAGGCATTTGCTTGAAGAGGCAATGCGCTATTTTGATGATCATGGATCATGTGTGTTTTGTGATACTGTGAGTGTAGAGAAAAAGGTCAGGAAGAGAATAATCCTTGAGGCAGAGAATTTTCTTGTCTACGCTCCTTACGCTTCTCAATCCCCATTTGAGACAATTGTGATGCCGAAGAAGCACTATGCCTGTTTTGGGAGTATCAGCGAGCAGGAAACACGTGAACTGGCAAACGTCGTTCGAGTTGTGCTGCAGCAAATTCATGAGAAACTCAACGATCCTGATTACAATCTTGTCATTCACACAGCCCCCTTTAAGGATGCGAACGAGGATTTCTATCACTGGCATGTGCAAATCCTTCCTCGTCTGGCTACAACGGCTGGATTCGAATTGGGCTCAGGAATCCATATCACAACTGCTCTCCCGGAGGAATCGGCAAAATTTCTCCGAATAGAAAAGCAGTAGCTTCACCCGAAAATCAACCAGTATGGGAACAGTGTATGGATACATTATCAAATAATATGCACAAGAAATCTCCGCAACTTTCCGTACCGGATGTCAGTTCGCTTTCGGTGAGCGTGGTATGCGAGGCAGCAAGTGTAGAGCCGGAGGTAACACTTGAACTTGCACTTGCTCATGGATTGACAGAAGATGAATACAAGCGCATTCTTGATATTCTCGGTCGTGTCCCAACTTATACTGAACTTGGGATGTACAGCGTCATGTGGAGCGAGCACTGCAGCTATAAGAATTCTCTGGCTCTTCTTCGGACTATGCCTCGACAAGGGAGATTCTCTTTAGCCGCAGCCGGAGAGGAAAATGCTGGTTTGGTCGATATCGGTGATGGACTCGCCGTTGCTTTTAAGGTTGAGAGTCACAATCATCCCTCAGCAATTGAACCCTATCAAGGGGCAGCGACAGGAGTTGGCGGGATTATGCGGGATGTCTTCACGATGGGAGCTCGTCCAATTGCATGCCTCGACTCACTTCGGTTCGGACCACCAGCCGATGAGCACACCCGCTATCTCTTCGATGGTGTTGTTCGCGGCATTGCAGATTATGGTAACAGTTTCGGTGTGCCCACTGTCGGCGGGGAAATTTATTTCCATCCCTCCTACTCTGGAAACCCTCTGGTCAACGTTATGGCTGTGGGTGTTGTGCGTCGTGATAGGATAATCGGCGCAACTGCGAAAGGAGCCGGGAACTCCGTTGTGATAGTCGGTTCATCTACTGGACGTGATGGAATTCACGGTGCAACTTTTGCCTCAGCGGAACTGACTGAAGAAGCCGAACAAAAAAGACCCTCAGTTCAAGTGGGTGACCCATTTACCGAAAAGCTTCTCCTCGAAGCGTTCCTCGAAGCTGCACGAACAGGATATATCGTCGCAGCACAAGATATGGGAGCCGCCGGACTCACTTCGTCGTCATCAGAAATGGCAGCCCGCGGGAATGTTGGAATGGAAATAGATCTCGACAAAGTGCCCGTCCGGGAATCGGAGATGTCAGCTTATGAGATTCTTCTATCAGAATCACAAGAGCGAATGCTCCTTGTTGTCCAGAGTGGGCGCGAAGAGGAGGTCAAGCGTATATTTGAGAAATGGGATCTCAATGCAGTTGTTATTGGGTCGATCATTCCTGAAAATCGTTTGAGAATCCATTTTCGAGGAAAGGTTGTTGCGGATATACCAGTGTGGTCTTTAGCCTCTGGCAAAGGTGCTCCAGTTTATGTAAGAGAAGCCCTGGAGTCCGCAACGGAAACCAAAGCGCTAAGCTGGGAATCAGTTCCTGAGCCCGCTAACTATGACGAGGCGCTTCTCACCCTGATTTCAGTTCCCGACATAGCAAGCAAGCGGTTTGTCTACGAGCAATATGATACAATGGTTCGAACTGATACCGTTGTTGCTCCGGGAAGTGGTGATGCGGCTGTCTTGCGTATTAAAGGGACCAGGAAAGCACTGGCTATGACAATTGATGGAAATGCCAGATTTGTTGCCGCAAACCCGAGGATAGGTGCTGCTCTCGCTGTTGTGGAAGCGTATCGAAATATCATAAGTGTGGGTGCTGAACCCTTAGGAATCACAGACTGCCTTAATTTTGGGAATCCGTACGACCCGGAAGTTTATTGGCAATTCTCAGAAGCTATCAAGGGCATTTCACTTGCCTGTAGAGCGCTTGATATCTCCATTACTGGGGGTAACGTGAGCTTCTATAATGAAGCACTGACGAAAGCAATTATCCCAACCCCCGTAATAGGGATGGTTGGATTAGTTGCTGACATAAACTTCCTTAGAAGGAGGCGAAGTTTGCGGGAAGGTGACGCTATCTATGTCGCCGGACATTTCACCGAGACGCTGTATGAAACTGCCTGGACTTTTTATCGTTCCATTAAGAACTTACCCCCTCCTCCGTTGCCCGATTTCGATCTTCTTCTGAACTTTAAAGAGTTTCTAAGGAGTGCATTCCAAGCGAATCTCATCGTTACATGCCATGATATCAGTGATGGCGGATTTGCAGTAGCGCTTGCAGAGCTTTGCCTGATGCACAACATTGGAGCTGAAGTGGATTTAGCTTGCTTGAAATCCCCGATTCGTACCGACGCTCTCCTTTTTTCTGAGCCGCAGGCGAACTTTGTTCTTGCGGCTCCGGCAAATTCGGCATCCGAGCTTGATAGGCTTGCCGAGCAGCATGGGATTCAACTGGTCCGGATTGGAGAATTTAGAGGGGAGAAACTTCTAATCCACCCTGTTATTGATGTACCTTTAGCGATGCTGAGCGAGCGCTATTATTTTTCTCTACCGAAAGCACTTTCCCTTTTGTAAGCTGTAAAGTGAGCTCTCTGCTCACCGATAAAATCCAAGGCTCTTTCTGTTGACCCTGGCTCCCTAAGGTCTATTTTCGGCGCTAGAAGGCGGAAGTTTTCCTTTATAAACAAAGTGATTATCGCGAGCGACTTAAACGATATTCTCGCGTATCCTAACCCTTTACACTCCCCAGGGTTAAGCCTGTCACTAGCCACCGACTGAGGAAGAGGAAGAGGGCAACGGCTGGGATGCTGACGATGAGGGAAGCTGCGGCGTATAATGCCCACTCGGTGGACATGCTTGATTCGAATTGCTTTAAGCCGATGGGAAGCGTATACAACTGGGACTCCTGAAGGACTTGTGCAGCGACAACATACTCTGCCCACGCTGTCATGAATGAGAAGAGGGCTGTGATCACCAATCCAGGAGCAGCTAGTGGAAGGATGATTTTGTAAAATGCTTGAATCTGCGTTGAGCCATCTATACGAGCGGCTTCTTCTAAGGTTGTTGGAATTGTATCGTAATACCCCTTCATCTGCCAGATGCAGAACGGGAGAGCGGTTGCTGTATAGACAATGATGACACCGAGGTAGCTGTTCAAGAGCCCAAGTTTAACAAGCATAATGTACAGTGGCAGAAGGAGCATAGTTGCCGGGAACATTTGTGTCACAAGTATGCTCGCGAGCCCCGTTTTCTTTCCGCGAAAATCGAATCTCGAAAATGCATATCCAGCGGTTGAGGCTAAGGTTACCCCCGTTAATGTAACAACAAACGATATGAAGGTGCTGTTCGCAAGCCAGCGTAAAAATGGCTTTTCGATAAACAACTTCTGGTATGCCTCCAGTGTCCAGTCTTTTGGTATGATTTCCAGTGAAGTTGATAGCAATTTATTTGCCGGACGCAAAGAGATACTGAACACCTGGATAATCGGATAGAGTGTAGCGAGAGTGAACGTTATTAGAAATGCGTAGGTTAGAATCATCTTAAACGTTTGTCGTGCTGAATTTCTTTTCTTCACTGAGGATGCCTTTCTAATACACTGAAACGGTTGCCCGGGTTCTCTTCATAAAGGAGAGCGAAAGAATTAGCAAGATACCAAAGATGACGACAGAAAGTGCGGCTGCATATCCGAATCGGTAGAGATTAAATGCTGCGCGATATACATAGGATACTAAGATGTGCGTTTGGTCAGCTGGCTCTCCCCCATTTGTCACAAGCCAAATGATGTTCAAGTTGTTAAACGTCCACACAATTCCCAATGTTATCGCCGGGATCATCACCGGGCGGATAAGAGGAAGGGTGATTTTCCGTGTCTTTTGCCACCAAGAGGCTCCGTCGATGTCAGCTGCTTCATACAGCTCCGCCGGAATGCTTTGCAAACCGCCCAATGCGATAACCATCATAAATGGGAATCCAAGCCAGATGTTTGTTATGATAACTGCAGCAAACGCTCCCGTGGGGCTTTGCAGCCAGCCAATTGGATTCAGTCCGAGGTACTTCATCAGGATGAGATTAATTGCGCCATACTCATAGTTAAACATACCACGCCATGTAAGTGCGACAATGTATTGAGGAATTGCCCATGGAAGGATAAGCAAGGTGCGGAAGACCGATCGCCCCTTCAGTTGCTGATTAAGAATAAGGGCAAGTGCAACTCCAATAAGAACATGAAAGAAAACGTTGATGACTGTCCAAAAAATAGTTTTCAAGAAAATCAGGTAAAAATCGCGTTCTCCAAAGACTTTGGCATATTGCTGAAAGCCAATTAAATGCCATGTCCGAAAATGGCGCAGGCTCATGTCGGAAAACGACATGAGCAAATTATAGACGAACGGATATACCACAACAGCAATGAGGACTAAGGCTGCTGGTGCAATAAAGATAAAAATCCAGAGTGCTTTTCTCGTTGTGGCTTTCATGGTTTTCTTTCACTTCCCAGTCACGCTGACCACAGATCTCTATCTAGACTTCGGTATTGTATAGCTTCGCTGATATGTTCAGGTCGGATGCTGTCGCTGTTAGAGAGATCTGCAATTGTCCGCGATACCTTTAATATTCGATCATAGGCACGTGCTGAGAGTCCAAGTTTTGTAATTGCCATTTTCAGTAGCTCTTCGCCCGCGTTATCGAGTTTACAAAACTCGCGAATATCCTTTGCTTGCATGTCAGCATTTTTGAAGAGTCCCTTCCTGCCTGCAAAGCGCCGTTGCTGCCGTTCTCTTGCCATTACGACGCGTTCACGAACTTTCGCTGACGGCTCGCCCGGCTGTTTCGCCGAGAGTTCCTTATAGTTTACAGCCGGAACATCAATGTGGATGTCTATGCGATCCATAAGAGGTCCCGAGATTTTTGAACGATAACGCTGGATCTGAGGTAAGGAGCATGAGCATTCGTGGTGGGGGTCTCCATAATAACCGCAGGGACATGGATTCATTGCACAGACGAGCATGAAGTTCGCGGGGTAGTCCACTGACATTTTTGAGCGGCTGATCGTTACGTGGCCTTCCTCGAGAGGTTGGCGGAGCACCTCAAGTACGTTTCGTGCGAACTCAGGAAGTTCGTCGAGGAAAAGCACACCGTGGTGAGCCAGGGAAATTTCTCCCGGACGGGGGATTGACCCACCGCCAACAAGAGCGCTATCAGAGATCGTGTGATGAGGGGCACGAAATGGTCGGACGGCAACAAGAGCTGTGTCCGGTGGGAGCACGCCACCAACAGAGTGAATCTTTGTTGTCTCCAACGCCTCCTCGAAAACCATTGGAGGGAGGATTGTAGGGAGACGTTTTGCAAGCATCGTCTTTCCAGACCCTGGTGGACCTATCATAATGATGTTGTGTCCGCCGGCTGCCGCAACTTCCAGAGCGCGTTTCGCATTCTCTTGTCCCTTCACATCAGCAAAATCAACGCTATACCGCTGCTCCTCGGCGAAGACCTCTGCAAGGTCCACATGAAACGGCCTCAGAAGTTGATGCTCACCGTTCAGGAAATCCACTGTTTCACTAAGTGATTCCATCGGGTAGACGTCTATCCCTTCCACCATTGCAGCTTCTTTCGCGTTCTGTTTCGGCAGGATCATTCCTCGAAGCCCCTGTTTCTTCACTTCAAGTGCTATCGGAAGCGATCCATGCACAGGTCGTAAACTTCCATCAAGTGAGAGTTCTCCAAGGATAACGAACGTCTCAAGCAGATCGCTTTGGACCTGACCGTTCGCCGCTAAGATCCCGATAGCGATAGGAAGGTCATAGGCTGAGCCCTCCTTCTTGATGTCAGCCGGGGCAAGGTTGATCGTTATTCGCTTATTGGGAAATACGAGGTGAGAGTTCTTAATAGCAGCAATCACTCGCTCCCGGCTTTCTTTAACAGCGTTGTCGGGAAGCCCCACAAGATTGTAATTGAAAATCGCATTTTCGAGGTGGGTTTCAACTTCGACGAGATATGCATTAATCCCGTAGGTAGCGCTACTTAAAACGCGAGAAAGCATAAGCTCCTTCCTCCCTACTTAAACTACAAGAATTGCAAGAAGCTCAAGTGTTATCCCCATTAAGACGCTGGAGAAATGTGTACACTGTGCGACCAAAGCTCGGTGTGGCTGTCTCATCAAGCCGAGCGCTTCCCTATCGGTATCTATGAAGAAATTCGAGTCGTTCTTTCAGTTGTTCCATTGGGACAAGGAGCTTGTCTTTACCGTAAATTGAGTCACGTCGGTCCGTAAAAACGACCTCGTAATCTTTGCTCATCACGATTGCTTCTTCGGGGCATGCCTCCTCGCAGAAGCCGCAGAAGATGCACCGAAGCATGTCGATCTCAAAAACGGCGGGGTGCCGTTCCTTTTCAAGGGAGGTCTCCTCCGCTTGCACGAAAATTGCAAGTGCTGGACAGACCCGGGCACAAAGACCGCAAGCGACACATCGTTCAACGCCGTTCTCGGTGACAAGAACAGGGCGACCTCTGAAAGCCCCTGTCGGTTCCCAACGCTCTTCAGGATACTGACGAGTAAATTTAGGCTTGAAAATCTGTTTTAAGGTCAGACCCAAGCCTTTTACAATCTCCGGAATGTATGCCTTCTGCCAGAACGAAAGATCCTCCCTTCGAACTGGCTTTTTCTCTTCTAAATTGTTGTTTGTTCCTTTCCTCATTGCCAAGCCTATATTCTCAAACTTCTCACCCTAACGCTGCCACAACAAACGCTGTCCCAAGAGCATTTGCCAATGCCAGGGGAAACATCACTTTCCAGCCAAGGTTCATCAATTGGTCATATCGAAAACGGGGGATGGTCCACCTTACCCAGATAAAGAAAAAGATCACCACTGCAACCTTCAGAAGGAAGCTCATTACCTGGATGATAGATATCCATATAACAGGAAGCCCAAGGCGGTCAAGATAAGGGAATTGCCATCCGCCAAGATAAAAAGTTGTAACAACGGCGCTTGCAGCGATCATATTGGTGTATTCAGCAAGAAAAAATGTGCCAAATTTTATACCGCTGTATTCGGTATGATACCCCCCTACTAATTCTGGCTCAGCCTCAGGTAGATCGAATGGCAGCCTGTTCGTTTCTGCAAACGACGCCACCAAAAAAGTGATGAAGCCAATGGGCTGGAGAAAGATGTTCCACCGCCAACCATATTGAGCAACGACGACATCTTGCAGTCGTAGCGAACCCGTCATAAGCAAAACCCCGATTAAGGAAAGGCCCAGCGAAAGCTCATAGCTTATCATCTGTGCCGAGCTGCGAAGACTTCCTAACAAGGAGTACTTATTGTTCGACGACCAACCGCTTAAGGTAATGCCATAGACTCCAAGCGATGAAAGTCCGAGGATGTAAAGGATCCCGATGTCCACGTTAGCAATCGATAAATGAATTTCTTTACCGAATAATGATATGGTATTCCCGAAAGGGATGACCGCAAAGACACTCAACGCGACGGTGATGGAAATAATTGGCGCCAGATCGTGAATAGTTCTGTTTGCAGCCTTCGGGACGATGTCCTCTTTAAATAGAAGCTTCAGGACGTCGGCAAACGGCTGGAAGATCCCCTGTGGTCCAACTCGATTTGGTCCAAGGCGATTTTGAATGAATGCAGCCACGCGCCGTTCAACGTAGACGAGATATGCGACAGTAAGGAGCACAATCCCCATAACAACGATGATTTTGATCAGAGCAATGAGAATTTCCATAGCCATCACAGGTTTATTTTCCCACGGTAGTTACTTGTTGTGTCTTTCGAACAGTTTCTCCAGGAACCTTGCCAAGTCTGCCGAGACTCTGGAACATCATCCCGCGCAGCAAGGGCACCCTGGACGCCATCTCAGCGAAGACGTCATCAACTGTTTCATATGTCCACTTTGCTCCCATCGCCGCAGCAACATCGACGATGATTTTCCAGGAAGGGCGTGCGTCGCATCTTCTCCCCTGCGCCCACTTATCAAATGGAGAAGCGAATTTGTCCCAGCGGCTTATTGCATACCCACCCAATGTGCGATCCTCTTCTTTGGTAGCAACAGCTGGTCGAATTGCTTGTACACGACCCTGGAAGTTTATAAATGATCCATGCTTCTCGGCGTAGGTACTTGCGGGGAAGACAATATCAGCGAGCTTTGTTGTACTGTTGTGATTTGTAGCGTGCACGATGAGTAACTTTAAGGATGCAAGTGCTTCTGCGGTAGCTGGATCGGCAGCAATGTCATCTTCGAGAACGTAGAGCGCCTGAATTTCACCTGAGCGAATCGCTTGAATAATTTCTCCGAAGCCGTAACCGTTTTTCCCGGGCTGTACGCCAACTTCAAATGCTCCGCGTGAATTTGGCGTTTTATCAGCACGGATAAGCAGATTATCTTGATCCCCTTCTACAACGTGACGCATGAAGTCGATGTGATTCGTAGCAAGCACAGTCTTCGCGAATTTCTGGAAGATGTAGTTGTCCTCGTTAGTTGCAAACGCTGAGCCGATGGCTGCGATAGCTGAGGGTTTGAATTCTCGTAATCGGGTTGCAGCAGCTCGAAACGCTTCTTCCCAGGAGACGGAGGTAAGCTTGTCGTTGTTCCTTATATGCGGACCCGAAACGCGATCTTCAGCATTGACAAAGGCAAATGTGTCAAGCCTTCCGTGATCGCACATCCAGTAACTATTGACTTCTTCGTTGTGACGTGGAGTTAAGCGAAGAATCTCGTTGTTTCGAACCCAGATGTTAATATTGCAGCCACGGGCACAGCCCACACAAATGCTCTCTGTCGAAGACATCTCCCATACGCGTGCCTTGAACCGAAAGTCCCGGCTCGTAAGAGCTCCAACAGGGCACAGATCGATGACGTTCATCGAATATGGATTATCAAGCTCCTCTCCCGGAAATGTTGTAAGTACAACATGGTCGCCGCGCTGTGTAAAAGTCAATTGGTGTTTACCCACAATCTCCTCGGTGAAACGGATGCAGCGAGAGCACATGATGCATCGCTCCACATCGAGCATCACGTGGGGACCGAGCGCAATGCGTTTGGGTTTGTGTACTTTGTTCTCAACAAATCGACTAACTCCGGTGCTGTACTTGTAGGCATATTCCTGCAGTTTGCATTCACCCGCTTCGTCGCAGATTGGACAGTCAAGTGGATGATTGATGAGAAGGAACTCCAGAACAGCTTCCCGCGCCTTACGAACCTTATCCGACCTGGTTGAGATTACCATTCCATCAGCAACCTGGGTTGCACAGGCAATAGCAAGTTTTGGCATCTTTTCAATTTCCACAAGGCACATACGGCAGTTGCCCGAAACCGAGAGTTTCGGATGCCAGCAGAAATGTGGTATGTCAATCCCGTTTTGCCTCGCTGCCTGGATGATTGTCAGCGAAGGGCCCACATCTAATTCACGCCCATCTATTGTAATTCTTGCCATAAAAACGTCCTTAAAGTCTCTCCAGCTATGTGATAGATGATAAACTTGCCTTTACCAATGGAGAACATCTTTTACCGGAGTATAAGGAAGCCCAAAAGCTTCCGCTACGCGCTCGTAGACGATCTTCCCATCGATGATGTTCAAACCGAGGAGAAGTCCAGGGTCTTCTTTGGCTGCTCTTTCGAATCCTTTGTCGGCGAGGTTTAGTGCATACGGGAGTGTAGCGTTTGTCAGAGCAATGGTCGATGTGAACGGGACGGCGCCTGGCATGTTAGCAACGCAGTAATGGACAACGCCATCCACGACAAATGTTGGGTTATCATGAGTGGTTGGATGCGATGTTTCCACGCATCCACCTTGATCCACGGAAACGTCCACGATAACGGAGCCTGGTTTCATTTCCTTCAGCATGTCACGCGTAACCAAGTGCGGGGCTTTGCCACCGGGGATAAGCACAGCGCCGATGACGAGATCTGCTTGTGTCACCGCCTTGCGGATATTGTACGTGTTCGAATAGAGGGTGACAACGTTTTTTGGCATTATATCATCGAGCTGTCGTAGTCTTTCTAAATTTGTGTCAAGAATGGTGACCCGAGCGCCAAGCCCTGCCGCGATTTTAGCAGCATTGGTTCCGACAACACCGCCGCCGAGTATGACGACCGAGGCGGGCTCAGTTCCGGGCACGCCTGCCAAAAGAACCCCCCGTCCCCCCTCTTCTTTCTCAAGGAATCGCGCACCTTCCTGTGGTGCCATCCGCCCCGCAACTTCACTCATAGGAATAAGAAGTGGCAGTGAACCATCTGCTTTCTGAACCGTCTCGTAGGCAATGCAAACCGCTTTTGATTTGATCATCGCTTCGGTTAATTCGCGGCTGGCAGCAAAGTGAAAATACGTGAAGAGAACTTGCCCTGGTCTGATGAGCGCATATTCTGGTTCGATCGGTTCCTTCACTTTCAGGACCATGTCCGCCCGCTCATACACCTCTTTTGCCGTGGGAACGATTTCCGCACCGGCTTTTCGATAAGCTTCATCGCTAAATCCGCTCCCGGCTCCCGCATTGGTCTCAACCAATACCGTGTGTTTCCGCCGTGTGAACGCTTCCGCTCCTACAGGGAGTAGAGCAACACGGTTTTCATTTGGCTTGATTTCTTTTGGTACTCCAATGACCATGTTTAGATCCTTTCCATTTCAGAATTCAATGAAGGAAGTCCGCTGAAGACAAAGCAGCAACAGGAGAGTAAGAATGAAAGTCTATGGTCCATATCAACCTTAGGTCGACTGTTTGTTAACAAAACTATTTTTATATTTGCCTGCTTTCACGCTATTGAGAACTCTGTATAGAATTAGCGGATCCGTGAGTCGGCAAGATCCTCACTTGAACGAATCTTGCCGGGTCGAGAATATGCACAGCGACATCATGCACATCGTCCACTGTGACGCGATCGATCTGTGACAGGAAAGTCTCCAGTGAGATATACTCGCCGTAGTATATTTCCTCAGTTGCCAGACGGGTCATACGCCCTGACATGCTTTCCAAGCCGAGCACTGTGTTTCCTTTTATTTGCGACTTCGTCCTCTGTAGTTCCTTTTTGGAAACGCTGGCCTTGCGAAGACCCTCAAATTCTTTCAGAACAAGTTCCATTGCACGTTCGACATTTTTCTCATCTGTGCCAGCGTAGACGCCAAAGACGCCGATATCAGACATCAAATTCAGGAAAGAGAAGGCAGTATATGCAAGCCCGTGTCTTTCTCTGAGGCTTTGGTTTAGCCGTGAACTCATCCCATCACCAAGGAGTGTGTTAAAAACAAGCATGGAGTACCGCTGTTGGCTGCGCAAGCCTTCAGTAAGTCGTCCTAAGACAGTATAAGCTTGCTGGACATCCTTCCTTAGCACCACGAGCTTATCGTCTTGTGATAAGCCAGAGAAAGCTGTGTGTAAGGACACCGGTGTGTGTTTATCACGTGGAGGCTGCGGAGAGGCAGTTGCACGCGAGCTTCCATCGAAGCGAGGACGAAGCGTGAATCGCTTCTGCACATGTTCAAGCAATTGCTCATGTTGCACATTGCCAGCCGCTGCGACGATGATCCGGTCAGCGGTGTACCACGTCTGAAGATGATCCAGCAGTTGCTGACGAGTAAATGATCGAACGTTCTCTGCTGTACCGGCGACGGTGAATCCTAAGGGATGATTGCCGAAAAGATGGCGTTCAAGAACATCTTGAATATATTCGTCCGGGTCATCCTCAATATTCTTTAGCTCCTCAAGGACGACAATTTTTTCCTTTTCGATGTCAGCGGGATTAAATTTTGGATATTGAATGAGGTCGGCGAGAACATCAATCGCTTGAGGCAGGTGTTCATCCAGCACCCTTGCGTAAAAACAGGTTGATTCCTTCGTTGTGAATGCGTTCAAATAACCGCCGAGAGATTCAAGACTTTCTGCAATTGCACGGGTGCTTCGGTGGCGAGTCCCCTTGAAAACCATGTGTTCCAAAAAATGGGTGATACCGTTATTCTCTTCGGTCTCATCCCTTGAGCCAACTTCAACCCAGACACCGATCGCAACGGAGCGAACGTGAGGAATCTCTTCAGAGAGAACTCGCAAACCATTCGGAAGAATCGTCTTTTTAACCGTCGACGCCGACTGCTGATCGACTATAGCATCTATGCTGGAGGTGCGAAACTTACCCATGGAATGACATGCTGGCTTTCCAGAATTTGTTGAAAATATATCGAATTATGGGGAGAGAATCAAACATCGATCCGAGCTCTACATATTCGTAGTTTTCAGGCTCTTTCAGGCGAAGATACGCGTAGCAACGACTGTATCTTCGCAACGACCATGCCAATCGCTATTTCGTTTTCGCCACCCTTTGGGATGATGATATCTGCCCATCGCTTGCTCGGCTCAACGAATTCCAGGTGCATTGGCTTCACCATGGTGATGTACTGCTGCATGATCGATTCAATCGACCGTCCGCGTTCAAGAATATCTCGACGGATGCGCCGAAGCAAGCGCTCATCAGCATCAGTGTCAACGTAAATCTTTATGTCCATCAGATCGCGGAGTTCCTTTTCAACAAAAATTAAGATGCCTTCAACAATGATAACTTCTTGTGGCTCGACATGGCGTGTCTTTTGTCTACGTGTGTACGTTTGAAAATCGTAGATAGGAACTTCTATGGATTTCCCCGCACGAAGTTGCCGGAGATGCTGAATCAGAAGAGGGGTATCAAGAGCATCAGGATGATCGAAGTTGATTTCTTCAATCCGTTTATCACCAAAAGCGGAAATATCTTTGTAGTATGAATCATGTTCAAGAACCTCGACTCTCTCTTCATGCAACTGGGAGAGTATCTTTCTTGTCACTGTGGTTTTCCCGGAGCCTGTCCCTCCAGCAATACCGATAATCAGCATTTCAAACCCATCAGAGGTTGCTATTCTCAAACAATTTATATTGAGCACTGATAATAAGCAAAATCATCCACTCGTTGATTTGAACGATTGCTCAATGTATATTTTTGGTAATTGTAAAACATTTGGCACCAATTTATATTGGTATAATGGACATAAAGTCGTTTCAACTTATTGTCAAGACGGAAGATACAGCCAAACGATTTTTGGCGAGACTGTTGTGGAAAAAGTACCAT